>OFLM01000001.1_pt1 | contig 685499 bp, 594 predicted proteins | sample 1540801 | NCBI WGS metagenome assembly OFLM01 (sample SAMEA4413040, study PRJEB24355) | metagenome | biome: human; feature: gut; material: faeces | place: United Kingdom | collected 2010 | reverse complement strand
ATGGCCCGTCAAGCACCGGGCCCACCGCCACTACCCCAAACCGTCCCATCCGCCCGTCTACACCATCAACCCAGCGCTAACTTAACGGTATTGAGTTTAGAGGCCGCATCCTGGCTAGTCGAGTGCAACGCTCGTTGCACAACGATGGTCGGATCCCTCCGTCGGTACGTCGCCGAGCGGGTCGAAATGCTCACCGGCTGGATGGGGTTGGGGGGCAGAACATCGCATGGATCTCGGCCGCATCCAACCTGACATCCTTCGTCAAATGACGCAGAGAGCCCCCATTGCCGCATCACCGTCTCCGGAGCCGACGCGAACCCCCGCGGAACAACGAGCTGGGGTGAACAGGGCTTTCCCACCCCAGCGTCTGCGAGACTGGCCCCATGAAGGGGAATTTCCACTCGGCATATGACCAAGGCTTCGCACGAGTCGCAGCATGCACCACGACGGTGCACATTGGTGACCCGGCATCGAACATGGCGGGTATTCTCGACACCTGCCGGGAGCTCGACTCCCGCGACGTGGCCGTCGCCGTCTTCCCCGAACTCTGCCTGACCGGCTACGCCATCGACGACCTGCTGCTCCAGGACGTCCTCCTGGACGCCGTTCTCGACGCCATCGAGACCCTGCGTCAGGCATCCCGCGACCTCTTCCCGGTGGTAGTCGTCGGGGCCCCCCTGCAGCGAGGAAACCGGCTGTACAACTGTGCGGTCGTCGTCCACCGCGGCCAGGTGCTCGGCGTGGTGCCCAAGAGTTATCTCCCCAACTACCGGGAGTTCTACGAAAAGCGTCATTTCGCCGCCGGCGCCGGCACCAGCGGGATCATCGACCTGTCGGGGCGACAGAAATCTCACGTGGCATCGATCGATGTCCCCTTCGGCACGGACCAGCTCTTCCAGGCCTCCGACCTGCCCGATCTCACCTTCCACGTGGAAGTCTGCGAGGACCTGTGGGTTCCGGTCACCCCGTCGTCCCAGGCCGCGCTCGCGGGGGCCGTCCTCGAGGTCAACCTCTCGGGATCTCCCATCACTGTCGGAAAATCGCGCCAGCGTCACGAATTGTGCAAGATGACGTCCTCGCGCAATCTACAGGCCTACGTCTATGCGGCCGCTGGCCCTGGGGAGTCGAGCACCGACCTGTCCTGGGACGGCCAGACGATGATCTACGAGAACGGCTCCTTACTGGCGGCCACCGACCGGTTCTCCCCCGAGCCGGGGTACTGCCTCGCTGACATCGACCTCGATCTGTTGCGTCAGGAGAGGATGCGTCAGGGTTCCTTCGACGACAATGCCCTCTCCCATTCTCGTGACAAGGGCTGGCGGACCAGTACCTTCACCCTCGCCCCGCCTCATGAGGACATCGGTCTCGAGCGACCCGTCGACCGGTTCCCCTTCGTCCCCAACGAGCCAGACCAGCTCGCCCAGGACTGCTACGAGGCTTACAACATCCAGGTCTACGGGCTGCGTCGTCGCCTCGAGTCAATCGGGTCACCCAAAGTCGTCATCGGTGTTTCCGGTGGCCTGGACTCCACCCATGCCCTGCTCGTCGCAGCCAAGGCGATAGACCAGATGGGCCGTCCCCGCACCGACATCCTCGCCTTCACGATGCCAGGGTTCGCCACCACCGACCACACCAAGAACAACGCCCTGGACCTGTGCCAGGCACTCGGCATTCCCTGCGAGGTGTTGGACATCCGCCCGGCAGCCACCCAGATGCTCAGGGGGATGGGGCACCCGGCCGGTGACGGGGCTGACGTCTATGACGTCACCTTCGAGAACGTCCAAGCTGGTCTGCGTTACGACTACCTCTTCCGCATCGCCAATCAGCGAGGCGGCATCGTGCTGGGGACCGGAGACCTGTCCGAGCTGGCCCTGGGGTGGTGCACCTTCGGCGTCGGCGACCAGATGAGCCACTACGGGGTCAACACCGGCGTGCCGAAGACCCTCATCCAGCATCTCATCCGGTGGTGCATTTCGTCGGGCCAGTTTAACGAAGCCACCAATGTCGTCCTGGAGTCCGTGCTGGGGACGGAAATCTCCCCCGAGCTCGTCCCGGCTCGCCCCGGAGAGAAGATCCAGTCCACCCAGGCGAAGATCGGCCCCTACGAGTTGCAGGACTTCACCCTCTACCACCTGTTGCGCCACGGGATGCGTCCCAGCCGGATCGTCTTTCTGTCCCACCACGCCTGGCGTGACGCCTCGGTGGGGTCCTGGCCACCCGGGTTCCATGACGAGGACCGCCATTCCTATGACCTGCCAGCCATCAAGGACTGGACACGGCTGTTCCTGCGTCGATTCGTCGGAAACCAGTTCAAGCGCTCCACCCTGCCCAACGGACCCAAGGTCGTCGCCGGTGGGTCCCTGAGCCCGCGCGGTGACTGGCGAATGCCGTCCGACGCCGTGGCCCGGGCCTGGATGGACGACCTCGAGACGGTTCCCGACGAGCACTCCTGAGTCCTGACGACCTGTGCCCTGGGGAAAATGGCCAGCCCGAGGGTCCCCCTCCCCGCCGCAACACCGAACGCTCACCGCACCGATGACGAAAATCCCCGACTCACCGTCCCCACCGTCACAGTTCACCCTCCGGCCACTCTGACGCGGCAATATTGAACTGTGCGTGTTGATGACGAATTGAGGCTTACCCCCACCCTCCCCGAGGGTCGTGGGTTGCGCATCGGCATCCTGACCAGCGGTGGCGACGCCCAGGGTATGAATGCCGCTGTCCGCGCTGTGGTGCGCTCTGCATTGAGCGTGGGAGCCGAGGTCTATGCGATCTACGAGGGCTACCAAGGCATGATCGACGGAGGCGACGGCATCCGGAAGTTCGGATGGGATGACGTCGGTTCGATCCTCAACCGTGGCGGCACCGTGATCGGCACCTTCCGCTGCAAGGCGATGCGTGAACGCTCAGGTCGGCTGAAGGCCGTTCAGAACCTCTTGGAGCACGGAATCGATCGTCTCGTCGTCATTGGTGGCGATGGTTCGCTCACTGGTTTGGACGTGTTGCGCACCGAGTGGACCGATCTCGTCGCCGAACTTGTCGACACGGGTCGGGTGAGCCCCGAGGTGGCCCGCGAGCACCCCTCCCTCATGATCGCGGGACTCGTCGGTTCCATCGACAACGATCTCGTTGGATCCGACATGACCATCGGCGCGGACACGGCTCTGCACCGCATCGTCGATGCCATTGACGACCTCACCTCCACCGCCGCCAGCCACCAGCGATCCTTCGTCGTCGAGGTAATGGGTCGTCACTGCGGCTATCTCGCCCTCATGGCGGCAGTCGCCGGTGGAGCCGACTATGTGCTCATCCCGGAGCGCCCACCGGAGGACGGCTGGGAGGATCGGATGTGTGCCGAGCTCAAGCGCGGCCGACAGTCGGGGCGCCGGGACTCGATCGTCATCGTCGCCGAAGGAGCCACCGATCGCGCCGGTAACCGCATCACCTCCGAGTACGTCCGTCAGGTCCTCAAGGACAAGCTCGGGGAGGACGCCCGCGTCACCATCCTGGGCCACGTCCAGCGCGGCGGACGCCCCTCTGCCTACGACCGTTGGGCTTCCACCTGGCTCGGCTACCACGCCGTTCACGAGGTCCTTTCGACGACCCCGGAGGCCGAGGGACGCGTCATCGGAACCGGCGCGAACCGTATCCACCGTCTACCCTTGGTCAAGGCCGTCGCCGACACCAAGTCGGTGCCCGGTCTCATCGAGCAGGGGCGTTACAACGAGGCCATGAGGATGAGGGGACGCTCCTTCGTCGAGATGGACGCCATCTTCACCGAGCTCAGCGAGCCGGCTCGCACCGAGACCGAGGGAGTCGAGGACACCGACCGCAAGCGGATTGCGATCATGCATGCCGGCGGCCCTGCCCCGGGCATGAACACTGCTGCCCGCGCGGCCGTCCGGTTGGGCATTTCTCGCGGCCACACCGTCATCGGAATCCACAACGGATTCGTCGGCCTGGCTGCCGGGGACATGTCGGAACTGGCCTGGGGCGACGTCGAGGGCTGGGCCGGGGAAGGCGGCGCTGAGCTGGGCACCCGCCGCGAAACCCCGAGCACCCGTGACCTCTACGCCGTCAGCCGCGCACTGGAGGACAACCACATCGACGCCCTGCTCGTCATCGGCGGATACTCGGCCTACGAAGGCATCCACACCATGACGACGGAACGGGACCGCTACCCCGCCTTCCGCATCCCAACGGTGTGCATCCCGGCCTCGATCGACAACAACCTCCCCGGTTCCGAGCTGTCCATCGGTGCCGACACCGCCCTCAACGTCATCGTCGAGGCGATGGACAAGATCAAGGAGTCCGGCATCGCCTCGCGTCGGTGCTTCGTCGTCGAGACGATGGGGCGCGACTGCGGATACCTCGCCCTGATGTCCGGGATCGCCGCCGGTGCCGAGCGGATCTACACCAATGAGGACGGCATCTCCCTGGACGATCTGGCCAATGACGTCCACTGGTTGCGGGAGTCCTTCGCCCACGGACGACGTCTCTTCCTGGCCGTTCGCAACGAGAACGCCTCTCGCAACTACACCACCGACTTCATCGCTCGACTGCTGGAGGAGGAATCCCACGGCATGTACGACGTGCGCCAGGTGGTGCTGGGGCACATGCAGCAAGGTGGGTCGCCCTCTCCCTTCGACCGGTTGCTGGCCAATCGTCTCGCGTATCGCGCTCTCAACCTCATTGACGACGAGTTGGCCGCCCACCAGGACGGGCCGTGGTTCATCGGTGTCAACGAATCGGACATGCGCCCCAGCAAGATGGAGACGATGCCTTCCCTCGTCGACTCCGCTCACCGTCGTCCCCGTGAGCAGTGGTGGCTGACGATGTCGCCGGTGGGACGAACGGTGTCCGACGAGGTGCGCTGATCCCGGACACCTAGCCAGGTTCATTACGCGACGCTTCCTCGTGACGCGCAGGTCCGACCAGCCGAGCCCGTGGCAATCTGGTTGTGCGGACGTTTCAGTCTCGGAATGGACGGCGACAAGGTCGCGCGCCTCTATGGCGGTGACCTCGCCATCCCTTGGCAGCCGCGGTACTCCATCACCCCGTCGACGATCGTTCTTACCCTCCACCAGAAGGACGTCACCCGGGTCCTCGCCCCGCGAGGTGGGGGTTCCGGCCCGGCTGGGCGAAGAATCCAGGGCCCAGCCCCATCAACGCACGCCTCGAGACCATCGCCACCAATGGGATGTTTCGTACCGCGATGGCCTCCCAGCGCTGCGTCGTTCCCATGACGGGGTATTTCGAGTGGACCGGGGAGCGCGGTGACAAAATTCCCCACTACATACATGGGTCCGGACTCCTGAGTGCAGCAGCCATCGCCGCGACGCGAAAAATCGACGCCGGCTTCGAGACGACGGTAGCGATCATCACCGCTCCCTCCCGTGACGCCGCTGGCCAGGTCCACAATCGGATGCCGGTCTTCCTCACCGACGACCTCGACGAGTGGCTCGATCCTGCCCGCCTCGACGCGACCCAGGCGCGGGGACTGGCCGCCCACATCAGCAAGGCACGTGACTTGATCGCGAACGAACTGAAGGTCGACCAGGTCGATCGTCGCGTCAACTCGGTGAGCAGGATCGACCCGGCCGACCCTTGTCTGATCGAACCGGCCCCCCTGACGATTATCGTCAGGGGGTCGGGAGGCAGCACTTAGGCGACCTTCGGGATCTCCACCTTCTCGTTGTACTTGGAGAAGGTGGCATCAACAGCCATGTCCCCGCCCTGCCCTGACGGCATCGACATCTTGATGCCCTTGAACCGCTTGGCATCGTCAAGCCAATAGGTGACCTTGCCAGTGGTCTTCTTCTGGTCAGTACTCGACGACGCGCTCGGGGTGGCACCACCGGAGGCCGCCGGAACGGTGGCGTCATAACGATGACCTCGGGATTCCTTGCCGACGTAAGTCAGGTTGTCGATCCCCTGGGTGAATCCAACCGTCATGTCGCCGGGATCGTTCTTCTTGCTCTTGGTCTGAGAGGGAGTCTTCTGCCACTTCGACCCCTGCTTGGTGTACGTCTGATCGTCAATGATCACCTGCTCGAGGGTCCCGCTCGACTCAGGGTTGGTCGTGACCATGTGAGCCTTGGGCTTGGAAGAATCCGTGCCGTCGTAGTCCGTGGTGGCCTTCATATTCATCTTCTGGCCATTCATCGAGCCGTCCAGAGAGGTCTCCATGCGGTAGGTCTTCACCGTCGCCATGGAGGTCTTGACCTCCTTGATGAACCTCGCCTTGTCGACCTTCCCCTTCTTGAACAGCGGATCAGCTGCTGCGGAGCTGGCGTGACTGTCATCCGCCTTTGATCCGCCATCACACGCAGCTAGAGACAAGCTCATCGTTGTGACCAGGGCCAGGGCAGCAACTTTCAACGGGGTACCTGAAAACACTCGCATGCATTTGTCCGGCTGGGGGTGTGCCGGCCTTTCCACCCTCGATGTTAGGCGCTCCCAGGCACAACTGGATGGTCCCACCCTGACGGCAGGACGACCCAGAATCACTGATTCTTCATGACACCTTGGGAATCCTGACGGGCTCCGCGAACTTCGACAGAGTCATGTCCATCGTGACGCCAGCCCCCTCGGCACCCGTCGACATCTTCATCCCGACGACCCGCTTGGCATCGTCGAGCCAGTACGTCGTTTTCACCTTCTGATTCATGGCGGCGGCCGCCTCTCCCCCGCTCATCTTGGCCGGATCGAGCACGACGTCGAACCGATGCCCGCGGGAGTCTTCACCCACATAGGTCACGGACTCCATCGCATTGGTGGACTCGCGGACGGTCTTCGCGACATCGGCCTGGCCCATACTGACACCAGTCTTGGAGCTCCTGACCCACTTCGATCCGCTCTTCTGGTAGACGTCCTTGCCCAGGATGACAACGTCTGCATCCTTCCCCTCATCGGGAGCAGACACGAGGACATGCGCCTTCGGAGCCGACTGATCATGGCCGTCGTAGTCGGAGGACAGCTTCATGGTGTGCTTCTCACCAGACATTGCGACACCCATGGAGCCTTCCATGTGATACGTCCTCATCTTCTTCACACCTTCGGTGAGGTCCTGAGAAAAATCATCCCTGTTGACTTTTCCCTTCGTGAAGATCGGATCCGGTGCAGGAGTAGGGGTTGCACTGGTGGCGACGCCTGTTGCCTTGTCGGCGGCCTTGAAGGTGTCGGAATTCCCACCACAGGCGGTCAAGGACAGACTGGCCGCAGCAATCGTAATGACAACAGCGGTCTTCACGGGATTACCTGAAAGAAATCGCATCTTCACATTCCGGCTGGGAGGGTGCCGGCCTTCCTGTCGGCATACTAACTACGGGAATGCGTCGTGGCGGGATCCGTTCTCACTTCATTACAACCGCACAGACAAGCTCCAACTGCCACCACAGATCACCGAGCCATGGCCCACGCCCACAGCCCGAGGATCGTCATACCAATGATCGTCACGATGACGACGATCAGCCAGGTCAGCCAGTCGGGGTGCTGGCGGGGCGGGGTCGGGTCGCCGTCAGACATGAGATGCCTCCAGGTCAGTTTCACACGGTGATGTCCATGCAAGAGTATCTGGAGGCCATGACTGCCCCTCGTGAAAGGACCGTCCGAGGCTGATCAGCGGGCAGTGAACGTTCCCGTTTCGGCCCAGTTGACGTTTGGGAAGTCGCCGGTCCGGCGCTGTACGATATAACCCGTTCGTCTTCCCATCGAAATGGACCATGGCTCTCATTTCGCACACACAAAACATGGAGGTACTGTGCCGTCGAGACTGACCCGGCGTTCGGTTCTGGCCACAGGTGCCGTGACTCTGCCAATGACCGTTGCAGCTTGCGCCAAGACGCCCCTGGACAAGGACGGTTCTGGTTCCGGCGGCACCGCCGGTGGGTCGTCCGCGACCCCGACGCCCACTCCGACCCCGACCCCAGCAGCTCTGACGCTCACCTCGGACCACCCGATCACCGAGCTGCAACCTGGTGACACCCTGAAGCTCGCCGTCGTCAACGGTGCTCTCAAGGACGTCAAGGTCACCGACAAGGATGACGACGAGGTTAAGGGAACCCTCAAGGACGGAATGTGGACCCCAGAGGAACCCTGGAGCCTCAACACCCACTACACCGTGACGGCGACCCTGACGAACACGGATTCCCATGCCGGACCGACGACCACCGTCACCAAGAAGATCAAGAGCCTCGACGGGGATGTCAACGTCGTCGAGATGCCCTACAGCGACGCCACCGTCGGCGTCGGTATGCCCGTCATCATCAAGTTCCGCAAGGACGTCATTGACGCCGGCATGCGCGCCAAGATCCAGAAGGCGATGGAGATCGACGTCTCCCCTAAACAGGAGGGGTCATGGGGATGGCTTGACCAGTCCCAGCTCATGTGGCGCCCGAAGGACTTCTGGAAGGCCGGCACGAAGGTCAGCGTGCGCGGCAAGCTCAAGGGGCTACCCACATCAAGCCATCGCTGGATCACCCGCGACATCGACGATTCCTTCCGCGTCGGCGATTCCCACATCCTGAAGATCTACATCAACAAACACAAGATGGATGTCGTCGTCAACGGCAAGGTGGCACGTTCCATCCCGGTGACGACGGGCAGGCCCGGCGGGAACACGACCACCCGATCTGGCACCAAGGTCATCATCGAGCGTGATCGCACCAGGGTCATGGACTCCTCGACGGTCGGCTTCCCCAAAGGGAGTTCTGATTATTACCACCTCAAGGTGAAGTACGCCATGCGTCTCACCTACACCGGTGAGTTCATTCACGCCGCCCCATGGTCCGCAGGTTCTCTAGGTAGTGCCAATGTCTCGCATGGCTGCGTCGGAATGTCCACCGAGAGCGCCAAGTGGCTGTTCAATCTCTGCGCGGCCGGGGATCCCGTCATCTGCACCGGATCCAACCGCCAGCTCAAGCCCCCCGAAGGCATCGGCTGCTGGTGCTACGACTGGAAGGGCTGGCAGAAGCTCAGCGCGCTCTGAGTCAGTCCTCCTGACATGGCAAAACCCTCTACCTCGATTCGAGGTAGAGGGTTTTGCCATGTCAGGGCGCCCTCACTCCTTGACGCCGTTTTTGGCTCCATAGGGCGGTTTTCTCCGGCAATCAGAGCTCCTTGACAGCGGTTGACGCGACACGCTCAAACCCTCGATGTCTTTGAGTCCACCGGTCGGCAATTCCTAATGTCCCACCCGTCCCGGAAACGCCGGGATCGAAAGCCCCGATGCCTTCATTGGCGAGAGGAAGTCACACCGTGATCCGCCCCAAGCGCTCAGTCCGAGGTGCTGCCGCCACCATCGCCCTCACCTCCGGTATCAGCGTTGTTGCACCCGCCGTCATCGGTGCGGTCGCACACGCAGCTAACACGCAGACGATGTACGCGACAACGGACGTCAACGTGCGCTCTGCATCCTCCAACTCCGGCAAGGTCCTCACCGTCGTGGCCCGTGGCCAGTCGGTGCAGGTTACCGGCGAGAAGGTGCGCGGGTGGATCCCCGTCGCCGTGAACGGAACCACCGGCTGGATTTACCAGCGCTTCCTCACTGAGGAGAGCATCCGCCCGGTACATTTTGGGTCCGACCCGCTCCCCGACACCATGATCGCGACCGTCCCGGTCAACGTTCGTGACAATTCCGCCAATGCCGGCAAGGTCCTCACCGTTGCCGAGCGTGGTCAGGAGGTCCAGGTCACCGGTCGTCCTGACGGCGGCTGGCTCCCTGTCTCCGTCAATGGCAAGTCGGGTTGGATCTACGGTCGTTACCTCACCACCGGCAAGGTGGCTCCGGCCCCCTCCAAGCCGACGGTTGACGCCACGAGCGGCTCCTCGACCAGCCGTGACAAGAGCCGTCCGGTCCTCGACAACGCTGCAACCCGCACCACCAGCGGCGTTAACGTGCGCACGGCTCCGTCTCCGTCCGGGCAGGTCATTGACCAGCTGGCTGACGGCGCCGGCGTCGAGGTCACCGGCGAGGCTCACGGGAACTGGGTGCAGGTTCGCGCCGGCCACCGCACTGGTTGGGTCTACCGCACCCACCTGAGCGGCAAGGTGCCCGCCGCCCAGCCCATCAAGCACGCCGAACCGGTCAAGCACAAGGGTGGAGACACCAGCCGCGACACAACCCGTCCGTCGCGTCACCACGCCAAGGACGGCGCCTCGAACAAGGGTTCGGGTCGCGTTGGCGGACGCTGCATCGCGTCGTTCTACGACGAGCCGCAGTCGACCGCCTCAGGTGAACAGTTCAACCCGAACGCCATGACCGCTGCCCACAAGTCCCTGAGCCTGGGTACTCACATCCGCGTCACCAACGTCCGTAACGGTCGCTCGGTGGTCGTCCGGATCAACGACCGCGGCCCGTACGTCGCCGGTCGCTGCGTCGACCTTTCTCGTGCCTCCTTCGCCGAGATCGCCGATCTCGGACAGGGAACGACCCCGATCACCTACACCGTCCTCGACTGATGACGAGGGACTGAGTCCAACTCCGTGTGGGGGTGGCTCGCCGATGGGCGGGCCACCCCCACGCGCGTCTCGTCAGCCGGGGGTCCGTCGGGCCGGTGTCGAAAACTGTCACCCGACCCGGGGAACCCTCAACCATGCCGACCAATATGCCGGTTTCTTGGTGATTTGCACCGGCGAGCCGTAGCCTTGGCTGTGCCATAGTTCACACCGTGGTGACGCTCGGGAACGAACCCGTAGTGCCACCCGTCCACGTATACCCGGCCACCGGTGATGTCCGGACGCGGCCGCCAGGAAGGATCGCACGATGGGTTCGAGTGCAAGGTTTGTCGACGAAGACACCCAACTCGATTTCGGCAAGGTCGTCGCCACTGACGGCCAGGTGGGTTACGACATCGGGGGTCTGCTCAACAAGACCGGCAACGTCATGATCGACCCCGGATTCGTCAACACGGCGTCCTGCGAGTCTCAGATCACCTACATCGACGGTGAGAAGGGCATTCTGCGCTATCGCGGCTACCCCATTGAGCAGCTCGCCGAACAGTCCACCTTTCTCGAAACCGCTTACCTCGTTCTTTACGGTGAGCTGCCGAGCAAGGCCCAGCTGGAGGGGTTCGAGGAGCGAATCCGTCGCACCACCCTCATCGATGAGCGCATGCGCGACCTGTTCCGTTGCTTCCCCCGTCGTTCCCACCCCATGCCGGTGCTCGCCGCAGGCATCATGGCCCTGTCCACCTTCTCCCAGAAGTCGTCGGGAACTGATCCGGAGCAGATCGAGGCTGCCACCACCCGTCTGATCGCCAAGGCCCCGACCCTGGCTGCCTTCGGTTACAAAAACTCGATGGGCCAGCCGACCCTGTACCCTGACAACTCGCTGAGCTACGTTCAGAACTTCATCCGGATGAGCTTCGGCTTCCCGACCGAGCCTTACGAGTTCAACGACCAGATCACCAAGGCCCTGGAGACTCTCCTCATCCTGCACGTTGATCACGAGCAGAACTGTTCGACCTCGACAGTCCGCATGGTTGCGTCGTCGGGTGCGAACATGTACGCCGCAGTTGCCGCCGGCGTCAATGCGCTATCCGGGCCGAAGCATGGTGGCGCGAACCAGGCCGTCCTCGAGATGCTGCAGTACATCCGCGACTCCGACATGACGACCAAGGAGTTCGTCCGCAGGGTCAAGGACAAGCAATCCGACATCAAACTGATGGGCTTCGGCCACCGCATTTACAAGAACTACGATCCGCGTGCCGCCATCATCAAGAAGCACGCTGATCGCATCATGGAGCTCCACACCGGTCGCGAGGATCTTCTCGAAATCGCCAAGGAGCTTGAGGAGACCGCACTGAGCGACGACTACTTCAAGGAACGCAAGCTCTACCCGAATGTCGACTTCTACACCGGTCTCATCTACGAGGCCATGGGCTTCCCGATGAACATGTTCACCGTACTGTTCGCCTTGGGTCGTCTGCCCGGCTGGATCGCCCAGTACCGCGAGCAGGTGGCCACCGGCGGAAACAAGATCTGGCGTCCGCGTCAGATCTTCACCGGAGCTGACCTGCGCGACTACGTACCGCTGGATCAGCGCGCCTGACTGTGCAAAAGGCCCCGGGGCTTCGGCTCCCGGAGCCATTTCATGCCCCGATGTTCCAGCAAGCGGCAACTCTTGGAGCGTTGCCCGGCACCGGCGCCCACCCGGACCACCAGTTTCCTCCGCCAGGCTGACGCCACTCCCCGCCCCCCATGACGATTTTCGTCAGTTCCCCGAGCCGCACGTCAGTCCAGATCCAGGACTACCCCTGTGGCGGGGAATTTCGCGCATCAGCTCTGGGATTGCCGAAGGCGACTTCGGAACGGAAGCACCGTCGATAGACTCCGTCGCATGGATTCGGCTGAAGCGATGAGTCTCCCCAAGGTCGTGCTGCACGATCATCTCGACGGCGGGTTACGCCCGGCGACGGTTCTGGACCTCGCTGCCGAGCGCGGCCGACCCGTCCCTGCCAACACGCCTGAGGGGCTTGCCGACTGGTTCCTCGAGGCCGCCGACTCGGGTTCCCTGGCGCGGTACCTCGACACTTTCACCGAGACGGTCGCCCTCATGCAGGATGCTCACTCCTTGCGCCGCATAGCGCGAGAATTCGTCGAGGACATGGCTGCCGACGGAGTCGTGTACGCCGAGACTCGATGGGCTCCCCAGCAGCATCTCGAAGGTGGTCTGACCGCCGCGGAGGCCACCGAGGCAGTCCAGGCCGGCCTCCTGGAGGGAATGACGTCCGCCTCCGAATCGGGCAAAACCATCATCGTGCGGCAGATCCTGTGCCTGATGAGACATCTCGACGTCCCGGACGATGTCGTCGACCTCGCCATCAACCATGCTCCCGGGGTTGTCGGCGTCGACATCGCCGGACCCGAGGACGGCTTCCCACTTGCTCCCTTCGCCGATGCTTTGGAGCGCGTCCGAGCGGCCGGAATCCACCTCACCGTCCATGCGGGCGAGGCAGCCGGCCCGGAGTCGGTTCGCGACGCCCTCGACCACGGGGCAGAGCGTCTCGGTCACGGGGTGCGCATCGTTGAGGACCGCGACGCATCCGGCTGGGGTCCGACGGCCCAACGGGTGTTGTCCCAGCGGGTGCCATTGGAGGTCTGCCCATCCTCAAACACCCAGACCGGCATCTGCCGCAGCATCGCTGATCATCCGTTGTGTGTGTTGTGGCGGGCTGGGTTCAATGTGGCCGTCAGTTGCGATAATCGTCTGATGAGTCGTACCACGACGTCACGGGAAGTGGCGTTGGCGTCCCAGGTTCTCAGCTGGAATCGCGACGATGCTCTCTCGGTGCAGCGCAGTGCCTTGCAGGCGGCCTTCTGCACCTCGGCCGATAAGAAGTCCCTCACACCCTTGCTGGTGTGAGACCCACACCTGGACATGATCATGGGGCGGTATCTTAAAGATACCGCCCCATGATCATTCAGCACCTCAGAGAAGTTCGGAGATGCAGGAGACGTCCATGTCGAGAGCTTTTCCTACGCCAGCGGTGTAGAGCTTGCCGTCGTGAGTCGTCAGGCCACGAGCCAGCTCCTTGCGCTTCTTGCAGGCATCCTTCCAACCTTCCTCGGCGATGAGGACCGCGTAACGCATGGTGGCGTTGGTCAGTGCGTAGGTCGAGGTGTGCGGGACAGCGCCCGGCATGTTGGCGACGCAGTAGAACACCGAGTCGTGGACCTTGAAGGTCGACTCGGCATGGGTCGTCGGGTGGGAATCCTCGAAGCAGCCGCCCTGGTCGATGGCGATGTCGACGAGCACCGAGCCCGGCATCATCTGCGAGACGGTCTCGTTGTCGACCAGGTGCGGGGTGCGAGCGCCAGGAACCAGCACGGATCCGATGACCAGATCCGACTCCTTGCAGGCTTCCTTGACGGCCAGCGGGCTGGAGAACTGAGTGCGGATACGTCCGCCGGTCACTTCATCGATGTAGCGCATTCGGGCGACGTTGACGTCATAAATGGTGACGTCGGCGCCCATGCCGTCAGCAACGCGAGCAGCGCAGAATCCGGCGACGCCACCGCCGAGCACCGTCACTCGACCGTTGCGGACACCGGAGCCACCGCCGATGAGCACGCCATTTCCGCCGGCAGGCTGCATGAGACAGTTCGCGCCGACCTGGGCTGCGAGTCGGCCGGCAATTTCCGACATCGGGGACAGCAACGGCAGGGAGTGGTCATCCATCTCGACGGTCTCGTAGGCGATCGAGGTGACCTTGCGCTTCAAGAGCTCCTCGGTGAGCGGACGATCCGCGGCCAGATGCAGGTAGGTGAAGAGGGTCAGCCCCTCATGCATGCGATGATATTCGTCCTCGATGGGCTCCTTCACCTTCAGGATGAGCTCTGCGTCGTCCCACACCTTGTCGACGTCGTCGATGATCTTTGCGCCAGCGTCCTCATACTCGTCGTCCGGGATCCCCGAACCCAAGCCTGCGCCAGCCTGCACCAACACTTCATGCCCATGACTCACCAACGAATGGACGCCCGCGGGCGTAATGGCTACGCGGAACTCATTGTTCTTGATCTCTGTGGGGATACCAACACGCATTGCACTTTCTCCTTTGACAGTGTGCTCGTCGACGTCATCGCCAACCAGCTGCGGGTAACACCTAGAGAATAAGCACTTGCACGGCTCAACCCAGCAGTCAGCAAGGCGAGCTCTTGACTCTTTCAAAATCGTCCTGCAAACCTCGAGATCCGTTCATCCGGAGCTGGCACTGTTAGTGATCGCCTCTCTCGTGATCCCCGATCAGCGGAGGGCAGATGAACTCCCCGGTGGCACGGCCGGTACGGCCCAGAATCCATCCCATCGACTTGTGACTACGCATGTAGACGATGGTTTCAGCCGGAGCGAGACCTGGTATCGCCTCCGCGATCGCCGACTCGATCATGCCGATCCCGTTCTGGCGCTCCACCCGGAAGTTCACTCGCAAATTGTTGTTGCCAGTGATCCACATGCACGACCGCAGCGCCGGTTGCTGACGCAGCAACTCCAGCACTCTCGTCTTGTGATTGAGGGGGATGGTGGCCGTCCAGGTGCACTCCAAATTCCACCCGCCCAGCTCCGGGGAGACATCACATCTGAGCTGGATCTTCCGGTTGGTGAGCAGTTTTTGCAACCGGCGATGCAGGGTGCTGGCCGGAATGTCCAAGGTCCTGGCCAGGGAGGTCGCACTGGCACGTCCATCAGCCGCAAGCAACTGGGCCAGCTCACGATCCAAATCGTCTGGCGGCAGCATCCACAGCTCCCGTGGCCGGGGGCTTTTGGCAAGGGCTCTCTCCGACTTGGTGAGAGCATTGATGCGCCAAGAGTCCGAGCGATGACCACTGAGGTCACCAGCGCGCTACGTGACCCATGGACACCGCGCAGCCCACCGATCCAATCGATGACCATGTCGGAGAGAGTGGGGAGATCGGGCGCCACGACGGTGAGCAACAGGTCACGATCCCCCGTCGTCTCGTAGACACTGACGATCATGGGATTCCCACACAAGGTCTTGATGGCTCTCGGTGTGGCAGTCGACCTCGACGATGGCCGTCATCTGCTGATCGAGGTTCGGACAAGCGGTTATCCAGGCGATTCCGTCATCGACGAGACGCTGCCAGCGATGGGCAACGGTGGTTGGTGACATGCCCAGGATCTTGCCCACCTTGGCCCAGGTGGCACGCGGGTCGATCTGCAGGACATTGATAAGCCGTCGGTCCAGCTCTGCGCACATCTGTAGCAGGAGACATTGCACAAACATCCAGTGACAAAGTAGAGCCCGGACGGATCAACGAAGAACCGTCGACCTGCACGAACGCAGGTCAGGGCAGGCCCCTTTGACTGCGGAAATGCCGCCAGCACAGTGCTTGCACGGTGCCAGACAGTGACCAGTAAGGAAGTCGGCTCGCTTCAGCACCAGACATCGTCGTCAGGAGGAACCACAATGACCGCCACCAATCCCATCCGAGTCGTCCAGTGGGGTCTGGGAGCCATGGGCCAGGGAATGGCCAAACTCATCACGTCCAAGGATGGACTGGATCTTGTCGGGGCCATCGACGTCAACCCGGCCCTGGACGGTAAGGATGTCGGCGAAGTGCTCGGCATCGATTCCCTCGGAGTCCATGTCACGACCGATCCCTCCACCATCCTCGACTCCGACAAGGTCGACGTCGTCACAATCGCCACCACCTCGTGGGTACGCGACCAGATTGCTGACCTTCGCACCATCACCACTGCCGGAATCAACGTCGTCAGCATCGCCGAGGAGATGTCCTGCCCCGAGGCCCAGAACCCCGAGATGGCCAAGGAACTCGACGAACTCGCCAAGTCGCACGGCGTCTCAGCTGTTGGTGTTGGCGTCAACCCCGGATTCGTCCTCGACCACCTCGTCGTCGCCCTGTGCTCCGGCGGCCAGGAGGTCACTCACATCGAGGCCCGCCGCGTGAACGACCTCGCCCCCTACGGCGAGACCGTGCTTCGCACCCAGGGCGTCGGCACACCCCCGAGGAGTTCAAGGCCGGAGTCGCCGACGGCTCCATCGTCGGCCACGTCGGCTTCCCGGAATCCATCCGACTCCTCAGCGACGCCCTCGGCCTCGGGGTCGACTCGGTCGAGCAGAACATCGAGCCCATCATCGCCAAGGTTGCCCGTCCTGCCCGCGACCGCACCGTCGAGCCGGGTCAGGTCGCCGGGTGCAACCACACGGCAGTCGGCCGTTGCGGGGACCAAGAGGTCATCCGACTCATCCATCCGCAGCAGGTCGCCCCGGAGGCCGAGGGACAGGAGACCGGCGACTTCATCACCATCACCGGCGTCCCGGACATCTCGATGTCGACCGGACCGGAGATCGCTGGCGGCAAGGCCACCGCGGGTATCTGCGTCAACACCATCCCACGCATCGTCGCCGCCACCCCCGGACTCAAGCGCATCATCGACCTGCCCTCGCCGTGTGCCCTCATGGGACCGTCGGCCTACGAGCGTCGCTGAGCGAGGTCACCATGACAGACACGCCCAACACCGCCCCGCAGGCGAACGGCCCGATTCCCAAGGGCTCCTGGGTGGAGGTTCGCACCATCATCCTGCAGCCCTCCGAGCGCGCCGCCGCGGTGCCGGCTGACACCGCCGCCACTCCCCTCGTCCAGTGGATCAGTGGGTTCCTCGACGAGGAGGCACGCATTGGGGACGAGGTCACGATCACGTCAATCATCGGTCGGCAACACACCGGTGTCCTCGGCTGCGTCAATCCCAGCTACAGCCACAGTTTTGGCAACACCGTGCCCGAGCTGTTGACGATCGGCACCAAGCACGAACCCATCACGTCCCACGGGAAGGAGGAACGGTCATGAGCAACTCCTATGACGACGTCATGGCTCGCCGCAGCGAAATCATGCGGCGTGCCCTCGCTCTGGACTACGACAGCTTCCAGCGCGGTGACCTGGCCTTCGACTACGACGCCCTGATGTCCTCCACCGGTTACGACCTCGACGACGTCGCTCGCATCCAGGCCGAGACCAAGGTGGGTCACACCCCGCTGTACGAGCTGCATCGTCTGACCGAGGCCGTCCGCGAGATCGCCGAACCCGGCAAGGGTGCTCGGATCCTCCTCAAGGACGAGGCCGCCAATGCGTCCGGCAGCTTCAAGGCTCGTCGTGCCTCCTTGAGCGCCCACGAGGCGGAGGTCAAGGGATTTGCCGGCATGGTGACGGCCACCAGCGGAAACTACGGTGCCGCCGTCGCCTCCCAGGCCGCTCAGCGCGGACTGGCGTGCATCGTCATCCAGGAGATCTACGACTCCCGTCACGTCGGCCAACCCGAGATTGTCGAAAAATCCCGGGCCTGTGAGGCCTACGGCGCTGAAGTGATCAAACTGACGGTCGGACCGGAACTTTTCTACGTGCTGCTGCGCACACTGGAGGACACTGGCTATTTCAACGCCAGCCTCTACACGCCGTACGGAATCGCGGGCATCGAGACCCTCGGCGCCGAGATCGGTCACGAGGTGCAGCAGCGCTACGGACGCCAGCCCGACGCCGTCGTCGTCACCAACGCCGGTGGTGGCAACATCACCGGAACTGCCCGCGGCCTGCGCAAGGTGGGCTGTGACGAGACCCAGGTCGTCGCCGTCTCGGTGGATCTCACCGGATTGCACATGGCCTCCGACCACGACTTCAACAACAAGTCGTTCACCACCGGCCACACCGGTTTCGGCGTGCCGTTCGCCACCTGGCCCGACCGTGTTGACGTCCCACGCAACGCCGCTCGTCCACTGCGGTACATGAATGGCTACCATCTGGTCTCCCAGGGCGAGGTCTTCTACATGACCGAGCTCCTGACGAGGATCGAAGGTCTGGAGCGGGGCCCGGCCGAAAACACCAGCCTGACGGCCGCGGTCGCCATGGCTCGTCAGATGGATCGCGACCAGATCGTCGTCGTCCAGGAGACCGAGTACACCGGCGCCGGAAAGCACCACAACAGCCAGCTGTCCTTCGCCCGCTCGCGCGGTATCGAGGTCCGTCGTGGCGACCCTGCCGGCAACATCCCCGGCAAGGCCATCGTCATTCCGGAACGTCTCGACCAGGTCGGCACCCGTGCCCTCGACCTCGACAAGCTGCGTCGCAGCTACCTGCGCCACGCCAGCCAGGTGATGGCTCCGGAGGTGTGGGGAGACGCCGAGCTGGAGTTCCTGGCCGACGAGACCAACACCACCACCGATGCCGTCCGCCAGATCGGCGCTGATCTGGCCAAGGAAGGAGCATGATGTCCGACCCGGATCAGGAGCGCGTCGAACGCTACGAGGCCCTGCGTGCCGAGCTCGCCGACCTCGATGACGCTGCTCTCAAGGAACGCTTCTGGCAGCTGTGCGAGCAGGTCATGACCCCGGTCGTCGACCTCGCCCGCACCCACACCACACCATCGATCGAACGGTCCGTCCTGCTGCGCATGGGGATCGACTCCGTGACGACCCACGCCGTCGTCGAGAACGTCTTTGCCGCAGGACTGGGCGGCAAGGGGGCCGGCCACGCCGTACTGCGACTGTCCCGTCGTGACGGCATGGACCTGCGCGACGCCGTCACCCGCATCGCCGAGGACCCCAAGTCCCTCGACGGACTGTTCGACGGCAGCCCACTGCCCCCGGCAACGGCACCGACGGAATCCGAGGAAGGAGTCCCGGCATGACCATCCAAGATTGCGAACCTCTGGAACGACGGTGGCTTCTTCCCCAACGGAGTGATGGGATTCCTCGGCGGATTCCAGATTGCCTTCTTCGCCTTTGTCGGCATCGAGCTCGTGGGCACCGCCGCCGCCGAGACGAAGGATCCCTGCACTACCCTTCCCAAGGCGATCAACGCCATTCCTGTGCGGTTGGCCCTGTTCTACGTGCTCGCCCTGTTGGCCATCACCACCGTCATCCCCTGGCGCAAGGTGGTGCCTGGTGTCAGCCCGTTCGTGTCGCTGTTTGGCCTGGCCGGTTTCGGAGCTGCCGCCAGCGTGATGAATTTCGTCCTGCTCACCGCCGCGGCATCGTCAGACAATTCGGGGCTGTACTCCACATCGCGGATGATGTACGGCTTGGCTCTCGATGGTCAAGCTCCGTCAAAGTTCCGAAAACTGTCGGGCAACAACGTCCCGCGCAACGCACTTGTCGCATCCTGCCTGCTGCTGCTCTGCGGCATCATCTTCCTGTACACCTCGGACTCGATCATGCAGGCTTTCGCCCTCGTGACGACCGTTGCCGCTCTGCTGTTCCTGTTCAGCTGGTCCCTCATCGTCGTCTGTTACATCGTGTACCGCCATAAGCGCCCCGATCTGCACGAGGACTCGGTGTACAAGATGCCTGGTGGCGTCCCGATGTGCTGGGTCGTGCTGACATTTTTCGCGATCAGCCTCGTCATCCTCGCCTTGGATCCGACGACGCGAATTGCAGTGCTCATCACGCCGATCTGGTTCGTCTTCATCGCTTCGATGTACTTCGTCTACCGCCACCGCACGCAGCGCAAGGAGGGGTTACGCTGACCGTCATCGACCTCTGGTCCGCAGAGCAGACACGCCCCGCGGGCCAGAGATGCTCTCTGGAAGCGGCCAGCCTCGATCGAGGTTCTTGACCACACAGACACGGTAGCTGTCCTGACGGGGTCAATGGTTGTTGATATGGGTTGATAGCCATCTCATTGGCGAATTGACCATCATAATGATTAGAAATCGACGAGCATGGCACCGCACTCCAACCACGACTATTTGGCCATCCTTTAAATGACGATCACCAGGGGCCGACCGGCCGGTGCTATGCTGCAAACAAATTGCATCGTGGAAGGCTGAGACACTGTCGATTCACCCTCACCGCGCGACTCTGACGTCCATTTCACGGAGGCGACATATGACTGGTTTTGGCGAAAATCCAGACGCTTCAGGGAACCCTCAAGCGCCGACGAGTGAGGCTTCCCTGACTGCGGATTCACCACATCCCAAGGAGCACGACGAAGTGCACCTCCACCGCAATCTGAGCAACCGCCACATCCAGCTCATCGCGATCGGTGGCGCCATCGGGACCGGCCTGTTCCTAGGATCCGGCAAAGCCATCCACGCTGCCGGACCAAGCATTATCGTGTCCTACCTCATCATCGGAACTATGCTCTACTTCGTCATGCGAGCCATGGGCGAGTTGCTCATGTACAACCTTGACTACAAGAGCTTCCAGGATTTCGCAGCCGATCTGATCGGCCCTTGGGCAGGATTCTTCCTGGGATGGACTTACTGGCTCTGCTGGATTGTCACTGGAATGGCCGAACTCATTGGAATCACCACTTACTGGGATTTCTGGATCAAAAACCATAGCCTTGCTACCTTACTAGCAGCTGCGACGCTCTTCCTGCTTCTCTGTTTAAATCTCCTCACTGTTAAAATGTTCGGTGAACTGGAGTTCTGGTTCGCACTGATTAAGATCATCGCGATTATCTCACTCATCATTCTTGCCATCGTGCTGGCAATCATTGGATTAAAGTCCCCCTCTGGGGGCGCCGCATCATTCACCAACATGTGGGATCACGGTGGATTCATGCCAAATGGATGGAGTGGGTTCTTCGCTGGATTCCAGATGGCGGCCTTCGCATTCGTAGGGATTGAACTCATCGGCACAACCGCAGCCGAGACCCAAGACCCTGAAAAGATGCTTCCCCGAGCCATCAGTGCTGTTCCGGCACGAATCCTCATCTTCTACATCGGCGCTCTGGCCGCGATCATGACGGCCGTGCCGTGGAACGAGGTCCGCCCGGATTCATCCCCGTTCGTACAGGTTTTGGGACTCGTCGGATTCACTGGGGCCGCCAGCGTGATGAATTTCGTCGTACTCACGTCCGCCGCATCGTCATCGAACTCCGGGATCTACTCCATTTCACGGATGCTCTTTGGCCTCGCGCATAAGAGGATGGCTCCGAGACAGTTTGGGCGCCTCAGTAAAAATGGCGTCCCGCGATGGGGGCTCGTCGTCACCGTCCTGGTTCTCAGCACGGCGCTTATCCTGGCGGCGTCAGAATCCTTCGTCGAGGCTTTCACTCTTGTGACGACAATTTCCTCAGTGCTGTTCATCTTTGTCTGGAGCATGATCGTCATCAGCTACATGAAGTACCGAAAGATTGCTCCGGACGCCCATTCAGCGTCGAAGTACCCCATGCCTGGTGGGCGCGGCATGTGCTGGGCGATCCTGGCGTTTTTCGTCTTCACCCTCGTGTTGCTGGCCCAGGAACCTGACACCGCCCGTGCTCTCGCACTCACGCCTCTCTGGTTCCTCATTCTCGGAATCGGTTGGTTCTTCGACCGTCACCACGCCATCCGCGACGACGCGGGGACCGACGATACCGATTAGAGAGGGACAGTTGAGCGACGATGATGACCAGCACGTTCTATCGGGGTCGCACCAAATCTTGGCTGGTAGGGAACTGGACCCGAGTGCGAGGCACGATGACACACTGGTGCAACCGTCCCGCAATGGAGTGCCCGGAATGGGGCCGTCCGCCAGCCACGCGGACGTGGACAGTTCCATCATTCCGTCATGCTTGCCGGCGCCGCCCTCCCCTATCCGTTGACCGCATCGCAATTTCTGACAGCTCAAAGGAGTTATGACACATGTCAAGATGCCCGTCGCCCTCACACGCCATTGTTGATCTGTCTGCCATCGCTGCGAACCTCGCCGTCGTCAGGAAACGGGCTGGTGACCGGAAGGTCCTCTTCGCCGTCAAGGCCGATGCTTATGGGCACGGCGCCGTCGAAGTCTCCCGCTATGTCGAAAAACATCACTGCGCTGACTGGCTCGCCGTCGCCACTGTCGCGGAAGGCCAAGAGCTGGTGGAAGCCAGCATCACACTCCCCATCCTCAAGCTCTCCCCCGTTGACCCCTGGGACCTCGATGCCGCTATCGAATCCGGCATGCGTCTCACGGTGGTGGATTTCGACACCCTGGATGCAGTGAACTTTGCCGCCGGGAAACGGGGAGTTACCGTCAAGATCCACATTGCCGTCGATAGCGGTATGGGGCGTATTGGGTTGCGGCCGGAACAACTTGGCGAACTCACGGCCGCCGCGGATCGTGCCGAGAACGTCGAGGTCGAGGGAGTATTCACTCACCTGCCCATCAGTGACGTCCCCGAGGGAGAGGACTTCACGCGACGCGAGATAAGCACCTTCATGGATGCTGTATCCCGGATCGAGGCGGAGCGCGGACCCTTCCCATTGGTGCACCTTGCCAACTCCGGCGCCATCCTTGGGCATGACCTGGGACGAACGTCGATGGTGCGCGCAGGCATCGTCGGTTACGGATACGACCCCGACCCGCACGCTGATCGCGCCGAACTGCGCCCTGCTTTGTCCTGGGTGAGTCACGTCACCTTCGTCAAAACTGTCAATCCGGGCGACACTATTGGCTACGGAAGGACTTGGACCGCAGGCGAGACGACAAAAATCGCCACCGTGCCTGTCGGATACGCCGATGGGCTGTCGAGGGCGTTGTCGAACAAGGGGCGCGTGCTCATCGGAGGCGCTGTCCACCCCATCGTCGGTCGGGTGTGCATGGATCAGTTCATGGTCGATCTCGGCCCCGATCCGACTGCCACCGTGGGTGATGAGGTGGTTCTCATCGGAACCCAGGAAGACGAGGTCCTGACCGCCGACGACATGGCCGAGCAGCTCGGAACCATCAGTTACGAGATCACCTGTGACATTTCGAAGCGGGTGGATCGTCATTGGACCGGGGAATGATGGGCTGATCGTCCCTGGGCTGCGTGGATAGCAACAAGCCACATCCTCACCTCATCCGCGCGTCGTGCCCCCTGCCCCCGAGCCCCATACCGGGCAAAATCCCCGCTTGGTGTGTGGTCACGTCACACCTCTGTCGCAACCACACACCAAGCGGGAAAACCCAGCACCAGGCCAACTGCCCGGGTCGCCGGGCCCAGCCCCTTGGCGTAAGCAGGGCCGCCCCGTCACTCGAATTGATAGTGTTCAACGACCTCGTCGATGCACGCACGGGCCATCTCAGCGTCCGGCATCTCGCAGAACACTCGTAGCAGGGGCTCGGTACCGGAGAAGCGAACAATGATCCACCCACCGTTGGCGAAGTACACCTTGACTCCGTCCATGTCGCTGATGTGGTCAATCTCGAGGCCAAAGTCGGGAAGATCCTTCTCCTCGTAGATGCGCTTCTTGAGCGCCTCCTTGTCCTCGGACGCGAAGGAGAAGTCATCCTCCACCATCTCGAGGCGACCGTAACGCTCCTCGATGTCGGCGTAGATCTGGGAAAGCTTCTTGCCCCGTTTGGCGATCATTTCCACCAGCAGGGTGCCCGCGTAGACGCCATCCTTGCCCGCAATGTGTCCCTTGACGGTCAAACCACCCGAGGACTCACCGCCGATCACAGCGCCGGTCTCAGCCATCTTGGACGACACCCACTTGAAACCGACCGGAACCTCGTAGCACGTCTGCCCGTGGGCCTCGGCAACGCGATCGAGCAGGTGTGTCGTCGCGAGGTTGCGCACGCACCCGCCCTTCCAGCCCTTGTCCTCCAACAGGTACGTGTACAGCAGGACCAAGATCTGGTTGGGGTGGAGGAAATGTCCCTGATCATCGATGATACCGAGTCGGTCAGCGTCACCATCGGTGGCGATGCCGATGTCGGCTCCCCGCTCGACGACCTCCTGGGTCAACGCTTGCAGAGTCTTGGAGTTCGGGGAGGGGAGACGCCCACCAAAGAGGGTGTCGCGGCGCTCGTGAATGGTGTCGACGTCGCAACGAGCCGTCATGAGGATGGTCTGGAGGCAGGTGCGAGAGACTCCGAACATCGGGTCGAGGACAACCTTGAGGTGGGCGTGTCGAATCGCTTCGAGGTCGACATGGTCGAGGATCGCGTCGATGTACCAGTTCATCGAGGTTTGCACCTCGACCAACCCGTCACGAAGGGCGTCAGCGCGGTGTACGCGCTTGATGTCGGCTGGGCCGATGGAATTGGCGCGACGCTGGATGGGTTCAGTGATCTCCACCTTGGCGTCACGACCGCCCTCCGTGAACACCTTGAGTCCGTTGTACGTCGCGGGGTTGTGGGAGGCCGTGACCGCCATGCCATAGGCACAGTCCAGGTCGCGGACAGTCCACATGATCATCGGGGTCGGGGCAGGCCGGTCAATGATCCGAACGGTGAGCCCATTGGCCGCGAGCACTTCTGCCGCCCACCATGCGAATTCTGGGGAGAGGAAGCGTTGGTCGTACCCAATAACGACCGGGCGCTGCTGTTGATTCTCGTCATGTATACGGTCTGAAAGCGCCTGAGCGACTCGCTCAACATTCAAACGAGTGAAGGTATCCGCGATGATCGCTCGCCAGCCGCCAGTGCCAAATTCGATCTCGTCCGCCACGACTCAAGAATAAGCTGGAAAACGCCTTCAGGTTCCAGGACGACCGCGGTCGCGAAGATCCGCTCACCACACCTGCGCGATGGCGAGATGGCGATGAGCGGACTCCCGGCTTTTCAGTCCAGGCGCCGAGCAGAGGGTCCCGGACGGGTGACGACAGTCGTCGCTTGGGACGCTTCTTCCGGGTACTCGTCGCGATACGAAGTGATCCATTTTTCGGCGAACTCCTTCGCCTCCGCGGACGGAACCAACGCCCACACCGAGCCGCCAAAACCAGCACCAAAGGAGGTTGAACCAACCGCTCCGAGATCATGCGCGATGCGCGCCAAGACGGCGGTCTGCGGAACCTGGTTGCCAAGAAGATCCTCGGCCGCTCGCTGAGATTCCTGGGCCATTCGACCGAACTCCTCGAGGTCGCCACACGATAGCGCCTTGGACGCCTCCGGGATGATCTTTTCGGACTCGGTCAGGAAATGATCCAGGCGTCGGGTGAGGTCCTCTCGATCCCGCACCACCTCGTAAAGCTTCTCGGCGTCAGGATCAACGGCAAGGACATCGCCGATGACCGCGTCATGACGACCAGTGTTCGAATTCCACCGACTGACGATCTCCCGAGTTGCCAGGGACGCTGCATTGTAGAGATCCCGCGCAGCTCCGGTCTTCTCAGCCGCCACCCCAGAAACAATGACGACGAACGACATGTCCTCGGGGAACGGGACTCGTCTCTCCAGTCGGATCGGGCAGAAGCGGAATTGCCCGAGTTGACCGTCCTCGCTGCACACCATCGCCGTGTGGTCCTCTGAGCCGCCAAAAGTTCCCACGCCAGCGGCACCAGCAAGGTTCTTGAAGGTCATGCCGTTCTCGTGGCAGGCCAGGTATCCTGCCAGGTCAACGTCATCGGTGATGTTGTCTTGCCAAGCAGTGGTATCCGACAGCCCGTTGAAATCGGCCAGACCAAGCACAATCGCGCTGACTAGAGCTGACGAGGAGCTCATCCCGCTGGCCAGCGGCAGGTCGGAGGTCAACCGGATCCTCGCCGGGGCCAGGTCTCCAAAATTGGCCGTCAGGCGATCGAGTACGGCCTGGGCGTACCTGCCCCAATGCCCTGCCGGCAATTTTGGATCGTAGCCAGCTTTCAACGACAACTCACCGGGAGCTGCGTCGGTCGATGCCGTGAGCCCCCTGTCCCCTGGCTCCACCGAAATTGTAACGCCGCGATCCACTGCGGCCACCAACGTCGACCCACCGGCGTAATCGGTGTGCTTCCCGAGGACCTCGATACGCCCTGGAACGAACCACCGCGTCATAGTTTCACCTCGCGACCACCGAGCGCGTCAACCACCGAGGCGATGTCTCCACGGTTCGACATGTCAAGAACGCCCGCTTCGACGGGAACAACGGCAAACCGCTCGCCTTGCTCGACCATCCACCGCACCGCATCGACGATCTCGTACTCACCACGCGCAGACTTCTCGATGGAACGACAGGCTTCGAAAATTCTCGGGGTAAGCAGGAAGCAGTTCATCGAGACCAACGCGGTCTCCCCAGCAGCGTCAACAACTTCGGGGGCCGGCTTCTCGATGATATCGGTGAGCTGACCAGAATCGTCAGAATCCAGCAGAGCGAAGGCACGAATACGCTCCGGGTCGATGTTGGACTGATCGATCATGGCACGCTTCGTGAAGCCGAGCGTCGCAGATGCGGGTACTTCGCGAAGCCTGGCAACAGCGTCCTCGGGGTAGAAATTGTCCGAGTTCATAACAAGGACTCTGTCATCACCGGCGAAGTCCTCGGCGGCTGCAACCGCATCAGCAGTACCTAGCGGCTGCTCCTGAATCGCATATGTGATCTCGACTCGTGACTTCTCGCAAGAGTCGTAGTAATTGCGAATCAGATCGTGCTCCGGACCGATCACCAGACAGAATTGGTCAAACCCGGCATCTGCGAGGGAAGAAATCACATAATCGAGGAACGGACGGCCATCCAGACTGATCATTGCCTTGACGCCTGCCTGTGCGGCGCTTGCCTGTTCTGCAGTGAGGGAGACGCCCACAGCGGCCTTGCGCATGCGGGTTCCCAAGCCTCGAGCCATGATGACGGCCTTGCGAGGAGCTCGTTGTGTCACGGGATCGTGTGTCATGTGAGTAATCCTAGGAATCGTCTCGTTCTCGCACGCAGCTAGGACGGCACACGGTCACTTCAGGTGATCCTTTCCCATTTCTGCCGGCAGGGTGTCGGGGACACCAATCACGTATCCTCGTGACATGGCCACCGGTAGCAAGGGCACCTCGGGCAAGGGCTCGTCAGCTAGCAGACACTCGTCGGCGATAGTCTTCCTCACCATTCTCCTTTTCATCATGAAAGACAGCGCCTTCGATGGGATCATCGGCTTGGTGCTGTTCGCAACGGTGATCATGTGGATCGTCCAGGCGCAGAAGGACAAGAAAAAACGCAAGACCGGTTGGGATTACGAACACGAATCTGGCTCGGACGACCAAGAACTGCGGATCCTGAGTCCTGGTTCCTTGGGGCAGAAGAAGGTCATCGAGCGGCGGCCTCACACATCGGCGAAAGTTACTGACCCGCTGTCGGACCTCTCAGCTGACAAGTTGCTCAGCGATTCCTTCACCGCCCTGACCGACGCGCTCTCAGGTATTTCTGACGACTCCGAGAAGCACGACGAACCTGCACGTCCTCACCCTCATCAGACCCTTCCGACACCGTCGTATTCGCAGTGCTCGTCGCCTCCTGCCCCAGATTCAGGTGAAGACGTCCCCGAATCCTCGGGGATTGACAATTACGAACCCCTTCCGTCCGAAGTCGCTGCCCCTCGTTTCGACGCAGCGAGTCTTCCAGCTCCCGACGCACCCTCCGCTCTCCTTGTGCAGGGCGCGCATCCATCGACATCCCCGAAAACTTCCTCTAATCCCCGGAAGACCTCCTCTACCGCAGGCACGAAATCCCCCAGCAGCCTTGGCACAGCAAAACTCGTCAAGGATCGTCGTTTTGACGACATGCATCGCGGTTCGGCTGCCATTTCCATGACCCGCGAATCATCGACCATGCCCCTTCATGACGCCTCGGAGGACCACGGCTCGTGTCTGTCCGCCTCGTCCCTCTTCTCTCAGGACTGACAACCTTCGACATGTGGCCGATTCTCACTGTGCAGCATGAAAAGTCTCCAGTGCTCCAGGGGATCTACACGAACCTGCTCCGCCCCTTCTTGAGATGGCAGTTTTCGCACCCGCGTCAACCCATCTAGGGCACGCTGCAATGCTCCCAGCTCAAGCACCGGCAGCCGCGCCTCACACCGGGACGAGTACCCCCTGATGTCGACGCCACAATGCTGACCTGATGGTGTCAAGAACCAGCTCCGGAGCTTCGCGGATCATCATCGGTGTCACGCGGATGACACGCCACCCAGCCCCCGCCAGGAGCGCATGACGCCGAGCAGTCATCTCGTAATCCCGGGGCTTCCCATGAAAGGTGTAGCCATCAACCTCGACGATCACCTTCTCGTGCTTGAACCAGAGATCGGGGAAGAGCACGCGTCCGTTGATCCACAACCTCTCATTCGCCCTCCACCCGTTGACTCGATACTCGTGCAAGAGCGCATGAAGCTCCCGTTCAGCTACCGACCAGGGTCGATCGAGGAGCTGCCTCAAAACCTCTTTGGTGGTTCCAGGCGACACCTTACGGGCCAAGCGACGTCGGGCATCTCGGAGCTCCTCAGGACTCACCCATCCTGCGCGGAGGGATGCCGTGGCCGCTTCCCAGTCCCCCCGAAGGGCCAACCAGAAGCACGTATAGGCATGAGTCGTCCTGAATCCATTACGGTCGTCAATGATCGACTCGCGTCCGGCTCGGTGAAAACGTAGCCAACTCCTCCTTGGCAGCCGGGGCATCGCATGCGGGATTATGACGTCGATCTCCGTGACATCAACGTCTCTCATTCCCGCCAAGTAGAGAGCGGCACGCCCGGTGAAGATTGCATTTGGTCGCCACAGCATGACGGCCCGCATCCAGGCATCAGGTCGCCGCACTGCATCCGTTGTCATGACGATGCGTGGCAGGGGCCTGATGACCCAACCTTCTCGTGCGGCTTTACGCGCCTGTCGCGCAACTCGGCCCACTGAACTGATTTTCGCCACGCCACCGCTGGCCTCAAGGATGTCAACTAGTTCCATATCTTCAGTTGTCGTTTCCGGGCGGGCGTTTCAGTCATCCAATGTGAAATTTGTGGATAACCCTGCGATCGGGATTCGGCGTTATCCACAGGCATCTTCCCAAGTCGACGGCCCGGGCCTCGTCCCGTCCCACCGAAAACCGTCGATCCGAACGTGATGCCTGCACCCCAATGCTCACGGCTCCAGCGAGATGACAGTTTTCGTCCGTGCCCCCCCACGGAACCGTGACATTCCGGCAGATCATTTGTCAGGAGTAGACACCCTGCGTCATTCCCGCCACCAGTACTCATTGACGAAAAATCCCGACACCCCACCCAGTCCCGTCACCCACCTGCAAAGTAGGCTTGCGGCATGGCAGAGATGCGCATTGAGAAAGACAGCATGGGCGAGGTCGAAGTACCCGCCGAGCATTACTGGGGCGCCCAGACACAGCGCTCCCTTCACAACTTCGAGATCGGTCGTGACACCTTCGTCTGGGGCCGAGACATGATCCGTGCTCTCGGAACCCTCAAGAAGTCCGCGGCACTGGCCAACAAGGAACTGGGTGAGCTGCCGGGCGACGTCGCCGACCTCATCGTCCAGGCCGCTGACGAGGTCATCGCCGGAAAGCTCGATGACGAGTTCCCACTGGTCGTCTTCCAGACCGGTTCGGGCACCCAGTCCAACATGAACACCAACGAGGTCATCAGCAACCGCGCCATCGAGCTGGCTGGGGGCGAGCGCGGCTCGAAGAAGCCGGTCCACCCGAACGACCACGTCAACCGCGGCCAGTCCTCCAACGACACCTTCCCGACGGCCATGCACATCGCCGTCGTCTGCGCTCTCAATGAGCGCCTGTACCCCGCCGTCCAGCAGCTTCGCGACACCCTCGACGAGAAGGCCAAGAAATACGACGACGTCGTGATGGTTGGCCGCACCCACCTGCAGGACGCCACCCCGATCCGGCTCGGCCAGGTCATCAGCGGCTGGGTCGCCCAGATCGACTTCGCCCTCGACGGCATCCGTTACGCCGACTCCCGCGCTCGCGAGCTGGCCATCGGCGGCACCGCTGTCGGCACCGGCCTCAACGCTCACCCCGACTTCGGCCCGACCGTCGCCAAGCATGCGACCGAGGAGACCGGCATCGAGTTCAAGCAGGCCGACAACCTCTTCGCCGCACTGAGCGCCCACGACGCTCTGGTGCAGGTCTCCGGGTCCCTACGAGTTCTCGCCGACGCTCTCATGAAGATCGCCAACGACGTTCGCTGGTACGCATCCGGCCCCCGCAACGGCATCGGTGAGCTCCTCATCCCCGAGAACGAGCCCGGCTCCTCGATCATGCCTGGCAAGGTCAACCCGACCCAGTGCGAGGCCATGACGATGGTCGCCACCCGCGTGTTCGGCAATGACGCGACGGTCGGTTTCGCCGGTTCTCAGGGCAACTTCCAGCTCAACGTGTTCAAGCCCGTCATGGCTCACGCCTGCCTGGAGTCGATCCGCCTCATCGCCGATTCGTGCATCAGCTTCGACAAGCATTGCGCCTACGGCATCGAGCCGAACCCCGACAAGATCAAGGAGAATCTCGACAAGAACCTCATGCAGGTCACGGCTCTCAACCGTCACATCGGTTACGACCTGGCTTCAAAGATCGCCAAGAACGCGCATCACAAGGGCATCAGCCTGCGTGAGTCCGCTCTGACGATCGGTGGCATGAGCGAGGAGGACTTCGACAAGTGGGTCGTTCCCGCCGACATGACTCACCCCAGCGCCGCTGAGTGATTTTCGCCGCCCCAACGACGTATCGGGCCGGTCACTGCATTGACAGTGACCGGCCCGATGTTTTTTATACACGGCAGGAAAGGGACAGGTGGAGCAAGCGTCCTCAGGGCGCGACGCTGCCCTTGACCGGTCCGAGGGTCCCCATAGGGGGAACCCCACCGAGGATGGAATCCATGCTGCTGAAGTCCTATCGGCCCCCAGCTGGCATCAGCCCTTGACGGCGCCGGCGGCAAGTCCGGACTGCCAGTAACGCTGGAGCACCAGGAACAAAATCACCAGCGGAATGACACCAATGACAGAGGCCAGCATCACGGCACCCTTGTCCGGGGCGAAGTAGGCCATCATGCCGTAGAGGCCCTGGGTCACCGGCTGCAGACTCTCGTTGGTGATCATCATCAACGGCAATAGGAAGTTGTTCCACGTGGCGACGAAAATGAACAGGAAGATCGTCACCATGGCAGGAGCCAGCAGGCGCAATACCATCGTGGAGAAGATTCGGAATTCGCCAGCCCCGTCGATGCGAGCAGCCTCTAGAAGCTCAGTCGGAACCGACGAATCGGCGTAAACGTTGCCGAGGAAGACCCCGAAGGGGCTCACCATCGACGGGATGATCATCGCCCACACGGTATTGACCAGATGCATCTTGATGAACAACAGGTAGAGCGGAACGGTGAGCAGTGCCACCGGCATCAGCAGGCCGGTCATGATGACGACGAGCAGCACCCGGCGCCCCGGGAACTGGAACTTTGCCATCGCATACCCGCAGGCGACAGAAATGATCGTCCCAACAGCACCTGCCACGGTCGAGTAGACCAGCGAGTTGAGGACCCAACGCGGGAACATCCCCTTGGTCCAGGCCATCAGGGAATGCCAGTTGGTGGCCCAGTTGAACTCGCCGAAGGCGAATCCGGGGGTGCTCACGAGATCGGTGTTGTTCTTGGTTGATGCGACGACCAACCAGATGATGGGAAGCAAGAAGTAGCAGGCCACGAAGGCCAGGATCACGAAAGTGATCGTCCTAGCTGTCTTGGAGGGAGCAATGGAGCGCGGCGGCAGCCCCGCCAGCGACGGACGATAGCGAATGCCGTCCTTGGTGACGGCGATCTTGTCGTGTGCCATGTCAGTCCGCCTTCCTCTGGACGAGGGCATAGATCATTGCGAGCACTCCAGCAACCAACGCCATCATGATGGACACTGCCGAGGCCGGTCCGGCACCACTCGGGCTGATATTTCCGTTCATGGTGTTGTAGGCCATCATCATCGGGGTGTAGTCACGCGGCATCCAGGTTGCCACGGTGGCCAGAACCGTCGGCTCGTTGAAGAGCTGGACGGTGCCGATGATCGACAGCAGGACGGCCAACAGCGCAGCACCGCGAACCATCGGGATCTTGATCTTCGTCATGATCTGCCATCCGGAAGCACCGTCGATGCGAGCTGCCTCGTAGAGATCCGACGGGATGGCCTGCAAGGCGGCCAAGAAGATGAGCATGTTGTAGCCGGTGAACGTCCACGTCGTCATGTTGGCCATTGAGCCCAGGATGACGTGGGAGCTCAGCAGACTGAAGCCGAGATGCCCGGCGAACGGGGAGATTTCGGGCAGGTAGAGGTAGGTCCACATGATTGCGCCGACGAGGCCCGGAATCGCGTAGGGCAGGAAGTAGGAGAGGCGCCAGAATCCGGGATGGCGCACCAAGTGGGAGTCGATGACCAAGGCCAGGAACAGCGCCGCCAGGATCATGATCGGGATCTGGAAGATTCCGAAGAGCATGACACGACCAATACCGTGCCAGAAGGCCGGATTTGTGCACACCTCCTGGAAGTTCTGCAGACCGACGAATTTCTCCACCGTCTGGCCGCCACCGAACAGCCCACCGCCTTCGGCAACCTGCTTGTGGAAGCCTGCCCGGATGCTCTCGATGATGGGGGCAATGAACACGATGATGAAGACGACGGTGAACGGCAACGCGAAGAGCCAGCCGGTCAGCGCCTCGTGTCTGGCCTTTCGACTGGCCATCGTGGTTGAGGACATGACGTCTCCTGTGAGGAATTGTCACGGTGTGGATCGTCTCGCACCGTTCGTGAGGTGGCCAATTGCCGACCACCGGGAACCGCGTCCGTGGCGGACCAAAAATGTCTGCTGGGGTGAGGGTCGGGGCCTCTTGGAGCTCGAGAGGCCCCGAGCTGACGAAAATCGTCCTCCCGATCCGCGCTCGTCATGCGACAGATGGGATCTGGAGCCGGGAATTGATCCCGACCCCAGTCGACATCACTCGTTGACCGGAAGGCCGGCGTCCTTGAGCGCCTTGACCGAAGTGTCCTGAGCGGTCTGGAAGATGTCCGAGACCTTGGCCTTGCCGGCTGCGGCATCGGCAGCCTTCTCATTCATCTTTGTGCCCACAACAGCGAATCCGGGGATGTAGCCGAACTTAGGAGCGAGCTTCTCGTTGGCCTTGGCGAGCTCAGCCATGACGTCCTGTCCGCCGAACTGTTTCTTCATCTTCTCGGGGGTGGTTACCTGGCCCTTGGCGGCGGGAACCAGCCCCTGGGTGGCAAGGTCATCGACCTGGGTGTTGAACCAGTCGTTGAACTGCATCGCCTGGGCGGCGTACTTGCAGCCCTTGACCACCGCCACGCCGGAACCACCGTCAGGACCGGTCAGCTCAGAGCCACCGAAGGGCGGCAACTGAGCCACACGCCACTGGCCGTTGTAAGGCGTCTTGTCCAGGGCGTCGAGCATGAAGCCGGTCTCCCAGGCAGCAGCAATATTGCCGATGAGCTTTCCGTTGACGAGAGCCTTCGTGTAGGCGTCGCTCCAACGGGCGTCGGTGAGGGCGCTCTTGTCGTCGAGGGCCTTCTGCCAGAAGTCAGCAACGACCTTGGTCTTGTCGCCGTTGGTGTCAACCTTCCACTTGTCACCCTCGGCGGAGTACCAGACGGCACCACCGGCAGCCGCCTGGGCGGACAGCGAGTTCTGGGCCTCATCGGGCTCGAACCCGAGGATGTACTTGCCCTTGGCAGCGGCTTTCTTGGCAGCGGCGAGCAGTTCATCGGAGGTCTTCGGAACCTCGATGCCGAGCTTCTTGAACTCAGCCTCGTTGTAGACGTAGACCAGCGGGCCGGTGTCCTGGGGGAGACCGACGACCTTGTCGCCGACCGACATCTGCCCGTAGGCGACGGAAAAGTGGTCCTTGTACTTCTCAGCCTCGCTGGTGACGTCCTGGACCAGGCCCTTGACGTACATGTCCGGAACCTCGGCATATCCGGCCTGCACCAGGCAAGGGGCGGTTCCGGCCTTGACGTCGGCCTCGAGCTTCGGCATGAGCTCGTTGGCCTTGCCCGGGAACTTCGTCGTCTCGACCTTGATGTCGGGGTGTTCGGAGTTCCACTTCTTGACGACGTCAGCAACCTTCGTCATGCCCTCGCCGTCGGGAAGACGATGCAGGTACTTAATGGTGACCGGGCCGGACGCAGATGTGGCAGCGGACTGCGAAGCGCTCTGGCTCGACGACCCGGATCCCTCCGAAGAACTGCCACAGGCACCGAGAACGAGCGTTCCGGCGATCATCGCAGCCACAGAGGCCACCCGACGAGTACGGCGTGTGATCATGTCAACCCTCTTCCTTGAGCGTCGGGACGCGGAGAGCCCGCATCCTCGGGATGTTGACCGGCGTGTGGGGGAGACCGCCTTGGAGTCCGCCACAAACGTCGTGTACACGTGTACATTACGACATGTCACCCCACTCCGACAAGTGGGGGCCCACAATCGGAGCGTCGCCGATGACGATCCGGGGACAAAAGGAGGATTGCCGATGAGCGAGGACACGGGTCGGCCCACCATGCATGACGTGGCTCGGGTGGCCGGCGTATCCCATGCGACGGTGTCACGAGTTCTCAACGGTCACACCAATGTGGCCCCCGCAACTGCTCGTGCCGTGGCTGACGCGATCATCACCACCGGTTACGTACCCAACCGGGCAGCAAGGTCACTACGGGTTCAGTCAACTGACACCGTGGTCCTCGTCGCTCGCGAGAACGTCAATGTCTTCTACACCGAGCCGACCCTGTCCCCGATGGCATCCGGCGCGAATCTTCGTTTGTCGGAGCACGGCTACCAGATGCTGCTTGCCCTCGTCGATGATCCTCGCTCGGCAGAACGTGTGGGGTCATTGATTGCCGGAGGATCCTTCGACGCGGCGATTCTGGTCGCCATGACCAACGAGGATCCGCTCGTTGCACGCCTCATGGCGACAAATATCCCGCTCGTGACCGCATCGACGCCATTCCCGGGATCGGACATCCCCTCCGCTGACACGGACAACGTCGGAGGCGCCCGAGCCATTACCGAACGGCTGGTGGCCACTGGTCGGTCGAAAGTGGTCGCCATTGGTGGGCCTTCCTGGGCACCAGTCACCCCGTTGCGTCTCGACGGGTTCCACCGAGGTGCGAGAAATGCCGCGCTCGGGCACACCACGGTCGATGGGTGGACCCTCACCGCAGGCGAACGGGCAATGTCCGAGCTCCTCCAGCGCTACCCGGATCTTGACGGAGTCGTCGCGGCCTCCGATCTACTCGCCACCGGTGCGATCCGCGTCCTCAACGAAGCTGGGCGGCGAGTACCGCAGGATGTTGGCGTCGTCGGGTTCGACGATGCGCCGGCTGCGACCCTCAGCGATCCGCCATTGTCAACCGTACGAAGTGATGCCAGGGCGACCGGAGCCGCCCTGGCAGACATGGTGGTTGCACAGATTCGCGGTCAGGAACTCCCCCAACGCCACCTCGTCATACCGAACGAAGTGCTCTGGCGGGAGTCAGCCTGAGACGTCACACCGCCGACGGACGCTGCAGGTCGGTGTAATTCACCGCCTTGGCATCCAGCAGATCGACAAAATCGTCGAAGCCGTTGACCTCCAGCCACTGACGTTCGGCCTCGGTGATCGGGACGCCCAGGAGCCAGTGCACCTTGAGATCACCAATTTCCACCCGGTCGAGTTGAGGTGTGGTGAATGGATGACACCACATCAGGTGCGGGGTGGTGGAATTCGGCGCGTACATCGACACGACGTCGCCGAAGACAATTCCCGGGGCCATCGGCCAGTGGTCACGCAGCACCGCAAAGGCGCATGACCCCAGAACCTTGCCCATGACGTCGGAGCCGGGAGCGCCCACGACCATGAGTTCGGCGCGAATGTCACTGCTGGTCCCGTCGACAAGGGCTATTGAGTTCGGCTCGGCGTGCAAGCTCACCGTCGACCAGGTTGACCATCCCGGTGCAGGCGCGTCCGCGAAGGACAGGACGTCGATACGAACTTCTTCAGCGGCATCGACCATGCCGTCGGCGCGCGGAGTGCCGCCGACGGCCTCGACCACGGCCTGGGCAACCTGAGGGCCAGTCGAAGGCATCTGTGTCGGCTCGGCCAGATGCTCGGGCAGGTCTTGCGGATCCAGCGGTCGCTCTGCGGCCGGCTGATCACCGCCGGGAAGTCGTGCTGCAGGGGAGACGTTGTCGTCACTCATGCCTTGATCCTGTCATGTTGATGGCTCGGACGCGTCTAGGGAGGGCTTTTTCTTGCCCGGAGTGGGATGGTGGAAGTGTTACCAAGAGCACATCTGTCACCTGAACCCAACCGCGAAGGGAGACCATGCCTCCGCTGAAATCCGACGTGTGGACCTGGGACACGCTGATCCACATCCTCATCATCATCGCCCTTGCGATAGTTGCCCGCTGGCTGCTACGCAAGGGCGTCGACTGGACGATTCGCCTCATGGTGTCGCGCTCGGAAAAGCGCGAGGCCACCATGCCCGGGCGCACCCGCCGCATCCTCGCCGAAGCGACAGGTGCGACTCTCGACAGGCAGAATCAGCGCACGACGACCGTCGGCGGACTGCTCTCGAATGTCGGCGTTGCCATCATCATCATCGTCGCCCTGCTGTCGGGATTCAGCACCATTGGCATCAAGATCACCCCAATCCTGACCTCCGCCGGAATCGTCGGCGTAGCCCTGGCCTTCGGCGCGCAGACGCTCGTCAAGGATGTCCTGGCGGGACTTTTCATCATCTTCGAGGACCAGTACGGCGTCGGTGACGCGGTGAAGATCAACGAGGTGGAGGGCCTGATCGAGGACGTCGGCCTGCGCGTGACCCGAATCAGGGACTGGAACGGTGCCGCCTGGTACCTTCGAAACGGGGAAATCACCAAGGTCGGCAATGTGACTCAAGGATGGACGACCTCGTTCACCGACATCAAGGTGCACGCCTTGGAGGACCCGAATCAAGTCATCCGGGTCATCCGGAAGGTCCTCGACGATATTGCGGTCGAATTCGAAGGCACCCTGCTCGACAAGCCCCTGGTGTTGGGAGTCGGCGACATCACCGGCGACACCATGACCTTCCAGGTGATGACGAAGTGCATCGCGAACCAGCATCATGACGTGCTGCGCGCCCTGCGCCGTGAGTGCAAGGACGCTTTCGACGCCGCGAGAATCCGTGGAGCCTTTTGATCCGGCGGGCCGTTTTCATCACGACATGACACCTGCCATCACCATGGTGTGACACCGTGCCCCGAAACGACTCTCAAATGCGGTCCTGGACTTCTCCCTCGGCAAGAGTCCTTCCCAATGGAACGACAGGGCAGGAACGGCTGATGACGAAAAATCACACCCCGCTGACCATCAAGGGCGTGTCGAAATCATTCTGTCGCTCAGCCAGGGAAATTGTTCACGCGGTGAACGACATCTCCTTCACCGTCGACCACCATCGACATGCCCCTGGGCCTGACCCGCCCGGACAACGTACGCCTCGAGGTCGCCATGCACGTTCCTGGTCTGGTCATCACCGGACTGGCGTTCTTCGACAACGTCTTCATCCCATTGAGCGACACCATGCCCACCATCGGACGATGGGGCCCCGCCTACGACATCACGGCTCTTGCCCGCTGCCCGTTGACCAACGGCATGGACATTGGCGGTGGCCACGACTCCTTGAGGGTTCTTCCAACGATCCCAGAACAACTTCCCGCTCCGGTGCGATTTTCCCCTTCAAGGCACCAACGCCGTCACCGGGGTGACGGAAGAACGCGCATGACGATGAGAATTCTCATTGCCGAGGACATCGATCTGGGGCTCGCCGCCACCGCGATGTGAAGGGGTCACTCTCTCTCATCACCGACCGTGAGACCGAAATCCTGGGAATGGTCGTGGATGGCTCTGCCGAACGTGCGTCGTCAGCAGGGGAGAGGGTCAGCGTCCGAGTTCCTCCCGCACCGCCTGCTCCACAGCCTGGCTGAGCAGCAATCCGGCCTTAGCCATCGACTCATCCGGATCCGGCTCGATGTCCGACAAACAGATGATTCGTTGGAATGCCCCGCGCTTGTCCCCGGGGAGGTCGCATTTTCCACAGACTGCCCACACCGGCACCCCGGCATCGAGAGCAATCTTGCGGATGGTGTCGGGGAGCTTCCCCAGGAGAGTCTGCCGGTCGATCCGTCCCTCCCCGGTGATGACCAACCCTGCCTCGGAAATTTTTGACACCGCCTTTGCCCATCCGAGCACTGCAGCTGCTCCTGGACGGTACTTCGCGCCCAGACAACGGAGCGCCCAGCCAACTCCACCAGCGGCACCAGAGCCAGGGGCGTCCCGGTACGCGCTACCAATGGCCGCCTCCATGAGATCAGCGAGCCTGGTCAGACCAGCTTCAGCAACCTCGATCCCTTCCTCGTCCAGTCCCTTTTGCGGACCGAAAACTGCTGCTGCACCGCTCGGCCCCAGCAGCGGTGAGGTGACGTCACATGCCACGGTCAGCTTCACTCCCGACAGCTTTCGGTTCAACCCGGACAGATCGAGGCGCGAGAGTTCCGGCAACCCCGCTGCGCCGGGAGAAATGGGCGCCAAGTTCTTGTCGAGCAAGCGCACCCCGAGGGCTTCCAGCATCCCCGCACCGCCATCGGTGGAGGCCGAGCCGCCGACCCCGACGGTGATGTCAGTCGCTCCACTGCGCAGCGCAGCCGCAATGACCTCCCCGAGGCCGCGACTGGATGCCACCAACCCGCGTCGAGGGGTCGGTGGTCCGGACACCCTGTCAGCCCTCTCCAGACCACAACAGGTGGCCATCTCGATGACTGCCTGGTTGTCGCGCAAGGCATAGTCGACTTCGGCAAGGTCACCGGTCGCCCCGTGGCACTTGACGGTTACGGCGTGGAACCCAGCTGCCAGAACAGCCTCCACAGTTCCCTCACCGCCGTCAGCAACTGGAATCGTCATGACCTCACGCCTCGGGTCAGCTGCGGAAAACCCTCGCTGTACCGCTCGGCACGCCTTGCCGGAGCTCAGAGAGCCCTTGAACGAGTCAACGGCCACAACCACAGGTGCATTCGGATCAGGACGCATGGTCTCAGCATGGCATGCGGACATGTTGGCTCCCGAAACTGGCCCCATGACCTTCGCTGAACATTTTCGCCGCGTCGCATCGATCCTCGTCACGAGATCTGCCCGACACACATGATGTCGGCACTTTTCGTCACACCCCGTAAACTCGGTGTCATGGTGAATCGCGCCTACCTGTCCCTGAGCGTTCTTGCCCTCGTGTTGTGGGTGGCCGCGTACCGTCATCTACCCGGCTGGGCGGCTGGAGTGACGCTGGCGTGCGTCGTGCTGTTCTCCCTGTTCTGCGAGTGGTCCCGAGTGCGCACCCTGGCCCGCATTGGCAAGTCCCGCGGCACCAACCACCAGAGTTCACGCGGTCGCAAGTTGTCCTGACAAGGCTGTTGACCATCCCCGTGACACGGTTTCCGATCACGCTGGCTTCAGCACTTCCCTTCCAGCTCGCCAGCTTCGTGACCGCCGCAAAAGCCAATGTCGCGTAGGCTGTCTGCCGCCATGCCTGAAAAAAACGTCAACAGCCCCTCGACGCTGCCCACCGCCCTGCACCCAACCCCCGATGAGTCGGGGATGACCGTGCCGCAGCTGCTCCAACACCGCATCGATGTGCTTTTTGAGCAGGTGCCGCTGGTCGCTGAACTGGGCAAGGTCTTTGCGCAGGCGGGTCACGACCTTTATCTCGTCGGGGGGTCCGTCCGCGACGCCCTCATGGGCCGTCTTGGACACGACCTTGACTTCACCACCGACGCTCGCCCCGACACGACGGAGGCAATTCTTCGCAGCTGCACCCATGCGACATGGGACATCGGCCGAGCCTTCGGGACTATCGGCGCCCAGATCGACGACTGGGTGGTGGAGGTCACCACCTACCGCGCAGACGCGTACCACCCTGACTCCCGCAAGCCCGAGATCGTCTACGGAGACACCCTCGAGGACGATCTCATCCGTCGCGACTTCACGGTCAACGCGATGGCATTGCATGCCATGACTCGAACATTCTCCGATCCCTACGCCGGACTCGCCGACATCGTGGCGGGAGTTTTGCGCACTCCCTTCCCGCCAGAGCGGTCGTTCAGCGATGACCCGCTGCGCATGATGCGAGCTGCACGGTTCACCTCCCAGCTCGGCTTCACCGTCACCGATGAGGTCCGTGCCGCCATGACTGACATGGCCCCACGCATCGAGATCATCTCCGCCGAACGTGTCCATGACGAACTCTCCAAGACCCTCCTCACTGACCACCCGCGCGCGGGCCTCGACCTCCTGGTCGCCACTGGCGTCGCTGACCATGTGCTCCCCGAGCTGCCAGCCTTGCGTCTAGAACGCGACGAGCACCATCGTCACAAGGACGTCTACGAGCATTCCCTGACAGTTCTAGACCAGTCCATCGACCTCGAGAAGCGCCGCGGTCACGAGCCCGACCTCACCGGTCGTCTGGCTGCTCTGCTGCATGACATCGGCAAACCGCCGACACGTAAGTTCGAGCCCGGCGGCAAGGTGAGCTTTCACCACCACGACGTCGTGGGAGCAAAGATGGCCCGCAAACGTCTCAAGGCCCTCACCTATCCCAGCCAGGTCGTCAAGGATGTGTCAAAACTCGTCGAACTGCACCTGCGCTTCCATGGCTACGGCGACCAGGGGTGGACGGACTCGGCGGTGCGTCGTTATGTCCGTGATGCTGGCGACCAACTGGAGCGTTTGCACATCCTGACCCGCTCTGACTGCACTACCCGGAATCGTCGCAAGGCCGAGCGGCTGGAATTCGCCTACGACGACCTCGAGAGGCGCATCGCCGACCTCACCGCCAAGGAAGAGCTGGCTGCGATTCGTCCCGACCTCGACGGCGAAGAGATCATGGCCACCCTGGGCATCAAGCCCGGCCCAGCGGTCGGCAAGGCCTACAAGTTCCTCCTCAACCTCCGCCTCGACGAAGGCCCGCACACTCCTGGCGAGGCAAAGGCCGCACTGCTGGCGTGGTGGGCCGAGCAAGAGCACTGAACCTCACGCGGACCACGGTTCAATCCCGTCCCCGGCCAACTACCATGACAAACGTGTCACCTGTTTCCCGCCTTCGCCCAGCCGCTTGGCTGCTGGGGTTGTTGATGGTCCTCACGACCGTCTTCGCGGGATCTTCCCCTGCCCAGGCACGTACTGCGACAGAATTGGTCAAGGTGACGATTACTTCTGTCAGCCCACCGACAGGGGATCCCAAAACTCCCATCACCATCAAGGGGACGGTGACAAATACCTCTTCGGTGTCGATGACATGGGTTCAAGCGTCGTTCTGGCGCTCCCAGGACCAGATCAACGACACCCGGGACCTTTCTGACTTGCTGGCATCCCCCGCCACCGTGCCGGTTGGCATGCGGTGGTATCGGGAGCCCAACGAGGCGTCAATTTTCAACATCACTGACCCAGAGGCCAACCAGACCTTCAAACCAGGCGACAGCGAGTCCTTCACCGTGACTGGAACACCAGCCCAGATGGGGTTGACTTCACCCAACGCCGTTGACGCGATCGGCGTCCACGTGCAGGCGTCCCCCGAGAACCAGTCGCGCAGAACTGTCGGACGAGCACGAGTACTCACGGTGCTCTCAGATGCTCACACCAGCGCGAACCTCGCCCCCGTCATCGTGCTCTCGACCATGCCCACCCGCAGGATCGACGGCACCTTCACCGACGAGTCGCTCGCGGATGACATCACCCATCGACTGAAGCCTCTTGCTGAAGCGGCACACACCCGTAACGCAACAGTTCTCGTCGATCCAAGTCTCATCGACGAGGTCAGGGCGATGGCCTCGGGATATCGCGTGGCTGGCAAGGGCACAACCACCGTCGAGGGCAAGGGCCAGCAAACAGCCAGAGAATGGCTCGACCTCGTCGAACCATTACTGACCACCGGCCAGGCATATCGCCTACCGTACGGAAATGCCGATGTCATTGGAGCGGTTCGGCAGGGCCGCCCCAACGTCCTCTTGACGGTGAAACACGCACTCGACCCCTCGAGTCCAGCCGCGAAGTTACCGTTGGCAGTCGTCGACCCAGCGGCTGAGCTCGACAAGTCCTCGTTCAAGACCCTCACCAAAGAACTCTCCCCCGCACTGGTTCTGACATGTGCAGCATCGGCCCGTGACGGCGTCCGGGAGGAGTCCGGAGTCAAGGTGATCGGTCTGGCCGACACCGCCCGAACCGACGGCCATCCACAGTCCAACAGCGATCCCCAGCGGCGCGGAATGCTGCTGTCCCAGGCCCTCCTCATGACTCACGAGTCGATTCCGGCGGTCACCCTCGTCACCACCGTCAACGATGTTCAAGCCACTGCGCCGGTCGGTTGGCTGCACCTGCAGAATCTCTCGGCAGTTCTCACTGGAGCCAAGCCGGGCCTTCGGCTACCGGGAACACGCGCCGGTGACATCACCCTGAAAAACCCTTGGTGGCGCGTCCAGCACGACGTCGGGATCGATTCAGACGACTGGTCCGACCTCGTGGGAGCCCCCACGGAGGCGACCTCCTTGACCTCGGCGAAATTTGTCAGCAGGTCGTTGTCGTCGTCACTCCAGGATCGTGAGGCATGGGCTACTGACGTCATGCGCCCAGCGGCGGACGCCATGGCCGGCAAGGGCCTGGTCCTGCATTCAGCCCCGCAGTTCGTGATGTCCTCCTCGACCAATGACTTTCCCCTGACGGTCACGAACTCGCTCGCACAGACGGTTCACGTCAAGGTCGTCGTCTTCTCAGAAAACCCGCAGCGCATCGACATCCCGGACACCCAGGTCGTCACGATCCAGCCCAGGGAAACGCAAACCATCAGGTTCGCCCCGAAAGCAAGCTCAAATGGAGTCGTTGAGATGCAGGCACACCTGTCGACTCCGTCAGGACGCATCCTGGGGTCCCAGACCAGTTTCGTTGTCAAGGCGACTCAGATGGACGATGTCGGCTGGATCATCATTGTGGTGTCGGCGCTGGTGCTCATCATCGCCACGGTGCTGCGCATTCGTCAGGTGACCGCGAGTTCCCGGCGTCAGGCCGAATCCAACGGTGAGTCCCAGACCAGTGGCCCCACCGCGGGCTCGACCTCCGATGACATTTCTGACACCACACCTTCCCCTTCGACAGTAGAGGATCCTGACACGGCCTCGGACGACGATTCTGAGCATCACCTCCCCACCGGTGAGGGCAACCTCGCCGAGTGACAATCCCGGGGTTCGCGGCACGGATCGGTATCGTTGACGATGCACATTCGGATCGATCGGGCAGGAGGTGGCAGTGTCTTTCGAAGACCCCGCCGATCGTCACGGCGGTCGGTATGACTCGGGTCTCCATGCCGCGGATGACCTCCCCGACCTTCTCCCAGGGTCCTTTCTGGGCGAGCGTTACCGTCTCGACCAGGAGCTCTCCCATCCCGAGTCCTCACTGACCTGGCGAGCCTTCGACACCAAGTTGCACCGCCCGGTCCTGATTCACGCTCTGGCCCCGCACGGTCGTCGCACACCCGCTGTCCTGGACGCGGCCCGGCGAGCCGCCGTGGCCACCGATTCGCGCTTCTTGCGAGTCCTCGACGCCATCGTCGCCGGACCAAGCGAACCAGCATCATGGGTTGTCAGCGAATACGCCCCTGGAAAGTCAGTCGAGGAGCTGTTGGAGACCGGGCCCCTCTCGGCGTTGGAGGCGGCATGGATTGCCCATGAAATCGCCGACGCGATGGCACCCTTGCATGCCCAAGGGGTCTTCCACGAACGCATCAACCCCGGAACGGTGCTCGTCACCTCGACCGGAAATCTCAAGATCAGTGGCTTGCTCGTCGAAGCCGCGTTACATCCTCGGCCGGGCGACAATTCTCGTCCCTGGCCGGACCGTGAGGTCGCCGACGTGACAGACATCGGACGGGTTCTTTATGCCTGTCTGGTCTCGCGCTGGCCAGTCGGACGTGGCCACCGCCCGTCCGTCGAGCCAGCCTCGACAATGTCCTGGGGACTGCCGCCCGCCCCGACTGACTCCCACGGCTGGCTCACCCCACGTGAGGTCCGCGCCGGAGTCTCCCCAGCCCTCGATGTCCTCTGCGACCAGATCCTCTCGCAGGTTCCCCGTTATGACGAGGTGCCATTGCGCACCGCGAATGAAATTGCGCATTCCCTGCGTCGGACCCTCGGCTCAGCTGACGCCGCCGCTGACCTCGAGCGTCGCATCCGGTTCCCGGTAGGACCGGCTTCCCGTGCCGGGGAGGAGCCATGGCGCTCCGACGAATCCGCCGCTCTTGCGCCGGACCAGGATGAGCCAGAACGGGCAGAGGAGTACGGACCTGACGACGAGGGGTACTGGTCCCCGGACGCGGCTGCCGGAGAGTGGGGGCGTCAGGCAGGGCCAGTGCCGTGGACGAGCAACAACGACCCCCACACCACACAGCTCTCCCCCGCTGGGCAGGAGTCCTCGGAGAACGGCAGTGCCGAGCTGGTATTGGCCAAACCGCTCCCTCACAACCGTCGATGGCCACCGGTACTCACGGCTGCCGTTGGCGTGGTCATGATCGTGTGTCTTATCATCGCAGGGGTGCGTCATTCTGGCAGCAACGTCCCGGAGGCATCCAGCGAGCCGACCACCGTCGAGGTGACGCGCGTCCAGGAATTTGATCCCGAAAAGGACGGTGGCGACGCCAAGGAGAACCACGACGAGGTCAGACACGCGATCGACGGCGACCCGTCGACGGCTTGGCACACAGTCGTCTATCACAACTCTGCGAAGCTCGGGAACCTGAAGCCCGGCGTCGGCCTGGTCATTGATTTGGGACGCGTCACCAAGGTCACATCGGTGAAGGTGCAACTGGTCGGATCCGGCACGGATATTTCCTTGTGGCAGCCGACCAGTGATGTCTCCTCCGATGAAGCTCCCATGACGACGATCAAGGAGTGGACCCAGGTGGCGGCGGTGCCGGGGGCCGGATCGACGGTCACGTTGAAACCATCCGGCAAGACGAAGGCCCGTCATCTCCTGATCTATCTGACGGAGCTTCCTCCGAAATCGACCTCGCGGTTCCAGGGTGGGATCGCAGATATCACCGTCACCGGGTCCTGACGACGTTTTTCGACGCCCGGGGCTGGCGACCATCTGCTCTCCGACATGTGCTTTCTGGCAGCGACCCAACTGCCGACCGACAGTTTCCGACGGAATCATCGTCAAGTGAGGCACCTTCTCTGCCGCCGCACCACCTCAGTGACGAAACCCCCAACTCGTCCCTCCTCCGAGGCCAGGATTTTACGACCTTCGCTCGAGCTGACACTTTTCGTCGTGCGGTCTGGTCGTTGTTCAGTCTGGTCGTCGTGCAGTCTGACATGAGGGGCCGGTGAAGGAAGGTCCGTGTGACAGGAGCCCGTCGCGAGAACCCCGCAGAGGACAACTGCAGAGTCACCCGCGAAAGCGAGTGCCCCCAAAAAACGCAATGGTGCCCCGTGCTCGAAAGCACGGGGCACCAGGTGTCATCGGTCCATCGGGATCAACTCAGGATCACTCCTTGACGTCGTCGTCCATCCAGTCGAAGGTCTTGGTGACGGCCTTCTTCCAGTTGCGGAACAGACGCTCGCGCTCATCCTGGTCCATCTTGGGCTCCCAGCGCTTGTCCTCGGCCCAGTTGGCGGTGACGTCCTTCTCACCCTCCCAGAAGCCGACAGCGATGCCAGCGGCGTAGGCGGCGCCCAGAGCAGTGGTCTCAGCAACCACCGGGCGAACCACCGGCACGTTGACCTGGTCGGCCTGGAACTGCATGAGGGCCTCGTTGGCGGTCATGCCACCATCGACGCGCAGCTCGGTGAGCGGCACACCAGAGTCGGCGTTCATGGCCTCGAGGACTTCACGGGTCTGGTAGGCGGTCGACTCGAGCACGGCGCGGGCGATGTGGCCGCGGTTGACGTAACGAGTCAGGCCGACGAGGGCGCCACGGGCGTCCGGACGCCAGTAGGGTGCGAACAGGCCGGAGAAGGCTGGCACGAAGTAGGCGCCGCCATTGTCCTCGACGGTGTTGGCGAGAGCCTCGATCTCCGGGGCGGTCTCGAACATCTTGAGGTTGTCACGCAGCCACTGGACCAGGGACCCGGCAACGGCGATCGAGCCCTCGAGGGCGTAAACGGTGGGCTGGTCGCCGATCTTGTAGCAGACGGTGGTCAGCAGACCATTCTCGGAGAAGATGGCCTCCTCACCGGTGTTCATCAGCATGAAGCAGCCGGTGCCGTAGGTGTTCTTCGCCATGCCCTTCTCGAAGCAGGCCTGGCCGAAGGTGGCAGCCTGCTGATCACCGAGGATGCCGGAGATCGGGGTGTCGATCAGCAGGCCGTTCTTGCGGCCGTAGCCATAGACCTCGGAGGAGGACTTGATCTCGGGGAGCATCGACTTCGGAATGCCCATGACCTCGCACATCGAGTCGTCCCACTCGAGGGTCTTGACATTCATGAGCATGGTGCGGGAAGCGTTGGTCGGATCGGTGACGTGCACGCCGCCCTCGGTGCCTCCGGTCAGGTTCCACAGCACCCAGGTGTCCATGTTGCCGAAGTACAGGTCGCCGGCTTCAGCCTTCTCGCGAGCACCCTCGACATTGTCGAGGATCCACTTGACCTTCGGGCCGGAGAAGTACGAGGCGAGACCCAGGCCACAGATGTGCTTGAAGCGGTCAGCACCCTCGTCGCCAGCCAGCTCGTCACAGATCTTCTGGGTACGGGTGTCCTGCCACACAATGGCGTTGTAGATCGGGTCGCCGGTGTTCTTGTCCCACACCACGGCGGTCTCGCGCTGGTTGGTGATTCCAACGGCAGCCAGCTGGTGGCGGTTGATGTTGGCCTTGGTCAGCGCGAGTCCGACGACATCGCGAACAGCTTCCCAGATCTCGATCGGGTCGTGCTCAACCCATCCGGCACGCGGGAAGATCTGCTCGAATTCCTGCTGGCCGACGGCCACGATCTGGCCCGAGTGGTTGAAGACGATGGCCCGGGTCGAGGTGGTGCCCTCGTCGATGGCGAGCACGAACTTCTCGTCGCTCATGATTGTTGCCTTTCTTGTCTACGTTGACTTGTCCGAGAGGTTGCGACTGATACGAAATCAGCTCTGGTGTGACAGTGAGAAACCTACTCAGTGCCAGAAGATAATGTAGGTGAGGGCGGCAAGAACGGCACCAATGGTCGGGCCGACAACCGGAACCCAGGAGTAACCCCAGTCACTGCCACCCTTGCCCTTGATCGGCAGGACGGCGTGGGCGATACGAGGAGAAAGGTCACGAGCCGGGTTGATGGCGTATCCGGTGGGGCCGCCGAGAGAGGCACCGATGGAGACGATGAGCAGGGCGACGGCGAGCGGGCCAACGGTCACACCCTGAGTGAAGCCGGAAATGATGACCCACAGCACGAGGACCCAGGTACCGATGGCCTCAGTGATGGTGTTCCACAGCGGGTTGCGGATCTCAGGGCCGGTGGCAAAAGTACCGAGCTTGAGGGCCGGGTCGCAGTCCTCGTCGTAGTGCTGCTTGTAGGCCAGCCAGCAGAGCACGGCACCGACGAAGGCACCGGCGAACTGGGCGAGGATGTAGATGATGATGTTGCTCGCGGTGGCGGGGATACCCTTGGCCAGGTCCTTACCAGCAAGTGCGAGGCCGATGGTGACGGCCGGGTTCAGGTGCCCGCCGGTCTTGTAGGCTGCGTAGACACCGAACATCACGCCGAAGCCCCATCCCCAGTTGATCTGGAGGGAACCGGGAGCGGGATTGCCCTTACACTTGGGAAGGAGATTGTTGGCGACGACGCCACAACCCAGCAGAATGAGGATCATGGTGCCCAAGAACTCAGATCCGAAGATCGTCGCGGCGGGCACCGCGGTTTCGAGAAGCATGAGGACTCCTTCGTCGTGGCGTCATCCATTGACACCGATTTACTCGCCGGTGGCGGTCGATCCCGTAGGATTCAGCAAACGGGGACCGTCGTCCCGACCCTGTGGGGGCTGGACGTGGCTCAGTCAAACATCTACGGCGCCGGAGAATCGCAATTCTGCACTTATGTGCATGGCAAGGGGAGAGGCATGAACGAATTGTCCAATGACGTATGGACAGCAGCGTCCATGTATTACATGCAGGGCGAGACAATGGATGCCATCGCCAGCCATCTCGGCACATCCCGCTCAACCGTGTCTCGTCTTCTCAAACAGGCACGTCAGTCCGGAGTTGTGCGTATCACCTTGTCAGAGCCGACTGGGTTACGTAACGGCCTGGATTCCACCCTGACGAGGATGTTCGGGGTCAACACCACTGTCGTGCCGGTGAAATCAGGAACGACCGAGATTCACCGCCTGGACCAGGTGGCCAGGATCGCCGGACAGATGGTTACGGACATGGTCGAGGACAATTCCGCGATAGGAGTTGCCTGGGGAACGACCCTGGATGCCGTCACCCATTATGTCGTCCCCAAGGACGTCAAGGGAGTGCGCGTCGTACAGATGAATGGGTCGGCCAACCCCACCAGTTCAGGGATTCCTTACGTTGGATCAATCCTTTCCAGAATGGCTGCCGCGTTTGGGGGTGAGGTCATTCATTTCCCAGTCCCGACATTCTTCGACAATGCTACGACGAAGGCCGCGATGTGGCAGGAGCGCTCCGTTCAGGCAGTACTCAAGGCACACCGCGAGCTCGACCTCGCCGTGTTCGGCGTGGGAGCCCTCGACAGCCCAGTCCCCTCCCACGTCTATTCCGCCGGTTACATCACCGATGAGGAAAAGGCGAATTTGATGCGGTCCGGAGTTGTTGGTGACGTCAACACCGTCCTCCTCAAGGCTGACGGCGCCTATGACGTCGAGTTCAACAAGAGAGCGACCGGATTGGCCCCATTCCAGTTGCAGCGCATACCGCGTCGGCTCTGTGTCGTCGCTGGCCGCGCCAAGGCTGTCGGGCTGTTGGCCGCACTGCGTGCCAGGGTGGCGACGGACCTCGTCGTCGACGATGCAACTGCTCGTGCAGTCCTCGATCTGATGTGACTCGCCAGTCCTGCGCCCGTGGGAAGAGCGCCGAAGCCACAGCAGCTGTGGGGCCCTTCCCACGTCGCGTAACCCGTATCAGGACTTCGCCGTACCCAAGGTGACGTCGGCGGTGGCCTGCTGCGAACCACGGATGTAGCTGATCTTGACCTTCTGGCCAGGCTTGAACGACCTCACGAGACCGACCAGGGACTCTCCGGACACGATATCGGTGTCGTCGATCTTGGTGATGACGTCGCCACGCTGCAGCCCGCCCTTGTCAGCTGCCGAGTTGGGTGAGACCGTGGCGATCCCGGCCCCGAGGACTTGGACACCATCCTTGCTGCCAGCGACGTCACGCACGGAGATGCCCAGGAAGGCGTGAGTTGCCTTTCCAGTGTCAATGATCTGATCGGCAATCGATTTGGCGAGATTTGACGGGATCGCAAAGCCGATTCCGATATTGCCCGATTGCTCGGAGTGGCTTGACGAAAGGCTCGCAATGGAGGAGTTGATCCCGATGAGCTCACCATTGGCATTGACGAGAGCACCACCTGAGTTGCCCGGATTGATGGCTGCGCTGGTCTGGATGGCATTCGTGACGACCACGCCCGACGACGAATCTCGAGATCCCAGCAGATCCCGTGAGTTACTGCGATTCATGGTGGTGACCGGACGATTGAGGGCACTGATGATTCCGGTCGTCACCGACCCCGACAGGCCGAGCGGATTGCCGACGGCCATCACAGGAGACCCGACGGTCAACTTGCTGGAGTCAGCAACACCGATCGGTTTCATGGACTTCGGCGGGTTCGTCACCCGGATGACGGCAAGGTCCGTCGATGGATCCGTACCAACTACCTTGGCCTCGTAGGTCTTGTTGCCCATGGAAACCGTCAGCTGGCCGCCCGAAACCGCGTCGGCAACGACGTGATTGTTGGTGACGATGTTGCCGTTCGTGTCGACGACGACTCCCGACCCCTCGTCTCCGCCATTGCCCGTCCTCACGGTGATGGCGACTACCGAGTTCGACACGGCGGAGGCGGTGGCCGTCCAGTCCGGGGCGGAGGATGAGCCTTGAACCACCTTGGTGACGCTGTTGGGGGTTGCAGGGCTCGACGTCACAGCCGGGGCGTCGTTCCTTGTCAGGGAGCGATCGACAAGGCCCCCGGAAACGCCGCCAACAGCCGCCGCCAGCACGGCGACGAGAACAACTGTGCCGCCACGAAAGCCCTTACGGGCCGATCGCGACGAGCCCTCCGCCGGGTCGGGGTTTTTGTCACCCGCACTCGGGGCCGGCTGCTCAGAAGCCTCCCACGGAGGAGGCTGGGTGGTTGACGGATTTCCCTGGGTCGCCCAGGAATCGTTACTGCGCGACCAGTAGGCATCCTGCGCCCAGCTCTGGCGATTGTCGTCAGGGCGAGAAGGATAGCCTCCCTCCCCACCACCACGCTGGAAGGGATTGGGTTCACGCGGCTCACGGGGACCATTCGTCGACTCACTCATGACTCCAAGTTTCCACGACCGCGCCAAGTAGTCGATGCACTGTCCAGCAACGTTTTCCCCTCAGAGGAGAAGGTTTGAGACTGCAGTCCCACCCTCCAACGGGGTCGGATCCGACCGTGGTCAGGCGCCACGGGGATCGCGTCAACCCCCAGTCAGGGAACCCGCCGTCCAATCGGCCTTGCCACCCCTCATATCCACAGGAGGTGCTCAGGAAGGCCACGACGCATTCACAAAGATGAGATCGGAGAAGTGGGCCTCCACTGCTGGGCTTTCCCCTCCCCCGGTGTACAGCCCAATTCGTGGGCGAGAGGCCGCAGGCATCGTCCACGTGGCGCCCCACGTCCAATGGCGACCGTCATGGCTGAGCGCCGATCGGTAGAGGTGCTCACCGCCATGGTCGACGTGATGGGCAACACGTAGCCATGTCACGCCCGCAGGTCGACCGACCACTGCCCCACCGTAACTGCGGAACCCATCCGCATCGGTAATCTCGCGTCCGTATTCGACGATGCGCGTTCCCTCGACAGCCACCGCACCAAGACGGATGAAGTCGTCATCACCGTTGATGACCACCATCCCGGCCTGCTGATAATTACGGACCATGTCCAAACCAAGGTCCAGACCGACTTTCACCTGAGCGATCCAGTCTCCCTCCGGTGGATCACGCAGCAGCAATCCACCTGAGGCACCCTCCCCCGCGAGGTCTCCGTCGGTGACTGGCCAAATGATCGCGCCACCCTTCGCATGAACGCCAGAAGGCCGGCGAATCCATGACCACTCGACGTTGCTTCCGTTCACAGCGGCCACCAGATCGACCCGCTGCGGTGTCCCGACGGGAGTTGGCTGGGGTGCCCTGTCGTCATGGATGCTGTGGATCCGGGCCGCGACGACGTTGGTCACGAGACCGTGGCCGGAGATTTTCAAGGGGCCGCCCTCGAACTGACGACCCTTCGGAGAGACCAAGGAGGCCGATGCATCGCTTGATCCCGCCGGTCTCAGTGCCACGCGCAGCTGCGGCCCATGAATGGTGACAACAAGGGTTCGCCACGATCCGTCCTTCGGGAACTCCATTGACCCAGTCCACGAATCTCGTCTCCCCCTCAGCACACCGGAGTCCGCGTTCACCTCGACACTGACGTCATCTGCCAGCTCCACAGAGATCGAGTTTTTAGGCAGCACATCCATCTCCAGGCGCACGTCGTCCGCCGGAAGTCTCTTTCGTGAGACGACGCGCTCGCCTTCGATTCGCATGGCCTGATTGACCCCTCCAGCGTCGACCGGATGAGCATTGGTGAATTGCGACGAGGCATTCCACGGTTCTCCACTTAGTAGAGAGGCTGTTAACGGCGCGGAGCTGGGTGTGTCAGAGGGCCCCGCACCACCGTTAACCATCGGCCAACCGTCAATCCACTCCAGGCGATCGACCAGGAGCGGACGTCGATTGATCCCTCCGGCCTCCCCAAGCCACGGCCGTACCCGATCCAGTGCGTGGTAGAGGAGGTAGTCCTGTCCTGACGAATCCGTGAAAACGGCGTTGTGGCCGGCACCGATCCACTTGTTACCGTTCTGAGTCACGACGATGCTCCTCCTGAGGGATATTGGCCAGGCCGGCCATGTAGATCACTGCGTTGAACCCGATCGTCCACCAGACCGTGACACCGACCAGACCAATCCAGGCCCAGGGTTGGGAGGTGGTCCACTGTATGTTTGTGTGGAAAATGGCGTTCACCAGACCGAAGTTGCCGTCCAGCAGGTATCTCCACATGACACCGATGACAGCAACACCGAGCACATAGGGAGCGAAAAACACTGCCCGGAAGAACGTCCGCCCTGGGAACTTCATGTTCAGCAGGATTGCGAGCCCCAACGGAAGGCTTACAAGGAAAGGCACACTCGCCACCGTGAAGATACCGGTGTTCGCCATGCCTCGCCAGAACTGCTCGTACTGCACCGATTGTGGGTCAAACAGATCCGTATAGTTCTGCAACCCCACCCAAGGACGCGCCGGGAGGGTGAAGTCCCAGTCATGCAGACTGATCCAGATACCGTACACTGCGGGGACGGCGACGAAGACCGTGAACACGACGAGGTAGGGAGCGAGAAAGACTAACGCAACCCCCGCAGAACCCTCGACGCTCTTACGTCTCCTCCTTGTAGTTCCTTCCACTGAGACCGACATCACTGATACTTCTTTCGGTTCTCCTCGAGAATCTTGTCGGCTCTGCTGGCGGATTCCTTCAACGTCGACTCAACTCCCTTGCCACCAAGCACGATTTCGTTGACAGCGCGATAGAACTCACCGATGACATCATTGATGCCAGGGACGGTTGGGGGAAACACCACGTCGTTGATTTGCTTGGCCAAGGTTGACTGGCCAGTCAGCTTGGCGAAACCATCAATTTCGCGGACCGAGTTACGTGCCGGGATCTGGCCGCCCCTGGCCCACTCCAGCGACTGCTGGGAAACCCAGTTGACGAACACCTTGGCAGCATCCACACGGTTTGAGTTCCCATTGCGCTGCGTCGGGATCGTGAACTGGTGAGAGTTGGCCCAGACAGCCTTAAGCTCACCGATCTGTGGCAACGGGGCAACCCCCCACTCCAAAGCCTTGTTCTCAGCCAAGGTGTTAAGCGACCAGATGCCATTCCAGTTGAAAGCGGTCTTCCCGTTCTGAAAGGCGACGAAGTCCGCATCCTGGGCAACCTTGGCTGGGGAATACCCCTTCTTGACCAAATCCATCCACCACGTCATGGCCTTGATGCCCGGCTCTTCGTGCCACGTCGCATGGGAGGTATCCTCCGAGAAGAGTCCTCCACCGAACTGGGCCACCAAGCTGTAGACGCTCATTCCTCCGGTGAACTGGAACGGTGATGCCCAGTGCCCAGCAACCCCCTTGGACTTGAGTGTCTCCAACGCAGACATGTAATCGCCCTGGGTCTGCGGCGGCTTATTGGGATCCAGCCCAGCCTTGTCCATGACGGTCTTGTTGAAGAACATGCCCATGGGATGGACGTCGAGCGGAATCGAGTACCGTACATCGCGGTAGATTCCAGCTACCCACGGCACCTTCGCAAAGTCGGAGCCTTTCAGATCAAGTGCCTTGGCGACGTCGTCGAGAGGTTGGATGGATTTGCGGGCCGCCATGGTAGCCACCGAGTCAAGGTGGATGACAGCCACGTCAGGGGCCTTGCCTGTTGTGACAGCGGTCGGGAGTTTCTTGTAAAAGGTCGGCCCACTGCATGGACTGCATGGTGACCTTGATGTTGTCATGACTGGAGTTGAATTTGTTAACGAGCTTCTTCATGAAGGTACCGTCACCACCGGTGAAGCCATTCCAGAAGGTGAGCTCAACCTTGGGACCGTCGTAAGTCTTTCCGCCACTGCCCGATGCCTGGTCGCTCGCCGTACCCCCGGCAGACTTGCCGCCACCGCAAGCAGTCAGGCCGACTATCGCACCGGCCGCCACTGTGCCAGAGAGGAAACCCCGTCGTGTCAGATTTTCAATCATGCTGTGTTCTTCCTTCCTTGTTGGTCAGATCGACATCGATCCACCCATTCCGAAAATCAGCTGTCCTCATTAGACGAGGTCTTCAGCCGCAGGCAATTCCAGCTCGCCGGATTGGCATCGAAAGTGAGAATTCCTGACGTGATGTCGCAGGTAGCGTTGCGCGGTTCAACGCGGTTTGGTTGGTCTGCGGTGTTGACGGCTGCAATGTCCTCATCGTCGAGAGCGAGGCACTCGACAACCTTGCAGTCACCAAAGGCCCGCAGATCGATCCGTGCCCGAGCTCTCTCGTGAAGGTCACGGTTTACGAGGAAGACCACGAGATCATGGTTCTCGGCATCCCACGTCGCCACGGTCCACACCTGACCGGCTCCTCCCCACCGTTGTGTGGAGATTGCCGGTCCCTCGCAGCGAGTATCAAGGACCACCCCGCGAGCGTGTCGTGACATCAACGCGAATGGGTGGAAGATCGTCTGCCGCCAGGCGCGACCACCCTCTTCAGTACGAATCGGAGCGATGACATTGACAAGCTGTGCCTGACATGCGACACCAATCCTGTCCGTATGACGTAGCAGGGTGATGAGGAGGGAGCCCACGACCATCGCGTCCAAGACCGAGTAAGTGTCCTCGATGAGGTGCGGCGCATGCTCCATGCCGATAGCATTCTCCCCACCAAACCGGCTCTGATACCAGACGTTCCATTCGTCGAAGGAGATCTTGAGTCGACGGTCACTGTGATGCATGGCCGCGACGTGGTCGAGGGTGGCGACGACATCGCGGATGTACCTCTCCATGTCCTCTGCGCAACAGGCGAAGGAGGCGACATCATCATCTATGGGCTCGTAGTAGGCGTGGGCTGACACCATGTCGATGTTGTCGAACGCTGCATCGACGACGACGCGCTCCCAGCGTCCGAACGTCGGCATGGACCGCGATGAGGAACCGCACGCAATGAGGGACAGCTTGTCGTCGAAGCGGTGGAAGGCATTGGCCACCTCGGTCACCGTCCGGGCATATTCGTCGGGCGTCTTGTGGCCCATCTGCCAAGGTCCGTCCATCTCATTTCCCAGACACCAGGTCTCGACGTTCCACGGATCTTCCCACCCATGGCTCCTACGCAACTGGGGAAGACGGGTGTCGGTATCTCCGTTCACGTACTGGAGGAATTCCATGGCCTCGTTGAGCCCACGTGTCCCAAGATTGACTGCGAGCATCGGCTCAATACCCATGCGTCGACACCATGCGAGAAACTCATTGGCCCCAACGGTGTTGGGTTCAACCGACCGCCACGCAAAATCAAGGTTCCTCGGTCGCTCCTCGAGCGGTCCGACGCCATCCTCCCAACGGTGGTTCGAGACGAAATTTCCACCGGGATAGCGGAGAACTGTAATTCCCAGTTCCTTGATGAGCGCTGCCACGTCACGCCGAAATCCGCGGGAATCAGCATCGGGATGATTCGGCTCAAAGCTGCCGGTGTAGACACAGCGACCCATGTGCTCGACGAAACTGCCGAAGATCCTCCGGTTTACTTCTCCCACCTGATAGGCGGGATGGACGTGGACAGTCGTTGTCCTCATGGATGTCTCCTCTATGCGACGACGTCGGTGCCGTCTCCGTAGCTCCTGGACAACGTTGTAATCCATTTTTACAACGATGTAACGGAACATGCAAGGTGCACGCCGAGACGTCAGCCCTGCGACATTGCTCGAACCATCACGAGGATCTAAAATCATGACCATGACAGCGCGCCTCGTGGATGTTGCCGAAGCTGCAGGGGTGTCCGTCAAAACCGTTTCTAACGTTGTACATGAGAGCCCCCACGTCCGCCCTGACACCCGAGCTCGGGTCGAGCAGGCCATCAAGGAACTCGGCTACCAACCCAATCGCGCAGCGCGCCAGTTGAAAGCCGGACGAACCGGATTCATCGCTCTGGCTCTCCCGGAAATTGAGACCCCTTATTTCGCAGAGCTCGCCTCTCGTATTTCAGAGCGGGCCAAGAAGGAGGGGCTCATCGCTCTGATGGAGCTGACTGGCGCGGATCCCGTCATGGAAAATCGAGTACTCACTCGGTTCGGCCGGGGCGTCGTTGATGGGATTGTCTTCTCACCCCTGTCTCTGACCTCGGAGGAGATTTCCGACCATCCCACCAATGTTCCCATGGTGTTACTCGGTGAGCGGGCAACTCCACCCGATCATGACCATGTCGCAGTGAGATCTGTCGACGCAGCACGCCGGATGACCGAGCATCTCATCGAAGTTGGGCACCAGCGGATCGCCGCCATAGGTCACGTCCCAGATCAGGGCACTGCATCGACGCGGCTCACCGGATATCGTCAGGCGCTAGAAACAGCAGCCATTCCCCTCGACGACGACCTGGTGGTGGGCGTACCTACTTACTCGCGATCAGCTGGGTTTGATGCCATGAACCATCTACTCGGCCTCACGGAAAAGCCTGACGCCGTCTTCTGCTTCAACGACACAATGGCTATCGGTGCGGTTCGCGCCTGTCACGAAGCTGGGGTGCGAGTCCCGCAAGACATTGCAATCGCGGGATTCGACAACACTGAAGAGGGTGTCTACTCAACCCCGACCCTGACTACCATCGCTCCTGATCTGAACGCGCTCGCTGACAAGACCCTGACGATCCTCACCCAACGCATCGGCCAATCCAGCAGTGACACGCACCAACCAGGAACCGACGTCCCCGTACCCTGGCACCTCGTCATTCGTGAGAGCACCGGAGGGCCCGCCGTCCGCCCCTAATCCCCACCGGGAATGTCCTGAACCCTTTGTGTGCTGGATAGGTTGATCCCTGAACCAGTCACCGACCAGGAGACGCCATGACAACTCAGCCCCTTGTGCCCAACACCATTCTCGGCAACATCTCGCTGTCCGATTCCTCGGAGACCGACACCGTTCAACCGTCCACCGAGACCATCGACACCGACACCCGAGGCGACGACGAGCCCCGTGACGTCATCATCGTCGGTTCCGGTCCGGCTGGATACACCGCAGCCGTTTACACCGCCCGCGCAGGGCTGAAGCCGCTCGTCTTCGAAGGATCCATGGATGCCGGTGGTGCCCTCATGCAGACCACCGAGGTCGAGAACTACCCCGGCTTCTCCGAGGGCATCATGGGCCCGGATCTCATGGCTCAGATGCGTGCCCAGGCCGTGCGATTCGAGGCCGAGCTCGTCGCTGACGACGTCACCGAGGTCGACCTCACCGGTGAGATCAAGAAGGTCATCGACACCGATGGAAACACTCACCACGCCCGCGCGGTGATCCTCGCCACGGGATCGGCCTACCGCAAGCTCGGTCTCGAGGACGAGGTCCGTCTGTCGGGTCGTGGCGTGTCCTGGTGCGCCACCTGTGACGGGTTCTTCTTCACCGGCAAGGACATCGCTGTCGTCGGCGGCGGTGACTCCGCGGTCGAGGAGGCCACCTTCCTCACCCGGTTCGCCAACTCGGTGACCCTCGTTCACCGTCGTGATAAGCTGCGCGCCTCCCAAATCATGGCCGACCGTGCCGAGGCCGACCCCAAGATCACCTTCGCATGGAACAGCGAGATCGTCGCCATGCAGGGCGAGTCCAAACTGGAGTCGGTGACCCTGCGTGACACCAAGACCGGTGAGGAGCGTCGACTCAAGGTGTCAGGAGTCTTCGAGGCCATCGGACACGACCCGCGTTCCGAGCTGCTCCGGGGCCAGGTCGACCTGGACGATGCCGGATACGTCGTGTGCGCCGAGCCGTCCACCCGCACCAACCTGCCGGGAGTTTTCGCCTGCGGTGACCTGGTTGACTCCCATTACCAGCAGGCCATCACCGCGGCCGGATCCGGATGTCGTGCAGCCCTCGACGCGGAGAGGTTCCTCGCCGAGCTGGGACGCTGAGTCTCTCGTCAGTTTTCGCCGTGTCGCTTCGTGAAGGTACGAGGCGATGCGGCGAACCACTGTTTCAGGGAATAGCAGTGGGTGCCCCAACACCGAGAGACACCGCTCTGGCACAGCGGGAAGCACTCCTACGAATCGAGCTCCGGGGAGGCGGCCGTTTTTTGTCACCTCATTCTTGGGCGGGTCCATGCCACTTGCTGCCAGGCAGACAGACCCAACCTCGACGTGAAGACCTTTGGCTCCCCGGAGACGGGGTCGGTGAATCCCATCTGCCAGGCCTGCAACTGCAACGGGTGGCTGAAGTCATCCACCGGGGTATCCAGAAGTACCGGGTAAAAGGGGTCATTGACTATAGGAGCTCCCAACCGCTGCATGTGGAGACGAATTTGGTGGGTGCGACCAGTCCTCGGTCTAGCCTCGTAGAGGCCCAGCCCATCATGCTCGGCCAGCAAAGTGATGCCAGTCACGGCATTCGGCTCGCCCGGAATCTCACGAGCCTGCAGGATGCCTCGTTCCTTGATGATTCTCGACCTCACCTGCCAGCCGTCTTTCGTCACCACGACCCCGTCCCCGGCACGGTGTTGCACCACAGGGGCGACCAACCGGTACTTTTTGAACACCTTCCGGCGCTCGAACATCTCCTGGTAGGGCCGACGCCACCTCCTCTCCCTGGTCAGCAGAAGCACTCCGGCAGTGACCCGGTCGAGACGATGGGCCACGGTCAGTTCTGGTAACCCCAGCTGGGTCCGCAGCCGGACAACGACCGACTCGAGAACGTGCCGACCTCGCGGAATTGACGACAGGAAGTGCGGTTTGTCGACGACCAGGATCCGATCGTCGGCGTACAAGATCCCGATACCAGCTGGGACAGAGGTCTCCTCAGGAAGATCGCGGTGGAAGAAGACAAATGTCTGCGGAGCGAAGGGGGAGCTCCCCGTGAAGACACATCCGGCTTCGTCGACGAACCTCCCCTCGTCGAGCATCTCGTCAACTCGCTGCCCACCCACTCTGACGAGCTTTTCGACCAGATAGTCACGCATCGTCAGCCAGGGCCAGCCGTCAATCCCCCGTGCGGTCGCCAACCTGCGACATTCTCCGTGATCGGGAGTGTGGACCCATGCCGATTCCAGGCCGTGACGTTGTGGAAGAGGCGATCGGGGCACCGTGTCAGCCTACGGGTAAGCCGACGCCGACCCCACACTCCCCTCAGTTCCGGTTCACAAGAATCCCGTCTCGCGGACTTACAGCTCAAGGCAGTGTTTCACACCGGCCGCGAGGGGGGATTTTGGGTTCTCCGACGTGTCCGAGCCACCCCAGATGTCGACCACGCCGGGAACCATGTCCTACAATACCTAGTACCACTAGGGTTTTGTGGAGGTCGGCCCACCCGCACCTCCCCGGCAAAGGAGCAAGCCCATGACGACAACCCCGAACGAAGCTGCCCAGCCTCAGCAGAAGCAGTACGCGAGTACCGGCCGTCTTGGCGCAGTCATGTTCATCGGACAGTTGGGCTGGGCCGCCGTCGGCGCAGCCTGTGGAACATTGCTCGCGACACTGGCTGCTGAAGTGAAACCTGAGGACAAGGTCGACTTCCTCGCCCTGCTCACCACCACGGGAGCCATCGCAGCTGTCATCTGCATGATCACGGCAGGCACCCTGTCAGACCGCACGAGGTCACGGTTCGGCCCGCGCAACCCTTGGATCATCGGCGGCGCAATCATCGGAACCCTGGCCTTCGCCGCCATCGGCCTGACCAGAAACCCCGCCCTCCTCGTCATCGCGCACATGATCTACCAAGGCGGACTCAACTGCATGCTCGGCGCCTTCAACGCCGTTCCCCCGGACTACGTCCCCGACTCCGTACTCGGCAAGGTGTCCGCCTTTGGCGGCGCGGGCTATCTTCTGGCCCAGATCATTGGTGCGGTTATCGCAGGGGCGCTTGTCACCCGACCATCCCAAGGATTCCTCGTCGCAGCCTGGATGATGCTGATCTCGAGCATCATCGTGGTCTTCCTCCTGCCACCTCACCCGCTGCGCAATCACTCCCCACGACCGCCGGTCACCTGGCGTCAGTTCGCATCCCAGATGAAGCCGCCCGCGGATGGACAGTTCTGGTGGATTCTGGTTGGCCGGTTCCTTTTCGTCATCTCCCTGTTCATGGTGATGCAGTTCCAGCTCTACATCGCCACTGACGAGATGGGAATGACACGGGCAGCCGCCGGAAAGCTCATTGCCATGAACTCAGCGGTTCTCGCCGTCACCGCCGTCATCCTCGACGTCATCACCGGGCCATGGTCCGACAAGGTCAAGCGTCGCAAGCCCTTCACGATGATCGCCCCGCTCATCGCGGGAGCGGGTGTCATCCCTCTCTTCCTGGTCAACGAGCCCTGGACCCTCACCGTCTTTGCAGCCATGGGCGGCGCCGCTTTCGGTACGTACATGGCCGTCGATGGCGCGCTCATGGTCGAGGTTCTGCCCAACCGTGACGATTCGGCTCGTGACCTGGGCTTCCTCAACGCCGCCAACTCCTTGCCGATCGTCTTCGCCCCCGGTATCGGCGCGACGCTGGTAAAGACGACCGGCTATCCCGGACTTTTCATCGCAACGATCGTCCTGGCCGTCCTCGGATCGTTGTGCATCACACGAGTGACAAGGGTGAAATGAGATGAAACTGGATCCACGACTAGCCGAAATCCTGGAGCGTCAGCCCCAGAAGGAACAGACGCTCGCGGAGCAACGGGCGCAGCAAAATGACTTCGCAGCAAGCCTACGGGGAAAATTGACACCCGAGATTCCCGACTCACTGGAGCTCGAGGATCGCATGGTGCCAGGCCGCGATCGCCCCATCCCGGTCCTGATCCAGCGTCCGGAGGGCCTCCCCGATCCCACTCCAGTACTGGTGTGGGCCCACGGCGGGGCTTTTGTTCACGGCTCTCCGCGCACCGTGCTCTCCCGCACGGCCAACATTGCCCGGCGTGCCGGCATGTGCGTCGTCAGCGTCGACTACCGGCTGCTGCCCGAGCACAACTACCCCGAGAACCTGCATGACGTCGTCGATGCCGTACGATGGGTTGCAGAAAATGCCCAAGCTGAGGGGTTCGACGCATCCAGGGTTGTCGTCAGCGGGGACTCAGGCGGCGGAAATCTCGCGGCTGCGACAGGAATCACCTGCCGCGACGAGGGTGGACCGAAGATCCTCGGTCAGGTCCTCGAGGTGCCGGTTCTCGACCTTTCAGACACTTCCGACGCGATGGCCGAGGCCCAGCGTGACGCCCCCGGTCTCGCGGCCGTGCTGCACCACAGCCATGTTCGTTACTTGTCTCATGGGGCGAGTCTTGACGACCCGTGCAGCAATCCGATCTGTCTGGAGGATGCGACCGGCCTTCCGCCGACGTTTTTGCTCAACTGCGAGGTCGACTCGCTACGCGACGATTCCTTCGCGTGGCAACACAAGCTGGAAGCAGCCGGGGTGCCGGTGCAGCTGACGACGATCCCGGGGATGGCCCACGCCACCCAGAGCTTCACCCTCGCCTTCCCCCAGGCGAAAGAGGCTGAGGACAACATGATCGCCTGGCTGCGCGATCTCATCTCCTGCTGACATACGATGGCCGGGCCCGGGGATTTTCGTCACCGGGCCCGGCCGTCGTCACGTCTGTGTGGATTCCCAGGACCTCCGCGTGAGGTGCCTCAGTTCAAGGGCTCACCAGCGACGCTGAAGGTCACCGGGGTCTGCGCCTCAACCGTGCGAGAAACGGTGCAGTTCTTGTCTCGCGACATCGCGACGACGCGATTCACCAGTCCCGCCGCCTCATGGCCCTCGTCGGTGTCGGGGAAGCTGAGCTGGAAGTCGACCGAAACGTCCCCCAGGGATGCTCGGCCCTCCTCGTCGCTCACCTTGGTGCCCATGACGGACACGGTGAACTGGGTCGGCCCGCCGCGACGGCTCGTCACGGTGTCGACATCGACGGACGAACATCCACCGATGGCTGCCAGCAGCAACTCGACGGGGGTGAACTCGGCATCCTGACCGGAGCCGAAACGGATCTGACCGCCACGCGCGTTGGTGGCGGTGTAATGGCCCTCACTACGACGGACCAGGGAAACCTTCTTGGTGGCGGACGGCATGATTCCTCCTCAGCGCACGAACTCTTCGATGACCTTGACGAGCGCCTTCTTCGTCTTACCGCCCTGCAGCGACTTGACGAGCTGGCCGCTCTGCCAGACCTGAATCGTGGGCAGGGACATGATTCCCTGCTCGGCCGCAATCCGGGTATTGGCGTTGGTGTCGACCTTGGCGAAAACCATCCGGTCGCCATAGACCCCAGCCAGCTCCTCGATGATCGGGGAGAGCTGCTTGCAGGGGGCGCACCAGTCAGCCCAGTAGTCGACGAGGACGGGCTTGGCAGCCCCGAGAACCTCGGAGGCGAAGGTCGCGTCGGTGACCTCGATGACGTTGTTCATGACAGCCTTTCTAGTTCGACCAGATGAGTCTAGGTCGTGGTGGCTCGAAGGGCACCTCCGGTTCACAACCACCGAGCGGTTACCCGGCCCATCCAGGCAAAACCACTGGAAGCACCCAGCAATCCAGTCCCGGTGCACAAAAACGCCGACCCGCGGGGTCGTGAAACACCAGAGTGCTCAAGACCCTCTCGAATCGGCAGTTTTTGCACCCGCGGCGGTGGGTGCCGACGGCAGATACCAGTGACGGTGGCTGCTCGTGGCCGTGGAAAGGTGAGCAGAGCCTCACGGCTCTCGGGCATCGTCACGCCCGCACTGGGTTCACACCCCCTACCGAGGCGGGCCAGGGATCACCTCTCCCCACCGAAGAACTTCTCCCAAGGCAGGTCGAGCGGCGCATTGTGGGCGACGATCTCGTACAGTGCCCGCACCAGCGGGAAGTCGGTCTCGGCAATGACCCCGCGCTCGGTCATCTTTCCGATCGCCTCGCCGACGACACCGATGGCGGCAACCCCCTCGAGGGTGATGCCCTTCATCTTGACGTTGCGGATCTCCGAGAATGGCACTCCGGCTCCGACATAGGTGCCGGCGCGTACATTGCGTCCGCCCATCGTCGTCACGAACATGTCGCCAACACCGCCCAGACCGGTGGCCACCTCGGCATCGCCGCCCATGAAGGAAACCATCTGCTTGAGCTCGCGGGCTCCCTCACCGAACAAGGCTGCCGTGTAGTCGTACATGACGTACCTGGCATCAGTCTGGCCGGCCTTCTCGAGCATGCCAGCCGCAAATCCGCCTCCAAAGGCGAAAATGTTCTTCATGCAGGCACCGACCTCGTGTCCGATGAAGTCGGTGGACGTCCAGACGTGGTAGTAGTCGGTGCGATACGCCGCAGCTAGCCGGTCCAGCACCTTCTGCTCCTCACCGCAGAACACCACACAGGTGTTGCGGTGCACAGCCAGCTCACCGGCAATTGACGGTCCGACGATCGCTGCCCAGTGAACCTCGTTGGCAAGGTCGCCCATGTGCTTCTTCAACACATCAGGAAGGATGTGAAGGGTACCGTCCTCGTCAGCCTGCATGCCCTTGGTGACGCACAGGATGGTCTGGCCCGGCTTCGCCAGCTTGGCCAGCTGTTCACCGGCCCAGTCCACACCGAACGAGTTGACGCCGCTCATGATGACGTCGGCCCCCTCGACGGCTTCGGCAGCGTCAGCAAAGTGATAGGCCTTGACGCGTTCGTCGACCTTGAGCTCGAGAACAGGATGCTCCCGGGTGGCCTGAATGGAATCAATGATCTCGTCATCGAGGTGGGTGCCGATGAGACGGACGTCATTGCCGTTCTCAACGGCGGGGAAGGTCAATGCGGTGGCCATGACGCCCGCACCGAGCACTGCAATCTTGAGCATCTTCGTACCTCCGAAGGTGGGTTGTGGCCCGGCAATGGGCCCGACACCATTCACGCTAACCACTGGTCACACGCGAATCCCACATTCGTCAGAAGTCTGCACTTCCGTGCAGAAATGAGGGTCCGGACCCTGGGACCACACAAAGGATCACTGCAGAGCCTGCTCGGCAGCATGGGCATCGACAACGAGGTCCGTGCACAATCCTCCCTGCAAAACGGTCTCCACGGCCTCGGCCTTTTCGACTCCCGATGCAACGGCCAGGACTCGTCGAGGACGCGAAGGATTGTGGTTGTCGCCTGCTACCCTGACGCAGTCCAAATCCACTGAAATCGTGCGCGAATCCAGTTCCTCGTCGACGACCTCGCCGTGGACGTCGACGTAGTGGCTCATGATGTCTGCGCTGGCACCCTTGCGACGCAGCTCCTCGATACCGTCCTTCGTGACGTGGCCCGCCGTCACTAGGATCGAATCGGTACTGACAGCTCCGGGCGAGTAGACGAGGAGATCAGCCTTGTGGGCAGCCTCCAGCGGGCGTGAGACCGACGCGTCCTTGCGGAGCATCTCCCCCAGATCCGCCGATCCGACGATCGTCGGGGCCTGCAGGGTGAGAGATCTGCCCGGGCCGAGTTCGGCCATCCGCACGACGGAGCGTCCCACCAGGTCGTTCCTCGTGACGGCAACACCGCCGTTGGTCTGGGCGACAACGACATCGGGATCCCAACCAGACCCCAGGTGCTGAGCAAGATGAGCCGTCGTCCGTCCCCAACTCACCGCGACCACCTGCGGCTGGGGTCGCCACTCGGACAGCCGCTGAGCTGCCATCCGAGTGACAAGGTCCAGGGTCAGTTCGTCACTGGCCTGGACGGGCACGACGACGGCCGTTTGCAACCCGAAGGTTTTCACCAACTCGGTCTCGAGCCGGTGATGCCGGGCGAGTGGGTGATCAATGGTGATCTTGACTATCCCGGTGCGGCGAGCTTCCTCGAGAATCCTGCCAACCGTCCAACGGCTCATGGAGAGTCGTTGGGCGATCGCGGCATGGGTCATCTGCTGGAAGTAGTACATCTCCGCAACGTGGAGCATCTCCTCGTCTTGGCTCGCCCGGCGTCGGTTCGACATCGTCATGCCTCGGTCCGCGTCACAGAACGGACTTGGCGACCTCTGCGACGTGGTCGGCGGTGAAGCCGAACTTCTCGAACAGCAGGGTTCCGGCAGCAGAGGCACCGAAGTGCTCCAGGGAGACCGAAGCACCCTTGCAGCCGACATACTTCGACCATCCCATGGCGATACCGGCCTCGACGCTGACACGAGCGGTCACCGAGCTGGGCAGAACCGACTCGCGGTACTCCTCATCCTGCTCGTCGAACCACTCCTGACACGGCATCGAGACGACCCGGGTCGGGACCCCGTCAGCCTCCAGCTTCTTCTGCGCTTCGAGGACCACCGACAGCTCGGATCCGGTGCCGATGAGGATGAGCTTGGGCTCTGCGCCGGCCTCGGACACGACGTAGGCACCCTTGGCAACACCCTCGGCAGAGGCGTACTCGTTACGGTCGATCGTCGGCAGATCCTGACGCGACAGCACCAGTCCGGCGGGACGGTCGATGTGCTCCAGGATGGTGCGCCACGCCACCGCAGTCTCGTTGGCATCGGCCGGACGGACGATGTCGAGGCCCGGGATGGCACGGTAGGAAGCCAGGTGCTCGATCGGCTGATGGGTGGGGCCGTCCTCACCAACGCCGATGGAGTCGTGGGTCCACACGAAGATCGACGGAACCTTCATGAGGGCCGCGAGACGGGCCGAGGGACGCATGTAGTCGGAGAAGACGAAGAAGGTTCCGCCGTAGCAACGGGTCAGGCCCGACAGGGTGATGCCGTTGAGGATGCCACCCATGGCGTGCTCGCGCACACCGAAGTGGATGGTGCGACCGTAGGGGCCACCTGGATCCTTCTCGGAGCAGCGATCCTCGGGCAGGAAGGAGTCGGCCCCCTTCATGGTGGTGTTGTTGGAGCCGGCGAGGTCTGCCGATCCGCCCCACAGCTCGGGAAGCTGAGGACCGAGAGCGCTCAGGACGGCTCCGGAGGCCTTGCGGGTGCTCATCTTGCCGGGCTCGAAGGTCGGGATCTCGAGATCGTCGGGCAGCTTGTGGGCAAGCATCCGCTCAAGGAGGTCGGCGCCGTCAGGGTTGGCGTCGTGCCAAGCGACGAACTTCTTGTCCCATGCCTCGCGCAGACCCTTGCCGCGCTCGGCGAAGGCGGAACGCACCTTCTGGACCATCTCGACGTCAATGGCGAAGGGGGTGTCCTCAAAACCGAGCTTCTCCTTGAGGGCGCTGACGCCCTCGGTGCCGATCTTCGCACCATGCACCTGGGCCAGGCCGGCGAGCACCGGGATCGGCCAGCCGATGACGGTGGTCAGACGGATGAAGGACGGCTTGTCGGTGACGGCCTTCGCGTTGTCGATGGCCTCCATGAGGGCCTCGACGTTCTCCTCGTAGGTGGTGCCCCCGTTGGTGAAGTCGACGTGCTGGACGTGCCAGCCGTAAGCCTCGTAACGAGCCTCGACGTCCTCGGAGAAGGCGATGGTGGTGTCGCCCTCGATGGTGATCCGGTTGTCGTCGTAGAACAGGATGAGGTTGCCCAGTTCCTGGGTCCCAGCCAGGGACGACGCCTCGGAAGCGATGCCCTCCTGCATGCAGCCATCACCGGCAATGGCGTAGACGTAGTGGTCGAAGGGGCTGGTTCCGGGAGCGGCGTCCGGGTCGAGGAGGCCACGCTCACGGCGAGCTGCCATCGCCATGCCGACGGCGTTGGCAACGCCAGCACCGAGCGGGCCAGTGGTGGTCTCGACGAATTTCGTGAGGCCGTACTCGGGGTGGCCAGGAGTCAGGGATCCCCAGGTACGCAGGGACTCCAGATCGGACAGCTCGAGGCCCAGACCGGCCAGGTAGAGCTGGGTGTACTGGGTCAGCGAGGAGTGTCCTGCGGACATGATGAAGCGGTCACGGCCGAGCCAGTTCGGGTCGGCCGGGTCGACGGCCATGACCTTGTGGTAGAGCAGGTAGCCCAGCGGGGCCAGGGAGATGGCGGTGCCGGGGTGCCCGTTACCGGTCTTCTCGACGGCGTCGGCCGCCAGCACTCGTGCGGTGTCGACAGCGAGCCTGTCGGTGTCGGTCCACGTCAGTTCGGTTGCCACGATGTTCCTCTCGTATTGGCTTGTTGGCCTGATCTGTGTGATGTGTTGTCGCTCGTCATGGCGATGGGTGGGGGCTCAGGTCCTCACTGGGAATCCTATTCGCAACCCCATCGCCATGCACTTGTGGGGGTGTCGATGTCACAAATGTGCAAGGATGCCTTCCTTCGTCACCCTCTCTTGACCTCCCGGGCCCGCGAACGTGCTTGGCGTCGGATCTCCTTGAGCCGGTGCATGACCTGGTTTCCGCCGCGGCCGAAGTAGTCGTGAAGACGAGCGTATTCGGCGTACAAGGCGTCATATTGAACGGCTCTCTCCTCATTGATCTGGTAGACGCCATCCTCTTTCGCTCCCATGGCAGCAGAGGCTGCTTTGACATCTGGGTAGAGACCGGCGGCCACTGCCGCAAAGACCGCAGATCCGTGTGAACCCGGCTGCTGCGCGGTCCCGACGCTCAGAGGCACCCTGCAAATGTCACAGAACAGCTGCATGAGGAAAGTGTTCTTGGTCAACCCGCCAGCGACGACGAGCTCATCGATGTCAACACCTGAATCACGGAACGACTCGATGATGGTGCGGGCACCAAAAGCTGTTGATTCCAGCAGGGCTCGGTACTGATCCTCCGGGGTTGTCGTGAGGGTCTGACCAAGAATCATTCCAGACAGATTCGCATCCGCCAGGACTGATCGGTTGCCGTTGTGCCAGTCCAGTGCGATGAGCCCATGGGCTCCAACCTCCTGACCCGCGCACTTCTCAGTCAACAAGTCGTGGATACCTATACCGCGACGCGTGGCCTCGTCATGGTAGGAACCTGGGACACAATTGTTGACGAACCAGGCGAAGATGTCCCCGACGGCCGTCTGACCGGCTTCGAAGCCCCATGAGCCGTCGACTATCCCTCCGTCGACGACGCCGAACATCCCCGGGACTTCCCTCAACTGCGGCCCTGGGACGACGTAGCAGGCAGAGGTTCCCATGATGGCCGTCATCTGGCCATCCTCAACTGCCTGAACAGCTGCTGCCGTGACGTGGGCATCGATATTTCCGGTTGCGACGGCGATTCCTGCCGGCAGGCCAAGACGCTCGGCGAATTCAGGTGTCAATCCACCGACTCGCGCTCCCAACGGCAACACAGGTGCATTCATCTTCTCGACGAAGACATCAGCAAATTCAGGATTCAGGTTGGTCAGGTATTCCTGGGACGGGTACTGGCCATCTTGATACATACGTTTATATCCCGAATCCCCTGCTGAAAAGGCGAGAACTCCGGTTAGCCTCCACGTCAACCAGTCCAATGCATTGCAGAAGACATCGGTGGCATGGTAGACGCCCGGCGCCCATTCCAAGGTCTCAAGGACCTTGGGCATGAGCATCTCGGAGGAGAGAATCCCTCCGTAGCGAGCGAGCCACGGCTCCCGACGCACTTGTGCGAGCTTCACGATGCGATCCGCCTGATCCTGCGCACCATGATGCTTCCACAGCTTCACCCAGGCGTGAGGCTCATCACGAAACTCAGACAGCTGACACATGGGGGTGCCATCCGCCTTCGCGGCCACGACCGTCGCCGAGGTGACATCCAATCCGATCCCGACAACCTGCGCGGGATCGATCTTGGCATCCTCGATGCCCTTGCGAACTATGACCTCAAGTGTCTCCATGTAGTCAGCAGGGTCCTGGAGCGCAAAATCAGGCGGCAATTCCTGTCCGTCCGCCGCACTCAACACCCGGTCCATGACGCCATGCGGGTACTCATGGACAGCAGTGCCCATTTCGGTACCGTCGCCAACTCTGACGATGACAGCACGTCCCGACAGAGTGCCAAAATCCAGTCCCACCACGAACTTGTCGGCCATGACCCTCTCCTCGATGCAGTCGTGGGGTGGGGCCGGGGCGAGTAAACCGGCCCGCGCCCACGACGGTCTATGTGTCAGTTCTGACGGACCTTGTCAGTCCTGCGGCCAGGGGCGCTGACCCCAGAATCCGTCAGCCTCGAACAGCGGCTCAACGAAGTCGCTGATGGTCCCTGTCTCCACCAGCAGGTCGAGCAGGGTGTACCGCGACCTGATCATCTGGCACCGGTAGTAGGTGTCGTGGAAGCGCTCCCGGGTCAAGCCGATCTGGGCCGGATGGTAGATGCCGCCAACGGCCTGAATGATCTTCTCCACGTGGGCCGCAGGCATCACCTGAGCACGGCAGCGCTCCTGGATGGTCGGCCACTTCGACCTCACGACCTCCAGACGCTCGCGCAGGGCATCCGCGTCAAGGTACTTGTCCATCGTCTGCTTGACGGCCGGCTCCAGCATGTCGCCGGTGAAGTTGGCGCGAACCTTGGCCTCCATCTCCTCGGCCGTGGGCCACTTGGCGACGGCAGTGTCGACGTCAAGAGTCGTGAAGTCATGCTCCAACACCTTCTCCCACAGGGCCAGCACCGAGATGGTTCCCAGGCCCACCTTGAACCCGTGAGTCAACGGGGGTTCTTGATCCATACCGAGATGCTCCATCTCCCACACATGGGAGAACTGGTGGCCGGCACCAGACGCGGGACGAGACGAGATGCGGTACTTCTGCATCGCCAAACCGGACATCACAAGACCCTCGACGAGACCGTTGAATGCCTCCGGCTTTCCATTCGCAAGGCCCTCCGGGTCACTGATCGCGCTGGCCAGCGGACCCTGGACGAGATCCCACACCTCTTGGTCAATCGGCTCGACACCCAGCTCGTCAGCGACGATCCAGTCAGCTCCGGCCGGGATCTTCTCGATGAGGTCACCCAGTCCGGTGGCGGTGCAGCGCTGGGGCGCACCAGCCATCATCGGCAGATCGGCAATGAGGGCCTGGGGGGCGCGACAACTCATGGTGTGTTTGAAACCGTTCTCGGTGATGGAGGCGCCGAAGGCAGCATATCCATCCATCGATGCGGCCGTGCAGACGTTCATGTAGCGCCGCCCCAGCTCGTCACTGGCTCGCTTGGTGAGGTCATTGAGAGTGCCCGAACCGATGGAACAGGCAATCACCCCGTCGAGGTCACGGATGTGGTCACGGATCTTCTCGATGTTCTCGTAGCAGGCGTAGACGGTGGGACGTCCCGGGAAGATCATCGGCTCGACGGTCTCGACCCCGTGGGTCTCGAAGGACGCCTTGGTCTGCTCACCGGCAACGGCCCAGGTGTTCTCGTCGGCAATGATGATCGCCTTCGCGCCACCGAACAGTTCCTTGAACACGCGCCCGGTCTCATCAAGCACGTCGTGACCCATGATCACGACGTCGGTGTCGTCGCAATCGGCCAATGCCTTGTCAATCAATTCGGACATTACTTCTCCTCTGATCGGTGTGATCGTCAGTTCTTGTCGGCCTCGTGATCGACCATGTCATGAATCATGGGGCGCAGTTGCGGGTAGGTGTCGCAGTACTTGTCCACGTAGTACTGGTACTCCTCGTGACGCTCCTGGTCGGGCTCGATGACGTCAATCTCGTGAACCATCTGCTTGGCAGCCTCGGGCAGGTCCTTGAACAGGCCAGCACCGACGGCGGCGACCATGCAGGTACCGAGCACGACGGCGTCGCCAACCTCGGTCAGTGCGATCGGGACGCCTGCGACGTCAGCGTGCATCTGCATCCAGTCGCGACTCTTGGTGGCACCGCCGCAGGCGACCATGCGGTCGACCTCGAAACCGGCAGCCTTCATGGCGCGCAGGTTGTGGGCCGTGCCGTAGCAGACCGACTCCTGAATGGCGTGGTAGAAGTGCGCCGGGGTGTGCATGAGGGAAAGTCCCCAGATGATACCGCGAGCCTTCGAATCGGTGTACGGGGTGCGGTTGCCCTGGAAGTACTCGTTGATGATGAGGCCGTCGGATCCGGGACGGATGTTCCGGGACTGCTCATTGAGGACGTCGTAGGGGTTGAGACCGATCTTCTCTGCGGCAGCGGTGTAGTCGGCGGCGAAGTTGTCCTTGAACCACTTGAGCACCGAACCGGTCGAGACCTGGCTGCCCTCGACGGTGTACTGGCCGGGCATGACGCCGTCGGTGTACGCGCCGAAGAATCCCTGGCCGTGGATCTCGGTGTCGGACTGGCCGGTCAACACGTGCGAGGAACCGGTGATGAGAGCCATCGAACCCGGGGACAGCACGCCCAGTCCAATCTGGCCGGCCCATGCATCAGCCAGACCCTGAGCGACCGGAATTCCCGGACGCAGACCGAGCAGCTGAGCAGGAATTGTGCCGAGGGTGCCGACCGGGGTGCCGAGATCGAGGACCCGCTCCGGGATCTTGTCAAAAACGTCACCACAGCCGATGGTCTCGTAGAAGTCCTCCGGCCAACCGCCCTTGTCGCGGTTGTAGTACATCCGGATGGCGGCGGAGTTGATGTTGGTCGTCCACTCGCCGGTGAGTTTGTAGGTCACCCAGTCCGGTGCGTCGACGAGGTGAGCGGTCCTGCGATAGGTCTCCGGCTCGTGCTCACGCAGCCAGGCGGCCTTGAAGGGATACCACTCGGCGGTTGCCGGGGAGGTCCCGGCGCCGTTGTAGAGGCGGGCGACCGAGTCAGATCCCTCCGCGCGAGCGGCCTGCTCCGTGGCGCGGACGTCCATCCACATGATGGCCGGACGCGGTTCGTTGCCACGCTCGTCCATGGCAACCATCGTCAGCGTCGTGGCGTCGTAGGAGATACCGGCGATGGCAGCCGGGGAGATCCCGGCAGCCGCGATGGCACGATGACAGGACGCCTGAAGGGCCTTCCACCACTCCTCGGGATCCTGCTCGGCCCAGCCCGGACGGGGGTGGGTGGTCTTGTACGGGGTCGCTGCGAAGGTCAGCGGACGTCCTTCGAGGTCGAAAATTGCCACTCGGCACGACTCGGTGCCGTAGTCAATGCCCAAGAGGTAAGGGCCGTTGTTCAACATCGTTGTCTCCTGTGAGTGTGTCTTGAGGGGCTGCGGCCGCGATGCTCGCAGCCCCGTCGTCGTGTCAGTCGTTGTCTTCGGTCCAGCCGAGCTCCTGCCATGCCGAGGCAGGGATCAGCCGGTCAATGCGATCCAAGGTCCAGGTCGGACGGTGCTCGGCATCCAGTGCTGCGACGTCATCCGCGGTGGCCTCACCGGTCAGCACGCAGGCTGATTTCATGCCGGTGTCGAGGGCCATCTGGATGTCGGTCTGCAGTCGGTCACCGACCATGACGCAATCCGACGGATCGACGTCAAGCCCGGACAGCGCCTCGGTGAGCATGACCGGGGATGGTTTCCCCAGGCTGACCTTGCACTGCTGTCCGGTACACGCCTCGATGGCTGCTGTGATGGCAGCGCAATCGGGCTCGCCGCGGCCGCCCGGGAAGGGGCAGAACCGGTCCGGATTGGTCTGGACTAGGAAGGCGCGCTTGTGGAACCAGATGGCGTCGAAGGCTATCTGCAGCTTGCGGTAATCGAAGGTGCGATCGTACGAGGCGATGACGATGTCGATCTTCTCGGGATCCTCGCACAGCTCGACACCGGCCTCCTGCAAGCTCCGCTTGAGGGGCTCCTCCGCGATGGCGAAGACCTTGGCGTCCGGGTGGTTGTTGACCAGCCAGCGCGTCGTCGTCACGACCGTGTTGGAGATGTCCTCGATAGCGGTCGGCAGGCCCAGCTTCTCGAGCTTCTCGACGTACTGACTCGGATCCTTCGTCGGGTTGTTCGACAGGAACCTCACGGGAATCTCGCGACGACGCAGCTCCTCAATCATGCGGCGGGCACCGGGCAGGAGGTGGTCGCCGAGGTAGATGGTGCCGTCCATGTCGAAGACATAGGCATTGGCGAATGCGGTTGGTGCGTCGATGACGTCATTCATACTTGCTACTTCCTTGGGTCAGGTCAGGCGAACAGGGCAACCAGTGTGACGACCACGGTGTTGCTCAGCCAGATGGCAGCAGCAGGCGGATCGATGTGGCTGGTGCCGCGGTCGTACCAAAGCCGTGCGCAGAACTCACCGAGACCAGCGGCGAAGATGCCAAAGATCGCGGCGATGAGCAGGGCGACCGCCGCCATTCCCCAGGTGTGGGAATCCCACGTCGAAGTGGCCGTCCAGGTATAGGTGCCAATGCTCTTGCCCATCAGCAGCGGGAAGAACTGCACTGCGGCCAGGCCGGCGATGTTTGTCACGTGATGCTGGACCGGCATGTTCCGGTTGGTGATGAGGAACAGGATGATGACGGCCGAGATTCCGAAGCAGAAGCTGTTGGCGTTGAGGGCGGCCAGGTTGTTGTCGAAGCCCATCTTGGTGAGGCGGGCGCCGACGTTGGCGGCCAGGAAGAGCGAGGCTCCACCGGCGAAGATGCCGAAGAGGGAACCGATCGTCAGCAGCTGGCTGGGCTTCTCCTGCCACTCCAGCCACCGTCCATTGGGACCCGGCTTGATCTTGGCCGGGAAGGTGGTGGCGTCTTCGTGGAAGAGCTCCGGGTTGTGCAGGGAGCCATGGAACAGACCCTTTCCGGGGAGACCGCCGAAGGCGAGGCGGGCGAGCAGACCGGAGATCAGCACCGTCAGGGCAACGGAGTCGGTGTGCTTGCCGAACCACGGGATGTTGGAGATGCCAATCTGGCACAGGTATCCAAAAACGCCGAAGAGGGCACCGATCAGGAGGATGTCAGGGCGGCCGATGCCGGCCAGCGGGGTGTTGACGTCCTTGCCGTCATCGAGACGGCCACGGTAGCGGGCGTAAATGGCTCCCGCGACGCCGCCGGCGAAGGCGATGTGCGGTCCCATGAAGGGACCGAAGGCCAGGTAGTCCAAGCCGAAGGTGTTTCCGGTTGCGGCAAAGACTCCCCAGGAGGCCAGCACGCAGAAGCCGGTGAGGACGAAGGCATAGTTGCCGCCAATGGCAGCTCCGACAGCGCCGCCGGCGATGGCGGCGAGGAGCCCGAAGATGAAGACTCCAACAGAGGTGGTGAACATCGGTGTTCCTTCATGAGGGCGGGATCTACCCGCGATCGGATGTCCGTGGGCAACGACGGTGCTGCACACGGTCTTTCTGGGCGTCCTGGAGGTCGTCCCCCAGGGGATAGGGTGGCTCAGATGTGAGGTGTGAAGTGGGTGGCGCGGTCATCGGCGCCCGCGCCACACCGGTGTCAGCAGCAGCTGCCCGGGGCAGTCTCCCCGGCGATGTCGCCTGATTCGTAGGCGTTGATGAGATCGACGTTGGTCTTGGAGTGAGAGCTCGGGTCGAAGGTGTACCCAATGAACTCGCGGGCCAGACGACGGGCGAGCTCGAGCCCGATGACGCGCTGTCCCAGACACAGGACCTGGGCGTCGTTGGACATGATGAGGCGCTCCACGGAGAAGGAGTCGTGGGCGGTGCAGGCTCGGATGCCCGGCACCTTGTTGGCGGTGATGGCCATGCCCATTCCGGTGCCGCAGAGGAAAATGCCTCGATCGGCCTTGCCATCCTTGATGACGTGGGCTCCCTTGACGCCGATGTGCGGGTACAGGGTGTCATCACCCTCCTGGACGCCGACGTCGATCACCTCGTCGACTCGCGCATCAGCCTCGAGATCGGCCTTGATGGCGTCCTTGTACTGCACTGCCGCCGGATCTGCGGCGACGACAATTCTCAGTCCCATGATCCCTCCATGCTTCGTTGCCGTGCGTTGGGGAGTCTCACTCGCGAATGCGAGAAGCAACGACTCATAGTGTTGATATTAACACTGTTGATGTGAAAAGTAAGGGATTAAGGTGTGGATTTCGCCACAGTTGGATCCTTCTGCGCACTGGCGCAGGCTCCAGCCACGCGATGCCAAGTTGCCCCCTGCTGCCAGGTCTGGCCGGACGTGGTAGCAGGGGGCATTCCGGGAACACGTCCCGTCAGAGCGTCACACCTGACGATGCAGCCGCGGTTCCATACCGATTGGTGTATCGGTCATGGTTTGCATCGATCTCGGACTGCGGCAGCGGCGAGATCTCCCCGATCAGCTTCGCGTAGGTCACGGTCCGGGCGACGTCCTCCACCATGACAGCAGCCTTGACCGCCTTCGTGATCGACGTGCCAACGGTGAAGACACCGTGCTTCTTCAGCAGGACCGCAGGGCACTGATCAACGAACCTCATGATCTGCTCACCGATCTGCTCGGTACCGATCTGGGCATAGTCGCCGCACGGTACCGGCCCGCCGAACTCGTCGGCAATGGCCGTCAAGCAGCACGGGATGTCCTGACCGGTCGCGGCCCACGCCGTTGCGAAGGTCGAGTGAGTGTGAATGATGCTGCGAATGTCATGACGCCGGCGATACACGTACAGGTGCGACGCCGTGTCGGACGACGGTCCGTGCACCCCCTCGACGACCTTGCCGTCGAGATCGACGACGACCATGTCGTCCGGCGTCATCCCTTCATAAGCCATGCCAGACGGCTTGATGACGACCAACCCAGTCTGCGGATCGCGGGCTGACAAATTCCCCGACGTCCATGTCACAAGGCCATGGCGCGGAAGCTCGAGGTTACCGTCACAGACCTCGGCTTTGAGATGCTCCAACATAACTGCTCTCCTTCTCCGGACACGTTTTGCACACTGTGCCAGCGGATGGCGACGGATGATCTGACACGCTGTTTTAGCGAGTGCCTTGGCTCAGCGACGTTCTCTGCCACAGCGGAGGATATGACGTCGTCACCCCGTCGAACCCGGCGCGAAACAGATCCTCGACGAGCTGCGACGTCCGGACAAAACCACCCGCAAGCAATGTGCGATCAGGACCGATGGCCCGTATGTGCTCGATAACGGACCTTGCCATTGGCCCCGGCAGGATCTCCACGGCATCAACTTGAATGTTTCCCAGCGTGCGCGCCGCAGTTCGCAGCGCTATTGAGTCGAGCAGGAACACCCTGAATACTGTCTGTAGGTGATGACGTCGAGCTGTCTCGATGACCTTGGCATTGGTGCTGATGATCGTCTCAACTCCGCAATGATCCTTCAGGAACGACAGCCCCGCCGCGTTTGGATGTAAGCCCGATGTCATGTCAGCGTGAACAATCGCGTGCTTCCCGGCCCCCAGCACCTGTTTCGCACGTACTGGAAGCTCGTCAAGAGCCACACCAGTCAGCAAGACATTCGGTGCGGGAGCCGCCAGGGCAGCCTGCAACGTCTGGCTCGTGGCAGATGGTATGACCATGCCGCGTCCGAGGTCCGGCATCCGCTTTCTCCTTATGTTCCGGACGTTTCAGGGGCTGAGGCTAAGCAACGTCGTCCCGGGTACTCAGTCTTCGTCGGCAACCTTCGGCTTGTAACCGGCAATCCCCTGTGTGGCATCAGCAATGTGCTCGTCATCAAGTACTTTGATGGGACGGCCAGTGGACATTGCACGGAGGTGCACCTCACAAATGTACTCGAGGTACGGGAGCAGGGAGAGAGCCCTGTCAACCGTCGGCCCCGTCGTGATCGCACCGTGATTGGCCATCAGAGCTGCGCATCGTCCCTCAAGCGCCTTCGTGACGTTACGTGCTAGCTCATCGGTTCCGAACTCGGCGTACGGTGCAACTCGAACGGCGCCGCCAAACATTCCGGAGTAGTAGTGGGACCACGGAATCTCGTCGACGACAAGGCCCAGAGCTGTTGATGCCGGGGCATGGTTGTGCGTGATCGCCCCTGTGCCGCTGGCTCGATAGACACTCAGGTGCAGCGGCAGCTCCGAGGAAGGCTTGTACTTCGCCTCGATGGCCTTGCCATCCATGTCATGGACCCCGATGTCGGTCGCAGTCAGTTCCTCGTAAGGCACTGCGGACGGCGAGATGACGACCATGTCGTCGACGCGGATCGACACATTTCCTGCAGTTCCCACGACCAGTCCCTGGGCTTGCATTGTGCGGCATGTGTCGACGACAGCCTGTCGTTCTTGTTCCAAGAGCATGTTGTTCTCCTAACTCAATCGATGACATCGGGGTTGGCAAGGTATGTGGGAGTATGTCCCTGCACCAGTGCAGCGACATCGTCAGCTGCAATACGCGCCGCAAGTTCTGCAGCCTGCTTGGATGCCCCGGCGACGTGTGGGGTGAGGACCACGCGCGGAGTGTGCAGCAGTCTGGAATCCGGCGGCAACGGCTCGCGGGGTAGACAGTCGAAGGCCGCAGCGTAGAGATGGCCACTCTCGATGGCATCACACACTGCGTCGTAATCGACGAGTGAACCGCGAGCGCAATTGACGAGGACGGAACCCGTAGGCATTTCCGCGAGCTGCTCAGCCCCAATCATGTGACGGTTGTTCTCGTTGGCTCGGGCATGAAGCGTCAGGATGCGACTTACCTTCAGCACCTCGTCGAAGTCATCACAGACCGTGACGCCATCTGGCATCGAGTCGGGATCGGCCCAGGGGTCGAACACCCGCACCGTGGCTCCCATGGCCACCATGATCATCGCTACCCGGGAACCGACTGCACCACAGCCGACAACTCCTACGTCATTTTGGCTGATCTCCATACCCACCCGGTCGTATCGGTATGCGTCGCCCTCCCAAGTGCCTGAGGTCAAGGTGATGTGGTGAGCAGGGATTTGTCGTACCGTCGCCATGATCATGGCGACGGTGTGTTCTGCTGTTGCCGTCGCATTGCGGCCCGGTGCGTAAGTCACCTGGACCCCGTGGCGAGTGGCCGACTCGATGTCGACGTTGACCGGACCGCCCCGGGTAATGGTCACCTGTTTGAGATCGGGACAGGCGTCAAACACCTCCTCCGTGAATGGATAGGTGTGGCTGACACACACATCGATCCCTTGGAGCGCATGAATGAGTTCGCCCACGTCACCGGCTGCCTCATGCACTTCGTCGATGTCGTCCATGGGTGTGATGGGCCACTGTGATGACAACTCAGTGATCTCGGCATCGGGGACAGCCTTGCGCAAGGCGCCCCCAAGCACCTCGACCGTCTCGAACTGATCACCTGCCACAAGAACTTTCACTGGAGAATCAACGCTCATTGTCAGCCTCCTTAATCTGTCGAAGGGCTCTCATCCGGGGCCACACCGGTCTGATGGCACTACGGGATTCGGAATACACATTCGCGACGGCCTGGTAAATCTCACCGCGCTCCGGATGCGGGTCGAAGGTCTCGAAGGAACATGCCATGGCTGCAGAGGCGTCCCCGATCGTGTCGTAACGGCCGGCCGCGACCAGGGCAAGAACCGCTGCTCCGCGAGCTCCGGCCTCCGGCGCGCTCTGTCGCACCACACACTTGCCCGTAATGTCAGCGAGAATCTCGCAGACCAGGTCGGACCTGAACCCACCGCCGGACACGACGAGATCGCCACTCATCGCCAAGTGTGAGACGCAGTCGGCCAGGGACAACGCAACGCCCTCATAGACGCTGCGCAACACGTCCTCGGGGGTCGTGGTGAGCGACATCCCCATCCACGATGCGCTGGCGTTGGTGTCGACGAAGGGCGCGCGCTCGCCCCCCGGGGAGGCATAGGGCAGGTACACGACGCCATTCGCCCCAGGGGTGGACCGGCGAGCGCGGGCCTCGATGCTCTGCCAGCTCTCATCGGCCAACCCCAGGGTCCGTCGGATCCAGTCAAGGTTTGGCGTGCCCGTCATGGGCGCCATGAATTCCAGCACCTGGGTGCCACGACCGGTCGCCACCAGCATGGACTCCTTGGACCTACGGTCCTCGATGGACGGCAGCAAGGTCCCGACGAATCCAGTGGTTCCCAGAATCAGCCAGCCCTCCCCGTCATGGGCCGCACCCAGACCGACGCCAGTGACAGCAATGTCGAGCATGCCCACTCCGACCGGAGTACCGACCGGAAGCCCCACCTCATGGGATGCCTCTTCCGTGAGATAACCCCCGATGTCCTCGGAACGGCGGATTTCCGGAAGAAGGTCAAGTAATTCCGACTGCCCCAAATCCTCCGCTAATCCGCGCGAGAATCCCTGAGCAGTCGTCGCATCCAGATATGACCGGGAAGCTTCGGTGTAATCCGTGAGACGATTTCCTGTGAGCTTGAATCGTATCCAGTCCTTGCAGTTGAGATGAGTCGCTGCGCGGCGGACACGTGACCCATCCGTCTCCAACAGCTCCTCCATGAGGACGGGGAAGAGCCCGCCGAAGACCTTCGTCCCTGTCACGTCAAAGACCCGGGACGCTCGACCATCGTCATTCCACTGCTCGACACGTTCGCTGGCCCGACCATCCAGCCACATTGCTGCAGGCCGGACAGGAGCCCCATCCTCGTCTATCAGCCACGCTCCGTCACCCTGCCCGGTGAGACCGACCGCCACGACGTCGTCCTCTGGGCCCAAAGCATCCGCGACACTGTGGATACAGGCTGCGACAGCCTCCCAGATCTGATTCATGTCCTGCTCAGCCTCGCCATGATCGCCGTACCTGACTGGGACCGATTCATGACGGGTCGAGACGACGTCGCCTGAGAGACTGAATGCGACCGCCTTGACCGCGGTCGTTCCCCCATCGACACCAATGACGATTTCAGCCATGATCACTTCCTCGTGATTGTGTTTGCTGGTCCTCATCGCCGGAATAGATCCGATCGACATCTGTGACCATGTGGTTTTCGGCTCAGCGTCCACGCAGACGCACTCCACCGATTACCCTTCGCAAACCCAAAACCAAGGCGAGAGGGCCATCCGCCATCAGCGGGTGTCAATTCATCGTGTCACCGCACACGTTCCGGGTCAAGGGGATGGGAGAAAATTGCTCCGCCAATGATCACGACTTCTTCGTAGGACCTTCTGCCACCATGAGGTGAACCCCGAGGTCGCGCAGCTGGTCAAGAATCCCGTGTGGGGTGTGGGCATCGACGACGACGTGATCAAATTCCGTCAGATCGGCAAATTTGAACAGCGCGCGTCGTCCGAACTTGGTGTGGTCGAGCAGCAGGACCCGCTTCTCGGCTGACTCGAGCATGGCCCGCTTGACCTCGACGACCTCCTGGTACGGGTGATAACAGCCGGCCTCGAAGATCCCCGAAGCGGACAGAAAGCACAGATCCGCGTGCATGGAACGGATCATCCGAACCGCCGCGGGGCCCATCAACGACTTCGCCCAGGACTGGTACTCGCCACCTGAGACGACGAGCTTGTCCGAGCCATTGGCAATGACCTCGTCGGCCACCAAGAGGGAATTGGTAACAACCGTCAGTGGTGAGTGGTCTCCGAGGGACCGCAGCAGCCACACTCCCGACGTCGAGTCGTCGAGCATGATCGAGCATCCTGGGCCAATGAGATCGCCGGCAAGGTCGGCTACCGCCTGCTTGTCCGTCGAACTCTGCTCCAGCCGAAATGTGGCGTCCGCCTCGTGCAAACCGTTGGCAACCGCAACCACCCGGCCGCGGTGGCGCTGCAGTACTCCACTGGCTTCGAGGGTCGCAAGGTCGCGATAAACCGTCATGGCAGATACACCGGTGGCCTCGACGAGGTCCTCGACGGTAACCGACCCCGCTCGAACGACCGCCTCGGCAATCGCAAGCTGACGTGCCCGCGGCCCGTTCTGGCCCTTGAGAGTCGTGGTCCCACTGCCGGCCATCACCCATCGCCTCCCAACATGTCCAGCTCGCAAGAATCCTATCTGCGAGATAGTCGCATGCTGTTCTCAAGCGCAGAAATTGGCAGTTGACCACGATCGCGTCAGGCTGCAACTCACGGACGATCCGAATGGGATCGTCAGCACCCCACTGCTACGGACCCGTCCCCGAGGAGGAGAAGTCGAACCAGAGGACGTCGAGCGGTCCGTAACCGGAATTCCCTCACCTGACCATGCAAAAATTGCCGATAGGACTCGAGATCTGGCACATGATCAGGGGCGACGCCCCGCATCGGGTGATGACGGTCGTCATGGTGCAGGAAGTTCGGTCGTGACCAGTCACTTAGGGAGAAGTACAAGCCCACCCAGGTCCCACGGTTCCGAACGGCTACGAGAAACTCAGCAACGAATTCTCAACCTAATATCTTGGCCGTCGTGTAGCGAAGATACAGACTCGAACAACGCATATCCATCATGATGTGTGGCAGTGAGAATAGCGTATTGATAAATCCCTGGCGATCATCCTCTCGACCGACCTCACCCATTCATCACGCACCGAAAAAGTATATTCTTCCCAGTGAATAGACATTCCGAAACGATTACGACTCCACCGCACAGAACGACCAAACCTGGCTTCATCAACAGCCTGCATGCCACGAGTGCGACACAACCGCCGAGGACTGGTCCAGTCATCTCCAGTGATCGGCCGAATCAGCTAGCGGACGCCTTTTCGATGGCCTCCCACAAGCCATTGAGATAGGTGATTCCGAGAGCGCGGTCGTACAGCGGGTATCCCGGTCGGCCCATCTCTCCCCAGATCATCCGACCGTGGTCCGGACGAATGTAGACGTCCGAGCAGTGATCGTGAATGGCCTTCATGATGGCGTACATGTCCAGGGATCCATCGCTGGAGAGATGTGCCGCTTCCTTGAATTTCTTGTGTCCCAGGAACTTCACGTTGCGGACATGAGCCGCAGCAATTCGTCCCATGTCTCCGTACTTCGTGAAAATGGCAGGAACATCATTGTCGGGATTTGACCCCAGTGACCCTGCGCACACACACAGCGAGTTCGCCGGGGAATCAACGAGATCGACAACCTTCTGTAAATCTGAATCGCTGTGAACGACGCGTGGAATTCCGAAGATGTCCCAGGCGGGATCATCGGGGTGGACAGCCATCCGGATACCGACCTTTTCACAGGTTGGAGCAATTCCCTCCAAGAAGTAGCGATAGTTGTCGCGCAGCTGGTCCGGAGTCATGTCGGCGTACTGGGCCATCACCTCGTCGAGGTCGGCCAGTCGCTCAGGCTCCCAACCGGGCAGCGGAAAGGCCGACGAATCCAGGGTGGCCTTGACGATATCCTGAGGAGTCAGACCCTCGAGCTCCTCGTGGTCGTAGTACAGGCAGGTCGACCCGTCCTCGTTGCGGTGGAAGAGCTCGGTGCGCAGCCAGTCGAACACCGGCATGAAGTTGTAGACGACCACCTTGATCCCATGAGCTGCGAGATTCTCCAGGGTCTTGCAGTAATTGGCGATGTAGGTGTCACGCGAGCTTGATGTCCTCATGGACGTTCACCGACTCGATGACCTCGCACTCCAGGCCGGCCTCATTGACCTTCTGGACGTAGGAGGAAATCTCCTCCTCTGACCACACCTCTCCGACCGGAATCCAGTCCATTGCCCCCATGATTCCGCTGGTTCCGGGAATTTGACGGATATTTTGCAGGGTGATGGGATCGGTTTCCGGACCGCACCATCGAAATGTCATCTTCATGATTGTGCAAACTCCTTGTCCAGAACCGCCCTGACGGCACCCGGCTCAGCCGTCAGACGAATGAAGAATTGTTCAACGAGCTCCGCCAGTGGCGTCGTCGTCAGGTCCACACCGAAGATGTCGGCGCGGCGCAGGATGGGGGTGATGACCTTGGGATCCTCGTCACCCAGATGAACCCCTGCCACAACGGGTTTCAGATCATCAAGCAGAGGATCGGGGGAAAGCTCGACCGGCCGGCCGTCATCGGCGATGCCCATGAGGTATCGGCACCAAGCGGCAAGGATGAAGGGGATCGCCCGTAGCGACGCGACGTCCAGGGAATCATCGGCGAGATAGGACTTGATGGTCTCGCCGAAACGGATCGGAATCTTCTGTGAGGAATCAGTCGCAATTCGACTTGGTGTATCGCCCAGGAATGCGTTCGGGAAGCGTTCCTCCTCAACCTCCCGGAGGAATTCCTTGGGATCGACAATTCCGGGGTCACTGACGACCGGTAGCCCCTCCTGCCATCCCAGACGGTGCACCAGGCCAGCGAGACCGGGATCCTTGATGGCCTCGTCGATGGTGGGCTTGCGCAGCAGCACGCCGGTGACGGCCAGAGCAGTGTGCAGCGGGTTGAGGCAGGTCGTCACCTTCATCCGCTCAAATCGGTCGCACGTGTCGCGGTCGGTGAAGTGGACTCCGGCCTTCTCCAGCTCCGGGCGCCCATTCGGGAAACAATCCTCAATGACGAGGTATTCGGCCGGCTCGGTGTTGACGAATCCCGCCACCCCGGCGTCGGGGTCAATCGACATGTCCTCGAACCCCATCGAGGCGAGTTGGTCGGCAACCTTCTGCGAGGGGGCAGGAGTGATCTTGTCGATGACCGAAATCGGGAAGGCGACCTTCTCCGCGATCCATTCGACGACCTCGTGGTCGATGGTTCCCCTCTTCTCCCACTCCTCGGCGATCGTCAGCACTGAGGTGCGGAGCTTGTCTCCGTTGTGGGAGAAATTGTCACAGGAGACCAGCGCAACCGGAGTGGCACCGGCGTGCGAACGCTGCACCAGCAGGGCGGCGACAAGGGCCATCGTCGTCGACATCGCATCGGTCATGGGGTTGCGGCCCAGATCCTCGACGACGGCGTCCTGGAAGGAACCGTCGTACCCGGTGAGCTGGTAGCCCTTCTCCGTGATCGTCAGGGTGATCAGCTGCAGGGAGTCAGCACATGCGATCCCGGTGATGCGACGGAAATCGTCAGTACGTCGGTAGGCCAGTCCTTCGCTGATGGAGGCGATGGCTCCGAAGTCAGTGTGGCCATCAGCATGGGAAGTGACTCCCAGGGTCAGCAGGTCATGGTCGCCAAGGCCACGATCGAGGCGCTGCGGACTCCGCTGCGCAACGACAGCGACGCCGCACTGTTCCGCTCCCGAATTCATGACGTCTTGAGCCAGTCGAGCGATGTGGACGCGGAACAGGTTTCCGGGACCAATATGCATCCAGCGCGGATGATCATGGGCCTGACTACGCATTCGTTCGACATCGAAGGTGGGAACGCTGATGCCGGCATCCGTCAGTACGGAACCACGCAGAGAATCGAGACCGAGTTTCATGACATCTCCTCCGGATCAGAGCCCGAAGACGTGGGCGGGCTGCTCCACGACGAGTCGGTGAGCAATCTCAACCGCCTCGTCCAGGTCGAGCCTGCCTGAAACCACCAGTTCGGCGAGATGGGCGGCATCCAGACGCCGGCTCATGTCGTGGCGTGCAGGAATCGAGCAGAAGGCGCGAGTGTCGTCGATCATGCCGCTCACCCTGCTGAACCCAGCCATCTCCGTGATGGCGTGCTTGAACCTCATCACCGACTCGGGGGCGTCGATGAACCACCAGGGCACTCCTATGTAGAGGCTGCGGTACCAACCGGCCAGCGGAGCGATTTCCCGCGAGTAAAGGGTCTCGTCGATCGTGAAGATGACCAGCTTGAGGTCAGTGTTCCCAAATTTGTCGAGCAACGGGTGCAGGGAGTCGACGGCTTCCAGAGCAATCGGGACATCAGAGCCGATGTCGGCCCCGAAACGGCGGAAGGCGGACGTGTCATGGTTGCGGTGCACCGCCGGATGGACGGTCATCGTCAGGCCGTTCTCACTGGCCATCCTTGCCTGATCAGTGAAGAGATGCCGACGCAGCAAGGTCATCTCCTCAACAGTGGCCTGCCCCGCAACCGAGTCGGCAAAAATCGCCGCTGCACGATCGTGGCCAAGGATGACGGTGCCGAGATCACGGTGGCTGTGGTCACTGGAGACCGCTCCTTGATCCTTGAAGTAGGCACGACGAGTCTCCATGGCGGCGGTGAACCCGTCGAGGGTGGTCGCGTCGTAGCCGCTCACCTCGGACAGCTTCGCGAGGAGGTCCGTCCAGCCCTCGGCCGCCGGTTCCAGGTACTTGTCGGGGCGGAAGGTGGGAGCAACACGACGGGTGAAGGTCTCATCCGTAGCCAACCGCGCGTGGCCGTCAAGGTCATCGCATGGGTCGTCGGTGGTTGCGATGAAGGCAATGTCGAAGGAGTCCATCAGGGCTCGAGGGCGGAAGTCGGGCTGAGCGATGTGCTCAGCGATGGCGTCATAGATGTGATCAGCGGTCTCGACGCTGGGGCGCTCGGTGACACCAAAAATGCCGACGAGCTGGTCAACCAACCAGTAACGCATTGCAGTACCTGCAAAGTCGCGCCAGTGTTCGCAGAGGATTCGGAAGGCCTTCCGGTTGTCCTCCTCACTCATCGACTCTCGAACGACACCAAGGTCCTCGAGATCGACACCATTGGCATGCAGCAGGCGATTCACGTAATGGTCGGGGGTGATGAGCAGGCTCGTCGGGTCGGAGAAGGCCAGGTCATCAGCGATCCATGACACCGGAACGTGTCCATGGTGAGAAATGATGGGCAGATCCTTCGTGGATCGGTAGATTTCGCGCGCAGCGGCCAGGGCAGAGGACTCGCGGGGCAGCAGGCGATCCTCGGAAAGGGTGAGAGTCGGCGTTGACATGCCATTCACTGTGCCCCGTGACGACATTTCCTGGAACGAGTTGCCGTCACTTGCCCCACTTCGTCAGCCAGATTCACGCGCCATGAAGGACACCGGGACGATGTCCTCGCTGGGGGCCTGACGCTCATGCCGGCTCGGCCTCTCCACCATGTCGAGGAGACGATTGACGGCGACCATGCCCATCTGGAACTGGTTGACGCGAATCGTTGACAGGGCTGGTGAGACCAACGCCGAGAACGGAATGTCGTCGAACCCGGTGACGGCCACGTCCTCAGGAACCTTCACCCCACAAGCCATCGCTCGCCTCATGAATCCGATGGCAATAAGGTCGTTGTAGGCGATGATGGCCGAGGTTGGGTGGTCCTTCCACATGTCGAAGGCCTCGATGCCACCCCTGATGGTGGGTGTCGGGCAGGCGAGTTGATGCACCGTCACTTGTCCGTTTCGCCGCGCCCCGTCGAGCAAGCTGCGCCACCTCACTCCGGATTGCCACGATGCCGTGGGTCCTGCGAGGTAGGTCACCGTGAAGCGTCCATCGGCCACGAGATGGGAAAGCGCGTCTCCAAGTCCTTCGTCAGCAGCCGGCGTCACCGACGACACCCCTGGCACCTTGCGATTGACGGTAATCACCGGTTTCATCCCGGCCAGGTGCCGTAAACCGGCGTCAGACATACGTGAGCCGGCAAAAATGAAACCATCAACGGTGGCCAGGGATCGCTTCGTGGTCTCGGACTCGATCTCGGAGGACTCGTTGGAGTCGATGAGGACGACCATGTAGCCCCGCTTACGGGCGCCGGCGAAAATCCCCTTGACGGTGGCACCGAACACCGGGTTCATGCCTCGCCCCGGCGTGGCAGGGCAATTCCCGCGATATCGGGCCCGTCGAGGACGTCGAGGTGACGACGACCGTCGCTGACAGTGCAGCGGAGATCACCAGCCACCCGGAATTCTCCGGGGTCTATGCCGATGAGCCGGTCGATTCCCCCGATCCCGACGAGAAAGCCTTCATCGTTGGTACCGACTCCCTACGGGTCATCATCCGGGACTGTCCGTTGCGGATGACCTGGCAACGTCGAACTGACGGCTGGGTCACGGTCAGCGAGGACCGCCCCACGGGTGCCTACGAGATCGGATCGCGGACCGGTCGGGTGGCCCATCATCGGGTTCGCAATCTCGACGACCGGTACTACGGGCTCGGTGAGAAGGCCGGAAACCTGGAACGCACCGGACGTATCTTCGACATGCGCTGCCTGGATGCCCTTGGTTACGACGCCGGCAGCACTGACCCGCTGTACAAGCACGTCCCCTTCCTCATGACCCGCACCGCCAACGGAGCCTTCGGCATCTTCTACGACAACCTGTCGGCGTCGCGGTTCAATCTGGGAGCGGAAGTCGACAATTATCACCGTCCCTTCACCTCCTGGCAGGCCGACCACGGCGACATTGACTACTGGGTCATGACCGCCGACCAGGTCTCTGGCCTCACCCCACAGATCCTTCGCCTCACAGGGGACCCAGCCTTCCTGCCGCGTTGGGCCCTGGGCTACTCCGGTTCGACGATGCACTACACCGACGCCCCGGACGCCTCCCACCAGCTACTCAAATTCATCGACCTGCTGCGGGAGCACTCCATCCCGTGTGATTCCTTCCAGCTGTCGTCGGGGTACACCACCATCGGGCCGCGTCGGTACGTCTTCACCTGGAACCGTGACAAATTTCCCCAGCCCACCGACACCACCGGGAAGTTCCGTGACGCCGGCCTTCATCTCGCGGCAAATATCAAGCCAGCCCTGCTTACGACCCACCCTTATTACCGCGACGCCGCCGAAGCGGGAATCTTCGTCACCGACTCACCAACCGGCAAACCCGTCACCTCGATGTTCTGGGGTGGCCACGGCAGCAATGTCGACTTCACCAATCCGCGCGGCGTCCAGTGGTGGAAGGACAACGTCCGCCGCCAGCTCATCGACATGGGTGTGGAATCCACCTGGAACGACAACAACGAGTACGAATTGTGGTCCGAGGACGCCACCTGTGACGGTTTTGGTCACCCGGTGGAACTCGACCGGATCCGTCCGGTGCAGGCCCTGCTCATGAATCGCGCCTCCTACGAGGCCCAGCGCGAGGCCGCTCCCGCCGAGCGCCCCTTCCTCATCTCCCGGTCCGGACCGCTCGGGCTGCAGCGCTACGTCCAGACCTGGAGTGGTGACAATTCCACCTCCTGGCGCACCCTGAGGTACAACACCCGGATGGGCGTGGGGATGAGCATGTCCGGCCTGGTGAATTTCGGCCACGATGTCGGCGGTTTCGCCGGCACCGCTCGCCCCAGCCCCGAGCTCTTCGCCCGCTGGGTGGCCAACGGCGTCATGCACCCGCGATTCACCATCCACTCCTGGCATGACGACGGATCGGTCAACGAACCGTGGATGTATCCGGGGATCACCGACATCGTCCGAAACATGATCCGGCTGCGTTACCGGCTCATTCCGTTCCTCTACACCTTGTCCTACCTGGCGGCAGAGAGACGCGAACCCATCGTCAATCCGGTGTTCAGCCTCGATGATTCCCTCCTCGAGGAGTCCGACGACTTCCTCCTCGGACGTGATCTCCTGGTCGCTTCCGTGGTGGAGGAAGGTCAGGCCACCCGTACCGTCACCCTTCCCGACGTCCCAGGCGGCTGGTTCGAATTCGACACCGGCATCCACCACGACCCCGGCACGGTCACCCTTGATGCCCCGCTCGACCGTCTTCCCTTACTCGTTCGCGCTGGAGCGGGGATCCCACAGTGCACCCTTCCCGAGCCCACCGACGAGATCATCACGACGCAGACTGTCGAAAACTCCCCGCACCGGATCGTTCTCTACCTTCCTGATGGCGAGGGCCATTCGGAGGGGTTTTTCTTCGACGACGACGGCCACACCGATGGTTACCGCGATGGGCACGGATACTGGTTGACCTGGACCGCCGACCACGACGCCACCACCGTCACCGTCCACACCCACGTCGAAGGCGACTACCAGCCACCATGGGGAGCCATGGACTTCGCCCTGCGACCTAGCGACGACCGCACGATCAAGGTCATCTCCGAGCTCACCCCCTCAGCCTCAAATCAGCATCCCACAGCAGAAAACACTGGGAGGCCATGATGCTTCGACCACAGGACACCCCTACCCGAGAAACAAAGTGTCTGTCGGGAATCTGGCACTTCGCCTTCGACGCCGAGGACCGCGACCAGGCTGAGGGATGGTTCACCCAGCTGCTGCCGGAGTGCGCCGAGATGGCAGTTCCGGCCTCCTACCAGGACCTCTCCACCGACCCCGCAGTCCGTGATCACGTCGGCCCGGTCTGGTATCAGCGTGAAGTCCGCATCCCGCGCGGCTGGGCCGAGGATCGCGTCGTCATCCACTTCGAGTCCGCCACTCACACCGCCACCGTCTGGGTCGACGATGTCGAGGTGGCCAACCATGTCGGGGGCTACCTTCCTTTCGAGGCCGACATCACCGACCACGTCCGCGCCGGCGAAAAATGTCAACTGACGGTGCGCGTCGACAACCGACTGTCCTTCCAGACCATTCCGCCGGGCATCGTCGTCGACTCGCCCGAGGGCCCGAAGCAGAAGTACTGGCACGACTTCTTCAACTACGCCGGCATTCACCGCGATGTCTGGCTGTGCAGCCGTCCGACCTCACATGTCGAGGACGTCACCATCACCACCGATCTCAACGGGGATGACGGAATCGTCAGCTGGACGGTCCTCTCGCGGAATTCTGACTCCCTGACGACCCAGGTGACGATTTTCGACGCCGAGGGCAATGAGGTTGCCAATGGGATCGGCGCCTCCGCGACAACCAGCATCCCCTCGGTCCACCTCTGGCAGCCGGGTCAGGGCTACCTCTACGAGGCCGAAATCTCCCTGCTCAACGGGGAGCGTGTCGTCGATTCCTACCGTCAGGCTTTTGGTGTGCGCACGGTCCGCGTCGACGGAAATCGCCTCCTCGTCAACGGAGAACCGGTCCACCTGACCGGATTCGGCATGCACGAGGATCACCAGACCATCGGAAAAGCCCACAACGACGCCCTCATGCTGCGCGACGCCGCATGCCTTGAATGGATTGGCGCGAACTCCCTGCGCACCTCCCACGACCCTTACTCCGAACACGTCCTTGACTACGCCGATCGACACGGATTGCTCGTCATCGACGAGACTCCCGCAGTGGGCATGAACATGGGCTTGGGAGGCGGCATTTTTGGTGCCCAGGGCTACACCACCTTCTCCGAGGAGACCATCAACGGCGAGACCCAGAAGGTTCACACCCAGGTCATCCGCGACCTCATCGCCCGGGACAAGAACCACCCCAGCGTCATCATCTGGTCCATCGCCAACGAGCCCGAGTCCGAGACCGAGGCGGCAGAAAACTACTTCCGCCCCCTCTTCGACGTCGCCCGTGACGCCGATCCCACTCGTCCGGTGAGCTTTGTCAACGTCATGCTCGCCCCGTGTGGGGCGTGCCGGGTTTCGCAGTACTCCGACGTCCTTCTCCTCAACCGCTACTACGGCTGGTACGTCGACACCGGTGACCTCGCCGCGGCCGAGCGTCACTGGCGCGAGGAGATGGAGGGCTGGGCTAGCGAGAACAAGCCGATCATCATTACCGAGTACGGCGCCGACACCATGCCTGGCCTGCACCAGACCCCCGCTCAACCGTGGAGCGAGGAGTACCAGGTCGAGGTCCTCAAGATGAACGAGCGGGTCTTCGACTCCTTCGACGCCGTTATCGGCGAGCAAATCTGGAACTTCGCGGACTTCGCGACCACCAGCGGCATCATGCGCGTCGGTGGCAACCGGAAGGGCATCTTCACCCGGGATCGCCAGCCCAAGATGGCCGCCTTCCACCTTCGCAGGAGGTGGCGCGGTACGGAGCAGTGATCGGCGGCCTCCCCATGGTGAGGGACTAAAATTAAACGCGCATGGTGGACTCCCTGACGACAAGTTGCGGTGCAAGGACCACGCTGCGTGGGCCTTCGGCAGCATCTCGCCCACACCCACACAAGTGCAACTGACGTGGAGGGAGCCCACGTCTCGACCCACCGAACGTCGAGAACCATCCACACCTACGCAGGCCGAGTGCCCTGACGCCCAACTCCACCCCTCTTGGATGCCCGTCTGACCACGCTCATGGAAACTTCACAATTTCAGGGGACAATGGATTCATGGCCACCCAAGCTCACACCGACTCCGTGAACCTCAGATTGGCGCTCAACGGCCTGCCACTGCCGACAGCCGCGCGCGCCTCCGACATCGACGTCGTCGCCCCGGTACTTGCTCGTCAACGGGAACTCAGACGGGAGATCCCTGAGCTCCTCTGCCCGGCTGACCGACGCATCCAAGCATTCATCGACCGTTACCTCGGCGAGGACTCCCCCGTCCATCCCCACCTGCCCGAAACCACCCTGACTCTCGATGAGCCCGGCCTGGCCCGAGCCCTTTCCCTCCCCGTCGACGGTGACGAGTTCACCTCCGACCTGGTCGCGAGTTACCGGGTCGCCAACGGCGTGCTCCACAACCCGCGCAACGATCGTCGCACCACCGCCGGCGTCTTCCATGTCGCGGAGGGCGGTCTGGCTATCCCCGACGACAAGAAGGCCGTCCCGATCGACGTCTTCGCCCGTCTCCTTGACCTCGCCTTCCAGGCCCCGCCGGAGCACACCCTGCTTCCTTACACGTCCACCCAGCCGGTTGAGCGTCAGGCCCACACCTGGGTGTCCCTGCTGCTGCGTCCCCTCGTGGTGCCGTGGATCCCGGGCTTCGTCTCCGAACGTCGCATGGAGACCCGCTTCTTCGCTCCCGGCGGTCTGGTCTCCAACCTCGACTTCGTCGAAGGTATTTTCGGCAATGCCGGGGACCCGCTGCTGCCCGCCAACGACTCCGCTCTGGAGCCCTCGGGATGGACCGGCCACAGCGGCTGCGTCATCCTGGCCCCGCACCTCAATCTCGTCCGCAAGGTCGACCTCGGTCTGCCTCACATCGACCAGGCCACCGACCGCCAGCGTCGCGACGGCATGTGCTGGTCCGACGAGTCGGAGCTCTACAACGAGGGCAAGCCGTTCAAGCTGTGCGCCCGTGACGAGTCCGGAGTCATCCTCACCATTGTCGCCGACAACTACTTCGGCTACTGCAAGAAGGAGGTCAAGACCCAGATCTCCTACTCCGCGAACCTCTTCGGACTGGCCGAGGAGGAGCACTCCGGTGGTGCCCGCGCCTACCGTTCCCACAACCAGGGCCAGGAGTACGCCACCCCGACCTGCGAGCGGACGGTTGCCGACGTCGTTGCCGAAGACCCGGACGATTTCGAGATGCTCGACAAGGGTCACGCGAAGGTCCTCGGCATCGACAACGTCCTGCTGGTACCCGGCGGAACCAAGTTCAGCCTGCGCGACGGCACCGTCTCCTGGGATGACGGCGCACAGTCGATCCCGATGCGCGCCGACACCGAGTACGTCTCGCCCGACGGCTACCGCATGAAGATGATCCACAACGAGGCCGACAACCAGTGGTACCTCGAGGGTACGTACGGCGAATCGACGACCTTGCACAAGTGCTGCACAGTGTCCGGCGGCGGCAAGTCGGAGATCTCCAAGGCAATCTCGGACACCTTCCTGCAGGGCAACGCCTACGCCCCGGACTTCGAGGCCGACATGGACGCCGTCGAGGACATCCTGCACCGGGATTTCTCGTCCCGATTCGCTGACCCCGAGCTCAACGGAAAGGACCACCGTCCGATCCTGTCGGCGGAGCGTTCCGTCGGGTCGGTCATCAAGCTGCTCACCCCGTCGTCAGATTTCACCGACTGGTACAACGACTGGATCAACTCCATCCCGTCGTTCCGCAAGGAACTCATCTTCACCATCAAGCGCTATTACAAGCCCGAATGGGGTGACGACTGGCGCTCCCACTTCACGGTAGCGCCGACGAACGGCCGCCACGGCAACATGGTGCGCCTCGACGGTCAGAAGATCCTGGTGAGCATGGCTCGCGTCGGTTTCCAGCCCGACGGTTCCTGGCGTCTGTTCACCCTGCGCCACGACTACGCCCCGGCCATCAAGGTCCAGACCGAGGACGACATGACGGCTTCCATCGTCACCTCTCCTGGCATGGTCACCGGTCCAGAGGGCCTGTCGCGCAAGGTCGTCGCCAACTGCGAGGCGCTCCTCTTCCAGCGTCCTGACGACGCCATTCACCGCGGCTACGATACCCAGACCGAGCGCGACATGAGCGAGCGCGACCTGTTCATCTCGAACTATCAGCCTCTGACCCGCGATGACGTCAGAGCAATGCGAGACGACGTGGTGGCCTTCTCGAAGTTCACCAAGCCGATGCGCGAGGCCCTGTCGAATTTCGCCGACTCCGATCCTTCCGAGGAACCGAAGTACGTTGTCTCCAGTGCCGATCCGCGTCTCATTGACGGGGTGCGCTCGCGTAACCCGCGCTACCTGCAGGTTCGCCCCGACATCGCGAAGCCGCGCGAAACGGCGATCGCGAACCTGGCCAGCCACCTGTACCACGGCCGGCGGGTCAACGAACCGCTGCCTCTCCCGGTCGACGTCGTCGCTGCCGGTCGGCGCAACAACCCGCCCGAGGACAAGATCCCTGCCCTGTGCGCCTACAACCCGCTGCACTACATGGAGCTGCCGGAGTTGTTCATGGAGTTCATCTCTTCCATGACCGGCAAGAGCCCCTCGACGACGGGCGCCGGTTCGGAGGGTGCACTGACGAAGGCCCCGTTCAACGCCCTCCCGGCAGTCTTCGACCTCAACTCCTCCTTCCTGTCCTTCGTGCTGTCCGGTTACGACGGTTGGCTGTCCTCCGCGGGGTTCATCGGCCCCAACGTCGAGGTGGCCCACGACATCTCCCTGCTCGTACCGGAGATCTTCTGCCGGATGTCGCCGGAGGAGAGGGATGCCAAGACCCTCATCGAGGGCGGATACCTGGAAAAGATGGAGGACTTCGAGAAGGACGGCGAGCTCATCCTCGCGTCCCGTCTGGGCTACCGCATGACCGAGAAGTTCATGCGCGCCTACTTCGGTCGAATCTTCCTGCATCCCGACACGGTCTTCACCCCGGAGATGCTGCGTCCGGAGCTACAGGACGCCGAGATCTTCGCCGATTCGGTGCGGACGATCTCGATGACTCACGCCCGGGTGGCGAAGGCTTACTTCGCTGATGGGACGATCTCGCTTGCCGTGCCGCCGATTCGGGCCCTGCTCGAGATCATGGCGACCGGCACCTGCGAAGAGGGTTGGACCCTTGACGATCCTGAGCTGCGTGAGATGTTCACTCGCGAGTCCGTGCTGGCCTCCGACTGGTACGCCGAACGCCTCGACGCCAAGCAGGCCGAGGATGCGCGACGCTCCGAGATGGGTATTGCGCAACTCGAGGAGTTCATGGCTGACCCGCGCAACGCCGCCGCCTGCGAGGAGATTGACGTCCAGGCTCGCCTGGATCACGTCCGCCGGTTCCATGATCGGGCCGTGACCGAGGAGTACCGCCAGCAGCTGGTGGGAACCCTCGGCCGACAGGTTAACTTCCGCTGAGATGGACGGCCCCGGGTGACACCACCCGGGGCCGATCTCTGCCTGCAGCGGGTTTTGTGCAGCGACGTCTCTGTTTTGCCCCCGTGGTTGTCGGCGGAAGCCTCCTCGCTGGGTCTGCGTCACTGACGCCAGTTGGCTGCTCCCCTACCCTGTGACAAAAACTCCCGCCTCGCGAAGGGTCGGAGCACCCAAATGCTTCAACCAGGTGCGAGGCGGGGTTTTTCGCACCTGAGACGTGCACACGACTGACGGAACCCTGGCTCGAGGAAGTCACAACGAGCCCGCCTGCCGCCAAGAACCGGCCATGTCTCGGGACCAGCCCTGTCTTGACGCGCCGCTGCCCAAAAACCCCAAACCAGCCCCTCTGGCTACTGTTACGAAGCACGATGGGGGCGTGGACTTCATCGATCTGACGGCGGCGGGTTTCGACGAGTGGGTCAGTGTCGAAAACCATCAGCCCAACGAGACTCCCGCTAATTCCTGGCTCCCCGCTACCCACTTGATGACTCCAGAGGTCATGGATCGTCGCATCAACCACACCCACGAGGCCCTTTTGGCCCAACGCCACGAGGGAAAGGCCGGTCACGGACACGATGTCGCGGCTGCCCCAGGTACGGTTGCCCGTCGCGTCGCCGTGTCCGCCACCCAGTTGGGAATTGTCGCCAGGCTCGTCGTACCTGTGGTCGCGGCGCGGACCCTGGGCCACGATGTCGATTTTCCTCGCCTGGAGGATCTCTGGTTCCGGGACGTGCTTCAGGCACCCGTTCCAGTGTCAGTGGCCTGGAAACCTGGACCAGCGAAAATCACCGACTCAGCCGTGGAGAGAATCACCGATGCCTTCATCGCCGCCGGGCTGAGCAAAATCGTCGCTCTCGACAACGTGGCCTCCGCCGTGAGCACCTCGGTCATCATGATTTCCCGCTGCCGTCCCGATCTACGCCAGGCCGCCATCGACGCTGCAACCGAGATGTTGATCATGGTTGACCCTCGCCCTGGGATCACCGCCGGTCCAGGGTTCCATCGACGCAGCTGTTGTCTCTACTATCAGGTGAGCGGTTCGCGGATCGCCTGCTGCGGGGACTGCGTCCTGGTCTGAGTGGCGCTCGCCGTCGATTCGTGATCATGGCGCGCTGAGCCCGTCGGCCATCGCAACCGTCCAACGTCGGCCGGGGCGAGGCCGTCGCCCCGCAACCACCCGAACCAGCGTTCCACCCAGCTCTCGTCGCTCTTGATCGATCTGCGAAGATCCAGCCTCATCCGTCGCACGGGACCCGCGCACATGGAATCGACCTCCTGGAATCCCCACGACTCCAACCAGGTCACCGGCGCAAGCCGTCGATCAACGCATGGTCCGACGACGCCGCCGGCCTCAATCACCGGAACCGAACTGTGTAGGCGTGCAGCCAAGAACGAAGTGCGCACTCGCCCCCAAGAAACGTCGCTTCGATGGGGCAGGAAGCCCACCAGGACTGCGCCCCCGGGTGTGCGGGGGATTTTCGACATCGGGTGCTCGTCAGGAAGGCAGGACTCGGGCGCAACCAGGATGATCCCGTCGAACTCGTCACCATGACGACTTGCGACCCCGAAGAACCCCCAGGCCTGGCATGCAGCGTCGGCCCATTCCGGGAGCGGTGAACCGGCGTCGATTCCCCAGGATCGGAGTTTTCCGGAAACGCCAAGGGGTGCGGCATCTTTCCTCGTCAGAGTTGTCAGGTGCCTGACTCGCATGATGCCTCCTCAGATGTGCCCGAGTGCGGCCCGCAGCGATGAACACTACTGACAGGGCTTCCTGCGAGGTCTGTGCGTGAAATAGACCACACTCGTATGAGTGTCATTCTAGGTTTCCGACGCATAGGTGGGGCACAGTGGGAGGGTGAGCAGCACAGACCACAGCACCAGGCAGCCTGTCCCTTCGACCGATGACGTGCGCATCGACGCCACCGCTGCTCCGAAGGCCGCTGAGGCCACCACGAACCGTCGCGTCGACACCACCTTCGACAAGTTCCATGATCGTTACTCCGTCCGGACCCTTGGCCTGAAGACATCCCCGGTTCGAGCCCTCTTCTCGGTGGCGAACCGTCCCGAGGTCGTCTCGCTGGCCGGTGGCATGCCGAACATTGCCGACCTTCCCCTCGACGTCGTCGGCGAGTCGTTGAAGGAACTCATCGACACCCGCGGCGCCGTCGTCATGCAGTACGGATCCGGCCAGGGCGAGCCAGAGATCCGTGAGCACATCTGCGAGGTCATGGCCGCCGAGGGTCTCATCGCCGACCCCGACAATGTCACGGTCACCTGCGGCTCCCAGCAGGGGCTCGACCTCGTCACCCGAATCTTCTGCAACCCAGGCGACGTCATCATGGCGGAGTCACCGTCCTACGTCGGGGCTCTCAACACCTTCACCTCGTACCAAGCTGAGGTCATCCACGTCGACATGGACGACGAGGGCTTGGTGCCGGAGTCGCTGCGCGAGAAGGTGACGGCTGCGCGTCGCGACGGCAAGTCGGTCAAGTTCCTCTACACCATTCCCAACCACTCGAACCCGTCGGGAATCTCCCAGTCGACCCAAAGGCGACGCGAGATCCTGGCCGTGGCGGATGAGCTCGACCTGCTCGTTGTCGAGGACAACCCGTACGGTCTGCTCAATCTCGACGGGGATCCCTTGCCGACCTTGAAGTCGATGGATCCCGAGAACGTCATATATCTGGGCTCGTTTTCCAAGACCTTCGCTCCGGGGTTTCGCGTCGGCTGGATGCTCGCCCCGTCCTTCGTCCGCAGCAAGTTGGTCCTCGCGCAGGAATCCGCGACCTTGTGCCCGCCGGTCTTCTCCCAGTTCGCCATCTCCAGTTACCTGACTCATTGGGACTGGCGCGGGCAGATCCGCAGCTTCATCGACATGTACCGCGTTCGTCGCGACACCATGCTGGCCTCGTTGGCCGAACACATGCCCGAGGGGACGACGTGGACCCGTCCGTCCGGCGGATTCTTCGTCTGGTTGACGATGCCGGGAGCGGTCGATTCGGCCGCCATGCTTCCTCGGGCGGTCACCAAGCTCGTTGCTTACACCCCTGGAACAGCCTTCTACAGTGACGGACGAGGACAGCGCAATATTCGGCTGTCGTTCTGTTATCCGACGCCTGAGCGGATCAAGGTCGGCGTCGAGAGGCTGGCCGGAGTGATGCGCGACGAACTCGACATCGCAGAGACCTTCCAGCTGGGCGACGGGCGACGCCATGTTCGCGATCTGGGGCCTGGACCGGATCTCGCCTGAATTCCTCGGCGGCGACGCGGTCTGTGAGGACCCTGCGACGTGAGCCCGGCGCCATGTCGGGATGGCCGGGCGTGATTCGTGAGACTGCGGGATTCAACTGGTCGCTGAGTATGAATTCGGCGATTTGTCGATTTATCTGTGAATCGATGAGAGATGGCTGCTTCTGATTGAGCCTGTGGGTCCTGTCTGGCTGTCTTGGGAGAGTCGGTGTCCCCGTCACTGTCGCGACGCTGGTTGAATGGGGCCATGTTGCAACCAGTCGTCGTCCTCGCCGGAGGGCTCAGCCATCAGCGCGACATCTCTTTGAAGTCGGGTCGCACCGTTGCCCAGGCGTTGCGACGAGTCGGACATGAGGTCGTGGAGGCCGATATTGACTCCTCCCTCATCGAGACCCTGCGCGCCAACGACGGAGCCGTCGTCTTCCCCATGCTGCATGGTGGTCTAGGAGAAAACGGGGCTCTTCTTGAAGTCCTCCAGCTCATGGACATCCCCTATGTGGGATCGGGGCCGGCGACCTGCCGCATTTCCTTCGACAAGTCCATTGCGTCACGAACCGTCGCTGCCGCGGGTGTCGCCATCCCTCAGCAGGCGGCTCTCCCCCACGACGTCTTCCGAGAACTCGGAGCTCAAACCGTGATCCGGTCCATCACGGAACGGTTCGGACTTCCAGTCATTGTGAAGCCAGCTCGCGGCGGCTCGAGCTTGGGGGTGATGAAGGTCGAAGACGCCGTTGACCTCCCCCAGGCCATTGCCAATGCCTACGCCTATGACGACATGGCGGTCGTCGAGGAGTTCGTCACCGGAACCGAACTTGCGATTGGCATGATCACAAGCTCTGAGGGAACGCGAGTGCTCCCTGCCGTTGAGATCCGCCCCGTCGGTGGGGTTTATGACTACTCGGCGATGTACACCGGGGGCGAGACCCGTCTGACGGCTCCCGCCGACATCAGTGATGAGACTGCCGAAGCCGCAACTCAGATGGCCCAGATCGTCCAGCGGGAGTTGGATTTCTCTGGCATCTCCCGTGTGGACGCCATCGTCGACGGGTCTGGACGTCCGGTGTTCTTGGAGGCTGGTGCTGCTCCCGGCATGACGGCCACGTCCCTCGTGCCCGTCGCGATGGAAGCCGCTGGCCTGGATCTCGGCCAAGTGTGCTCGCACCTTGTCGCTGACGTCGCCCGTAACCATGACTGAGGGCGACAAGACGTCAGGAACCAGCTCTGCCGTTCGCGTCAAGCAGGCGCTGATCATGCTGATCGGCACAGTGCTGGCCGGGGTTATGGTCATCCTCGGCCTGTGGCAGATGAATGTCTTCGAATCCCAGCAGAACAATTCCACCCAAGCCCGTATAGATCAGCCTGTCATCACGTGGGACAAAACTCCCAAGCGAGCTGACGTCATGGCCCAGTACGGGCGCCGGGTGAGGATTACCGGCACCTTCGAACCTTCAACCGCTACGATGGTGGGGACGTCATGGCCAGTCAGGGCCGTCCAAGGAGTACGTCTCAGGTCGGGCGAGACGATCGCTGTCGTCCGGGGAATGGTCTCCGAGGGCCAAAACACTCCCCCGGCCCCCAAGGGCACCGTGACGCTGACGGGTGTCCTGGCGGCCTCAGAATCCGACGATGAGCACCGCAACCCCCAGATGCCAGCAGCTGTGCTGCCCTCGCTGCGTCTTGAGGTGTTGACCCAAACATGGCCGCAGCCGTTGGTGCCGGCGACACTGACCCTTGACGAGGACGGTGCACGTGCCCAAGGTTTGGCCCCTGCTGAACCGGTCCTTCCCAAGGGAGACGGCGGTGAACGTAATCGCGGCTATGCCCTTCAGTGGTGGGTGTTCGCTATCTTCACCATCGCCATGTCCATCGCTTTTGCCAGAGCCGCGGGGAAACATAAGGACTGATCCTCATCAGGTCCCGCGGCGGTTGGCCGGCGTCAGTACTCTGTTTCACGTGCAACATACCGACGACGTGACCAGCGATGAGTTCTACGCTGTCCCCTCGGCAAGCGAGCCAACAGCGGGAGATGGAGCGCATACCAGTGCCCATCACCATGGGTCGAACCCAAGTTCGCCTGTGGATGCGGCTGAGGCCGAACAGGAGCCGTGGATTGAACCCGACGAGATTCCTGGGGTACGCAAGGCCTTGATTGCCTATCGAGTCATGGCGTACGTCGTGGGCACCCTCTTGGTCGTCCTGGTGTGTGTAGCAATGCCACTGAAGTACGCCGCCGGGAAGCCGACCATGGTCAACGTCGTCGGCATCTCTCATGGGTGGCTCTATCCCGTCCTCCTCATCACCGCGTACGTGTTGGGCCGCAAGGCAGGATGGCCGCTCACGAGGCTGCTGATCATTGCCTTGGCAGGAACCGTGCCGTTCCTGTCCTTTGTTGCCGAATACTTTGCGCGCAAGGACGTCGAGCGCCGTATTGACTCCGCGAACGCCTATTGGGCTGGCCACCAACCGCCCGCCGAATGAGCCCGTAACTCAGGACGAGACCGCGTGAGCCCGACTCCGACGGCAGACTTGGTTCTCCGTTTGCGTCAGACCACGGACTTCTCGTCGACCTCGTCCCTGCGGACGTCTTTAATACGGAATGCCGTCCCGCCCACTGTGCGAGAGTCGGTCGCACGATGGCTGCTGACCTATGGCAATGCCCCTGACTGGCGCTACAGCGTCAACCAGGGGCATTCTTTCATCACTTATCACTTTGACAATATGTCGATAAGTCGCTCTAACTCCTCATTGTCACTGAACTCCAGGGTGATCGTCCCTCGACCGTTACGACGCTTCACCTTCACCGCGGTACGGAACCGCTGGGACAACTCATCCCCCCACTTCGCCGCTTCGGCATCCCGTCGAGGCTTCTTGCGCTGATGCGGCTTGACCTCGGTCGTGTCGTCGAGCGTCTGCCGGACGAGTTCCTCCGTTGCACGCACCGAGAGACCTTCATCCACGATGCGATCGGCAATGTTGCCCTGGAGGTCAGCATCTTCGAGCGAGAGAAGAGGACGAGCGTGTCCAGCGGTAATATCACCCTCGAGCAGTCGCTTCTGAACACCAGCACTCAGCTTCATCAGGCGGATCGTATTCGCGATCTGCGATCGAGACCGCTGAACCCGCTCCGACAATTCGTCCTGAGTGCAGCCGAAGTCATTGAGCATCTGCTCGTATGCAGCGGCTTCCTCCAGCGGATTGAGCTGGACGCGGTGGAGGTTCTCAAGGAGAGCATCTCGCAGCATGTCCTCGCTGGCCGTGGTACGTACGATGGCGGGAATCGTCGTCAGCCCAGCTTTCCGGGTCGCACGCCACCGTCGCTCGCCCATGACGAGCTCATATCCGTCGTCCACGGGAGTGACGACCACAGGCTGCAGGACGCCAACAGCTTTGATGGAGTCAGACAGCTCGGTCAGCTCATCGTCATCAAAGATCTGTCGTGGCTGATGGCTATTGGGTCGCACCTTGTCGACACCGATGAGCGCGAACCGTGACCCTTCAACCTCATCGTCCGAGAGGGAGCCAGCAGAATCCTCCTCCAAGATCTCGTCATCCTCCTCGTCGAGATCGGTCCTCTGGAAGAACTCCCCAAATCCGCGTCCCAACCCGCTGTGCTTTGCTGCCATCGTCATGACTCCTTGCTCTCGGAGGTATCAACTGGCGTTTCTCTTCCGGAGGCAGCCGCGTTCGGGGCCGGAGCATGCCGCTTGGCGAACTCTGCAGCCGCCTCACGATATGCCACAGCACCGGCTGACTTCGGATCGTACGTCAAGACGCTACGGCTGTAACTCGGTGCTTCGGACACACGAACGGACCTTGGGATCCGTGTCGTCATAGTTTCCCGTGCAAAGTGAGTGCGAACCTCCTCATCCACCTGCGTGGACAACCTGGTCCTGCCGTCAAACATCGTCATGAGGATCGAGGCAAGGCTCAAATCCTTGTTCATTGCGTGTCGCACAGCGTCAATGGTGCGCATGAGCTGCTTCACGCCCTCCAGGGCGTAATACTCACATTGGATCGGCAGCAAGACTTCATCCGCCGCGACAAGTGCATTGAGGGTCAAGAGGCCCAGAGACGGGGGGCAATCGAGAATGACGTAGTCAACGGCGTGGGTCTTGAGATATTTGCGAAGGGCCTTCCGTAGACGACGCTCTCGCCCCTTGACATCAACTAGTTGTAGTTCTGCTCCGGACAGATCAATCGTCGCCGGTACAACTTCGAGACCGGGTGCCTCCGGGCTCTCCTTGGCGACGAGTGCGATGTCCTCCTCGTCAATGAGGACTTCGTAGGTGCCGGGCGTCCCTGCCTCGTGATCGATCCCAAGAGCCGTCGAGGCGTTGCCCTGGGGGTCGGTGTCGATGAGAAGCACCTTGAGCCCGCTCATAGCCAATGCCACCGCAAAGTTGATTGCTGTCGTAGTCTTCCCCACCCCGCCCTTTTGGTTGGCGACAACGATCGTGGTGGGTTTAGCGGGACGGGGGAGAGTCAATGGCATGGCAGAGGCCGTAGCGTCATCAACGCGGTCGGCGGCTGGATCCGCTGCGTCAGGCACCTCGGGACCATCAAAGGCCGCCCGCTTAGGTGCTCCGTCATAGATGGGGACCTCGTCGGTCATACGCATCCTTTCACTTGCGAGCGGGAATGATGTTTCACGTGAAACACCGTCGGTTGGTCACTCTACCGGGCACGCCTCCCAGATCCAGAGACATTTTCCTTTCTGTGGATAACTACGGAGACGGGACGTGCACGCCTGTGGATAACCAACTCCATGTGGTGGATAACAGAAAGCACAACGAGGAACTCAGCCTTTGGCACCCACGAGCGCGGACCCCGTGCCGTATAGCCTCATGATCCGCGCTCGTCTCGGGCTAGCTTTTGTCTGGTAGGACGGCCCACCGACATGAAGGATCGCCGAACCTGGCTACCCATCTGATCATGGTGCAGTTCACGTAGAAGCTCTCATCAAAGCACGCGTCCCCACGTATCTGTTACTTGTGCGCACAGCCAGCCCCTAGGTGCGGGTTCAATAGCCTCCGAGGAACACCATGTGGGATCCCGAGAGCCTATAGTTTGATGACGACGAACCATGATCAGATCGATCCGAGGTGGTCATGGCCGTGCCAAATAGCCATGTTCAGTCGGACATCACCTAGGCCTTGACAGCCCGCGACGCGTGCGTACCCGCCTGCCGGATCAATCGCTGGCATCGCATTCTGTGATCGACATGGGCACCTTTCTCCGACCTCAGCCCAGCGGACACACGTCCGGCGAAAGCCCACACTAGGCAGGAATTCGCGTCCGGCCGGAAGTCACGTCTGGCCGGAATCAGACCGGAGGTGAAAGCCGGGACACGAAAGGTGGCGGGAGATGACGCGGTGCCGAACTGGACCAGGGCCACACAGACTCAATGGGGACTCAACGGGGAAGCGGAGCCGGGGTTAAGCGCGGCCAGCGGGGACGCGGCGCTTGCGTAGCCCACCCCGGCGTGAAGCGTAGCCAGCGTGAAACGGACCCAAACGCGAGACGTGCCAGTGCGCAACGCGATCAGCGGAAGGCGGCCCTGGCATGAAACGAGGCTAGGGCAAGACACACCCACCGGGAAGCGGACCCCACGTAGTCCAGACGCCGCGGAACCAGTGCCGATGTGAGGCACGGCGCCGATGTGGAGCGCGGCTAATGTGAAATGCGACCAGCCGAAAGGTCGGAAGGGTGCAGGTGCCCTTCTGATGCGACTGGCTTTCCCTTCGGAGCGGCACCGACGCCGTCTCCAGGCCAGTACCAGATGCGCCGATGAACGCTTCCGATGGAGTCAGCGGTACTGCCCTGTGCTGCCATCGCAGCCGCCCGGTCTAAATCTTCGATACCCAGACTGATGGAGTCCCCCTGGTCGGACCAAGGATCCACACCGAGACCGATGTTTCACGTGAAACACCTCCCCCCCATGCCCGATCGACGTGAGGCGAAACTTCCAGCCGCTTGTGACGTCGAGCACGGCGGCGCACTTCATCGTCACCGCCAGGGACGACTCCAAAGCACCTCTCATCGCCGAGTTCGTCGTGCTCTCTTACGTCGTTCCGGCATCGTTTTCCGTAGGAGAGCAGACCCGTGCACTTAGGTCCCGTTACGGCCTCGTCCTCCTAGGCAAACCATCGCTCCATACGAAGATGGCAGCCAGTTCTACGCCTTTCGAGCCGTCACAAGAAGCACACTCGCAATACCCGCCCATGATCACCACGTCGGCCGGTGGCCGCCAAACCACCAGGAACAGCGGCCGCGGATACATTCGACCGCCTCTGAATTGTGACTTCTACGAGTCAGTCGCGACTGGGTGTCCCCTCAGCGACCTGATCCAGGGTCTCGGTGGTGGGCCGGACGGCACCTCATGCATTCTCAGATCGGCAGACGCGCACTGCGCGCGTGACCTCCGACGATGGGTCAGCACGAACGAGGAGTACTTCGGCATAAAGATGACGCTTAGAAAGCTCCTTCTTCGCTTTCACGACCTCCTCTTCGGCTGACTGCCCCTTCAGGGCGAGGAGACATCCATTTTGCCCGAACAGCCCGGCCGTCCATCCAACAAGCGTGCCCAGCTTCGCAACTGCTCGGGAGACGACAACGTCAGCGGAGATTCCGGCGTCTTCGGCGCGATCGCGCACAATCGACACGCGGCCTGCTAGGTCTAACTCATCGACAGCCTCGGTCAAGAAGTTGGAGCGTCTCAACATCGGCTCGATCAGTGTGATCTCGAGGTCCGGCCGCAAAATCGAGAGCGGGATTCCAGGCAAACCTGCACCACTACCAACGTCAGCGACGCGCGATCCTTGGGGAATCAGGCTTGCCAGGGCCGCACTGTTGAGGATGTGACGCTCCCACAATCTGTCGACCTCGCGAGGACCAATCAGTCCCCACTCGACCCCGCAACTAGCCAATATATCGACATAGCGTTTAATCGTCTTATAGCTGCCGCCGTACAGTCGCTCGGCTATCGCGTCGTCAGTCACCTGGGTCATGTCAGACATCCTGCCATGTCAACGTTCGGTAATCCGGCTGGCTCTCCCATCCACCATCTCTTGGGTGCCTGAATCACCAATTCCCGCGCCGTCGCGACCTGTCGAATCATGCCGAGCTTAGGTGGGGGCATGCTGACTGCTTCACCCCCTGTCTCAATCGTCCCGGACGTGTGCGACGATCCTTGATCGCCTCACCTCGACCTTGTTCACCTCCCGACGTGCTGCAGCTGAAAAGCCCCCGCTTGCCCCCTCGATCCGGTCGACCAGTGACCGCCGTCAACCGCCATCGGGCCTGGCCACGTCCATGATCACAGCACTGACAGGCACGCCACACCATGATGACAAATACCCCGAAATGGATTTCACGAGACCTCCGCAGTACAGCCGTCGATCCGTCGTAACTCTTCTTCGCCACTCTGTATGCCGTCACCACACCACAATGGGGGCCGACCCGCAGGGGGGAGAGTTGGCATCCTCCGGGGGCACATGCTTCTGCGGCTCAAGCGTCAACCCCACCGACCGCGGCGGGGGAGAGCTGAGATCCTCCCAGGGCCGCCATTACCCGGCGACTCCGATGACCGTGCTCAATCCGTCGCCTCACAACCCTGGCGCGTAGCCACTAATTCACCGGACGTGAGCGCGCTCGGTGAGTCACACAGCATGCGGAGCCCATAAGGCTCAAGCCGTCGTTTTTGTTCTCTCGTCAACCCTCCCCACCCCAAAGAAAGAGATACCGCCGGTATTCAACAACTTGTGCAGGGTGGAAAACCAGCGATATAGTTCACCTCTCGATCTCGCGTACTTCCGGCGCTGCCGTCCAGAACGAGGTTTAGGTGACGACATCATTGAGTCATCTAGACTCAGATTATTCTCTGATTGTGGATGAGCTGCACGGATCCCACACAATCTCTTCCACCCTCGTCTCGGTCCGCCGACCTCTACGCAACGACAATCCCGGCTGCCATTTCCAGTGACTGATCGATTTGCCTGCTCACACGATGCTCACTCCTTGACGTATCGGTCGAGCTCACCAGCCCACGGCGGCCAGGCTTAGGATCGACCAGATCGAGCTCGTATATCTTGTTTTGTCCGCATCGGCGCCGGGGTCGCTCGCTCACATGGGTCCTTTTGAGGACACTCAGCATGTCCCCGAAGCGCCGCGCCGCAACGCCCAAGCTCCAGGCACCTAAACGGATCCCAGCAACCGATCGCGCCCGCCCGAAACACCCCCATCCATGGGGTCATCTGTTCCACGTGAAACACACCCCGGGCCTATTTATCTTTTTATCGATATATGTCTTAATACCTATAGCGTCTGTCGTCCCCGTCACGCAGCGACCACCCACCACGTCGCCAAACGCCAGCCCCTCACGCAAATGCCTCAACGCGTCAACGACGAAACGGCAACCAAGACCTCACCTCGTCACCACCAACGAACGCACAGCTCATCAAACTCACCTGCAAGCCAAGGGATGACAGCAGGGTAGTGGCCCCGTCGCAAGACGCGCCGTCACAGAAGCACGGCGAAACGCTTCCAGGACGGGCACCACATGCGTGTCAAAGACCCATGCATCTCACAGCACCGTCACGCCTCAAAATCCACGCAAGCGCGACAAAACATACGGCCTCACCACGTCACCACGCGGCTGCCCAGCGCACCTGACACACAGCTCGGCATCACAGCGCATACAGAGCACTCAACCGACGGCGGTGCCACACGGCTCGTCACCCCAACACACCGGGCGTTAACACCCCGGCGGTGCCACACAGGCGACAGGCGCCAGCGCTCACCAAGGCCACATGGCGCTGACCAGGGCCACATGGCCCCGAACGTCACTTCACGCGAATCTCATCGAAGGTCGCCGTCGTCATACGGACGTTCACCGGCACCTCGTCGCCAACCTGGGCAGGTTCTCCGGGGCCCCCAACAAAAACAAGCGAGGAATGCATGTGAGGAGGCTCTGCGAAGACCGCTCGTCGTCCCGCGACGGTGAAGGGACTCGTCACCCGTCCCACCATCTGCTGCAGAGCCTCAGCCCCCGGGATGAGCCATTGCCGCAAGGACCCGGCAGAGATCGGCGCCGACAAGGCAACGCCATGAGCCGTTCCTCCCGACACCACGACAATGTATCCGTCAGCACGGGTCTTTATTCGGTGATAACCAACCGGCGTTCCCTTGGGCAGCCAGTGGATGTCCAGAACCGTTCCCGTCACCCGGTAAGCGTCGACGTCACCCAGCCACAGCCGGGTCCCGACACGCATCCGCACCGGGACGTCGAGTTCCTTCGACAATGTGACGTAGTCGTCACAACTGAGATGGGAGAACCAGATACCGCGGGACGCCATCGGATGACGCATGACGGTTCGGGCCATCTCGCGCCCCTCATCCAGAGTCGCGCCTGACGGAAGGTGAATCGTCCATCCACGCACGTTCAACCCGTCAAGGTCCAGGGCCGCGACCTCGTCTGCGCGCACGCCGTGGCGGTGCATGGAAGTCTCCACCTCGACGAGGATCGGCGCGTCCGGGGCAAGCTCACGCACAGCGGCGACGTCTTCAACCCGCGAGATCGTCGTGATGACCTTCGGATCACTCAACAGCTCAGTGGCCACCTGGTCACCGGGTCGCCACGGGTTGAGGACGACGACGTCCTTGTCCCAACCATGCTCACGGACCGACGCCACCTCTTGGGCCACGCCAACAGCAATGACGTCGACACCCAGGCGCTGGGACTCCTGCACCGTCAATGCGTGTCCGAATCCGTACCCATTTCCCTTGGTCACAGGCACGATTCCCGGGCAGGAATCGACGAATGCCGTCAGGTAGTTGTGCCAGCGTTGCGCATCAACGGTGAGTTTGAGCATGTCAGCGTCTCTTCATGTAGAGGTCAAATGCCTTGTAAAGGATGGGGTTGATCGGCTTGTCCCACTCTCCGGGGAAGGCCACCGCCTGGCCACCACTACCGACCTTGAACTGGATGAGGCCGATCTCCGGATCATCAGCACCCACACCGGCGACGATGCCACGCATGTCGTACACAGCGCATCCCGCTTCATTGGCGGTGCGAATCATGGCCCACTGAATGGCATTGGATCCACGCACTTCACGCTTGGCCGTGGTCGATGCGCCATAGGAGTACCAGGCGTGCTCACCAACGGTGACGAAGGTCGTCGAGGCGACGAGATCGCCTTCGTGCTCAGCGAGGAAGACCTTCATCCGGCCGTCTTCCTCAGCATTCAGGACGTCCCACATGTGCTCGAAGTACTCCAGCGGACGTCCCGTGAACCCATCACGCTCGGCGGTCTCCAAGTAGACCTTGTGGAATCGCGGCAAGTCTTCACGGGTTCCGAGCTTGACCTCGACGCCAAGCTTGTTGGCCTTCTTGATGTTGCGACGCCATAGCTGGTTCATGCCCTTGAGGAGTTCGTTCTCGGTCTTCTGAGTGCCATCCTCGTGGCGCAACGGAAGCTGGAAGTTGAACTGCGGCTGCCCGGCGGCGAATCCGTGGCCACTCTCGTCAGTCACCCATCCGCCCTGCTTGAGCACCGACAAGACGCGCTCACCCTCAGGGGTCGTGACGTCCGGTTCCACCTCAGTCAGTGAGGTGACGTTGTCGTCGGCGATGGCGTCCTTGATCGTCTTGGTACCCCAGATGCGGTGTACGACGGCCGGACCGATGCGCACGGCGAAGGCCTGGCGTTTCTTGACGTGGGCAACCAGGGCGTCAAAGTGCCCGGCGATGTCGTCGCGGGACCAGTCGAGGACCGGTCCTTCCGGCAGATAGGCCAGGTAACGAGGCAGCTTGGGGAGCTTGCGGTAGAGGATCAATCCGACACCGGTGAGCTCGTCACCGTCGTAGAACCCGATCCGTTCACCTCGCCACTCCGACTTCACCCGCGCCCAAGCCGGGGTCTGCAAAAAAGAGGCTGACCCTCGGGCCGCAATAAACTCGAGCATCGTAGGAACGGAAATAGGGCGAACGGAAATCGTCACACATCCGACTATAACGTCGAAATAATCCCCTCATCAAAGGCGCCAGCCGTGTCTGCCGGCTTGATCGACCCAACTCCGGCACCGCTTTCGCGTCAGCGAGGACGGACCCCCGTGGTCAAGACGGGCCCGCTACAAAGAAGAGCCCGGCGAGTATCACACCCACCGGGCTCCACGTCCATGACTCACTGCGTATGCGTCACTGCTCCTGCGTGATGACCACGTGACGCTTGGGCTCGACACCCTCGGACTCGCTGACGAGTCCCGCGGCCGCAACCGCGTCATGCACGATCTTGCGCTCGAAGGGGTTCATGGGAGCCAGGTGAGCCGGCTCACCGGTCTCCTTGACCGACTGAATCGCCTCAGTTGCCAGGGCCACCAGCTCCTTGCGACGCGACTCCCGGTACCCGGCGATGTCGAGCATGAGGCGGGAGCGATGCCCGACCTCGGTCATGACGGCCAGGCGGGACAGCTCCTGCAGGGCCTCCAGGACCTTACCGTCCTTGCCGACGAGGGTCTGGGAATCCGTGACGATGGAGACGTGGGCCCGCCCGCTCTCCACATAGGTGTCGATGTCACCATCCAGGTCGGCGATGTCGAGCAGCTCCTCGAGGTAGTCAGCGGCGATGTCACCCTCCTCATCCAGAGGGTCACCAGGCTCCTTGTTGTCACTCTCCTCATCGTCCTCGTCCTCGACGTCATCCCCTGACTCGAGGTCGACGTCGTCGTCCTCAATCTCCTCGACATCGATATCGCCGCGGTTCTCAACCTGATCGACGTCGAGCTCCTCGATGCGCTCGCTGCTCTCGCTCATCGTTGTTCGTTACCTCTCAAAATCAACCAGTCATACTGGTCAGTGGAATGGTTCATGACGGGTCCGGGGCCCGGCCTCACTTCTTGCGTTGGGCTCGCGTCTGCTTGGCAGGCTGCTGGCGACGGACGACCTGACGACCACCACTGGCGTCCTTGCGTACCGTCTGACGGGTGACACCCTGACGGGCAACCATCGGCTTCTCGCCATCCTCAGCAGTTGCCACCGGAGTGGGGGCGACGACCTTGCGGCGACGCTTCTCACGACGGGCACGCTCGATCTCGTCGGGATCCTTGCCCTTGGCGATCATGCGCTCACGCCAGTCGATGTAGGCCGGGGTGTTCGGCGTCGGATTGTTACGAATGAGGATCTCCTGCTGACCGAGAGTCCACAGGTTCGAGGTGCACCAGTAGAGCATGACGCCGATCGGGAAGCTCACACCGGAGAACAGGTACATCAGCGGGAAGAGGTAAATCATCATCTTCTGCTGCTGTGCCATCGGGCCGGTCAGGGACTCCGGCGGCATGTTCTTCCGCATCAGCTGAAGCTGGGTGTAGAACAGCGTCGCCACCATGATGATGATGAGAACCAGGGCGACGACCTGGGTGCCGCCGAAGCCGTCGTTCATCGGCAGGAAGCGACCGGCCAGCTCAGCGCCGAAGAACTTGGCGTGCTGCAGGGATTCCATGAGCCCCGGATTCTCGGTGAAGAAGTGACCGCGGGCAATACCGCGGGAGGCACCGTCGAGCACGCGGAACAGAGCCAGGAAGATCGGCATCTGCAGCAACACAGGGAGACAAGACGCCGCCGGGTTGACCCCTTCCTCGCGGTAGAGGTTCATCATCTCCTGGCCGGCACGTTCCCGGTCGTCGCCGTACTTCTCCTGAATGGCCTTCATCTTCGGCTGGATGAGCTGCATCGATCGCGCAGAGTTGATCTGCTTGACGAACAGCGGCACCAACAGCAGGCGGATGAAGATCGTCAGACAGATGATGGCCAACGTCCACGACACGCCAGAGTCGCGACCGAACAGCGGCGACCACAGGTAGTGGAAGAGGACAAGCAGGCCGGACACCGCCCAGTACAGCGGCACCATGATGGCGTGACCCATCGCATGGAGGGCGCCGCCCAGGCCGAGTATGACCAGCGGGTTGAGCATCAGTTCTCACCTCGGGTGTGGGAAGGGGTACCCATGTGGGTACTCCCCGGATCGGTGTGTCCGGGGATGGTTCGTGGGACCGATCCGCGATCCCTCGGGTCATCACCCGTCAGGTCATCGGTCGGTTTCTTTGTGGAACGCGCGAGCTCGGGGTGGAGTTCACGCCATTGTCTTGCCTCGGGGGTGCCCGGCACTGGGTCGTACCCGCCGTTGGACCATGGGTTGCATCGTAGGATCCGCCAGATGATCATCGGCGTCGCCCGGAACACTCCGTGCACCTTCAGGGCTCGCAGACCGTAGGCGGAACAGCTCGGCTCGTACTTGCAGACGTCTCCGTAAAACGGCGAGATGAAGGCACGCCAGCCCTTGACGAAGCCAATGACCAGCCACGTGAGGGGACGAAACCGCCGCAGCGTGCCCCACACGCCACTGCTGTGATCCGGTCGCCGTGCCGGTACCGCTGCAGCCATCATCGAAGTTTCCGCAGTGCCTGGTGCCATGCGCCGTCGAGATCCTTCGCGACTCGACCCGGTTCGGTTGCGGCAGCCGGCAGAGCCCGCACGACGATGACGGTGCCGTCCTCGAGTTCGTCGACGAGGGGACGACACAGGTGCCGCAGGCGCCGCTTCACACGATTGCGGGTGACGGCATTACCCACGGCCTTGGAGACGACAAAACCGACCCGGGGCGCAAGCTCGGATCGGGAAGTGATCGGTCCGTCGGACGCTGATGGCCCACCGGTACCACAGTTGTCCACAGCGGCTGTGGACAACTCGGTGATGTCGGTCGGATCGGGCCGAACCTGTGCACATCGTCCAGCGTGGACGACGAGAGTAGGACGGCCTGATCTGACGCCCCCGCGGACCGCGGCGCGGAAGTCACCGGGACGGTGCATCCGCGACCGGGCGGGCAGCATGGGGACTCAGGCCGACAGCTTGGCGCGACCCTTGCGACGACGAGCGGCGAGGATGCCGCGGCCGGCACGGGTGCTCATGCGGGAACGGAAACCGTGGTTGCGAGCACGACGACGATTGCTGGGCTGGAAAGTGCGCTTCACGGGGATGTTCTCCCTTGTGTCTCGGGGATCACCCGGGGGATCGACACGAGCCGATCCCATGTGTCCGGGGCGCCCGGATGGGCGCAGGGGAAGTGGACGCTGAAGACAGCGACCGGATAACTGTACGTTGTCGACCCCGTCATCGGCAAACTGACAACCTCGCAACGAGTAGTCATCGAACAACACCCATGAAACCACAGTCATGTAGTCCTCTGACCCGCTTGACAAGCCACTCAAACCGGTTGCGGATGGACCCGTGACTCACTAGCGTTCGACAGTACGGTGCCCCTCCGGTGCCTTGACACACGGGTTGTGGAAAACTGTGTGGACAACTCTCGACGACTTCTAGGGAACAGGTGGTGGAATGTCCGACACCCCGTTCGGCGACGCCGACCACCCCCGTCCCGCGCCGATCCATCCGGACGCCGTGCTGCCCCCACCGATGAGTTCGCAGCCGGTTGACAGTGATCCCACCGAAGCACTCAACGCGGCCTGGGACGAAATCCTCAAGAAGGTCTCCAAACCCAACCGGGCGTGGTTGTCCAACACCACACCGGTGACGATGCACGGCTCGACCGTCATGATCGCCGTCCCCAACGAGTTCGCCCGTGAACGCGTCGAGTCCAAGATGCGACATGAGCTCGAGGAACTCCTCTCCGACCAGTTCCACAAGGGCATCCATCTCGCCATCACCATCGACCCCGATCTGGAGTTGGCCCTCGGTGCCCCCGAACATGACGACGAGGAGGAAGAGGCTCCCGTCCCACCGGCCCAATTCGTTCCCAAGGTCACCGTCGGAGCGACTGAACCCTCCACCCAGCCAGTCCCCAGTGTCGATGATGACGAGAGCACCCGGCTCAATCCCAAGTACACCTTCGACTCCTTCGTCATCGGCGCTTCCAACCGATTCGCCCACGCGGCTGCCGTCGCCGTCGCCGAGGCTCCCGGCAAGTCGTACAACCCGCTGCTCGTCTATGGCGGCTCCGGACTGGGCAAGACCCACCTGCTGCACGCCATCGGTCGCTACGTGATGTCGTACTACGACAACGTCAAGGTGAAGTACGTCTCCACCGAGGAACTCACCAACGACTTCATCAACGCCATCGGCACCAACCGCACCAGGGAATTCCGTCGCTCCTACCGCGACGTCGACGTCCTGCTGGTCGACGACATCCAGTTCCTGGAGTCGAAAATCCAGACCCAGGAGGAGTTCTTCCACACCTTCAACACGCTCCACAACGCCCAGAAGCAGATCGTCATGACCTCCGATCGGCCACCGAAACTGTTGGAGGCCCTCGAGCCCCGCCTGCGCAGCCGATTCGAGTGGGGTCTGTTGACCGACATTCAGCCTCCGGATCTGGAGACCCGAATCGCCATCCTGCGACGCAAGGTTGCGGCCGAGAAGATCGAGGTCGAGCCGGATGTGCTGGAGTTCATCGCCAGCCGCATCCAGACCAACATCCGTGAGCTCGAAGGCGCCCTCATCCGGGTGACGGCCTTCGCCAGCCTCAACCAACAACCGGTGGACACCTCCCTGGCCGAGGTCGTCCTCAAGGACCTCATTCCGGAGGGACGAGAGACCCCGGTGACTCCCGAGCGAATCATCGCCGAGACGGCCAGCTACTTCGACATTTCCACTGACGACCTGCTGGGCACCTCGCGCGCCCAGACTCTCGTCACTGCTCGCCAGATCGCCATGTATCTGTGTCGTGAACTCACTGATCTCTCGCTGCCCAAGATCGGTGCTGAGTTCGGTGGCAAGGACCACACCACGGTGATGCACGCCGACCGCAAGATCCGCGCTCTCATGGGGGAGCAGCGTCAGATCTTCAACCAGGTTTCCGAGATCACCAACCGCATCAAGCAGTACTGAGCGGCTCTCCACAATTCTGGGCGCCTCCAGGACCGCCATCGGCCGTCCCTCCGGTCATGCTGCTGTCTGCCCGCTCCCGGCCTGAAACCATCAGCGCAGGACCCATTCCCACCCCCCAGGCACCGTCTTGACCCGCGCACGGACGCGTTCGTCCCCATCCCCACACTCGGGTGTGGAAAACCAGTGGATAGTCGGGGGACAACCATGGGACAACGCCGGCCGTCCACAGGAACCCCTTCGGCACACACATCCGGTCCACGTCGTCATCCACATCACCAAAAACTCTGTGACAACGGGTTTCAGGGATTATCCACAAGATCCACAGCGGTTATGACGATGAAGAAAGGACATACATCTCCATCTCTTAAAAATCTGTGGGTGTGGATTTGGGGACAAGGCCTCCTTCGCCGTTGCTCACCCGACGAGATCTACTGACGGAATTTTCCCCGACATCGCCGACCACACCCTCAACGTTGGCATCACGTGAGTGCGATTCGTCCTGTGGCATGGATATGATCGACCTGCAAGCACCATGGGGTGCAAGACGCCAAGTCAAGGGGACGCAGTGAAAATCCGTCTGGAACGCGATGTCATGGCCGAAGCTGTCGCCTGGGCTGCCCGCAGCCTGCCGAACCGGCCGACAGTGCCGATCCTGGCTGGACTGTTCGTACGCGCCGAGGGTGACTCCGTCGTGATGTCTGCCTCCGACAACGAGACCAGCGCCCAAATCACCCTTCCCGCCCAGGTTGACGAGCCCGGCGAATCCCTGGTTTCCGGCAAGCTGCTGGCCGACATTGCGCGCAGCTTGCCCAACAAGCCGGTCCAGATCACCACGGATCCCGCCAAGATGGATCTGGTCTGTGGATCTGCCCGCTTCACCCTGCAGGCCCTGCCGGTCGACGAGTACCCCGATCTGCCGCAGATGCCGGCTGCCACCGGAACCGTTGAGGCCGATGTCTTCTCCCGGGCTGTCGCCCAGGTCGTCGTGGCCGCTGGACGCGACGAGTTGTTGCCGGTCTTCACCGGCGTGCGCGTCGAGATCAACGGCGAGGTCCTCTCCCTGCTGGCCACCGACCGTTACCGCATGGCCCTCAAGGAGATCACCTGGAACCCGGCCGCCACCGACGCCGAGGCCACCGCCCTGGTGCCGGCCAAGGTCATGAACGAGACCGCCCGCTCCATGACCTCCGGTGAGCACGTCACCGTGAACCTCTCCTCGGGCGAGAGCGGCGAGGGTCTGGTTGGTTTCGAGGGTGATGGTGCCAACGGTGTGCGTCGGATGACCACCCGTCTGCTGAGTGGCGAATTCCCCAAGGTTCGTCACCTCATGGACATCAAGGCCACCCGATCGGTGCGCGCTCGTACCGACGAGCTCATCAACTCGGTGCGTCGTGTCTCCCTGGTGGCCGAGCGCAACACCCCGCTACGCATGGTCATCAATGACGACTCGGTCGCACTGTCGGCCGCCACCGGTGACCAGGCCCAGGCCTCCGAGGCCATCGAGGCCATCGTCACCAACCACGTTGACGGAGAACCCACCATCACGGCAGCTGGATTCAACCCGCACTACCTGTCCGACGCCCTCGGTGCCTTGGACACCCCTTACGTCCACTTCTCCTTCACCGCTCCCGGCAAGCCCTGCCTGGTGACCGGACTCAATGATCTCGACGGTAAGCCGGAGACGGATTACCGCCACGTCATCATGCTCATGAGGCTTCCCTCCTGACCGATCCCACGACACTAATGGGCCTTGTCGACGGGCATGATCCGACAAGGCCGACTCGTGAAGGTTCCATAGCACTCTGACTTGTGGACCAGGGGCATGGGGTGCTGGATCGTCCAGTCAGTGGGATTGCCACACTGTTGGCATGACAACCATCGCTGACGTCCGGACCGAGGTCGACCGCGTCTTCGATGCCCTCAACGCGCCTTCCTGGCCCGATCCCCACGCTGACAACCAGATAGCGGCCGAGGAGGAGTACAGCAGGGTTACCGATCCACAGCGGTATCGAGCTCTCGTGCTGCGTCTGCAAGCCTGGCAGCAGGCCCTTTCCACTCTGTGCGACGTCGGCGTCGACACCATGGCCAAGGGGGAGGACCAGTTGCAGCAGCGTTGGTCGAGCCCGCACGGAAACACCCTGCCGCTGCATGTCTCCGTCGTCACCTTCGACCAGGTTCCCTTCGTCGGGCTGTCCGTCACCTCCGACGCCGACCCCTTCGACATCGTCCCCGACTGTGCCTGTGATGCCTGTGACTCCGGGTCGCAAGACCTGTTGGCCGTTCTCGACGACGACATGACGGCCCTCGTCGACGGCAGTCTCGTCTCCATCGTCGCCCCCTCGGACGCGGATCGATCGGCCTTCCGGCTGGTGGCCACCAGCCGACGCTGTGCGTTGGAGTGGGGAGGAGACGGTCCTGCGCCGTTGTCTGAACCGGAAGCCGTCGTCGATGCCATTCGCAGCGGTGATGATCCACTCCTCCCCGAGGGCTGCGTCGTCCTGCACGGCAGGCCATGGCTGTGAACAACTCGCTCCGGTAACCTGACTCGGACGGCCTGACAGCGGTCGGAGGGAGGTCCGGATGTTCGTCGAGCGTCTCGAACTGGTCGATTTCCGCTCCTACGTCCGCGCCGACGTCCCCATGACAGCGGGGGTGACGACCTTCATCGGTTTCAACGGTCAGGGAAAGACCAATCTCGTCGAGGCCGTGGAATACCTGTCCACCCTGTCGTCACACCGCGTCAACAATGACACCCCGCTGGTGAGGTTGGGAGCTCATCAGGCCGTGGTGCGCGGCCGAGTCCGTGCCGGGGCCGAGGATTCCCGTAGTCTGCTCCTCGAGGTCGAGATCAATCCGCGGCGTGCCAATCGGGCACGGATCAATCGCGCTCCACTGACCCGACCTCGCGAGATCCTCGGGGTGTTGCGAACCGTGGTGTTCTCGCCCAATGACCTTGTCATCGTCCGTGGTGATCCGTCAGATCGTCGCACCTTCCTCGACGGGCTGGTGATGACACGATGGCCGCGGATGGCCGGGGTGAAGTCGGACTATGAGCGCGTCCTCAAACAGCGCAATGCCCTGCTCAAGTCCCTGGCTGGAAGGGGACCGTCGGCGGGAGCCGAGATCGGCGCGACCATGGAGATCTGGGACGACGAGTTGGCCACCATCGGTGCCGAGCTCCTGTCAGCTCGGCTTGACACCTTGTCGGCTGTCATGCCACTGACCTCGGCCGCCTACCGTGAGATCGCCCCGGTCAATGACCTGGTGACCGCCTCGTACAAGTCGACCATCGACCTCGACGGACTGTGGTCACCTCCCCAGGAGGGCCAGATCCCCGAGCCCATCGACCGCAAGGAGCTGGCGAACCGATTCCTCGACGCCCTGGCGAAACGGCGAGCCGACGAGCTCATCCGTGGCGTCACCCTCGTCGGTCCACAACGCGACGACATCGTCCTGCACATCGGGGAAATGCCGGCCAAGGGGTATGCCTCCCATGGTGAATCGTGGTCATTGGCGCTGGCCTTGCGGCTGGGGTCCTTCCAGTTGCTGCGGGACGACGGCATCGAGCCTGTTCTCGTCCTCGACGACGTCTTCGCCGAACTTGACGTCACTCGACGTGGACGGCTGGCGTCTTCAGTCATCGAGGCTGATCAGGTCCTGGTGACGGCCGCAGTAGCCTCGGATGTTCCCGAGATCCTGCGTGGGGAGAGGTTCGACGTCGGTGGCGGCCAGGTGCTGCCCCATGAGGGGAGTGACGATGACTGACGGAGTTGATCCGCGCGACCCGGTCGTCCCTTCCGACGAGGACCGTCGCCTGGCAGCCGACCATGACGACGAAGGGGTCGACGTCGCCCTGGCCATCGCTCGAGCTTCCCGTGGTGAACCGGCGGGAACCCCGCGTCGTGACGACGCCGGTGAGGTGTTGTTGCCACCACCTCGACGCTCCATGGTGAGGAGACGTCGTCGTCCTCCCAGTACCCCGACATGGTCTGGCCCGGGAAAGGATGCCCGCGACCCGATGGCCCTGGGGGATGCCTTCACCAACCTTGTGAAGTCCAAGGGATGGGGACGTCAGGTCAACCTGCACCTGGTCCTCTCACGCTGGCCAGAACTCGTCGGTCCGACCAATGCTGAGCACTCCCGTCCGGTCAAGTATCAGGGCACGGTCCTGACCGTCCGTACCGAGGCGACGGTGTGGGCGACCTCCTTGCGCACCATCGCGCCACAGCTGGTTGCCGAACTCAATCGTCGGCTGGGTGAGGGGACCGTCACCAGGGTCATCATCGAGGGCCCCACTGCTCCCAGTTGGAAACACGGTTCCAGGTCCGTGCCGGGTCGTGGGCCGCGCGACACCTATGGCTGAGATCACTGACCCTTGAGGGCGTCGGCATTGAGCGAAGAACCCGCGAGAATATGGCTCACATAGGGTGATACCCGTAACGTTGTACTCGACCATGAGGAGGTCAGATGCAGCGTTTGGTCGGTGAGGTTCAGCACTACGACTGGGGATCGGATCAGGCAATCCCCGAGATTCTCGGCGAGCAGCCGAATGGACAGCCGTGGGCTGAGTACTGGCTGGGGGCTCACCCCAAGGCTCCGTCAGTTCTGGCCGACGGCGTCACCTTGGATCAGTGGCTGGCTGACCACCCCGAGGAACTCGGGCGGGCCAGCCGCGACGCCTTTGGTGATCGCTTGCCCTTCCTGCTCAAGATCCTGTCGGCCTCCCATGCCCTGAGTATCCAGGCCCATCCGTCGCGTGAGCAGGCCGAGAGGGGATTCGCCGCTGAGAACGAGGCGGGAGTGGGCCCGGGTGATCCCAATCGCATCTTCCGTGACGACTGGCCGAAGCCCGAGATGATCGTCGCTCTCACGGATTTCGACGCTCTGTGTGGTTTCCGTGACCCGTCCTCCTCCCTGGTTCTGCTGTCGGGACTGGGGAAGCTCGACGGACTGGATGAGGTGCTCGCGCCGCTGGGCCAGGACGACGGACTGGCCAAGGTCGTCGCGACGGTGCTCTCGGGTGACGAGAAGGTCGTGACCGTCGTGGAAGGAGTCGTGGCAGCCTCCCGCACGTATCTTGAGGAGGGCACTGACGAGGCTGTTCGGGGCCTGGCGCGCACCGCCGTCGAGCTGTCCGAGGACCATCCCGGTGACCCGTCCATCCTCGTCGCCCTGCTCATGAACCGGGTGCGACTGGCACCTGGTCAGCAGATTCACCTGGGAGCCGGCACCATGCACGCCTACCTCGGTGGCACCGGTGTTGAGATCATGGCCAACTCCGACAATGTCCTGCGTGGTGGCCTGACGAGCAAGTACGTCGACGTCGATGCCCTGCTCGACCATGCCATCATGACTCCCGAGCCGTGCGTCGGTGAGTACGCGGTTCAGGTGTCCCCAGGAGTGGGTCTCTACCGCACCGAGTTCCCGGAATTCCGGTTGTGGGCCTTGCAAGGACACGACGACACCCTCTTACTTCCGGCTACCGACCTGGGCCGGATTCTCCTCGTCACGGAGGGGCAGCTGGTTGCTCACTGCGACGATGAGGACTGTGAACTGAATCGTGGTCAGTCGGCATGGCTGCCGGCAGGCGGGGAGGTGACGGTGACTGGCCAGGGGCGTGGATTCCTGGCAGGCGCCGGGGTTGACGCTGACCACTCCTGAGCTGATAGAGGTGTGAGAGGCGGCGTACCGCTGCAGACGCCGTGACCCCCATCCCGGACCCCGTGGTCGGGGATGGGGGTCGAATCGCTCACAGACCCTCTCAACGTCCGTCTCGCGGGTTCCGGTGTCCGGTACCGCTCAGGATTGCGGTAACATCGGGGCGTTGGGCTCTCCGTCGGCGCATGACATCCGACGGTGACGCCAACCCCGGAGGTCACCGTGACCTCTGCAGAGACACAGGAGCGCATTGCCCGTGAGCCAGCCCGAGATGCCCGAGTCCGTGACCGACGGGGACACCCCCGAGGACCTTCTCATCGACGCCACCGATCATCCTGACGTCCTTGACTCGGATCTTTCCCCGACGACCGTCGACGGATCCTATGACGCCGGTCAGATCACTGTCCTGGAAGGTCTGGAAGCCGTCCGGAAGCGTCCCGGTATGTACATCGGTTCCACCGGTGAGCGCGGTCTGCACCACTGCGTCTACGAGATCGTCGACAACTCGGTCGACGAGGCAATGGCCGGTTACTGCGACACCATTCAGGTCGAGCTGCTCGACGACAACTGGTGCCAGGTCACCGACAACGGACGTGGTATCCCGGTCAAGGAGCACCCCGTCGAGCACATCCCTACCGTCACCCTGGTGCTGACCAAGCTGCATGCCGGCGGCAAGTTCGGCAACGGGGGCTACAAGGTCTCCGGCGGTCTGCACGGCGTCGGTTCCTCGGTCGTCAACGCCCTGGCCTCCCACTTCGTCGTCGAGGTGCGGCGTGACGGCTACCACTGGCGTCAGTCCTTCAGCCTGGGCGAGCCGGACGGCCCGTTGGAGCAGCTCGAGGCCCTTGGCCCTGACGAGCACGAGGGCACCACGGTGCGCTTCCAGCCCTCCGACGAGATCTTCGACTCCATCGTCTTCGAATACGAGACCCTGTCGAACCGCTTCCGCGAGATGGCCTTCCTCAACAAGGGACTGCGGATCATGCTGACTGACCGCCGTGAAGGTCATGTCGACGAGGACGGCAATCCCATCCACGAGGACTTCCTCTACAACGAGGGCCTCAAGGACTACGTCCGCTTCCTCACAGGCACCCGCGACGTCATCAATCCCACCATCATCTCCCTGGAGTCCCATCGTCCTGAGGAGGGCATGGGTCTGGAGATCGCGATGCAGTGGAACACCTCGTACACCACCAGCGTCCACACCTTCGCCAACGCCATCAACACCATCGAGGGTGGCGCCCACGAGGAGGGCTTCCGTGCCGCTCTCACCAACACCGTCAACCGGTGGGGCGAGACCTGGGGACTCATCAAGAAGCGTGAGGACCGCGTCTCCGGTGACGACATCCGCGAGGGACTGACCGCCGTCGTCTCCATCAAGCTCACCGAACCGCAGTTCGAGGGCCAGACGAAGACCAAGCTCGGTAACGCCGAGGCCAAGTCCTTCGTCCAGAAGGCTCTCAACGAGAAGCTCTCCGACTGGTTCGAGGAGAACCCCAACGAGGGCAAGAACATCGTCCGCAAGTCCCAGGCGGCCGCCCAGGCGCGTGTCGCAGCTCGCAAGGCCCGCGACCTGGCCCGTAACCGCAAGGGTCTGCTGGGCTCGACCTCCCTGCCGGGCAAGCTCAAGGACTGCTCCTCGACCAACCCGGAGGAGTGCGAGATCTTCATCGTGGAGGGTGACTCCGCCGGTGGCTCGGCCTCCCAGGGTCGTGACCCGCGGATCCAGGCGATCCTGCCGATGCGAGGCAAGATCCTCAACGTCGAGAAGGCCCGTCTCGACCGCGCGCTGAGCTCGGAGACCATCGAGTCGATCATCAACGCGCTGGGAACCGGCGTCCACGAGGACTTCGATCTGGATAAGTTGCGCTACCACAAGATCATCCTCATGGCTGACGCTGACGTCGACGGCGCGCACATCCGCACCCTGCTGCTGACCCTGCTGTTCCGGTTCATGCGCCCAGTCATCGACGCCGGTCACGTCTACCTGGCCCAGCCGCCGCTGTTCCGGCTACGGTGGACGAACTCTCCTCACGAGTTGGCCTACTCTGACGAGGAGCGTGACCTGCTGCGTCAGGACGGTCTGGCCCATGGCAAGAAGCTGCCTCAGGTCAACCCGATCCAGCGCTACAAGGGTCTGGGCGAGATGGATGCCGAGGACCTGTGGGACACCACCATGGACCCCGACAAGCGTTTGCTGCTCCAGGTGACCCTCGAGGACGCCGCCCTGGCCGACCAGATGTTCTCCATCCTCATGGGTGAGGACGTCGAGCAGCGCCGGTCCTTCATCCAGCGCAATGCCAAGGACGTCCGCTTCCTCGACATCTGAGCACCCCCTCGAACCCTCCCCTCATCCACTGATCATTCAAAGGACACTCCATGGCTGACGATGAGAAGCCCGACGAGCAGAACCAGGCCGACCGTCAAGGACTGGTGACCGGCCGCCACGTCGGGATCCAGCCGGTAGAGATTCGCGACGAGATCCAGAATGCCTACCTCGACTACGCGATGAGCGTCATCGTCGGGCGAGCACTGCCCGACGTGCGCGATGGCCTCAAGCCGGTGCACCGTCGCGTCATCTACGCGATGTATGACGGCGGCTACCGTCCCGACCGCGGCTGGAACAAGTGTTCCCGTGTCGTCGGCGACGTCATGGGCAAGTATCATCCGCACGGCGACTCGGCCATCTATGACACCTTGGTGCGTCTGGCCCAGCCGTGGGCCATGCGCCACAAGCTGGTCCAGGGCCAGGGCAACTTCGGTTCCCAGGGCAATGACGGCGCGGCCGCCATGCGATACACCGAGTGCAAGATGGCTCCGCTGGCCATGGAGATGGTCCGCGACATCGACCAGGACACCGTCGACTTCCAGCCGAATTACGACAACAAGGAGACCGAGCCGGTCGTCCTGCCCGCCCGGTTCCCCAACCTGCTCGTCAACGGGTCCTCGGGCATCGCGGTCGGTATGGCAACCAACATCCCGACCCACAACCTGTGTGAGATCAACGAGGCCGTGCAGTGGTCCCTGACCCACCCCGAGGCCTCCCAGGAGGAGCTGCTCGAGGCGTGCATGGAGCGGATCAAGGGTCCTGACTTCCCTGGTGGCGCGCTCATCGTGGGCCGTCAGGGAATCGAGGACGCCTACCGGACCGGCCGTGGCTCGGTGACGATGCGTGCCGTCATCGACATGGAGGAGGACAAGAAGGGACGCCAGTGCCTGGTCGTCACCGAGTTGCCCTACATGTGCAACCCCGACAACCTCGCAACCAAGATTGCCGACCTGGTGAACTCCGGTCGTATCAACGGCATCGCCGACATTCGTGACGACTCCTCGGCCCGTACCGGTCAGCGTCTGGTCATCGTCCTCAAGAGGGATGCCCAGCCGCGCGTCGTCATGAACAACCTGTACAAGCACACCGCTCTGCAGGACACCTTCGGCTGCAACATGCTGGCCCTGGTGGACAACGTGCCGCGCACCCTGCGTCTGGACCAGTTCATCAGTTACTGGATCGACCATCAGATGGAGGTCATCCGCAGGCGTACCGAGTACCGTCTGGCCCAGGCCGAGAAGGACGCCCACATCCAGCGGGCCCTCGTCAAGGCCCTCGACATGCTCGATGAGGTCATCGCCCTCATCCGTCGCTCCCCGAACACCGAGGCCGCCAGCACCGGCCTGCAGGAGCTGCTCGACATCGACGAGATCCAGGCTCGCGCCATCCTCGACATGCAGCTGCGTCGTTTGGCCGCCTTGGAGCGTCAGAAGATCATCGACCGTCTCGAGGAACTCGAGCGTCTCATCGCCGGTTACAAGGCCATCCTGGCCAGCGAGGATCGTCAGCGCGAGATCATCTCGACCGAGCTCGCCGAGATCGTCGAGAAGTACGGTGACGAGCGTCGCACCCGCATCATCGCGGCTGACGGGGACTTCTCCGAGGAGGACTTCATCCCCGACGACGATGTCGTCGTCACCATCACCCGTGGTGGTTACGCCAAACGCACCCGCACCGACCTCTACCGCGTGCAGAAGCGCGGTGGCAAGGGTGTTCGCGGTGCGAGCCTGCGTGCTGACGACGAGGTGGCCCAGCTGTTCACGACCACCAACCACCAGTGGATCCTCTTCTTCACGAACATGGGCCGTGTCTACCGCACCAAGGTGTGGCAGCTGCCGGAGGCCGGCCGTGACGCCAAGGGTGGTCACGTCGCCGGACTGCTGAGCTTCCTGCCCGACGAGAAGATCGCCCAGGTCATGACCCTGCGCTCCTACGAGGACGCCGAGTACCTGCTGTTGGCGACCCGTAAGGGCCTGGTCAAGAAGACTGCCCTCAAGGCCTACGACTCCTCCCGTCAGGCAGGCGTCATCGCCATCAACTTCCGTACCGAGGACGACGAGCTCATCGGTGCCGAGCAGTGCTCGGCCGAGGACGACGTCCTGCTCATCAGTCGCAAGGGTCAGGCGATTCGGTTCTCCGCCGGTGATGACCAGTTGCGGCCGATGGGTCGTGCCACCTCCGGCGTGACCGGCATGAAGTTCCGAGATGACGACGAGCTGCTGTCGATGTCGATCATTCACTCCGACATGCCTGAGGACGACCGCTTCATCTTCACCGCGACCGACGGTGGCTATGCCAAACGCACTGCCGTCTCGGAGTACCGCCAGCAGGGACGTGGTGGCCTCGGCATCAAGGCCATGGCCCTGAACGAGGAGCGTGGTTCCCTCGTCGGTGGCCTGGTGGTCAGCGAGGCTGACGAGATCATCGCCATCAAGACCTCGGGTCAGATCACACGGTCGGCCGTCTCTGAGGTTCCCGCCAAGGGACGTTCGACGATGGGGGTGAAGTTCGTCTCCGTGCACGGTGACGACGCCGTCTCGATCATCGCGGTGAATCCTGAGCACGCGGTCGAGGAGGACGTCGAGGAAAAGGCTGTGGAAACCGCTGAAGGTGGTGCCACGCAGACCGAATCCGGGGATGTGCTTCCGCAAGGCGATACTGTGGACGACGACCGTACCGTCAATACGGCGGAAAGCGACATGAAGCCGGAGGACAACGGTGAGTGACGAGAAGAAGGTGACGCATCCGGGTCCCGATGATCCAGAGGCGACGCACTGGACTGCCGGTGACGCTCGTCGTACCTTCCAGGGGAAGGGCCGGCAGCGCCCCGATCCACGTCAAGAGTCTGATCGCAAGCGGACGACGGCGTCGACCCCTGCGGTGAAGCGCGCCGACGCGAGAGCGACGAAGTGGGAGAAGGCGCCCCATCAGCCGGATTCCCGTCCCGCCCAGGCGCATCAGCCCGCCCGTGCTGCCAGGCGTACTCGTAAAGCCCGGTTGCGTCTGACGCGTGTTGACCCGTGGTCGGTCATGAAGACGTCCCTGCTCTTCGGTGTCGCCGGTGCCATCATCTTCTTCATCGCGACGTGGATCATCTGGGGCATCATCGGTGCTTCGGGTGCTTTTGACTCGATGAACAAGGTGGTCAATGATCTCATCAGCTCCCCGAGCTCGAACTCGAAGTTCCAGTTGTCCGATTACGTCAACACTGGCCGAGTGTTGGGTCTGACGGCCCTCATCGGTGCCATCAACGCGGTGCTGTTCACAGCCATCTCGACCCTGTTCAGCTTCTTGTACAACTTGGCTGCGGAGATCATGGGTGGTCTGGAGGTGACCCTCGCGGAGGACTGAGGGCCCTGAAAGCGTGGAGAACGTCCCCGGATGTGTGAGCATCCGGGGACGTTTTGCGTTGTCAGCCGCGTCGTCATATGCCGACCACACGGGTTTGACGAGGACCGTTGCCAATTCCCTTGACACCGGGTTCCTCGTTTGCTTTCATTTATGCCATACATCTGTGGAAACGTTTCCATGGGTGAGGTCGGGGACAGGCCCCGGCGACCTCGGACTCGACGACGAGAGGAGGGAAAGATGGATCGCAAATCGACGATCAAGGACGTTGCCAAGCTGGCCGGTGTGTCCCTCGGGACAGCATCTCGCGTTCTCAATGGCAGCTCCGCGACCTCGGAAGCGTCGCGTACTGCAGTGCGCAAGGCGGCCAAGGAGCTCGGTTATCTGTCGAACGCTCATGCCAGGTCGCTGCGTTCGGCCCACACCGGCGTCATTGGTCTGGTCGTCCCGGACATTCGAAACCCATACTTTGCCGAGCTGGCATCAGTTGTGGAGAACGCCTGCCTGGCCCATGGTTGGGCCACCTTGCTGTGCAATGCCGACGAGTCCCCTGACCAGTTCAACCGATACGTCGACACCCTTCGTCGTCAGCGAGTCGACGGTGCGATCGTCACCCCGACCGGCTTGGGAGAACATGCCGTCAAGGACCTGGTCGACGACGGGGTCCAGGTGGTCTGCGTGGACCGTGAGGTCGCGGGGTCATCACTACCCTCCGTCACCTCCGATCCGTGGAACGGGATGGGGGAGGCCGTCGATCACCTGTTGGAACGTGGGCACCGCAGGATCGGTTTCATCACCGGCCCCCAGCAGACGTCGACTGGTCTGGAGCGTTACCAAGCCTACTGCCAGCTGTTGGCCGAGCATGATGTCGACGTCGTCGATGACCTCGTGGTGGAAGGTGACTACCAGGAGGAGTCGGGACGCGTCGGTGCCGGACAACTACTCGATCGCGGTGCTACCGCCGTCTTCGCCTCCGACTCGCTGATGTCGATGGGAGCCCTGCGAACCTGCCTCGACAGGGGAGTTCGCATCGGTGAGGACATCGACCTGGTCGGTTTCGACGACCTTCCGGTGTTCAGTCTCACCAATCCGGCCCTCACCGTCGTTGCCCAGGACATCGACGCCATGGGAAAGGTGGCCGTTGATCTGCTGAACCATGCCATGGCTGGTGAACCGACCAGCTCCGCTCGACTGGACACCCATCTCATCGTTAGGGCATCAACCCGAATGGTCAAGGAGGACCAGTGACAACATCGCCAGTACTTCGACTGGACCACGTCAGTAAGGCTTTTGGGCCCGTCAAGGTCATTGAGGACGTTTCCGTGGACGTCATCCCGGGCAGGGTGCGCGTCCTCCTCGGCGAGAACGGAGCCGGAAAGTCCACCCTCATCAAGATGATGAGCGGTATCTACCACCCAGATTCGGGATCCATCGTCATTGATGGCAACCCTGTCGACCTTCCCACCGTCAAGGCTGCTGAGGCCGAGGGCATCGCGACGATCCACCAGGAGCTCAACCTCGTTCCACAGATGTCGGTGGCTGAGAACATCATGCTGGGACGTACTCCCAGCCGTGGTGGACTCGTCAGTTGGGGCCCGATGCGAGCCCAGGCCCGTGCCGCTCTGGAGCGGATTGGCCTGGACGTCTCCCCGGATCGCCTCGTCGGGTCGCTGAGTATTGCGCACCAGCAGCTTGTGGAGATCGCGAGAGCTCTCTCGATGGATGCCAGAGTGCTCATCCTCGACGAGCCCACCGCCGCCTTGACTCGCAAGGAGTCCGGTCAGCTCTTCGAGGTGATGGACGACCTCAAGGCCAAGGGCGTGGCGATGGTGTTCATCTCCCACCACCTCGACGAGATTCCGCGCGTTGGTGACGATATGTCCGTGCTGCGCGACGGCACCCTCGTCGGTGAGGTTCCCGCCTCCACCACCGAGCGCGAGCTGGTCAAGATGATGGTCGGCCGCGACATTGACGACCAGTTCCCGCGCCACCGCTGTGAGGTCGGAGAGGTGCTGCTGTCAGTCAAGGGACTCAGTCGTGAAGGGGCATTCCAGGACGTCGAATTCGAGCTGCATGCCGGCGAGGTGTTGGGCCTGGCCGGCCTGGTGGGAGCCGGACGTACCGAAGTCCTGCGAGCCGTTGCCGGGGCTGACAAGTACGACTCCGGCACCGTTCGCGTTCATGGCAAGGAGCTTCCGGGCGGAAAGGTTTCCCGCGCGATTGCCCATGGCATCGGCCACGTGCCCGAGGAGCGCAAGTCCCAGGGACTGGTCCTGGACGCCTCGGTCAACGAGAACCTCGGTTACGCGACCATGAAGTCGACCTCCCACGCCGGTTTGGTTGATCGATCCGGCCAGCGACGACGAGCTCAGGACGTCGCCGAGAAACTGCGGGTGCGGATGGCCGGCCTGGATCAGCCGGTGCGCAACCTGTCCGGTGGCAACCAGCAGAAGGTCGTCATCGGTCGCTGGATCCTCGCGGACTCGTCAATCCTGCTGCTCGACGAACCGACCCGAGGTGTTGACGTCGGTGCGAAGGTCGAGATCTACCAGCTCATCAACTCCGTCACCGAAGCCGGGGGAGCCGTCCTCATGGTGTCCAGCGAGTTGCCAGAGGTGATCGGGATGAGCGATCGAATCCTCGTCATGGCCCATGGACGGGCGATGGGAACCCTGGACGCCATGACGGCCACCGAGGATGCCGTCATGGAGTTGGCAGTGGCCTCCGTCGATCCCGTCGATGAAAAACCAGAATGACCATTTCTGAATCCGAAAAGTATTGAAACAATGTCGTCTTGTCTCGATCAGCGATGATCGGGAAAGGAAATATCATCGTGACCACAGCAACAACAGCCACCACTCAAAAACCGTCGGTCGGTAGGAGAATTGGTTCCTGGGCCCTCAATCATGGTGCCCTTGTCGGTCTCATCATTCTGTGTATCGCCCTATTCATTGCCACCCCGGTGTTCCTCACCGTGCCGAACATCATCAATATCGGCATTCAGGCAGCCGTCGTGGCCATCATGGCCTTCGGCATGACCTTTGTCATCGTCACCTCCGGCATCGATCTGTCGGTCGGTTCCGTCGCCGCGCTGTCGGCCATGGTCTCGGCGTGGATGTTCTCCAACGTCGGTCTGCCGGGCTGGCTCACCCTCATCATCGGCCTGCTCATCGGTCTCCTCGCCGGGGCCGCCTCCGGTCTGGCCATCGCCTACGGAAAGCTGCCGGCCTTCATCGCGACACTGGCCATGATGAGCGTCGCTCGTGGCCTGACACTCGTCATCTCCGGTGGAACGCCGGTTGCCACCTCGGGTGCAGTGAACCACCTGGGCGCTGACCTGGGGCCGATCCCCGTTCCCGTCATCATGTTGGCCCTGGCTGGCGTGGTGTGCTGGTTCATCCTGTCGCGCACGGTGCTCGGCCGCTCCCTTTACGCCATCGGTGGCAACGAGGAGGCTGCCCGCCTCTCCGGTATCCCGGTGCGTCGCATCCTCGTCGCCGTCTACGCCCTCGCCGGTCTGTTCGCTGGTCTGGCCGGCTTGGTTCTGGCTGGTCGACTGTCCTCGGCTCAGCCGCAGGCGGGTCTGGGATATGAGCTGGATGCCATCGCCGCCGTCGTCATTGGTGGCGCCTCCCTGTCGGGAGGTTCCGGAAAGGCGAGCGGTACGTTCATTGGCGCTGTCCTTCTGGCCGTCATTCGTAATGGTCTCAACATTCTCAACGTGTCCTCCTTCTGGCAGCAGGTCGTCATTGGCTGCGTCATCGCCCTGGCTGTCGGATTCGACGTCTTCAGATCCAAGAAAGAGTCCTGAACACAACATTGGCAACAGAAAAACCCTGTTGAAAGACGAAAGGTAGAATGATGAAGTTCAAGACTGCTCACAAGATGCTCGCGACGGCGGTCGTCGCGACGATGGCCGCCACCGGTTTGGCGGGCTGCAACCGCGACGGCGGATCCGGATCGGCCGCCTCCGGGACGGTCGTGCTGGCCGTCTCCACCCAGACCAACCCCTTCTTCGTCCAGCTGGTTGACGGCGCCAAGAAGGAGGCCAAGGCCAAGGGGGTCAACCTCCAGGTCCAGGATGCCTCTGACGATGCCGCCACTCAGGCCAACCAACTCGCCAACGCGGTGTCCACCGTAGCCAAGGTCGTCATCGTCAACCCGACCGACTCCGACGCCGTCGCCCCCTCGGTCAAGGCCCTCAACAAGGCCAAGATTCCGGTCATCACCGTCGACCGCAGCTCCTCCAGCGGTGACGTCGCCTCCTTCATCGCCTCTGACAACGTCGCCGGTGGCGTCGAGGCTGCCAAGGAGCTCGCCAAGATCATGGGCGACAAGGGCGAGATCATCCACCTGCAGGGAACCCCGGGAGCCTCGGCATCCCGCGACCGTGGCAAGGGATTCACCGGGGAGATCGCCAAACACCCGGGCATCAAGGTGGTCGCCAAGCAGACCGCCAACTTCGATCGCTCCAAGGCCCTCGACGTGACGACCAACCTCCTGCAGGCACACCCGAAGGCTGCTGGCATCTTCGCCGAGAATGACGAGATGGCCATCGGCGCCATCTCCGCTCTGGGATCGAAGGCTGGCAAGAGCGTCAAGGTTGTCGGCTTCGACGGCACTGCTGACGGCATCAAGGCTGTCAAGGCTGGAACCCTGGGAGCGACGATCGCTCAGCAGCCCGCCCTGCTGGGTAAGACCGCGGTGGACCAGGCCGCCGACATTCTGGCCGGCAAGACGGTTTCCAAGACCACCCCGATCAAGGTGGTGCTGGTGACCAAGGACAACGCGAAGGACTACGAATGAGTGATCGATGCGTGACAGCATCCGGGAAGGTCGCCGTCGTCGGGTCGATCAATGCCGACATGAGAGTCGGTGTGGAGAGGTTCCCCGGGCCGGGGGAGACCCTGGCCGGGGGAGAGGCCACCCTGACCCCCGGCGGCAAGGGAGCCAACCAGGCTCTTGCGGCGGCACGTTGCGGAGCCCAGGTGGAGATGGTTGGTGCTGTCGGGAATGATCCGACGGCTGAGACAGCCCTCTCCCTGCTCTCGGAGTGCGTCGGCCTTGACGGTGTGGTGCGGCGAGACATCCTGACGGGGACTGCCGTCGTCATGGTGGCCGATTCCGGAGAGAACTCGATCATCGTCATCGCGGCCGCCAACGGGTCGGTCGACGCCGCGAGCGTGCATGCGCAGGCCGAGAGGGTCGGGGACGCTGACGTCGTGGTCTGCCAAGGGGAGATCCCGCGTGACGGGATAGCCGAGGCAGCTCGATGCGCCGAGCGGTTCGTGTTCAATCTGGCTCCGGTCATCAACGTTGACCCGGAGGTCATTCGGATGGCCGATCCACTGGTGGTCAACGAGCACGAAGCGGCCCTCGTCGCTGCCGCGCTGGGGTCGACGACGCCTCGCCTTAAAGAGGATCCTGACGCCGCCCTGCGCGAGTTGTTGGATCTGGGATGTCGCAGTGTCGTCATCACCCTGGGATCGGCCGGCTGCATTATCGGCGGACCGGAAGGGTTCGATTCGGTGCCGGCAACGAAAACGGTGGCTGTCGACACGGTCGGTGCGGGGGACGCCTTCGTCGGTGCCTTGGCTGCTGAGCTGGCTCGCGGACGCAGCCTTGTCGAGGGTTGCCGTTTCGCCACTGCGGTGGCGACTCTGACGGTGACCAAATCAGGAGCACAGGCCTCCTACCCGAGCATTGGGGAGATCGAGAACATTCGCCAAGGAGATCAAGCATGAAGAAGAGCGGACTGCTCAACCCCCAGTTGTGTGCGGCGGTAGCCAGGTTGGGGCACACCCAGACCTTCGTCGTGGCAGACGCCGGGTTGCCGATTCCCGCGGACGTCCCGGTGATTGATCTCGCGCTGGTGCTGGGAACTCCGAGGTTCCAGGAGGTTTTCGACGCCATCCTGGACGAGGTCGCCGTCGAGGGGGCCACGATCGCCACCGAGGCTGTCGGCCACGAGCCGGAAGAGTGGGTGAGGAATCGGATCGACGAGGTCAAAGCCGTCAGTCACGAAGACCTGAAGAAGGCACTTCCGAGTGTCTCCTTCGTGGTGCGAACCGGTGAGACGACTCCATACTCCAACGTCATCGTTCATTGTGGTGTGGCGTTCTGAGTGGAGCACGACACCTCGATTGGATCCCGACTTGCTCCGAACATTAAGTATCCATTAGAGTTTTTACTCGCAGTCGGGAAACCGGTCGAGGTTCGGGCCTATAGCTCAGTCGGTTAGAGCGCCGCCCTGATAAGGCGGAGGTCACTGGTTCAAGTCCAGTTAGGCCCACCATCAAAACTCCTTGGAGACAAGGGGTTTTGTTTCGTGTTTAGGGGGGCACCTCAATGACAATGTGCGCCCTTTCGTGCGCTCTGCCTGCCACGGCGGAGCTCGTCCGGGGGTTGGATGTAGTTGGCAGAAGTATCCGTAGCTGCCAAAAGATATGGGTGGTGACGTTGCCATCGCTGATTTGGACCAGCTTTCGGCAGGAATGAGAAGCGGTCGTCGGGGACGCGAGGTGCTGTGGTCTTCAGTATGGCGATGACATCGACACAGCGATGAAAGGTGTCGAGATTTGTGGTCAGAATCGGCACTTCTTGAGCACATTCCAAGCTGTGACCATGCCCCCGGATCGGCCTTATCATGACGGGTCCGCGTGCTTCCACGCACGGGCGATGTCGAGACTCCAGTGGTGCTCGACCCGGTGGAGCGCCTTGGATAAGCGCCTCGCCGTTTGAGAGGATGGCCTTGCCCACGACCAGCGGGGCCCGGACGAGGGAGCCGTACCCGGACAGCGACAAGACGGCCTAAATAGGTGGTTGCTGTCATGGCATGGCTGATTCTGGTGTTGTCCGGTTCCCTCGAGGCCGTCTGGGCGACGGCGATGGGCCGATCCGAAGGGTTTACCAAATTCTTCCCGAGCATCATCGTCGTTGTCGGGTGTGCTGTGAGCATGTTCGGCCTGGCAATGGCGATGAAGTCCATACCTGTCGGGACGGCATATGCCGTGTGGGTTGGGATCGGAGCCGTTGTCACGGTTGCCTACGCGATGATTACCGGTGCCGAGCCGGTCTCGGTGACCAAGGTCCTGCTGCTGGGAGGGATCGTCGGGTGCGTTATTGGTCTCAAACTGGTGGAGTGACGGAGGTGGCCCGCACCATCATCCTCTGAAAGGCGGACAGTGCGGTGCGGATCGATGAACCCGCACCGCACTGGTGCTGTCACATGATCAGGGCATGACCGCGGCAGCCACAGCGTTGTAGACGTCGTCTGCTTCCCCGCGAAGGATACGGGCCACGGTGTGCAGCAGTGGGACCGTCTTCTCATCCACGCCAAGCTGATCAGCGAATCGAACGGCGAGCGGAGCTGCCGGGTATCCCTCGACGGTCTGCTCGAGTTCATTCATAGTCGCCAAGGCGTCATGGGGGTGCTCTCCCTTGCCGAGGCGAACGCCGTACAGCTTGTTTCGGCCGGACAGTCCGGTGACCTCGAGGTCACCAACCCCGGCGAGGCCATAGGGGGTCTCGGCATGGCCACCAGCACGCTCGACGAGGATCGACATTTCCCGGACGGCTTGGGTGAAGGTTGCAGCCTTGAGATTGTGACGTGGGATGCCGCTGGCCTCTCCCAAGCCGTCAGCGATGCCCAGGGCAATGGCGTAGACGTTCTTGAGAGCTGCACACAGCTCGACACCGATCTCGTCGTCGCTGGGGCGGATGCCATAGGTGGCGGTTGAAGCATCGGCTGCCAGCCTTTTGGCGACGTCGAAGTCGATACAGGCGAAGGTCGTTGCCGTCGCCTCCCCAGCAGCGCATTCATTGGCCTTGACCGGGCCGCCAATGGCGACAATCGGGGGAAGCGAGACTTCCTTGTCGGCGGCAATGGTTCGGATGGCGTCGGGCAACAGGGCGATGCGTCCTTCGGGATTGGTCCAGAAACCTTTGGCCGTCAGGCACAGAGCCCGCAGATCTCCGATGTGTTCCAGCAACATCTCAGTGACATGCGGTAGGCCGTCAGACGTCACGGCGATGTCGACGACGTCAGAACCCTCGAGAGCTGCCGCAAGCTCGTCGGAGCGATACGTCTTGATTCCCGGTGCTGCCTTGATCTTGATGCGGGAATGGGGCTCACCCTTCTCGATGCAGTCGAGCAGGTGGTCGTCCAGCCATGTTCCCCACAGATGCACCTCCCATCCGGATTCGATGAGGGGCTTGCACAGCGCGGTGCCCATGGCTCCTGCGCCTAGAACGGTGAAAACTGGCATGTCGTGTCCTTCCTATATTCGCTGTCGGTTATGGGCGGACGGTGTCGCGAAGGATGTCAGAGCTGGCACTTTCAACTCCACCGCAGTTTGCCCCTCCTCAGCACGACAGCTTGGGTGACTCGGGCTTGGTGCTGGGGTATCTGTTGGTCAAGGTGTGGAGGTCTTCGAAGACCTTCTGAAGCTGCGGGTAGAGACGATGCTGGACCTCGGCGATGTCCTTGTACTGCTCGTGCAGGGACGTGTCGGGCTCGGTGGTGTCGCCGAAGTGAGCCATCGCCGTGGCGGAGACGGCGACGTTATGGCTGCCATGGGCCTCGATACCGGCCATGGCGAGGACAGCGGCACCTAGCGCGGAAATCTCGTCCTCGACGCATGTCGTGATGGGTATGCCGGCGGTGTCGGCCATGATCTGGCGCCACAGCGTGGAACGAGTTCCGCCTCCCATGGCACGCAAGGTCGTGATGCGGGCCCCTGTCTGCTTCTCGATGCAATCCAGGTTAAAGCGCATCTCGAATCCGATGGATTCGAGGATGGAGCGATACATGTGTGCACGGGAGTGAGTTCCGCGCCAACCGACCACGGTTCCACGGGCGACCGAATCCCAGTACGGAGACTGCACGGCATTCCAGTAGGGGAGGGTGATGAGGCCCTCACAGCCAGGAGGGATAGTGCCGGCAGCCGCGTCGAGCTCGGGATCGGGCTCACCCAGGAGACGCGGATCACCGAGCGCCTCGCGGAACCACCCGGCCAGGTAGGAGCCGGACGATTGCAGAACCTCGAAGACGTACTCACCGGGAATTCCAGACACCAAGGTCCGTACCGCGGAGTCGTACTTGTAGGTGGGGAACTCGACGCCAGCGTTCACGGCGGTGCCGAGGTTGAGGTAGGCGATGTCGGGAGTGATCGCGGCGGCGCCGATGCCGGCTGCCTGACCGTCGCCAAGCCCTGCGATGACCGGGATCGTACCGTCGAGTCCCCAGTCCGCGACAAGTTCGGAACGCAGAGTGCCAATGACGCCAGCAGGTGGGACGAGTTCGGCCATCTGGTCGCGACGGACACCGGCGACCTCGAGGAGTTCGTCGGCCCAAGTGCGCGATTCGATGTCGAACAGACCAAGGGAGTCGGCGGACGCCTCCGACGTGGCCCACCTACCGGTGAGGTTGAAGTAGATGTAGCCGCCGACGTCGGTGACCTTGTCGGCCTGGGCGAAGGCGTCCGGTTCGTACTGCCTGAGCCATGCCATCTTGTAGATGGCAGGTGTGACGCCTGCCGGTTTTCCGGACAACTGGTGGACGCGATCAGTGCCGTAGGCGCGAATCTGTTCGGTGGCACGGCCATCCAACCACAGGATGCCGTTGCGCAGGGGTGTGCCGTCTGCCTTGAACGGGGCGAAGGACTCTCGCTGCTGTGTCACGCCAATAGCGCTGACACGGGATCGATCTGCAGGACTGAGACTAGAAATGACCTCGCTGATCGTGTCGCGCGAGGTTTCCCACCAGCGGATGGGATTGTGCTCGTACTGATCCATTGCCGGGGTGTGCAACTGGATGGGACGCTTGGTGGTGCCCAGTACGTTTCCGTCGACATCGACGACGATGGCCTTCGTGGAGGTCGTTGATGAATCTATGGCGATGACGAGGGGTCCGTCAGTGCTCTTGTTGTTCATTCTTCAGCCTTTCCAAAAACAACTGCTACGACGAAGTCGTCTTGGTGATCCCCATCATATGTCAAAACAATCAGGATCGAATGTGAATACAGCGCGACATCATGAGCGATACAAGCTCATTCTTTTTCGCGGCATGATGTCGCGCTGCATAATCTGATATGCAATTCAGTGTCAGTTGTCGTCAGGCGGTCTCGGTATCAGAAGGTATCATCGCCCTGACGAGGGAAACAATCTCTTCTGGTTCAGCAGCGTTCCTGATCGTTTTCATGAGATCGCCATCCTGAATAGATTTCACGATATTCTGAAGCATGCTCAGATGATCGTCCGAATTCGACAAAGCCATGAGAATGACGACGGACACTGGAACCTCATCTTCTTCTGAACCTCCCATCTGGCCGAAGAGAACCGGTGTCCGCAAGGTCGTGACAGCCAGGGCATCTCGCGTGACATACTGAGGATCTGTATGTGGGATGGCTACTCCGCCACTGACAGGCAGGCCGGTTGGATATTTCTTCTCTCGTGCCAATAGAGCTTCCAAGAATCCTGGCTTGGTTATCCCGGACTCATCCAGCTGGTCAGCCATAGCTGTCAGGACGTGATCACGATCGGTGGCCTCAATATTTATGCTTGTAAACTTTGTGTTCAGAAGTACACTCATATTGTTACTGCTTTCACAGGCTGATAGCCTTTGGGATACTGTGCTCCTCCAGATCAGAACATCCGGTGAATGAGCGAGATGATGACGTTGGGAACGTTATACCCAAAGAACGCATCGGTCACTGATCCGGATACCTGGACCCCAGTGGCATGCATCATCGCAGTAGCCTCTGGCGCGAAGAAGCTGGCACCCCACTCAACGAAGAACATGTAGATCGCTCCAATGACGAGAGAGCGGAACATGTTTCCGTTGCACGCCAGACAGATCATCGGCATCATGTAGACGATCACAGTGAGCATCCCGACTGGGAAGTAGTTCATTCCCGGAATGATGAATGCGAAAGCAATGCACAGCGGGATCATGAGAACGGTGATGGTGATGGCTGCCGGGTCACCGAGTGCCAGAGCGACATCCATGCCGATGTTGAGCTCGCGTTCGCTGCCGTCCTTGTTCTTTCCGAGGTGGTGCTTCATGAAGGCCTTCGCACCTTCACCGACCGTCGACAGGCCCTCCATCATGACCGAGACCATTCGAGGCAGGAGCACCAGAACGGTGGCGATTCCCATACCCATGATGAGGACGCCCTGCCAAGGCTGACGGGTCATGAGTCCTAGGAAGATACCAACGATGAGACCGATGAAGGCGGTGTCGCCGAAGAATCCGAGCTTGTCACTGACTTTCTCCATGGAGATGTCGATCTTACGAACTCCGGGGATTCTATCGATGACCCAGTTCAATGCGATTGCGACGGGCCATGCCGATGTGATGTAGGAGAGAGTCGAACATGTTGTTCCTGTGAGACCGTAGTATTCCTGCCAATTTGGCGCGACATGCTGAGCCACGATGAGATCAATGACCGAAAGCACCAAGACGACACCCAATCCGATCCACGCGTTGTTCGTCAGTGCATAGGCCAGCGTCCCTGGGACCAGGAAATGTATGAAGTTCCAGATGTCGACGTTGAGTACGTTCGTCATCTTCGCGAGGATCATGGCAACGTTTATGAGGACGACAAGGAGGATGGCGGGAGCGGCAAACGGTACTCCGAATGACGCCGCACCGACTGCTGCCCAGCCGACATCAACGGTCGTGAATCCACCGCCCATGTGCCGGTAGTAATCGACTGCTGGTTTTACGGAGGTCATCAGGAATCCGATGACCAGAGAAAGCCCTGAGAACCCGATACCGATCATCAGACCGGCCTTGAGGGATTTACCGAAAGGCATCCTGAAGATCAGGCAAAGAATCAGCATCACGATCGGCAGGATGACCACGGCGCCGATGTCAAGAATCCCCTTGATGATTGACATGATGGAGTGCTCCTAGAAGATCATTACTGGTTCAAGACATCTCGACACGTGGAGATGATTTCTTCTGCCACCGCGTCTTCATTGATACCGGAGATCAGACCGAACACTTGAATGACGGGCTTGTTCAATGGCTTGCCGTAGCGGGTCGTCAACATGATGACATCGACCCCGGCCTGGAGAGCTGGTAGCTGTCCCACAGTCCCTTTGGTGATCTTTGCGGGAATTTTGGCGTCTCGAAGAATCTCCTTGACCTTTTCCTGAGCGACCGTTGATGTGGCGATTCCTGAGCCACATGCGATGAGAACTTTGACTTCACTTTCCATGGTGTTCACTTTCCTTTTCATGGGGTACGAGGACCACCTTCAGGGCTTCGCCGGTACGGGTGAGTTCGATAGCTTCGTTGATCTGACTCAGTGGCACAACGTTGCTGATGACCTGTTCGGCGGGGAACTTGTCGTCAATGGCGAGTTCGAACGCCTTTTGGACCTGAACACTGGTTGCCCCATAGTGGCCGTAGATCCACATGCCCTTGTAATGGACGGAATTGGAATCAAGGCTGACACAGGTCCCCTTGGGGACACCACCGAAGAAGACAGCGGTTCCTCCGGGACGAGTCATCTCGACGGCTTGTCGCTGGCCAAGAGCGGTCGGGTTTGCTGAGATGGCTTTGTCTGCGCCCAATCCGTGCGTGAGCTTGCGGACAGCGCCGATCGGATCAACATCGCTGGAATCAATGATGTCGTCGACTCCGAAATCCAGCCCGCGCGTCAGGCGATTCTTGTTGATGTCGATCAAGATGATCCGCGATGCTCCGCGTAACTTGCTCAGGATGGACAGGAATATGCCAACGGGGCCAGCTCCGAGGATCGCAACGGTGTCCCCGAGCTTGACATTGATGTTCTCAACACACGAATACGCCGACGACAGGGGTTCGGCCAAGCTGGCACGAACCGGCGAGATTCCCTCGGGCACCCGGAACGTTGCACCGCGCTCGACACGCTTACTCGTGTACGAAATATATTCCGCGAAACCGCCGGGGCGGTCCACGTAGTGTTCGACGTCAGTGCACAGGTTGCTGTGTCCCGAACGGCAGTACTCGCATTTCAGACAGTGTGCTTCGGGGTAGACGTAGATCCTGTCGCCAGTCTTGTACCCAGTCACGCCATCGGCCGTCTTGCACACCGTTCCCACGACCTCGTGTCCGTAGATGAAGGGGTAGTCGCCCTTCCGGGAGTCCGTCGTGAGATTGCGAACGTCTGAACCACACAGTCCTACGGCATCGACCTTCAGAATGAATCCTCCGGGAGGGCACGTGGGCTTCGGAACCTCTTCGACGCGAATGTCGCCAGGTCCATACATCAGTGCAGCGTTCATCATCTCGGCCATTGAGGAACCTCCTGTCTTCGCCGCGGTGCGATGTGGTGGTGCCGTTTTGATCCTCGGCACGGGGTCAGCGATGGCCCTTCCTGGACGACAATGATGGTTGAGGTTGACGAGCATTTCATGCCCCATCGGTTCCAGGAGCGCGGATCAGATTTGTTGCCGCTCAGCGGGAAACTCTTCGTTGCCAGTGCCGCGGCAAAACTCGAATTTCACCGAACAAGGATATATGACATAATGTGTCGTTCCAGTGATGATACGTCGATGTCAGGTGTTTTCTGTTGATTCGTTTTCACAGCGGCAGGCCTTGTTGCTGCAGCTGCTCAGCGAGGTCGATCACTCCATGAAAGGGACAGACCTCGCAGGGCTCCTTGGTGTCAGTACGAGGACGCTCAGATACGATATTGCGCGGATCAATGGTATTAGTCGAGATAATATTATTGAATCAACGACGAACGGATATTCGGTGGAGCGATCCGTGTACGCCGAGGTCGTTGCAAGGAACTCAGAGTTTTCAACTCAGCTCGAGCAGCACGAACGGATACTCCTGTATCTGCTCAGCACTTCCGACACCACGATCTATGACGTCATGCGTGATTGCTATCTCAGCGAGTCCGTCATAAAAGCGTCGCTGAAACGTTTGAAGCCACAGTTCGAAAACCATTCGTTGCACCTGTCAGTGAAGGGTTCGACGATTCATCTGGATGGTGACGAGGTTCATTTCCGTAATTTCTTGGGAAGCCTCGTGAATACGGCCATGGACGCTGTTGTTGGCCAGAATGACAGGGTGGCCAGGTATCTGCCAGATGTCAGACTGGGGGATATCGAGAATTTGGTCGTCGAAACATTGCGTGATCACTACTTGGAAATTGACGACATACGACTCAGCAACATGGTCGTGAACATCGCAATATGCGTACAACGGTACAATTTTCCGATCGAGGACGACGCGGCGACAGATCTGGTGATGAGTAACCAATCTGAGATGTTGTGCGATCAGTTTCTGGTTGGATTGCGGAAGTTGTACCCTGATCGGCCACTGTCATCCGCTGATGACGCCTACCTGAGGTCGATCATTGGTGCGACCCTCGGACTTGGTCATGGCGAACCTGATCATCACTCTGATTCCTGTGACACTTGCTCGACGGTGAGCAGGTGTCTGGATGACACGGTTGAACACTTCGGGTTGGTCATCGCGAAAGAGGAGCTGTACGGCAGTGTTTCGAAACATGTTGAACGACTCATGGATCATGCTCCTTCAATGCCCTATTTTCGCAATACTCTGCGTGAGTCATTGAGATCACGGTCACCATTCCTCTATGACGCCGCCGTGTATTTGGCTGACAAGCTTTCGCGGCTGTTGGGAATTTTCTTCACGGATGACGAGATCGGACTTTTGGCTGTCTACATCGGACTGTATTCCGAACCTGCGCCGAATCCGAGTTTGGTTACGGCAGTGGTGGTCTGTCCGCGTTACCGGGCGCTCCGTGATCTTTTATTGGCCGGATTGGTCGACCATTTCGCGGATCGGATGAGAATTGTGGACATCGTTTCATCTGTCGCGGAAGCAGATACCTGTGATTGCGACATCGTGCTATCGACGACAGAGGAACCGTCGCACCGTCATACCTGTGTTCCCATTAGTGCGTTGATGTCGGATCTCGATCTGTCGGCGATCGATTCTGCACTCTTGAGGGCCAGTGAGAAGAAGTCGCGGGTTGCCACTGCCAGCGCAATGAAACGCTTTCTCGATCCCACATTATTTTTCACTGGTGGATCCTTCGATTCATGGCGTGAAACTCTCGACTTCATGTGTGAAGCAATGGAGATGAATGGTATTGTTCCCGACAGCTTCAGGGAAAGTGTTTTTCTGAGGGAAGGGTACTCATCCACGGTCTTCTTCCGAAGGTTCGCGGTCCCACACGCGATGGACTTCCTAGCGTATGAGACCAAGATCGCGATCCTCATACCGTCAACTCCGATCGATTGGGAAACGTCGGATGTTAGCTCGGTTCTCCTGCTTGCTATCAATGAGGGGGACTATGACGATTTCGTGAGGTTCTATCAGCCGCTGATTCGGGTCCTTTACGATCAGGAATTGTTCACAGAATTACGGTCAATTTCGTCGTATCATGAATTCATGAAATTTCTTGACAAGCAAGTATCCATGTGATGCTTCCGGGTGAGTGACAAGGGTTGGGCGAGTACCGCCGAGGAAGAGGCAGCATTCGGAGTGCTACCCGAGGGGTCGAAGAAGGGGCGTCCTGGCCTGCACGGTCCTGACGGCCTCCCCCTTCCACCTCTCCCAATTGGGAGTCGGTGTTATTTTCTTGCTGTATTTCTTTGGTGCTGTCGCCTCTGCCTGAGCCGGCACGATCGTCACGCGGCGGAGAGCTTACGCACGATCCTTGGTGGAGCCGTGTTGATCTTCATAGGCCTACCAATAGTCATCAGCCCTCACCTGTCGGTCACCCTCATCGGCGTGGTGATATTTACCTGCAGGCCCGTTATCGTGCACTCGGTGGCGTTCGGCTGGGCGGGTGCCCTGGCACACTCTGATCGCACTGAAGCTTCAGGTACATATTTAGTGTGTTACTACCTGGGATCATCCATCGTTGAATACATACCAAGCCTCGTATTTCACCACTTCGGGTAGTTCATCCTGACGCTGTGCATGGAGAGAACGCTCTTTCTTGCAACAATCTTCGTCGCATCGTCGCTCAGCGACCGGCACACCATTGAAACGGCTCTCATACTGCTATTATGTGCAGAACCAATAGTAGAATAGATCTATATCATGCATGCTCAGTATGTGAACAGCCGTTAAACCGTGATCGCATCCGAGAAGATTAATTAATCCAACAGAGGGTGAGGAGACCATGACGGTAGTGGGCTTCTGTACACCCCGAAGACGGCCTCGGTGTTCACCATGGCCGGATCCTTTGTTCGCCGGGGGTGGCGTGGATGTGTTGTGGTGGTTGGCCTTGAAGGAGGGTGATGAGGTCAAACAGCCAGCCTAGGGCTGTGATGGCGTCAGGCATGTGCCAGGTGAGGGTTTCTTTGTCGATGCGGGGTGTGTGTCCTAGCCAGGGATATTCGGGGTCTGGTGGGAACCAGCGGCTGATGGTGTCGTGCGTGAAGTGAGGGTCGAGTTCGGGGTTTGTGGTGGTGGCGTGCCAGGTATGGGTGAGGTGGGGAGACATCCACCAGGAAACATCATCGCTGAGGGTCTTGATCATGCTCACGTGGACGTCGGGGTCTGGATTGAGGAGATCCCATTCGTGGTGGTCGAAGTAGACGCATTCGACGTCAATGCTCTGGGGGGGTGGACAACCCTATGAGCCGGAGGGTGTCGGCGAGGACGAGCATGGTTTTTATGCCGGGTCTTCCGATGAAGTGGCGCACAGGATAGGAATCTAGGCGCAGAGTGAGGTATTCCCAGTCTTCTAACTGGGGTTGACAGAAGTATCCGTGGGATCGGGTTGATTCCATGAGGATTCGTAGTTCATCGGTGTCGGTGAATGCTCCGATGTCGTTGGGTGCGCGGTGGAGCGTTGTCCTGATGGCTACGTTGCCGATGATGCATGAGCGTTGTTCTTTTATCATGGTCGGAAGTTTAATATCAGGTCTTGTGAGTTGGGTCGATTGGGTGTGTCGATTGCGCCAATAATGTCCACGTCAACTTGGCCGTGAAACCATGCATGTGTTTTCTTGTGACAGGATACCGATCCTGTCGCTACCTCCTCCGGCATAGACGGTCGCTGGATTATTCATGCTAGGGATCTTGTTCATGTGGATCCACTGTGGCCCCCTTTTGACTCACAGATAAACCGTAGCTCGGTCCTTTATTTCTTTGAAATTGCTATTTCTAGCTTCTCGCCACCCCAAATTCGAGTGCAAGATGAATATGCTCGTCGCGGTGTTCGGCGGTACCGCTCCCTACATCATGTCGGCCTGGGCCAAGACTCCGAACAGGTTCGTCGTCTAGGTCATCATCCTGTTGGTGATCTCGGCCCTGACAGTGCTCACCCTGCCCGAGACGAAGGGCAAGAACCTGCACCACCACGAGCTCGCCTGATCAGCCGTCGGAATGGGCGAAGACACACCCACTCGGGTTTTCCCGGGCGGGTGCGCCCTGTGGGACGAATGCGGGAAAGCTCCCGACATCATTTACCATGCCCGCCATGACGCCATAGCGGCGTCAAGTTGGGAGAAACCGCATGATTCACGTGTCACAGCGGGTCAGACGTCTCATGAGTGTCATCGTGGCTGCCTTCGTGGGCCTGGTGACCCTCGTGGGCCCCGGAATGGCCCAGGCACATGCCGACGACTCCTCGTCGGTCAAGGGCAAGACCTTCATCATTGCCACTGACACCACCTTCGCACCGTTTGAGTATCGTGACGCCTCCGGTGAGATGGTCGGTATCGACATGGACCTCATCCATGAGATTGCGACCCGTGAGGGATTCAAGGTTGACATCAAGGCGATTGGCTTCGACGCCGCCCTCCAAGCGGTTCAGGCGAAACAGGCCGACGCTGTGCTCTCGGGAATGACGATCACCGACGAGCGCAAGAAGATCTTCGATTTCTCGGATCCGTACTTCCAGTCTGGCGTGCAGATGGCCGTCAAGAAGGATTCGGACATTTCCGGATACGAGGGCCTCAAGGGCAAGACCGTGGTCGGCAAGACCGGCGCCGAGGGCTTGGCCTACGCCAAGTCCATCTCGAAGAAGTACGGATTCACCGTCAAGGCCCTGGACAAGGCCGACACCATGTACTCCGAGGTGCAGACCGGTAATGCAGCGGCTGTCTTCGACGACTACCCGGTACTGGCCTACGGCATCGCCCAGGGCAATGGCCTCAAGACCGTCACGCCCAAGGTGGCTGGCGGGTCCTACGGTTTCGCGGTCCTCAAGGGCAACAATGCTGCCCTCAAGGATGCCTTCAACAAGGGGTTGGCAGACGTCAAGGCTGATGGCACCTACGACAAGATCGTCGACAAGTACCTCAAGGCCTCCGACTCCGAGGCCGATCAATCCTTCTGGCAGCTCTTCGTGAGCAGCTTCCCCGCCCTCATGAAGGGTCTGGGAATGACCCTGGCCGCCACCGCGCTGAGCTTGCTGTTCGCGTCGATCCTTGGCGTCATCTTCGGGTTCTGCAAGGTGTCCGGCATCGGGATTCTCAAGGCCATCGCGGCCATCTACGTCGACATCTTCCGAGGAACACCGTTGTTGGTCCAAGCCTTCTTCTTCTACTTCGGTCTACCTACGGTGACCGGGATCAAGATCGGCGTGCTGACGGCCGGCGTCCTGACCCTGTCCCTCAATGCTGGTGCCTACATGACCGAGATCGTTCGCGGCGGCATCCAGTCCGTTGATCCTGGGCAGATGGAGGCATCCCGGTCCCTGGGCCTGAACTGGATGCAGTCGATGCGCAAGGTCATCGTTCCGCAGGCGGTCAAGATCAGCACCCCGGCTGTCATCAACCAGTTCGTCATCAGCCTCAAGGACACCTCCCTGCTGGCTGTCATTGGATTCGCCGAGCTCACGTATCAGGGTCAGCAGATCATCGCCCGGAACTTCCGGTCCTTCGACATCTGGCTGATGGTCGGCATCATCTACTTCACCGTCATCTTCGCCCTGACGAAGCTGTCGAACTTCGTCGACAGAAAGGTGAACAAGTGACCACCGCAACTACCTATGACGGCCCCATGATCGAGGTCATCGACCTGCGCAAGTCCTTCGGGGAGCTGGAGGTGCTCAAGGGCATCTCCGCCACCATCACCAAGGGTGAGGTGCTGTCCATCATCGGCCCCTCCGGGTCCGGAAAGTCGACCTTCCTGCGCTGCCTCAACCTGCTTGAGGAGGTGACGAGCGGCACCGTCAAGGTCGAGGGACAGGACCTCACCGCCAAGGACACCGACATCAACAAGGTGCGTCAGAAGGTGGGAATGGTCTTCCAGCACTTCAACCTGTTCCCGAACATGACCGTCGCCGAGAACATCATGCTGGCCCCGGTGCAGCTCAAGAAGACCAATAAGAATGAGGCTGCTGAGCGCGCCCATCGGATGCTGGAGCGGGTGCACATGGCCGACAAGGCCGGCGCCCGTCCCTCGCAGCTGTCGGGTGGTCAGAAGCAGCGTGTCGCGATCGCGCGCGCCCTGGCCATGGACCCCGATGTCATGCTCTTCGACGAGCCGACCTCGGCCCTCGACCCGGAGATGGTCGGTGAGGTGCTCGACGTCATGAAGGACCTTGCCGAGGGCGGTATGACGATGGCCGTCGTCACCCACGAGATGGGATTCGCCCGAGAGGTCGCCGACAAACTGATGTTCATGTCCGATGGCTACCTCGTGGAGGAGGGAGACCCGGTCGAGGTGCTCTCCAACCCCCAGCACGAGAGGACGAAGAACTTCTTGTCGAAGGTGTTGTGAGACACCCTGAGATCCGACGTGGCGACGCTCCAAGGCGTCGCCACGTCCGTGGTGTTGCGCTAGGTCGGCGAGCCAGATATACCCGGATCGTGTGTGGTGATCGGGTTGCTGACCGTCGGGGCTGCTACTCCTGGTGGCAGGGGACCGATCATGAACCCGTTCTCCACCACCATGGTGGGTGACGCCAGACGGAACAGCGTCAAGGTATGAAAGAGTTCTCGAAACGACAATAGGAGGACGATGTGAGCCAGGATCGACGGGATGTTGTTCGAGGAATGCCGCTGTACAAGCCGGGGGCCGCTCCCGGTGAGGGGGCCGTCAAGCTGTCGTCCAACGAGAACCCGTTCGGGCCGTTGCCGAGCGTCGTCGAGGCCGTCACTCGGATGCTCGCCGGGTTCAACCGTTACCCGTCGATAAGTGCTGAGGAGGTGCGCTCGGTCATCGCCGAGCACGTCGGCGTCGGCATGCGCCAGGTGGCCCTCGGGGCCGGGTCGACCGAAGTCGCCAGCCAACTCATGCATGCCTTGGCCAGCACCGGTGACGAGATCATCTTCCCCTGGCGTTCCTTCGAGGCCTACCCGATCCTGACTCAAGTCGCCGGGGCCACTCCGGTCCCGGTGCCGTTGACGGAGGATCTGCGTCACGACCTCGACGCGATGTCCGCCGCGATCACCGACCGCACCCGGCTCATCTTCCTATGCACCCCCAACAACCCGACCGGGACGGTCCTGCACACCGACGAGGTGGAGGAGTTCCTGGTCAAGGTGCCCGAGGAGGTTGTCGTCGTCATGGATGAGGCCTACTGCCACTTCAACAAGGATGAAGGTGCCGTCGACGGGATCGGCCTTCTCGACCACCACCCGAACGTCGTCGTCCTGCGGACCTTCTCCAAGGCGTACGGCCTGGCAGGCCTGCGCATTGGTTTCGCCATCTCCAGTCCCGAGATCAGCGACGACCTGCGTCGCGTCGCCACCCCGTTCACGGTGACCTCTCTCGCTCAGCAAGCTGCGGTCGCGTCGCTGGCCGTCGAGGACCAGCTCGACGAGAGGATCCAGCAGATCATCGCCGAACGCACCCGGGTTTTCGATGCGCTGGTCGAGCAGGGGTGGGGGATCAGTCCCTCCCACGCGAACTTCCTGTGGCTGGCAACAGGGGACGACACCGACCGGGTTGACGAGGTCCTGGTGTCCCGGGGCGTCTATGCCCGGTGCTGGAGTGGCGAGGGAATTCGCTTGTCGATCGGGTTGCCCGAGGAGAACGATCGAGCGATCGACGCGCTGGCTGCTGCGGTCAGGGGCTGAGTTTCAGATCCCCAGGAAGTCCCGCCATTTCGGTAGCTCGGCGTTGACCTGTGCCATTCCGAGTGCATAGGCCTGACGCAGCTTCGTGACGTCCTTCTCCCTGTTGGTGACGGGCATGACTCGCGGGTAGAAGACGTATGCCTTCCCGTCTGTTTCAAGGTCACGCAGCATCTCCCGGGTGGCGTTGTACTTGGCCGGCCGGGCGATGATGGCTTCGGCGACAGCAGGACGACGCCGGAAGAGCCTGTTGATCGCTCGGGGACGTTTGATCTCACTCTTCACGTAGTCGCGTGTTCGGGTGCAGACGACGAAGAACCGGTCATAGCCATCGAGCTGGGCGGCGTCGATCGGGATACCACCCGCGTCACCGATGGCACCGTCGACGTACTCGACGCCGTCAATGGTCACCGGGGGCATGAACCCCGGCATCGTCGAGCAGGCCCGTACTCGCACCATGAGATCGTCCATGGTGGACATCTCGTCGCGGGTGAACCATTTCTGCTCGCCGTTGTCGGTGCGGGTAGCGCCAATACGTAGTTGCTGAGTGGATTCCGAGAAGGTCTGGAAGTCGAAGGGAAGTGCTTGGTTGGGCTCACCGGTGCGCTGGTAGATGTACTCGGCGTGGAAGAATCCGCGCCCGGTGATCCAGGTGCCGACATTGCCGAATCGGGGGTCGGCGGCGAAGTTGGTGAAGCACTGCCGGGTACGCCAGGGGTCGCGAGAGAGGTAGTTGGCAGTGTGGGTTGCCCCGGCCGATATGCCGGAGACGTGGGGGAATTTCGAGCCCATCTCCAAGAGTTTGACGACGACGGCGCTGGTGTACGAGGCGCGCATCCCACCACCCTCGAGGATCAGAGCTGTGCGTTCCATGGGAGTGGTCATGTGTCCAGCCTGCCACGGTGCGAGTTGATCTTGGCGGGCAGAATGGGGGAGTGACCTTTCCGACCGACGTTCCCCATGGTGGCGACCCTGAACGGGCCGGGGACGTTGATGTCCGGCCACTCGTCGAGGAGGACCTGGAATGGCTGTGGCACTGGAACGTTGAGGTCGTCGATCCGCAATGGAAGCACTGGGACGGACCGTATTTCGGGGTCGATGATGGCCGTGGTTTCGAGGAATTCGCCGAGGAATGGCGCTCGGGTCTCATGACTGGCCACAGGGCTGTGGCGACGGTGGATGGAAAGCGTGCTGGATTCGTCTCCCGGTTTGAGGAGCCGCCAGCTGGAGGTGGTTGGTGGGAGGTCGGGATCGTGTTGTTCCAACCAGCCGTGTGGGGGCGGGGAGTGGGACGCAGAGCCTTGCGGTTGTGGACCGAGGAGACCTTCGCAGCCACCGATGCTCAGGTGGTGACTCTGACGACCTGGGGTGGCAATGGCAGAATGATTCACTGTGCCAATGCTGTGGGATACCGAGAATGTGGCAGGATTCCACAAGCACGGTCGTGGCAAGGACGTCGTTGGGATTCGGTGACGATGGCCCTGTTGCGTGCTGACTGGACGGGTTGAATCTGGCAAGAGGTGGAGGTGAGCTGATGCGCCGCGGTGTGGTGGCATGGGCCCTGCTCTCCTGTGTCCTCGTCTCCGGGTGCAGCACTCTCAAGCCTTTGACGGATCCGCAACCCACTCCAACACTCTCGGCGAGTTGGCCGGCTGTCGGGACTGACGCTCATCCGGACTGGGCTGTTCCAGTGACACGATCGGGCAAGAAACTGGGGAGTTTTAGCGACGACCGCATCCGTATCGAGGTCGAGCAGGCCGCCATCGCGACGTCTCCCAAGGACTCCGTCATGGTTGATCCGGATGACGGCACGCCGGTCGTGCGCAAGGGATCGCCGATTGCGCTGGTTCGTTACGTCGTCACGAATGTCTCGAAGGCGCCGATCAACCTGGGTCTGGGGACGGTGACGATCACTGCGCGTTACCCGGACTGGAGTTGGCGTCAGCCGCTGGTATCGGTGCCGGCTCCGGAGGCTGATGCCACGCACAAGATGGTGACGACTCCCTTTGCTCCCGGAAATGCCCGGCCGCCGTATGTGTTGGGGCCCGGAGAGTCATTCATGGTGGGGGCGAATTATCCCTATGAGACGGCTGAGCAACTCGATGTGACGGCCAAAATCGTGGTCTGCGACTCGGCAGGGGCCGTGGATCCGGGGTTGGGATGGACCCTCACCGGTCAGGTGCATTTGACGTGAGATGACGCGCCCGGGAGTGCTGAGTATGACGGTTCTGTCGGGTGTCGAAGATCCGTGGCAGAGCCTCAGCGAGGAGGACGGCCGAATTGTCGAGGAGCCCGAAAAACGAATGACACATTTGATCCGGGCGCCTCGTGCTGAATCCACGTGGTGGGCGTGCCATTGGGGCGATCATCTCGTGGTGGGCGGTGTGTTGTGCACAGGACTGTCCACAGTGGCTGTGGACAACTGTGGACAACGTTCGCGGGTGATGTGATCTGGAACACCCTTAAAATTGTTGTCCACAGATGTGCTGTGTGTCCCTTGAGAGGGGCCGAGGCGCGCCCATAACTTCACGGCCATGTCCGCGACGACTTCTGCACACATTGCGACGCCGATACCCCGGCTACGTCGCTCGCCCCGTCTCATCGCCATCGGCGTGCTCTGCGCCTGTCTGGGCGGCCTTGGCGGAGCATTTGCCTGGCACAGCGCGTCCCACACAGACCAGGTTCTCGTCATGACGCGGGCAGTGGGGCAGGGCGAGATCGTCCGCAATACCGATGTCGGTCTGACATCCGTGGCCGTCGACCGGGCGGTGACGACCATCCCGGCATCTCAGCTCGACGAGATTGTCGGCCGCCATGCCCTCGTCGATCTCTCAGCCGGTCAGCTGCTCGGATCCCATTCAGTCGGCGCGCTTCGGGTGGCACCGGGGCGTTCTCGAGTTGGGCTGAAGCTGGCTGCCGGACGGATACCCACCGTCTCCCTTCCTGCGGGAGCGCGCGTGATCTTGGTGGAAACCAGCTCTGACAAGGCATCGGAGACCGCATCTCAACTCTCGACCTTCGACGCCGTCGTTGTCGCAGCCCCCAAAGGCACCAACGACCATGGGGGCTGGCTGGTCGACGTGGAGGTGGATTCCGGCAATGCGGCCCGGCTTGCTGACCTGGCCTCGTTGGACCGCATTGCCCTAGTCGAGAGGGGACGATGATGGCGATGCTCCTGCTCACCAGCCCTGGGGGAGCCCCAGGACTGACGACGACTGCTCTTGGTTTGGCATTGAGCTGGCCACGCGACGTCATCCTCGTCGACGCTGACCCGTGCCCAGGCCGCGCCATCGAATCAGGATTTCTCGCTGGTCGCATTCCACCGCGGGCTGGACTGATCGGATTGGCCGCAGCCTGTCGTGACGGTGCTGATCCGGTGCAGGCGATGTGGGAGGAGATCATCCCACTTCCCCACGATGACGACAACAAGTTGGTCGGGCTCATCAGCGGTTACGGGCATCTTGGGCAGGCTTCTCTCATGGGTGCTGCGTGGTCAGGTCTTGTCAGCGCCATGATCGATCTCGGTCAGGCTGGGGTTGACGTCATTGTCGACGGTGGGCGGTTGGGTCCGGAAGCCTTACCCGAGAGCCTCATTTCGCGCTCGTCACTCATCGGGATCGTGACGGGATCGCGGCTGCGACAGCTTGCCGGGCTGTCCATGCGATCCAAGGAGGTCGAGGCCATCTCCTCGACCACCACCGGAACTGTGGGACTCGTCGTCGTGGGCCCTGGCCATCCGTACGGCTCGCGCGAGATCGGACGCCAATTTGGCCTGCCAGTGTTGGGAGAAGTGACTCGTGACGTTCAGGCTGCGGCCGTTCTGTCCGATGGTGACCCAGCGGGAAAGAGATGGGCTCGGGGACGGTACGTCACGGGTCTGCGAACCCTGGCCAATGCGATGGAACTCAAGCTCCGTCGCTCCACCGAGACCATCAACGGGCCGCGGGCTGCGACGTCATTGGCCGTGGGGGTAGCGCCATGACGATCAATGAGACCGCTCCGGCAGTGTGCCGATACGCCGATGACACCCCGGCAGGCACCATCGAGAGCAGAGAGGACCTTGCTGGTCTGCTGTCTCGGATGTCCCCGTCGGTTACGCCGTCTCCAGTTGCGGCTCCTGGACCCACGCCGAGGCGACTTGAGACGACCGACGTTGACTGGAGCACAGTCGTCGCGCTGCGTCGCAAGGCGTCGGAGCGTATCTCCTCGGAACGTGCATCGCATCGAGAGCGCAATGGAATTGATCTCAGCGGCGATGACGTGAGGATGCTCGGCCGGTCGGTTGTGCGTCAGGTGGTTGAATCCCATGCCGAGAAACTGACAGCCGAGGGCCAGGCGTTGTGGAGCACGCCCACCAAAGAGGCCTACGCCAGCGCCGTCGTGGATGCGATCTTCGGGTACGGACGGTTGCAGCCGCTCTTCGAGATCCCCGATGCCGAGAACATTGAGATCAACGGCTGTGATCGGGTCTTCATCCAGTATGGGGACGGACGACGTGAACCGGGCCCGCCGGTTGCTGACAGCGATGACGAACTGGTGGAGGCGATCCGCTTCCTGGGGGAGTCCGCAAACCCTCCGCGACCCTTTGACGACGCCCATCCCACCATAACGGTGGCTCTCGGCTCGGAGTACCGCCTGCACGCCATTGGGTTCGGGCTGTCCTACCGACCGTCGGTCGTCATCCGTCACCACACCCTGACGAGGGTGACGATCGGCGACCTCGTTGCCAGCGGGATGATGCCCCATCACGTAGGTGTGTTGTTGCGCGCGGGCGTCTTGGCTCGACGATCCATCGTCATTGCAGGAGACCAGGGAGCCGGCAAGACGACCCTGTTGCGGGCCCTCGTCGACGCGATCCCACCGACTGAGCGGTTCGGAACCCTCGAAACCGATTACGAGTTGCTGACCCACCTCAACCCGGATCGCGACAACATGGTCGCCCTGCAGGCCACCGTCGGGCTGGGGGAGAAGGTGGATGGTCGATCCCTCGGCGAGTTCACGGTTGCCGATCTCATCCCGGAGGCGTTGCGTCAGAACCTGTCGCGCCTGGTCGTCGGCGAGGTGCGTGGTGTCGAGGCTGCTGCCATGTTCGAGGCGATGCAGGCCGGAGCTGGAACCATGAGCACCACCCACTCCCATTCCGCGACCTCGACTATGGACCGTTTGGCTGGACGAGTTGCCATGGGCGGTGTCATGACGATCGACGAGGCCTATCGCCAGATCGCTCACAACATCACCTTCCTCGTCCACGTCGCCCTGGTCGATGACACCTGGCGAGGAGGGACCCGGACCCGTCATGTCACGGAAATTCGGCAGTTGACCGGGGCACTGGAAAACGGCCGTCCCATCACCCATCTCACCTATGCCGCGCCGACATCCACGAGCCCCGGTGTCTTCCACCCCGATCCTGCCCTTGTCGCCGAACTCTCCCATTACGAGCCGGAGGTGACGAGATGGGCATGAGCACACCGGTCGCGGCACTGCTGGGGATTCTCCTGATTGGAGGACTGACGATGATCGTCATCGGGTCAGCCCCCATCCACCAGTTGTCCACAGGACAATCCACAAGTTTGTGGACAACGGTGGACAACTGGTTCTCCCGGTTGTCCCGCCGCAGTCGCGTGCACGGTCTGACTGGTCTGGGTGTCGGTGCCGTTGGTTACCTGGTGACCGGTTGGGCGGTCCTGATTCTCATCGTGCCGATCCTGGCTGTCGTCGTCCCTGCCTTGCTGGCCGATCCGCCCCGGCGCGACCTCGACGTCATGCGCGCCCTGGAACGGTGGGTGCGCCTGGTCAGCGGTTCCGCGTCGACGGGCAAGTCCGTCATCGACGCCATCCGGGCGACGCGTCGTCAGGCCCCGGCGCTCCTTGTGGAACCGCTTACTCGCATGGTGGCACGGCTGGATTCACGATGGGACACCCGGGCTGCCCTTCAAGGACTTGCTGACGACCTGGACAGTGCCGACGCCGACCAGGTCATTGCCGCGATCATGATGGCTTCAGAACGAGGGGGGACGGGGGCCACCAGCACCCTCGATGCGCTGGCGACATCCCTCCAGGAGCGGATTCGGGCAGCCCGAGGAATCCGGGCCGAGCGTGCCAAACCGCGAGTGGTCGTCCGCCAGGTCAGCATCATCATCGCCGTCGTGTTGGCTGGTGCTCTTGCTCTGGGACGAGAGTACCTGGCCCCCTACCGTACCGGCGTCGGCCAGGTGCTGCTGTGTTGCTACGCCGGGTTGTACCTCGTTGGGCTCGTCGCTCTGTCGCAACGCAGCAAGCCTCGACGCCGCGCCCGGATCCTGTTGAGGCGGGAGGCCGATCATGACTGAGTCCACGCTTGTCCTCGCCGCCATCTGTGGGGCTCTGCTGGCATCCGCACCCATTTTCGTCATCGCTGGAAGGCGCGGTGCTCCCCTGAGGCTGATCGACGCGCTGGCAGGGTTGTCCGGGTCCATCCGGCAGGACTCCGTCGTCGATCCAGCCTCCGAGGACGGACGGCTGGAGAGATGGGGAGCACGCGCTGCGACACGGTGGCCACGTCTCATCAGTGAGAAGTCTCGTCGAACCCTCGCGCTACAGGGCCGGACTCCCGGTGACTTGGTCGCCGAGAAGGCTGTCATGGCGGTGGGCGGAATGGCGATGCCCGTCCTCGCCCGGGTCGTCGCAGCGATATGGGGTGGCGCCCTCCCGGTGACTCCTGTCGGACTGGCGGTTGTGCTTGCCCTTCTTGGATGGTTCATTCCTGACACCCGGATCAGGTCACGATCCAAGGCAGTCCGTCAGGATGCTGCCGAAGCGGTGCTGGTCTACATCGACCTCGTCACATTGGCGAGGTTGGCAAATCAGTCAGCGCCCCGAGCCCTCGTCGAGGCCGCACAGATGAGTGATCACCCTGTCCTGGCCCGGATTCGCACCACGCTGGAGCGTTCCCGATTGGAGCAGCAGTCGCCGTGGGCTGGCCTGGAGAGTCTGTCCGAGGAACTGGGACTTCCCGAGCTTGCTGAGCTCGTCGAGGTACTTCGCCTCGACGATCAGGGGGCCTCCCTGGCCGGAACTCTGCGAGCACGCGTCAACGAAATGAGGGACGCCCATCTCAACCGGGAAAAGATCGAGGCTCAGACGACCTCCGAATCCTTGACGATCTGGATGGTCATCCCGGTTCTCGTCCTGGGGTTGGTGCTCATCACTCCGCCGCTTCTGATCATGGCTGGGGTGGTGTCATGACCATGCCTCGCACCCTCGACACCCCAACCTGCAACGGGGCCAGTGACGTCACCGGAAAGGCCGGTGCGAATGACCAAGGAGGTCGCCATGAAACATGTCAACACCGTCGCGTCCCTTGTCCTGCCGATGATGGCGGGCATCCCGCCGGTCGGCGAGAAGCGCGACGAGAGGGGACTCAGCCAATCAACCGAGAACGCCATCCTGCTGGTGGGGGCCGTGTCCATCGCAACGGTGGTCGTCACCGTGATCAAGGGGTACGTGACGTCGAACCTGCCGAAGTGAGGTCAAGGCAGGCGTATCGACGAGGCCGGGAGCGTGGGGTTTCTGAATCTCTCCAGTGGTCGCTGGTGTGGCCGGTGGTCCTGCTCGTGGTGGTCGGGGTCGTCCAGACCTCGGTCGTGCTGCAGGCTCGGGCCACAGCCACCGAGGCGGCTCGGGCGGCAGTCAGGGTACAAGCCTTACGTGGTTCCCATGCTGGTGATGCCGAAGCTGTCGCTCGGGACGTGGCCCAGACCTCCAAACTGGCCGATGTCACGGTACGGGTGTCGACCACTGACTCCCTGGTACGCGTTGACCTCGAGGGCAAGGCAGCGACCCTGTTTGGTGCCGTCGTCCCCGTCGAAGGTCACGCCGTTGCCGTTGAGGAGGGGACATGATTCGGCATGGTCAATTTCGGGGATACCAGCGTGGTGCAGTCGCCGTCGAGGCTGCGCTCATCCTGCCTAGTCTCCTCATGATTGCCGCAATGACGACAGGGGGTTGGCGGCTGTCCGAGGTACGGGCCGATGCCCAGTCGGCTGCCGAGGTAGCCGCTCGCGCGGGATCGGTCGCCTCGACGGTTGGTGAAGGCCATGCGGTAGGCCAGCGAGTCGCCATGACCGAACTTGCCGGAACCAGGTGCAGCGATCCTGCGATCATCATCGACTCATCGGCCCTTGCCCTGCCAGTAGGGTCCACGGGAGTCACCTCCGCCCGGGTGAGGTGCACTGTCCGGCTCTCCGACCTTCTCGTTCCGGGGATGCCGGGCGCCCTCCACGTCGAGTCGACGGCACATTCCACCGTCGATAGTCATCGGGAGCGACACGTATGAATGACGCATCTCTCCGCGCCCGAATGCGCGGTCTCGCGGCCTTCGTGGCCCTCATCATCCTTGTCCTCGGTTCCCCAGCTGCCCTGGTGGCATGGGGACGTCTCGACGCCACCACCCTGTTGCGTCCGTCAGGCTGGCTCACCCCTGATGACGGGACGATCCTTCTCGGGATTGCCACCGTCGTCGGCTGGCTGGCATGGGCGGTCTTCACGGTCTGTGTGGTCTCGGAGGCCGTCGGACTGGCGACCAGTCAGCGTCGCCACATCAAGCTTCCTGGGCTGGGCACAGTTCAGAGCATCGCGGCCGGACTACTCGTGGCGAGCCTGACAGTCCTGTCCCCTCTGACACGCTCGGCCGCTCCTCCCACCCCGGTGCCGATCGTGGCGACGGCTGCCGCGACGCCGCAGCCTGCAGACGAGGTGCAGGCGAGTGCTGAGGTTGAGCCGGCCCCGGACGAGGATGCCATGACGGTCACCGTCGGCCCCCATGACGACCTGTGGACGATAGCTGAAACCTGGTACGGAGACGGCACCTCATGGCGACGTATCGCGGCCGCCAATCCCGGGATCGACGTCGACCACCTGGCCGCCGGTCAGGAACTCGCTCTTCCCGGGGTCACCATGACCATCCCCAGTGGAAATACCGGTGCTGGCCATCCCCTCGATGCGGACCAGCTCGATCGGCTCACCCCGTCCGTTGACGACCATGACGTCCGAACTGTCACCGTTCAGGAAGGGGACACCCTCAGCGGGCTCGCACGCACCTGGCTCGGTGATGCCGCAGCCTGGCCGTCCCTCTGGCATCTCAATGAGGGAATCATCACAGACCCTGACCACATCGAGCCCGGCTGGGAGCTCGTCGTGCCTAACCCGGAACCTGAACAGGCCACGTCGACGTCAGTGCCCGACATGGACGAAGCTGCGATGACCGAGCCGGAGAAGGCTCTCCCCGGCCACGACGACGAGGCATCCGGTGCAGACATCGCTCAGAGCGCACTGCAGCCAGATGCGCCTCCCACAGATGTCCCGACTCCTCGCCCCGAGGAAGCGGTGGCTGCCGCCGGGCTAGGTCAGGACCCTGCCGAGATCCTCCGTACCGGGTTGGCGGGCCTGAGCCTATTCCTGGCCGGTGGAGTGGCCGGCACAATCGCTGCTCGACGGCAGCAGCAGCTCTTCACCCGCCCGCTGGGCCGACGAATTCCTACCGTGTCGGGACCGCCGCGTCGCGCCAAGAGGATGCTCGACACCGTGGCCGATCACGGGGACGAAGCAACGTCACGCGGTGACGACGCCGTCAGCACTGACCCTGTCAGCGTCGACACCCTGACGCCCACGACCGTCGTCCTGGGAACTACTGACCCACACACCCCAGTCGTGCTGGACCTTGCCGATATTGGCGGTCTCCTGGGTATTGACGCCACTGCTGAGTTGGCCTCCGCGGTGGTGGCATCGATCAGTCTGTCCCTCGTCGCAGCGCCATGGTCCGGCGGAATCGACATTGTCGCCGTCGGTGACGACCTCGCGTGGTTGTCACGGACCGGAAGTGACGATGTGCAGTGTGCTGATGCCGAGGAAATCGTCGAGGGACTGGCGGATCTGCCTGACGGTCCCAGTAGTCAGCACCCATCGATCACCAGGATCGTGTTGTCGTCTCAACCCCTCGAGCTTCCGAACCCGTCATCCGTGGTCGAGGCGGGAGTCGTCGTCGTCATGCCAGGCACATGTGGCCGGAGGGTCATCGTCACCGGCCCCGATCATGCCGAGCTGGATGGTCAGGCTTTCACACCCCAGATCGTCACCGCACCGATGCGCCGTGCCGTCGTCGAGCTGCTCGAAACCACTGCTCGAACTGATACCGAGCCTGCCCCCTGGTGGGAGCCACGGCGAGGGGAGGAGACGTCCAGCCCTCCGACGATGGTGGCCGAAACCTGCGCAGTACTGCCGCCCAGTGATGCCCATATGACCGTCGAGGAGGAACACGTGCTCACGCCAACTGCACTGAGTGATGTCGCTCAGTTGCCCGTCCCCGTCGGCGCAGTATCCTCTCCTGTCCTGCGCCTCCTTGGTCCGGTCGACCTTGTGGGAGCTCGCGGGAATCCGCCGACCAAGGCTCGGCGGCAATGCCTTGAGTACTGCGCCTGGTTGCTGTGCCATCCTGGCGCGCGATCGGTGCAGATGGCTGACGCCCTCATGGTCGCCGAACCGACCCGACGGTCCAACGTCTCCCGACTGCGGCGGTGGCTGGGCGCCGGTGATGACGGTCGGGCCTACCTGCCCGAGGGGTATGACGGGTCCCTGCGTCTGGCAGATGTCGTCAGTAGTGACTGGGAACGGCTTGAACTGCTTGTCGCGGGAGGGGTCTCGACGGCCCCGCTGGCCAATCTCATCTCGGCCCTGGACCTCGTTCGCGGTGCCCCGTTGGCTGACGCCGCTCCCGGTCAGTGGCACTGGGCCGAGGAATGGCGCATCGACATGATTCAGATGATCCGTGACATCGGGGTCGAGGTGGCCCGTCGAGCCATGGAGACCCGCGACCTTGAGCTGGCATCCCGGGCCTTGGCACGTGCCACCGTCGCCTGCCCTGAGGACGAAGTGCTGTTGGTGGCGCGCATCAAACTCGCTGACGAACTCGACGATCGTGGCGAGGTCGAACGGTTGGTCTACGTGCTGTCGCGGCAGGCTCGCCGTCTTGGCGTCGACTTGTCGGAGGAGACGATTTCGGTCCTCCAGGAGGTGATGGAAGGCCACGTGCGGGCCCGGGTGGTGTGAGCGTCACTCCTCAGGACTGCCGGTGGGAAGACCTCCCATGGCGCTGCCCTTGTCGAAGACATCGTCACCATGTGCGCGGGTGGCCAGGATGAAGATTCCGGCCACCACGAGGTAGGAGAGTGCCAGACCAATCATGTGCGGGCCAGACAGTCCGTGCACCGGAAGCACGAGGGCCGCCAGGGCGGAGCCTCCCACGAACAATGCGTTGTAGACCATGTCGTAGGCGATGAAGACTCGGCCCTTGTAACCATCAGAAACATGGGCCTGACAGATGGTGTCGACCCCGGCTTTCAGGGACTGGGCGAAAAGGCCGATGAGGAAGCCGGCGACCAGCAGACCCCAGCGGTTCGGGAGGGCCCCTGGGAAGGCCTGAATGACGGCGGTGCCGACCAGCAGGCTGATGAGGGCCTTCCTCATGCCCAGCCCGTGTACCAGCATCGGCATGAATCCGGCCGACAGTACGAAGCCGGCACCCATCGCCACCGCCCAGATCGTCATGTCAGCCATGGCCCCGTTGATGTCGGACTGTACGTGAAAACGGTTGCGGTAACCCAGGATCATGGCCACCGAATAGACGCCGAAGAGTGCCCGCTGGGCGCCGATGAGAGTGAGGGAATTGCCCACCAGGGGCACCTTTCCCAGGTAACGGAAGCCGTCGACGACCTCCTCGGCGACAGTACGCAGCGTTTGGGAGCGGTCCAGCAATGGTGGCCCGAGTTCTCGGCGCGAGAACTGAAGACCAAGTGCCACAGAAATCGCGAAGAGTACCGCGGAGATGCAGAAGATGATCGTGTCGGCATGGTGCACTGGCATGTAGCGTCCAGCAATCATTCGAACGGCGGCCGCGACGACGGCACCAATCATGAGTCCCAGGGGACCAATCGTCGGCATGATCGAGGAAGCCGTCAGGTAGTCGCGTTTGTCGATGGTGTACTCCAGCCCTGCCACCAACGCCGTGAGAAGGAAGCGGTTGAGGCTCATTGCAATGAGCAATCCGACGAGCAGGGCCAGGTGAGAGGGTCTGTCGCGTGCACCGTCCCAGACCAGGATCCCCAGCCCGATCGCGATGAGGCAGCGCAGGCCGTCGGTGTAGACGAGGATTCGCTGACGTGACCAACGGTCGAGAACGACAGAGATGAAGGGCCCGATGATGCTGAACGGCAGCAAGGTGATAGCCAGCACCATCGTGATCGACCATGCGTCAGGCTGCTGCTCGGGAGAGAGCAGCACGTAGGAGGCCATTCCCACCTGCAGGGTGCCATCGGCCGCCTGTGTCGCTACGCGGACTCCGAGAATCCTTCGAAAACCGTGGCGTCGCCACAGGTGGCGCAGGTTCTGCCAGAACACATGGTCTCCTTCGGGGCCGGCCTGCCTCGATCCTAGAGGGTCGTGTGAAGGAGATCCTGGGCGGATCCGTCGCTGGTTGCGCGCGCATGGCCGGTGGGGGACAGCCTGAAAAGGCCCTGGAACGCCATTTCATGAGGAGCTCAACAACAGGGGGTGTGGACTTGGGAAGGTAGAGCGGCTAGCTTCTAACCACTCGTATCGGTCGGCGTTGGATCGACGTCGGGGCTGTGTCCACCGCATGCACAGCCGCCCCACGGATGACTCATCGTTCTGCCCGCAACAATATATCGTTTTATGTAGCATAATTAATGCCCTGCAATGCAATGCGGCGTTGGGCTCACAATGAAGGAGGTGCCATGGCTGAACTCAAGAAGGGCCTAGGGTTCTTCCAGCTCCTCGCCCTCGGGGTGGCCGGGTTGATCGGCTCGAGTTGGATTTACACGAACTCGAAATTCTTCGACAAGTACGGTGCTGGCGGCATGATTTTCGGCATGCTCCTCGGAGGCTTGCTGGCATCCTGTGTGGCTCTGGCTTATAGCGAGTTGACAACGCTGTTTCCCCGAGCTGGGGGCGAAGTCGTCTACTCCTACGTCGGCCTCGGCAGAAGGGCATCCTTTACCACTGGTTGGCTCCTCATTGGCGCTTATCTTTCATCCACTGCTTTTTATGTGACAGCTTTCGGGTATCTTTTGGAAAAGATTTGGCCGAATTTGGGATCCGTGTCCCTGTATTCAGTCAACAGGGAATCAGTCGATATGACTGTATTGATAATCGGCGTCGTCCTGACCCTGATCATTGCGGCAATGAACTGGTTCGGAGTGAGCCTTTCCGGTCAGATCTAGACCGTTCTCTTCGTCGCCATGGTCGTCATCGGACTCGCCATGGTCGTCATCGGACTCGCCCTGGTCGTCACGGCGCTCGTCACTGGCAGCCCCAGCAACTTCATCCCGCCCTACCGAGCCGACGCCAATGCCCTCGGCGACACCCTCCGCTTCGTCGTGCCCGGTATGACCTACATGGCAGGCTTCGGGCTGGTGGCAGCACTGGCCGAGGACGCCGACATCCCTGCCCGCAAGATCGGTCGCATCACCGTTCTCACCGTCCTGACGGCCACCTTGTTCTACTGCTTGGTGCTGGCCTCCTCGGCCTGGATCCTTCCCTGGCAGGACGTCGCCAAGATGCACCTGGGCACCATCGATGCCTACACCACTGCCGGCTTCCCGATCCTCGGCTGGGGAGCCTGGATCATTGCCATTTGTGGTCTGTTGACGAGTTTCCTCGGCCTGTTCATGGCAATCTCCCGCATCGTCGTCGCGATGGCGAGGGCCAGGCTCCTTCCGGAGGGCCTCGCCGCAGTGGACGAGAAGAGTGGGGCCCCGCGCAGGGCCATCCTGCTCACCACTGTCATGACCTTGCTGTTGGGAGCCCTAGGCCCGGGCGCCATGCTGTGGTTCCTCGACACCGGTGGCATCTACCTCGGACTGGTGTGGATCATCGTCGTCATCACCCTGTCCGCCCTTCCGAAGAAGTACCCCCACCTGCGCTCCAAGTACCATGCCGGATGGTTGCCATGGGTGGGAGCTGTCGGCGCCCTCGTCACGGTCGTCATGGCGATCTGGCCGGGAACGAACACCTCGCTGGTGTGGCCTGGTGAGTACCTCGTCCTGCTCGTCTGGGCCGTCATCGGTTTCATCCTGTGGCGGCTGGCCAAGCCCATGGGGGAGGACGAGGCCCTCGGCAGCTTGCTCGGTTCCTACGCCGATGGCCTCAAGGAAAACCTGGGTGAGGTGGAGCAGACCCCGGCCAGGAGCTGACGATTCGTCGGGCCCTCCTGCCTCATGACGTCGCGCTCATGGGGCGGGAGACGGCGTGATTGCAATGTTGCTGTCCGTAAAGGTGTGCAAAGGGCCTGACAACGCGCCATGATTGGGGCCATGGCGATGAAGTCGGATCTGGACATTGCTCGTGAGGCCCACCTTGACCCCATCGAAAAGGTGGCAGCTCGGGCTGGCATCGAGGAAAGGTGCATCGAGCCCTACGGGCGCGATGTCGCCAAGGTTGATCTCGAGGTCATCAAGCAGAACAGGGATCGTCCGCGCGGCAAATACGTCGTCGTCACGGCCATCACCCCCACACCCCTTGGCGAAGGCAAGACGACCACTGCAGTCGGTCTGGCTCAAGGCTTGGAGAAGATCGGTAAGCGCAGCGTGCTCGCTCTGCGTCAACCCTCCATGGGCCCGACCTTCGGCATCAAGGGCGGTGCCGCTGGCGCCGGGTATTCCCAAGTGCTGCCGATGGAGAAGCTCAACCTGCACCTGACCGGTGATTTCCACGCCATTGGTGCGGCTCACAACCTGTTGGCCGCCATGATCGACAACCATCTGCACCACGGAAATGAGCTCGACATCGAGCCTCACTCCATCTCATGGCGTCGCGTCGTCGACATCAACGACCGGGCCCTTCGCAACACCATCGTCGGCCTCGGATCGCGAATTGACGGCATCCCCCGTCAGAGCGGATTCGACATCACTGCGGCCAGCGAGGTGGGCGTCATCCTGGCCCTGGCCACCTCACTCTCAGACCTGCGCGCCCGGCTGGGACGTATCGTCATCGGCTACAACCGCTCCAAGGAGCCAGTCACCGCGGAGGACCTGCATGCCGCCGGGTCGATGGCAGTCATCCTCAAGGACGCCATCAAGCCGAACCTGCTGCAGACCACCGAGAACAGCCCGGTGCTCGTCCACGCCGGCCCCTTCGGCAACATCGCCACGGGCAACTCGTCGGTCATCGCCGACCGCATCGGCATCGGCTGCGGTGACTACCTGCTGACGGAGGCCGGATTCGGCGCCGACATGGGCGCCGAGCGGTTTTTCAACATCAAGTGCCGCGTCGGTGGTATGCGCCCAGACGCCGCCGTCCTCGTCGTCACCGTGCGTGCCCTCAAGACCCATGCCGGTCGCTACAAGGTCGTTCCTGGAAAGCCACTGCCCCCGGCCATGCTCGAGGACAATCCGGACGACGTCCTCGCCGGTGCTGCCAACCTGCGCAAGCACATCGAGATCGTCCGAGACTTCGGCGTCTCCCCGGTGGTGGCCCTCAACGTCTTCCCGAGCGACCATCCCGACGAGATCGACGCCGTCCGTAAGGTGGCAGAGGTAGCCGGTGCTCACTTCGCCGCTTCGACCCATGTCGTCGACGGTGGCGACGGCGCCGTCGATCTGGCTCGCGCGGTCGTCGCGGCGTGCGACCAGAACACCGACTTCCGCTACACCTACAATCTCGAGGACTCCCTGGTCGACAAGCTCACCAAGGTGTCCACCAAGGTTTACGGGGCTGATGGGGTCGACATCGCTCCGGCCGCGGCCAAGGAGCTCGCCCATTTCGAGGATCTCGGCTACGGGAACTTCCCGGTCGTCATCGCCAAGACCCACCTGTCCCTGTCTCACGACCCCTCCCTCAAGGGGGCCCCGACCGGATGGCGTCTGCCTGTCCGCGAGGTGAGGGCCGCTGTGGGCGCCGGGTACATCTACGCGATCTGTGGTGACATGCGCACCATGCCGGGCCTGGGACGTCACCCGGCGGCCGAGCGCATCGACATCGATGACACCGGGGAGACCATCGGATTGTTCTGATCGAGTGTGATCCGCGGGGCTGCGGACATCATTCCTCGCCCCGCTTCTGTCGTGATCCTTGTCCTGGGGACGACTCAGCGTCCCTCGGTGGGCGGGGGAGTGGGATGGGTCAGCACACAACTCACCGGGCGTCCGGTCACGAGAGACCCGTCGCGGACGAATCCCTCCTCGCGGCCGGTGAGTTCGCCGATGAGGAGACGACGCCCCTTGTCGAGTAGGTCCGCACGGTCGTCCGACAGGTCATGGAGTTGGTGTGGATCCGCCGCAAGGTCGAAAAGCTGCTCCTCTCCAGATCCGGACATCCAGATGTACTGGTAGTCGTCCCACCAGATCCACTGCAGTGACTGGCCGAGCAGGACATGCTCGCCATGCAGGTGAGTGCGCCACGGCGACTCCCCATCGCGTAACAGTGGAAGGATCGAGCGGCCCTCGACCTTATCGGGGGTGTTCACTCCCGCACAGTCCAGCAAGGTGGGCATGACGTCGCGCAGCTCGACGAGTTCATCTACTCGGCTACCAGGGGTGATACCAGGCCCGGCAAGCAGGAACGGGATGTGGGTCGATCCCTGGTAAGGGTAACCCTTTCGCCACAGGTGATGGTCTCCCATCATGTCGCCGTGATCCGATATGAAGGCGATGTACGTGTTGTCAGCCACCCCGAATTCGCCCAAGACCTGACGTAGTCGGCTGATTTGGGTGTCGATATGGGTCATGTGACCGTAATAACCAGCCATCGCCCGACTGATGTCGCGTGGCCGGTACCGAGCGACGAGACTCGTCGGATCGGCGTCATTGCGCCAGTCGCTGAAGGTGTCCGACCAGTCCCCGACCGCCGGCGGTCGCAGCGGAGCCTCGTCATAGCGGTCGAAGGCCCACTGCGGCGGATCGTAGGGGGCGTGGGGACGGTGGAAGGACAGGTAGAGGAAGAATGGGGTAGTCGGGTCGCGGCGGTAGAACCACCGGGTCGCCTGGTTGACGACCCAGTTCGTCGGGTGCAGCCGCTCGGCCTTGTCCCAGGGCCGAGCAACTAGGGAATTGCACTCGATTCCGTCATCGATGTAATCCTTGTCACTGGCCGTCCCAGTCTGGTCGCGCAACCACACGAGATAGTCGTCATAGCAAGCCGGATCGCGGTGGCGTTGTCGGGAGTAGTGCAGGTACCCGTCGTGAAGTTCGATCTCGTCGAATCCGATGCGATTGCGCTCGGGCCAGTAGTGCATCTTTCCGATGGCACGGGTCTGGTAACCGGCGTCCGACAGGGTCGACGGCAGAGTGTCCTCGACGTCGAAAGTGACTCCGTCCTGGTAACCGACCCGACGATGGGTTCCCGCAGAGAGCCCCGTCATGAGGGACATCCTTGCCGGAACACACGTGGGCGTGGCCGAGTAGGCCCTTTCCACGACAGCCCCCTGACTCGCCAGCTGGTCGAGATACGGTGTCTCGACGTCAGGATGGCCCAGCCCGGAGAGGCAGTCACCCCTCCACTGGTCAGTACAGACGAGGACGATGTTGGGACGGTCAATCGCTGGTTGTTCGTGTTGGTCGTTCATGATGCGTCTTGCATATTCTCACTTGATTCCAGTCATGGTGATGCCCGTTACGATGTAGCGCTGGGTCGCCACGAAGAGGGCACACACTGGGACGAACAGCATGAGGGATCCCATGGCCGTCAGGTTCCACAGTGTGAAGCTCTCGCGGTTGAACGACGACAACCCAATGGTGAGGGTTCTCATGGCCTCGGACTGAGTGGCGATGAGCGGCCAGAGGAACTCATTCATCTGGAAGACAAATGTGAACAGTCCCAATACCGTCAGAGCCGGCTTGTTCTGAGGCAGGACGATCGATCGGTAGATGCGGAGTTCCCCCGCACCGTCGACACGTGCGGCTTCAACGAGGGAGTCCGGGATACCTGCCATCGACTGACGCATCAGGAAGATCGAGAATGCGCTCATCAAGAATGGCGTGACGAGCCCTTGGTAGGTGTCCAACCATCCAATCTGACTGAACTTGACATATAGCGGAATCATTCGAACGAAGAACGGGATCATCATCGTCGAGAGTATGAGGACGAAGACAGCGTTCTTGCCTGGGAACTCAAATTTCGCGAAGGCATACCCGACCAACGGCGCGAAGATGAGGTGTGACAGCGTGATGAGGCCTGCGACGAGGACAGAGTTGAGGAAGAACCTTCCGAATGGGGCAGCCTCGAAGAGGCGGGTGATGTTGACCCATTGCCATGATGACGGAATGAGAACGGCTTTTCCTCCCGTTGCCTCCGCGTCCGACTGGAAAGCCAGACTCACCATGTATACGAGGGGGGCTATCGCAATAAGCGCTGCAATCCATACGAGGACGAGTGAGACAACCCTCGCTCCGGGAAAGAGCTGCTCGGATCGATGCCTGGCCTGAGCAGATGTGGTGCTCACAAGATCGCCTCCTTCATTCGTCCCACCCGCAACTGAATTATTGAGAGAGCGACGATCACAACGAGCAGTAGGAATGACATCGCAGACGCATATCCCAGGTTTCCACTAGTGAAGGTCTCACAGTATACCTGATACACATACAGGGATGTCTCATTCCCGGGGCCACCATTGGTGACGATGTATGGTAGTCCAAATTGTTGGAGTGAACCGATCATTCCGACGAGGACAACGAACAATGTCGTCGGTGCGAGCATAGGAAGAGTGATTTTCCATAACCGCTTCGATGCTGAGGCGCCGTCAATTCTGGCAGCCTCGTGAAGCTGAGGATCAATGGATTGAAGACCGGCCAGGAAGAGCAGCATGACGTAGCCGGATTCCTGCCACACCGTGATACCGACGAGGGTAGCCAGTGGGGCGGTCGTCAGCCAGTTCTGTTGGGGTAGTCCGAGATCGCCGAGAACGGCATTGAGGATGCCAGTGTTTGAGTCGAGGATGTTCCTCCACATCAAGCCAATGATGGCGACCGAGGTCATGTACGGCGTCAGGATTGCTGTCCTTGCGATGGTACGGCCCTTGAAATTCTGGTTGAGCACCAGGGCCAGGATTAGGCCGATGATCGAGGACAAGATGAGGCAGGAGGCCGCGTAGATGATCGTGATCCCAAATGAATGCCACATTTCAGAGTCGTGAATGATATTAACGTAGTTTCTTCCGCCCACCGGGGTGAGCTTGGTGAAACCCGTGGTGAAAGAAAGTCTGAACTCATCGATGATTGGCAGGAAGAAGAACAACGCGAAATATATGAGGGCCGGAGCTATGAACAGGTACGCTGTCCGATAGCGACGCCAGGAGAACTTGCGCCCGTATGGCTCCGGGGATGTCTTTGTCATCACATTCACCTGCTAAGGAGCTTTCCCACCGTCTTGTTGTAGATGGCAACCTCCGAACGGGGATCTTTGTTGGACAGGATGACGTTCTCGTACATGACCTTTCCCGCATCGGCGATCTTGGCCATGTTCTGGTTCGGCCAATATGCCCGGTCGGGAGCAACGGCGAGATCTCGGGCGGTTGCGACGACGCGCATGTTGGGGTCGTTCTGGACGACGTCTGATTTGGCCCACGACTTGCGGGAACATGCCATTCCGACTTCCTTGGTCACCTGCGCCTGAACGTCGGCATCGGTGAGAACCTTGATGAGTTCCCAGCACAGATCGGCGTTCTGGCTCTTGGTGGGGATCATGAGGCCGGAGCCGGTGATGGTGGTCTTCTGCTCCTTGTGCTTGAGGGGAGCCCCGATGATGAGCGGGAAATTCTTGTCCTCAGTGCGGACGGCTGAGATGTCCCAAGGACCCGTGATGATAAAGCCGCACCTCTTGGACGTGAGCAGCTTGCGGGGGCCTGAATACTCGCTGGATGCGACCGGGGTAGGGGAGACCTTGTGTTTGTAGACGAGGTCGCGCTGGAAAACCATGGCCTCAACGGCGGCGTCCGCTGGCTGCATCGGTGTTTGACTTATCGGCTGTGTACTTGACCCCGTTCTGCAGGAGCCAAGGCGTGCCGTACGAGCTGTCGTTGTTGAGGGCGCATCCGTGCTCAACACCAGATGCTTGGATGCGCTTGGTGGCCTCGAGGAATTCTTCCCAGGTAGTAGGCATGGGAACTTTGGCCTTGGCTAGCATTTCCGAGTTGGCGAAGACGAGCCCGCCCATGGTCAGGTGCATCGGGACGGCGTAGGTCTTTCCGCTGGCCTGGCGCACATCGAGGCCAGCGGGAACGAAGTCGTCCAGGAATCCCTTGTCCTTCTTGATGTAGTCGTCGAGGGCCATGATGTTGCCGTCGTTGCCGAATCGCGTAGCCCAGAATCCGCCCGGCTCCTCTGTGATGTCCGGGGTGGTGCCGGAGAGGAAATCAGCAGTGAGCTTTTGTTGCAGATCAGGCCATTGGAAGGTCTGGATGGTCACCTTGACCTTGTGTTCCTGCTCAAACTTGGAAATGACTCGCTTGTACGGTGCGAAGTCGTGGCCCGCAGAAAGGTAGAACAGGATTTCCTTCCCTGTCCGCTCGCCTGAGTGTGAGGAGGAATCGTTGAATGAGCCTACGCCAGAGGAAGGCGAGCATCCGGTGAGGTTGCTGACGACAGCAGTCGATCCAAGCGCAACTGCTCCGGTGAGGAGGGATCGTCGGGACAGAGGAGTGTGCATCGTTGCAATCTCTCTTTCTTGGTGTGGTGATTTTTAGTTCGGGGTGCTTCCTCGAGAAAACAGTTTCCAGGGAACAGGAATCTGACTGGCGTCAGCTGTCCCGTCGATTCGGTGCCAGAAATGGCGCATGATATCGTCGATTTCTGAGGTGTCGAGACCGAGCGAGCTCAGGGAAGGGTCCATATCCAGCGACTCGGCCGAATTTCCGGTGCCAACGACGGCGATGTCGTTGGGGACGTCGATATGGAGGGATTGGGCCGCCAGCATGAGGCCGATGGCGGTGCGATCTGAGGCGCAGTAAACAGCGTCAGGAAGAGAACTCGTCGTCTGAAGTGCCTCAAGTGCTGCGCGGAAGACATCCCCGAGGAAGGGGCTGGAGGTGAAGAGGAGCTGTGGAGTGCGTGCATGACTTGCCTGGAAGTCCCGGTACATCTCCCAGCGGGGATCGAGCTCGCACTCTTCGCGCGTCGGGAGCTGCCCAGCAAAAGCCACGGAACTTCTACCAGTCTCGGCAAGGGTAGTCAGAGCGCACGACACGCCTTCGCGCTCATTGATCACGACGTGGTCGTATCCTTTGCCGCCGGGTTCACCGCCGACGAGGAGGGTCGGTATCAGTGCCTCTGGTTGGGTCTTGAGGACCTGGGCGATTCCCGGGCGAGAAAAGGCAACGATCGCGGCATCACATGCGCCCGCTCGGATGAGCTTGTTGATGGGGCTGATATCGCCATCGGCGATCGCGACGCTGACGAGCTGGTGGTCGTGCTCGGACAACCTGCGCGATGCGCGGAGTTGGAAACGCTCAACGAACCGGTCCAGCGGAGCGTCATGGAACAAGGCGACTGTGCGGGACTTGCCCAGCCGTAATGACCTCGCTGCGCGGTTTCGCACGTACCCGAGATCACGGGCAGCCTTACGTACCCGTTCTTGGGTTTCTGGGGTGAATCTTTCGGAGTGGTGACTGTCGGACAGTACCTACGAGGCGGTCGACACCGAGACCCCTGCTCGGGCAGCTACGTCAACGAGTCCGACATGTCGTGCCATGTGTCTCTCCTGTGAGTAATCGGGCACGCCTGTGTGTCCGACTGTGTCCGAGATTCAGAGTAGAGACCCCAGAACAGTTGAGTCAATCGTTTGAATCAAACGATTGAATAAGTGTGAAAAAGTAGGCACTAGATGGGATCCGTAGTTTTCCTGCGTAGCCCTGCTCAAGGGGTACCGACCATCTGACCTGTAGACGGTCGCCGTGCCGTACCCTCAATCCGTGACCAGCAAACGCGCCGAGGACGCCCGACTCCGCATCGAACTCGAGGAGAGGGCGCGGCGTCAGGAAGCTGCTCAGGCTCAGCGACTCATCGACGACTTCCTTGCTGCGGCTCGGGCCAGGGGCATGACACCCGAGCCGTTGCGGGCCCAGCTCATGGATGGCCATGAGGCGCGGACGGACAGACGAGGCTGGTATCTCAACGCCAAGCATTCCCTGGCCATCGGCGAGAACGGCGAGTATTACCAGCTTGTCGTCCCGGGTGGCTTCATGGAGCGGGTGCGTGGGGTCAAGCTGGAGCCCTCCTCACCGCCAATGCACATTGGTCGCGGCGGATGTGACGGTGAGACCGGCGATCTCAAGGAGTTTCTGGGCTGGCTGCTGGCCGATTGAGCTGTTCTGGTGGACGAGAGGCCGTCGCTGCTGCGACTCCCTCGGAATTACGGTCACCCTTCGACGGCGGCTGGTGTCGTCTGTCGGTGTGACCTAGCGCGACGCCGGCGTTGGGATCTGAGGGAATCACGCCAGAACCAGGCCGCCATGAGGACAGCACAGGCCAGGAATCCCCACGGGACGAGGCGCAGGCCGAGGATGGTGTGATCACGCACGGCGACAATGGCATCCTCGGGATTTCCTGAGGTGGATCGGACGACCAGATCGACCTGCTGCCCGACCTGGTACTTCCTGACATTGCGATACGGATTCGACGGCACGGTGTCGGTGACACCGTGATAGGTGTACTTGATGGCGGCGACGTTGCCGCCCTCGGTGTGCATGAGATACCTGGTGGCTCCGGTATTGACGGGGTCGTGCAGGTACACGGCTGTGACGGTTCCCTGGATGACCTGACTGTTGCGAATGAAATCGTCACTGCGTTCGGCCAGCACCAGGTACAGGCAGCCCACCGTGGTCAGGTAGATGACCCCCAACAGGGCCATGACACGTTTGAACTTCGTCACGGCGAATAGCATACGTCGCAGGCATAAGAATCCTATTCATGACGCGGCGAGCAACTCGTCACGGCGCTTCCTCATGGCTCGACTCGCTCGCGAGCACCGGGCACGCACTGCCTCTGGACTCATCCCGTGACGTCGTGCTGCGGACGCGGAATCCAAAGCGTCCACCCACACGCTGCGCAGGACCGGCGCGCTGACTGAGGTGATGATTCCCAATTCCTCGGCGGCGGTGAGCAGTTCCGAGGCGACCTGGCCGGGGTCGTCCGGCATCTCAGGCGCACTCATGTCCACGACCTCGACCGGGGTTTCCCTGCTCGTCCCGCGTAGCCTCGCTGAGACGACGTGCAGACAGTCCAAGGCCAGATTCGTGCACACCTTGTGGTTGCGCGTCAGTGGGAAATTGACGATGACCAGCCACGCCTGACCGACGTAATCGTCCAGACATGCCCGCCGATTCCTGCTTGCCATGACGACGAGGGCTGGCAGGATCGCCTGGATCAGCGCCATCCCGGCGAATTCCGATGTCTGGCCAGCGCCACTGCGAGCGGCGATGAGGGCTCGGATGGCAGCCGCGTCGTCGGTACGTAGCGTCCGGGGCAGGTCCTCGGGCTCACACCCGGCGCAGAGGAGATTGGCACGCCATTCGGCGCGGGGGTGGGCGCACATCTCGGCCCAGTGGGAGTCCAGACGGCGGTGGATCATCATTGTCATGGCAGCACCTCTCGGGATCGGCGATGACCCAAGTCCATCGACGGGACGTTGCCCACGGTGTTGCCTGCCGGGGTCAGGGTGTTGCCCATGTGACGCTCAGTGTTGTCCGTCTTCACGTGAGTGTTGTCCGGTGGGCGTCACGACAAGACTCCCCACCAAGAGGACCGGCCGTGCCCCGAAGGACACGGCCGGTCGTCGTCACGCAGATCGGGCGGTGGAAACTCTCACTCGTCTGTCAACGCCTCAGTGGGGGCAGCCATGGCGGCGCGTCGGCCCGGGAGGACCGAGGCGAGGCAAGCCGCCGCCAAGCAGATTGCGATGAGACCGAGGGTCCAGGGCCAGTCGATCGAGAAGTGCACCGGAATCGTGTCCGAGGCCACCCGGAATATAGACCGGATGCCCAGCCAGGCGAAGTAGAACCCTGCCACCATTCCGACGATGACACCGACCATACCGACCTGGATCGACTCGTAGAGCAGCATCAGCCGTAGTCCGCGCCGCTGCATGCCCATGGCCCGCAGCAGCGCCGACTCGCGCCGTCGTTCCAGTACCGACAGGCTCAAGGTATTGGCCACACCGATGAGGGCGATGAGCACGGCAACACCCAGCAGAGCCGTCATGACGATGAGCAGGGCCTTGAGGATCAGCTCGACGATGCCGCCGATGAGGGCACCGCCGCCAACATCCATGTGCTGCGAATCGATGTTCGTCGACGGGGAGATCATCACCGTCAGCACCGAGGCCAGATTGCTCCGGTCCTCGAGGTGGACCCAGGCAGCCTGGTCGCCCACGGAGGGAACGATCTTATTCATGTCCTTTTCGGTGACCAGGATGTCGTTGTAGGGGAGTCCGTTGACCTCCTTGACATCGAGAGACACCTTTCCCTTGGAGGACGAGAAGTCCATCGTCTTCGGTGAGTTGCCCATCGATGTCATCAGCGCGACCCCAGGTTTCATCTCCTTGGCAATCGAGGGCGCGACCTTGGCAATCTTGTCCTTGTCGGCGGAAACGATGTGGGTCTGAGGAGAGACATCCGTCTCGACGAACCCGCCCTTGAGGATGACGGAGTCCTTGACGTTCGGCAGGTTCTGCGCTGACTTGATAGCCGACGGGTCGAGGGTTCCCACCTTGGGCTCGTCGCTGTTGGGGTCATGGCTGGGACTGTTCGTGAAGGTGATGTCGATCGGATAGTGCTCGTCGATCTGGTCCATGACCGTCGTCCGCGTCGTGGAGATGCCGACCTGCAGGGTCACCGACAGCCCGATGGCCAGCATGAGGGCCACCGCCGTCAGGGAGGTACGCGTCGGGTTGCGCGTGGCATTGGAGGTCGACAGCCGGGCTGTTGACCCCAGTGGACGCAACAGGAGCCCGAACCCCTTGATGAGCCACGGCACATACAACGGTGTGGCGATAAGGAAGGCCAGCGACAGGCAGGCGGCCGACAGGACGGCCCAACCGATGATTCCGTTGCCGTGCCCGGTGATCGCCACCACGGAGGTGATGACTCCGATCACTGTAAGCAGGGAACAGATGATGATCCGTGCCAGTCCGACCCGGCGCCTCTGCTCCACCGTCGGAACCGGGCGCAGCGCCTCCAGAGGTGCCACGCGAGTGGCTCGAAGCGCCGGCAGGAAGGCGGCCAGGACGGTGATGACGATGCCAATGAAGAACTCAATGACGATGTCCTTCCAGGGCCATTCCAGCCCGAAGGCCAAGGCGCCCGTGTAGGCAGTGCCAGCTACCGTCAGCAGGATTCCGAGCACGACACCCAAGGCCGAGCCGATGACACCCAACAGGATCGCCTCGCCGAGAACTCGTCTCCTCACCTGGCTGCTCGACGCTCCGACAGCCCGCATGAGACCGATCTGACGGCGTCGTTGGGCCAACAGGATGAGGAAGGTCGTCGTGATGATGATCGCGCCCACCAGCAGAGCGATGGCCCCGAAGACCATCAGCAGGTACTTGGTGACGTCGAATCCCTGAGCCAGGTCAGTGACGGTCTTCTTCTGATGGTCAGCCGCGGTCTCGATCGTCGATCCTTGCCCCTTGGTGACGTTGAACTCGGGGGCGCCCTTGACGGTGGGCAGCGTCTTTTCAAGGTTGGTGACGAGCTGTTCGGGAGTCGTCCCGTCCTTGGCCTTGACGATCCAGGTGTCAGGGAATTGGCTGACGTCCTCGCTGCTGTAGGCCGGAGCGGTCTGCAGGGCGTCCGCGTCGTCGGTGATTCCCACCACCTTGATGTTCTTACCGGTGATGTCGACGGTGTCCCCGACACTGACGTGCAGGTTCTCGGCCGCCGCCTTGGACAGCGCGATCTGACCGGGTCCTGATGGCCAGTTGCCCGAGGTCACCGAGGACCAACGGAACGGTTCTGCCGGCGTCTTGTGGACATCAATCATCGTGGAGTCCCGGCCATGAGAAGCGGCCATGGTGGTGGACTGGACGATGTCGACGGTCCGGACGCCGGGAGTGTCGCGAATCCCCTGAGTGATGTCCTTGGGATTGGTTTCGGTGTCGGCGCTGTAGACGACGACGTCAGCCTTCGAGGTGGCGACCGCCTGCTCCTTGCCCAAGGCCGTTCCTTGGGTCCGTACGAACATCGAGATGCCGACGAGGAACCCGACGGAGACCGCGATGGCAATGAGGGTTGCGGCCATCCTGCCTGGACGCTGACGCAACTCCCGGAAAGCCTCGGTGAACATCAGCCCTCCAACCCGGCCATCGCCTCGTTGACCGCCTCGGCGGTGGGGGAGGCGATGTCGTCGACGATGCGACCGTCCAGCAGCATGAGGACGCGGTCGGCATAGGAGGCAGCCTTGGCGTCGTGAGTGACCATAATGATCGTCTGACCCAGGTCGTCGACACAGTGGCGCAGGTAGCTCAGCAGGTTCGTTCCCGACTTGGAGTCTAGGGCTCCGGTGGGCTCGTCAGCGAAGACGACATGCGGCTTGGTGATCATGGCGCGGGCGCAGGCGACGCGTTGTTGCTGACCACCTGATAGCTCCGAGGGACGGTGCTTGAGGCGATCAGCGATGCCCAGACCGGTGATGAGCTGATCCCACAGGGCCTTGTCAGGCTTACGCCCGGCCAGGTCGAGGGGGAGCAGGATGTTCTCCTCAGCGGTGAGCATCGGCAGCAGGTTGAACGACTGGAAGATGAAGCCGACATTGTCGCGGCGCAGGGTCGTCAACTTGGGGTCTGGAAGGCCCGAGATTTCCTGGCCAGCCAGGAACACTCGACCGGAGGTGATTCGGTCCAGGCCGGCGAGGCAGTGCATGAGGGTTGACTTGCCGGATCCGGACGGGCCCATGATCGCGGTGAAGGTGCCGCGGGTGAAGCGAACGTTGATGGAATCCAGGGCGGTGACCCGAGTCTCCCCGTCCCCATAGACCTTGGTCAGGTCGATACCAGCGGCAGCGTCCGTCTCGACGGGGGTGTTCAACATCCCAGGAGCCAGATCGTCAGAACGGGCTGAGCTGGTGGCGCGGGAAGGCTGGGCGGACTCAGCCCGTGTCGGGAAGGTTCCGGTGGCGTGAGCCGGTTGAGGATCAGGCGATTGTGGTCGTACCCACGGCTGACTCAGCTGCTGGTCCTGCTCCCCGCCGCGCTGGGGCGAGGGCTTGGCCCAGGCCGATGGGGCGCCCTGCTCAGAGGGGACACCGTGTTGCGGGGACTCGAGGGATCCCGGCTCGCCGGGGGCGGCGTGGCTCGGCTGCCAGGCCTCGTCAGATTCGTAAGGTCGGTTCTGGTCGCTCATGATGCCTTTCATGGTTCCCGAAGGGGGGCATCGACAGGTGGACGATGCCCCTCACGCCTTAGGTGACGTGAATAATAATGTGGACGCTGGGAGCATCCAATATCGAATATATGTCCGGTCTGAAGTTGTCAGATGAGACCGACTTCATGGGCAAACAACACGAGGCCCACCCGGTCCCGGCACTCCAATTTCGATAGTAGCCGACCAATGTGAGTTTTCACGGTCCCCTCTGCCATGTAGAGGGTTTGGGCGATCTCGGCGTTCGTCGCCCCCTTGGCGATCTCCACCAACACCTCCCGCTCGCGGTCCGTCAGCACCGCCAGCCTCTTGTCGGCAGCCTTGGGATCACTGGGCAGGGTGGGCACGACGTGGTCGAGCAGACGTCGGGTGGCAGATGGGGCGACGACCGCGTCACCAGCTGCGACATTGCGTATTGCGCTCAACAGCTCGGTGGGGCGGGCGTCCTTGAGGAGGAATCCGGATGCGCCGGCCTTGAGCGCGGCGTAGACGTACTCGTCGAGGTCGAAGGTGGTGAGAATGAGCACCTTCGTGTCCAGTGGGGACTCAGTGATACGCCGAGTTGCCTCGACGCCGTCCATCTGTGGCATCCGGATGTCCATGAGGGCAACGTCGACCGGCATTCGCCGCAGCACGTCGAGGGCTTCGACGCCGTTGGACGCCTCCGCGACAACCTCCATGTCATCCTCGGCTTCGATGAGCATGCGGAATCCCGAGCGTACGAGGGACTGGTCGTCGACGAGGATGACGCGGATCGGATCAGGCATGGCACCTCCAGTTGCTCGTCAGTCGAAGTTTACCGACCGCGTGCCGTGTAGGAATCTGTCGATCTCCGGATTCGCTGGGTTGTCATCGTCGCCACACCAGGTCTCGGCGAATCGCTCCAGACGCTCATCGGTCGAGCGAAGAAGGAGGAGCCCCACTATGGCCATCGCGCGGTTCGATCAACAGAGCTGCGGCCGCAGTCGGTCGTGTTTCGATGCGGTTCAGCTCTTGACTGCTCCCTCCGAAATACCGGCGATGAGTTGCTTGGCGCCGACGGCAAACACGAGCAACAGCGGGACGACGGCGATGAGCGAGGAGGCCATGAGCATGCCGTAGTCGGTGCCGTGTGCTGTCTTGAGCTGGCTCAGTGCCACCTGCAGAGTCAGCTTGCTGGGATCGTTGAGGACGATGAGGGGCCACATGAAGTCATTCCACGAGCCGATGAAGGTGAAGATCCCCAGGAACGCCATGGCAGGACGGATGATGGGCACGCACACGTGCGCGTACTGGCGCCAGAACCCGCAGCCATCGAGGGTCGCTGCTTCCATGAGTTCCTTCGGGATGGCGTTGGTGGCGTACTGGCGCAGCCAAAACACTCCGAACGAACTTGCCAGGGAGGGCACGATGACGGCCTTGAGATCGCCGACCCACCCGATCTTGCTCATGAGGACGAACTGCGGGATCGTCGCTAGCTGGGTGGGCAACAGGAAGGTCGCCAGGACTACAGCGAAGAGCACTTTCCTACCGGGAAAATTGAACTTGGCGAAGGCGAAGGCTGCCAGTGAGGAGATGAGCAGCACGAGTACCGAAACCGTTATCGCCACCAGGGCTGTGTTGGTCATGGCCGCCCAGATGTTGATCTTGTCAGTGATGGTGTGGACGTTTTCGCCCAGACGGTCGCCAGGGGTGAGCACTGGCGGGTACTTGTAGATCACCGAGGAAGGCTGGCTGGCCAGCACGAACATCCAATAGAACGGGAACAGCGAAACCAGCCCGCCCAAGGCGAGGAAGATGTGCCTCAGGGCCGTACCCACATGCCGTCTCATCGCGCCACCTCGCGATCATGCTCGCGGGTGACGAGCCAGTTGATGATCGAGAAGAACAGCACGACGACAAACACTCCCCAGGCGATTGTCGCGCCGTAGCCGTACCGGTTCTCCTGGAAAGCCACCGAGTAGAAATAGAGCACCATCGTGAGACCAGAGTTGTTCACCCCACCCGCAGAGGCTGCCCCGGTGGATCCGGAGCTGGTGATCACCTGGGCTTCGGTGAAGCTCTGCAACGAACCGATCGTCGACATGAGGGTGATGAACAGGACGATGGCTCGAAGCTGCGGCAAAGTGACGTGGAAGAATGTGCGCCACCCGTTCGCCCCGTCGATGGCGGCTGCCTCGTACTGACTCTTGTCGATAGCTTGCAGTCCGGCGAGGATGAGCAGAGCGTTATACCCGACGAATGACCACACCGTCAGCGACGAGATCGCGATCTTGATGCCCCATTCGCTTTGCAACCAGGCGATGTTCGACTGGCCGAGCATGTTGCGGATAGCGTTTGCGAGCCCGAACTGGCTGGCGAAGATCGAGCTGAACAGAATGCCCATGGCCACCATCGACGTAATGTTCGGCACGAGGTAGATGACCCGGTACGTCGTGGAGAAGCGCATTGTCTTGTTCAGCATGAGGGCGACGATCGTGGCGATGATGAGCGTCGGGATCGTGCCCATCGCCCACAGAATGAGCGTGTTGCCCAGTGACTTGTAGAACAGGTGGTCGCTGACCAGATACTTGAAATTCTCCAGACCGACGAAGTTCGCGCTGCCCAACCCTGACCAGTCGGTGAACGCGAGCAGCAGGGTGAAGATCATCGGTACAGCCGCGAAGATGAGGAAGAAGAAGAAATACGGACTCAGCGCGGCGTAGATCGGTAGGGCTTTGCGCATCCGCCGGCCCACGGACGAGCGGCGCAGCTCGTCTGTGGGCACGGCTTCAATCGTGGTGTTCGCAGAATTCATCTCGTCACAGAACTCACTCGGAAAGCTGCCTCACTTGACGGTGAGATGGAGCTGTTTGGCGATCCGTTTGGCCTCGGAGACGGCGTCGTTCCAGGCGGTCTCCGGGTTCTTGTGCGAGGACTCGACCTGCTCCAACTGGGCCCGGAACGGAGCGGACACGGCATCGGAGTGCGAGTCTTCGTAGATCGGACGTACCGACTCAGCAGCCTTTCCGAAGACCTTCGCGGCATGCTGCCCACCGAGAAACTCCACTGGCCCGGACACCTTCGGATCATCGTAGGCTTTCGGAGAGACGGGGAAGTTGCCGTTGTGGACGTACTCGCGCACCTGGGATTCCACGCTGAGCAGTTCGCGGATCGCTTCGAACGAGGCCTTGGGATCGGATGCCCCAGCAGGGATGGACAGGAACGAGCCGCCCTGGTTGATGGCTGGTCCGGGGTGAGCACAGACTCGCCACTTGCCCTTTGTCTCGGGAGCGTCAACCATGAGGTCGGCCAGGTGCCAGGAGGCACCGAAGTCGGCGGGTAGGCGTCCCTCGTTGACGGCGGCGGTGGAATCGGACGTGTCGGACTGGATTCCGGCGATGATGCCGGCCTTGAACGCCTTGACGGTGGTGTCCCAGGCCTTGCGGACGTGGTCCTGATCGCCGATGAAGGTCTTCTTCTCGTCAATGAATCCCTTGCCCGATTGCGGCCAGATCGTGTCGAACAAGCCTGCCGAGTTACGCACGAGGTAGGTCTTGTCCTTGGCCGCCCGGAGCTTGGTGCCGAGCTCGATGTAGGCGTCCCAGCTGGTGATCTGGGCGGCGAGCTTGTCGGGGTCGGCGGGCAGTTTGGCCTGCTCGAAGATGTCGGCCCGATAGAACAGGGCCGTCGGGCCAATGTCGGAAGGAATGCCGAGCTGCTTGCCGTCGGTGGTGGAGGCCTGGTCCCACTTCCAATCCAGGAAGGTGGGCTTGAGGTCCTTGGCACCCAGAGTGTTGAGGTCGACGAAGTACTTGGCGTGGTCGCGGAAGAAGGCGATGTCCTCACCCTTGACGCCGGTGATGTCGGGCAGGCCGGAGCCAGCAGTGAACGTCGTGGTGAGCTTTTGCTTGAAATCGCCGCCGATGATGTCCTGACGCACGCTGTAGGACGAGTGCGCCTTGGAGACGGCAGCCAGCGTCTGCTTGTCGAATCCTTCCGGCCAGATCCACAGGACGAGCTTCTTGGCATCACCGGAACCCTTGTCGGACGAGGGCTCGGTGGAAGTGGAGCATCCGGTCAATGCCGACACTCCTAACACGCCCAGTCCGGCAAAGCTGCCGGCGAGCAGGTGACGACGCGACAAATTCATGAGGTCCCTCCTTGGGGTTGAACGGGAATCGCCAGTGACAAAATCGCTCAATGATGTTCATTTTTGAGGCGGGACTCGAGCCGACCCTCGATGGTAAAAACGCCTTCTAAGGGGGTTGGGGGATCGTTCACCCGCCAGGGGTTCAGGGTGTCACGACTGTGTGCACCTGAGGTTAACTGTAGGTGATCTCCAGGAAACAACCTTGTCAATGCTTGATTCGGATATGGTTGAGCTGGCCGGAAGGGGTCAACCCGTGAGATAACTGTAGCGTCCGGCGGGTGGCGGAATGGTGCAAAGTGATCGAAATGACGAAAATCGGCAGATCGGTGACTCTGGATCGCTACCATGGGCATATGCTCAAGGCCGCTCGTCACGACGCGATCGTCGAACTACTCCGGGGCCGAACTGCCATGCGAACCGTCGACATCGCTCAGAATCTCGACGTGAGCGTGGCCACGGCTCGGCGTGACTGCATCGCTCTGGAGGAGAAAGGCATCATCGAGCGTTCTTGGGGAGGGATCCAGCTCGTCACGAGCGTGGACGATCACTTCGGTGACGTGATGAACCACCACACTCGCGCCAAGGCTGCGATCGCCCGCAGGGCCGCCGAGCTTGTCCACGACGGCGACACCATCATCATGGACATCGGCACCACCGTCCACCATCTGTCCGGCCTGCTTGCCGAGCGCTCCGTCACCGTCCTTACTGCGTCCCTGCCCGTCTTCGAGGCTCTCCGGAGCGCCCCGGACGTCACCGTGGTCGTCCTTGGGGGAGTGTGGTCGGAGCGATACCAGTGCTTCGACGGTCAGTTCGTCGCCGATGCGCTGACTCACCATCAAGCCGACCTAGCTTTCCTGGGCTGCTCCGGGGTGAGTGCCAACGGGCGGGTGCGTGACACAAGTCGTTCCCAAGCGCAGATCAAACAGGCGATTGTCGCTGCAGCGAGTCGAAGCTACCTGCTCGTCGACTCCGAGAAATTCCCCGGTGTCGGGGCGCACTCCCCGTTCACTGTCCAGGACGTCAGTGGGGTCATCACGACTGGGCCACTGCCGCCGGACTTCGACGCACACTGCGAATCAACAGACATGGAGGTCGTCACGGTATGAAACTCACCATTCTCGGTGGCGGGGGATTCCGCGTTCCACTGGTATTCAAGGCCCTCGCTCGCGACGTCTCACCCCAACGAGTCACCGAGCTGCGGCTTTACGACACCGACTCCCTCCGACTAGGTGTCATCGAAACAGTGTTGTCCCAGCTGGCCCCCGGCCTGCCTAACGCGCCGTCCGTCGTGGCGACCACTGACCTGCCCACTGCCTTAGCGGGAACCGACTTCATCTTTTCGGCCATTCGCGTCGCCGGAACGCGTGGACGCGCCTTGGACGAGTCGATGTGTCTGGCGCGCGGTGTCATCGGCCAGGAGACTGTCGGGGCTGGCGGTATCTCATATGCCTTGCGGGGTATCCCGGTGGTGCTCGACCTCGTCGAGCAGATAACGCGATACGCCCCCCATGCCAAGGTCATCAACTTCACTAATCCTGCCGGGGTGATGACCGAGGTCATGCAGCACCGCCTTGGAGACCAAGTGGTCGGTATCTGTGACTCCCCGGTCGGCTTGGCTCGTCGCGTTCTGTCTACCCTGCAGGATGCCGGGCTGGCACCGGCCGATCTGGGTTCCCTGTTCGACGCTGACGGACGGGTCCACATCGGATACAGCGGGCTCAATCACCTGGGCTGGCTCACCAGCTTGGAGGTCGACGGCATCGACGTCCTGCCGCGTCTGATGGAGCGCCCCGACCTCATCGGGAGTTTTGAGGAAGGCCGGCTCTTCGGTCCTGATCTGGTGCAAGCCTTGGGCGCCGTACCCAACGAGTACCTGCACTATTACTACTATTCTCGCGACGACCTCTCCGTCGATCAGAACGCCGAGGCTCCGCGCGGGGCGTTTCTGGAGGCCCAGCAGCGGCGCTTCTACACCAAGGCCCAACACACTGACGATGTCGCCGGACTGTGGGAGGCCACTCGCCTCGAGCGTGAAGAGACCTACATGGCCACCAATCGCGAGGTCTCGGGGGAGTTCGAGCGCGATGAGGCTGACCTGGAAACCGGCGGATACGACAAGGTCGCCCTCGCGATCATGCACGCCATCGCCAACGACGTGCCCGCTGAACTCATCCTCAATGTTGCCAATCGCGGGGCTCTCCCCGACTTACCTGATGATGCCGTCGTGGAAATCCCGTGTCGAGTGGACGGTTCCGGGATTCACCGACTTCCTGCACCGGCGCTGCCCGACCATGCTCGCGGGCTTGTCGTCAACGCCAAATACGTCGAGCAACGCACTATCGATGCCGCTGTCAACCACAGCCGCACCGCCGCGTTGCTGGCCCTGAGCCACCACCCATTAGTTGACTCCGTGTACGTTGCCGAGCAGCTTCTCAATGATTTCGCCGATGCCTTCGACGGCCTGGACTACCTTGTGGATGACCATGCATGATCACACCGAGCTCACCCAAGACCGCATTGGTCACCTCAAAGAGCGTCTCGAACGAGAAATCACCCAGAAGATCTGTCCACTGGACGTGACGGCCTGGCAAGCTCCCGGCGAACCGGTGAGTTTCGAGGAAGCCGTCGTCGCCAACTACCGTCCGTTCCCGCCTGGAACCTGGTGGGGTGCGCCATGGAGTACCTGGTGGCTCCACGTCACCGGCACTCTGCCCGAAGGCCACGCCGGCGACGAGATCGACCTCTCGATGGACCTCGGATTCGTCGGCGACTGGGCCGGAAACCAGTCCGAAGCCATGGTGTACACCTCTTCGGGACGCCCCCTCAAAGCCCTCAACCCACGCAACCATAGGGTTGCACTCAACCACGGGGCGCTGGCTCAACGATTCGCTGACGAGGGTGAGCCGCTCATCGGGACCGATGGAGGCGTCGAGCTGTGGGTGGAGGCCGCTGGTAACCCCGACATGACCTTGCATCTGGGCGGACCCACTGAGCTGGGGGATCGTCGCACGGCAGGCGATGAACCGCTGTGGCAGTTCAGGGGAGCGGAACTCTCGGTGCGTCGCAAGGAGGTGTGGGACCTGTGGCTCGACATTGATGTCCTCGATGGGCTCATGCGCCAGCTGCCGGCCGACTCCACCCACCGAGCCCGGTTGCTTCATGGCTTGGAGCAGGCTGCCGACGTGGTGGATCACCATGGCATCCTCGCCGGTGCCAGACGGGCTCGCGACATCCTTGCCGGGTACCTTGACTCGGGGGCGAACTCGTCGGCCCAACAGATGACTGCCATCGGGCACGCGCACATCGATTCGGCCTGGCTGTGGCCGTTGCGTGAGACTCGTCGCAAGGTGGTGCGTACCTTCTCCAACGTCGTGTCACTGGCCGAGGAGTACCCCGACTTCCACTTCGCTTGTACCAGCGCCCAGCATTACGCCTGGCTACAGGACTCGTCGCCGGAAATCTTCGAGCGCGTCAAGGACGCCATTGAGCGCGGCCAGTGGCACCCGGTGGGCGGCATGTGGGTGGAGTCTGACACCAACCTGCCCTCGGGGGAATCGCTGGTGCGTCAGCTCACCAGCGGACTGCGGTGGATGCGTGAACACCTCGGGGTACGCCCGGATTGCCTGTGGCTACCGGACTCCTTCGGCTACACCGGCGCGTTGCCTCAGATCGCCCGGCTGGCTGGCATGAACTGGTTCTTCACCCAAAAGCTCAGCTGGAACACGGCCAACACCTTGCCTCACCACACGTTCTGGTGGGAGGGCATCGATGGGACTCGTATCTGGACGCACTTCCCGCCGGTGGATTGTTATGACTCCGTCGTCAGTGCTGACGAGGTCAAGAAGGCGGAGGCGAACTTTAAAGAGAAGGGCGTGGCGCGACGCTCGATCCTGCCATTCGGGTATGGCGACGGAGGCGGCGGCCCCACAGCCGAACAGGTGGAACGCGTCCACCGGTTCGCCAATGTGGAGGACGCGCCTCAGGTTCGGCTGGGTTCACCTGACGACTACTTCGCTCGGGCTCGCGAGGACTACCCGCAGGCGCCGGTGTGGCGTGGCGAGATGTACTTGGAGTTCCACCGGGGCGTCTACACCTCTGTCCATGCCCTCAAGGACGGGAACCGACGCGCGGAAGAGGCTCTCACCGCTGCCGAGTGGCTAGCCGCCGCGGCAGGTCGCGTCGGTCACCCCTACCCTCACAAGCAGTTGGAACAGTTGTGGCGACGTACGTTGTTGCTGCAGTTCCACGACATCTTGCCGGGCTCGTCAATCGCTTGGGTCAATCAGGAGGCCGTCGCCGAGTTCACCGCTATTCGTGCTGAGCTGGATCAGCTGATGGATGACGCTTGGCGGGCATTGTCACAGGCGGCTGGGCACGAGACCTCCGGGGCGAGCCTGGTCAATCCGTCCCACAGTGATCGTCGCGAGGTCGTCACCGTTGCAGGTCGGCCCGCCCTCGTGGAGGTGCCAACCATGACGGCCCGGCCGTTGACCGATGCGGTGGTTGACCCTGAACACCCGGTGAGGGTGGATCGGGAACCCGATTCGATCCGACTGTCCAACGGACTGGTCGAAGTGTGCATCGACACGCACGACGGGCTGGTGAGCTCGGTTGTTGACGTGGAGGCCGACCGGGAACTCCTGCTGCCCGGGCAGCGCGCCAACCGACTCGTCCTGCACCCCGATTATCCCGACTGTTTCGACGCATGGGAATTGCAGCACCAGTATCGCCATAGTGCTGTTGTGGTGGATGATCTCACCGGACTGGACGTCCTCGAGGACCCATTACGGAGCACGGTGCGGGTTGAACGCGGGGAGTCCGGCTTCACTCAGACCATCACCCTTGACGCCGACAGCCGAGCAGTCGAGTTCAGCCTTGACGTCGACTGGACTGAGCAGGCCCGAGTACTCAAAGTCGACTTTCCGCTCGACGTGGCCGCTGACACCAGCGTCGACGAGATCCAGTTCGGTCATATCAAGCGACCAATCGGTGCCAACACGTCATGGGATGACGCCCACTTTGAAAGCTGTGGACAGCAGTGGATGTTGCTGGGCGAACCTGGATACGCCGTTGCGTTGGCCAACCAGTCCACTTACGGCCATGACGTGAGCCCAGCGGGAGGAGACGAGCACACATCTACCCTGGGGGTGATGGCCCGGCTTACCTTGCTGCGTTCGCCACAGAACCCAGACCCCCACCCCGACCGGGGCAGTCATCACCTTGTCTACAGCCTGCTCACTGACGCCACAGTCGCGTCGGCGCATGTCGAGGCGGCGCGGCTCAACCAGCCGCTCCACGTGCGAGACGGCGTGCTGAATCTGCCCAGTATGGCCCGGATCGAACCGGAACGCGGGCTCGCCGTCGTCGACTCCGTCAAACAGGCCTTCGACGAGTCTGGTGATCTCGTCATCCGGATGCACGAAGCAGACGGTGCCCGCAGCCGGGTGCGTCTACTACTGGACCGGGACGGTTACCTCAGCGAGGTGGACTTGCTCGAGGAACGCGTGAGCGACCCGACCCAACAGCTTCCGACGGTCGCCGTGAGCGCGGTTGACCTCTCCCTGCGTCCTTTCCAGATCTTGACGTTGAGAGTGAGTCAGCGATGAAACTGCTTCTGGTGTGTATCGATGGGATGCGCCTTGACATGGCACTACCCGAGGCACTGCAGCACAATCCTGGATTCATCTACCCCGATCACCCCGCTGACCCGCGATTCGTGCGCGGGGTGGGTGAGGGGGAGCCGGTTCCCGAACACCCCGCTCCAGCCCTGGACCACACCCTGCCCGTTGACCAGGCCCCCGTCGGGCTGGCCCCCACCCTCGCTCGCCTGGTGCGAGGTGACGACCGTTCCCAGGGCACGATCATCCCTATGTGGATGACTCCGCCGACCGATTCGGCTCCCGGCTGGACGACGATCCTCACCGGGGCCACCCATGAGCAGTGCAATGTGTGGTGGAACGAGTTCGTCGGCCATGACCTGGCCCGGCACCCCGACATCCTGTCCCAGATCTTCTTTGCCAACCCGTTGGCGCGCACCATCGCAGCAGCCACGTGGGACGCTTTTGTCAGCCCTTACGGGCCTGGGCCGATCATTCATCAGCGGGTGGACCAGCAACGCACCGGCCAGCACCAGCTGTTCAGTCCCGACTTGTCGGAGGGTATTGACAGGGCCGACGAGCAGGTGTCGTCGTGGGCCGCCTGGCACCTGTTGCACGAGGGCCCGGACGCTGCCGTCGTCTACTTCGAAGGGGTGGACCACGCTGGGCACAGTTACGGGGCGGACTCCGAGCAGTATCGCCAAGCCGTGCGTCACGTCGATGAGCTCACCCGTCACCTCGTCAAGGCCGTCGCAGAGCGTCACGAGCAGCTCGGCGAGCAATGGCTCGTCGCCGTCACCACCGACCACGGGCACAAACCCGAGGGAGGCCACGGCGAGGACGAGGTAGAGGTGCGTCGGAGTTTCCTGGCAGCTCACCACATCGGTGGGGCATTGCCCGATTCATTGCTTCGTACCGATCCCATTCGCAGCCACGAACTGACGCCGCTGTTGCTCAGGGCGATCGGAGTGCACCCTGGTCACATGGACGCCAGCGATGTCGGCGTCTTGCGCGATGTGAAGCCAGTCGGCCCGAGTAGAGAGATGGATTTTGAATGGTGACGACGCACTTGCCTGAGAAGGTCGACGGCGTTCTCTTCGACATGGACGGTACCCTGCTCGACACCCTGTCTGCATGGCGTGCAGCCTCCGAACGGTTGTGGGGCGGCTGTCTGGCTGACGCTGTCAGCGCCGACGTTGACGGGGGCACCGTTGACGATGTCGTCGAGCTGTACCTGCGTGACCACCCGCAGGCAGATCCGCAGGCCACCAGTGAGCGTCTCGTCGACCTTCTGGACGCCTGCCTGGCTGACAACACGGAGCCGATGCCCGGGGCGGACCGTCTGGTGAGGAGGCTGGCCGGTAACGTGCCCATCGCGGTGGCCTCCAACTCCCCCACCCGCCTCGTGCGTGACGGACTGGCCTCGCAAGGCTGGCTGAACCTCTTCGACACCGTCCTTGGGTTCGACGACGTCGCTGCCAGCAAGCCGGCCCCCGACCCCTACCTCGCAGCAGCGAGGCGGATGGGAGTCGACCCGGCCAGATGTGTCGTCATCGAAGACTCTGCCTTCGGGTTGCGTGCTGGACAGGCTGCCGGGGCGTGGGTTCTCGCGCTCGGCGATCGACTCAAGGGCCAGGGGGACATGTGGGTCCCGGGGTTGGATGATGAGCGCGTGACCTCATGGGAGCCCTACCGATGACGGCGTGCGAGTTGACGCCCGCCCTGCAGCGGCGCCTGGACGAGGTCGGTGCTCAGATCGGTTCGAGTGTCAGCGAACACATTGATGAGGCATCGGGTCGGCAGGCTGCGGGCCGATTCGTGGCCTGGATGACGGACACGTGGACTCGCACCATGACCCGTGACGACCACGGCGTCTTCGTCGTCACTGGTGACATTCCGGCCATGTGGTTGCGCGACTCCTCAGCTCAGCTGTGGCCCTTCCTGGCACTGTGCGACCTGCCTGCGGTGTCCCGTCAGATCGGTGACGTGGTCGCTCGGCAGTGGCACTGCATCGGAGTCGACCCCTACGCCAACGCCTTTAACTCTGGTCCGACCGGAGCACATTTCGACCCCGACGATGTTGATCTGCTCGATGAGTTGTGGGAGCGCAAGTACGAGGTTGATTCGCTGGCCTTCCCCGTCGATCTCGCATGGCGGTTGTGGCAGGCCACGGGACGTCCGGACCACCTCAACCGTGCGGTGCACGAGGGGTGTCAACGCATCGTCGAGGTCTGGAACCTGGAACAGGACCATGCCACCCGCTCCACCTATCGTCATGTGCGCCCCAGCGAACCCGTCGACACCCTTGGCGCTGATGGCTCGGGAGGGCCAGTGGGGCACACCGGGATGACGTGGAGCGGGTTCCGGCCTTCCGACGACGCTTGCCGCTACGGATACAACATCCCGGCACAGTTCATGGCCATGCGTTCGCTGCGCCAGATTGGCGAGTTCTGTCGCGTCTGGGACGACGAGAGCCTTGCCGAATGCGCCGCGAGGTTGGCCGCTGACATCGACGCCGGGGTGAGGCAATTCGGCGTCGTGACGGATCACCTTGCGTACGAGGTCGACGGGCTCGGATCAGTAGTGGAGATGGACGACGCGAACATGCCGTCGCTGCTGTCGCTGCCTCTGACCAGCGACCTTGCCCGTGACGATCCGCTCTACCAGGCCACCCGGAACTGGGTGCTCAGCGAGGCCAACCCTTACCTGTTCAGCGGCCCGACAGCACGGGGCATTGGCAGCCCGCACAGTCCCGACGGCTACATCTGGCACATCGGTTTGGCGGTGCAGGGGCTCACTGGGGACGACGTTGAGGCGCGCGACTGTCTGAGGACGATCCTCGCCACCGATGGTGGCACTGGCTGGACGCACGAGAGTTTCGATCCACATGACCCCACTCGGTTCACGCGCGGGTGGTTCAGTTGGTCGAACTCAATGGCTTGCCTGCTCATGATGAAGGTGGCCGGTATCGACGCCATCACCGGTGCCAGTTGACCCCCATTGCGGTGAGCCGGCGGGTCTGGGCCTCCAACTCTGATTGCGGCCGAGCCGGATCGCCGGTCCACAGCTGTTCGGCGATCGATGTGCCGCGCGGGAAGGCGGCGTCTTCGACTTGGGCGGGGGTGCGCAGGTATTCAGTCCACAGTTGGAATTGCCCACCCAGCAGGTGTGGCGAGTCCACTGCGGCAAGTACATCCTGCAGCCCGGCGACGTCGTCCATGGTCATCGGGGCAGCTATCGTCACTGGTGCCTCCGGACCCGCTTCAATGCCGTGATCCAGGTACGTGTGCCGGGCGGGTGCGCCGATGACGTCGTGGCCTGCGGCGACGGCGCGGGAGATGTCGTCGGCGTCTCGCCACACCATCACCGTCACTTCCTTGGGGGCACCGGCCTCTAACACCTCGTCCCAGGCAATGATCTGACGGCCTGCGGCGACCACGTGATCACAGATCTGCCGCTCGAACCAAGCCTGGGCCTGGTGTGGTGTCGTGATCCCCAGTTCGGTAAGCCGAGCCCGGGTTTGCTGGTGGTCGAACCACTCCTTTCCGGGGCATTCGTCACCACCGATGTGGATTGGTGAGTCCGGGAAGATCTCCATCACGGCGTCTAAGGCATCGCGGCAGAAACCCAAGGAATCGTCGGTCAGGTTGATGTGATGCTCCGACACCCCGAAAGCAGTACGTGGGTGATCCAGTGGTATTCCGCAGCCCAGCGCGGGATAGGCGGCCACTACCGATTCGGTGTGGCCCGGCAGGTCAATTTCTGGCACAACCGTGATACCCAGCAGCCCTGCCCGTTTGTTGATGGCGCTCAGCTGCTCGACGGTGTAGGCGCCTCCGTGAGGTACGTGATCATGCTCGGCGACGTCGTCACAATCGTTGTCGTCGGGTGGTGGTTGGTGCCCTCGTACCGTTCCCGGACGCCAGGCCCCTACCGTGGTCAGACGTGGCCACCCCGGTACCGGCAGGCGCCATCCTTGGTCGTCGGTGAGGTGTAGGTGTAGCCGGTTGAGCTTGTGCATGGCCAGCACATCCAGGAAGCGCGTGATGAACGAGGCGGGCATGAAGTGCCTCGAGACATCCAAGTGCGCCCCTCGCCAACTGTAATGTGGCGCGTCGACGATGACACCCTTCGGAAGGTGCAGGTGTTCTCGGGCCAGCGGGCCGGGCCCGTGGACCCACGGGGGGAGTAGCTGCAGCAAGGTCTGCACCGCCCATCGTGCGCCATTTGGGTCGCCGGCGGTGATGCGGATCTGCGTGTCGATCTCGATGCGGTATCCCTCTGCCTCCAAGGCGGGATTCACTGTGACGATGAGAGAAATGGTGTCGGTGTGTGACGTTACGCGCACGACGTCCAATGCCGGGGCCAGTCGCTCGGCAAGGGTGGTGACAGCATCGGCGACCTCGTCGGGGCCAGCCCAGGAGAGGACGGTTGGCAGGGGGAATCGTCCCTCGGTGAACTGCACGTGGCGGGGCTGGGGACACAAGCCTCGAATCAGGGTGTCGTTGGAGGGGACGGGCATCTCTACTCCTCGTGGCATCGCCTGCCAATAGGGTGCTCCACAGATTACCTGGGATTGGAGTTGCTTATGCTGGGGGACGACCAATCGCGCACAGGAGCTATGCCCATGCCCGTCAACCGCCATCCTCGGCTGCTCGCCGCAGGTATTACGTACCGCGACCTCGTCATCTCTGGAATCGGGCGGCTGCCTGCGTTGGGGGAGGAACGCTACGGCACGGACTTCGTCGCCACGTGGGGTGGGATTGCCAACACGGCTCGGATTGCAGCAAGCCTGGGAGCACGGGTGCAATTGCTCACGGGTCTAGGTGACGACCTCAACTCGCAGATGTGTCGTCGTGAATTGATCGACTGGGGCATCGATCTGGCCCAGAGCCCGATCAATCCGGGCTGGGCGCTCCCGGTGACGATGAGTCAGGCGTGTGGCACCGAGCGGGCTATGACGACCGTGGAAACGGCGTTGCCAGTCCCTTTCCCCGCTCCTAGTCTTGACGGAGTCGACGCAGTAGTCACCCATGTCTCGATTCCCGCTGACGTCTGGCTGTACGAAGCCGCCGATGCCGGAATCCCGGTGATTGCAGACCATGGATTTGAGGAGGGGCAGGAATCCGGGGTGCTCGAGGCGGTGTCGGGATGTACCTGCTACACGCCTAACGCAGCTGAGGCGATGCAACTGACCGGTACCGACGATCCGGTGCGGGCGGCGCGATCCCTCGCCGAGCACGTGCCGGTCGTCATCGTCACATGTGGCGGCGACGGGATCGTCGGTGTGGATTCCCGCACTGGTGAGGAGGCCCATGTTCCGGCAGTGGCCATTGATCCGGTCAACACCACAGGTGCCGGAGACGCCACCGTGGCTGGCCTGGCCTGGAGCTGGGAATGGCAGGTCTCGTTGGCCCGAAAGCTCGATGTTGCAGCCTTGGTGGGAGCCATCGTCACGTCGCGAGCGCACGGGACCACGGATCCGCTCACACCTGAGGATCTGCTCGCCTGGATACCGCGAGACCCAGAGCGGTTCGGGTTCCTTGCTGAACTGTTGCGGTGAGTGGTTACGGAACCGAGCTCATCTCTGGCGGGAGTCAGCCTGGACCGGCAGCTTCGCCATGACGCAGAACCCGCCCTCTTTGCGAGGCCCCGCGGACAGTCGTCCGCCCATCGACGTCACCCTCTCACGCATGCCCTGCAGCCCGTGGCCGCGCCCGTCTCCCTGGACGGCGTCTCCATACCCGTCGTCGACAATCTCCACATGGATTGCGGTTGGCGAATAGGCCAAGGTCACTGAGGCGTGAGCGCCCGGGCCAGCGTGTTTGAGGACGTTGGTGAGGGCCTCCTGGACGACTCGGTAGGCCACCAGACCGAGGGCCTGGGAGACGACCGGCTCCTGTCCCGTGACGGTGAAGGTGACCTTCACCCCGGACTTCTCGACGAGCTCGGGAATCTCCGCCAGCCCGGGGGAGGGGGAGTAGTCGGCGTCGGTGTCCTGTCGCAGCACCCCGACGATGCGACGCATCTCGACGAGGGCCTCGCGACCGGTCTCGGCGATGGTGTCGAGGACCTCGGGGGCCTTCTCCGGCTTCTTCGTCGCCAAGGCCTTGCCGCCCTCCGCCTGCACGATCATGACCGACAGTGAGTGGGCGACGATGTCGTGGAGCTCGCGGGCGATCTCGTTGCGGGTGCGTTCCTCGGCGACCCTGGCCTGCTGCTCACGTTCAGCGAGGATGGCTCGGTAGCGTTGGGCCTTGGCGATGCGCTGTTGGGAGTCGATGAGGGCGGACTCGCGCAGTCGTCGTCCCACCGCGTAGGGGGTCAGGACCAAGCCGGCACAGACCGCCATCGCAAGGATTAGCAGCACCCACGGCGTCCCCGAGGTGGGGTCATATCCAGCGGTGATGGTGAGTTGCCATCTCATCGGGCCGATCACCGAACCCAGCGCTCCGACCCACAACACCCAGCGAGACTGGTGGCCGTCCACCCATCTGGCCACCGAGTAGGAGGCGATGGGGACGATGAAGATGCTCAGTACCGGGAAGGGCACGAAGATGAATTGGATGGCCCCGCCGAGGGCCACCAGGGTCATCATGAGCAGGGGATGATCACGGCGCATCGGCAGCGAGGCCACCATGATCATGGAGGAGACGAGGGCCGCGGCGTACTCGGGATGGGGTCGTTCGACCAGGCTGACGAGATAGGGGACGATCGTCACCACGGCCATCACGAGGGTGAGGGTGACGTCTCCCCACCAGGCCCGTTCGGTGTCTGCCGGACGACCGTCGTCGAGCTTGGGGTCCAGCACCTCCTCCATGCCGGGGATGGAGATCTGCGGGACGTTGTTGCGGGTCGGGTTGAACCGGTTGAGGCGGGCACGCACACCGGATCCGAGGGATCCGTTGGAACGGTTGTCCGCGGTCGAGGTCTGCGATCCGGTCTCCTCCATGACCGCCAGTCTAGGAAGACCGTCCAACCATGGTGGATTGGTTTCTGATGTCGGGTGACGGTGTGTGGAATGGCAACGCGCACGGTCGGTGACCACTTCGCCACACACAGCTCGCCCGCCGGCTGGTCGGTGAGCCGCCCCCTAGACTTGGGACTGACGATCACGGCGACACGGAAGGTTCCCATGAAGATTCTCATCACCGGCGGGGCCGGTTACATCGGATCGACGGTCGGTTCGGCATGCGAGGAGGCAGGCCACGAGGTCGTCGTCCTGGACGACCTGTCCGCGGGACGCCGCGAGTTTGTCCGCGACCGCACCTTCTACCAGGGCGACATCGCCGACCAGGACCTGCTCGACCGCGTCTTCACCGAGAACCAGATCGACGCCGTCGTGCACTGCGCGGCTAAGATCATCGTCCCGGAGTCGGTTGATGAGCCGCTGACCTACTACGACAACAACGTCGGCAAGACCGTCGCCCTGCTCAAGGGCATGGAGCGCAACGGTGTGCACCGCATCCTGTTCTCCTCCTCCGCCTCGATCTATGCCACCGACGAAGAATTCAAGGTGACCGAGCAGTCCGCCCTGGACCCCGGTTCCCCCTACGCGACCACCAAGTTCATGGTGGAGTTCATCCTGCGTGACGCCGCCCACGCCTCCGACCTCAAGGCTCTCAGTCTGCGCTACTTCAACCCGATCGGTTCGGACCCGAAGCTGCGCACCGGCCAGCAGATCGAGCACCCGACCCACGTGCTCGGCAAGATGATCGACGCTTGGATGGAGGACTCCACCTTCACCGTCACCGGTGTTGAGTGGCCCACCCGTGACGGTTCGGGCATCCGGGACTTCATCCACGTCTGGGACCTCGCCCGTGCCCACGTCGCCGCCCTGGAGCACCTCGACGAGGTCACCACCGAGGACCCATATCAGGTGTTCAACATCGGCACCGGGAATGGCGTCACCGTCAAGGAGCTCGTCAAGGCCTTCGAGGAGGGCACTGGCAAACCCCTCGACGTCGTCTACGGTCCGCCGCGCCCCGGCGATGTCGCCGGCGCCTACACGGTCTCCAGCCGAGCCAAGGACCTGCTCGGGTGGAGTGCGGAGCTGACCCCGGCCGATGGCATTCGTGACGCCATCGCGTGGCTGCCCGAGCGCAAGAAGATCTTGGGCTACTGATCTCCCGAACCCTCGACCCGTCACCGGCCTCGCACTCGTGCGGGGCCGGTGGTGTTTTCCCGGGCTGCGTGATTCCGGGGGGCGATGTGACGGTGTCAGAGTGGACGGATGAAGGCCAGCACCATCGTCGTCAGCTGGTTGGTCATCCGGTCGATGTCGGCCTTTCGCCCTGACGCCATGGTCGCCAGCACCCGGGAGTCGAAGACCCCGCGGGTGACCTCGATGAGGTCGTTGACGCTGATCGTCGTCGTGACGTCGTGGTCGCGCAGGGCTTGTTCCACCATCTCGCGCAGGGCGGGAGAAATGGCTGCCTCGACGTGTTGGTATGCCTCCCGCAGTTGTGGATTTCGTGTTGCCTCGAGGGTGATCTCCAGGATCGCCACAACCGTCGTCGGGTCCGAGCCGACCGCCGACGAGAAGAGGGCGATGATGTCGTGGATTCGATCCCGCAGGACGTCCTGGCCGTCATTGGGGAAGTCCAAGGAGGAGCTGAGGACAGCCAGATTCTTCTCGGCGTAGCGGCTCAACACCGCCATGCACAGCTCGTCCTTGGAATCGAAGTTCGAGTAGAACGCTCCGCGGGTGAACCCGGCCTTCTCGCAGATCTCCTCGACGGTCGACCCCGGTACCCCCTTGCGGGCGAAGACGGCGACAGCGGCGTCGGCCAGTCGCGCCTGGGTGACTGCGCGACGAGCAGAGACTGTGGTGGTGGACATGACGCTCCTGGAGGCCTCGCGGGTTGAATACGACAGTGTATCGGATACGATACTGCATCGAATACAAAATTGTATCGAGTGGTGCTCGGGCGAGTTCATTGCGGGGTGATGATGTCCTCCTTCCTTCACGATGTCGGGGAGTGTTGCTTCCGCAGGGCCAAGACCGTTGTCGCCCTGTGGCTGGGCCTGTTGGTCCTGCTCGGGGTGGGGATGGTCGCCCTGCAGAGCGACTACGACGACTCCTTCACCATCCCGGGCGCCCCCTCCCAGGTGGCCTACGACAACCTCCAGGTGACCTTCCCGCAGGCCTCCGCGTTGAGCGCCAACGTCGTCATCACCGTGCCCGATGGCACCGACATCTCGTCGAAACCCATTCGTTCCCGGATCGAGAGAGGTGTCGAGGAGCTCAGGGACCTCAAGGACGTAACGGGGGCGACCTCGCCCTGGAGCAAGCACGTCACCGGGATGATCAACAAGGATCACACCGCGGCCGTCATTCAGGTTGAACTGGGGCAGGTCAGCTCGGTGACCTTTCCCGACTCCGGACGTGATGATCTGCAACGGCTGGGGCACGAGATCCAGGCCGACCTGCCGTCGGGATCACATGTCTATGTCGGTGGCCCGGCCTTCGAGGCGATGCTGCCCTCCCTGTCGATCACCGAGGTCATCGGGGTCGGGGTGGCCCTCGTCGTCCTCGCCGTCACCCTGGGATCCTTGGTGGCAGCCGGGATGCCGATCATCACAGCCGTCCTCGGGGTGGGCATCACCTACGCGATCATGGCGATCCTCACCCGGTTCACGACGGTCAACTCCGTCACCCCGATGCTCGCCGTCATGCTGGGGCTGGCCGTCGGGATCGACTACGCCCTGTTCATCCTCTCCCGCCACCGCGATCAGTTGCGTGACGGCTTCGAGGTGCAGGAATCGGCTGCTCGAGCCGTCGCGACGTCGGGGTCGGCCGTTGTCTTCGCCGGGACGACGGTCGTCATCGCTCTCATCGGGTTGGCCATCGCCAAGATCCCCTTCCTCACCGTCATGGGCGTCTTCGCCGCCGTCGGCGTCGCTCTCGCCGTCGTCATCGCCCTGACGATGTTGCCGGCCTTCATGGGCCTGATGGGGGAGAGACTGCGTCCGCGGAAATCTCGTCGCGGACGGGGGTCGAAACCAGCCCAGGTGACAGCCAGAGCGAGCAGGAACGACGATGCCACAGCCGGTACGGAGACACCGTCAACCGGCACCAAAGCGGTTGGTAAGGGGGAACGTTCCGGCGGCATCTTCGGGTGGTGGGTACGCACCGTCACCCGCTTCCCGCTGGCGACCATCCTCGTCGTCGTGGTGGGTCTGGGAGCGCTGGCCGTTCCGATGAAGGACCTCCACCTCGGCCTGCCCACCGCCGCAGAACTGCCCGCAGACAACACGGCCCGGCAGACCTACGACGCCCTGGAGAAGAAGTTCGGGCCGGGATTCAATGGCCCGGTCATCGTCACCGCCGACATCGTCACCTCCACCGACCCGATGAAGATCGTCAACGGGCTCAAGGCCGACATCGAGAAGCTCCCCGGCGTCGACACCGTCGCTCTGGCAGTACCGAACCAGAACGCCGACACCGCCATGGTCCAGGTGCTGCCGACCACGGGTCCCACCGACGAGGCGACCAACAACCTGGTCCGCGAATTGCGCGACCACAAGGCCGAATGGCATGACGAGTACGGGGTCGACACCGCCGTCACCGGACTGACGGCCATCAAACTCGACGTCTCCGACCGTCTGGGAGCCGCCCTGCTGCCCTTCGGAGTCTTCGTCGTCGGGCTGTGTCTGGTGCTGTTGACGGTGGTGTTCCGATCGATCGCGGTCCCCATCAAAGCGACTGTCGGCTATCTGCTCTCAGTGCTGGCTGCCTTCGGAGCTGCGCAGTTGGTCTTCAACCGAGGCATCGGCCTGTCGGTGGTCAACCTCGACCGTCCAGTCCCGATCATCTCCTTCATGCCGATCGTCGTCATGGGCATCCTCTTCGGTCTGGCCATGGATTACGAGGTCTTCCTGGTGTCGCGAATGCGCGAGGAGTACGTCCACACCGGCAACGCCAGTGGTTCCGTCATCAGGGGCTTCATCGGTTCGGGCAAGGTCGTCACGGCAGCAGCCGTCATCATGTTCTCGGTCTTCGCCTTCTTCGTCCCAGAAGGCATGAACGCCATCAAGGAGATCGCCCTGGCCCTGGCCATCGGCATTCTCGCCGACGCCTTCCTGGTGCGAATGACCCTCGTCCCGGCCGGCATGGCCCTGCTCGGTGACAAGGCCTGGTGGCTGCCCGGATGGCTGGATCGCCGCTTGCCCCGCTTCGACATCGAGGGGGAGGGGATTGCCCACGAGGAGAGACTCGCCGAATGGCCCACCCCTGACCACACCGAGGCCCTGCACGCCGAGGGGATCGGGGTCGATGGTCTCTTCGCTGACCTCGACCTGCACGTCGAGCCACATGAGGTGCAGGCCGTCGTGGGGTCACCGGGCTCGGTCACGGCCGTGCTGCTGGCGGCCGGGGGACGACTTGCCATCGACCACGGTCGGATGAGGTCGGGCGGCCGTCTCCTCCCCGAGCGGGCCTCCGTGGTGCGTCGGGTGGCATGGCTCATCGATGCCGCCGACAAGAACCTCACCGAGGAACTGCAGGCAGCCGCAGCAGCCCTCACCCATCCGCCGCGACGCCCACCGCGTCTGTTCCTCATTGACCACGCTGATCAGATCGTCGAGCAGTCCCACCGCGACCAGCTGGAATCCCTCATTGTCGAGGTGAATCAGGCCGGTGAGGCCGCCGTGATCCTGGGAGCCCAGCGTGCCGGCCGCATTGACTGGCTGGAGCCACAGGCCGTTCATGACCTGACCGAACACCAACCCGAGCCATCCCTCGGAGGTACCCGATGATGACCGAACGTTCCCACTCCACGATCAGGTTGCGGTGGCCGGCGGTGGTCGCCCTGATCCTCGTACCGTTGGTGGTGGTGGCCGGCCTGGTCGGCACCACCTGGCGGACCACTGACCGGCTGGGCCAGGTGAAGGCGGCGGTTGTCAACGAGGACAAGGCCGTCGAGGTCGGTGGACGACTGGTTCCCATCGGACGCCAGCTCACCGCGGAACTGGTCGATTCTGGCTCTCACACCACTGACGGCCACACCGTCGACTGGACCTTGACCGACGCCGACGGGGCCGCCAAGGGGCTGCGAGACGGCACCTACTCGGCGGTCGTGACGATCCCGGAGTCCTTCTCGTCCGACGCCACCTCCTACTCCGCCAATGACGCGGCCAAGGCCAAGCCAGCCCTCATCGACGTCACCACCTCCCAAACCTCCCCGGTCTCCGACACCACCATCGCGGCCCTCACCGCCCAGGTGGCGCGGCATTCCCTCAACACCACCCTGACCTCGGGGTACCTCGAGAACGTCTACATCGGCTTCAACCGCTTCGCCCAGCAGATGGGCAAGATGGCCGACGCCGCGGCCAAGCTCGATGACGGGGCGACGAAACTTGCCGACGGCACGAAGAAGTCAGCCGCCGGGGCGGGAACCCTGGCCGCTGGCATGACGAAGCTCAGCGGGGGAACCCAGCAGCTGAAGACCAGTGGCGGCAAGCTCACCGACGGCGTCTCCCAGCTCTCGGGTGGCCTCAACATCCTGTCCGACAAGGGAAAACAACTCAGTTACGGTGCGAACGGTCTGGCCAGCGGGGTGGCGACCTACACCGATGGCACCGGCAAGGTCGTCGACGGAATCGGTCAGCTGTCCGCCGGCCTGACGACGATGGACCAGAAGGTCAGCGCGGCCACCGGCAAGATCGACACCTCCCAGCTCAACCAGCTCACCGACGGGGCAAGCCAATTAGCGGACGGCATCGACCAATTCACCGATGGCCTGGTCGGATATCGCACCGAGATTCGTCAGTACGCCTCCGGGGAGAAGACCGCCGAACTCAAGAAGGAGTCCTTGTCCAAGGGTGAGGCGGATTTCATGGCACGCTGCACCCAGAGGCACACCGCACAGGATTGCCAGAATCTGCGGCCCCTCGTCCGCGACGCCATGACCGACGGGTACGCTCTCGGGGTGAGGGCTGGATCGGCGGTGGCCGTCAAGGCGATGTCCGTCAAGGACCCCAACTCCGGCATGAGCATCGACGACGGCATCGACCAGCTGGCTGACGGCTCCTCGCAGCTGTCCCAGGGTGTCGACAAGTTCACGGTCGAGATACGTACCGGACTGCCCAAGGTGGTCGGCCAGGTTGCCCAGCTGCGAGATGGCATCCATCAGACCGCCACTGGCGCCCAGACCTTGGCCGCCAAGTCCCAGCAACTCAAGGAAAGCGGGGCCAAGCTCTCCGCGGGGGCTGTGACCTTCGCCAATGGTGTTGACGCCTACACCGGCGGGGCCTCCAAGGCGGCCGCCTCGACCTCGGAGCTCGAGCAGGGGGTCAATCAGTACGTCGGCGGTGTGAATCACCTCTCTGACGGGGTGAGGAAGGCTTCCGCGGGGGTCGGCACCTTTGCGTCCGGGATGACGAAACTCAACGGTGGGGCCCAGAGACTCACCGACGGCACTGGCAAGTTCTCCGGTGAGCTTGCGGCCGGGGCCAAGAAGGTGCCGACCTACTCTCAGAATGACCGCACCAAGCTGGCTGACGTCGTGTCCGCTCCCGTCAATGGGGATGGGCCTGCCATTGCGACCTCGGTGGCCGCGGTGGCGGTTCTGCTCATCCTTGGTGCCTGGATCGCTGCTCTGGCGACCTGGCTGGTGGCTCGCACAGTTCCCTCGCGGGCGCTGAGCTCCGCGCGCTCGACCCTGGGCCTGCTGGCCCGGACGATGTCGGTCGGCGCCATCGTGACCGTCGCGGTGAGTATTGGCCTGGCGGTCATCGGCGGGGTGGTGTTGGGTCTCTCGGTACCACGGTCGATCGGATTGGGAGGATTGCTGCTCCTCATCGGGGCGATGTTCGGCCTGATCAACCACGCCCTGGCCGCTTGGTTGCATGGCCTGGGGCGGCTCATCAGCGTCGTCCTGGTGACGGCGAGTGTTGCTGCCGGGCTGGCGAGCACCGTCCCCGCCCTGGTGCACTGGGTCGACGCTATCTCCCCGCTGCGACCTGCTTTGCAGGCGGAGCAGGCTGTGGTGGCCGGGAACAATCCCAGCTTCGGATCCCTGCTGGCCGTTGTCATATGGGCGGTGGCGGCCCTCATCGCCAGTCTGCTCGCAGTGGCGCGACGGCGTCAGACCAGTGCCAGGGAACTGCTGGCCGCCAGCGCAGCCTGAGCGTGCGGCAGCGATCTAGAGTGGCACCATGAACAAACCCCTCCTCGCGAGTCTTGCCGTTCTGGCCAGTGTCGTTGCAGTGGCCAGCCGGATCCGCTCGGTGCGGAGGGGTTGGATCGACGAGGTGTGGCGATTCGGCATGGAGGGGATTGAGGAAGGCCCCGACGACGAGCAGCGGAGCTGATCGTCGAGACCACCTCGTCCCTCGCCAGGTCCGGTCTTGTCGGGTCTTCTCTCACTCGGTCCGAGCCAGCCCGTCGGCAAGCACTCGGTTCAGGGTCGGACGGGTCGCCCACAGACCCAGCCGCACCATGCCTGCACCGATGAGAATGGTGCCGACCGTCACGAGGATCGTCACCGGCCTCAGGACGAGGGCCACCCCCACCATCGGGACGATCAGCAGTCCCGTGGCGACCAGGCCTGTCACCATGGCGAACCTCATTGGTGAGATGACGGTGATCCGTCGCACCTTGTCCTGGGTGGCCAGATCCATCCCGACGATGTCCAGACCCACCTCGACCGAGCGGCGGTCGAGAATCGCAGAGGCCTGGTTGACGCCCACCGAGCAGGCCACCGTGGCGAAGGCGAAGACAATGAGCAGGATGGTGCCGGTCTGCAGGTCCTGCCCGATGATCTGGGCAGCAGGGTCGGCGCTGGTGCCGTTGCCCGCCGCCTGCATCATGGCGGCCCCGGTTCCTGCGAGCATTCCCACCACGCACACCGCTCCCAGGGAGGCGACCTGGGTCCAGGCAGCCCGCGGGTTCTCCAGCACCTGACGGGCAGCGACCAGATCGGTGGCATTCCTGGCCTTGTTGAGGCGGTGCTTGAAGTACATCGACAACAGCTTGGGGCCGATGATGTTGGCGAGCTCGACGACGGCTGCCAGCAGGATGGCGAGGAAGACGTACACACCGACGACGCCGGTCTGACGTCCGAGGACGCTGAGTACAGCCTTCGAGGAGACGAGGACGAGGACGATGGCTCCTCCGATGGCCAGCCGAACCCATGACACCGAGCGAGGCTGACTGCGCATTCGCACTCCGAGGGGAGAGACGTCGACCCGTCTCAGACCAATGGCGGAACTGATGAGGGCGAGGAGTACCAGGGCCAGGATGACCCCGGCCACCGGAGCGGGTCCGAGCAGGACCGAGCTCGCACCGATCTGGCTGCCGTTGAAGGACAGTCGTCCCAGTAGGGGCACGCAGATGAGGTAGCCGACGATGCCGAGCAGGGACCCGACGAGAGCTTGCAGGCCTGCCTCGACCAGTGTGACCACCCGCAACAGATGGGATGACGCCCCGATGAGACGCAAGGAGGACAGCCGATCGTCGCGACGTCGGGCGGACAACCGCGCGGCCGAGGAGGCCAGGGTCATCAGTGGCAACACCAGCAGGATGACGGCGATTGACGAGGTCAGCTTGTAGAAGGAGGCATTCTCACCGGACAGGTGCCACATCATGACGGCACCGCCGGTGACGTCGAGGATGATCGTCGTGATGACCGCGAAGGCGACCACCGGCAGCCGCCAGGTCGAGTGATCAGCGGCCGAGGTGCGCAGGGTCATGCTGAGGATCGACGAGGTCGCCGGGCGTCCCGCTTTGGTCGCGAGTGGTTCGGGGACGGAGATCGACGGGATCTGCTGATCCGCGGTTCCCGGTTCAATGGTGGACTTCGTGGTCATGGTCACCACCTCCCGTCGGAATGGCGCATCTCGTCGGAGACGATCCGGCCGTCCTGCAGGCGCAGGATGCGCTGACAGCGGCGGGCGACGCCCTCGTCATGGGTGACGACGATGAGGGTGCGTCCCCTCCCGGTCGTCGCCGAGAGCAGGATGGACATCACCTCGACGGCAGTGGCCGAGTCGAGGGCTCCGGTGGGCTCGTCGGCGAAGACGATCGCCGGGTCGATGACCTGGGATCGGGCGATGGCTACTCGCTGCGCTTGGCCGCCGGAGAGTTGACCGATGCGTCGTTCCTCCATGCCTCCCAGTCCCATCGAGCTCAGCCACTGGACGGCGTACCCGACGGCCTGGGACCGAGAGGCGCCATTGAGCATGAGAGGCAGGGCGGTGTTCTCGACGGCGGTGAGCTCGGGGACGAGCATTCCTTGCTGGAAGACGAACCCGAGGGACTGGCGACGCAGTTGGGCCCGTCCCTCGCTGGAGAGACTCTCGACGTTGACGACGCGGTCGGGCAGACCCAGCTCGATGCTGCCGGAGTCGACCGAGAGGATCCCGGACAGGCAGTGCAACAGGGTGGTCTTTCCCGATCCGGACGGCCCCATGACGGCGACCGACTGGCCGGCCGGGATGGCGATGTCGACGTGGTCGAGGGCACGAGTCGTCCCGTAGGTCTTCGTCAGTCCCAGGGTGCGGAGGTGAGCGCCGGGGACAGGTTCGGCGACGGCGTGAGGGTTGGGTCGGGTTGGCGTCAACATGTCATCCACCGTGCTGCCCGGGCCCCTCGTCGCACATCGTGCTGGCGGACGAAGTGGAGGGTCCTCCTGTAGTGGGAGAACGGTGGTGTCACGGGCTCGGCTCCGATGATCATGGGAGCGTCGAGGAAGAAGATTAGCGCGCAGGGTTGTTCGCTGTCTCAGATTGGTGCCGTGACCAGAGTTGAATAGATCCCTATCCTCTAGTTGTTGTACGGCGTCCTGCGATAGGCTGTAGCAATGGAATTGATGTCTCCACGCGATGCTTACATTTATTATTTTAAGTACTACCTCAAGATCTCATCCGAACTACGCAACATGGTACTGGGATTCTGGGTCAGTGACCCATTAGATATAGTGCAAGTAGTGTACAGAATCGAGGAAAGTAACCTCCTGCGCGGTAGGGCTTGCTACGAGCCAGTAGAGGACTGGGGAGACAAGATCCCGAATCCACCAAAACTAGAGACGATGGATCCAGATTCCATCGTAAGAGTACTTGATCATATTGACCCCGCAAACAACGCGATTCATCATATGGTGATGATGCTCGCCATAGATATTCGCGAACCTAGTGAAATACAAGTAATAAATAATGGAATCGGATGGATCGGCGAGCCGACAGATATACTTCCTGGCATATATAAGGTCCCTTTGGATTAAAAAGGTACACCTCCGGGAGCAATGAAGAGACTAGAAGAGATTAAAGGCAAAAATCTTGATCGGCCTCGCCATGGCCCGCCGCGTCGGCAGATCCCCATCGGCACCGGTCCCGACCGCACAGTCCTCGAACCCCTCGGATCGTCGAGGTCCCGTCGTATGGTGTGTCCATGACGACCAACGACCGCTCGCTCCCATCAGATCTGCCCTCTCAGCTGCTCATTGACGGAGAATGGGTGGACGCCGAGGCGTCCCGCACCTTCGACGTCCTCGACCCCTCCACCGAGAAGTCACTCGTCGCCATCGCCGATGCTTCCGTCAACCAGGGCACTGACGCCCTCGACGCCGCCGTCCGTGCCCAGGAGTCCTGGGCCGACACCTCCCCGCGTGAGCGCGGTGAGATCCTGCGCAAGGCCTTCGAGCTCGTCACCGAGCGCAAGGACGACTTCGCCAAGCTCATGACCCTCGAGATGGGCAAGCCGCTGGCCGAGTCCTACGGAGAGGTCGCCTACGGCGGGGAGTTCCTGCGTTGGTTCTCCGAGGAGGCAGTGCGCATTCGCGGTGACTACGGCCTGCTCCCGGAGGGCAAGATCCGCCAGCTCGTCACCAAGCGACCCGTCGGCCCGTGCCTGTTCATCACCCCGTGGAACTTCCCGCTGGCCATGGCCACCCGTAAGATCGCCCCGGCCCTTGCCGCTGGCTGCACGGTGGTCATCCGCCCGGCCTCGGCCACCCCGCTGACCACCCTGCTCTTCGCCAAGACCCTCGTCGACGCCGGTCTTCCCGCCGGGGTCGTCAACGTCATCACCGGTCGTGACCACGCCGTCACGGACGCCGTCCTGGAGGATCCGCGGCTGCGCAAGCTCTCCTTCACCGGATCCACCGGGGTTGGCGTCAACCTGTTGGAGAAGGCAGCCAAGCACGTGCTGCGCACCTCGATGGAGTTGGGCGGCAACGCTCCCTTCATCGTCTTCGACGACGCCGACCTCGACCAGGCCATTGCCGGTGCCAAGGGCGCCAAGATGCGCAACATGGGAGAGGCCTGCATCGCTGCCAACCGGTTCATCGTCCACGAGTCGGTGGCCGAGGAGTTCACCAACCGGATGGTCGAGATGATGTCCGGCCTCACCGTCGGGGATGGTCTGGACGAGAAGTCCGAGGTCGGCCCCATGATCACCGAGAAGGATCGTGAGAAGGTCGACGACCTGGTTCGTTCCGCGGTAGAGGCCGGTGCGACTGTTCGCTGCGGCGGCGAGATCCCTGCGGGCAAGGGCTGGTTCTACCCGCCGACGGTGCTCTCCGGTGTGTCCGCCGATGCCGAGATCATGCAGACCGAGATCTTCGGACCGATCGCCCCGATCACCACCTTCAGCACCGAGGAAGAGGCCTTGGCCATCGCCAACTCCGTCCCCGTCGGACTGGCCGGTTACGTCTTCACCGGCGACACCGCGCGGATCCTGCGGATGGGTCAGAAGCTGGAGACCGGCATGATCGGTGCCAATCTCGGTGTCTTCTCCAACGCGGCTGCCCCATTTGGTGGTGTCAAGGAGTCCGGTCTGGGCCGAGAAGGTTCCTACCAGGGCATTGAGGAATTCCTGGAGACGATCTACGTCGCTCTTCCGGCGTGACTCAAAGGACGTGATCTCGAGGGTGGGACGGTAGCGTCTGCCGGGTGGGCACCTCACGTCTCCGACTCATCACCGCCGTCGTCCTGACGGGGCTGGTGTCCGGACTCATCGGTGGCCTCATCGGCGAGCTGTCCCACCTCATCGAGGCCTGTGCCTTCGGTGCTCCCTTCTCCTCCTCGACGACCGGCGTCGGCGGGGTCGTCATGTGGCGACGGTTGGTCGCCCCGATCGCGGGCGCTGTCATCGCGGGCCTGACGTGGTGGTGGTTGCGTCCGCGTCCGTCAGGTTCGATCATCTCGGTACGCCAGGCTGTTGACATCGACTCCCCGAAACGTTTGCGGCCGATCGAAACCATCGTTGACGCCCTGGCCCAGCTCGTCGTCGTAGGGTCGGGAAGTTCCCTGGGCCGAGAGGCCGCGCCTCGTCAGATGGCTGCCCTGGCCGCCCAGGGGCTGTCCGACGGATTCCGCGTTGACGGCTCGACGAGACGAGTGCTGTTGGCCAGTGCCGCCGGGGCTGGTCTGGCGTCGGTCTACAACGTGCCGGTCGCCGGTGCCCTCTATGCCTTGGAACTGACGGTGCGTCCCGACCTGCGCACCCGGCGCGGTTGGGGACAGGTTGGGATTGCCGTCGTCATCTCGGTGCTCTCGACGGTGACGGCCTGGATCTTCAACCATGATCGGCCCATCTACCGCTCCCCGGTGGCCGAGGTTACCCCTTTCGGTCTGGGATGGATCGTCCTCCTCGTCGCAGTAGCCACCCCCATCGGAGCAGGGATGGGCGTGCTCTTCGGGGAGATGAAACGTCGCGTCCCGGTGACCTCCCGACTGTGGTGGACGGTGCCGCTCGGATCGATCGGAGTGACGGCCATCGCTCTCATAGCTCCCCAGGTGGTCGGAAACGGTCAGGTCATCGTCAATCTGGTACTGGCCCACCCCGTCGCCCCGGCCACGTTGGCGATTCTGCTCGTCGGGAAGATCCTCGCCACCACGGTGGCTCTGAGGTCCGGCGCTGCCGGCGGTCTGCTCACCCCGTCCCTGGCATCCGGTGCTCTCATCGGCACTCTCATCGCGGCAGCGGCGGGAATTGATTCCCCCTCCCAGGTCACGATGATGGCCATTGTGGGAGCCGGTTGTGTGCTGTCCATGACCCAGCGTGCCCCCCTGTTCGCGGCCGCCTTCGCCCTGGAGCTGACCCGTGCCGGGGCACTGGGTGTTCCGGTCGTTGTCGTCGCGGTGCTGCTCGGGTGGGCTGGTTTCGTCCTCATCGGCAAACGAGGGCCGGGGTTCCACGGAGGGATCGGTCGCGCTCCGGGGAATACATCAGGTTCGCGATAGTCTGACCTGGATGTACCAGCCGCCGCGCGGCGATCCTCCCAACCAAGGAAGGGCACATGACTCAGGATCTGGCTTCAGAAATCGCATTCCAGGTGCGATCGACCTCGGGACGTTCCGTCACCGCGTCGACCCCCATGGAGGTGTGGCAGGGGCTGTCAGCCTCCGTCGTGGGCCGCATTGCCGGCGACTGGGAGACCACTGACGCCGTCTACAAGGCAGGACGTCAGGAGCACTACTTCTCCGCCGAGTTCCTCATGGGACGAGCCCTGCTCAACAACCTGTCGAACCTCGGCCTGGTCGACGAGACCCGGGAGGCCCTGGCCAGCTTCGGCATCGACCTGTCCCAGGTGCTCGAGCAGGAGCCGGACGCAGCCCTCGGCAACGGTGGCCTCGGTCGTCTGGCCGCCTGCTTCCTCGACTCCTGTGCCACCCTGGAACTACCCGTCACCGGCTACGGCATCCTCTACCGTTACGGCCTGTTCAAGCAGCTCTTCGACAACGGTTTCCAGACCGAGCACCCGGACCCGTGGATGGAGGAGGGCTACCCCTTCGTCATCCGCCGCGAGGAGCAGCAGCGCATCGTCCGCTACGCCGACATGTGGGTGCGTGCCATCCCCCACGACATGCCGATCACCGGTTACGGAACTCGCAACGTCGGAACCCTGCGGTTGTGGAAGGCCGAGCCGATGGAGCAGTTCGACTACCAGGCCTTCAGCTCCCAGCGCTTCACCGACGCCATCGTCGAGCGGGAGCGCACCTCCGACATCTCCCGTGTGCTGTACCCCAACGACACCACCTTCGAGGGCAAGGTGCTGCGGGTCCGTCAGCAGTACTTCTTCTGCTCGGCCTCCCTGCAGGAGATCGTTGACAATTACGTCAAGCACCACGGCGAGAACCTCACCGACTTCGCCAAGTACAACTCGATCCAGCTCAACGACACCCATCCTGTGCTGTCCATCCCCGAGCTCATGCGCATCCTGCTCGATGAGCACGGCATGGGCTGGGACGAGGCCTGGGAGATCGTCACCCACACCTTCGCTTACACCAACCACACCGTGCTGGCTGAAGCCCTGGAGAGGTGGGAGATGCAGATCTTCGATCGCATCTTCCCGCGCATCTCCGAGATCGTCCGCGAGATCGATCGTCGCTTCCGTGAGGACATGGGCAAGCGCGGCCTCGACGGCCAGACCATCGAGTACATGGCTCCTGTCTCGGGCAACCAGGTGCGGATGGCGTGGATCGCCTGTTACGCCTCCTACTCGATCAACGGTGTCGCCGCCCTGCACACCGAGATCATCAAGCGCGAGACCCTCAAGGAGTGGCACGCGATCTGGCCGGAGCGGTTCAACAACAAGACCAACGGCGTCACGCCGCGTCGCTGGCTCAACCAGTGCAACCCGCGTCTGGCAGCCCTGCTGACCGAGGTCACCGGGTCCGACGCCTGGGTCAAGGACCTCTCGGTGCTCGCCAACTACACCGATTCCGTGGACGACTCGGTCTACGACCGCATCAATGAGATCAAGCACGCCAACAAGGTCGACTTCGCGGCCTGGGTGGCCGAGCGCGAAGGCGTCGAGATCGATCCGGATGCCATCTTCGACGTTCAGATCAAGCGTCTGCACGAGTACAAGCGCCAGCTGCTCAACGCCTTCTACGTGCTGGATCTGTACTTCCGTCTCAAGGACGACCCGACCCTCGACGTCCCCAAGCGGGTCTTCGTCTTCGGAGCCAAGGCCGCTCCCGGTTACATCCTCGCCAAGGCGATCATCAAGTTCATCAACGAGGTGGCTCGCCTGGTCAACGACGACGAGGACATCAACGGCCGCATCAAGGTCGTCTTCGTCCACAACTACAACGTCTCCCCGGCCGAGCACATCATCCCGGCCGCCGACGTCTCCGAGCAGATCTCGATGGCCGGCAAGGAGGCCTCGGGCACCTCGAACATGAAGTTCATGATGAACGGCGCGCTCACCCTGGGCACCCTGGACGGGGCCAACGTCGAGATCCTCGACGCCGTTGGTGACGAGAACGCCTACATCTTCGGTGCCACCGAGAAGCAGCTGCCCTCCCTCAAGCGCGGATACGACCCGCGCTGGCAGTACGAGAACGTGCCCGGTCTCAAGCGAGTCGTCGACGCACTGACCGACGGCACCCTCGACGACAACGAGTCCGGCTGGTTCCACGACCTGCGTCAGAGCCTCATGGAGCCCGGCTGGGAAGGCCCCGACGTCTACTACGTGCTCGGTGACTTCGAGTCCTACCGCACCGTCAAGGACGCCATGGCTGCCGACCATGCCGATGCCCGCGGCTGGGCCCGCAAGGCGTGGGTGAACATCACCCAGTCCGGCCGGTTCTCCTCGGACCGCACCATCCGCGACTACGCCGAGCAGGTGTGGAAGCTGGATCCGGCTCCGATCGACTGAGAGAGCGTCGGCTGACTGACGACGGCGGTAGCCGGGCTGCCTACGGGTGGCCCGGCTTCTCCATCTCCTCGTGTGTCGAGACTCGTGCCTCGGGATCCTTGATACGCCGGTGAGAAGGGATCAGCGCCACAGGGCCTTGGTGGCCAGGGCCAGCAGGACGGCCCACAAGGCCGATGCCATCGTCCCGATGATGAACTGCTCGATGGCCGCGCTGGATTCCTCGTTGGCCTCCTGAGCCCCGGTACCCGGAGTGGGTTGGGATTTCAGTTCGGCATAGCGGGCGAGGGTCTTGACGCCGAGGATGACGGCGATGCCGGCTGGATATCCGGTGAGAATGGCGGTGACGATGCCGAGTCTCTCCAGATAGCCGATCCACAGTCCGCCACGCAGCAGGCCCTTGTCACCGTCAGTGTGGACCCCGGCAGCGTGGAAGACCAGGGAGACGACGTACTTCCCGGCCCACACCGCGGCGATGACGACGAGGACGGCCGCGATCCTCATGGCGATGGTCATTGCACATCCCGGGCCAGGTCGACGGCGAGTTGGCGAGTCTGCACCAGGTACTCCCAGTGGGCACGGGTGAGACGTTGGCTGACGGCTGAGGTGCTGATACCCAAGGCTCGTGCGGTCTCCTCGTTGGTCATGGACAGATCGTAGGACGCGACGATGTCGCGAGAGGCTGGGCGCAATCCGCGTGCCAGGTCGACGACGACACTGGCCACCTGGGAGAACCGTCGCATGGCGTCGGTCCCGTCAGCGGCCACCTGGACACCAGCGCGACGGCGTCTGCACTCCTCGATGGCCTGACGGGCTTTGACGTATGCCGGTCCGCGCGCAGCTCTCGTGGAATCTGGCAGGGGAGTGACGACCTCGTCATGGGCGAGGCCAATTCGCCACGGCCCGCAACCGGCTGTCCACAGCGCATGGATGAGGGTGGCAGGGTCGGTCGAGAGGGCCTGGACCTCGTCCCCGGAGGTGCGTTCTGGCGGAAGGGTCCAGTGTGGCGTGCCGACGCGGTAATCCGTCGGGCTGACGAGGAGTCCCGGGGAGGTGAGGGAATCCAGGAGAGTGGGGACCTCGTCGTCATGACTGCGGCTTTCGAGCTGATCGGCCAGGATCACCCAGGCGAGCATGATCGCATCCCCTCATTCGCACTTGAGGTCATTGCCTTAATCATAACAGCGTTAAGGAAAAAAGCTGAAGTGATTGATCGTGGGACGAGGTGGACCCTTACATCCGGCGAGTCTGTTGGTGACGTCATCCGTGGGAGGATGGAGCGCACCCGGCACAGATCAGGAGTCGTCATGTCCAAGAAGAAGAAGGTCGGCATCCTCACCGCTGGTGGTGACTGCCCTGGACTCAATGCCGCAATCCGTGGATTTGGCAAGGCAGCCATCCGACAGCACGACATGGAGCTGATTGGTGTTCAGGACGGCTTCCTCGGACTGGCGGAGAACCGCACCGTCACCCTGGGTCCGGGCGCTCTGTCCGGCATCCTGACTGTCGGCGGAACCATTCTTGGAACCAGCCGTGACAAGGTCAATCGCATGATCATTGCTGGTGAGGAAAAGGATATGGTCCCCACCATCGTCGACAACTACGAGAAGCTGGGACTGGATGCCCTGGTCACCCTGGGGGGCGGTGGCACTGCCAAGAATGCCTACAAGCTCGCCAAGGCCGGACTCAACGTCCTACATCTGCCCAAGACCATTGACAACGACATCGTCGGGACCGATGACTCCTTCGGATTCTCGACGGCACTCGAGATCGCCACGGAGGCCATCGATCGGCTGCACTCCACCGCCCACTCCCACCACCGCATCATCCTGGCCGAGATCATGGGCCACCGTGCTGGCTGGCTCGCCCTGGGGTCTGGCATCGCCGGCGGCGCCGACGTCATCCTGCTGCCCGAGGTGCCCTACAAGGTTGACTCCATCGTCGAGGCGGTGGAGAGGCGCCGGAAGCAGGGCCTCAACTTCTCCGTGATCGCGGTGGCCGAGGGAGCCCGCGACGAGGCCGACTCCGCTGCGATGGCTGGGGCCCAGGCCCTCGTCGATGCCTCGAAGACCCCAGAGACGAAGGCTGCTGCCAAGAAGGCCAAGAAGGACCTCGAACACTCGATGCGCGACAACACCCTCAAGCTGGCGACCCAGCTCGAGGAGGCCACCGGGCTGGAATCGCGAGTCTCCATCCTCGGCTACGTGCAGCGTGGCGGCATCCCGTGCGCCCATGACCGGCTGCTCGCCACTCGCCTGGGAACCATGGGCGCCAAGCTCGTTGACGACGGTGAGTTCGGCGTCATGGTGGCTGCCAAGGGTGGGGACACGATGACCGTTCCGCTCAAGGAGGTCGCTGGCAAGGTCAAGTACGTGCCCTCCAACCATCCGTGGGTCGAGGCAGCTCGCGAGGTCGGAACGGGCCTCGGCGATTGAGTTGTGATGCCCTTGGCCTCGGCCAGGGGCATTCGTCTGTCTGCCGTCCTTCAGGCTGCGGTGTGGATCACGCACTTTCCCCCTGGGTTGGCGTCAATGGTCGTCGCCTTCCCCGTCACGCCCTCGACGACCCCGCAGTGCAGGGCACAGACCACCTGCGGGTGACCGAGGGCCAGGTCGAGGAAGGGGCAGTGTCGAAGCACGATTCCCTCATCCTCGGGGGCGGGGGAGAAGCCCATCTCGTCGAGGACGGCGACGAGGTTCCCGGGGTGATGACGTCCCCAGCGCTGACCGATACGCGTGGCGGTCCCTGCCGGATCGTCGCTGGTGGCAATCTCCTCGACGAGCATCTGGGCCAGCAGTCGGTAGGCACGCGGTCCCTCGTCGTTGACGAGGGTGAAGACGGTGTGGGGTCGGCCCCGAGTGGTCCGGTGTTGGCGGGTGGTCTCCACTCGTCCCTGCTCGACGAGACGATCGAGGTGGAATCGCGCCGTCGAGGGGTGAATCTCCAGGTCAGCTGCCACGTCGGCGCTGGTGGCAGAACCGCCACGCTTCTGCAGGGCATCGGCGACCTCGTCGATCCGCTTCTCGGATCCCGGGTCTACCAGGCTGGTGTCACTCATCCCGTCACGTTTTCTCATGCCGTCACCTGAATGATGCCCCGGGCTCCGCGCTCCATTTCCACGAAGGAGTGGTTGACGAAGGTGTAATGGCCCGGTTCCTCGAAGACCATCTCGACGAAACCACCCTGGGCGCTGGACAGGTCGAGGGCCTGGCAGCCGCCGCCCTCCGGATTGCCACGCTTGAGGGTGTAGGCGCCCTCCTTGAACACGGTGTCGAACTGGGTGCCGACGACGTGGAAGGAGCAGCCGCGACTCGGGCCGGCTGCCAGCACCCAGATGCGTACCCGCTCACCGACCTTGGCCTTCAGCGGCTCGAAGACGTACTGGTTGGCGTGACCGTTGAATATCGTCAGGTCCGGGGTCTCGTTGGCGATCTTGGCCATGTTGACCTCGGCCCCGTTGTGCTCGCTGAGGTAGGTCTCCGACTGCACCAAGTAGTACTCGCGATCGGCGCGCGGCAGGTCATGCGGGGGGACGATGACGGCACCGAACATGCCGGCCGCGATGTGAGCCGACATCGGCATGGTGGAGCAATGGTAGAGCCAGATCCCGGCGCGACGCAGGGTGAAGTTGTAGTCCAGTTCCTGGCCCGGCGCGATGGTGCGCATCACCTCGTCGGGGGAGACGGTACCGGCGTGGAAGTCCAGGGAGTGACCCATCGTCCCCCTGTTGACCAGGTGTACCCGCATCTCGTCGCCGATTCGGGCGTGGATGACCGGTGCCATGTAGCGACCGTTGTAGGTCATGGCGTCGATGGTCGTCCCCGGGGCGATCTCCTGCACGGATTCCTCGACCGTCAAGGTCATCTTGTGGACGCGCTCGCCCGCCAGCGGAGGGACGACGGCGTCACGGGTCGTGAATCCCCTGCCAGGAGCCTTGGTGAGGTCGATCTTGCGGCGAGGGTCTACTGAACCCGTGTGGTCGTCGTGATCGCTCGTCCCCGACGTACCAGTGACTTCGACCTTGAGCACCATGCCCATCGACCTGTGGCCGACGATGGTGCACCAGCCCTCGGTCGAGCCGGTGATGATTCCGGCCCGGACGGTGGCGTGGGCCCCGGGGTCCAGGCGTGGCGAATGAGCGCCATTGGCGAACTGCAGGTCGTGAACCTGGTTGGGGTCCTTGTTGGTGATCTCGACGACGAGTTCGTCACCGGCGGGGACGCTGATCGTGCTGGGGTGGTACCTCATCCCCTCGGCGGTGACGCTGACCGTCGTCGTGTGGCCGGTGGGGGAGACCTTCCCGACCACCGCAGCGGGGCCGTCGGTGCCCTCGGTGGGCGCGTTCTGGTCCAGTCGGTGACCAACGGCGGCTGCCGTCAGGGCGGTGGCAGCACCGGCAAAGGCCCCGACGAAGGAGCGACGATCAGTCGGAGCGGTGGGAGCCGGGTCGACGGTCTTGGGCGTGATGCCGGTGACGGCGGAACGGTTCGGGGCGTCGGATTCGGTGGATGTGGTGGCTGTGGGCTTGGCGGCAGGTGAGTCGGCTGCCCTCTCGGGGGAGGCCCCAGGGGTTCCTCCCTTCTCGGCAGGGGTAGCCGTCCGAGCCGCCATCTGGCGTCCCTTCTCCTTGAGCAGGGGGACGCCGGTGCGCACCATCGCTGCGGTGGCAGGCAGGAAGGTGGCCAGTCCGACGACGGTCATCACCATGCCGAGGCGACGAGTCCAGGTACCCATGGCGAGCACCCACAGCAACAGCCCGGCATTGGTGATGGTGGCTCGCAGCGCTCCGAAGGCGTGCATTTTGGCATTGGTCGCCCGGACGATCCTCGGCCCGCCACCCATGACCATCGGCATGAGGTAGCTCATGGCGCCGATGAGGAGCTGGAGCAGGAAACCGACGATGACGGGCACCGAGAGGGTGAAGATGTCGTCAGCCAGCAGCCCGGTGCCCTTGGAAGCGAGTTTCCAGGCCAGCCAGACGAGCCACACCAGCATCCAGCAGATGGCCGCCCCCATGGTGAATCCGGGGAAGTCACGCGGCGGCTTGTGGACGGCACAGGCCACGAGGTCTCCGAGTACGATGCAGACGCCGATGATGTGGGCAGTGATGCCGACGGCAGCGAGCCACCACAGCCCGCACAGGGCGCTGACGGTGGTGACGGCGACCGCGGCCATCATGACGTACAGGGAGTACCTGCCGTGGCGATCTTGGGCGGGTTGCATCTTGGTGCGCAGCACAGTTGGCCACAAGGTGATGAGGGTGCCGACGACGGTCAGACCGACGAATCCGAGCAGGTTGAGGGCCTGGTGAGCGACAAGCAGACGGGTTCGCCACGGCTCGACGGGGGAGAAGGCCATGATCGCGCCGAGAGTCGCTCCCAGGGGCAACAGGCAGGCGGCCGCGCAGTAAAACCTCACCGTGGAGTCGAAACGACCGGGGAGGGCGTGGCGAACCTGATGGCCCAAGTCAAAGGCGTACCAGGTGAGCATCGAGCCGACGATCACTGCTCCTACGACCGTCACCCACGGCCAGTCCGCCACCATGCCGACACAGGTGACGATGATGCCGGCCGTCAGCAGACGGATGCGCAAGACCTGACGACTGCGATCAGCCTCGGTGAGGTTGTTGTGCAGGATCGCCTCGGTGAAGTACTGGCCCCACACCATGATCGAGGTCGTCGCGACGCCCAGGGTGACCATGTGGACCAACAGCCAGCGCGACTGCGGGATCCACCGGCTCACGATCGCCACGATGAGCAGGGCCGCCAGCCACCCGGAGACCGGACGGGACGCCTTGCGGTGCCAACTGCGCTTGTTCGTGTCCGGTTTGCGGCCGGCCGACGCGGACGTGATCTCAGCCATGGTCCCTCCTGAGGGGGAGTGTCGTGTGTGGGGTTGCAGGCTTCGGACGGGTGTCGGGCCGACTTCGCGAACGAACATGGGTAGCCACGACGGCCACCAAGGTCAGCAGGCTCAGGACGTTGACGACACCGCCAGCCTGCACGGCGGTGGGACGATCCAAGGCGTCACCGATGCCGATGCGCACCAGCAGGGAGGCCTCCAGCAGGAAGGCCGGCAGCCAGAACCACGTCGTCCAGTTCAGTCTGACGCGCAGTACCGCGGGGAGGATGATCGGGGCGTGGCCGAGGATCATCCCCATCGTGAATCCTAGGAAGACTGAGTGGACGACGGCGTCATAGACCCGTCCGGTGGTGAGGAGGCCATTGACCGTCCAGATGAGACCAGCCAGACCGAGCCACAGGTAACCGATCATGAGCAACAGGCCGATGTAGGCCGCCTGCCCACCACGCTTCAGCCCGCCGCGGGCGACGTCGTTACGGCACAGCCACACCGCCAGAGCAATGAGGACGAGTCCGAGCAGTCGGTATCCGATCTGGGGGCTGGCGACCGAGACGAAGAGAGCGGCCACGACGGTCAGACACAGAGCCGGGAGGGCGCGATTGCGAGTCATCGTCAGACGGGAGAGTTCCAGCCTCTCGCCGCAGATCGTCAGGATGAGGTAGCAGGCAAGCCATCCGATGACGTCAGGGACGTCGGCCCCTGAGGCGAGCAGGGCGGCTGCACCGGCGGCGCAGAAGGCGCCGGCAATCTGGATGACGGTGGCGTCGTCGTGGCTGCGTTTCCACAGCGGGACATATATGCCCAGCAGGCCGAACTGCGCCAGGGTGAGCAGGGCCAGGCCGAACCGGGGAGGTATGAGGGGCACGAGGAGGGCGACCACGCCGAGTCCCGAGACCAACGGGACGAGGTAGCCAGGTTTCTTCCCCAGGGCGACGGCCCGTTCCAGGCAGATGACGGTGCCGACGAAGCCGAGCACCATGAGGGGTCCGTGCCAGTCCGACAGCCGTGACGACATCACCGGGGACCAGACGCCAAGAAGTAACAAGGCGCCGTCAAGGCCCGCCAACAGGGAGATTCCGGCCCCGACCATGAGCCAGGCTCGGCGCGATCCGACGGAGGAAGTGGGCACGGGGAGTCCTCTTTTCGATGATCGATTCCTCAAAATACTACGTGCGTCGAGGTCTTTTCTACCTATCCCACCCGGGACGGCAGGAGCAAGCAGGTCTCTCGGATGACGTGGTTCGGAGTGTGCAGACATGGTGATCTTGCGCTCGTCGGGAGTCAGGTTGTCCAGCATGTGGAAGGGTGTTAGTATGCCTGTATATCTGGTGTCCATAAGGAGATGGGCGTATCGTTATTAACTTCGTGTAAATTTGTGATTTACGGTTGTGTGGTACTCGGATTGATGGCTAATTCCTGCACCTGTGGGGTGTCATTTTCCTAATTTACGAATCATTTCTTCTCCCTCGATTTCTCCAATTATTAAATATGGTTTCGAAGGATGCGCGCAAGTCTAGATAACAAAAATAATCTATCGGTTAGGGGTAAAGGTGATTGAGAGTCGGATCGAAGAGGATCTTCTTGGAAAACGGGAAATCTCGAATGAGTACTACTATGGAATCCATACGTTGCGTGCTCTAGAGAATTTCCAAATGTCACGCGGATGCATGAACGACGAGCCTGACTTCATTCGTGGAATGGTTCAGGTGAAGAAGGCGACAGCTCTGACGAACAAGCAGTTGAAGGTTCTTCCGAGTGATGTCGCTGACGCCATTGTCGCCGCATGCGATGCGATCTTGAATGATGGGCGCTGTATGGACCAATTCCCGACTGATTCCTTCCAGGGGGGAGCGGGAACCTCGATCAACATGAACACCAACGAGGTCATCGCCAACTTGGCTCTCGAAATGTTGGGATACCCGAAGGGTACCTATGACGTCATCCATCCCAACGATGACGTCAACAAGTCCCAGTCGACCAATGACGCCTACCCCACCGGGTTCCGGCTCGGGGTGTACGCCCTGCTGGAGGGGCTGAAACAGGCCGTCGCCGACCTTGCAGATAGTTTCGATGCCAAGGCCAAGGAGTTTGCCGATGTGCTGAAGATGGGACGCACCCAGTTGCAGGATGCTGTCCCCATGACTCTGGGTGAGGAGTTTGACGGGTACGCGCACAACATCCGTGCTGAACTGGACCGGCTTGATGTCGGAAGCGATCTTCTCGTAGAGGTCAACCTGGGCGGCACCGCCATCGGCACTCGGATCAACACCCCAGACGGATATGCCGAACTTGCCGCAGAGAAGCTGGCCAAGGTGACCGGGTACCCGATTCGCCCTTCCATCAACCTCATGGAATCGTCCTACGACAACGGTGCCTACATTGCTGTCCATTCCATCATCAAACGCCTGGCGGCGAAGATCTCCAAGATCTGCAACGATTTGCGATTGCTCTCATCTGGACCAAGGGCTGGGCTCAAGGAAATCAACCTTCCAGAGATGCAGGCAGGATCGTCCATCATGCCGGCGAAGGTGAATCCGGTTATTCCCGAGGTCGTTAACCAGATCTGCTTCAAGGTATTCGGAAACGATGTCACCGTCTGCTTCGCCGCCGAAGCTGGTCAGCTGGAACTCAATGTGATGGAACCGGCCCTGTCACAAGCAATGTTCGAGTCCATCCACCTTCTGATCAACGCCTGCGACACCTTGCGTAGCAAATGTATTGACGGGATCACTGCAAATGCGGAACGGTGCCGAAAGTATGTCACCAATTCCATTGGCATTGTGACCTACCTGAACGATGTGATTGGACACCATCAGGGCGATCTCATTGGCGAGGAGGCTGCCCGTACCGGAAAATCAGTTCGTGATGTCGTCCTCGAACGCGGCCTAATTCCGGAGGAAAGGCTGGATGAGATCATGTCGACTCAGAACTTCCTGCACCCTCGATACTCAGGACGCACATACGAGCCGGGGGACCGCGGTCTCCCGGAGGACCCCAGGACATTCGTGTCTGAGCATCGCTGAACGCGATGATGCTCTTCATTCAACTGGCCGTCGTCCTACTGTTCATCTTCCTGGGGGCACGCAAGGGAGGACTCGGCATCGCCTATGCAGGGGGTGCCGGCGTCATCGCCCTGGGAATACTTGGTTGCAAGGTCGACCCAGGTACTGGTATTCCGTGGGATGTCATTGGGGTCATCATCTCGGTGATTTCCTGCGTGGCGGCGATGGAAGTAGCCGGCGGTCTGGAACTGCTGGTGATGCTCAGCGAGCGGATATTGCGGCACAATCCGAGGAGAATCACCTTCCTGGCACCCACCGTGACGTTCTTCATGACTGTTTTGTGTGGTACCGGACACGTCGCATTCGCCACTCTCCCCGTCATCGCGGAAGTGGCCAAGGAACAGAAGGTGAGGCCCTCCCGCCCACTATCCGTAGCTGCGGTGGCCTCGCAGATCGGCATATGTGCTTCGCCGATTTCGGCGGCGATGGTGGCGATGGCGGCCATTGTTGGCCCTCTGGGCGTCTCGTATCCGAAACTGGTCCTGGTCTCGATCATTGGGGGCTACGCGGGCTCGATGATCGGTGCGGTTGTCTCCTCAAGACTCGGATGTGAGTTGGAACTCGACCCGGTCTATCTGCAGCGACTGGAAAAGGGCCAAGTCTCGCACCGCGGGGCGGAGAACTACAACATCAAGCCATACGCAAGACGGTCACTGATAATCTTCGTGGTGTCCTTGATCGTAGTGATGGTCTATGCCGCTGCCATTTCCGCTGTGGACAAGCCCCCGTTGCCACGAGGTGCCGCCATCATGACCTTTATGATGACTGCCGCCCTCGTCATAGCCACCCTGTGTAAAGTCCCGCTCAACGAGATCACCTCCCAGGCAACCTACAGAAGTGGTACCTCTGCCGCCATCTGCGTAATGGGGGTTGCTTGGCTAGGCAATACCTTCGTGAGTTCGAACATCGGCACCATAAAAACTGCCGGATCGGGAGTCATTCACTCGGCGCCGTGGCTGTTGTTCGTGGTGCTGTTCCTGGCCGCATCGTTGCTCTACTCGCAAGCCGCAACTACGGTTACGTTCATGCCGGTTGCGGCGGCCCTCGGGCTTCCGGTGTCGGTGCTGGTCGGATGTTTTGCGGCGGCCTCGGCACTGTTCCTGCTACCTACGTATCCCACCGTGGTGGCTGCGGTCGAGATGGACGATACCGGGACGACGAGGATCGGAAAGTACATTTTCAACCATTCATTCCTGATTCCCGGCATCGTCTCCATATCGGTTGCCTGCATGGTATCCTATGGGGTGATGCTCGCAGTCGGCTGAATGCCGCCCTTGCACAATCCGTCGAAGTTTCCAGTGTGAGAGCGTGTGGGTGGGGCTGAGTCTTGGAAAAGGCATGGTCTCACCCACACACCTTTAGATAACGTTCACCGGGTGGTCGGGGTGCTTGTCCAGCCATCCCCTGATGAAGGTGCAGTCCGGGCGTACCGTCAGGTTCTGGGAGGCGATGTCGTCGAGGGCAGATCGGGCCAGGGCACTGCCGACTCCCTTGCCGCCGAAGGCGTCGAAGACCTCGGTGTGAGGCATGACGACGACGTCCCCCTCGCGGCGAAATTCTGCGAATCCGGCGAGCTCACCGTTGATATGAGACTCGTAGCGTGACTGCTGGTCGTTCTTGGTGACGATGACGTCGCTCATGCTCCCATCGTCGGGCAACTGCGGCCCTATTGCCAGGGCCTTCGCAGGTGCTTTCACGGATGGCGTCATCTGCTTGGAAGCGACCGCGTCAAGGGGCAGTGTGGAGACGATCACTCAACCCGTACGGAGAAGTCGTCATGCCCATTGATCCCAGTAAGCCGTCAACTAATACGAACGGTTCCCCCGCGCCCAGCGACGAATACTCCCTGACCGTCGGTGCCGACGGCCCAGTGCTGCTGCACGACGCCCACCTGATTGACACCCTGGCCCATTTCAACCGCGAGAACATCCCCGAGCGCAAGCCGCACGCCAAGGGATCGGGGGCCTTCGGACACTTCGAGACCACCGCTGACGTCTCGGAGTACACCAAGGCCGGCTTCCTGCAGAAGGGCAAGGAAACCCCGATGCTGGCTCGTTTCTCCACGGTCGCCGGTGAACTCGGTAGCCCCGACACGTGGCGTGACGTCCGTGGATTCTCGCTGAAGTTCTACACCGACGAAGGCAACTTCGACATGGTTGGCAACAACACCCCGGTGTTCTTCATGCGCGACCCGATGAAGTTCCCCCACTTCATTCGCTCACAGAAGCGCCTGCCAAACTCTGGCCTGCGCAGCCCCAACATGATGTACGACTACTGGAGCCTCTCCCCGGAGTCGGCCCACCAGGTCGCCTACCTCATGGGCCCGCGAGGCATTCCGCTCAGCTACCGCACCATGAACGGCTACTCCTCGCACACCTACTCGTGGGTGAACGCCGAGGGGAAGATCACCTGGGTGAAGTACCACTTCATTAGCGACCAGGGCGTCCACACCATGACCGCCGATCAGGCCAAGGCCGTCGTCGGGGATCACCCGGACCTCCACCGCGAGGATCTGTTCAATCACATTGCTGACGGCGATCACCCGTCTTGGACCGTCAAGGTGCAGTTGATGCCCTACGACGATGCCAAGGACTACCGCTTTAATCCCTTCGACATCACCAAGGTGTGGCCACACAAGGACTATCCGCTGCACACCATCGGCAGGTTCACCCTGGACCGCAACCCGGAGAACTTCTTCGCCGAGATCGAGCAGGCGGCCTTCTCCCCGTCCAACACCGTCGAGGGCACCGGCCTCTCGCCCGACCGTATGTTGTTGAGCCGCGCCTTCGCCTACAACGATGCCGCCCGCAACCGTCTGGGCGTCAACTACGAGCAGCTTCCCGTGAACCGTCCGACCGTCGCGACGAATCAGTACACCTTCGACGGCCAAATGACCTACGAGCATGCCGGCTCGGCCCCGACCTACGCCCCGAACTCCTACGGTCGCGACCACGCCACCGGCTACCGTGCCGGGTCGGAGGTCACCTGGGAGACCGACGGCGAGCTCGTTCGTGCCGCTCAGACCCTTCACTCCGAGGACGACGACTTCGGCCAGGCCCACACCTTGGTCCACGACGTCTTCTCCGAGCAGGAGCGCGACGAGCTGGTGGAGACCCTCGTCGATCTGCTGACGAACTTCGACATGGAGGAGCCGGTCATCGGCAACACCCTGACCTATTGGCGCAATATCGACGCTGGTATCGCCGACAGGGTCGAATCCACGATGTGACGCCACTGTGACTCACAGGTGGTCCCCGGGGAATTTGCGGTTCCCCGGGTACCATTTCTTTTCGGCCACGCCAGCCGCCGGGCTTTCAGGGCGCAGGTGGCATTCGGTGGCGCAGCTGTCAGACGGTGGCGCAGGTGCATGCTCGGCAGCGGCTCAGTGCTGGCTCGACCACACCTGCCACAGGCGGGCGAAGGGCCCGTCCCCACGGCGCAGGTGGTCAGGAGGCCCGACCTCCACGATCCGCCCGTCCTCCATGACCGCGACCTCGTCAGCCATGGCCACCTGGGACAGTCGGTGAGCCACCACCAGGGCCGTGCGTCCCTTGACCGCCTCGGCGGCGGCTCGGTCGAGGGCAGCCGCTCCCGAACTTCCGGCCTCGGCCGTCGCCTCGTCCAAGATGATGACCGGGGGATCGGCCAGCAAGGCCCGTGCCAGCGCCACCTGTTGAGCCTGGGCCGGGGAGAGTCGAGTTCCCAACCGTCCCACCACAGTGTCGACGCCATCGGGCAATGCCCCAACCCAGTCGGCACCGACCTGCTCCAGAGCCTTCAGCACTGCATCGCGAACCTGGTCATCGGGCCAGTCGTCGGCCGATGCCGGCAACCCCAGGGCGACGTCGTCGAGAAGACTGCCCGAGAAGGTGTGGATCTCCTGGCTGATGAGCACGGTTCGAGCCTGGCTTGGGGACATGACGACCTCACCAGCCCGAGGTTCCAGCAACCCTGCCACGAGCGCTGCCAGGGTCGACTTGCCAGCACCGGATTCCCCGACGAGAACCATGGTGTGCCCGGCAGGAATGTCCAAGCTCACCTCGTGCAGCACGTCCGGACCGTCCTGATAGCCGAAACTCAGCCCCTCCACGTGAACCGACGACGGGCCCTGGTGGGTGTGCTCGACGACGGTCGGTTCCTCGTGACGGGCGTGGATCACACCCACTACCCGCTGCAGGCATACCCAGGCAGCCTGCAGGTTGTTGAGGAACATCAGCAGGAACCGTACCGGGGAGAACAGCCTCAGCAGCACCAGGACTGCCGTCGCCGCCGCACCGACGCTGAGCTTGTTGCTGGTGACGAGTAGGTATCCCGTCCAGGCGACGCCGATGGTCGCCACGGCCTCACCGGCCAGCAGTCTGATGACGAGCCTGTTCCCGAGGAACCGTCCGCGCAGGTTCCAGCGGATGGCCTGCCAGGATCCGCCCGCCACCGTCCGAATACGCAAATTCTCCAGCCCAAAGGCCCGCACCACGTCAAGGCCGTGGATGGTCGAGAGGATGTGCTGGGACTGGGTTGTCGAGGCCCGCCTCTCAGCGCGATACACGGGCGGGGCAGTCCGCAGGAACTCCCGGATGGCCAGGCCGTAGAGCACGGCGGCGAGGAGCACCGGGATGAAGAAGGCCGGATGCAGACTGGCCAATGCACTCACTGACACGATCACCATGATCATGGTGTTGACAAGGCGCGGAAGGGCGCCATTCGCCGCGTCGCGTACCGTTTGGACGTCGTCGGACGCGCGTGAGACTAGGTCGGCGGTACCCGCCCGCTCCACCCGCTGCTGGTCCAGCCCCAGGCCGGCCCGGATCATCGACTCCCGCAACCGGGTGACGATAGTCGTGAAGAAGGACGGCGTCAGTGCCTGGGCGACGCCGTTGCAGATTCCCGACCCGATCACCGCGCCGGCCATGACGAGGGCCGGGGAGAGCAGGGACGAGGGCGAACGGCGGGCCCGAGCGGCGTCGATGATCCATCCGGTCGCCATCGGTACAGCCAGGTCCAGCAGGGCCGCCGCCGTGATGACCACGATCGCGCCGACGAAGTACCCGCGCACGCCGCGTGCCGCCCGGTGGACCTCGTGACGAACCTGGGCGACAGAGGCGAGTGGCAGCCAACGAGGAGTGCTCATGACAACATCCCCCGGTAATCCTCGCGGGTCAGCAATTCGCGATGTGGAGCGCGGGCGACTTCGTGGCCGTCACCGTCGAGCATGACGACCTCATCCATGCAGTCCAGCAGGGCCGGGGACGTGGTGGCGATGACGGTGGTGCGTCCCCGCCGCAACTCCTGCAGCCGTTCAGCGATGGTGGCGGTCGTGGCGGCGTCGATGCTGGTGGTGGGATCGATCAGCACCAGACCGTCAGGGGAGTGCAGCAGGGCTCGCGCCAGGGCCAGGCGCTGACGCTGACCTCCGGAGACATGGCGTCCGCCCTCCCCGACCTCGGTCTCCAGACCGCGCGGCAGCGCTTTCGCGACGGCGTCCAGGGCGGCGGCGTCGACGACAGCATTGAGTTTGGCAACCGTCGTCTGGCGATCCAGCACGATGTTGGCCCGCGCGGTGTCGTCGAAGAGTTCCGGGGCGCGTGGAGCCACCAGGACCAGACGACGTCGCTGGGACGGGTTGAGACGACTGGCCGGCACCCCGTTGAGCAGGGTTTTCGGCCCGTGGTCGATGGCGTCAGCCAGTGCGTCGCAGACTTGCTGCGGGGCGACGATCCCCAGGTGTGTCCCGGCCGGGACGTCCAGACAGAAGTCCGGCTCCTCGACTGGAACCCGTAGCCAGACCGGGCCGTCTCCGGGAGTGGTGCGGGCCCCGTCGTCGGGATGGACCGGCCAGGCCGCAGGGCTGTCACGCAGCTCGCAGAGCCTGTCCCCGGAGGCGTTGGCGCTGGATAGCATCGTTGCGGCGTCGACGCCCAGGGCTCGTAGCGGCGGCCCAAGGGTCTGCGCCAGACCCACCACGGTGACGAGCTGCCCGACGCTGATGTGACCCGTGAGGGCGAGCCACCCGGCCAGCACCGTAAGGGCGGTGATGAACACGCCGACCGAGGCGTTGATGGTGCCGGTGTAGACCCCCTTGATCCGACGGTTGCGCAGGGTGGCCGCCAGCCCCTCCCGACTCGCCGCGCGGAATCTCTCGGTGGCGCGGTGCTCGGCCGACAGTCCCTGGATGACGCGCAGCCCGCTGGTGAGATCGGCTGCGGACCCGGCCACCGCGGCCTCGGCCCGCCGCTCTCGGCGGGTGCTGCGCTTGACCGGGGCGACCCCCTTGACCGACAACAGGATGAGCAGCGGGACGATGCACACCGTCGCCAGTGCCAACCACCCGTTGATGAGAGCCATCGCGACGAGGGAACCGAGCAGGGTGACGGCGTTGCCGGGGATCGAGGTCAGGGCGATGAAGGCTCGCGACACCGCCCGGACGTCGGTGACGACGACGGCGAGAAGATCACCGGGAAGACGGGACGTCCCACCTATTCCCCCCGGAGCAGTGATCCGATCGAGGGCCTGGACACGGAGGTCGTGCTCGGCCAGCCCGGCCCCTACATTGGTCTGCATCCGCACCGTCTGGGCCACCGCACGGACCACGTAGGCCAGCGCAACCAGGGTCAGCCAGCTGGCGAGGGCGGCAGCATTGGCCGCGACCACTCCGTCATCAATGGCGCGGCCGAGGGCCATCGGCACCCCGATGTTGACCAGGCTGACGAAGGCTGAGGCGATCGACCCCGGCAGCAGCCACCGCTTCCCGTCGTGAGACATCTGACGCACCACGGCCCGCCCGTCGTGGACCTCGTCGAGGTCGATGAGAGGGACGTCGATGGGCGGCGGGGTCTGTCTGGGGATGTGTGGAAGCCAACTCAGCCTCGGCTGCCAGTGCCGACGGGGAGTACGTATCACGCTGCCCCCGGACCGCCGACCGACTCGAGGGGACGCCGCCTCATGCGGTGTGGCAGGACGAGCCGGGCGGACTGGGTGAGGTCGTCGGTGGTGATCTCGGTGCGTCCGTTCCACGCCGCCAGGGTGCGTGCGGCCCTCACCATCATGATGTCGGCCCGGTGGCCGTCGACATGGGCGTTGATGCAGGTGCGGGCGACCGTCATGAGGGTCTCGTCGTCGATCTGTACCTCCTTGACGAGCTCGGTGGCCCGTCCGATCCTCTTGCTGGTCTCGTGACCTTCCTGTTCCCACTTGCGTGAGAAGCCGGTCGGATCGTCCTCGAAGGCCAGACGGCGCCGGATGACCTCGATGCGCTTCTCGGGGTCGTCCTCACCTCCGACGGTGACGCACAGTCCGAACCGGTCGAGCAGTTGGGGACGCAGTTCTCCCTCCTCGGGGTTCATGGTGCCGACCAGAGTGAATCGCGCCGGATGGGTCACGCTGACGCCCTCGCGCTCGACGGTGTTGACCCCCATCGCGGCCGAGTCCAGCAGCAGGTCGACGATGTGGTCGTCGAGGAGGTTGACCTCGTCGACGTAGAGGATCGCGCGGTGGGCCGCGGCCAGCAGACCGGGCTCGAAGCGGCGTCGCCCCTCGCGCAGGGCCGTCTCCATGTCGAGGGTTCCGGTGACGCGGTCCTCGGTGGCTCCCACCGGCAGCTCGACCACGGGCACCCGGACGGTGCGCGGCTCGGGTATGGTCTCGGGCAGCCCGAGCTCGGTAGCGTGGACCGGATACTCCTCGGGGGACAGGTGGTAGGCCCCGGGAACCTCCTGGTGCTCCGGGAGCAGGGCTGCCAGGCCACGCACCGCCGTGGACTTCGCGGTTCCCTTCTCGCCGCGGATGAGTACCCCGGACAGATCGGGGCTGATCGAGGCGAGGATGAGGGCCAGCTTCATCTCCTCCTGTCCGACGATGGCGCAGAAGGGGTAGACGGGGCGTTGTGCCATGTCAGCGGTCCTTTCGGGGTTGGGTCGGGTCGAGTTGGGAGACGACGTTCACGAGGTCGTCGGCACGTAGGTCGTCGATGCGCAGGCAGGGTCCGCCCAGGGCCATCGCGATGTCGTTGGCCCTGGACAGTTGGATGCCGCGGGGGTCTTCGGTGTCGATGACGACCCAGCTGAGACGCCGGTCGGCACCGATCTCGTCCGCCACCTTGAGGGCTTCGTCGGTGGCGCGGGAGTTGGGTTTGCCGTCCAGATCGACGTTGCCGCGTCCGTCGGTGACGAGCACCAACAGCGGACGCAGACCGGGGTCCTTGAGCAGCAGGGGCCGGACGACCTCGCAGGCCGTCACGAGCCCAGCCGCCAGAGGAGTGCGACCGCCGACGGGAAGCTCGGCCAGGCCGCGTTGGGCGACCTCCACCGAGGAGGTCACCGGGACGAGCACCTCGGCCCGGTCGCGGCGGAAACCGATGAGGCAGACCCGGTCACGCTTGACGTAGGCGTCGAGCAGCAGGGAGAGGATGGCCCCCTTGGAGGCGGTCATCCGGCCCCGTGACCCCATCGACCCGGAGGCGTCGACGACGAGGATGACGCAGGAGGCCGACCGTCCGGTCCTCACCTTGGCCCGCCAGTCAACCGGCTCGACGTGGACCGCCATCGCGGGGCGATTCGGATCGGCTCGGCGTGACCTCTGGTGCACCGCAGCGGCACGCAGGGTGGCGTCCAGGGCAAGGTCGTCGGGGACGGTCGTGAGGCGGGCCGAGATGTAACGACCGCGTCGATCCTTGCTGCGGGTACGCAGGCGTCGTCCGGAGGCGCGGCGCGCCAGACGATCCTGACCGGGTTCCAGAGGCCGAATGGCGAAAGGATCTCCGATGGCAGCGACCTGTTCCCCGGGGTTGGGCTGTTGGTTCGGCTGGTCGGTCTGGTCATCAGGATCTGCGTGGTCATCGGGTTGCTGGTCGTCCTGACTACTGGTTGGGGGAGCATCATCCTCGTCCTGCGACCCGTTGTCCACAGCGTCACTGGGGCCAGGGTCGGGCTGATCAGGCCGTTGATCTGGTTGGTTGGGCTGCTGGTCCTCGGACTGCTCCTGCTGTGGCGGTTCCGGTGGCGGTGGCGGGTCCGACGGGGTCTCGTCGCGGCGGCGATGCCGCAGCACCATCTCGCTGACCGCAAGCACGTCGTCCTCGGTGGCGACCCCGCGGCCGGCCAGGGCGGCGTGGGCTCGGGTGGCCTCCGCCATGACGATGTCGGCCCGGTGGCCGGCGACGTGGTTTTGCCGGCACAGTGAGGAGATGAGTTCGGTGACGACGTTGTCGAGGCGCTCCCCGTTGACCATTCCGCGGGCCCGTTCGATGACATCAGCCTGACGACCTTGCTCCTCCCGCCACGTCGAGAGGAAAGCAGCGGGGTCGGCGTCGTGACGGAGACGACGCCGAATGATCTCTGCACGGGCCTCCGGGTCCGCCTCGCCGTGTACCTCGACGCACAGTCCGAACCGGTCGAGCAACTGGGGTCGCAGCGCTCCCTCCTCCGGGTTCATCGTTCCGACCAGGACGAAACGGCTTGCCAGGGCAGCTTTCAGCCCCTCGCGCTCGACCCGGACGGTTCCGGCGCACGCGTCGATGACGAGGTCGACGAGGTGGTCGTCGAGGAGGTTGACCTCGTCGACGTAGAGCACCCCGCCGTCGACCTCGCTCAGCAGACCCGGCTGGAGCACCGGCCGGCCCGACGTCAGGGTGGCCTCCAGGTCGAGTCCTCCGACGAGGCGATCCTCGGTGGCACCCAGGGCCAACGTCCTCATCACCTGACTCGGCAGCAGTTCCGCCAGACCACGGACCACCGTCGACTTGGCCGTTCCCTTCTCACCACTGAGGACGACCCCGCCAATACGGGGGTTGACCGCGCACAACAGCAGGGCAAGTTTCGTCTCGTCCTGTCCGACGATGGCGGTGAAAGGGTAGGTCATCAGGCCAACCCCAGCCCGGCCAGGTCGAGTCCGCCGTCGGCGGTGACTGACGCAGTGGGCGTCGGAGCAGCGGACTGGTGCGGGTCGTCGGAAACCTCCTCGATGGTTCCCTCGATGTCGGCATAGGTGTCCTGCAGCTCCTCGACGGTGATCGGGTCGGCCTCCCAGACCTTGCGCTGAGCGGCGTCGAGAAGCTTGTCGACAATGTTGTGCAGGGCATGTGGGTTGACCTCTCGGAACCATTCCTGCATGGCGGGGTCGAGGGCGTAACGACGCGCCACCTTCTCCCACAGGCCGTCGTCGACGACATCGGCGGTGGCGTCCCAGCCGATGAGGATGTCGAGAACCTTGGACAGGTCACCCGCTCCCTTGTACCCGTGACGCTGCAGACCTGAGATCCACGACGGGTTGAGGATCCGGGACCTCAGGATGAGCCGGGCCTCCTCGGTGGTCGTCCGGGTGGCGATCCGGGATGGATCCGAGGAATCCCCCACGAAGGACGACGGTGCCTCACCCCGCACCGTCGTCGCAGCAGCGATGAGTCCGCCGTAGTAGTTGTAGAAATCGGTGCAGCTGAGCATGTCGTACTCGCGGGTGTCCTCATTCTTGACGGTGACATCCATCCGAGACAGGGCAGCGGTGAATCTCTCCGTCTCGACGTCTCCGAACACCCCTTCACCGTAGGCGTGGGAGGAGGCGGCGATGTAGGCCCGGCCCAGATCTGCCTTGTCCTGCCATGCCTTTGTCTCGATGAGTTCCTCCACACCGGCACCGTAACCGCCGGGCGGGCAACCGAAGATCCGCAAGGTGGCCTTGCGACGGGCCTGCTCGACGTCGATTCCGCGGGCTGTCATGTCGGCGACGTCAGCCTCGACGTGGGCGCGCAACATGTTGTCGTCGTCAGCCTCGGGCAGGGCGGCGACCATCCGGACCGCCCGGTCGACCATCTCGACGAGGTTGGGGAGGGCGTCCCGGAAGAGCCCCGAGATGCGCGGGGAGACGTCGATGCGAGGACGCCCCAGCTCGACCGGGTCGATGATCTGCAACCCACTGACAAGGCCCGATGACTCCCAGATCGGACGCACCCCCATGAGGTACAGGATCTCGGCGATGTCGGCCCCGCCGCTGCGCATGTTGGCCGTTCCCCACACCACGACCCCGACGGTGCGCGGCCAGGGCTGGTCGGGGTGGGCTTCGGCGTACCCGGCGAGCAACTGGTCGGCCAGCTCGACCCCTTCCAGCCATCCGGTTGGTGTCGGCATGGCCTCGGGATCCAGGGAGAAGAAGTTCCGGCCGGTCGGCAGGATGTGGGCGTTACCCCGGCTGGGTGCCCCCGACTGCCCCGGGGACACGAATCCGCCGTCCAGAGCCGTCATGATCGACTCGATCTCGTCCCGGGTGGCGTCCAGACGCGGCATGAGGTCGGTGATGACCCAGGTGAGGGTCTCGACGACGTCCCCGCGTTCGGTGCCGAGTTGTTCGAGACTCATCTGGACCGCCAGGTCTCGGGCCTTGTCGGCGTCGAAGCATCCGCCGTGGTGACAGGCGATGACCGGGGCCAGCAGGTCGACACACTGCTGGTGGGCAGCTTCCATGATCCCGCGTCCGGTCAGGCCATCCGGCAGGTCGGCGGTGACGGTGACCGGCTCGCCAGCCTTCGCGCTGACCTCGTCGAGACTCGTCCCCCAGGCGTCCAGCACCGCTTCCCGCAGGGACGGCACGTGGCCGTTGGACTGACGGGTCAACTGGGCGACGTACTCCACCTCGGCTGCGGCGGGGTCGTCCTGGTCGGCGACGAGCTGTCCGAGCACGTGCAGACCGTCGGAGATCTCGCGGTCCTGCAGCTCGAGCAGGTGGTGATGGACCTTGTCGAGCAGCTGGACGGGGTCGGTGTCGACGTCCTCGGGGGCCAGCCCCAGATCAGTGTCCAGACCGGCCTCCACGACGGCGCCCCACACCTGTTCGGCGACGAGACGGGCGCGCTGCGGGCTCTGTGACTCCGCCCCGGCGTGTTCGCGCAGGATCCGGTCGATCTCGGCGGTGGAGTCGTACAGACCTGCCTGACGCATGGGAGGGGTGAGGTGGTCGACGAGGGCGGCGGCGCTGCGTCTCTTGGCCTGGGTGCCCTCGCCGGGATTGTTGATGATGTACGGGTAGATGTTGACCAACCGGTCCAGGGCGAGCTCCGGGTAGCACTCCTCGGACAGGCCCAATCCCTTGCCGGGAAGCCATTCCAGGCTGCCGTGGGTGCCGACGTGGATGACGGCGTCGGCCTTGAAGACGTCACGGATCCAGCGGTAGTGGGCCAGGTAGTGGTGCGGGGGAGGCAACACCGGGTCGTGGATGACGGAATCTGTGACGGCCTCGAAGTTCCCGCGCGGCGGCTGAATCGTCAGCAGCACGTTGCCGTCGAGGTGACCGGCGAAGGAGAACTCGTCGTCGTGGACGAAGAGGGTTCCTGGGTGCGGCCCCCAGTTGCGGTCCATGCACTCCCGTACGGACTCCGGCAGTGCCCGGTACCAGGGGCGGGAAGTCTCCAGATCGGCGTGGGCCTCGGCGCGGTCGTGCATCTGTTCGGGAGTAAGCCAGCGCTGGTCGCAGGTCAGGCAGGACAGCAGCACCTGGGCGATGTCGTCGGCATGGTCGAACTGTTCCGGGACGTCGTACCCCTCATCGGCCATCCGGATGAGCAGTTGGCGCACTGACTCGAAGGTGTCCAGTCCCGTCGCACAGCCGATGCGGTCGTTGCGTGGCGGGTGGTGGTGGAAGACGATCGCGACCTTGCGCTGGTTGGCCGGGGTGCGGGCCAGGCGAGCCCAGGACAGAGCCAGCTCGGCCATCGCCTCGGGGCGTCCCGGGACCGGGATCATGCGAGGAACGATGGCTCCGGTGAGTTCGTCGACCTCGTCGGTTTCCCGGGTGGCGAGGAACTTGGTGATGAGGGCGCCGTCGAGCTCCGGTTGGGCGGCCTGGGTGGCGATGTCTATCGACCCCATGCCCTGGGCGGTGGCCTCCCACACGGCCCGCGGTGCATAGGAGGTGAGGGCATGCAGCACACTGACGCCCAGGTTCGGGTAGGCGTTGGCATTGGCGGGGACGCCGGCCGTCATCGACATCCCGTGGACGTCGACGAGGGTGTCGATGATCCGGTTGCCCTTCTCGTCGTGCAGCAGGGTCTCCAAAGTTTGGGCCATACCCATGTTCCCGCGCCGGGAGTCGGGCAGACGCAGGCAGAAGAAGGGGACGGTGTTGGCGTCAAGCTCCTCGACGGCCTCGACGAGGGCCCGGATGTGCGCGGTGTCGTGCTCCAACCAGTAGCTGCGCGGGAAGGTGATCCCGATGGTGGGACGGTCGGGGTTCAGGTGGTGCTTGTAATCGGCCAAGCTCGTGAACAGGCCGTGACGCGGATGCCAGATTCCCTCGGTGGGGGCACGGACGACCTCGGGGACGGGCACGTTCCCACCCGTCACCCGGTCGGCGAGGACTCGTAGCGCCGCCTCGACGTTGTCCGGACCGCTCATCCCCAGCAGACCGATGAGCCCTTTCCAGGTGCCGTCGGCGAGGCCGCTGGCCCATTTCTGGGCGGCGAGCAGGCCGTCGTCGTCACCGGAGGTGGGTTGGATGTGGATCCACGGCAGCGACAGTCCGGAGTCGCGACGGTCCTGCCATGCCTCGACCAGGTCCGACCACGCCGGGCAGGACCCCGTCCCGCCGTGGAGACTCAGTACGACGGCGTCGCTGCGAGCAGCTGATCGAGCGAAGGCGCGGGACAGCTCCGGATCGATGAGTTGCTCCTTGGTGCGGCCGAAGAGGGTGACGTCGAGGCCGTCAGCCCTCATCCGTGAGATGGCCTGACTGACGAGGGTGAGTTCGCCTCCGGTGGCTGAGAAGAAACACAAGGTGGTCATGATGCGGTCTCCAGACGGGCGAGGGTGTCGTCGATGAGGCAGGTAAGTGGGGTGCGAGCCTGCTCCGGGTCGGCGAGGGTGTTGGCCTCGACCCGGGAGGGGCAATCGCCGGGACAGCGGCCAGCCAGGGCGCAGCGATGGCATGGTCCGCGCAAAGTGTGGACGTCCTGGGAGAAACGGTGTTTGAGGCGGTCCCAGTCGACGTCGGGGACGGTTCCGGCCCGGGATGCCGGGTCCCCGACGGACTGGGAGCAGGGGTAGACGCCGCCGTCCGGGGCCACCGCCATGGATTCCCCGACAGCTGCGTGGCAGTAGGGACGGTTGGACACCGACAGCGGAAGCAGGGTGCGACCGGAGGGATCGACGGTGGTGGGTGTGTTCGCCGGGGAGCGATGCATAGCAGCTCGGACGGTCTCCAGTTCCCGCCAGACCAGGGGTCTCGCCCGCATCGCGTTGACCTGGATCAGGCGTCGGTACAGGGCGGTGATCCCTCCGACGACGGCGTCATCGGAGGGAACGAGATCGCCTCTGCCCGCCGCGCTGCCGATCCCCACCAGTGGGTCGAGGCCGAACCCGGTGACATTGGGCAGTCCCCCCAGGGTGACGGCCAATTCGTCGAGGTGGTCGACGTTGAGGGCCGAGAGCACCGTCGTCACTCGTACCGGGATGTCGGCTCGGGCCAGGGCGAGCAGACCCCGGAAGGTCGGGGCCGCCGAACCGCGGGCTCTCTCCTGCACCTGCGGTGGACCGTCGACGCTCACCCCGACACGTACGCCACGGTGTGTGAACATGGCAATGATCTCGTCGTCGAGGTGTGCTGCGTTGGTCTGGATGCCACAGGTGACCCGTCCACCTCGGATGCCTGCAACTCTCTCGGCGACGTGCTCGATGAGGGAGGGCACCAGGGTGGGCTCGCCACCGGCCAACTGAACATGGGCCGGCTGGCCGGTCGTACGAACCCCCTCGGCGAGAAGATCCAGGGAGGCATCGGCGACCTCGGTCGGCATCCGACCGCCCCGGCGCTCCCGGCGGTAGCAGTAGGGGCAGGCAAGGTCGCAGGCGGCGGTGGGCCACAGCACGAGGTAGCGGACAGTCATGACCTGCTGACCTCCTGTTGACGTCCGACGAGGTGATCATGGAGTTGTGACAGGGTTGGCACGACGCGGTCATCCACCACCCAGCCACCGTTGGTCACGCTCACCGTGACGCTGGCGTCCGCAGGGTCCTGGACCACCCGGTATCCGGATCGTGCCAAGGTGTGATGAGCAAGGTCGGCATCCACCCCTGACCCCACGACCCGCGCCGTGGGGCATCCGTCGTCGGACTGCCAGAAAGTGAGGGTGTGGAGGTCGAAGGTGATCCCCTCGGTGCGGAAGGCCTCCTCGAGGGCGCCGGTACGGGCCAGGTCCTCCGGGGCGCCGATCGTCACGTCAGTGCCGTGCCCAGCCACCCACAGGGTGTCGGCGTAACGCATCACCGGCTCGATGTCGTGGCTGCACACCACGACGGCGATGTCCCTCGCCGTGCACACCTCGCGTAGCATTCCGAGCAGGGCGATACGGCCCGGCGGATCGAGGAAGGAGGTTGGCTCGTCGAGCAGCAGGACGGACGGCTCCTGGGCTAGTGCCCGAGCCACCATGACCCGCTGACGCTGTCCGTCCGACAACTCGCCGACGAAGTCCTCGGCCAACTCGGTGGCCCCCACCGCCGCCAAGGACTCGTCGATGACGGCCTGATCATGGGGGCGCAGCCGACCTCCGATTCCGGAATGGGGGTGACGTCCCAGCGAGACGACATCCCTGGAGGTGAGGCGGGCGACCGAGACCCGGTCGGTCAGCACCGTGGAGAGGGTCTGGGCGATCTGACGGCGAGACATCTTTGACGTCGATGTGCCATTGAGGGATACCTCGCCACCCAGAACGGGCTGCAAGCCGGCCACCGACCGCAGCAGGGTTGACTTGCCGGCCCCGTTGGGGCCGACTAGCCCGATCATTCGACCGGCCTCCAACGACCCTGTCACCCCCGACAGCACCGTCGTGACGTGGCGGCCCGAACGGTACCCGACCGTCAGGTTCGACAGTGTGAGACCGGTCATGTCGCCTCCGCCTCTCGATACCAGCGCACCAGGATGACCATGACGACCGGCGCCCCGAACACCGCGTTGACGGCGTTGACGGGCAGCACGTCGTCGCCGGGCAACTGCGCCAGGATGTCGGCCATCAACGCAAGGGAACCGCCGGTGAGGATGCATCCGGGCAGCAGATGACGATGATCGGCCCTCCCAAGCACCCCACGCGTCAGATGTGGGATCGCGATGCCCAGGAAACTGATCGGCCCGCAGAACGCGGTGGCGGCACCGGCGAGGATGGCGGTGCTCGCCACCAACAGGGTGCGCACCACCTTGAGGTTCATCCCCATCGTCTGGGCATACCGTTCTCCCAGCAACAAGGCGTTGAGCGGTTTGGCGAGCAGCATGCTGGCCAGGATCATGATGACCATGATCGGAGCCATCGCCTTGAGGTTCTCCCATGTCACGCCGTGGTAGCTGCCGAACTGCCAGCGGGTGTACTGGGCGACGAGTTCAGGACTGGCTCGTGACAGCAGGACGGTGACCCCGGAGGACACGAAGTAGCCGATCATGACGCCGAGCAACAGCAGGATCGTCGACGAGTGGATGAACCGGCCGGCCAGCATGACGATGAACAGCACGACTGCCGCCCCCAGCGCGGCGGCAACCATGATCAACAGATCGGGACCGATGCCCAGTCCGGAGGCGAAAGTTGCCGCACCCGCCGACGACGTCGTGCCGAGCACGACGAGGGCGACGCCGAGGCTGGCACCCGAGGAGATGCCGAGCACATAAGGATCAGCCAGAGGGTTGCGGAACAGGGTCTGCATCTCCAGGCCGGCAATCCCCAGGGCCGCCCCGACCAGCAGGGCGGTGATGGTGCGTGGCTCCCGGACGTCCTGGACGATCGTCAGGGACACCGGGTCGACGTCGGTGCCCCCGGAGATGATCGTCATGACGTCGTCGAGGGGAATGTTCACCGATCCCAGGGTCAGCCCGGCCATCGCCACCAGGATGAAGATCACTCCGAGGATCGCGAAGCGGACGGGCAGCGGCAGTCCACGCCGCCGTTGCGTCGTCCGGTGTGCTGCGGTCACTTGGTCGGGGCCTTCTTGTAGAAGGTGAACTCATGGTTCGGACTGAGCTCAGGGTGCAGGATGGCGGACAGGTCTGCCAGCACCAGATCAGGACGGACGACGCCGGTCTGCCAGTAGTCGTTGCCGTGCTTCGGGTCGGCACGCAGGACGGCGTTCCAGACGGTGCCGGTGCGTACCGCCTTGAGGGCCTTCATGCGCGGGTCGTCCTTGACGATGGTCGGGATGGAGGCCTTCTGCGACTCATTGATCTGGCCATCGATCCAGAAGTCGGCGTCATGGGCCCTTTTGAGGACCGTCTCGGTGTCCAGCTTCGACGAGACCACGCCGTGGACGTCCTTGAAGACGTACTCACCGCCAGCGTCACGCAGGAACTGGATGGAGTAGTTCTCGTTGGACTTGATGTACCAGACCCCCTTGAACTGGGAGCCGTAGAGCACGATGGGTCGCGTCTTGACCTTGGAGGTGAGCTGGGCCGTCTCGTGGTACTTCTTGGCGATCTCGTCGTACTTCTCATTGGCGACCTTCTCCGCATTGACAAAGAGGGCGTCGTACTTGATCCACTCGGCCCGTCCCAGCGGGGTGTTCTCGAGGAAGTCGGGCTCGGCGACGACCGGTGTGCCCATCTCCCTGACCTTGGCAAACTTGCTGGGGTCGTCGTGGCCGCTGATGATGAACAGATCAGGACGTAGGGCGGCCAGCTTCTCGGTGTTGACCTCAGTGGTGCCGTCCCCGACGCCGAAGTCAGCGACATGAGCGTCCTTGAGGGCCTGACGGGTCTTTGGGTCACCGACCATGTCCACGCTGGCCATTCCGATCACGGCGTCCAGCTTGTTCATCATCTGGAACTTCATCGGCTCGGTCGTTGATCCAAGAGCAACCCTGGTGGTGGGGACGGTGATCTTCTGCGCTTTGGCGAGGTCACCGTTCAGCTTCGGCTGCGGAGCGCCGCACTGCACCAGGACGTACTTGGTCTCCTTGGACGAGGTACTCGACGGGTTCTTGACCGTCACCACCTTGTAGGACTTGTGGTAGGTGACGGTGAGGCCGCGGGCGTCGCTGAAGGTCGCCTTGTCGGGGAAGTAGTCCTTCGAGGAGTCGAAGTCCTTGATGCAGCCGGGCATGCTGTCGCCGGTGTTGGCGGAGGAGGATGTCGTTGGCCTGTCGCCTGAAGTGGTCCTGTCCTCGGAGCCCGAACATCCTGTCAGTGCGAGGCTGGGGGCAACGAGGAGGGTGATGAGGGCCGAGATCCTTCTCGGCGTAGTCTTCGTCTTCGGAGTACTCACGCGGTTCTCCCTGCGGTCATGCCGCAGGACTCACGGTGGCACCCGCGTCGTGTGCCCGGCAGACTCCTACGGCGAGAGTCGTTACTTGCCACTCCGTAGGGAGTCGACCGGACTGAGCTGTGAGGCATCACCGTTGCGCGACAGTGTCGGATTCCCACCGACTTCGCTCACTAAGGAGTACCCCGGACCGAGTCCGATTCGAGGCAATCGCACATTAACACCCCGTGTCAACGGCGGTGAGCAAGGGGTATGACACACGGAGCTGCCAAGAATTGGCCCAAAATCACGATGGTGACGTCACCATCGCGATTTCTTGGCAGCTCCGTGTGGTAATCCTCAGGTATCGAGTCCTCAGGATCCCGATGCGAGCCGACCGATGACCTCCCACGGCCGATGCGGGGCCACCACACCGTGTAGCTCCTCGACGTCGCCCCGATCACAGGCCAGTTCGAGGCAGGTCGAGGGCCCTCCGGAGCGAGCCAGGTCAACCTCCACGTCCCGAAACTCGGCCCGTAACCCCGCGGTGGAGGCGAGCTGTGCGGCCTCCCACGCCACCCCGTGTGAACCCACCGGGACGCAGTCGTGAACCTTCCCGGAGGCCACCAGGTCTCGCACCTCCGCGAGTGGCACGATCTCGCGCCGGCCAGGGGCGACGTCGTCATCAGGGGCCGAGACGGGAGTCCCGACGCAGACCAGCACGTCACCGTCATGGGCCCGGGGGAGTTCTCCCTCTGGCATGACGCCGATGACTGTCACGCCAATCCCGGTCTGGGTCGTCGCGACGTTGTCCTCCGTCGAGCCCGTGACCGCCGTGGGGTCAATCCCGACGGCGGCCGCGCAGCGTCGGAACTCCTCGATCATGGGCTGGGCTGACTCCCAGTCCTGGCACAGGGTGTTGACGAGGACGAGAGGACGCGCACCGGCGCACATCACCTCCAGGAGGGGTACCCGCGCTCCCAGATGAGCGCACCACACCGGGTCAGCTGGGTAGGAGTCGTCAGGACGCGGGCCGATCCCACCGATGGTGTCACAGGCGATGACCAGACGAGAAGCCGGGACATCAGCCACCAGCAGGTCAGGCAGCCTCGTGACGGGTAGGGGGGATGAGGGGAGATGGTTCGGGGCGGTCACGGTGTCATTCAACCGCGACCGCCCCGAAGTTGCACTGGAAGGACGTCATGACGTCAGCACGTCACGGCAGGATGTCCTCGTAGTAGGTATTGCGCAGCAGGACCGACAACAGTCGACCACCGGGCAGGTGCCCGTCGTTGAGTGTCTTGGCGGAGGCCAGCAGAGAACGGATGTCGTATTGAGCAGGCCATGTCGGTGGGATGTCGCGGTCGAGGTTGAGCAGCCCGTAGACAGCCATCATGGCGGTACGAGCCGATCCTTCGACGGTGAAGATGCAGTCGTCCGGGGTTTCGACGAACTGGCCCAGGCAGGCCAGGTTGACGCAACCGTCCGGGATGACCTCCGGGCGATCTCCCTTGCCACGAGGCATGAAGAAGGCTGTGATCCACGGCATCGTCGCAATGCGAACCTTGGTGCGAGCCTTGATCTCCTCGAACTGGTCGAGCAGACCGAAGTGATAGCAGTACTCCTTGAGCAGTTCCTCTCCGGTGCACTCCAGCATCGGCTTCTTGACGATGTCGCCCTTCTCGAACGGGTACAGGCCGTAGGCCCAGGCGACGCCCCAGTCCTTCGGCTGATCGTGGAACTGTGGCTGACGGTTCATCGTCAGCGAGATGCACCACGACGAGTCCTCGGCGGTGATGATGCCGCCGGTGACCGTGCGTCCGGACAGTGGATCGTTGCCCGTCAGTTCCCTGATCTTCTGGAGGAATGGATGGTCCTCACCGATGAAGTTGAAGCTGATCGACTGCCACACCGTCTTGTCGGCGTCGCTGCAGAAGACGTCGGGACGACCGAACACGGCGGAACGACGGACCAGGTTGCGCCACAGCTCCCAGCCGGCGACCTCGTCCTTGCTGTAGGGGGCGGGGTGGTCCATGTCGCCGTAGCCGGTGCACTCGGTCAGTGAACCGTTCGTGACGAAGACGAGGTCCTTCGGGGTCATGTCGATGCGATGTTCGCCGCCCTCCTTGTCGCGCCACAGAATGCCTCGGGCGACCTTGCGGTGAGCAGTGATCTCCAGGTCGACGTCGTAGACCAAGGTGTCGTACTGGAACTTCGCGCCGCGCTCGGTCAGCCACTTCATGAGCGGGACGACGAAGGAGTCGTACTGGTTGTAGCGGCTGAACCGCAGGCAGGAGAGGTCCGAGAATCCGGGCAGCAGGTGGAGGAAGCGGTGCATGTAGCGCTTGAACTCGGTCAGGGACTGCCACTGCTCGAAGGCGAACATCGTCTTCCACAGTGTGTAGAAGGTGGAGTGCAGGAAGTCTTCGTCGAACCAGTCCTCGATGGACTTGTAGTAAGTGTCGGACTCCTTGGCCAGCAGCAGCTTTAGGACGGCGAGCTGGCCTTTCTTGTTGATGCCCATCTTGTAGGCCGAACGTTTCTGGCCCTGATTGTTGATGATGCGGCAGTGATTGACGTTCGGATCGTTCTCGTTGACGATCCGGAACTCGTCCATGACGCTGTAGGGCTCGGGCATCTCGAGGGCCGGGATGTCCTTCATGACGTCCCAGAAGCACTCGAAGTGTTGCTCCATCTCACGACCGCCACGGGCGATGAAGCCCTTCTCGGTGTCGCCGTCGCCGTCGAAGGCGCCGCCGGGCTGGTGGAGCTCCTCGAGGATCGTGATGTTCTCGGCAGGCATCTTGGCGTCACGGATGAGGAAGACGGCTGCCGTCAGTGCAGCGATACCAGAGCCGACCAGGTATGCCTTGCGCTCAGCGATGTCGTCCGGGGGCACCGGGTGGTTCATGGTGTAACGACCGAGGTCGTTGTGAACGAACGGGTTGCCATCCGGGCTGACCGGGAAGCTGCGCTGATAAATCTTTTGGGAGTTCGTCATGATTCACTCCTCATACGACTTCGCCGGAAGTTCTCCGGTGAACTTCGACTAGCCTCACGATAGCGCCGGAAGGGTGTGATGGAATGCCCTCTTTTTGAGACTTTCGTAAGAGTTTTCTTGAGCGTTCTTCGTCGTCGGGACCCGGGGTGCAGTGCCTTGTCGCAGTCGGGTGCCATACTTATCGCTGGACACGGGGTGCGCCGTATCGGCGCTGAGATCACACCCGTGGAACCTGATCTAGTTCGTACTGGCGAAGGGATGTCCGAGATGGCTTCTTCCACCCCCAGAAACCCGTCGCAGGGCTCAGTCCCGCGCGTCCTCTCCATCGCGGGAACGGATCCCTCCGGGGGTGCCGGCACTGCTGCCGACACCAAGTCCATCACCGCGGCCGGTGGGTACGCGATGGCCGTCGTCACCGCCCTGGTTGCCCAGAACACTCAAGGGGTGCGCGCGATCCACACCCCACCCACCGAGTTCCTGAGGCAGCAGTTGGCGGCAGTCAGCGATGACGTGGCGATCGACGCCGTCAAGACCGGCATGCTCGGAACGGTCGAGATCATCGACACGGTCGCCAGATTCCTCGACGAGCACCGTCCGCCCATCGTCGTCGTCGATCCGGCCATGGTCGCCACCAGCGGAGACCGGCTCCTCGCCCCTGACGCCGAGGCTGCCATGCGCGAGTTCTGTCGCCGGGCAACCGTCGTCACCCCGAACATTCCCGAGCTCGCAGTGCTGTGCGAGACCGGACCGGCGAAGGGCGCCGAGGAAGCCCTGGAACAGGCGCGCGGCTGGGCCAAGGAGACCGGGGTCGCCGTCGTCGTCAAGACCGGCCATCTCGACTCCCGGCGTGTCGACAACATCTGGGTGGGCTCGGAAGGGACGACGTACACCGCGCAGAGCACTCGGGTGGAGACGACGAACACCCACGGCACCGGATGCTCGCTCTCCTCGGCTCTGGCGACCCGGCTGGGTGCAGGGGATGCTCCCGGCGAGGCCCTGGGATGGGTCACCGACTGGTTGCACGAGGCGATCCTGCACGGGTCAGAGCTGAAGGTTGGCCGGGGACACGGTCCGGTCGACCACTCCCACCGGGCACGACGGCTGTCCGCCGATGCCTCGGCGGTGGCTTGGTTCGGGCCGATCGAGCCGCTGGAGTCTCCCAAGGCCCTCGTCGGTTCGGCGGGGTCAGCACCCACTGCTGCGGTGGACCCGGTTGGTCCGTGGACGACGGCCCTGTGGCAGGCCAGCGCGGATCTGGCCCGTCAGATCCAGGGATCGGACTTCGTCGCTGCCCTCGTCGATGGCACCTTAACGGGTCACGCCTTCAACTTCTACCTCGGTCAGGACGCCCGATATCTGGCCTGCTATTCACGAGCCCTGGCCGCTCTGGCTGCTCGCGCCGTCGACCCGCAGGACGCGGCGTGGTGGGCGCAGTCGTCCGAGACCTGCATCGTCGAGGAGGCTGCCCTGCACCGCACCTGGTTGGAGGGACGCGATCAGGCTCCGGCCGGCCCGGTGACGACGGCGTACACGAATTTCCTGCTGGCACACACTCTGGGTGACGACTACGTCGTCGGGGTGGCGTCCGTCCTGCCCTGCTTCTGGCTGTATGCCCAGGTGGGAGCCGGGTTGCCGCAGGTTCCGGAAGGCCATCCCTATGCGTTGTGGCTCGACACCTACCGGGCCCCGGGGTTTGTCGAGGCTACCTCGCACACCCTCGTCGTCGTGGAGAAGGCCTTCGAACAAGCTGGTCCGACTGCTCGGGCACGTGCTGCCCATGCCTATCTGACGGCCTGTCGTCATGAGTTGGAGTTCTTCGACCAGGCGATGCGTGTCTGAGCCGCCATCGCCCCGCTCCAGACCGCACCATCCACACTTGTTCAAGGACTTGCCCCCATGACCACGACAACATCACTGCCCACCGTTCCGAACACCTCGTCGAAGGGGACGATGCCACCCGAAGGACGGGCCGCTCTGCGGGCCGGCGTCGTCGGCAACTGGATTGACAACATCCACGTCTTCCTACCCCTGACGGCCCTCGCCCCCGCGATGGTGGTGCTCGCCGGCCCCTCGGCCAGCGCCTCCGTCGGCGCCCTCGTCGTCATCGCCATGCTGCTGGGACGTCCCCTCGGCGGGATGATCCTCGGACGGATCTCCGACCGGCTGGGACGCACCCGTACCACCCGCCTAGCCATTGCCGGCACCGCGACCTGCGCCGGGCTCATCGCCGTCATGCCCACCCACCAGCTCATCGGGGCGTGGACGATCGGGCTCATCCTGCTGCTGCGATTCCTGGGCGGGATCTTCGTCGCCGGTGAGTACTCCGCCGCCATCCCGCTGGCGATGGAATGGTCATCTCCCAAGAAACGCGGCTTGGCGTCCGGGGTCATCCTGTCGATGGCTCCCTGGGCCCAGGCGTCAATCGCCTTCGCCGTCGCCGTCATGCTGGCCGCTCTCGGGCCGGACCGCTACGCCGCATGGGGATGGCGCATCCTTTTCGTCATCGGTGCTGCGATGAGCATCGGGATGATCATCTACTATTCCCGGCGGGTCTGCGACGCCCCTCTCCTCCACCGCACCCATGACTCCAGGGATGCCTGGAAGACCCCGACCCCCGGTGTGCGTGAGGTCATCGCCGGGGCGTGGGCGCCGGCCTTCTGGCAGGTCTTCACCCTCATGACGGGGCTGTGGCTGCTCACCGACACCACCGTGCTGATCCTCACCGCGCGACTGCGCACCGACGCCGGGCTGACGGCTACGGCGACCTCCTGGGTGATGGGAGTCGCCTCCGTTGGTCAGGCGATCTTCATGGCGCTGGCCGGGCACTGGTCCACGAGGGTGGGACGACGCCGTCTGCTGGTGTGCTGGGGAATCAGCGCCGCGGTGCTCGGCCCGCTGCTGTGGTGGGGAGCGATCAGTTCCGCATCAGCAGGCAGGGCAGCCGTCTTCGCCGTCGCCCTCCAGGTGGCGACGGTGTCGGCCTACGGTCCCATCTCGGCCTACCTGTCCGAGAGGTTCCCCACCGAGGTGCGCTCCACCGGCTACGGCATGGGGTACAGCCTGTCCCTCATCCTGCCGGCGCTGTACCCGTTCTACCTGCCGGGGCTGGAGGGCGTGTTCGGGCATCTCGGGGCAGTGCTCGTGCTCGTCGTCCTCGGTGGTTTGCTGGTAGTGCTCGGTGCCGTCCTCGGCCCGCGGCTGTCGGGGGCTGACATCGACGCTGACATCGACGAGGTGGCGAGGGTGGCATGACGATTGACGAGGTGGTGGCGGCTGCTCGACGCAATCCGCCCATGGTTCACTGCCTCACCGCGACGGTGAGTATGTCCTTGGTGGCCGATGGCCTGTTGGCGGCGGGGTTGCGTCCGATGATGACGGAGACCCTCGAGGAGGCCCCGGTCGTCGTCACGGCCGCCGACGCCCTGTCGGTCAACCTGGGCACCCTGTCGACCGATGGCATGGTCGGCATCCCCGCCACCGTCGCCGCTCGTCCTGACGGCGTCCCGTGGGTCCTCGACCCGACGGCGATCGGGCTGGCGCCGGTGCGTACCCGGATGGCTCGCGACTTCCTGGACGAGGGACCTGACGTCGTCAAGGGGAATGCCTCCGAGATCCTCGCCCTCGTGGGAGGACGAGGGGGACGCGGAGCCGACTCGGCGGATGCCCCCGAGCACGCCGTCGACGCAGCTGTCGAGGTGGCGCGACGGACCGGGGGAGTCGTCGTGGTGTCGGGGCCGACGGATGTCGTCGTCACCACCGATGGGGTGGCCGAGAAGATCTCCAGAGGCCATCCGTTCATGGCCCGGGTGACCGGGACCGGCTGCCTACTGGGCGCGTTGACCGCGGGGTGCCTGGTGGCCACCGATGATCCGGTGCAGGCCGCCGTGACGGCCGTGACCTGGTTCGACGTCGCCGGTGAGGTCGCGGCGGCCCGTGCCGGCGGACCCGGTACTTTTCGTGTGCAACTGCTCGACGCCCTCGACGAGGTCGCGAGAACCGGAGTGGAGGAGACGAGATGACCCTGGACCTGCGCTGTTACCTGGTGACCTCGGGAACCGACCGTCACACCGTCGAGACGGCTGCGTTGGCTGCTGGGGCAGGCGCCGGCATCGTCCAGGTGAGAGCCAAGACCCTGGCGACCCGAGACCTCTTGTCGCTGGTTCTCCAGGTCGGCGAGGCGGTGCGTCGTGCGAACCCGGAGACGCGGGTTGTCGTCGATGATCGAGCCGACGTCGCCTGGGCGGCGATGCGCGCCCGCGGTAACGTCCACGGGGTGCATCTGGGGGTCGAGGACCTTCCGGTACGTGACGCCAGGGCCATGCTCGGGCCCGACGCCATCGTGGGTTACACCACCGGAACCCTGGACCTGGTGAGGTCGGCCGAGCCCCTCGCGGACGCCCTGGACTACCTGGGTGCCGGGCCTTTCCGACCCACCCCGACGAAGGACTCCGGACGCCCACCGCTGGGGGTGGAGGGGTACCCGGCCCTGGTGCAGGCGAGCTCTCGGCCCGTCGTCGCCATCGGGGACGTCCAGGTTGACGACGTGGCTGCGCTGGCGACAACCGGCATCGCAGGGGTTGCCATGGTGCGCGCCGTGATGGCCGCTGACGATCCCGCCGCGGTGGTCGCGCAGGCCATCGCGGCCTTCGATCGTGGCCGGGAGGGCTGATTCCCCTGAGCCGAACGGTGACGCACGTCACACTTTCTGAACCGTTCGGGACTCGCCTGTTAGCAAATCGTTAGGATCCCGCTCACCCCCGTATGGGATCCGTAGGGGAGCGCGACAACCCGCTTACGACACGATTTCGATGGTTCCTGGTGCCAAAACCGGCACTCCGGAAACCCCGGGTCATCGTCAAGGAGCCTTGTCATGCTGGACGTTATCTGGCTGCTCGGTGTCGTCGTCCTCTTCCTCCTACTCGCCCTGTGCGTGAAGGGGGTCGACGCGCTGTGACCGTCCTCAACATCGTCGCGGCCATTCTCGGCATTGCCGCTGTCGTGTACCTCGTGATCGCCCTCATCCGTCCGGAGCGTTTCTGATGACGTGGTTCTACTTCTTGGCGAGCCTTGCTCTTCTCGCCCTCGCGCTCGGGATCGCCCAGCATTACCTGGGCTCCTACATGGCCCGTGTCTTCACCTCTGACAAGGACACCAAGGTCGAGGCCTTCTGCTACCGCATCATGGGCGTCGACCCCCGTGCCGGACAGACGTGGAAGTCCTACGCCCGCTCGGTGCTGGCCTTCAGCTTCTGCGGTGTCGTCCTCCTCTACGCCCTCCAGCGTCTGCAGTCGTGGCTGCCCTGGTCCATGGACAAGGGGTCGGTGAACCCAGCCGTGGCCTTCAACACCGCGGTCTCCTTCGTCACCAACACCAACTGGCAGGCCTACTCCCCGGAGGCGACCCTGGGGCACTTCGTCCAGCTCGCCGGCCTGTGCGTGCAGAACTTTGTCTCCGCAGCCACCGGCATCGCGGTCGCGATCGCCCTGGTGCGTGGATTCGTCGGACGTGGTGAGCACACCATCGGCAACTTCTGGGTCGATCTCACCCGCACCACCCTTCGCATCCTCATGCCGATCGCCGCTGTGGGAGCCTTCCTGCTCATCGTCGGTGGGGCTGCGCAGAACTTCATCGGCTTCATGCACGTCACCGGCATCGCTGGTGGGGACCAGATCATCCCGGGCGGGCCTGTCGCCTCCCAGGAGGTCATCAAGGAGCTCGGCACCAACGGTGGCGGCTTCTTCAACGGCAACTCATCCCACCCCTTCGAGAACCCCCAGCCGTGGACGAACATGCTGGAGATCTTCCTCATCCTGCTCATCCCATTCTCGCTGCCGCGCACCTTCGGAAAGATGGTCAAGGACGTGCGTCAGGGCCGCGCCATCCTCATCTCAATGATCGTGCTGTTCCTCATCAACCTCTTCGCGATGGCTGCTGCCGAGTTCTCCGGACACGGCACCGCCGGGCGCCTCGCCGGCGCCGCGATGGAGGGCAAGGAGCAGCGCTTCGGCCTGATCCAGTCGGTCCTCTTCGCCAACGCGACGACGATGACCTCCACCGGCGCCGTCAACTCGATGCACGACTCCTACACCGCCATCGGTGGCATGTTCACCATGCTGAACATGATGCTGGGTGAGATCAGCCCTGGCGGCGTCGGATCTGGCCTGTACGGCATGCTCGTCATCGCCGTCATCGCGGTGTTCATCGCTGGACTCCTCGTCGGTCGTACCCCCGAGTACCTCGGCAAGAAGATCGGCCCGCGAGAGATGAAGTTGTCGGCCCTGTACATCCTCGTCATGCCGGCCCTGGTGCTGTGCGGGGTGGCCCTCAGCCTGGCCATCCCCGGTATTCGGGATGGTGTCGTCAACACCTCGATCTCGAACCCGGGTGAGCACGGACTGAGCGAGCTCGTCTACGCCTTCACCTCGGGTGCCAACAACAACGGTTCCGCCTTCGCCGGTCTGGATGCCTCGACGAACTGGCTGTGCGCGGCGATTGGCGTCGCCATGCTGCTCGGTCGCTTCCTGCCGATCATCCTCGCCCTCGCCCTCGCCGGAGCCCTTGCCGAACGCGAGCCCGTCCCGGTCACCGCAGGCACCCTTCCCACCCACAACGCCCTGTTCATCACCCTCGTCGTCTTCACGGCGATCCTCGTCACGGCGCTCGTCTTCTTCCCGGTCCTCACACTGGGACCGCTGGCCGAAGGACTGATCTGATCATGACCGTCATCACCTCGAATTCGCGTTCCCGCGGCCTCACCGGGGCCCAGGTCCGCCAGGCCCTGCCCGGTGCCTTCCGCAAGCTCGACCCGCGTGCCCAGTGGCGCAACCCGGTCATGTTCCTGGTGTGGGTCGGCGCGGCCCTGACGACGATCGTCGCCGTCATGGAGCCGTTCACCCACATCACCGACGGCCGTGTGCCGACCGGATTCTCCGCAGTCATCGCGGTCTGGCTGTGGCTCACCGTGGTCTTCGCCAACCTTGCCGAATCCATCGCCGAGGGCCGCGGCAAGGCCCAGGCCGAGACCCTGAGGAAGACCCGCACCGCCACCAACGCGCTGCGCATCGATGGTTGGGACGAGAAGAACGATCCCTCGGCCGAGCACACCACGACCACCGAGATCGTCTCCTCGGACCTCAAGTACGGCGACGTCGTCGTCGTGACGGCAGGCCAGACGATCCCCGGAGACGGGGACATCATCTGGGGCATCGCCTCGGTCGACGAGTCGGCCATCACCGGTGAGTCCGCCCCCGTGGTACGTGAGTCCGGCGGCGACCGTTCCGCCGTCACCGGTGGCACGAGGGTGCTCTCCGACCGCATCGTCGTCAAGATCACCTCGAAGCCCGGCCAGTCCTTCGTCGACCGCATGATCGCACTGGTGGAGGGATCCGGACGCCAGAAGACCCCCAACGAGATCGCCCTCAACATCCTGCTGGCGAGCCTGTCGATCGTCTTCGTCATCGTCGCCCTGACCCTGAACCCGATCGCCTCCCTGGCCGCCAGGCCGGTGGGCATCACGGTTCTCGTCGCCCTGTTGGTCTGCCTCATCCCGACCACCATCGGTGCCCTGCTCTCGGCCATCGGTATCGCGGGTATGGACCGCCTGGTGCAGCACAACGTGCTGGCCATGTCGGGCCGAGCCGTCGAGGCCGCCGGTGACGTCACCACCCTGCTGCTCGACAAGACCGGCACCATCACCTACGGAAACCGTCGAGCCAGCGAGTTCATCGCGATGCCCGGCGTCAGTGAGGAGGAGATCCGCGACGTGTCCGCCCGGTCCTCCCTGGCCGACCCGACCCCGGAGGGCACCTCCATCGTCGACCTGGCTCGCGAGCAGGGATTCGACGCCGATGCCTGGGGTGACCAGGGGGAGGTTGTCCCCTTCACCGCTCAGACCAGGATGTCCGGCATCGACCTGCCCGACGGCACCGAGATCCGCAAGGGTGCCGGTTCGGCCGTGCGAGCCTGGCTGACGGAGTCCCACATCGACATGGACATCGACACCCTCGCCCACATGGATCGTCGCGTCGACGCCGTCTCCGAGTCCGGTGGCACCCCGCTCGTCGTCGCAGTGCGCACCCCCGACCATGTCGGCAAGGTCCTCGGCGTCGTCCATCTCAAGGACATCGTCAAGGAAGGCCTGACCGACCGGTTCTCCGAGTTGCGTCGGATGGGCATCCGCACCGTCATGGTGACCGGTGACAACCCGCTGACGGCTGCCGCCATCGCCAAGGAGGCCGGGGTCGACGACTTCCTGGCCGAGGCCACCCCGGAGGACAAGCTCGCCTACATCCGCAAGGAGCAGGAGGGCGGCCGGATGGTCGCAATGACCGGTGACGGCACCAACGACGCCCCGGCCCTGGCCCAGGCGGACGTGGGTGTCGCCATGAACACCGGTACCTCGGCCGCCAAGGAGGCCGGCAACATGGTCGACCTCGACTCCGACCCGACCAAGCTCATCAGCATCGTCGGGATCGGCAAGCAGTTGCTCATCACGCGCGGCGCCCTGACGACCTTCTCCATCGCCAACGACATCGCCAAGTACTTCGCGATCATCCCCGCGATTTTCATGGCGACCTACCCGGGCCTGTCGGCCCTCAACATCATGGGCCTGCACTCCCCGGCGTCTGCGGTGCTCTCGGCGATCATCTTCAACGCGATCATCATCGTCATCCTGGTGCCGCTGGCTCTCAAGGGAGTGTCCTACAAGCCTGCCGGGGCGTCGAAGATTCTCGCCCGAAATCTGCGCATCTATGGCCTGGGCGGAGTTGTCGCGCCATTCATCGGCATCTGGCTGATCGACCTGCTCGTCCGTCTCATTCCCGGTTTCTGATCGGAGCCCATCATGATCATTTCCTCCAGGACTCGTACCCTCCTCGTCGGGCTGCGCTCGATCCTGTTGTTCACCGTCATCGTCGGCGTCGTGTACACCGGCGTCATGACCGGGCTGGGACAGCTCGTCCTTCATCGGCAGGCCAATGGCTCCCAGCTGGAGGTCAACGGCAAGGTGGTCGGCTCGACCCTCATCGGTCAGTCCTTTACCGACAAGGACGGCAAGCCGCTGCCGGAGTACTTCCAGCCGCGCCCGTCGGCCGCCGGTGACAACGGTTACGACGGGTCTTCCTCGGGTGGTTCCAACATGGGGCCTGAGAACCCGGACCTGGCCAAGACCATCAAGGAGCGTCGCAGCCAGGTGGCGACCTTCAACGGGGTGGATGCCGGTAGGGTTCCGGCCGATGCCCTGACGGCGTCGTCCTCTGGTCTGGACCCGCACATCAGCCCCGCCTACGCCGAGATCCAGGTCAGCCGGGTCGCCAAGGCCCGTCACCTCGATCCCAGTGTCGTCCGTGAGATTGTCGCCAACAACACTGACGGACGCCAGCTCGGATTCCTCGGTGCGACTAGGGTCAATGTCGTGACCCTCAATGCCGAACTGGATCGTCAGCACTGACTGACGTGATCAGTTCGTGATCATGGCCTGAAGGAGGACGAGGTGGCTGCTCGGGGACGATTGCGGGTGCTGCTCGGCGCGGCACCGGGCGTCGGCAAGACCTACGCCATGCTCGATGAGGGCAAGCACCTGAGCAAGAGTGGGTCCGACGTCGTCATCGCCGTCGTCGAGACCCACGACCGGGCAGCCACCGCGGCCATGACTGAGGGGCTGGAGATCGTCCCCCGCCACCTCGTCGAACATCGCGGCATCGAGCTGTCCGAGATGGACCTCGACGGGGTACTCGCCTGCGATCCCGACGTCGCCCTGGTCGACGAGCTGGCCCACACCAACGCGCCCGGGTCGCGTCACGAAAAGCGCTGGCAGGATGTCGAGGAACTGCTGGACGCCGGGATCGATGTCATCTCGACGGTCAACATCCAGCACATCGAGTCGCTCAATGACGTCGTCGAACAGATCACCGGGGTGCCGCAGCGCGAGACCATCCCGGACACCGTGCTGCGCAAGGCCAACCAGGTGGAGGTTGTCGATCTCGCCCCGCAGGCCCTGCGCGATCGGCTCTCGGGCGGCAAGGTGTACCCGGCAGAGCGGATCGACGCCGCCCTGTCCAACTACTTCCGACTGGGCAACCTCACCGCCCTGCGCGAGCTGGCCCTGCTCTGGGTTGCTGACGAGGTAGACCACGCCCTGGCCGATTACCGCAGTGAGCACGGGATCGACTCCCACTGGGAGGCCCGCGAGCGGGTGGTCGTCGCCCTCACCGGTGGACGCGAGGGGGAGACCCTGTTGCGTCGCGGTGCCCGTATCGCCGCTCGAGCCGGGGGCGGTGAACTGTTGGCCGTCCACGTCACCACCGAGGACGGTCTGCGCTCCCCGCACCCGGGTGAACTGGCTCGTCAGCGTGGATTGGTGGACCAGTTGGGAGGGTCCTTCCACCAGCTCGTCGGCGACGACATCCCGGAGACTCTCATCGAGTTCGCGAAGTCGGTCAACGCCACCCAGCTCGTCATCGGGGCGAGTCGGCGTGGGAAGTTGTCGCGGTTGCTGACGGGTCATGACGTCGAGTCCGACATCATTCGGGCTTCGGGTGCCATTGACGTCCACATCGTCAGTCATGGTGCCCAGGCCAAGGGAATCCGGCTGCCACGGATGGGTGGGTCCTTGTCGACTCGTCGCCGCATCGCCGGTTTCGTCGTGCTGGAGGTCTTCGGGCCACTGTTGACCTGGTTGCTGGTGTCGACGCGCAGCCCCGAGGCCCTGACGACGGATGTGCTGACCTATGAGTTTCTGGCTGTCGTGGTGGCCCTGGTCGGCGGTGCCCTGCCGTCCTTCGTCGCGGCTCTGGCCTCGGGTATTGCCCTGGACTACTACTTCACCAAGCCCTTCTACACCGTCACCGTCAACGAGCCGCTGCACATGGTGGCTCTGCTGCTGTACCTGCTCACGGCCGCCCTGGTGAGCTTCGTCGTCGACCGCGCTGCCCGCAAGACCCGGGTGGCACGTCGCGCGGCCGCCGAGTCAGGGCTGCTGGAGTCGGTGGCCGGATCGGTGCTGCACGGTGAGGACGCCGTCGAGTCGTTGTTGTCCAAGGCGACCGAGGCCTTCGGGCTGTCGGGGGCCCGGGTGCTGACCGACGGACGCGTCGTGGCAAGCTCGGGTACGACCAGCGATGAAGTCACCGAGCAGCACATCGACGATCATTCGGTGGTCGAGTTCCACGGGCCTGAGCCGGACGCCTCCGAGCGTCGCCTGCTGTCGGTGATCACCACCCAGTTGGGGACGGCCCTGGACCAGCGGCAACTGGAGGAAACGGCCAAGGCGGTGGAGCCACTGGCCGCCACGGACCGAGTGCGAACGGCCTTGTTGTCGGCGGTGGGACACGACCTTCGTCGGCCCCTTGCGGCCGCGACCGCTGCCGTTTCAGGTCTGCGCAGCGAGGGAGCCGGTCTGTCCGACCAGGATCGTGATGACCTGTTGGAGACCGCCGATGACGCCCTGGGGAAACTGGCCAACCTCGTCACCGACCTGCTCGACGTCTCCCGGCTGCAGTCCGGCGTGCTCGGGGTCTCGGTGATGCCGGTCGACCCGGCCGAGGTCATCATGCCGGCCTTGGATGAGTTGTCCCTGGGGCCGGCGGATGTCGAGATCGATCTGGGAGCCGACGTGCCCGAGATGGTCGCCGATCCGGCCCTATTGCAGCGGGTGGTCGTCAACCTGTTGTCGAATGCGCTGAGATATGAGCCAGCAGGTGGCCGGGTTCGGCTCGCGACAAGCAGTTTCGCCGACCGGGTGGAGATCCGCGTGATCGATCATGGTCCGGGGATTCCGGAGGATCGTCGCGATGACGTCATGGTGCCCTTCCAACGGTTGGGGGACGCCGACTCGACCGTCGGGCTGGGACTGGGGCTGGCCCTCTCGAAGGGTTTCGTCGAGGGGATGGATGGCACCCTCGCGTTGGAGGACACTCCTGGTGGTGGCCTGACGATGGTCATCAGCCTGCCGAGGGTGGGCCATGCGGCGGCTGGCCACGATGATGTGGATCACGATGACATTGAGGAGGGGAGTGCTCGATGAAGATTCTCATTGCTGACGACGACCCGCAGATCCTGCGGGCGCTGCGGATCACCCTGGGGGCGCGCGGATACGAGATCCTGCTGGCCCGCGATGGTCAGCACGCCCTCGAGATGGCTGTCGATCACAAGCCCGACATCATCCTGCTGGATCTCGGCATGCCGCGTCTGGACGGGGTGCAGGTCATCGAGGCGGTGCGGGGGTGGTCCCAGGCGCCGATCCTGGTCATTTCGGGACGGTCGGGGTCGGCGGAGAAGGTGGAGGCCCTCGACGCCGGGGCTGAGGATTACGTCACCAAGCCCTTCTCGATGGATGAGTTGTTGGCGCGGATTCGGGTCCTGACGAGGAGGATTGGCCAGGACGAGGGGGATTCCGAGCCGGTTATCGCTTTCGGGTCGGTGCGGGTTGATCTGACGTCGCACACCGTCACTCGTGACGGGGCCAATGTCCGGTTGACGCCGACGGAGTGGCGGGTGCTCGAGCTGTTGATCCACAACGAGGGTCGGTTGGTGACTCGACAGACGATGCTGAGCCAGGTGTGGGGGTCGGAGCATGTCACCGACACGGGGTATTTGCGGTTGTACATCTCCCAGTTGCGCAAGAAGTTGGAGCCCGAGCCGAGTAATCCTCGGTATCTCATCACCGATGCGGGGATGGGGTATCGATTGGTGCTTGATCCGCACGACTGATCCTCGGACTTGGCCGGGGTCCTCCGACCATCGCTGACGGAGATTCAGCGTGCCGGTCGTGGAACGATGATGGTCAGCCCTGAACAGAGCTGACCATCATCTCTGTTTCGATCATGCGCAGTTGCTTGTGAACGAGATCGACTGAATGTTGATGGCCTGCCAGCCGAAGAGCGGCTCGCCTGGTTTACCAACGTAGGTGCCGCCGCCGAGCGAGACTTCCTTGAGGAAGCGGTTCGTGTATTCCATCGTCAGTCCACTGGAGGACACGCTGCCGAAGGTGAAGGTGTCTACCCACGGCCCATCGGCGCTGGGGTGGTTGGCACCGCTCCGTTGCAGCGGGGACGCAAGCGTACCCGCACCGGTCTGCTCGGTTGTCGTACTGCCATGCTGTGTGCTCACGATCCCGCGCGGGGTTTGGCTGAAGCCCACAGCATCCCAGTACTGGTCACGGTAGCCATCCGTGGAGTGGTTGGCCTTGGTGACGTTCGAGGAGATGTCCCCGACTACGATCGTCGTTGCGCGGGCACACAGATCCCTCGTTAACGCTGGTGGCGTAAAGCAAGTTGGATGCTGACACCAAATCGACGTCAACATCCAAGTGCTCACTCCGTGTGCACCTCTTCAGAGCCCCGGCACAGTGGCGGGACGAGAGACCGCCGGACAGTCTCGACCAAGATCACGGTAAGGCTCGTCAGTCTCACCGACGCCCCGGCCGAAGTCACCGCAGAAACAAACCTGCCCCGCCATCAGGCGGGGCAGGTTTCGATTTTCTTTTCTTACGTGGAGCATAGGGGATTCGAACCCCTGACCTACTGCTTGCAAAGCAGTCGCGCTACCAACTGCGCCAATGCCCCGTGGACCCGAACAGTCTAGGGGAACTCAGCCCCTTTCGGCGAGTCGAGTACGGGCGCGTTGCTACACGGAGCTGCCAAAAAGTTGCTTGAAAACCCGATGATGACGTCACCATCCCGGTTTTCTGGCAGTTCCGTGTAGAACAAGCCGCCTATGACAGCACCTCGGTGGGGTTGACGACGACTGGCTCCAACCCACGCTTGGCCAACGCCGGAGCCAGGTCCTCGGCTCGACCACAGATCCCGATCCGCCAGTCGTCGGGGTTGAGAAGTTGGCGCCACGCAGTGTTGGCTGACCATTCCTGACCATCCACCCTCACCGAGGCCACTGCAGCCAGGTGATCGTCGACCCAGGTCGGCGCCAGACCCGCCCGCACCAGAGCAGCCACCTGATGGGCCACCGAACCGGCGGTGTCGTACTGCAGTGGAGCAATCCCCACCAAATGGTCACGGGCGGAATCAACCTCGTCATTACGCAGGTCCTCCGCGGACGTGAGAATGCTCAACGCCTCGGCGACGGCGTCGGCCCCGACCTCGGTCCGGAAGGACCCAGCGACTGTCGTGACCCCGCCGTCAGGCAGCGGACGGGCCGACATCCCGACCCCATAGGACCATCCCTTGTCCTCGCGCAGCACTTGGTTGAGCCGTGACCCGAAGGTTCCGCCCAGGGCACCGCACGCCACCTTGAGGGCTGCCCATCCAGGGTGGGCCCTCCCCACCGTGGCCTGCTGGATCCGCACATCGGCCTGCACGGCGTCGGGACGGTCGACGAGGATCACTCGTGGCCCACCGACCCGAGGTGTGGCCGGAACGACCTCCGCCGCTGACCCGGTGGCCATCCACCGCTCGAACACCGACAGATCAAGGTCCTCGACCCCTTCACCGGCCACCACCAGCACGGCGTCGCTGAGGGTCCAATGCGCTGCCCAGAACTCCCGGGCAGCCTCGGCATCGAGCTTCTCCACCGATGTCAGGGTGCCAATGGTGGGCAGGGCCGATCGCGACCCTTCCGGCCAGAGGGCACGGGCGGCTGCGAGCCCGGACAAGGCCGATCCACGCTGGCTGGTCTGGGCCAGGGAGGCTCGTGCCATGTCGATCTGACGGGAGATGTCGGTCTGGGCCAGACTGGTGGTCCGCAACAACTCGACGAAGAGCTCGGCTGCGGCGTCGAACCTTGTCACGGGTACGTCGACACCGACGTGGCTGCCGGCCAACCCAGCCGACCCGTCATAGCTGGCCCCGATCGACTCCATCGCCTCGGCGAAGGCGGCGTCGGGGTGAGGTGCGGTCGACTCGTCGGCGGTGCGGACGACGAGTCCGGCCAGCCCCTCGAGACCGGCGGGCTCGGCACCCAAGGGTGCGTCCAACCCGATTTCCATGGTGATGATGTGCTGACCGGGCATCGGTACGCGCACCACCGTCAGTCCGGTGGACAAGTTCTCCACGATGCACGTCGGGAAGGACCACGGCGAGCCGGGCTGCACGTGTGGACGATCATTGAGGGTCTTCATCACGCCACCTCCTTGTGGACGACGGTCGATGCTTGCTCAGGGGAGAGCCACCGTTTCGCGGCCTCGGTGACTTGGTCAGCGGTGATCGCACGCACCCGGTCGAGGTGGGTGTTGACGAGGTTGGCGTCCCCCAACAGGGTCTCGTGCATGTTGAGCAGGTCGGCCCGTTCGTCGACGACGGCCAAGGATTCCAACCAGTCCCGTTCCACCTGCGCCCGGGCCCGTTCCAGTTCGGCTTCCCGCGGCCCGTTGGCAGCGAACTCGGCAATGATCTCGTCGACGGCTCCGGTCAGCTCCTCCTCGGGGACTCCCGGCTTGAGGTGGGCCGACACCAAGGCGGCCGAGGACCCCCGGGACAGCCCGAAGTCGTTCATCGCGACGCCGTCGACCAGGTGACGCTCCCGCTCGAGGGCGCGGATGAGACGCGAACTCATCCCGGATCCGATGGCATCGATGGCCATCGCCACGGCGAGGTTGTCAGGATCGGTGATGGGCGGGGTGGCCCAGGATCGGGTCACCGCGGTCCGGGGCACCGGGCGCTCGACGACCACCCGCGGGTTGTCGTGGCGAACTGGTCCCTGAATGCGCGTCGGGAGGTCACCGGTGGCGGTGGGCACCGCTCCCAGGTACTTCTCGGCGAGAAGGAGACCTTCATCAGCCTCGACGCACCCGGAGATGACGAGAACAGCGTTGTCGGGTCGATACCAGGTGGAATGGAAGGCCGTCACGTCGTCGAGGCGGGCAGCGTCGAGATCGGGCACCGAACCGATGGTCGGATGCCCGTACGGATGCGTCTCCCCGAACCGTCCGTCCAGGAGCAGATCGAGCAGGTCACCATAAGGGGTGTTGTCGTAGCGCTGCCGTTTCTCTTCCTTGACGACCTCCCGCTGGGTGGCGAGGTTCTCCTCGGTGACGGCCAGATGGGCCAACCGCTCGGCCTCCAACCACAACGCCAGCTCCAACGCCCCGGCGGGAACCGTCTCGTAGTAGTTGGTGCGGTCAAAGCTGGTGGACGCATTGGCCGACCCTCCCACCGACTCGACGGTGGCCAGGTGTTCGCTTGACGCGATGCCGCTCGTGGTACCCGAGAACATCAGGTGCTCGAAGAGGTGGGCGAATCCGAAACGGCCGACCTCCTCGTCGGCCGATCCCACCTGGTACCAGATGTTGACGGCGACACCGGGGGAGGTGGCGTCCGGATTGACGACCACGCGCATCCCGTTGTCAAGGGTCGTGCGGTGTAGCTGGAGGCCTTCTGACATGGGTTCGAGCATAGGGGCAGCCGATGACGCCGTGGGTCGGCTCGCGGTGGCGAAGTGGTTTCTGAGGCTCGGTGCCACCACCTTCCGTAGCACTGCCCACGATCATCAACCCGATCACCACAGGCGGGCAGAAGGACCCTCAAAATCTTTCCCACAACCCGTTGCGGAACACCACCTGCGCCGATCCGTCCTTATCGCGCCGTACTCTGGAGGGTATGCAGACGCAGCGAAACGTGGTGTCCCACGCCCTGCAACGCCGTCACACCCTGGAGGCGTTGCTCAGCCCCCGGGTCGACCTCAATGCCCCCACGGCATGCGACGCCGACCCCATGTTGGTGCGTGCCGCCATGCACCACGGCGAGCCCCTCGACCACGACTGTCCGGTCTGCGAGTCGCCGCGGCTAGTCCTGCTGCGCCATGTCTTCGGCCACCAGCTGGGCCAGTACTCGGGACGCATCCGCACCGTTGACGAACTGGAGGAGATGGAGCACCAGTTCGGTGAGTTCCACGTTTATGAGGTCGAGGTCTGTCCCGACTGCCTGTGGAACTACATCCTCGTCGATTACGTCCTGGGGGACGGTCGACGTCGTCGCCCACCTCGCCATCAGCCGACCGTGGAGGATATCTATGGCTGATCACAAACCTGCCAAGCGGCCAGCACGCCGAGCCGCCCCCGCACCGGGTGGCGCTCGATCGGCTTTCCCCGCAGCCAGACCCAGGCGCGGACGCCACGGGAAGCTGAAGAAGTTCCTGTGGGGCATGCTGGTGACGATCCTGTCGCTGGCGATCATCGCCGTCATTGGTGTCTTCGTCGCCTATGAACGCACCGAGCTGCCCGACCCCAACCATGACTTCCAGACGAACACCTCGTTCATCTATTACCGTGACGGCAGCCGGCTCGGATCCTTCTCGGTGCAGAACCGTCAGTCGATTCCTTATGAGTCGATGCCCAAGGACCTGCGCAACGCTGTCGTCTCAGCCGAGAACCGCACCTTCTGGACGGATCCTGGCATCTCGGTCAAGGGCATGGTTCGCGCCGCGTGGGCCATTGCCCGAGGTGGTGAAATGCAAGGGGGCTCGACGATCACCCAGCAGTACATCAAGGTGTTGTACCTGTCCCAGGAACGCACCATGAGCCGCAAGTTCAAGGAGCTCCTCCTCGCGGTGAAGATGGGCAAGGAGGTGTCCAAACAGGACATTCTCGCCGGCTACCTCAACACCATTTACTTCGGTCGCGGAGCTTACGGAGCCCAGGCTGCCGCGAAGGCGTTCTTCTACACCGACGCCTCCAAGCTCACCTTGTCTCAGTCGGCAGTGCTGGCGGCGGTCCTCAACAGCCCTGCCAACTTTGACCCCAACGGCGGAGTGGCCGCCCGAGAGAGGTTGCTGCAGCGTTACCGCTACGTCCTCGACGGTATGCTCGAGGCCGGAAACATCACCCCGGCCCAGCACGACGAGGCGTATCGGCAGCTGCCGAAGTTCCCGAAGGTCCCCGACTACAACCGGTGGGCGGGAACCGACGGCTACCTCATGAAGATGGTCCATGACGAGCTCATCGCGAGGGGATTCTCAGACCAGCAGATCAAGGGTGGCGGGCTCAAGGTGACGACCACCCTCGATCGCAACGACCAGAAGGCAGCGGTTGCGGCCGGCCAGAAGTACAAGAGGATCGCAGGTCGCAACGCAGGCTCCAAGGGGGCGGAGAATCTTCATCCGGCTCTCGCCTCGGTCGACGTCAAGACCGGTGGTGTGTTGGCCATTTACGGTGGTGACGACTACATTTCCAACACTCGTAACTGGGCTCGCACTCCGCGCCCGTCGGCGTCCACCTTCAAGACCTATGCGGCTGTGGCTGGGATGCGGCATGGTTTCAGCCTGCGCTCCCGGTTGGAAGGCGACGCCTTCACTCCCGACGGCGACACGACGGAGGTCCGCAATGAGAACAACCGGAACTACGGCACCGTTAGTATGCGGCGAGCCATTGCGAAGTCGATCAACACCGCCTTCGTCGACATGGTCTCGCGGATGAAGGACGGCCCGAAGGACGTTGTCCAGGCCGCCAATGCCGCCGGGGTTCCCAAGGGCACCGGATGGGACCTCAACAACCGCATCGCCCTGGGCACCGCCGAGGTGAGCCCACTGGCCCAGGCCGGCGGCTACGCAACGATCGCGAATGACGGTAAGAAGGCCACCCCTCACGTCGTTGGCAAGGTCGTTGACCAGTCCGGAAAGGTCGTCTATCAGGCTCCTAAACCGTCGAAGCAGACCATTGAGGCTGATATCAGCCACGATGTCAGCTACGCCCTGCAGTCTGTGGTCGAGGAAGGCACCGGTCGAATCGTGGCCGACTTCGACCATCACGTCGCTGGAAAGACGGGTACTTCCGGCGTCGGGGACGGGGTGGCGGCTGCCTGGTTCGTCGCTTACACCAAGCAGATCTCGACGGCCGTCATGTTCGTCGCAGGTGACAGCGGCAACGAGAACCTCGATCCCTACGCTCGCGAGGGGGCTACCGGCTTCCATGGCGGCGATTACCCGGCGCGCACTTGGCGCGACTACATGGAGACGGCGATGAAGGGGATGCCTGATGAGTCCTTTGCCGACCCTGATTGGGTGAATCTGTCCGGCAAGCACTACGGCGAGGCCAAGCGTCCGGAAGTGCCAGTTGAAGAGGATTCTCGGGACACCTCCGACAATTCGGACTCGAACGATCCCGAGTCGCCGGTTGAGCCGTCGGCGCCGGTCCCTGCAGCATCGACGACCCCGAGTTCCAAGCCGTCGTCGACGGCCAGCCAGGAGCCTCCCAAGCCGTCTTCGACGATGACGAGGACTGAGCCGACCCACACCCGGCGCCCGACGCACACCGCCAGACCGACACACACTAGCCATCCCACTTCGGGAGAGACGACGCGCGGCGGGAGTCAACCGGGTGATCAGGCACACAGTGGGTAGCCTGACGACGTGACCATCCCCGATCAGAACGACGACGCCGTGGCGGCCAACAGTCATGCGGTCGCACGCCCGAACGGCGGATCCACGGGTTACGCAGGTCGCCGTGCCCTTGACGTCCCGAGGCGATCCCGCGTGTCTCAGCTGGGGCTGGATCGCCGTATTGGTGGGCGCATGGGGCGTCATGCCTGGCCGCGCGGCATTTTCTTCGACCCAGGTCCGTGGGCTGTCATGAGCGCGATCGTGGTGTGGTTGCTCACGATCTACCGCGTCACTCCGTGCGTGCAGCATGTCGCGTCCAAGACCGTCGATCCGTACCAGCGGCAGTGCTACTCGGACATTCCGACGATCTATCGGTCCTCGGGAATGGGCCACGGCGGATCACTCTTCTCGAACCCCGACGTCGCCCAGACCCCTCTCGTGACTGTTCTCATGGCCTTCTGTCGCCGTGTGGTGTGGGTCTTCGGTGCGGAAGTCTCCCCGAAGGCCACTGACCAGCAGGTTCTCGACGCAGCCAACGCCTATTGGGGAGTCGCCCAGGTCGTGCTCTTCGTGGCTTTCCTGGCCGTCGTCATCTCGGTCATGCTGCTGGGGCGCAGCTCGGACACCAACCTTCCCGTCGATGAGGAGGGCCGTCCCACCCAGGTCCGACGCCGTTCCTGGGACGTCTTCTGGGTGGTGCTGTGTCCAGCGGTCTACCTGGCCGGTCTCATCGACTTCTCCATGGTCCCGGTCGCCCTGGCCACCACGTCGATGCTGGCCTGGTCCCGTCGCCGTCCATGGTTGGCCGGGATCCTCGTCGGTCTGGCCTGCGCGGGAAGCCTGCAGGCCGCCGTGGTGGCCTTCGCCGTCCTGGTGTGTTGTCTGCGCGCCACGCGGCTTCCGGAGCTGGGACGATACCTGCTGTCCGGGTTCCTCGTGTTGATGGCCTGTCATGTCATCGCGTGCTGCCTCAGTCTGACGACCTGGTGGACCTACCTGCGTTCGGCCTTCTGGTCAGGCACCGGTCTGGGCACGATGTGGTACGTCATCCAGGACTCCTCGGGCGGCACGATCCCTGGGATCGGCTGGATCACCGGCGCCTTGACGATTGGCGGCCTGCTCGGTCTGGCATGGCTGTCGATGACGGTCCCGAGACGTCCGCGGATCGCACAGGTCGCTTGCGTGGCCCTGTTGATCCTCTTCATCACCAACAAGGTGTACTCGCCGCAATGGGTGCTGCTGCTCGTTCCGCTGGCTGCCCTGGCCCGCCCCGATTTCCGCGACTGGGCCGTCCTCATGGTGGGGGAGTGCTTTTACTCCTTGGCCGTCTGGGCCCATCTCGGCGGGCTGTCCCTGCCGGGCGGGTCCGATGCCGACATCGTCTACTGGGCCTCCATCGTGTTGCGCCTGGCCTGTGAGATCTGGTTCGCGTGGGGAGTTGTCGACGACATCCGACGGCCGTGGAATGACGTCGTCAGGGTGGGGTATGCCGACGATCCCACCGGTGGGGTGCTCGACCACGCACCAGACCCAGCGCCCGAAGGTGAACCCGTCGCGGAGGCTGCCCGGTGACGCGCACCGGAGCAATGAGGTCGACGCGAGTCGCGACGTCATTCACCCCCGCCGATGACGGACGCCTGGTGGCCCAGACATGGTTGGGGAGTCGAGCGATCCTGTTCATCGTCGCCGTGGTCGGCATGGCCGGGTACCACCGCACCTTCTCCCAGGTGACGGGTAACTGGGACGTCCAGCACTTCATGTCCATCGCCCGCAATGGGTACGCCGATCCCCTGGAAATGGCCTTCTTTCCTGGCCTTCCGGCACTGCTCAAGGTCGGCAGCCTCATCGGTCTACCGATGGAGGTCACCGGAGTTCTGCTCGGCCTGGTCGGGTCGGCCTTGGCGGCCTGGGCGCTGTTCCGTATCGGCGGCACGGTCCCGGCGTGTTTGTGGCTGATCGCCCCGACGGCGGTCTTCACCGTCGTCGGGTACACCGAGTCCCCGTTCTGCGCCGCCGCATTCTGGTCCTGGGAGCGTGCCCGAGCCGGGAAATGGTGGCCAGCCGCGTTGCTTGCCGGACTGGCATGCACCTTCCGAGTGTCAGGGCTCTTCCTCGTCGGTGCCCTGGCCGTGATGGCAGTCCTTGGCGACGGGGACCAGCGTCGTCCCACCAGCCAAGCCGCTCGACGCCGCCGTAATACCGAGATCGTCAATCGGCTTTCGACCCTGCTGGTGCCAGCTGCTGTTCTCGTGGCCTTCGCGGTGTGGTTGCATCGGCTGACAGGGTCGTGGACGGCCTGGTCCCAGGCGCAGACCAAGGGTTGGGGACGCGGTTTCACCACCCCGGTCGAGACACTGCGGCACACCTTGCCCGCGACCCACCCCGAGACCTGGGAAGCCACCTACGGCTCGGGGGCAGTCGGAGTGGCGATCGTGTTTCGGCTCGAGCTGGTCTCGGTCGTCCTGGGTATCCTCGTCTTCATCTACTGCCTGATCCGTCGCCGTTGGGCCTCGGCAGCGTGGGTTGGTATCCAAGTCGTGGCCTTCTCGATCGGTTATTGGTACATGAGCGTCAACCGTGCCACTCTGTTGTGGTTCCCGCTCTTCGTCGCGCTGGCTGAGCTCACTCGTGGCCCGTCCAAACCGCCCGGTCTGGTGTTGCTGTGGCGCGGAGTCATGGGCATCGTCATCGTCGCCGATCTCGCCGTCGTGGCGTGGTGGGGCTGGCGATTCTTCACCGGGGGGTGGGCCAGTTGAGGCTCGTATACGCGCGCAAGGTCTGGACTCTCCCGACCCTTGAGAAGATCGTCGTGGTTGGCGTCGTGGTCGCGTTGTTCGCGATGCAACTCATCGACACCCGTCATGGTTTGTGGACCCCTTGGACAGTCTCGATTCAGCTTGTCGGGTGCGCCATCCTGACCATTTGTCTGGCCCCAGCGGCATGGCGACGACGTCATTCCATGAGTCGAACTGGCTGGATCTTCATCGTCGAGATCGCGACGATCCTGGTCTGGGCCCTGATCTCCTCGATGGTGGCCCCGAAAGCCGTCGTGTGGCGGACGACGGTGCCACGTATCCACCAGGTGATGCCACCTGTGACAGCCCTGGTCACCTTGATGGCGGCAGTGGCGACGGTACTTGTCATGTCACGCCCTGCTCGCCGACTGGCCGCCCTCGGAGGGTCCACCGCGGTGCTTCTCGGAGCTCTCGTGGACTGGCCGGTTCAGGCGTCCATCCACCGCAGTCCCAGGCTTGCCAGCGCGATGGGAGGCTCGGCGGTTCTTCACGTCGCGATCCTCCTGGCAGCCGGTGTCTTCTTCGACGCCTCGAGGGTGACTCGCACGCGTCCGCGACGGCTCGCCCTGGCCATGGTGGGATGTCTTGCCGTCGGCATGACGATCGCCACCGGTTCCCGTGCCGCCCTCATCGTGCTGTTCATCTTCGGTGCCTGGGCGTTGGCAGCCTGGGGACGATACCATCCCCGCATCGTGGGGGGTCTTGCGGCGGCCGGAGCGGCGATGTTGGCCGCCCTCGTCATCTGTGTACCCGCCCTGCAACGTCTGGCCACGTGGGCCTCCCCTGCTCGTCTTCATGCCGCTTCGGTCGGATGGAATGCGGTCTCCGGCTCCTGGACGTACCTGTTTCTCGGCGTGGGATCCGGTCGGGTCTTCCCGTGGTATTCCATCGAGGACAAGTTCATTGCGGCTCCGGGGGCCGGCATCATCGGCACTCCGTTCGGGAGTGCCCTCAATTCTGCCCACTCAGTCTTCGTCGCGGTGCTCACGGAGTTGGGCATCCTGATGTTCCTGGTGCTGTGTGCGTCTGTCGTCCTGGTGTGGGCCAATGCCTGGCATGATGTGCGTCGTCGCTCGGCCTGGGCGGTGACCTCGATGGTTCTGGCTGCCACCACGGCCGCCTGGGTCTTCGACACCTATCTGCTGAAGAACTTCGCCGTCTCGACGTGGTGGTGGCTCATTGCTGGTTGTGTGCTGGCCTCTCACGGCTGTGATGGAGAACGGGTTGGTCCGGTGGCAGCCTCGCTGGAAAGCCCCGGCACTGTTGAATCATGCCCTGGTGAATCAGGCAGCGGACACTCCGAGTAGTACTGATTGAGGCTGTACGACGTCGCGACGGCAGCTCCTGACCGCGGCCCTCTGATGAGACGATCCTCTCGGGACAAGGAAAGTGACGGTTGCCGGAAACCGGCAACCGTCACTCAAGAGGTCTTCCAGAAGCGCTTACTTCTTGCGAGCCAGAACCACACCGTCCAGGTGAGCGTGGCACATCGACAGCAGTTCGAGGTGATCGCTGAGTTCGCGCCGTGAGGTCACTCCCTCGCCCACGACAACGATCGTCGAGGCGGTCTTGGACGCAACCGTGAGGGAGTCAGAGGCCTCGAACCCTGCAGAGGCGTTGACGATCACGGTGTCGTAGCGGGAGCCCAGCTCGTGCAGCAGGGCCGTCAGCGCCTCACCGCCGAGCAACTCGCCGCCGTTGTCGGTGGCCGTTCCGGCCGGGATGAAGTCGGCCTCGTCACCCTTGCCGGTGACGAGGACGTCAGCCTCATGAGCGCGACCGGCGAGCAGATCAGACAGCCCAGCGGTGGAACGGTCGAGGCCGCGTGCCTGGGTTGCGCTGCCATGGGCCAGATCGGCGTCGACGAGCACCGTCCTCGTACCGGTGCGGGCCAGGCTGCCGGCGACAGCCGCGGCAATCGCTCCGGCCTGGGTGCGCTCTGAGCTGGGGCACAAGGAGACGGTACGGATGCCGTCACGGGCCGGCATGAAGGAGATGTTGTGGGCCAGCGGGGTGATCTCGCTGGTCGTCGGGGATGCCGAGACTCGGCCCAGAACCGAGGAATCGACAACCTCGGCGACGTTCTCCGGAGTGCGAATCCTGGTGTTCAGGATGGCTCGGACGAAGAGGTAGATGAGACCGACGAGGATGCCGATGAGCACACCGACGATGATGCTCTTGGTGACGGAGCGTTCACTTCCCCGCACCGGGGAGGTGATGACGGTCGCCTTGGAGATGGACAGCACCGGCTTGTTGTTGCTGGCATGCGGCACCTGGGAGACAGCCTTCTTGAGGTCCGTGACCATGGTGTCGACGATCCTCTTGGTGTCGTCCTCATCGTCGCCGGAGTAGATGATCTGCAGGAACATCGGGGAAGGGGTCACCTTGATCGCCTGTTCCAACGACTTTGACGACACCTGGGGGTCCAGGCTGGCACCGAGGGGCTCCAGCACCGCGGCCGAACTGAGGTAGTCGGCATAAGAGGTGACGAGATGGGTGGTGTATTCCGAGGCCGCCGCCGGATTCTGGAAGGTGTTAAAGGCTTCTGACGTGAACAAGACGTCGGCCTCGGCCTCGTAGCTCGCATGGGACATGGCGTAGTGGCCGACCCCGGCGACCACTGCGACGATGACGGCGGTAATCGCCGATGAGGCCAGGAAATGGCGCGCGTTCCGGAACACTGTACGTAGCTGCATCCAACAACCGATCTGTCAGGGGTGGAGGTGTGTATAGGCTGGAACAACCATAGCCCGTAGGACAACTGAGGAGCATCAGCCATGCAACGATCAGCCGCACTGTCTGGCGTGTTGGGACGCGCACAACATTGGCTTGCGCAGCGGGTTCGCCATGGCCGCCCTTCCCAGGGAGTTTCGGGCCAGGCAACCAGCCGACACCATGACACGCCGCTGGTCGTCCTGGTGACGTCCCGGTTTCCCTACGGATCTGCCGAGCAGTTCATTGTCGCGGAATTGCCTCACTGGGCGGGTCGCGGCATCGACATGGTGATCCTGCCGGAGAAGAACGACACACCGAATGTCCAGCCCCGTGATCTTCCTGCAGGTGTCACCCTCGACACCCGCCTGGTGAAGAAGTGGGGAAGCCATGAAGGACGTGTGCTGTCAGTTCTCGATGCCCTGACGTCCGGCGTTTTCTGGCGAGAAATTCGCGATCTCGCCAGTTTGGGCCGTCTGAACCGTTCTCGCTTCGTCTTCGCCCTGCGGTCCTGTGCCCAGATCACCATGGTCCGACGCACCCTGGCCGAACTGTCGAGAGAACACGGCGGGATCGATCTCGTCTACACCTACTGGCTGGCCGTCTCGACAGTGGGTGCTGCGTTGGCGAAGAAGCAGGGGGTAGTGCGCCGTGTGGCGTCTCGGGCTCACAACGCCGACATCTACGAGGATCGTCACCCCCTGCGCCATCATCCCGCGGTGCGCCAGATCGTTGACGAGGTCGACCTGCTGGCCCCGATCGCGGCCGATGGCGCCGAGTTCTGTGTTGATCGCTATGGTTTTGATGAGAATAACGTGGTCGTTAGCCGGTTGGGTGTCGACATCCCCTCGCGCGAGGAGTGGTGCCGGCCCAGCCCGGACGGCGTCTTCACCGTCTTCTCCGTCAGCACCATGACCCCCTTCAAGCGGCTCGACCTGCTCATCGATTCTCTGGCGGAACTGTCCCAGCGATGCGGATCAACCACCCTGCGCTGGGTTCACGCTGGTGAGGGGCGTCTCCATGACGAGCTTGCTGCCCGAGTTTCCGAGAAACTCCAGCCTCGTGGGGTCGAGGTGGAATGGCTGGGCCAGCTCGGACACGACGAGCTCTTCGCCTGGTATCGCACCCACCAGGCCGACGTCCTGGTCAACACCAGCTCCTCGGAGGGCATCCCAGTGTCCATGATGGAGGCGATGGTGCGCGGCGTACCGGTCATCGGTACCGATGTGGGCGGGGTTCGTGAGATCCTTCCTCCGGACTGGCTGATGCCGTCCGATCCATCAGCGTCAGAGGTGGCCGAGTTCATCGCGGCGCGGATGGATGACGCCAAGTCCGACCGGACTCGTCAGGAGGTGGCCCGTTTGGTGGCCGAGAAGTACGACGCCGACCACAACTTCGACGTCTTCGTCGACCGAATGGTGACGGTGGCGCAGGCATGACAACGCTGGCACAGCGGGCCGATCTTCCGAGCTCCCAGCCTTCCCGGGTCGCAATGTGGTTCGTGAAGTTCTTCCTCATCTTGTTGCCCTTCGCGTCGGCATGGGCCTCGACGATCACCATCGCCGGTCTGCCTCCGGTGCGGTTGCTGGTCGTCGTCCTGGTACTGGCCGCTCTGGCGGCGCGCCCACGGGTGGAGATCGTCTCCCAGGTCCTCATCGCCGTCGGCATGTTCTGGATCGCGATGGGCTTGTTCCTCATGAGGGATGCTGAGGGCCTCAAGGAGATTCTGGGAGTTCTCGTCGGCCTGTTGACGATGATTTCCCTGACCCTCGTCGGCCACGGGCTGTCCTGGATCATCCTCATGTGCCGGGCCTGGCTCGGCGGCGTCATCATCGCGATCCTGCCCGGCTTGTTCGAGATTGCCACAGGAAAACACATGCCCAACTACCGGTTGGGTGCCTCGGCCTATGTCCGCAGGACGGCGACCGACATCGCCTCCTTCATGGTCAATCCCAACCTCTTTGCCTACTTCATCACTGCCGGCATGGTTGCCCTCATCGTCGGATGGCAGCTCGAGAAGGGCTGGCTGAAGTGGACGTACTTCATCGTCGCTCTCCTCGTGGCGCCGGTGACCTGGTTCACCGGGTCAAGACTCTGCATGGCAGCCTGTCTGGTGCTGTTGGCCTGGATGTGCGTGCGCTCTCGAGTTCTGACGATGATCGCAGCCATCGGGGTGTGCGTGGGTGCCATTTTCGTCATTGCCGCCGGGATGATTCCCCAACTCATCGACGCTTACAACACCTTCATCGTCAACCTCAACTCGAATTCCGGTCAGACCCGTCTGCACCTGTACCAGAACGCCGGATGGCTGTTCGTGAACACCAAGGGCGTCGGCATCGGACCGGGTCGGTACACGGTGGAAGTGACCGCCGCGCCGTGGCGGACCTACGGCGCCATCGATCCGCACAACGGTTTCACCGAGGTCTTCGTGGGGTACGGCCTCCTGGTCGGCGTCATCCTGGTCGCGCTGGCGCTGGCCGCTCTCATCGCAGCCATTCGCCGCGCCGGGGGGCATCCCGGCTACACCGAGACGATCCTGCTGCAGGCGGTGGGCGTGAGCCTGCTCCTCTGCCCGGTGCTGGCCATGGCCAACAGTTCGTACCTCAAGGCCCCGGCGGTCTGGTGCCAGATGGCCACCATTGCGCTGTGGTGCCAGTACCTGCTCAGGACCAGCCTCTCTCCACGCAGATCTGCGAAGTACCATGTCGACGACCGGCGGCTTCCCCGTCGACGCCGAGTTCTGGCTCGAGCCATCTCTGCCGGCCAGAAGTGAGCCCCTTCCACATCTGAGGGCCAATGTCCTGTGGCGTGTTCGGCCTCCTGAGAGCGGCCCTGTCGGCGTCTTGTCCTGGGCGCGAGTACGCTGGACCCGATGCAACCGGCATGAAAGGCGTCCCACATGGGTGAACCACGGATCATCGACACCGCCGATCTGGACGACGGTGTGACCATCGGCGACGGTTCGTCGATCTGGCACCTCTCCCAAGTCCGCAGCGAAGCTGTCCTCGGACGCAACGTCGTGGTGGGCCGTGGTGCCTACATCGGCGAGGGCGTCCGCGTCGGCGACAACTGCAAGATTCAGAATTACGCGCTGGTCTACGAGCCGGCGGAGCTGGAGGACGGGGTCTTCATCGGTCCGGCGGTGGTCCTCACCAATGACCACTTCCCCCGCGCCATCAACCCCGACGGCTCCCTCAAGTCGGCTGACGACTGGGAGCAGGTGGGCGTGACCTGCAAGCGCGGTTGCGCCATCGGCGCCCGCTCTGTGTGCGTCGCCCCCGTCACCATCGGTGAGTGGGCCACGGTGGCGGCCGGATCGGTCGTCACCAAGGATGTCCCGGCCTATGCCCTGGTGGCTGGTGTACCAGCTCGTCGAGTCAAGTGGGTGGGTCGTTCCGGCTTCCCGCTGGATCCCGACGGTGAGAACAAGTGGATCGACTCGCGAACCGGGGACCGGTTCGTCGAGGATCCCGAGACCGACACGCTGACTCTCGTCAGCGAGGGCGAGCAGGCCTGAGGTCGTCGTCCCCCAACCCAAGTCCCCCTTTTGTGGGTGCCACGGCGCCCACAAACCGGACATCGTGTCCGAACAGTTAGGAGCTTTCAACGTGACTGCCCAGTTCATTCCACCTGCCAAGCCGATCCTCGGTGATGACGAGCGCAAGGCCGTCGACGAGGTCATCGCCTCCGGCATGGTCGCCCAGGGCCCCCAGGTCCACGCCTTCGAGGAGGAGTTCTCCTCCCAGGTCGTCGACGGGGTCCACTGCGTGGCCGTCAACTCGGGCACCTCGGCCCTGCACATCGGTCTGCTGGCCTCCGGCATTGGTGAGGGTGACGAGGTCATCGTTCCTTCCTTCACCTTCGCCGCCACCGGCAACTCCGTCGCCCTGTCCGGCGCCAAGCCGGTCTTCGCCGACGTCGACCCGGTGACCTTCAACCTGGATCCGGTCTCCATCGAGGCCTCCATCACCGACAAGACTGCCGCGATCATGCCGGTGCACCTCTACGGACTGCCGGCCAACATGCCTGAGATCCTCAAGATCGCCGAGAAGCACGGCCTCAGGGTCTTCGAGGACTGCGCCCAGGCTCACGCCGCCAGCATCGACGGCAAGCACGTCGGTACCTTCGGTACCTTCGGCGCCTTCTCTTTCTACCCGACCAAGAACATGACCTCGGGTGAGGGTGGCATGATTACCACCTCCGACCCGGAGGTCGCACGCGAGGCTGCCATGCTCCGCAACCAGGGCATGGAGAAGCGTTACGCCAACGAGTACGTCGGCCTCAACAACCGCATGACCGACATTCACGCCTCCATCGGTCGTGTTCAGCTCACCAAGCTGGCCGGCTGGACGAAGACCCGTCAGGAGAACGCGGCCTTCCTGTCGAAGAACATCACCGAGGCCGTCACCCCGGTCGTTCCCGAGAGCTACGTGCACGTGTATCACCAGTACACGATCCGTCTCGAGGGAGCCACCGGCGAGGAGCGCGACCGCTTCGTCACCGCCCTCAAGGAGGAGCACCAGGTCGGCTCGGGGGTCTACTACCCGATTCCGAACCACCGTCTGCCCTCGCTGGCCCCGTATGCCCCTGGCCTCGAGCTGCCGAACACCGAGAAGGTTGCCGCAGAGTGCGTCTCGCTGCCGGTTCACCCCTCGCTGTCCCAGGCCGACCTCGAGCGCATCGTCGCCGCTGTCAACGCTTGCGCGAAGGCAGGTGCCTGATGGCGAACCTGCGTGCCGGCATGGTCGGTATCGGCTCGATGGGCAAGAACCACGTCCGCAACCTGCGCGCCATCGACGGCGTCGACCTGGTCGCGATTGCGGACGCCTCCGGCAAGGACCCGTTCGGGGTCGCCGGTGACCTGCCCGTCCTGCCCGACGTCGACGCGGTCATCGAGGCTGGAGTCGACTACTGCGTCGTCGCGGCCCCGACCAAGTTCCACGAGGAGATCGGTCTCAAGCTGGCCGAGGCGGGGGTTCACGCCCTCATCGAGAAGCCGCTGGCCTACGACACCGCCGCCGCCACCCGTCTGGCCAAGGCCTTCGAGAGCAAGGGTCTCATCGGTGCCGTCGGTCACATCGAGCGGTACAACCCGGCCCTGCAGTCGCTGCGCAAGCGTCTGGAGAACGGCGACCTCGGTGACCTCTACCAAGTGGCCACCCGTCGTCAGGGTCCGTTCCCGGCCCGTATCGCCGACGTCGGCGTCGTCAAGGACCTCGCCAGCCACGACATCGACCTCACCGCCTGGGTCACCCAGCGTGAGTTCGAGCTGGTTGCCGCCCGCACCATGTTCAAGGCTGGCCGGGACTACGAGGACATGGTCTCGGCGACCTGCCAGCTCTCCGGTGGGCTCATGAGCAACCACCTCGTCAACTGGCTGACCCCGACCAAGGAGCGTCGTACCTTCGTGACCGGCGAGAAGGGCATGTTCATCGCGGACACCCTGACCGCTGACCTCACCTTCTACTCCAACGCCAAGGTTGCGACGGTGTGGGACGACATCGCCAACTTCCGTGGCGTTGCCGAGGGTGACGTCACCAGGTTCGCGATCCCGAAGCCCGAGCCGCTGCGCACCGAGCACGAGAACTTCCGTGACGCTGTGCTGGGTAAGGGATCCGACATCGTGACGATGACTCAGGGCGCCAAGGTTGTCCAGGTCTGCGAGGCGATGATCAATTCCGCCGCCTCCGGGGAGTTCGTCAAGATCTCCTGATACATCGGTCATGATGGGGCCGGGCCGTCGAGGCCCGGCCCGGTTGCGTTCACCGACGCGTTCGGCCTGGGTCGAGCCGCCGAGTCACCACCGGCCTCGAGGGTAGGATGGCTGGCATCTTTGGTCTCCACGAATTCCCTGCCGGCCTGCGGGCCGTGGCATCGCGCTCGGTAGACCCCGCCCAGTGGTTCAGCGGGGCGGCCGAGGTTGTCGTCGCATGTCTTTTCCTCACGTGTACCTATGTCACAGTGGCCCAGCCACTTTTCGACAATGGCGCGTGCCCGCTGATGCTCCCGCTCTTCGCGGTAGCTGCCGTGGTGCTGGAAGTGTTGTGCATCGTCAGGGATGCACGGGGGATACCGACTCCGCGGGAGTGGTCCCGTCCCCTCACCCTCATAACGTGCAGTTTCCTGGCCTTGCTGGCATGGGCTGGGGCCTCGATCCCCTTCCACGACCATCTCGTCTACGACAATTCCATGGGAATCACCCGGCCGCTTCCGCTATATGCCCTGGTGACGCCGTTGGCGGAGGCGACGGTGACCCTGCTCGTCGCTGTCTTTGCGTGCCGGTTGATCGCGGTGGAGAACCTCGAAGGAGCGTTGTGGCGGCTGTCCATGCTGATGGCGGTTGTGAACCCGATCGGGCTGGTCAGTGAATACCTGGGAGGGCAGACGACGGGATGGCGGGTTGCCACCAAACTCGGTGGGGCCGCGATCTGCCACGTCGTGTTGATTCTTGGATTGGCGGTGGCCGTCGACGCCGTCATCCGTAACCGGCACAGGATCGTCTCGAGTGTGGCTGTCGTCAGCCACCTGGGTTGCTTGGCTGCGTCCGGGTCTCGAGCTGGGATCATCTGCCTGGCCTTCTTCATCGTCGGTCTGGTGTTCTTCGGAACCTCGCGGCGCGGGCGAAGCCGCAAGCAGTGGTCCGTGCTCGCGGCGTCGGGAATTGCAGTGGCAGGAGTCGCCATTTGGCTCGTGTCGATGGTGCGGGAGGGGTCTCTGATGGACCCGGCTCGGGCAAGAACCTGGGCCCTGGCGGGACGCGTCGTCCTCGAGTCGCCGGGTCATTTCCTGGTGGGAACGGGTTACGGCACGATCTGGCCGTGGTTCATTCTGGAATCCAGCCTCATGCCGAAATCGTCCCATGGGATGCAGCAGACCCTGTACGGCTACAGCCTTCCGCACGCGCACAATCTGGTCGCCCAGGTGCTGGGGGAGCTCGGGGCGATTGGCCTCGCCCTGCTGCTGGTCTCCCTGGGCACCGTCATCGCGGTGTGCATCAAGGGGATTCGCGGACACTTCCCGGTGCTGTGCCTCGGGGTGCTCGCGACGATCCCGGCCTTCCTGATGGACACCTACCTCATCAAGAACTTCCCGATCGCGCTGTTCTGGTGGTTCTTCACGCTGGTCATCTGCCGGCTCGTGACGACCACGGGGAAGGATGACCGCGAGGAAGTGCCCGTCGACCACTGATTCGGGCGGGAAATTGTGCGCTCAGCCGTGATTTTTTCCGGGGCGAGTCAGCGGATGGTACGGCTACAGTACTAGCCTGAATCCGTCGTCAATCCATATTAGTGACGATGACGTCGCCAGGTCATGGATGTCGATGCCGCGCCCGGGCAGGTAGTTTTCCGGGTTGCCGGGGAGGTTTTGAACCCGCCGTCCGGACGGATTCGTCATTCCCGGACCATGGGGAAAGGAAAGGATTAGATGTCCCTCGAGCCGCTCGCCGCCGATGCCGAAGGCGTTACCGCAGTTGGAAGGGCGAGGGGGTTCAGACCCAAGCACTTGGTGACCGGCCCCTCACGCGACGACAAGTCATTCCTCGGACATCCGGGCGGACTGCCGTGGATGCTCCAGGTCGAGATGTGGGAGCGATTCTCCTGGTTCGGGATGCGGGCCATCCTCGTCTACTTCATCACCGACACCTTGGCGAATGGCGGCCTCGGGCTGCCGGTCAATGCCGGTCAGGTGGTGATGGCCTCCTATGGCGCTGCGGTGCTGCTCATGACGATTCCCGGCGGCATCTTCGCCGACCGGATCCTCGGGCCGTGGGTCTCCACCCTGTGGGGCGGTCTCATCATCATGACCGGTCACGTCATCTTGGCGATACCTCAGGTGGTGACGTCGTGGATCGGCCTGATCTGCATCGCCATCGGTACCGGCTTCATCAAGCCGAACCTGTCGACGGTGGTCGGTGGCCTCTACGACGATGGCGATCCGCGTCGTGACCAGGGCTTCCTGTACTTCTACATGTCGATCAACATCGGCTCCCTCATCGCTCCGCTCATCACCGGCCTGCTCAAGGACCACTACGGGTACCACGTCGGATTCATCGCAGCAGCCGTCGGTATGGCCCTGGCTCTCGTGGCCTTCGTCCATGGTCGTTCCAAGCTGCGCGACTTCGCCTTCGACATTCCCAATCCGCTCGCCCCGGGTGAGGGGCGCCGGATGGTGCTCAAGACCCTGGGAATCATCGCGATTGGTGCTGTGCTCGTCATCGGGTTCAAGGCGTTGCTGGGTGAATGGACCTCGGCTATCGCCTACTCGCTGTTCACCTTCGCCACCGTGACGGCTCTGGGGTACTTCTTGACGATGTTCCGCTCCTCGAAGGTCACTGAGCGGGAGCGTGGTCACCTGTGGGCCTTCGTCCCGCTGTGGGTGGGGCAGGTGCTCTTCGTCATGATCTTCGAGCAGGCAGCCGGGAAGATGGCCACCTTCGCCAAGACCAACACCGACGGTCACATCGCCGGTTCCGCCCTTCTCAAGCCGGAGCAGTACCAGATGATCAACCCGGCTGCCGTGCTCATCCTTGCCGGTCTGTTGGGCATGTGGTTCCGGAAGCGGGAGGGGAAGTTCCCCAACACCCCGCAGAAGTTCGCGATCTCGGTGTTCATCATCGGGCTGACCGCCCTCATGATGGGATTCGGCTTCCAGAGCTGGCCAGGCGGGGACAAGCTCGCGCCGTGGTGGTTCCTGGCCGTCGTCTTCGTCATTCAGACCGTCGCCGAGTTGTTCATGAACCCGATTGGCCTCTCGACGGCCACCAAGCTGGCCCCGAAGAAGTTCGCATCCCAGAACATGACTCTGTGGTTGCTGGCTGCGGCCTGCGGTCAGGGCCTGGCATCGGTGACGATCGAGCGCACGAAGAATCTTGGTGACGTGGTGTTCTACTACGGTCTGGGCATCGTGACGATCGTCGTCGCGGCCGTGCTCTTCGCCATCGCCCCGTGGACCCAGTCGAAGATGGAGGACGTCGATCAGGTGTGCCACGAGGATGCCGGGGTCACCCCGGAATCTGAAGGCCACTGAATCTGAAGGCCACTGAATCTGAAGGCCACTGAATCTGAAGGCCACTGAATCTGAAAGCTACTGATTCGTCGGTGGGGCCCGTCCGGTGGGGCGGGTCCCACGTCGTGTTGGTGGTCCGTGTCGACCCGGTTCTGTGTCAGAGGCACCTTGGCAGAGGTACTTTCACCGTGTGTGGTGATCGGGTTGCTGACAGCTCCTGGTGCTATCCCAGGTGGCAGTCGACGGGTTCAGAACCCGATCTTCCACCAGCGTCTTGGCTCGGTGCGAAAGCCAGCCGTGAACCCTCGAAGAGACGCTGAGGGCTGATTAACGTGGTTTGTGTACGCATCGTTTCGACGATGAACCCAACCTTGGGAGCACACATGACGACGTACCAGTACCTCATCATCGGCGGCGGAATGGCCGCCGACTCAGCCGCCCACGGCATCCGCGAGATTGACAAGGACGGGTCGATCGCCATCCTCAGCGCCGACGTTGATTCGCCGTACCCCCGCCCTGCCCTCAGCAAGAAGCTGTGGACCGATCCCGAGTTCACCTGGGACAAGACCGACCTCGCCACTGCCGCCGACACCGGTGCCGAGTTGCGCCTCGACACCGAGGTCCTCAGCATCGATCGCGATGCGAAGACCGTTCTGGTCGGTTCAGGTCAGGTTTTCGGCTACCAGAAAACTGCTGCTCGTCACCGGCCTGACCCCGTCGCGCATCGACGATGACGGAGACGCCGTTCTCTACTTCCGATCCGCTCGTGACTACCAGAAACTGCGTGCCCTGGCCCAGCCTGGTCATCATTTGGTGATCATCGGTGGCGGATACATCGGCGCCGAGCTCGCCGCCGCCCTCGTCCAGCAGGGCTGCGAGGTCAGCCTCGTCACACCCGACCCGATCCTGGGCGGTTCCCAGTTCCCGGCCCAGATCGCGTCGGAGTACCAGAAGCTCTTCGCCGATGCCGGAGTCCACCTCGTCACCGGGCATCGTGTCTCCTCGGTGCGCAAGCACGAGAACGCCGAGGTCACCCTGGACGACGGCATCATCCTCGAGGCTGACGACGTCGTCGCCGGTCTGGGGGCGACTCCCGTCACCAACCTGGCCGAGGACGCCGGTCTCACCGTCGACAACGGCGTGGTCGTCGACGAGTACCTGCGCACCGACGACCCCGCCATCTGGGCAGCTGGCGACATCGCGAACTACCCGGACTCGGTGCTGGGCCGCACCCGCGTCGAGCACGTCGACAACGCCACCATGATGGGCAAGGCAGCGGGCCGCTCGATGGCCGGTTCGGACACCCCCTACACCCACACCCCGATGATGTACTCGCAGGTGTTCGGGGGTTCGCTGGGAGGCCGTTGGCGCTCTCGACGCCAGCCTTCAGACCACCTCGGTGGAGGTCGGGGACGGCCAGGTCGTCTACTACCTCAAGGACGGAAAGCCGGTCGGCGTCCTGCTGTGGAACCTGCCTGGGCGAACCGACGAGGCCGTCAAGGTGCTTGCCGACCCGCCCGAGGACCTCTCGGACGCCATCAACTGACTTCTACCACAGGAGACAACATCATGGATCTCGGACTCAACGGGCGGGTAGCCCTCATCACCGGTGCCGATTCGGGCATCGGTTGGAACACCGCGAAACTCCTCCTTGCGGAGGGAGCGAAGGTTGCCGTCACCGACCTTGACGCCGACGAGCTCACCAAGGCCGCGAAGGGCCTCGACGCGGCCGAGGACCGTCTCGTCGCCTTCCCGGCTGACGTCACCGACGCCGACTCCTTGGCCGAGCTCCACCAACAGGTGAAGGAGGCCTTCGGGCCGATCGACATCCTCGTCCAGTCAGCCGGGGTCACCGGCGCCCAGGGAAAGTTCCACGAGATCGACGAGGAGGGCTGACTCTCCACCCTCGACATCGACCTCATGGGCCCGGTGCGGGTGCTGCGGGAGTTCATCGCCGACCTGCGTACCGGCGGGTGGGGTCGTGTCGTGCTGCTGGCTTCCGAGGATGGCGTCCAGCCCTATGACGACGAGATCCCGTACTGCGCCGCCAAAGCCGGTGTGTTGGCCTTGGCCAAGGGGCTGTCGCGCACCTACGCCCGGGAGGGGCTGCTCGTCAACGCTGTCTCCCCGGCCTTCATCCACATCCCGATGACCGACGCCATGATGACCAAGCGGTCCGAGGAACGTGGCGTCAGCTTCGACGACGCCATCGAGTCCTTCCTCGACGAGGAGCGCCCCTACATGGAGCTCAAGCGCCGCGGAGAGCCCGAGGAGGTGGCTGCCGTCATCGCATTCCTGTGTTCCGACAAGGCCTCCTTCGTCAATGGGTCGAACTACCGTGTTGATTCCGGGTCGGTGGCGACGTTCTGACGACTTTCGGGTCCACGTGGAGATGGGCGAGGGCCGCTGTCGTCATGACAGCGGCCCTCGTCGTGCGTGGAGCGGGATCAGGCGTCGAGGTCGGACTCGATGAGATCAGCGATGGTGTTGACGTCATCCTCGTTGCCACCGGCGACCGTGACGGGATCGCCCGCGCCAGCACCGAGGGTCATGATGAGCAGCACGGATTTGGCGTCGATCGGCTCGCCTCCTTCTGCGGCCAGGGTGACGGTGGAGCCGAGTTTGGCAGCTTCCTGGGAGATGACTGCGGCGGGACGGGCGTGAAGCCCGACGGAGGATCCGACTTTGACGATTCTGCTGGCCATGATGGTGTCCCTTTCAGGGTTGTGTGTTTTGGCGTGGAAATTTCAGGCGGTGGCCTCGGCCTTGCGCTTGGCTGAGGCCTTGAAGATGGTTACGAGCAAGGCTGCCACGATGGTGCCGACGACGATGGCCAGGATGAAGGCCCAGACCCGGTCAATGGCGAAGAAGACGAAGATACCGCCGTGGGGAGCCTTGGACGCAGCACCCAGCGCCATCGACAGGGCCCCGGTGACGGCTCCGCCGGCCATCATCGAGGGGATGACGCGCAGTGGGTCAGCAGCTGCGAAGGGGACGGCACCTTCGGAGATGAACGAGGCACCCAGCAACCAGGCAGCGGTGCCGTTCTCGCGCTCTGCCGGTTGGTAGAGGTTCGGACGCAGAGTCGTCGACAGGGCCATCGCCAGGGGCGGGACCATCCCGGCTGCCATGACGGCGGCCATCACCTTGAGGGATCCGACATTGGTGACGGCGAGGTTCGTCGTCGCGAAGAGGTAGGCAGCCTTGTTGATGGGGCCGCCCAGGTCGGAGCACATCATGAGGCCCAGGATGATTCCGAGGATGACAGCCGATGCTCCGCTCATACCACCCAGCCAATTGTTGAGGGCGTTGGTGAGGGCGGCCAGCGGTCGACCGAGGACCACGTACATGAGGCCACCGGCAATGAGGGATCCGACGAGCGGGATGATGACGACCGGCATGAGACCACGCAGCCAGCGGGGCGGGTTGAGACGGGTGAACCAGTAGGCAACCAGGCCACCCAACAGACCACCGACGATGGCGCCGATGAATCCGGCCCCGGTAACTCCGGCGACGGCACCAGCCACGAACCCCGGGGCGATGCCGGGACGATCAGCCAGACCGAAACCGATGTAGCCGGCGAGCGCGGGAAGCAGGAAGCCGAAAGCCGCCTGGCCGACGGCAAAGAGGACCGCGCCGATGTAGGTCATGGTGGCCGATCCACCCAGGGCATGAGCGGTAGGCGCCGGAAGGTTGTTGAAGGTGTTGTGGAGGGCGATGTCCATGCCGTCCTTGGCGATCTCGTACCCGCCGAAGAGGAATCCCAGGGCGATGAGCAGACCACCTGCCGCGACGAACGGGATCATGTAGGACACCCCGGTCATGAGGGCTTGCTGGATGCGCTTGCCCCAGCCGATCCGGGAACCGGCCTGCTCGGGCTCCTGGTGTTCGCCGTGGCCCGCCGGAACACGGTGCGCGTGCGGATCCTTGGCTGCCGCGACGGCCTCGGCGACCATCTTCTCGGGCTCGTTGACGGCACGCTTCACCCCTGACTCGATGACCGGCTTGCCGACGAATCGCTCCCGGCCCTTGACGCCGACGTCAGTGGCGAAGATGACGGCATCAGCGGCCTCGATGTCGGACGCGTCGAGGGGCTCGGTAGCGGTGGAACCTTGGGGCTCGACCTTGACGTCAACACCCATCTTCTTACCCGCGGCCGTGAGGTAGTCGGCGGCCATGTAGGTGTGGGCGATGCCGGTCGGACAAGCTGTGATGGCGACGATGTGGGTGGTGGGTGTCTGTTCGGGAGCTGTCGCGTCTGTCGCGGCGGCGGTGGTGGTTGCCGGTACAGGCGCGTCCTCCTTTGGTTCGACGACCCCGCCGATGAGGTCGACGACCGTCTGAGCGTCGGGGGCCTGGCGCAGTTGCTCGACGAATTCGGGCTTGACGAGGGCGCGAGCCAGCTTCGTGAGGAGCTTCATGTGGTCGGCACCACCGTTCTCGGCGGCAGCGATCATGAAGACGAGGTCAGCAGGGCCGTCAGGTCCGTTGAAGTCAACTGTGGGGGACAGCCGGGCGAAGCCGAGTGAGGGCTGGGAGACTGCGGCGGAGCGGCAGTGAGGGATAGCGAATCCACCGGGCATTCCGGTCGGGCTCTTGGACTCACGATCCAGGGCGTCATGGGTCAGGCCGCGGGCGTCGGCGCGTCCGGCCCTGGCGATGATTCCGGCGACCGAGGTGATGACTTCGGCCTTGGTCGAGCCCAGGTCAGCGTCGAGGGATACCAGTTCCGGGATGATGAGAGGGGCGTTCATCGGTTTTCCGATCTCACAGATGGGTGAGGCTGACGTGGATGGCGTCGGCCTGGGCAGGGGTCGGCATGGTCGACCCCGGGAGGGCTGCGGCGGCCGTGCCCCAGGCAACGGCGGTGCGCAGGCAGTTCTCGGGTTGGTCGCCGCGGGTACGGGCCAGCAGAAATCCGGCCAGGGAGGAGTCCCCGGCGCCAACGGTCGATCTCACCTCGACTGGTTCGGGCCAGGCGTGCCAGGCATCGGTCTCGGTGACGAGTAGGGCCCCCGCCCCGCCGAGGGTGACCAACACCTCGGTGATGCCGCGAAGACGTCGGGCGGCAGCGACGACGTCGTCGAAATGGCCCTGCTCGGCGGCGGACTCCAGGGAGTTGCCGTCGATCCCACAGAGCTGACCAAGCTCGACGGAGTTGGGCTTGACGAGTTCGGGAGCTGACTCGGGGAGTTTCCCGGACAGCTCTTGCAGGGGCTTGTCAGAGGTGTCGACAGCGACCTTGACGCCGGTTTCGTGCAGCCGACGAGTCATGGTGGTGTACCAGTCCGAAGGGACGCCGGGAGGGAGAGACCCGGACAGGACGACCCATTCAGCGTCGGTCGACGTCTCGAGGATGATCTCCTCGACGGCGGTCAGTTCGGCGGTGGTGAGTGCGGCTCCGGGGTGGTTGATCTTGGTTGTGGTGCCGTCGGGTTCGGTGATGGTGAGGTTGGTCCTCGCCGGCGTCGAGATCGGGACGGCGATGTGTGGGATCTTGTCATTGGCGAGGCCGGTGACAAGCCGGTCCTTGGTTCCGGCCGGTACGACGGCACAGGTGTCGACCCCAGCTCCGCAGAGGACTCGGGAAATGTTGACTCCCTTGCCAGCGGAGACCTCAGTGGAATTGCCGAGTCGGTTCACCTGGCCGCGTTGCAGCGGCCCAGGCAGGGATGCAGTGCGGTCGATGCTCGGGTTGAGGGTGACTGTGACGATCACGGGGGGACTCCTTCGTCGCTTTTCCCAACGGTCCCTCAGGTATGAGCGACCCTTCAATGTTGGGATGTGTGACACTCTAAAACATAAAAGCTGGAAAAGCAATAATAAAACACTAAAACGGACATTTGGTGATGCGGGGCGCCGCGATGCCTCGGGGTGACTGTTTGACGGGCTGATCCGGCGACAGGCGTCGGTGTGGTGATCGGTCTTATGAATGGGGTTGCTGCCACCTGTGGTTGCACGTGCTGACGTCAGCAACCCAAACACCACACACGGTGGAAGTGCGTGCCGGGGGAAGCGTGCGCAGTGACCGGGGAGACTGAAATGGTCCTGGCTGCGGCCGACCTCAGGCGATGACGATCTCGACGCCAGACTTCTGCAGCATCTCAACCTGGTGTGGGGTTACCCCGGAGTCGGTGATGATGACGTCCACGTCACCCAACTCCGCGAACCTCATCGTTGACTCTGCCCCCATCTTCCGGGAGTCGGCCAACACGACGACGTGGTGGGCGCTTGCGATCATCGCTGTCTTTGTTGCGACCTCATCGGCGTCGGGGGTGGAGAGACCATGGTCCAGGGAGATGCCGTTGGTGCCCATGAAGGCGACGTCAACACGCAGCCGTGAAATGGCATCGACATTCCCGACGGTGGCCTGAGTGGTCGGGCGCAGGCGCCCGCCCAGTAGATGGACGTCGCATGCACTGTGGGTTGCCATGGCGCTGGCGATCGGTGATGAGTTGGTGAAAACGGTGAAGCGCCTTGTGGGAGGTATGATCGCCGCGAGTCGACCGGTCGTCGATCCAGCGTCGAGGATGATCGATCCGTTGTCAGCCGGCAGGTGGGGCAGCGCAGCCCTGGCTATCTGCTCCTTCTGGCTCACCGCGGAGGAATCACGGGTGTCGAGGGGTTGATCTCCCAGCAGGTCGAACTCGATCGGGATGGCGCCACCGTGGACGCGTCTCAGCATCTTCTGGGTGCACAGTTGATCGAGATCGCGCCGAATGGTCTCCGGGACGACCCCCAGGGAGGCTGACGCATCAGACACCGAGACCCGACCGGTCTCACGGGCGGTGTTGATGAGCCACTTGTGTCTCTCGGCGGGATACACCGGCCCTCCTCAACGAAAAGCCCCCAGCGCAAACAGGCTAAATCCCTAGTCAGGCGCATGGTGCGGGGATGACTGTGATGGCGGGAGCATAACACGAACTCATTGCGGCGCTCTGCCCGGTTAGACTGACGGGGGTATTCGCGAATCCCAAGGAGTTCAGGAATGAAAATTGCCGTCGTCGCCATGGGCAAGATCGGGCTTCCCCTGGCTGTGCAGTTCGCCGAGAAGGGTCACGACGTCATCGGCGTCGACGTGCAGCAGCGCGTCGTGGACGAGATCAACAAGGGCAACGAGCCCTTCCCCGGTGAGGCCTATCTCGACGAGAAGCTGAAGAAACTCGTCCCGGCCGGCAAGCTCGCCGCCACCACCGATTACTCCAAGGCGATTCCGGGCGCCGATGCGATCGTTCTCGTCGTCCCGCTGTTCGTCAACGACGAGACCTGGGAGCCGGACTTCGGCTGGATGGAGGCCGCGACCAAGTCGTTGGCGGAGCATCTCACCCCGGGCACCCTCATCTCCTACGAGACCACCCTGCCGGTCGGCACCACCCGCAACCGCTGGAAGCCGATGATCGAGGAGATCTCCGGCCTGACCGAGGGCAAGGACTTCCACCTCGTCTTCTCCCCGGAACGCGTCCTCACCGGCCGTGTCTTCGCCGACCTGCGTCGCTACCCGAAGCTCGTTGGCGGCCTGACCGACGAGGGCACTGCCAAGGGCATCGAGTTCTACGAGCAGGTCCTGGACTTCGACGATCGTGACGACCTGCCGCGCGTCAACGGCGTCTGGGACATGGGCACCGCCGAGGCCGCCGAGATGGCCAAGCTCGCCGAGACCACCTACCGCGACGTCAACATCGGCCTGGCCAACCAGTTCGGCAAGTACGCCGCCGCCAACGGCATCGACGTCTACAAGGTCATCGACGCCTGCAACTCGCAGCCCTACTCCCACATTCACCGTCCCGGCATCGCCGTCGGTGGACACTGCATCCCGGTCTACCCGCGCCTCTACCTGTGGACCGACCCGGACGCCACCATCGTCCGTACCGCCCGCGAGGCCAACATGACGATGCCGCAGTACTGCGTCGACCAGGCCGCCTCGGTGCTGGGAGACCTGTCCGGCAAGAAGGTCGTCGTCCTCGGTGCCTCCTACCGCGGCAAGGTCAAGGAGACTGCCTTCTCCGGCGTCTTCCCCACCGTCGAGATCCTGGCCAAGGCCGGCGCCGACGTCAGCGTCCATGACCCGATGTTCACCGACGAGGAGCTCGGCAAGTTCGGCTTCAAGGCCTACCACGTCGGTGAGCCCGTCGACGGGGCCCTGCTGCAGGCCGACCACCCCGAGTACGCCGAGCTGACCCCGGCCGATCTTCCGGGCATCAAGGTCCTCGTCGACGGTCGTCACGTCGTCGACGCGGCCAAGTGGGACGGCGTTGAGGTCATCGTCGTTGGTGACGGGGAGGCCTGAGTATGTCCCTTGCCCGCGTCTGTCACGTCTCGACCGTTCACAACCCCCGCGACGGCCGCATCTTCCGCAAGGAGTGCGCCAGCCTCGCCAAGCGGGGCGCCGATGTCTGGTTCATCGGCGCCCAGGACGGTGACGAGATCGTCGACGGGGTACATGTGGTGGGAATCGGCAAGGCCACCAACCGCATCGACCGTCTGACCCGCCGTCAGGCCAAGGTGTGGAAGGCCCTCGACCGGGTGAACCCCGATCTCGTCCACATCCATGACCCCGAGCTCATTCCGCTGGTACTGGCGTGGAAGAAGTTGCGCGGGCGGGCTGCGGTCTTCGATGCTCACGAGGACCTCGTCGCACAGATCGACGGCAAGGAATACCTGTCACCGAAGATCAAGCCGGTCGCCCGCACGGTCGCCAAGGCCCTGGTCACCATGGCTGACAAGGGGTTCGACGGTGTGGTCGCGGTAACCGACGGGGTTGCCGAGGACTTCGGACACCGCAACCAGAAGTTGGTCCACAACTACCCGCTGCTGTCGAGCTTCGACACCACGGTGGAGGGGGAGAAGGTTCCAGGCCAGATCGTCTACGTCGGCATGCTGTCCAAGGGACGTCAGACCGACAAGATGTTCGACATGATGGCCCTGATGGACGGTGACGCCCGCCTCGTCATCGCCGGCAAGCAGGATCCCGAGGTCGCCTACCTGTTCGACGAGCTCGACAAGCATCCGCGCGTTGACTACTGCGGATCCATCCCGGTTGACGAGGTGCCCGGTCTGCTCGCCTCCTCGGTCATCGGCCTGGTCTTCCTCGAGCCGCTGCCGAACTACGTCAACTCGCTGCCCACCAAGCTCTTCGAGTACATGGCGGCCGGGATCCCGTTCATCTCGACCGACCTGCCGTTCCTGGTGAACATGTTAGAGAAGTGGGACTGTGGAGTCTTCGTCGACACCTCGAAGGACGCCAAGGCTGCGGCCGAGGCGACCAAGGAGCTGCTGGCCGACCCGGAGCGCTGCAAGCGTCTCGGTGAGAACGGTCGACGTGCCATCGCCGAGGAGTTCAACTTCGAGGCTGACGTCGACGCCCTCGTCACTGTCGAGGAGCGCGCCCTGAAGCGTCAGGACTCCCAGATCGTCGAGGCATGACCCGGATCCTCACCCGTGTCCTGGTGGCCCTGCTGCCGCTGACGGTGCTCTTCGGCACCTACGCGGCGGTGGGGCCCTTGACGTCCTTCCGGGCAGACGTGGCCGCCCTGGCCGTGATAGCTCTGATCAAGGGGACGTCGTGGCCGCGACAGTGGCCGCTGATCATCTTTGGTCTCGCGTGGGTGGTCGTCGGTGTGGTGTCCGGGCTCATGGTGTCCTGGACGCCTGCCTGGGGCGATCTCGCCAACCTCGTCATCGGGTTGGTGCTGGTGTGGGCCCTGTCCAGGGTGAGGAATGACGACACCCTGGAAGACCTGACCCTGGGGTGGGAGGTCGCCATCCTCGTCAGCCTCCCCATTGCTGTGTGGGAGCACCGCACGACGCGTCACCTGGCGCAGTTCATCGACGGTCTGTGGCGGGGCCGACCGCTGGTGTACCCGCTGCCGGGAACCTTCTTCCCGAACCCGAACTACTACGGCCTGTTCCTCGTGCTGGGTCTGGGTCTGATCGCGTGGCACGCCGTCGTCAAGGGCGGTTGGCAACGCTGGTGCCACGTCGTCGTGGCCCTTGCCAGCTTCTACCTGCTGTGGCTGACCGGGTCGAAGCTCTGCCTCATGGGTGCGATACTGATGGCCATCGGCGCGGCTCTGACGTGGAAATACGGTCGGATCGTCGTCGGTGCGGGAGCCGTGGCCGTCGTCGTACTGGCCCTCGGGGCAGGTCGGGCGACGCTGCTCTCGGCGTGGAATGACGTCATCGCCGTCCTGGTGCAGCATGCCAATCTCGGCTCACACTCCTGGCCGGTCAGGCTGTCCCTGCTCGGCTTCGGGCTGCACCTCATCGCGACGCACCCGCTGATCGGGGTCGGACCCGGTGGGTTCGCCCACCTGTCCCGTCACCCCGCAGTGTATTCCCTGCACCACAAGACCAATCCCCATAACGGACTCATCCATGTGGCCTCCGACTACGGTGTTCTCGTCGCTGCTGTACTCGTCGTGGCATGGGTGTGGGGAATCGTCCGGGCGTTCCAGCGGTGTGCGCATCGCTCGGGACAGACCCGCCATATCGCCAGGCTGTACATCGCGATGATGTTCGCGGTCCCAGTGCTCATGATGGCCAACAGTGTTTTCGTCGGGCCGAACGTCGTCGCCCTGTGGATGGCCGTGCTCGTCCTGCTCGACACCGTGGTCGGGTCGCGAGATACCGTGATGGCGCGACGTGCTGTTCGCGAGGAGGCGTGAGTTGACGGCGCTGGACGATAGGCTGGGTCGACGTACGGTACGCGGGCAGGAAGGTTCATCAATGCGCGTCGTGAGCATCGTCGGGGCTCGTCCCCAGTTCGTGAAGTTGGCCCCGGTGGCCAAGGCCTTCGCGGCCGAGGGAATCGATCACAAGATCATCCACACCGGCCAGCACTACGACGTCAACATGTCCGACTCCTTCTTCATCGAGCTCGGCATCCCGAATCCTGATCTGCACCTGGGTGTCGGTGGCGGCTCCCACGGCCTCATGACCGGTCGCATGCTCGAGCAGCTCGACCCGGTGCTGGAGGAGATGAACCCGGATTGGGTGCTCGTCTACGGCGACACCAATTCGACCATTGCCGGCACTCTCTCCGCCGTCAAGATGCACCTTCCGGTGGCCCACCTCGAGGCCGGTCTGCGTTCCTTCAACCGCCGCATGCCCGAGGAGCACAACCGGGTCCTCACCGACCACGCTGCTGACCTCTGCCTGGCTCCGACCGAGGTGGCCATGGGTCACTTGGCCGACGAGGGGCTGGCTGCCCGATCGGTGCTCGTCGGTGACGTCATGACCGATGTCTGCCTGCAGGTGCGCGACTCCGTCCTTGCCAACCCGCGCCCGGTACCCGGCGTGGAGAAGGGCGAGAAGTACGTCATGGCGACGATCCACCGCGCCGACAACACCGACGATCCCGAGCGTCTGGCCCATATCCTTGATGCCCTCGGCGGCCTGGACCGTAAGGTCATCCTGCCGGTGCACCCGCGTCTGCGCGCCCGCGCCGAGGCCGACGGCATCACCATCGCCCGCGGCAACCTCACCACCATCGACCCGCTGGCTTATCCCGACATGGTCAATGCCGTCACCAATGCCGTCGGCGTCATCACCGACTCGGGCGGTCTGCAGAAGGAGGCCTTCCTGCTCGGCACCATCTGCACGACGGTACGTACCGAAACCGAATGGGTGGAGACCGTCGAGAATGGCTGGAACGTGCTCGATCCCGACGCCGAGCACCTCGCCGAGTACGCCACCCGCCCGCACCCCGAGGGCGATCCGGGACATCCGTACGGTGACGGCAATGCTGCTGCCAATGTCGCCAAGGTACTGCTCGAGGCCGGCAAGACGGACTGATGACCGATTCCCCTCGCCTCGGCAGGGTGGTGTCCCTGTCGACGGTGCATCACGGCCACGACAACCGGGTCTTCAACAAGGAGGCGCGGGCCCTGGTCGGGGTCGGCCATGACTATCACCTCGTCATTTCCGCCGAGCATGACGGGGTTGACCAGGGGATTCCGGTCGTCGCTCTGCACCGCGAGGAGGGACGACTCCGTCGGCTGGTCGTCAGTCAGCGGGAGGCGTGGCACCACCTGCAGGCCCTTCAACCTGAGGTGCTGCACATCCATGATCCCGAGCTCATCCCGTTGGCGCTGCTGTGGGGACGTCGTCACCACTGCAAGGTCATCCACGACGCTCACGAGGACCTCATCGGCCAGGTCGACACGAAGCCGTACTTGGGTAGGGTGACGCGGCCGCTGGCCCGGTTGGCAGCGCGTGGACTCGTCGGGCTGGCCGACCGCGGGGTCGACGCCGTCGTTGCCGCGACACCGACGGTCGGGGAAAGGTTTCACCACTCCCCGGTGACGGTGGTGCGCAACTATCCCTGGCTGGCGAATTACGACGCGACTCCGGCTCCGGTGCCGGGGCGGCTGGTGTACGTCGGAGACCTGTCGGAGGAGCGCAAGCTCTCCTTCATGATCGACGTGACGCGTCGGTCTCGTCAGCGGGTGCCAGGGGCCCATTTGGTGCTGGCCGGACGGGTGCTGCCGCGTTGTCAGGACACCGTTGACCGCGCGGTGGCCGAGGGCTTTGTCGAGCACTTGGGCCTTATTGGCCCGAACGAAGTGCCGAAGGTGTTGGCCAGCGGCCAGCTGGGGTTGGTATTCCTCAAACCGTTACCGAACTACGTCGCCTCTCTGCCGACGAAATTGTTCGAGTACATGGCCTCGCAGGTACCGTTCGCGGCATCCGATTTCCCGGCATGGCGGGAGATGTTCGACGGCTATGGTGCCGGGATCTTCGTCGACACCGAGGATGTCGCCGCGACCGCTGATGCCGTTGGCGCGTTGCTTGCCGATCCGAAGCGTTGCCATGAGATGGGCCAGGCGGGACGTCGGGCCGTCGAGTCGGGGCTGAACTTTGAGTCCCAGGCTGAGGCGCTGACGGGGCTGGTTTCTCGCCTGCTCGAGGGCTGATTACTCGGGAGCGAGCGCGTGGCTGGGGTTACCGGTGCACGTCGGACCTTCCCCACCATTGATTCCGTAACCTGACCAACCCTGGCCCCAGGTCCAACCTGCCTCGTGCCTGCTTCTCCCGCAGTTCCTCCCCGCCCGGGACCCACCTTGTCCCATTCCTGTGGTGATTGGGGTGATGAACATGCGGTGAGCCATCTCACCTGGCGAGTATCGGGTTCAGAAGACGGTTTTCCACAGAAGATTTGGCTACCCCGACCAGAGTTGTCCACAGAATTGAAATTGCCTGGCAGAAATCGTGGGTCCCGCCGACAAATTGGGGTGTGAGGAACCTTCAAGAACGACTCGATCACCGTGGCGTTGCCCGCATCCACCGTCACAGCTACATCCGAGGCCAGGCCGACCGGGCGGTGGCCCGAGGAGACGCAGTCCGCATCTTGCCAGGAGTGGTTGCTGCGACAGCCCTTGCCAGAGACCCCAAGACCATCCTTCGCGCGCTGCTGTTGTGGCACCGCGATGCCGTGATCGTCGGAAAGACCGCTCTCTTGCTGCTCGGGATGACCGCTCCTGGCGCCAACAGGCCCATGGACTTCCGAACCATCAATGAAGTGGAGGCCTTTTCCTCAACCCGTCGGTTGGTCCGACCGGGTATTCGGGTACGTCGCTGGCACGTGCCGCATCGTTTCGTGACCGAGCGGGAGCGGGTTCGGATTGCCACCGCTGAGGTATCGGTCCTCGTCCTCGCCATTCAGGGGGAATGGGAGTGGGTCTGCGAGGCCCTGCGACAACGCCTCGTGACTCCCGAATCCTGTCGTCGGGCACGCAAGAGCCTGACCGGCCGATACCCAAAGGCCGAGGTCGATGCCGCATTGGCTGACATTCTCCTGGCCCCATGGTCGATCCCGGAACTGGAGATGAGCAGGTTGCTTCGCGCCACCGGGATCACCGGTCACAAGCCCAACCACAAGGTCCGGGTGGGAGGTCGTCATTACTACCTGGACCAAGCCTTCGAGGCCGAGAAGGTCGCCTTGGAGATTGATGGCCGGTCAGTTCACGGCACCGCCGGGGGTTATGAGGAGACGATGATGAGGTCGGCCCATCTGGACCGTCATGGCTGGAAGGTGCTCCACGTCACCCCGACGATGCTCCGTAAGACCCCGAGATTCGTCCTGGACTGGCTCGCCTCCCACCTGCATCGGCGGCATCGGCCAAGAACCATGTTCAGTGAATCCGTCCTGCGGCAGATCATGGGCGGTGTCGCGCCAGCCTGAGGCTCGCGGATCCAACCTTGTAACGGCGAAGGAGGGCAGCCTACCCCCTGATGGGTCTTGATTCGTCCCGTTCGCTGACCCATGCGTCCCCAGCCCAGCCTGACCTTCGCGTTGTCCCGCTGTGGAAAATGGGGTTTCGATGAACCCATCTGCAATGTGGCGCTGCACCGCCGACCATCAGGAACCCCATTGCCACAGGAGGGGGAACGCTCATCTCATGGCTCGAGGCACGGGAGCGAGGGACCCGGACTTACCGGCCCTACGAATAACGGTGGGGCAACGCTCTCGCGTCACCCCACCGTCAGTGAATCGTCACTTGTAGGAGTAGAAGGCCGGGGCGGTCGACACACGCCCGGTGCCACCCATTGGGGTGGCGTGGCCGTCGGCTCGCGGATCGCGACGGCGAGCCCTCCGTCCGCCGGCAGGCTTGCGTTTGGACAGGTTCTCGAACAAGGACGGATCGTGGGATCCCGTCTTCTTGTCCTTGGGTCCCTTGCGCACTGCCACCAGTGCGATCCCGGCGACGGCGACTGCAGCCACCGTGACGGCAATCAGGGTTCCCTTGTCGATCTCCTCAGGATTGATCTCGAGCTTGCTCATGCGCATCACTTCTTCCCGTCGATGGGCTTGGCGCCCTTCTCGTCATCGTCGCGAAGAGCGTTCTTGTTCTTGTCTTCCTTGCCTTCCTCGGTGAGGACATCGCCGACGATGGCTCCGGCCTCGCGATGGAACGCAATGTAACGAGCGCCGAGGTTGATCATGGCCTGCAGGCGGTTACGACCGCCCAACAGGGTGTAAATGTGCACCATCACCCAGGTCAGCCATGCGCTGATACCGGTGAACTTCAGCTTCTCGGACAGCTGGACGACGGCTGAGTTGCGGCCGATTGTCGCCATGGTGCCCTTGTCCTGGTACTCGAATTTCTCCAGCGGCTCGCCGAGTTCGAGGTGGACGATCTGACGGGCGACGCACTCGCCGCCCTGGATGGCGGGCTGAGCCAGCTGAGGCTTGGGGTCCTCGGTGTTGATGGCACCGTCGCCGACGGCGAAGATGCGATCGTGACCATTGACGCGGAGAGTGCCATCGGTGGCGATACGGCCGCCGCGACCCTGCTCGAACCCCCAGTCGGAAACGGACTTGTGGGCACCGACGCCAGCAGCCCAGATGACCATGTCCGCAGGAAGCGTCTGACCGTCCTTGAGGAGCACCGAATCCTCGCGCACCTCGGCGATGGCGGTCTTGGTGCGCACGTCCACGCCGCGCTTCTGCAACTGGCGACGGGTGTAGTGGCGCAGAGCCGGGTCGAAGGGCATGAGGAGGTGGTCAGCCATCTCGACGAGGGTGACGTGGACGCGGTCGGTGGACACGTCTGGGAAGATTGCCGGGATGCCGATCGACTTCATCTCGGCCAGGGTGCCGGCCATCTCGACGCCGGTCGGGCCGCCACCAACGATGATGACGTCGAAGGTCTTGTCACGCTGGGTGTCGAGGTCCTCGAGGTAGGTGAAGATGGCGTCGCGTGCGCGCAGCGAGGATGCGCGGGTGTAGATGGTGTACGAGTGCTCGGCGGCACCGGGGGTACCGAAGAAGTTGGCTCCGACGCCCTGGGACAGGATGAGGTAGTCGTACGAGATCGGGTCGCCGTTGTCGACGTTGACGATGCGGTTCTCGGTGTCGACGTCGGTCACAGAGGCACGACGGAAGTGGGTGCGAGAACCGTTCTGAGCGGCGAAGGAACGCAGGCGGTAGGTGACGTCACCTGGGTTCAAACCACCGGTCGCGACCTGATACAGCAGCGGCTGGAACGTGGTGTAGGGGTTGCGGTCGATGAGGGTGACGTCGCACCCTGCTTCGGCAGTCTTCTCAGCGGCCGCCAAGCCACCGAAACCAGCACCAACGATCACGACTCGAGGCTTGGAGTCCGCCAGAACCGGTTTGCGACCCAGGCCCGGCAGGCCAATGTCCGACAACAGGGTATTGATGTCCATCTGATCCTCCGAATGATGGTGATACATACTGATTGTCCCAAAAATGTGCTGTATTTCGCAATAATGTGAGCCCCATGGGTAGGTTGGGGCCGGGCACTTCAGCTTGCAGCGTGACAGGCTTGGACCATGCCACATCTCCACACCCAGCCACATGGACACGACGTCACGATCAGTGCGTGGATCCTGAGAAGGTTTCCATCTGACAGCTCACGTGGCTGGCAGTGGAAGGCCCTCGTGCACAAACACCGCAAGATGAATTTGTGGATTCAGCCGGGCGGACACGTCGAGCACACCGAGAACCCCTGGCAGGCCCTTGTTCACGAGCTTCACGAGGAAACTGGCTATCACATTGACCAGTTGAGCGTCCTGCAGCCCTGGAATCGGCTTCCTGACGGGGTCCATGACCTCATGCACCCGACGCCGGTGCTTCTCAACACCCACAGCCCCTACCCAGGGCACTTCCACTCCGACATCGTCATGGCGATGGTTGCTGATGGTGATCCGGCGGAGAAACCGCGTCCTGGCGAGTCTCTGGAGCTTCAGTGGGTCAGCCCTGACGAGTTCGCCGCGCTCCCGGGGGCCGAGCCCGATGCCGTCATGATCATGACGATGATCGTCGAGCGGGTGGCCGATTCCTGGATTCCTATCCGGGCGACGGACTGGTCGCTGGAGGATGCCCCCACGGAGGCAATGACGAACCGCACGGTCGCCGAGGCCACTGCCCCTGATCCCCTGGACGAGAGGGAGACCGAGGGGTGGAGGACGGCCCAGTGACGCAGAGTCCCGACCTCGACGCAATAGGCTCCGGGCATCCGGTTGCCGATCATTGCGACGAGATCACCACAGCCCTGGACGTTGGGAGGGCGGTCATCGTCGCCCCACCGGGCACCGGCAAGACGACCTTCGTCCCGCCGCTGGTTGCATCGCGGTGTTCGGGTCGGGTCATCGTCACCCAGCCACGACGGGTGGCAGCCAGATCCGCCGCACGCCGACTTTCCACACTCACCCGGACCCGCCCCGGCGAGTTCGCCTCCCACACCGTGCGCGGGGAGTCGACGACAACCCGCGACACCAGGGTTGAGTTCGTGACGACCGGGGTTCTCCTTCGCCGCCTGATGCGCGATCCTGACCTGACAGGGGTTGACGCCGTCATCCTCGACGAGGTCCATGAGCGTCATCTCGATGCCGACCTCGCCGTCGCGATGGTGTGCGAGGTGGCCCAGTTGCGTGAGGACCTCATGATGTTGGCGATGTCGGCCACCGTCGACAGCTCTGGGTGGGCGAGCCTCCTCGGTGCGGACGAGCCGGCACCGGTCGTCGAGGTGCCCTCGGCCCTGCATGAGCTCCAGATCGAGTGGGCCCCAGCCTCGGGATCCCCTGTGGATTCTCGGGGTGTGACTCCCGAATTCCTCAGTCACCTTGGCAGTGTCACCGTCGAGGCCCTCGATCGCCACCCGGATGGTTCGGCGCTGGTCTTCGTGCCGGGGGCGCGTGAGGTCGATCACGTCGTCGCGGATCTGCGCTCCCGGCTCCACGGTGTCGAGATCGTCGGGCTGTCAGGGTCGATGTCGGTGCGTGAGCAGGATCATGCCTTGTCGGACCCAGGTGATGCGCGCCGTGTCATCGTCTCGACGGCGGTTGCGGAATCTTCCCTGACGGTGCCGGGGGTGAGGCTCGTCGTCGATTCGGGTCTGTCCCGGGAACCGCGCCTGGATCGTGATCGCGGCATGACGGGCCTGGTGACAGTCCGGGAATCTCGAGCCTCGGCAATTCAGCGTGCCGGACGCGCAGCTCGTCTCGGCCCTGGCGTCGCGGTGCGGAGCCTGCGGCCCCAGGACTGGTCTGGGATGGATGCCGACCCGGCCCCCGAGGTTGATCATGCCGACCTTGTGGCGCCGCTGTTTGCGCTGGCCGTCTGGGGCTCGCCTCGTGGCGAAGGCATGGCCCTACCAACCCCATTGCCACAGGACCGGGTGGCCGAGGCCGAGGAGGAACTGCGTGACCTGGGTGCTGTTGACGCTGGCGGTCGAGTCACCGAGAGAGGGCGTCAGCTCGCGACGGTTCCGGTGGACCCGCGTCTGGCAAGGGCCCTGATTGACGGCGCACCGATTGTCGGGTCTCGTCGCTGCGCCGAGATCGTCGCCATGCTCGGCCTCGACGACGGACAGGTCGACCTCGTCGGGCAGTGGCGCCAGCTGCGGACTGGTCGTCACCCCGATGGGAGGGTGTGGCGTCGCGAGGCTGACCGGCTTTCGCGTCTCACTGACGGTTTCCCCGACACCAACATCACCGACGATGATGCTGTCGCCACGGTCGTCTCCCTGGCTCGCCCAGGTTGGATCGCTCGCAGCCGTGGTGAGGGGTCGTCGTCCTATCTGTTGGCTTGTGGCACCGGGGTTGAACTACCCCGCAACTGCCCACCCGGGTTGCTTGGGCAGCCCTGGTTGGCCGTTGCCCGAACCTCCCGCGTCACGAGCGGCGCCCTCATCCGGGCAGCGGTCCCGCTGGCGGAATCAGCGGCTCTGGAGGCCGGTGCAGCGATGCTCGCGACCGAGACCACGGTCACCTGGAATGGCGGCAAGGCTCGCGGTCGACGCGTTTCGCGGCTTGGTGCCATCGAGTTGTCGTCCACCCCGGTCCGGCCAGGGCGTGATGAGGCTCGTCGAGCGGTGTTGGAAGAAGTGAGATCCCGCGGGCTCGAGGTTATAGGCCTGACGAAGAACGGTGAGTCCCTGAGGCGTCGGCTCGCCCTGGCCCACCAGGTACTCGGAGACCCCTGGCCTGACGTCAGTGATGAGGCTCTGCTCTCCCGCGCCGAGGAATGGCTCGATCTGGATGGCCTGGCCGCAGGGCAGGGGAGTGACGCCACCTCTGGCCTACGCGGGATGCTGGGGTGGCAGGAATCGGCACGTCTTGACGAGGTCATCCCCGAGACGATCACGGTCCCCAGCGGGTCGCGAATCCGCGTTGACTACCCGGAACCCGGCAGTGACGCTGCTCCGGTGCTCGCGGTGATGCTCCAGGAGTGTTTCGGGTGGACCGACGGCCCGATGATCTGTGACGGCCGCGTGAAGGTGGTGCTCCATCTGTTGTCCCCAGCCCGACGTCCGTTGGCCGTCACCGACGATCTCGCCAGTTTCTGGGCCAACGTCTACCCCTCGGTGCGAGCGGAGAATCGTGGACGTTATTCCAAACATCCCTGGCCCGAGGACCCACTGACAGCCATGCCCACGAAGCGCACGAATCGGGCGTTGGGGCATAGCTGACGGCGGGCCATGTCCAGCACCCACGCTGAGCCCGGGAGTTGAGGACGTGTTCCCAAGCAACGTGTCCCTTCCCGTCCCGGTCCACCCGCAACCTTGTGGAGATCGGGGTTCTGACGGTGAAAGCTGCTACGGGAGATGGCACGACGGGGCTTCATGACCCCGATTTCCACCAGGAGTCGGGATCCGACATCGTCGAGGTCCGGGCTACGGACCCCGCCCGACGACATCCGAGCCCCGCGCAAGGATCGCCGAACCCGTTGTGGGTGGAGACTTCCCGCCAACCGCGACTACGATGGCTCTCAACGACAGGGGAGCATCATCGGATGCTGAGAGTGGGCACCGCCCAGACCCTCGAACCTGAACCGGTTAGGACCGGCGTAGGGAGTCGGGCTCTTCGCGCATGTGCGCCCCCTTCCGAAGGGACGGAAGGATTTCCATGACCAACGACAAACCTGCCATGCGGTACCGCACCATTGACATCGTCACTCCGGTGATGATTGCGGTGGCATTCGGTGTCATCTTCCTCGGCTACGGCGCCCTCTACAGCCTTCTCAAGCCGGTGGCCTCGGTGTACCTGCCGGCCGAGGGCATTCTCGCCGGCATCTGGTTCCTACCCGCCCTCATCGCCGGCCTCATCGTCCGCAAACCCGGCGCTGCCCTTCTCGCGGAGGTCCTCGCTGCATCCATTGAGGCAGCCCTTGGCAGTCAGTGGGGAGCCGGGACCCTCATCTCGGGTCTCATCCAGGCTCTGCCGATGGAGCTGTGCCTGCTCGCCGTCGCCTATCGCAAGGCTGGACCGAAGCTCGCCATGGTTGCCGGAGCTCTCACCGGTATCGCTGAGGGTATCTACGAACGTATTTCCTATTACCCGATGTTCCGTTTCGGGGACACCGTCGTTTACCTCATCCTCATGGTCGTCTCCGGAGCCCTGCTCGGCGGTCTGCTGGCGTGGGGTATCGTCCGCGGCCTGGCGGCCGCCGGCGCCCTCAACCCCTTCGCGGTTTCTCGTGAACTGCATGGAGGAAAGCGGAGTACGGCGTCGGCACGGAATCTGTCATGACTGACGTCTTGGCCCGTACTGACCAGGCTGACGACGTCTCCGCTCGGCGGGCGGTGCCAGTGGATGTCGAGGGGTTGACTGTCGGCGTCCCGGGCCGCGACGCTCCCATCCTCGGGCCCATCGACCTCCACCTGCCGGCTGGCGCAAGGGTGCTTGTCACAGGGCCTTCGGGTGCTGGCAAGACGACCCTGCTGCACGCCGTCGGAGGGTTGCTGGAGGAGGAGAGTCACGACCTGACGGGTCAAGTGAGTACGTGGGGCGACGACAGCGTCGGTCTGCTGCAGCAGGAGCCGATCCACTCCGTCGTCGCCGCGACCTGTGGACGTGACATCGCCTTTGGTCCGGAGAATCATCGCGTTCCCCGCGAGGAGATCTGGCCGATCGTCGAGGACTCCCGACGCCGTGCCCGGTTCACCATTCCCTGTGACCACTCCACCACGAAGATGTCGGGCGGGCAGATGCAGCGTCTCGTCATCGCCGGAATCCTGGCCACCGACCCCGGTCTTCTCCTCCTCGACGAGCCGATCTCGATGCTCGACGAGGAATCGGCCAGCGCGATTCGCGACGAGGTCGCCAGGATGGCCCACGACCGGACGGTTTTCGTCGTCGACCACCATCCGGACCAGTGGCGTGGGATCCTCGACCAGGTTGTCGAGTTGACCGATCACGGCACCCTCAAACGGATCTGGGATTTCGAGGACTACCTCGACTCGCGCGAGCCCACCGAAGTGCCGTGGCACCCCGCTACTCCCGGCGAGGCAGTCGCTCGGACCGTCGCCCTCGATGCTCACCGTCCGCAGTCTGACGACGTGCTGCTTCGTGGCGTCGAGATGTCGGCCCGACGCGGTTACGTCACGGTCCTGTCAGGGCCTAGCGGGATCGGCAAGTCCACCCTGCTGAGGCTGCTGGCCGGGCTTGACGACCCTGCTGCCGGCGAGCTCGCCCTCCCCCAGCCCGAGCACACCGCCTGGGTGCCGCAGAACCCGGAGAACTACCTCGTCGCCCGCACAGCTGCTGACGAGTTATTCGCCTCGCCCATGGTCCCTGAGGATGCCGATCTGCGGGACCTCGTCAGGACCTTCGGGCTCAAGCCGATCCTTGACTCCCACCCCATGACCTGTTCGGGCGGGGAGAAGAGGCGCCTCGCCATCGCGGCGGCACTCGCTCAGAAACCCGACCTGCTGCTCCTCGACGAGCCGACCGTCGGCCTCGACGACGACCGCGGTGCCAGTGTCCTGGCGGCCATCCGCGCCGCGGCGGACTCCGGGGTTGCCGTTGTCGTCTCCGCTCACGACCCCCAGCTCATCGAGATGGCTGACGAGGTCGTTGACGTCGCCTCGTACCGCGATCCGGATCCTGCCCCGGACGAGAACCCCCAGGGGAAGTCGGCATTCCTGACGACGGTCAACCCTCTCGTCGTCCTCCTCATCGCCGTCGCGGGCATTGTCGGGTCCCTCTTCGTGCGATCTCCGCTCATCGGCGCCATCGGGCTCATCCCGGCCGTCGCCATGGCTCCGATGTGTTCCCGCCGCGTCAAGCCCCTGGCGGTTCGGACGATTCCGGTCCTCATCGCTGCGGTGATGTTGGTCTGGACGACCCTGTTGCTCCACAACGGGTTCACGAACCCAGCGGTGTGGAGTGAGGCGACCCGTCAGGGGCTGAGGATCCTCGTCTTCGTCCTGCCGGGCGCACTGGCCTCGGCCGCGGTCGATCCCACCCGCTTCGGCGACGCCCTGGCTCAGCAGACCCACCTTCCGCAGCGCCCGGTGGTGGCGTCGGTGGCAGGTGTGATCCGGATGGGTCACCTGGGCGACCAGTGGCGCGTCCAGTCCGATGTGCGCCGCCTGCGCGGGATGGGGCCGACGTACTCCCTGTCATCTCGGGTCAAGTACCTGTCCTCGATGACATTCGCGATGGTGCTGTACGCCATGAGGTCGTCAGAGGTGCTCAGCCGGGCCATGGACTCTCGCGGTTTCGCGACGGCGACTCGTCGTACCTACGCCGTCGAGTCGCGCTGGCGAACACGAGACCTGTGGGGAGTCGCGTTGGCTGTCCTCGTCATCGCCGTCCCGGCCATTGCAGCGGCACTGCTGGGGTGACGGACTCCGACGATGCAGAGCGGCTGGGGTTGCCCACCCCAGCCGCTCGTTTCCGACGTCATCGGTACAGCGCCTTCTCCAGCACCGTCTCGAGCTTGTCGACCGATGCTTGCAGGGAGTACTTGTTCGTCATGAGCTCGCGGGCCCGCTCGTGCCAACGCTTCATGGTGGACTCGTCGGCGTCACGCACCCGCTCGATCCCAGAAACGAGCTCGGTCGGATCGACGCAGGCGCCCACCTCGTCGTCACTGATGACGTCGCGGATCGGCACCTTGGCATTCGAGACGACGGCCAGTCCGGCGGCCATGTAGTCGTAGAGCTTGTTGGGGCTCATGCCCTTGTCAAAGACCGACTGCGGGGAGACGGTGTGCAAACCGACGTCACAGGCCGAGAGGATGCGCACCAGCTCGGACTTGGGTACTTGGTCGTGGAACTTGACGTTCGTCAGTCCCAGCTTCTTCACCTCGTCGATGGCCCACTGCTTGCGAGCTCCAGCACCGACGAGGAGGAAGTTGACGTCCGGCAGACGACGGGCCGCGTCGACGATGAGGTCCAGCCCGACGTAGTTGGCATGGGTGCCGGAGAACACCGCGGTGAATCCCTCGATGCCGAACTCCTTGCGCAGGTCCTCGCGGGACTCGTTGGCCTCGTACTCGGCCAGGTCGGCGCCATTGGGGACGACGGTGACCTTGTCGACGTTGATGCCGAGCTCGCGGAAGTGGTCCTCCCAGCCTTTCGTCACGACGACGATCTGGCGGGCATGGGCGTAGATGGTCTTTTCCAGCCCCTGGAGCACCTTGTGAAGGGCCGATCCCTCCTTGAGGGCGCCGCCGGAGACCAGCGAATCCGGCCACAGGTCGCGCACCTCGACGACGAAGGGCTTGCGACGCAGAGCGGCGACGACCATGCCAGCGGCTGGGGCCAAGATCTGTGGGGAGGAGGCGAAGATGACGTCGGCCGGGCGTACCAGCGTCCGGGCGCCGGCACCGGCGGCGAAGGCGATCCAGCCGAGGACACGCTTGGCCCCGTTGCCCTTGTACTCCGGAATCGGGACGAGGGTGTAACGCGGGTCGTCAACGGTCATCCTCTCGCCAGAGGTGTGGTTGATGTTGGCGGCGTAGAAGTGGGGCTGCCAGCCGCGCAATCGTGAGAACATGTCGAAGTTGCGGGTGATGCCACCCGACCCCGGTGGGAAGGCGTAGTGGTTGATCACGCTGACCTTGCGTTGGGGCATCGTTCCTCCTGGACGTCTCGTGCGGACAACCTTACCGGGCGTTCATCCGCGTCCCTGTCATGCTCGTTCCACCCGTGATAGTGGGATGACCGTGGCCGGTGACTGTTGTCGCCGACCACGATCATGTCACGACGACATATGGCCTCGTCAGATGGGATCTGGCAGCAGAGTGGGCGACACCCGACGTGCCTGTGGTAATTGCGGTTACGACCCGGGGGATTGCTATGTGAGGTGGCAGCTGGCCTTGTCAACACCCCGATCACCACACGAGTGTGGGTGGCGACGACGAGGGATGGCACAGAACGAGGGGCCGGTGGCATTGGCCACCGGCCCCTCAGCCGTGAATTCGCGAATCAGGATCCGTAGGTCGTCTTGGCCTTCTCAAGGGCCGCGACGTAACCGTTGCGCTCGTACTCGGCGGTCGAGGCGTCGGCCGGGATGGCGAGCATGCCGCGCAGCTTGTCGAGGCCGAGCTCCTTGCGCTGTAGGTAGGACTCCAGGCCCTTCTGCAGTTCGGCCGCATACCTGGCACCGTGGCGCACCAGCGCCGAAGTGGTCATGACGACGTCAGCGCCGGCAAGAAGGTACTTGACGACATCATCGGCGGTCTCGACACCCGACGATGCAGCCAACGAGGCATTGATACGACCCGACAGGGCGGCGATCCACGTCAGCGGCAGGCGGGCGTCGGCCGGGGAGGACAGCCACACACCGGGCTCGACCTGCATCTTCTCGATGTTGATATCGGGCTGCAGGAAGCGGTTGAACATCACCAGGGCGTCGGCCCCGGCGGCGTCCAGACGGGTGGTCATGTTGCCCAGGGCTGAGAAGAACGGCGAGAGTTTGACGGCCACCGGGACGGTCACGGCATCCTTGACTGCCTGGACGATCTCGACGTGACGGTCCTCGACCTCCTCGGCGGACTGCTCGAGGTCACCGGGCACCATGTAGATGTTGCACTCGATGCCCGCGGCGCCGGCATCCTCCATCCGTTTCGCGGTGTCGACCCAACCACCGTTCGTCGCGCCGTTCAGCGAGGCGATGACGGGGATGTCGACGGCATTGGCGCTGGCCTCCAGATGGGTGAGGTAGCGCTCGGTGATACCGCCCTCGTTGCTGGCCACGGTCGGGAAGAAGCTCAGCGACTCGGCGAACGAGTCCATGTACTCCAACTCGATCTCGGCCTGTCGGGCCTCCTCATGCCTCACCTGCTCCTCGAACAGGGAGTACATGACGATGGCTCCGACCCCGGCGTCGGCGAGGGCCTTGACCCCGTCGACCTTCTGCTGGATGGGGCCGGCCGAGGCCACCAGCGGTGACCTCAGGGTGAGCCCCATGTACCTGGTGTGAAGATCACTCATGAAACGTCATTCCTTCGTGGGCTGTCAGGCGCGGTTGGATGAAGCGGCGAGCTGGGACATACGGGCATCGACGGCGAAGTCCTCGGCAGTACGGGAAGCCATCTCGGCGTACTCGGCATAACGACGCTCCACCTGGCGCTGACCCAGATCCAGCATACGTTCGGCCTCCTCCGGGTGGGCCTTGGCCAGCATCCGGTAACGCAGTTCCAGCTTGGTGTACTCCCGCCACGTCTTGTCGGGTTTGGAAGAGTCGAGCAGGAACGGGTTGCGTCCCTCATCGGCCAACACCGGGTTGTACCTCATCAGCGGCCAGTGTCCACAGTGGACGGCCTTGTACTGCTGATCGAGGCCGTTGCGCAGGTCGTAGCCGTGGGCGATGCAGTGGCTGTAGGCGATGACGAGACTCGGGCCCGGGTAGGCCTCCGCCTCGCGGAAGGCCCGCAGGGTCTGCTGTGGATCGGCTCCCAGGGCGACGCGAGCCACGTACACCGATCCATAGGCGATGGCCTGCATGGCCATGTCCTTCTTGGCGGTCGGCTTGCCGGCGGACGCGAACTTCGCGACGGCACCCAGCGGGGTCGACTTCGACGCCTGGCCACCGGTGTTGGAGTACACCTCGGTGTCGAGAACCAGAACGTTGACGTCGCGTCCGGAGGCGAGCACGTGGTCAACGCCGCCCGAACCGATGTCGTAGGCCCAACCGTCACCACCAATGATCCACACCGAGCGACGCAGCAGGTGATCGGCGACGCTCATGAGGTCGCGCACCGCCGGGGTCTGTTCCATGTCGGAGAGCTTGGCCTGCAGTTGCTTGACCCGACGCTGCTGACGCTGCAGATCGTGCTCGGTGAGCTGTGGGGCGTGCAGCAGGTCGTCGACGAACTCAGGGTCGAGCTGGTCGGAGACCTCTTGGAGCCGACGCCTGGCCAGGTCGGTCTGGACGTTGGCGGCCATCCGCATGCCCAGGCCGAACTCGGCGTTGTCCTCGAACAGGGAGTTCGACCATGCCGGGCCACGGCCCTGGGCGTTCTTGCCCCACGGGGTCGTCGGCAGGTTACCGCCGTAGATGGAGGAGCAGCCGGTGGCGTTGGCCACCTCGGCGCGGTCGCCGAAGAGCTGGGTGATGAGCTTGACGTACGGCGTCTCGCCACAACCCGAGCAAGCTCCGGAGAACTCGAAGAGCGGCTCTAGGAACTGGGTGCCTCGCACGGTGGCGAAGTCGACACGGGAGCGGTCGTTGACCGGGATGGTCTCGAAGAACCTCACGTTCTCGCGCTGGACCGTCTTGTCGAGATGCTCCTCGAGGTTGATGGCTTTGCGGTCGGGCTCGCCCACCGGGTGGGCCGGGCAGGCCTCGACGCACAGGCCGCAGCCGGTGCACTGGTCAGGGACGATTTGCAGGGTGTAACGGGACTCCGGCAGACCCGCGGCGTTGAGCTCGGCGGACTGGAAGGACTCCGGGGCTCCCTCGAGCTGGGACTGTGAGCAGTATTTGGCGCGGATGACGCCGTGCGGGCAGACGAAGGCGCAGTTACCGCACTGGATACAGGCCTCGGGCTCCCAGGTCGCGATGACGTCGGACAGCGTCCTCTGCTCGTACTTGGTGGTGCCGGCGGGGTAGGTGCCGTCGTCGGGCAGGGCCGAGACAGGCAGCAGGTCGCCGAATCCCTCGATCATGCGGGCAGTGACGTTTTTGACGAACTCCGGGGAGTCCTCGCGCACGGCCGGGATGAGGCTGTGGTTGGCGGTCATCCGCTCAGGCACCTTGACCTGGTGCAGATGCTCCAGGGAGGCGTCGACGGCAGCGTGGTTCATCTCGACGATCTGCTGAGACTTCTTGCCGTAGGTCTTCTGGATCGAGTCCTTGATCTTGGCTATCGCCTCGTCCTTGGGCAGCACACCCGAGATCGCGAAGAAGCAGGTCTGCAGGATGGTGTTGGTGCGGTTGCGCAGACCCACCTTGCGGGCCACGGACAGGGCGTCGATGGTCCACAGGTCGAGGTGCTTCTCGAGGACCTGACGCTGCATGGTGTCAGGCAGCTTGTCCCACACCTCGTCGGCGTCATAGGGGGAGTTCAGCAGGACGGTGGTGCCCTCGCGAGCCATCGTCAGGACGTCGATGGACTCCAGGATTCCCCAGGCATGGATACCGATGAATCCGGCCTGGCTGATGAGGTAAGGGGCCTCGACCGGGTCGGGTCCGAAGCGCAGGTGGGAGGTCGTCCTCGATCCGGACTTCTTGGAGTCGTAGACGAAGTAGCCCTGGGCGTAGGTGTTGGGGTCTGAGCCGAGGATCTTGATGGTGTTCTTGTTTGCGCCGACGGTGCCGTCAGAACCCATGCCGTAGAAGACGGCGCGGATGGTCTTGGGATCCTCGATGTCGAGGGGCTCCCACGGCAGGGACAGGCCGGTGACGTCGTCCTCGATGCCGATGGTGAAGCGGGGACGCGGCTGCTCCAGCTCCAGCTCGGCGGCGATGCCGGCGACCATGCCGGGGGTGAACTCCTTCGAAGAGATGCCGTAGCGGCCGCCCGAGACGATCGGCATGTTGTTGCGGGTGCCACGGGAGTGGGCTTCGGACAGGGCGGCCAGCACGTCGAGGAAGAGGGGCTCGCCGTTGGAGCCGGGCTCCTTGGTGCGGTCCAGGACGGCGACGGTGCGGGCCGTCTCCGGGATGGCCCTGACGATCTCGGCGGCCGGGAGGGGACGGAACAGGTGCAGCTCGACGAGGCCGAGCTTGTGTCCCTGGGCGTTGAGACGGTTGATGGTGTGCTCGATGGTGCGGGCGCCGGAACCCATGCAGACCATGACCTCGGTGGCCTCGGGATCGCCGTGGTACTCGACGAGGTGGTACTGGCGTCCGACGACCTGGGCGAACTCGTCCATGAGGGACTGGACGATGCCCGGCACGCTCTCGTAGTACTTGTTCGCGGCCTCGCGGGCCTGGAAGTGGGTGTCGGGGTTCTGGGCGGTGCCGCGGATGAACGGGTGGGCCGGGGACAGGGCGCGCTCCCGGTGGGCGTGGACAAGGTCGTCAGTGATGAAGTGACGAATGTCGTCGTCTGACAACATCTCGAGGACGTTGAGCTCGTGGGAGGTGCGGAAGCCCTCGAAGAAGTGCATGAAGGGCACCCGGGAGTGCATCGTCGCGGCCTGGGCGATGAGGGCCAGGTCGTGGCATTCCTGCACCGTCGAGGAGCACAGCATGGCGAATCCGGTCTGACGACAAGCCATGACGTCCTGGTGATCACCGAAGATCGACAGGCCTTGGGCAGCCAGCGACCGGGCGGCCACGTGGAAGACCGTGCTGGTGAGCTCACCGGCGATCTTGTACATGTTCGGGATCATGAGGAGCAGGCCCTGGGAGGCCGTGAAGGTGGTGCTCAGGGCGCCGCCCTGCAGAGCGCCGTGCATGGCGCCGGCGGCGCCACCCTCGGACTGCATCTCCATGACGGTGGGGATGTCGCCCCAGATGTTCTTCCGTCCGGCGGCGGACCACTCATCGGCGGTCTCGGCCATCGGGGAGGACGGGGTGATGGGGTAGATCGAGCACAGCTCGTTGCAGCGATAGGCGACCGAGGCGGCGGCGGTGTTGCCGTCGGCAATGGTGCGGACGCGGGAGTCGGAGCTAGTTGCCATGGTCAGTCCTCCTTCTCAGTTCTCGGAGTCGACGGTGAACTTCATCGAAGCTGACCGTTGTGGATTGGGTTCAGGACGCACTGCCCATCCGGGGGTGGGGTTGCCGGACCCCTGCACGGTTGCCGGATCGGTGCCTTCGGGGATCATCTCGATGGCATGGACCGGGCACTGGTCGAAGCAGGTGGCGCATCCAGTGCACTTGTCGTAGTCGAATTCGTAGCGGTGGCCCTTGCCGAGCTTGATGATGGCGTCCTCGGGACAGGAGCCGAAGCAGCCGTCACACTCGAAGCAGTTTCCGCAGGACAGGCATCGTCCGGCTTCGAAGTGGGCCTGCTCGTCGTCGAGACCGCCGACGACCTCGTCGAATCCGACACGCTGGGTCGGGTCGAGCTCGGGCTGGTGACGACGCAGGTGGTCACCGAAGTACCACAGATTGAGGTCGTTGAAACCGACTGTGGTGTTCTTGGGGGCCGGATAGCCGGACTCGCGGTTGAGCCACAGATGGATCTGGCGGGCGGCACGCTTGCCGTGGCCGACACCGATCGTCACGGTGCGCTCAGAGGGGACGGTGTCGCCACCGGCGAAGATACCGGGAACGTCGGTCATGAGGGTCGAGGGGTTGACGTCGACGACGTCGTTGCGGAATCGCATGCCGGGCATCTTGTGCAGGAATCCGGTGTCGGCATCCTGTCCGACGGCCAGGATGACGGTGTCGGCCTCGAGCTTCTCGTAACGTCCGGTGCCACGCGGCTTGCCGTTCTCGTCGAGCTCCATGACCTCGACTGTCAGGTCGTCCCCGACGTCGGTGATGGTGCGCAGCCAGTTCATCTGGACGCCCTCGCGCTCGGCCTCCTCACGCTCCTCGGCGTGGGCCGGCATCTGCTCGGCGGTGCGGCGGTAGACGACGATGGACTCCTCGGCACCCAGTCGCTTGGCCACCCGAGCGGCGTCCATGGCGGTGTTGCCGCCACCGTAGACGGCCACGCGACGACCGATGAGGGGCTTCTCGCCAGCGGCGACGTTGTGCAGGAAGCTCACCGCGTCGACCATGCGGGAGGCGTCCACGGTCGGGATGTCGACGCGCTTGGACAGGTGGGCGCCGATGGCCACGAAGACGGCGTCGAAGCGTCCCTTCGCCTTCTCCTCCATGAGGTCGTTGACGGGGTGGTTGAGGACGATCTGGATGCCGAGATCGGTGAGACGCTCGATCTCGGCATCCAGGACCTCGCGGGGTAGCCGGTATTCCGGGATGCCGTAGCGCATCATGCCGCCGACCTTGTCGCCGGCGTCGTGAATCTCGACGTCGTGGCCGAGCATGGCCAGGTGGTAGGCGGCGGACAGGCCGGCGGGGCCGGCCCCGATGACGAGGACGCGGTGTCCGGAGGCATCGACGGGCTTGATGAACTTCCAGCCCTTCTCGATGGCGAGGTCACCGAGGTAACGCTCGACGGAGTGAATGGACACTGCGCCGTCGAGGTCGGCGCGGTTGCAGGCCACCTCGCAGGGGTGGTAGCAGACACGACCGTGGATGGCAGGGAAGGGGTTGTCGGCAGTGAGCTGACGCCATGCCTTCTCCTCTTCATGGGCCTTGATGAGACGCAACCATTCCTGGATGTTCTCGCCCGCCGGGCAACCGGCATTACAAGGAGGGAGCATGTCGAGGTAGACGGGTCTGCGGGTGCGGGTCGGGGTGACGCGACCTGTCGTGCGGGCGAGGTCAGGACGTGCTGCGATGTCCTGGTTCTCCCTGATGACGTACCCGTTCTGGTCGTCGGTGACGGTCGTGTCACTCGTCGTGGTCTCGGCGCTCATACCTGGCTCTTCCTGTTGGAAATGCGGCATTTCGGATCGTGAATGTGGGGTTCACAAGCGAACCTGCAATCGATGTTAGACCACGTGTGAAAGGTCGTGCACGGCAGGGTATGAGGAATGAGATTTGGTGCAGGAATGTTTTCCTAAACCTTGTGACAATGACGTAATAACGCACGTTTGGCGTATCGAAAATTAATGGTGTTCACGCTCTGCGGCGCTCGGTGTGGTGCTCCCGGCGAGGTTGGTTGGGTGGTGGGTGAGCGGTGCAAGACTGGGGGCATGATCGTTGCCTTCAGTCTTGTACCCAGCGGTGGCCGAGCTTCGCGGGAAAACGGTGGCGTCTCCGATGCCGTGGCTGCTGCCGTTCGCGTCGTTCGCGAGTCCGGTTTGCCCAACCACACCTCGTCCATGTTCACCGAGATCGAGGGCTCGTGGGACGAGGTCATGGGCGTCGTCAAGGAAGCTACCGAAGCGGTTGCCCAGTACGGCACCAGGGTGTCGCTGGTGCTCAAGGCCGACATCCGCCCCGGACGCACTGGTGAGATGGACGCCAAGCTCGAGCGCCTGCAGGCTCAGCTCGACAAGCAGCAGGGCTGAGGACACTGGCCGAGCGGGACTGGCGCGGCGTCAGTCCCGTCCGAGCAGCAGGGTCTCGTAGGCGTTGCGAATGTGCGCCTCGGTGACCTCGGCTGCCCGAATCGGATCGCCGTTCTCGATCGCGGTGAGCATCTCCTCGTGGTCGCAGACGAAGCCGTCACGCCAGTTGTCCCACCCGATGAGGGAATGCTCTGCCTCCAGGATGGGCAGGTGTACCGCCTCGCGGATGGCCATCGTCAGATCGCTCATGAGGCGGTTGTCCCCAGCCTCGGCGAGGGCGACGTGGAAAGCGGTGTCGAGGGTGTTGAAGGAGTCCGGCTGCATGGCGTCATGCATCTGACCGAGGAGGTCGGTGGCTCGTGCCAGTGGCCCGGGGGCGCGGACCTTTGCTGCCGCCGCGCAGGCAGCCTTCTCCAGGGCCACGCGGGTCTCGGTCAGGTCGGCGAAGGAGACGACGTCGAGGGCCAGTTGCAGGCGCAGGATGCGGCCCATGGCGTCGGAAGGATGGGCATCGACGCGCGTTCCGTTGCCTCGACCGGTGCCCGAGGTCAGAATTCCCAGGGCCTCCAGGGCGCGGATGGCTTCCCGGACTGCTCCCCGGCTGACGCCCAGGGTGGCGGCGAGTTCTCGTTCCGGGGGGAGGCGCGAACCATTGACCCAGGTCCCGGTGAGGATCTCGTCATCGATGTGATGCATGACGACCGAGAATCCGCGGGATCTCGTATCAGTGTCAGCGCCTGATTCTGGGTGCGACTCTGACACCCAGTGTCCGGGATGTGCGCCTGGCTGGCTGGCGTCCGCGTCGCGGGTCTGTGTCATGGCTGAGATCCTCATCGGTGAGTCGCTTCATTGTCACCGAACATGCATGGTATGCCCAACAACTTTGTGAAGCGGGTTGAGTACATGAAAGGACTCTGAAAAGGGTCCGAAATTAGGCAACCCTCATTTGTTGCACAGATGGTTGATCGTCCGTTCGCCAATTGAACGGGAGTTCTTGACGTTTGTAAGTAACGGTCCTACCGTACGATTGGTCGGACCAAATCGGCCCGACCTTGCCGACGGTTCGCCGACCGGAGGCAATGGTTGAACAACGGAGTTCTTCGATGGTTCTTCTCCAGACCTTCACCCCATCGGCCAACCCGCTGGGGTCGCAGTGGCTCTCGGCCCTCCTTGCCGTGCTGCCGGTGCTGGCCATGCTCATCACCCTTGGTGCGCTGCGCTGGAAGGCGCATCTGGCTGGCCTCTTCTCGTGGGGCGTCGCCCTCATCGTGGCAATCACCGCATTCCACATGCCGATCGGTATGGCAATCTCCTCGAGTGCTCAGGGATTCCTCTACGGTCTGTTCCCGATCTCGTGGATTCTGCTGGGCGCCATCTGGATGTACCAGGTGACGGTCATCTCCGGTCGTTTCGACGACCTGCGCCGCACCTTCTTCCTCATCAGTGACGACCCGCGTGTCCTCGGCATCCTCATCGCCTTCTGCTTCGGCGGTCTGCTCGAGGCCCTTGCTGGATTCGGCGCCCCGGTCGCCATCGCGGCTGCCATGTTGATCGCCATTGGCTTCGGCAAGCTTCGCGGTGCCGTCACCGCCCTGGTCGCCAACACCGTCCCGGTGGCCTTCGGTGCCGTCGGCCTGCCGGTGCTCATGGCCGCCAAGACCGGCGGCCTGGACGTCTCGATGGTTGCCCCGGTGTCCGCCCGTATCTGCGCGGTTCTCTGCCTCGTCGTCCCCTTCCTCATGCTGGCCATCATGGACGGCCGCAAGGGTGTGCGTGAGTGCTGGCCCTTTGGTCTGTTCGTCGGCATCGTCTTCGGCGTCACCAAGATCATCGTCGGTGGCACCCCGGTCTACAACCTGACCGAGATCTTCGCCGCCGTCGTCACCGTCGCCCTCTCCCTGCTCTTCCTCAAGGCCTGGAAGCCGAAGGGTGGCCGCGAGGCCGCCGAGCGCATCGGCATCCCGATGGACCCGGCCGTCGAGACCGAGCCCGTGGAGGCTCAGGAGGTCGACACCTCCGACCTCACCGGCAACCGCATCTTCATGGCCCTGGTGCCCTACATCCTCGTCATCGTGGTCTTCGGCATCGCCGCCATCCCGGCTGTCAAAGAGGGCCTCAAGACTGCCGACACCAAGATGGCCTGGCCTGGCCTGTCCGGCCTCATGACCACTGGTGGCAAGGCAGCGGCCCACCAGTCCTACACCTGGCAGTGGCTGTCCCAGCCGGGCTTCCTGCTGGCCGTCGTCGCCATCCTCGTCGGCCTCATCTACAAGGTGTCCCTCTCCGACGTCTTCAAGGAGCTGTGGGTCAACACCAAGAAGATGAAGTTCTCGATGCTGACCATCGGCCTGGTCGTCGCCCTCGCCTATGTCATGGGTGACTCCGGCCAGACCCTGGCTCTCGGTATGTTCATTGCTGGCGCTGGAGCGCTCTATCCGTTCCTCGCCCCGATCCTTGGCTGGATCGGCACCTACGTCACCGGATCTGACACCTCCGCCAACATCCTGTTCTCCGGCCTGCAGAGCAGCGTCGGTCAACAGGTCGGTGCCGGGTCCCACCTCGGTGTCGAGGGCATGCGTCACCTACTGGTCGGTGCCGGTGCCTCCGGTGGTGTCGTCGGCAAGATGATCTCCCCGCAGTCGCTGACCATCGCGGCCACCGCGATCGGCCTGGCTGGCGGCGAGTCGGTCATCCTGCGCAAGGTCTTCAAGTTCTCGATCATCCTGCTCGTCCTGATGTGCATCATCGTCGGCCTCATGTCGACCCCGGTGCTCGGATGGATGGTCCCCTGATTCTGCTGACGGTTGACACCGCCTGGCATCCGTTCATCCTCAATGGAGGTCACCATGACAACCACTACGAGCCCTGGTACCAGGGCTGCCTCGCCCGGTTTGCCTGGGGCGGGCATCACCGTCGGGCTGTTCATCACGTGCATCAATGACGTGATGTTCCCCCAGACTGGCGTGGCCGTCACCACCCTGCTGGAGCGTCTGGGCTGCAAGGTCGAGTTCCCGCGGGAGCAGACCTGCTGCGGCCAGATGACGACCAACACCGGTTACTTCGACGAGGGCATTCCCACCGTCCGTCAGTATGTGCGGGCCTTCGGGGATTACGACTACGTGGTCGCCCCGTCGGGATCCTGTGTCGCTGCCGTCCGCGACCAGCACCCGATGCTCGCCGAGCACGCCGGCGACTCCGGACTGCTCAAGGAGGTCGAGCACACCAGCCAGATCACCTACGACCTGCCGGAGTTCCTCGTCGACATCCTCGGGGTCACCGACGTCGGCGCGTACTTCCCGCACCGAGTGACGTACCACCCGTCCTGCCACGGCAAGCGTCTGCTCAAGCTGGGAGGTCGTCCCCATGAGCTGCTCAAGAACGTCCGCGGCATGACCCTGGTCGACCTGCCGATGGCCGAGCAGTGCTGCGGGTTCGGGGGAACCTTCTGCATCAAGAACCCCGACATGAGCGCGGCAATGGCCAGCGACAAGGCTCGCCACGTTCGTGAGACGGAGGCTGAGTACGTCGTCGCAGGCGACAACTCTTGCCTCATGAACATCGGTGGTGTGCTGTCCCGTCAGAACTCGGGCGTGAAGCCGATTCACATCGCCGAAATCCTCGCCAACACTGAGGAGGACTGACCCATGAGCACCGAACTACGTCGCGTCACCTACGGGAATCACGGTGTCGCCCGGCTGACCCCGGCCCCCGACAAGCCCGGTACGTACATGGGTATGCCGAAGTTCTCGAAGGCCGCCAAGAATGAGCTGAATCTGTCGGTGCAGCGCAAGAACATGCGCAATGCCACCACGACGATTCGCAACAAGCGCGCCCTGCGCGTCTCCGAGTCCCCGGACTGGGAGGATCTGCGCAACGCCGCCGAGGCCATCAAGAACCGCGTCGGCCGTCACCTGGATCACTACCTGATCGAGGCTGAGAAGAACCTCACCGCCAACGGCGTCCACGTCCACTGGGCCCGTGACGGCGAGGAGGCCAACCGCATCGTCGCCCAGATCGCCAAGGACAAGGGGGTCGACGAGGTCGTCAAGATCAAGTCGATCACCACCCAGGAGACCGACCTCAACGAGTACCTCGAGGAGCAGGGCATTGCGACCTGGGAAACTGACCTGGCCGAGCTCATCGTGCAGCTCGGACATGACCGTCCCTCCCATATCGTGGTGCCGGCCATTCACCGCAATCGTGCTGAGGTCCGCGAGATCTTCCTCCATGAGATGAAGAACTATGGTCGTCCGGCACCCGAGGACATCTCGGAGAACCCGCCGGAGCTGGCCAACGCTGCTCGTCTGCACCTGCGCGAGAAGTTCCTGCGTGCCGAGATGGCGGTCTCGGGTGGCAACTTCGTCCTTGCCGACACCGGTTCGCTGGTGATCGTCGAGTCCGAGGGCAACGGCCGTATGTGCCTGACCCTGCCCGACACCCTGGTGTCCGTTGTCGGCATCGAGAAGGTGCTGCCGAGTTTCGACGACCTCGAGGTCTTCCTCAAGCTGCTGCCGCGCTCGGCCACCGGTGAGCGGATGAACCCGTACAACTCGGTGTGGAGCGGCGTGACCGAGGGTGACGGTCCGCAGGAGCAGCATGTCATCTTCCTCGACAACGGCCGTACCAACGTCCTGGCCGACACCCTCGGCCGTGAGGTGCTGCGGTGCATCCGTTGCGCCTCCTGCATCAACATCTGCCCGGTGTACGAGCGGGCCGGCGGTCACGCCTACGGCTCGGTCTATCCCGGGCCGATCGGTGCGGTGCTCAACCCGCAGCTGCGTGGCGTCGAACACCCGGTTGATCGTGGTCTGCCGTACGCCTGTTCCCTGTGCGGCGCCTGCAACGAGGTCTGCCCGGTGAAGATTCCCTTCACCGACATCCTCCTCGAGTTGCGCAACAAGGTCGTCAAGTCCGAGAAGGCCGACAAGATCCCGCAGGACTACGAGGTTGCCGGCGAGATGGGGCTCATGAAGACCGCGTCGTGGGCGTTCAGTGACTACAAGCACTTCGAGGCTATCCAGGTCGGCTCGCGCGGCGTGGGACGTGTCCTGCGCGGAAAGAAGATGGGACCGGTTCCGGTGCCGGTGGCCGAGCGGTGGCTGAAGTACCGCGACGTCGATGCGCCGCCGACCGACACGTTCCGTACCTGGTGGAAGAAGAACAGGGAGGAAAAGCGATGACCACCATCAGCACTGATCCGGTGGCGCGTACCGAGATCCTTGCCCGGATTCGTCGCGCCAGCTCGGACATCACCAATTCCGACCCGGTCGCTGATGTGCCGGTCGAGTGGGAGTACGGCACCGGCATCGAGATGGACGACGTCGTCGGAACCTTCGTCGAGAAGGTTATCGACTACAAGGCCACCGTCGTGCGGGTTCAGGGGGCTGACGTTCCCAAGGCCGTCGTTGAGGGGCTCAAGGTCACCGGCGCCGAGCACAGCGCCGTCGTGCCGGTTGGGCTGGACGAGTCCTGGGTCGAGGCGATCAAGGGAGCCGGTATCGACGCCCGCGTCGACGAGCCCCAGATGTCCAAGGAGGAGCTCAACGACACCGACGCCGTCGTCACCGCCTCGGCGGCTGGAATCGCCGACACCGGTTCGATCGTCCTGACTCACGTCGAGGACCAGGGACGTCGGGCCATTACCCTCGTTCCGGACCGCCACGTGTGTGTCATCAAGGCCAGCCAGGTCGTCTCCGACGTCCCGGAGGCCATACAGATCGTCAAGCCCGCGGTTCACGATGGTCACCCGTTGACCTTCATCTCCGGTGGCTCGGCGACCTCCGACATCGAGTTGGCACGTGTCGATGGCGTGCATGGGCCCCGTCAGCTCTACGTCATCGTCGTGGACGATCAGTGATTCGGACCCTGGCGTGATGAGGCACGCCAGGTAGTTCACACGCGTCCAGGCCAGGCGGTCCCGGTTTGACCGGGGCCGCCTGGTTGTGTGTCGGCGTGTGGTGATGCGGGTTCTGCGTGCCGGTGGTGCCATCTCTCGTGGCACGGGTCCGTGTCAGGAGCGCGAATACCACACGGGGGTGGGAGCAGGGCAGGGCCGTGGGGTGGGGGCGTATTGCGTGCGGGGCTGGCGGGAGGCGCCTGCGTCAATGAGAGTCCGAGCTTCTACTACGTGCGGTGGCAGCATGAATGGCCCCTGACGCGAGGCCGATCACAGCGAACGGGATGTAGATCCACCAGTGCGTGCCGTGGGTGAGCGCATCGGTGATTTTGACGACGATGAAACCGGCGACAAGCCAGCCGACCAAGGCCAGGAAGGCGTTGCGCAAAGAGTGTTGAGACATGGTGATGAATATCCTTAGACTAGAATAGGCAGCCGCTGACAGTGTCACCAACGCGGACCCAGCCGTGTGCGTCGGAGCGGTACCAAGCCCAGCCAGCTCCCGCAGCACAGAGCACAATGGCCCCCGGTCCGACCTTCTTCGCGAGGAACTTCCCCGCTTTGAGTCCCTTTGGGGCCATTACCTTGACGCCTGACCAACTCTTGCCAACGACCCATCCAGCTTTCGAGCCAAGCCACTTGGCTGCGCTGGCGACCTTCGATCCGCCATGCTTGATTGCGGACCAGATTTCCGACCACGATGGGTCGGCGACGATTGGATAGGTGTAGCCACCGCTTCTGTGATCAACGACCTGGGTGAGCTTTTTACCATGGATCTCGTAATGCGTTGGCACAGGCCGGCCGATTGCGTCGCGAGCCCATGCACGCTCGACGTGCCCAACTTGAACGAGTTCGTCGTTCGAATCCGCATAAAACAGATCAGCGCCGCCATGCCCGTCGCTGCTGATCCGAGTGATGTCGTGGAAGGTGTAGGAGAACGTTTGAGGAGCGCTCTCAGTCAGGAGGATTGAGTGGACTGCTGCTTCACCTTCAGCAGGGCTGGTGATAGCTAGTGTAAAGTTATCCGATCTGGCACCGTCGCCGAGAGTTGCGACTGTGCTATCGCTGCTCCTCGTGACGGTGCTGGAGGACCCGGGTAGGGAAACTGAGAAAGACTCATTGTTTGAGAAGTGAGTAATTGAATTACCGCTGTTAGAGGCACGAACTTCAGTACGTTCGGTGTCCTGAGCTGTTGATGCAGTCGTAGGACTATCACTAACGAACTCTCGGTATGTTGTTGGTGCGACACTGGCGGAGGCGGCTGCACTGCGGGTGAGTGCTGCACTGTCGTCTGCACTGAGGGAGGTTGTGGAATGTGCAGAGGCAGGTGCGGCTGTTGCGAGGAGGCAGACAGTAGTGAGATAGACGAAGGGGATCTGAAGAGAGGGGCGTATGGACGACACAGCCGAAATCATAACGTGGAGGGTGTCACAATTAAGTAACGACCGTGTAGATTTCAGATTAGTCTCATTTAATGCTGAAGGTCGCCACTGCAGCTGGTTCGTGAGGTTGAGTGACTCCCGTCGTTGGGGCCGGGAAAGGTTTGCCTCGGGAGACCGGGGAGGACGCATTGGGGCGTCGGAAATCCGTGCTTGCACTGACTTAAGCGAGGGTTAATGGCCAGCGAGCCTAGTGGGCAAGGGCATCTGCTGCGTTCTAGGAACCTACGGTGTGGGTAGGTCGAGACGCCAATGCAAGTTGCAGGTTCCGGGGAGATGCTCCCGGTGTGTCCGACGTTGGCGGTCCCCGGCGAGTTTGCTGCGTAAGTTAGCCCACGTCCCACACCCGGTCACATCGGGCCATCACGAGCGGGTCGTGGGTGATGACGAGCTTGGCGGCATGGGGGGTCGAGGCCCACAGGTCATCCATGATGGCGGTGGCCGTCTCGACGTCGAGGTGCTCACTCGGCTCATCGAGGATGAGGACATCATGGGCCGAAGGGTCTTCGGATGTGTCGTGGCTGACGAGCACCCTAGCCAAGACGAGTCTTTGTGCCTCGCCGCCGGACAAGGTTCCGCCGTCTTCGGCCACGACTCTTTCTGGCGGGATGGTCAATCCGGCCCGATCCAGAGCAGTGACGACCTCGGACTTGGTGGCGTCCTTGCATCCGATGCGCACGTTCTCGCTGATCGAGGTTGCGAAGACATGAGCGTTCTGGGCCAGGTACCGCACCCGTCCGGTCGTCGTCACGGAACCGGCCAGCGGCGGGATGAGTCCCATGATGGTTGCGGCGAGGGTCGTCTTGCCGATACCCGACCGCCCGACGACGGCCACCGATTCCCCGGTAGCAACCGTCAGATTCACATCGGACAGCACGGGGTGGCCACCCGGCCACCCGACCGTCAATCCGTCGATGACGAGGGAGGGCTCCTCCTCAGATGCCCCGGCGGTGGGGGAGTCTCCTGTCCCGACTTGCGGGGCGTCCAACACTTCGACGACCCGCAGTAGTGCTGCCTTGGCCCGGGTGTGGGTCTGGGCAGCCCCGGTGAAGGCACCGAACACCTCGTGGAGGGCCAGCGGGGTCAGGACCAGCACAGCCAGCGTCCGTGCCCCAATCCGGCCGTCCGCAACCGCATTGCCACCGATCCACAGAGCGGAGACGACGGCCAGACCGGCTGCCAGGATCTGTCCGGCCGTGCCGAGCCCGCGTCCCCAGGCTGCCTTGCGCTCTGCCGCTCGCAGCCGGGAGTCGACCTCCAGCACGTCGGCCAGGATGGCGTCCTGAGCCCCATAGGCAACGAGGTCAGGAGCGCAGTGGGCCAGCTCGCGAGCGCGGTCGGCGAGCTCACCGCGCAGCGGCACCAGGGAAGAGTCGGCCGCCTTCGAGATCCGCTTGGTGATTGCCGGCATGACGACGGCAGCCAGCAGTGCCGACAGCAACAGGACCGCCGCCGAGGCCAGCGAGAACCGAGCCAGGAGAGCCGTCGTCCCGATGATGACGAGGCTCGACGCGCACGCCGGCACGATCACCCGCACGACCATGTCCAACACAGCGTCGACGTCGACGGTCACCCGGACCAACAGGTCGCCACGTCGGCGCCCCAACAAGGTCGTGCGCGACAGCCGGTCGTAGACCCGCATCCGCAGGGCCCCCTGCATCCGCAGGGCCAGGTCATGGCCGACGAGACGTTCGGCGTAGCGGAACACTCCTCGGGAGATACCGAAGAATCGCACCCCGACAGCCGCGGCCTCCAGATACAGCACTGGCGGCATCTCCGCGGCCCGTGACAGCAACCATGCCGAGACACCCATGAGGGCCACCGATGCGCCCGATGCGCAAGCGGCGAGCACGGTGGAGAGCACGAGCAACCAACGGCCGAGCGGGACGTCCTTGAGGAGAGTCGTGAGTAGTTGGGTGGTTCGCGTGTTCATGCGTCCACCTCCGCCGAGAGCTCGACGACCGTGTCAGCCGCCTCGATGACGTTGCGTCGATGGGTCACGACGAGCACTGACGCTCCCGAGGCTCGCACCGCGTCAAGGACCGTGGCCTCGGTGGTGGCATCGAGACCTGCGGTTGGCTCGTCGAGGACCAGCAAACCGGCCTCGGCCTGTTCGACTCTGACCAGGGCACGTGCCAGGGCGACGCGACGTCGCTCGCCGGCCGACAAACCCTCGGCGTCGTCGTCAACCCGCTTGTCCAACGGGATGGACACGGCACCACAACGATTCAGGGCATCGCGAATCACAGCGTCGGGGGCCTCTGGGTATCCCAGCTGCACATTCTGCGCCACCGTCCCTGCCATCATCGCGGGAGCTTGGGGCACATAGGCCAACTGACGACGCCACGCCTGCCAGACGGACTCGTCAGCCCCGACGAGTTCGTGGTCACCGACGAGGATCGACCCGGAATCGGGGTCGATGAATCCCAACAGGCATGACAGGGCGGTCGTCTTGCCACCACCGGAGTGTCCGGCCAGGGCGACGAGGTTCCCTGGATCAATCCGCAGGGACAACCCATCCGGCGCCGGGCGATCGGCGCCCTCGTAGGTGTGAGTCAACCCACTGATGACCACCGGAACGTCCCTCGGTGAGGGCATGTCGACGTCGCCGCCGGAACCCATTGGTCGTCCCGATTCGATGAGACCGAAGGACACCTCGGCAGCGGCCATGCCGTCGGCGGCGTCGTGGAAGAGGGCGCCCACCTGCCGCACCGGGAGGAAAACCTCGGGGGCGAGGATGAGGATGAAGAGGGACGTGCGCAGATCCATGCCACCGGCGGCCACCCGAAAACCGACGGTGACGGCCACCAAGGCCACCGACAGGGTTGCCAGCAACTCGAGGGCGAAGGAGGACAGGAAGCTGATGCGCAGGGTGCGCATCGTCTCGTCGCGGTTGGCCGACTCGGTGCGGCGCAGGCCCTCGAGCTGGGCGCGAGCCCGTCCGAAGACCTGCAGGGTGGGCAGGCCGACGACCAGGTCGGCGAAGTGGTTGGCGAGTCGGGTGGCGACCTTGAACCGTTTCGCCACGGCCGCCTCAGTGCGCCAACCGATGAGGGCCATGAAGAGGGGGATGAGGGGGATCGTCACGACGACGATGATCAGGCTCTTGATGTCCTGAAAGCCGATCGCGGTGGCCAACACCACCGGAACGATGACGGCCAGCACGAGCTGAGGTAGATACTTCGAGTAGTACCCGTCCAGGGCGTCAAGACCCGTCGTCACCAGATTGATGAGGGTTCCCGACGGCGTTGTCGCATCGGTGGGACGCGACAACCTGGCGCTCAGGATGTCGCGTCGCAACTGGGACTTCACCGACGCCGAGGCGCGATGGGCCAGGGACTCCTGCAGCCACGCCAGACCAGCGCGGCCACAGAACACCGCGGCGAGCAGTCCGCACCAATCAGCCACGCCGTCGAGACGGTGGGTGGTGAAGACCGAGGAGATGCCCCGGGACAACAACCAGGCCTGTGCGAGGATGAGCACGGCCGTAGCCACGCCCACCATGCACAGACCTGCGAGGAAGGGAAGAGTGGCCCGCGCCCGGCGAACCAGGCGCGGGTCGAGCGGAGCTGCCACGGATCAGGCGGCCACCGCAGTGTCCGGAATGGCCTCACGGGTGAGGCGCTTGCGGAACACCCAGTAGCTCCAGATCTGGTAGGCCAACACGATCGGCACGAAGATGCAGGCGCTGATCGTCATGATCTTCAGGGTGTACGGCGTCGACGAGGCGATCCACATGTCGAAGGGGATTCCCGACGGGCGGTAGCCGAGATTGCCGTACATGGCGACCATGGAGGCAACGATCATGAGGGCGATACCCAGGCCGGTGCACAGGAAGGCCAGGCCTTCGCGTCCCTTGGCGACGACGGCCGAACCAGCAGCCAGCAGCACGACGACGAGCAGGCAGAGGATCCAGGTCAACACCTGGCGTCCGTCATTGGTGACGTACATGATGTTGAACATCAGGGCCCACACCAGAGCAACGGCGGTCGCGATCCAACCCAGCTTGGCCGAAGTCTTGCGAGCCCGGTCATGCATGTCACCCAGCGTCTTGAGGGCGACGAAGTTGGCCCCGTGGGCGCAGAAAAGCACCACGAACAGGATGCCGCCGATGAGGGCGAACGGGGTGAACAGGCCCCAGAAGGAGGTCGTCACCAGCGGGGCGACGCCACCGTCAGGAGTCGGGTGCGGGCCGACGGCCAGGCCGCGGACGAAGTTCGCGAAGCCGACGCCGAGTACCAAGGTGGGCAGGAAGGATCCGATGGTGGCCATCCAGTCAAAGGTGTTGCGCCACTTCGAGGACGGGTGCTTCGAGCGGTACTCGAAGGAGACACCACGGATGATGAGGCCGAGCAGCACTAGCAGCAGCGGCAGGTAGAGGCCGGAGAACATCGTCGCGTACCAGCCGGGGAAGGCCGCGAAGGTGGCACCACCAGCGGTGAGCAGCCACACCTCGTTGCCGTCCCAGGTCGGGCCGATGGTGTTGACCATGAGGCGACGGTCCTTGTCATCACGTCCCATGAAGGGAAGCAGCATGGCGACACCGAAGTCGAAGCCTTCGAGGAAGAAGAATCCAACCCACAGGACGGTGATCAGGATGAACCAGACGATCGTCAGGGGCGAATGAGCAGCAGTTTCAAGCACAGGAAGCATGTCGGTGACCTCCTCAGTATGCGAAGGACAGCGGAGTGTCCTCGCCCTCGACAGCAGGTTGACGACGTTCTGGCAGTTCAGGCAGGCCCTTCTTGAGGGTCTTCCAGAACAGACTCACCTCGACGACGGCCAAAATGCCGTACACCGCCGTGTAGACGATGGTCGAGAAGAGCACGCTGCCGGCGGAGACACCGGGTGAGACAGCCGCCGTGGTGGGCAGCACACCCGCGACGATCCAGGGCTGCCGTCCCATCTCGGAGAAGATCCAGCCGAAGGAGTTGCCGAACAGCGGCAACAGCGGCAGGCAGATCATGAAGAAGGTCAGCCAGCCGTGCGGCTTCGGGTTGCGGTCACCGCGCATCGCGATGAGCATGATGAGGCCGACGAGGCCGCCGATCATGCCGAGGGTGATCATGATGCGGAAGGTCCAGTAGGAAACCGGGATGTTCGGCTCCAACTTGATGCCGTTGGCGTCGATCTTCTGGCGCAGCGCATCCTGGTAGGAGGACTGCAGAGAGGTCTGTGTGCCGTCCTTGCGGTGGTAGGTGTACTCATGAACCTGGTAGTTCTTGAGCTCGTTGATGCCCTTGATCTCTGAACCCCACTTGCCGTTGCCGAGGAAGCCGAGCATGCCGGGGATCTTGATGGCCCACACCTCTTCGGAGCCGTCCTGGTTGCCGATGGTCAGCACCGAAAAGTCCGAGGTCGTCTTGTAGGCGCCCTCGGCAGCGGCCATCTTCATGGGCTGGGCGTCGGTCATGACCTTGCCCTGGTAGTCACCGCTCAGCACGATGCCGACGCAGGCGACGATGAGGATCCAGGCGCCGAACTTCGAGGCCCAACGCCAGGTGCGCACGGTCTCGGCCTCCTCGGCGTCAGAAATCTGAGAGGTGGCTCGACCCTTGGCGACCTTTGCCAGGTGCCAGAAGGCGATTGCGGCGATGAGGGCTCCTGCGACCATGTAGGACGCGGAAATCTGGTGAAGGAAGGTTGCCTTGAAGACCGGGTTGGTGAGAACGGCACCAAAATCGGTCAACTCGGCGCGATGGGTGGCGGGGTTGTACGTGGCCCCCACGGGGTTCTGCATCCACGAGTTGGCCGCGAGGATGAACACCGCGGAAACCATGGTGCCAAGGGCGGTCAGGTAGATGCAGGCCAGGTGGACTCCCTTGGGAAGCTTGTCCCACCCGAAGATCCACAGGCCGATGAAGGTCGACTCCATGAAGAAGGCGAGGAGGGCCTCGAGGGCCAGCGGGGCGCCGAAGATGTCGCCGACGAATCGCGAGTACTCCGACCAGTTCATACCGAACTGGAACTCCTGCACGATTCCGGTGACGACGCCGAGGGCGAAGTTGATGAGGAAGAGCTTGCCGTAGAACTTGGTCAGGCGAAGATAACGGTCGTTGCGGGTCTTGAACCACACCGTCTGCATCACTGCCACGAGCATCGACAGCGCGATCGTGATAGGGACGAAGAAGAAGTGGTAGACCGTCGTGATCCCGAATTGCCATCGGGCGATCAGTTGGGCATCCATGGCGCGCACCCTACTATTCGGCGGCCCCGGTTTTGGCGCTCGGGGTCGCGTTGCGCCAAAACGGATGAAAAATCCTGTACCAACGTCCGTCGTCACGGCGGTACTGGTCGGCGATTTGCCCGATGGGTGAAAATGGGTAGCGTGAGTCGATCGTGTCGTCGGTGGTGGCGTGTCGTCGTCGGGGTGCTCGTCCTGCTCGTCGTCGCCGAGGTGCCGCTGGCGATCGGGGTTCTTCGGCCACGCCTCGAGCCGGTCCCGAGGAGGACTGACGTCGTCTACGCCATCGGACCGGCGGACTTCCACATGGTTCAGGCCCGTGACCTCATGCGCCGCACGGGGGCTTCGACACTCGTCGTGACCATCAGCGTCGACCCGAGGACCGGCGAGGAGTACCGCAAGGATTTCTGCGACCCGTCCCCCCATTGGAAGGTCATCTGTCTGGTGCCCGACCCGTACACCACTCGGGGTGAGGCGGCAACCCTGCGTGACCTGGCGGCGCGGCACCACTGGTCCGACGCCGTGGTGCTCACCGATCCCCCGCACGTCACACGCACGCGCGTGTGGATGGACAGGTGTGCGGCGATCCCCGTCACCGTCGTCGAGGCGACGGACCGGGCTTCTCGGCACGTCAATCTTCGGGGGGTCGCCTACCAGTCGGCTGGATGGGTCGTGGGGCAGGTGCAGAGCTGTCCGTGAACCGGTCGCCGCGGAAGAGCCTGCCCATGATGACGATTGAAGCGTCAATCAGTCAGGCTTCCCGATCGGAGGATCCCATGTCGGCGACCCCACGCATCGGCATCATCCTCGGTTCCACCCGCCCCGGTCGCGTCGGCGGCCAGGGCACCACGTGGGACCGGCCGTCGTCGCCCCGTCGGCGTCCGCCGCGTTGAACTGCGACTGGTAGAGGTCGTGGTAGTGGCCGCGCCGCTCGAGGAGCTCGGTGTGCGTCCCCTGCTCGACGATGTCGCCGTGTTCCATGACGAGGATGAGATCCGCGTCACGGATGGTCGAGAGCCGGTGGGCGATGACGAAGCTGGTACGTCCCTTGCGCAGGTTGGTCATGGCTTCCTGGACGAGCATCTCGGTTCGAGTGTCCACCGAGCTGGTGGCCTCGTCGAGGATGAGCAGGTCCGGGGCGGAGAGGAAGGCCCGAGCGATGGTGATGAGCTGCTTCTGGCCGACGGAGACGTTGGATCCGTCCTCGTCGATGACGGTCTGGTAACCGTCAGGCAGGGTGTTGACGAAGTGGTCGACGTGAGCGGCCCGGGCGGCGTCGAGGATCTCCTCCTCGGACGCCTCCGGGCGGCCGTAGGCAATGTTGTCGTGGATCGTCCCGCTGAACAGCCAGGTGTCCTGCAACACCATTCCCAGGCGAGAGCGCAGTTCGGTGCGGGGGACCGTGGAGATGTCGAAGCCGTCGAGGGTGATGACCCCGCCGTCGATCTCGTAGAACCGCATTAGCAGGTTGACCAGCGTCGTCTTGCCAGCACCGGTGGGCCCGACTATCGCCACCGTCTGGCCCGGCTCGGCGACCAATGAGAGGTCGGTGATGAGAGGTTTGTCAGGGCTGTAGGAGAAGCGCACGTGGTCGAAGACGACACGTCCCTTGGTGGCAGGGAGACTGTCGTCGGCCTCTGTGGACATCTCGTCGGCGTCAAGGACCTGGAAGACGCGCTCTGCCGAGGCCACTCCTGACTGCAACAGATTCGCCATGGAGGCGATCTGGGTGATCGGTTGGGTGAACATTCGGGAGTATTGAATGAAGGCCTGCACATTGCCCAGTGGCATCTGGCCGTTGGCCACCCGCAGACAGCCGATGAGCACGATGACGGCGTAGTTGGCGTTGCCGAGCAGGAACATCGCCGGCTGGATGAGTCCGGAGATGAATTGGGCCTTGGCGGTGGCTCGACGAAGCTCCTCGTTGCGTTCGTGGAATTCCTGGGCAACGGCTTGGGTGCGGCCTAAGGTCTTGACCAGAGCGTGGCCCGAATACGCCTCTTCCACGTGGGAGTTGAGTTCTCCGGTGGCCTTCCACATCTGGGCGAACTGCCCCTGCGCCTTCTTGCCGATGGCTCCCGCGATGACTCCGGCAACCGGGATGATGACCAGGGAGATCACCGCCAGCAACGGGGAGATCCAGAACATCATGATCAACACGCCGATGACGGTCAGCAAGGCGTTGAGGAGTTGTTGGAGGGTCTGCAGCAAGGTCTGCGAGACGTTGTCGATGTCGTTGGTCATCCGGCTCATGAGCTCGCCGTGGGGCTGACCGTCGAAGTAGGACAGCGGCAGTCTCTCCAGCTTGGCACTGACCTGACGACGCAGGTCGTACATGGATCGTTGGATCGCGGTGTTGAGCAGGAATCCCTGCAGGAACATCAGCAGGGCGGCGCAGGCGTACAGGCCCAGGGCCCAGGCCATGATGACGCCGAGCCGGTGGAAATCGATGCCGGAACCGATGATGACATCGGGGTACTGCTGCAGCAGGGTGATGATCTTCCCGCGATCGCCACTCTGACCGGGCTGGCCGAACTTGTCGATGAATTCGCCGGCCGTCATGCCACGCGTTTGAGGGACGTGTCTGCCCAACTGTTTTCCGACGATGCCGCCGAAGATGACGTCGGTGGCCCGGCCCAGGATCTTGGGGCCAATGACGTTGAAGGTCACCGAGATCACAGCCATGATGACGACGGTGGTCAGGACGAGGCGATGAGGCTTGAGCTGGCCGAGCAGCCGCCTGAGGGACGGGCCGAAGGAGATGGGCTTCTCGGCGACCCGGCCGCCGCCTCGTCGTGACGAGGCTCGGGCGAGCTCGGCATGCTCGTTGCGGGCGGGAGCCTTCTCGACCTTGCCTCTCATGCCGCCTCCTCGGTGGAGAGCTGGGAGTCGACGATCTCGATGTACGTCGGGCAGGACTCGATGAGCTCGTCATGGGTTCCCTTGCCGACGATGCGTCCGGCATCCAGGACGAGGATCTGGTCGGCATTGCGGATCGTCGAGACCCGCTGGGCGACGATGAGCATCGCGGCACTGCCTTGATGGGCCTCCAGCGCAGCCCGGAGCCGGGCATCAGTGGTGACGTCGAGGGCGCTGAAGGAGTCGTCGAAGACGTAGATTTCGGGGGCTTTGACCAAGGCCCGAGCGATGGACAGTCGCTGTCGCTGGCCGCCGGAGACATTGGTGCCGCCCTGGGAGATGGGGGCGTCCAACTCCCCGTCCATTCGGGAGACGAAGTCGTCGGACTGAGCGATGCGCAAGGCGTCCCAGAGCTCGTCGTCGGTGGCGTCGGAGCGGCCGTCGCGCAGGTTGGAGGCCACCGTGCCGCCGAAGAGGTAGGGCCGCTGAGGCACCAGCCCGATGCAACTCCACAGGATCTCGGGGCCGTAACGGCGGACGTCGACACCCTTGACGAGGACCTGCCCGTCGGTGACGTCGACGAGGCGCGGGATGAGGTTGACCAAGGTTGATTTGCCCGAGCCCGTCGAGCCGATGATGGCCGTCGTCGTTCCGCGCTCCAGCGCGAAGGAAATCTCGTGGAGCACCGGTGCGGAAGCTCCGGGGTAGCTGAAGGTGACGTCGCGGAACTCCAGCAGGGTGGGGTTGTCGGGCAGGGTCGTCACCGGTTCGGGGTCAATGTGGAGGGACGACGAGGTCTGCAGCACTTCTGCGATGCGGTTGGCGCAGACCGAGGCTCGCGGCCACATGACGACTAGGAGTACGGCCATCATGACGCTGATGAGGATCTGCATGAGGTAGGTGGTGAAGGAGGCGAGGACGCCGACCTCGGTCTTGCCGCTGTCGATCTGGTGGGCCGCGAACCAGAACACTGCGATCTGGGACAGGTTCATGATGAGCATGACGAGCGGGAACATCGCGGCCATGGTTCGTCCGACACTGACCTGGATGTCGCGCAGGGAAGAGTTGGTGGCGTCGAAGCGGGCCGCCTCATGGCGCTCCCGGGCGAAGGCTCGCACCACGCGGATGCCGGTGATCTGTTCGCGAACGACGCGGTTGAGGTCGTCGATACGTTTCTGCTGGCGTTTGAACAGCGGACCCATCCGGGAGACGATGAGCCCCGCTCCAATGCCCAGCAGCACGACGGCGACGGCGATGATCCACGACAGGGAGACCTCGGCTCGGATCGCCATGACGACGCCGACGACCATCATGATGGGTGCTCCGATGAGGACGGCCAGGATCATGAAGACCAGCATCTGCACCTGCTGGACGTCGTTCGTGGTGCGGGTGATGAGGGACGGAGCCCCGAACTGGTTGACCTCACGGGCCGAGAAGTCGAGGGTGCGGGTGAAGACGGCGTCGCGGATGTCGCGCCCCATTCCCATGGCGACCTGGGCGGCCAGGAACACTGCGATGACCTGGCAGATCGTCTGTCCCAGGGCGACGGCCAGCATGAGGAGGGAGTGTGAGGTGACGTAGCCGGTGTCGACGCGGACGACTCCCTGGTTGATGATGTCAGCGTTGATCGTCGGGAGGGTCAGCGCGGCGATCTGGGCGCAAATCTGCGCGACGACGATGACGATCACCTGCAGGCGATAGGGCCGAAGGTGTCGGGCCACGAGTTGTGTCAGCACGAGTGCTCCTCGGACAGGGACATGTGCAACCGGCGTCAGAGGATCTGCCGGGCGGCCGCGAGCGGCACGATCGACACCCTAGAGGAGATGGGCAGTGTTGTCCCGCATGTCGTCAGACGGGTCGGCCTTGTCGGTAGGCTGTGAGACACCGAATCCGCTGTGTCGTGAGAGGTGACGATGAGACGCAAGCTGGCCCTTGTGATGGCGGGGGTGCTTCTCGTCGGCACAGCTGCGTGTTCACAGACGTCGACCCCACTTGCCAAGACCAGTCATGACGATTCGGTCGAGGTCTGGCACCGGATGTCCATGGCATCTGACCTGCCGAGCCTGGAGAGCGCTGGTGACGGGTATCAGCGTCGTAACCCTGGTGTGACACTCAATTTGCACGCGATCTCCTCGACGACCGACACGTACCTTAACGCCTTGGAGACGTCGGTTGAGGAGGGCAAGGCTCCCTGCATGGCCCAGGTGCCGAGCACGTCGGTAGCGAAATTGGCCCATCACGGGGTGCTGGAGGATGTCACCCAGTACGCCGAGCAGTACCGCGACAAGTACGACCGCGGCTCGATGTCGCGGGTTGCGTACCAGGGGCGGACATACGGGCTTCCGATGGACACCTCCCCGATGGTCCTCTTCTACGATTCCGACGCCTGGTCCGAGGCCCATGTGTCAGCTCCCAAGAATTGGGAGGAGTTCCGCGCCGCGGCCACGATTCTGGCGTCTACGGGTAAGGCGGTGTCAGATATGCCGGTTGAGAAAACCGGGTGGCTGGCAGCGATGTCCGACACCACAGGATCACCATGGTTCGTCCCGGTGAATGACACGACCTGGCGGGTTGGGATCGATTCTGACGGGGTGCGCAAGCTCACCGACGAGTTGCAGCGGATGGTCGAGGCCAAGCAACTCGTCGTATCCCATGGATGGGAGTCGGTGCAGACCGATTTCTCCTCCGGGAAGATCGTCGGACACATTGGCGCTCCCGCTGATCTTCCGGATCTCAAGACTGCCGTCGGGGCTGGGCGGCACCATTGGAAGGTCACCACCATTCCTCCGCTCGAGGGCAGTGATTCACGGGTGGCGTCGTATCAGGGCTCGTCGTGGGTGGTCCTCAAGGGATGCAAGACGCCGAGTGAGGCATTGGACTTTGCTGACGCCCTCGACGACCAGCCCGAATTGCTGACGGGGCGTGGTCTCATCCCAGCTGGTAAGGCCGAGAGGATGACGACGCCGACGTCCTTCAAGACGTTGGTCGGCAACGAGGACGTCGTCGGGGACCTGGCTGATCTGGGGCGCAAGATTGACGACGACTCCTCGATCTCGCCGGTGTGGGACGAGGTCGCGGTAGCCTGGCGCCCCAGTGCGAAGCTGTGGGCGACGAAGACGAAGGTATCTGGGACGTTGCCTGCATTGGCATCGACGGCCAGAGGTGCCTTGGTCGCTGGTGGGTTGAAGGTGGCTGAGGGGTAGTTTGACCCGTCATCATTGTGTCCCGAGGGGGTGCACGAAAAACATGGCTTGGCCAAATCGTTCCCTCTTCTCCTCTTCGATAGGATTTCCCGGTGAGTTCTGACACCGTTTCCAGCCAGTCCCCTGAGGTCTCCGAGCAGATGCAGGTTCGTCTCGACAAGCGGGCCCGGATCATCGCCGACGGAGGCCAGGCCTACCCGGTTGACCTGCTGCGCGACCACACCCTGGCCCAGATCCGTCAGAAGTACACCGACGACCTCGGCGAGTTGACCCTGGCCCCCGGCGAGGAGACCACCGACGAGGTCACCATCGGCGGGCGTGTCGTCTTCGTCCGCAATACCGGCAAACTCTGCTTCGCCAGCCTCCAGGACGGGTTCACCGAGACTTCCAATGGTGAACGTCTGCAGGTCATGCTCTCCAAGGCCGAGGTCGGCGACGAGGCCCTGGCGGCATGGAAGTCCGACGTCGACCTCGGAGACCACGTGTGGGTGCGTGGCCGTGTCGTCGTCTCCCGCCGTGGCGAACTGTCCATCATGGCCTCGGAGTGGCGGATGGCATCGAAGGCCCTGCGTCCCCTGCCGACTCTCCACAAGGACCTGTCGGAGGAGTCCCGGGTGCGTCGTCGCTACGCCGACCTGGTCGTCCGCGACGAGTCCCGTCAGATGGTGCGCACCCGCGCCATCATCACCCGCGCAGTGCGTCACGCCCTCGATGAGCGTGGCTTCCTGGAGATCGAGACCCCGATCCTGCAGCTGGTCCACGGTGGTGCCGCGGCTCGTCCGTTCAACACCCACCTCAATGCCTTCGACATCGACATGAGCCTGCGCATCGCCCTTGAGCTCTACCTCAAGCGCGCGATGGTGGGTGGCACCGACCGTGTCTACGAGATGGGCCGTGTCTTCCGCAACGAGGGCATCGACTCCAGCCACTCGGCCGAGTTCTCCATGCTCGAGGCCTACATGAGCTGGGGTAACCAGTTCACCATCGCCGAGGTCATCAAGGACATCATCATGGAGGTGGCCGACGCCCTCGACATCCACCAGATCGAGACGCCCAAGGGCACCATCGACCTTGATGGGGAGTGGCGCTGGGTCAGCGTCTACCCGGGCCTGTCGGAGAAGTTGGGACGCGAAGTCACCCTCGACACCCCGCTGGAGGAATTGCAGGCCATTGCTGCCGAGCACGAGATCGAACTCGATCCGTCCTGGGAGGCCGGCAAGGTCGTCATGGAGCTCTTCGGTGAGCTCGTCGAGCCTGAACTCATCAACCCCACCTTTGTCTGCGACTACCCGGCCATCGCCCAGCCCCTGGCCCGCCCGCACCGCGACGATCTGCGCATGGTCGAGGCCTGGGACCTCATCATCGGCGGCATGGAGCGCGGCACCGGGTTCTCGGAGCTCGTTGACCCCGTCATCCAGCGCGAGGTTCTCACCAAGCAGTCCCTGGCCGCTGCGGCCGGTGACCCGGAAGCCATGCAGCTCGACGAGGACTTCCTCGAAGCCCTCGAGTTCGGCTGCCCGCCCATGGGTGGTCTGGGACTCGGCGTCGACCGTCTGGTGATGCTGTTCACCAACGCCGGTATCCGTGAGACGATCCTCTTCCCGCTGCTCAAGCCCGAGCACTGACGATGTGAGGCCCGCCGGGAATGTCCCGGCGGGCCTTTCTGTTCTGCGTCAGGATTGGGCGAGCCCCATCCTCCAGCTCTGCCTGCGCCAGTTCACTTCCACAAGGTGGCGACGCCGAAACCGGCGGCCATGAGGCACATGCCGATGAGGACGTTCCAGTCGCCGAGATCCTTCATGCCGGGGATCTGGTTGCCTGCGATGTAGTAGACGATCAGCCACAGCACACCGAGTAGGAAGAGGGGGACGAACACCTTCGGCACCCAGGAACGATCAACCGGCGCAGCCTTCTTCTCGGCCCGGCGCTCCTCGACCTTGGTCCGGTTCTTGGCCTGGGCCTTCTTCTTGGCTTCCGGTCTGACCTTGGATTCGGGCACGGTGACTACTCCTGGGGTTTCGAGGACACGCCCACCGAGCGTGATTGGGACAAGTCTTACTTGGCTAGCCTAGAGGACGATCGCCAATTCCGGCGACACGGGTCGGGCTGCGAGGAGGGGACGATGAGCGACGACGACGCCGAGGACGTCCGTCGTGACGACTCCGCCCCTGAGCATCCCGATCCTTCTCCCGCCACCGACCCTGCGCCTGACGAGGCTGACCCGCCCGAAGAGGCGGGTGAGGACGCCGTCGGTGGCCCCCTCATCCAGGACATCCGCTCGGACTCCCGTCATCCACGGTTGGCCAGATTCGCCACGGTTCTCGTCATGGTGACGGCCGGATTCATGATGACGACGGCCGCGGTCAATTCGCGTGGTCATGACCTTCGTCCCGAACGCGACACCGACATGGCCACCCTCGTCCGTAATCAGGCCAGTCACAATGCCGCCCTGCAGAAGGAGGCAGCCAGCCTGCGAGCCCAGGTTGACGAGCTCTCCAAGGCCGATCAGACCCCGGGCGTCACCTCCTTGACCGTCTCCTCGGCGTCAGCCTTGGCGCCCTCGGTGGGTCTGGGGGCTGTCAGCGGCAAGGCCCTGCGGGTCACCCTCGATGACGCTCCCCTCAGTGAGAATCCCGATGGCGTCGACGCCAACATGCTCGTCGTCCACCAGCAGGACATCCAGATGGTCGTCAACACCCTCTGGGCTGGGGGAGCGGAAGCCATGACCATCCAGGGACAACGAGTGACCTCCACCACAGCCGTGAAATGTGTCGGTAACACCGTCGTCCTGCACGGAGTCGCCTACGCCCCGCCCTACGTCATCGAGGCGATTGGGGACCGCGCCGCCATGGAGCAAGCTCTCGACACCTCCGAGGCGGTGCGCATCTACAAGGGGTACGTGAGTGCCTACCAGCTCGGATGGTCGGTGGAGCGGGTCGGTACGGTCACGATGCCGGCCTACACCGGCACCGTCGCCATGGGCCACGCCACTCCCCGCTGAGTCGGTGCGCCTGACACAACCTGAGCATGATGGCGTCTCGACGCCGGCCTACGACACAATGATCCCATGACAGCCAGGATCCTCGTCGTCGACAACTATGACTCCTTCGTGTGGAATCTCGTGTCCTACCTGGGACAGATCGGGGCAGACACCACGGTGGTTCGCAACGATGATCCTCTCTTCGAGGATCCGCAGTGGTGGGATCCCTTCGACGGCATCCTGCTGTCACCCGGCCCCGGACATCCGGAGGACGCCGGAGTGTGCGTGGACATCCTGCGCGGCGCCCGCCGACCGATCTTTGGTGTGTGCCTGGGCATGCAGGCTATGGCCATTGCGTGGGGAGGTCATGTCGGACGCGCCGAGGAACAGCTGCACGGCAAGACCTCGCCGATTCACCACGAAGGTAAGGGGGTTTTCGCTGGCTTGCCAGACCCGCTCGTCGTCACTCGCTACCACTCCTTGGCCGTGGACGAGATCCCGGCCGAGCTGGAAGTGACAGCACGCACGGACACCGGTGTTGTCATGGGCCTGCGTCACCGCAGACTGCCGGTCGAGGGGGTGCAGTTCCACCCCGAGTCAGTACTCTCCCAGCACGGTCACCAGATGCTCGCCACCTGGCTGATGGAGTGCGGGGACCCGGAAGCCCCCTCCCGCGCCAGCCAGATGAGCCCGCTGATGAGCGCGGCGGACCGCTGATTCAGCCGTGAGATGACGACGGACTGGCCGTCGACGTCGGAACCGGTGAGGGGTCGTCCTCGCTCGGAGTAGGGCTCGTCGGGGCCTCGTGGGTCGGTTCCGACGGCTTCACGGCGACGAGCACCTTGATGGCGGTCGACCTCTTGGCAGTGGCCCCGTAATCCGGGTCCTGGCTGAACACCGTGCCGGGGGCAGCCGAGGATGTCGTCTGACGCTCCACGGAGATGGAGAATCCGTTCGAGCTGGCAGCGGCGTAGGCCTCTTTGACGCTCATGCCCTTGAGGTTGGGGACGACCGACTTACCAGTCGCGACCGTCAGCGTCACCTGCTGCTCAGGGGTCAGAGAGGTACCCGCACTCGGGCGGACGGAGTCAACGGTGCCCGCCTTGGCGGTATTCGCCTCGGTCTTGGGGTCATCGTCGTTGACCCTGATCTGGTTGTCCGAGAATCCGGCGTCCTTGAGGGCCTTGACGGCATCCGACTTCGGCATCCCGACGATGTTCTGCGGGATCGTCAACTTCTTTGGCCCGTCATTGACGGTGATCGTCACCTTGCTGCCCTCATGGACCTTCTGGTTGGCAGCAGGATTCTGCGAGACAACCTGGTTGGCAGTCGACTCGTCCTTCTGGACGTGCTCGACCTTCACCTTGAGGCCGGCATTCTCGAGGGTCGACGTGGCTCCCTGCTGGCTCAGACCAGTGACCGCCGGGACATCGACCATCTTCACGGTTTTCGACGGCGTCGGCGACGAGGTGGGGGCCGAGGAAGGCCCGAGCATCCTGTGCAACCCGAATCCGAGCAGCGCGAGCAACGCGACGACCAGGATCGTCACGAGGACGACCGGCCAACGCTTGCGCTTGGGCTCTTCCGGTTCTGCAGGGCTCTCGGTCTGAGCGGGGGTGGCCTCGTCTCGCTGTGCAGCGGCAGGAGGCGCGGCGGCCGTTGCCGCAGCAGCGGGGATGAGGTGGGTCTGCTCCTCCGTGTCGGCATCGGGATCGGCGTGAGCCTGCATCGCCAGCGGTTCGCGCCCTGACAGCAGGCGATCAATGTCGTCACGCATCTGCTTGGCGGTCTGGTAGCGATCAGCCCGCTCCTTCGCCAGCGCCTTGAGGGTGATGGCGTCCATCTCGCCAGTGATCTCGGAATCCAGCGAGGACGGCGGTGCCGGGATCTCGCGGACGTGCTGGTAAGCCACTGAGACGGGGGAGTCACCGATGAACGGCGGGCGTCCGACCAACAGCTCGTACAGCAGACAGCCGGTGGCATAGATGTCGGCTCGGTTGTCGACTGTCTCGCCGCGAGCCTGCTCCGGGGAGAGGTACTGGGCGGTGCCGATGACGGCTGCCGTCTGGGTCATGGTGGCAGAGGTGTCGGCAACCGCGCGGGCGATGCCGAAGTCCATCACCTTGACGTACCCCTCACGGGTGAGCATGACGTTGGCCGGCTTGATGTCACGGTGGACGATGCCGGCGGCGTGGGAGTAGCTCAGCGCATCGAGCACACCCTGGGTGAACTCGAGGGCGCGGCGGGGAAGGATCTTGCGGCCGTCGCGCAGCACGTCGCGCAGGGTGTGACCGTCAATGAGTTCCATGACGATGTAAGGCACCTGCAGGCCGGTTGTCGGATCTTGCGTCTCACCAGTGTCATACACGGCGACGATGTTCGGGTGGTTGAGGCGCGCAGCCGACTGTGCCTCACGCTGGAACCTCGCCTGGAAGGTGTCGTCGCTGGCGAGGTCGGCGCGCAACCTCTTGACCGCGACGTCGCGACCGAGACGGTGATCGCGGGCCCTCCAGACATCGGCCATGCCGCCACGGCCGATGAGGTTCTGCAGTTCGTAACGCCCGGAGAGCCAACTCTCAGTGCTCATTGAGGGATCCCCTTTGTGGTGAGACGTGGTGAAGTGTGCTGGTCATGTGTGTGGTTGTCATCGCATCGCCTCGATGACATCTCTGGCGATGGGAGCCGCGAGCCGGCCTCCGGAGATCTCGTCGATGTCGGTGTTCGACGACTGGATGAAGGCCGCCACTGCGACGTGTGGCTTGTCGGACCACCCCACGAACCATGCGTAGGGAGCCTTCCCCCTCATCGTCTGCGCAGTACCGGTCTTGCCGCCCACAGTGACCCCGTCAATGCGTGCCCTCTTACCAGTGCCGTTGTTGACCACCGAGACCATCATCGACTTCAGTTGCTCGGCCGACTCCTTCGTCATCGGCTGAGACATCTGCTTGGGACGATGCTCGGAAACCACCTGAAGGTTCGATGCCCGGACCTGCGCGGTGAGATACGGCGTCATGAGCTTGCCGCCATTGGCGATGCCGGCAGTCACCATCGCCATCTGGAGAGGGGAGGCTGCGACGTCGAACTGGCCGATGGAACTCTGCGCGAGCTGAGCATCGGTCATGTCCTTGGGGAACTTCGAGGCGACCGACGAGATGTCGGAGTCGACGACCTTGCCAAATCCAAATTCCTCAGCCTGGGCATTGATCTTGTCTTGGCCCAGGCCCACTCCGAGCTTGCCGAAGGCGGTGTTGCACGAGATGTCGAGGGCACGGGTGAGAGTGATCTGCTTGCCCCCGCAATAGGTCTCGTTCGTCAACGGAGTGCGGGTGCCGGGCAGGATCCAGTTCTCCGGCGCATCCACTGTGGAGTTCGGGTTGTAACCGTTCTGCAGGGCCGCAGCGGCCGTCACCAGTTTGAAGGTCGAACCGGGAGGGTAGATCTCACGGCTGGCGCGGTTGGACAACAGAGACGACTTGTCCGCAACGAGTTCCTTCCACGCCTGGCTGGTGTCGTTGAGGCGTTGGGAGGCCAGATCGTTGGGGTCGTAGGAGGGGGAGGACGCCATGGCCAGCACCGCGCCAGTGGTGTAGTCCATCGCGACGACAGCGCCCTTCTTGCCTCTGAGGCCTTCCCACGCGGCATCCTGGGCCTTGGCGTTGACCGTCGTCGTGATCGAGCCACCTTCAGGCTTGTGGCCAGACAGGGTGCCCGTGATCCGGGAAAGCCACTGGGCGTCCGAGGTACCCGTCAGCTGGGCGTTCTGGGTCTGCTCGAGCATGGAGCGCCCGTAGTAGTAGGAGTAATACCCGGTGATCGGGGCGTACTCCGGGCCAGAGGGATAGACGCGCTGGTAGGCGAACTTGCCATCCCTGGACTTGGTGGTCGCGATGGGCATCGAACCGACGAGGATGTCGCCCCGGTTCTGGGAGAACTCGGCGTCGCGCACCCGGACGTTACGAGGATCGTTGTTGAGGCCGGCCTGCCGGAAGATGGCCGATCCGGTGAGATTGACCATGAGAGCCATGAACATCAGCCCGGCGAGCAGGGAGACTCCGCGAATTTGCTTGTTCATCGCGTGCCTCCATTCGGGATGACGGTGGTGGCTTCTTGGGCTTGAGGATCAACGGGCACGGTGGCGGTGAAGTCGTCGGCCGGTTTCCGATTGCGGTGCGAGACGATCATGATGATCGCGACGATGACCCAGTTGGCGACCAGGGACGACCCGCCTTGACTCATGAACGGCGTCGTCAGGCCAGTGAGCGGCAGCAGCCGGGTGACGCCACCGATGATGGCGAAGACCTGGAGAGCAAGGGTGAAGGACAGTCCAGCGACCATGAGCTTGCCGAACTCGTCACGGCAGCCGAGGGCGGTGCGCATACCGCGAGCGGTGAGGATGAAGAACATCATGATGACGGCCATGAGGCCAGTGACGCCGAGTTCCTCTCCGATCGAAGTCGCGATGAAGTCGCTCCATGCCAAGGGCACCATCCCGGGACGTCCCAGCCCCCAGCCGCGTCCGGCGAGACCACCCCAGGCGAGCCCGAACTGAGCCTGGATGATCTGGTAATTCTGGCTGTAATCGGTGAAGGGGTGCAGCCAGGAATCGAAACGGATGCGGACGTGGCCGAAGAAGGCGTACGCCAGCGCCGCGCCACCGACGAGGCTGACCGCTCCCAGAATCGCCCATCCGACACGCTCGGTCGTGAGGTACAGCATGACGACGAACATGCCGTAGAAGAGCATTCCGGTGCCCAGGTCATTCTGGTAGACGATGACGAGCATCGTCGCGACCCACATCACTGCGATCGGGCCGAGATCACGGGCACGCAGCAGGGTGATGCCCAGGATTCTGTGGCCGGCGCGGGAGAGGACGTCGCGGTTGTCCACAAGGTAAGCCGCGAAGGCGATGGCTAGCACCACCTTCGACACCTCGGCAGGCTGGAAGCTGTAGGAGCCAATGCGGATCCACACTCGCGATCCGAGCACTGACATCCCCAGGCCGGGGACCAGGGGCAGCAAGAGGAATCCCAGGCCGACGATGAACAGCACGTAGGGGTACTTCTGCAGTTTGCGATGATCCCGCAGGACGAGCAGGGTCGTCAGGAACAAGATGAGGCCCAGGGCCGTCCACATGGCCTGGGTGTCCATCCGGTTCTTGTTCGGGTCGGGGACAAGGTCGATGCGGTGGATCATCGCGAGCCCGAGCCCATTGAGGGTGAAGACGATGGGAAGAATCACGGGGTCGGCGTAAGGAATGACGATCCTCACGAAGATGTGCGCGATGACAGCCATCCCCAGCCACACACCGCCGACCGTCATCCAGGTCTCGGGCAACTCATGGTTGATGTTGAGCTCGGTGAGTACCCAGCCGCCGAAGCCAATGGCCCAGGCGATGAGAAGCATGAAGAGTTCCGTCCAGCGTCTCTTGGACTGGACGACGACGGTGCCGTCATCGAATTCCGGTACGACACTCATCAGCAATCACCCGAACTGACGGCGGGGAGGTTCACCTCATGCCCCGAGGCGCTCGGTGAGGGCATCGCGGGGGTCGGTACTGCGGACGGGTGAGGAATACCGGAACTGCTGGCGGACGATTGAGGTGATGCCGACGGGGTCGTCGAGGGTCTGGTCGGGGCAGCAGGCGGGGTCGTCGCCATTTCGCGCACGGCCTTGCAATGCTCGGCTCCGGTACGCAGCTCAGCAACCGTGGAGTGGGCGGACTCCATCGAGGAGACGCGGATGTTCTCCGAGACTCGATTTCGGTAGTAGCGCGGAAGATCAGTGGTCTTGACGTCCGTCGTCTCAGCGACGTGGGAGAGCTGGATCCACGCCAGGCTGTCCGGTGATCCCTGATAAATCGCCACCGCGTTGCCGTCGGTACCCACGTAGTACTGGGTGTTGAGGTAGGCGCGAGTGCCGAAGATGCCGCCGACGACGACAGCGGCGACGGCGAGGACGACCACGGGCCACAGCCAGTGGCGACGACGGCGGGTCCGGGAATCCACGGGCGCATAGCGCATCGACTCCTCCGCCTCGGAGTCGAAGAGCACGGTCGACGTGCCGGCGTCCTTCGTCGCGGAGGACGGTTGCTCGACGGAGAGCGGAGCGGTGACCTCGTGCTCGGGAACCTTGCGGGTCGTCGCTGCCCCGATGATGTGGGGCTCGGAGGCGTCCAGGACGGGATCAGCCCCGACGACCTCGGCGACGACGATGGTGATGTTGTCGGTACCGCCACCGGCATGGGCGTCTGTCGTCAGCAGGTCGACGACGTCGTCCAGATTGGTGGTGTTGAGATGCTCGGCGATCGTCTCGTCGTCGACGAGGCCGCACAGTCCGTCAGAGCAGAAGAGAATGCGGTCGCCCAACCGAAGATCCACGATCTGGGTGTCCGGGACGTGCTGGGGCTGACCGTTGAGCACCTTGAGAAGGAGAGACCGATGCGGATGAACGGCGGCCTCCTCGGGGGTGATCCGACCATCATCGATGAGGGACTGCACCCACGAGTGGTCGTGGGTCATCCGCTTCATGCGGCCCTGACGCAGCAGGTAGCCGCGGGAGTCACCGATGTGGACCACGCCGAGCTGGGTGCCTGAGAACATCGCTCCGCAGAAGGTCGTCCCCATGCCCTCCAGGGAGGAGTCCCACGCCACGAGGTCGGCCAGTTCGTCATTGGCGTCAGCCACCGCACCAGCCAGAACGGTGAGCATCTCCTCTCCCTGCGGGCGGCACGGGGAGTCCTCCCCGGAGAACCTCTCGTCAGCTCGGGTGACGTGACGCACGGCGACGGTGGAGGCGAGGTCACCTGCGGCGGCACCGCCCATGCCGTCGGCGACGACGAGCATCCTCGGGGAGACGTACCCCGAGTCCTGGTTGTTGCGTCGCACCAGGCCAATTTCGGAGTGGCATCGAACGTCGAGGGAGAAGGCCATCGCTCACCGCCCGCCGGTGACGGTCATGACGGTCCTGCCAATTCGCACCTCGTCCCCCACCGACAGGCGCGTCGGGTTCTCGATGCGCTCACCGTTGACATGGGTGCCATTCGTCGAGGCCAGATCCTCGACGAACCACGCGCCGTCGATGCCGGGGCTGAACTCGGCATGACGGGTGGAGGCGTAGTCGTCGTCAATGGGAAGGGTGCAGTCGTTGCCGCGCCCCACGGTGACGCCGTTGGCCAGCGGGACATATGTGCCGGCCCCACTGCCGGAGATGACCTGCAGACCAGTCGGTACCGGGGTGACCTCACGACGACGAGCCTTGCGGCCCTTATCACCTCGCCCAGGACCCACGGCAGCGGCTTCAGCATTGTGAGGTACCCGGTGACCGTAGATGTCGGTACGAATGACGTTCGTGACGAGCAGGATGAAGATCCACAACACCGCCAAGTAGGCAATGCGTAACAGTGTGACGAGGAATTCGCTCACGATCACATCCCCGTCGGAGAATGGACCAGCATCCGTGTGGAGCCGATCTCGATGCGTGACCCGTCGCTGATCTCAGCGCTGGAGACCTTGACTCCGTTGACCGACACCCCATTGGTGGAGTTGAGATCCTCGATGGACAGGCCGATTCCGTCGCCCTGGGGCCAGACGTTGACACGAGCATGGAGACGAGAAATGCCCGGATCGTTGATGCGAATGTCAGCATCGGAACCTCGGCCGATCGTCAGGCCCGGGGGAGTGAGGGGATGACGCACCCCGTTGACCTCCAGTACCAGCGGCGCACGACGGCCAGCGGTGGCCTTGGCGTGGTTCTCGCCCGTCAGAACGGTGAATTTGCCGACCGGCAGGGAGCCGTCCAGGTCGTAACGGATGTGGATGGGTCCGTTGAACACGTAGTGACGCTCGCTGGCGTGATCACGCAGAGTCGGGATGATCTCGGCATTGAGGGTCTTGGTGTAGGGGACGAGACGCTCGTAATCATGGCTGGACAGCCGGACCACGAAATCATTGGGAACCAGTGACTTGTCGCGGGACAGGATCTGCGCCTCGGAGTCGAGCTCGCGCTGCAGCCGACCGGCGATCTCCACCGGCTCAACCTCACCACGGAAGGCGCGCGCGAAGACGCCACTGACGGCGCCTTCGATCGACTTCTCGACCTTATCCAGGAAACCCACCCGGCTCCTCCTTCCGGCTGACATGTCAGGCTGGTCGTCCGTTTCACACGGGCTACCACCATGCGAGTGTACCCAGAAGGTCTGACGATACCCTGTGACGGCCGTGTTCCGCGTGGCGGACGTTGCACTCGAAAGCGGCTTCGGAAGCGCCACCGGGGCCGGTGGGAAGGTCAGCGGCGGCTGCGCCCCACGGTGAACATGAGGTCGAGCCATGCGTCGCCGATCTTCGAGCTGCCATGGCCGGAGACGACCTCGGCCGCAGACTCGCGCTGGATACGACGCAGCGGGGCATCAGCCATGCCCTGGGAGAGAGCGCTGGCCAGTTCCTCCATGTTCGTGGCCGGATACCCGCTGCGAGAGAGGATGTCAGCTGCCGCAGGGGTGTCGGCGTAGGCGATGGCGGGCAGTCCGGCACCAGCGGCGTCGAGGATCCGGGAGGCTAGGTCCTCCTCGCGGGTCAGGACCAGGGCCAACTCACTCTGGTTCATGATGGTGTTCTCAGATCCGGCCGGGTGGATTCCGACGTCACGGCGGGCTGCCACTGCGGAGTGGATGCGGGTCTCGTCGTCGAGGCATACCTCCAGGGACCAGCCGGGGACGACCTGGCAGGCTCGGTCGAAGGTGGCGAGGGCTTCCGAGAGCTCCTCATCGGTGCATGGGCCGAGCAGGGCGACTCGCTTCGGACGGTCACCAGGGGTCGGGCTGGCACCTGCGGCCGGCACACCGATGGAGTGCACCGGAACACCGAGGTGCTTCCAGGGATTGGTGTCGGGGTTCGGGGTGACGACGAGGTCGACGAGCTGGGGGAGCTCATCAGGAGCCTTGTCGGGGTCGGTGACGAGCAGGACGACGACCGGACGGTCGGCCTGACCAGCGACCGGGAGATCAGCGATCTCGTCGAGACGGCTGGGATCGGTCACGATGATCGCGGACTGGTGGTCGAGGCTCTCGCCGAGGTCCTGGCGAGCCTTCTCCTGACGGTGGAGTGACCACTTTTTCAGGACCTTGCGGGCCGGGGCTGGCACCGACGAGGGGGCCGTGGTGTCCTTGGATTCTTCGATCGGAAGCTGTGACACCTCGATTCCACGGCGGGAGAACTCGTCGGTGAGATCGGCGACGAGGCGATTGGGACGGTTGTCCCCGGTGGCGGTCACCATGACGATGCGGCGGAATCCGCGGGTGACGTGGGTTGCGCGGTTGATGGTCTGGGCGAGGCCGAGATCGAGGTGCATGGTGCTCATTCTGCCGCGCGACGGGGCCTCACGGGGGTCAGCATGTGTTCTAGATCCTCGAGAAGTCCGTCCAATTCGTCGGCGCAGGCCCGTACGATCTCGCTGCTGCGACGGTAGGGGTCCTCGATGTCGTCCGTCGAGCCAGCCGCGAAACGGTTCTGAAATGCCTTGCCAATGACCTGTCGAGGGTCCATAGTGGGGTCGTCCCAGGTGAGCTCACTGGCGATTGCGACGAATTGCGGCAGGGTGAAGGTCCGTTTCATCACTTGCGGCCACCATTCGACGATGGCGTCCCGTTGTCCGGCCGTCATCGTCAATATGAGGTCGGCTTCCACCGCGTCGTCGATCTCGATCTGGTGGGAGGAGGTCGCGGCCGCCTCGGCTTGATGGCGTTCTAGCTCGCGGCGCATCTGCTCCCACATCGGCAGGCCTTCCTCGGCCTGGATGCCTGAGCTGGAGACCTCGAAGCGCGAGGGATTGAACAGGTGAGCTGCCCGGGCATGGCAATACGCCGAGCGGCAGATATTGGCCGTGCAGACGAAATGGATTCGCAGCGGGGCCGTCGACTGTGCGTGTTCGGTCATGATCGTCAACCTCTCGCGATCACGATACCGAGTGATTCCAGGTGGTGGAGGTAGCTGATGACGTCCTCACAGATATGGTCGGCAGGCACGTGAATCAGGGCGGCAACGTCCGCGACGATCTCGTCGGTCGTCGCTCCCGGGCGCTCGGCGACGGCGTCCCAGATGATTCCGCCGCTGCTGTCGAGGCGATACACCTGGGTATCCGGGACGGTAGCCACAGCCACGCCATCCTCGTCGTACGTCCAGGCCACGTTGGGGCTGATCCGCCACGTCATCGGTGTCCCCTCCGGTGTCGGGGGTCCAGCTGCTTCCTGAGCTGTTTCCGGGCCACCTGGAGGACCTCCTGGGAGGCCCTGACGGTGCGGTCCCAGTAGCCGCGAACGATGTCGGCGCGGGTGAGGTCATGGCCGAGGTCCATGCGGAGGTGCGGTCGATTGAGAGCGAGGGAATTCAGAACTACCTTGACGGCTTCCTTGCGGGTGGGAGCGGCGCGGACTCGAGCGCGCCACTCGTGCAGACGACTGGGGTCGCCGGTCGAGAACTGTCGCCACAGGTCATAGGTGCGGTGTTCGCGGTACTGCTCCAGTTCGCCGATGGCGGCGGCCAGGGCGACCTGGGCGTCGAGATCGCGGGCCAGGCTGCGCACCGTCTGGCGCTCCTGATCGCTGGCGTCGTCCCAGCACCGCACCTTGTCGGGATGGTTCGGGTTGCCACTGCGGGCGGCATGCAGCAGGAGGATGAGACGCTGGTCGGTGACGCTGGGAGTGTGGATGGGGGTGTGGGCGATGTCGATTCCTTGACGACGGGTCCACAGGGCTTGGAATGCCGGTGAGGGCGCGATGTTGATGCCAGGGAATTGACGGTGGATGTCGGCGTAGCCAAGGAGTTCGTGCCAATAATTGGCCGCATGACCGAAGGCCGAGCCGTCATGGAAGTCAACCACTTTGTGCCAGCCGTGATGTGCGAGTGTGGTCTCGAACTGGGCGAGGTGCTCAGGACGCACGAGGACGTCTGCGTCCGTGGAGCCGCGTGGGATGACGGTGTCCTCGTCATTGACGATGCAGTGCTCCAGAAGTTCTGGGGAGACAGTGGGGCCTTTGATGTGTAGCACGTCGGCGCCGCATCGGTCGGCCAGCCGTTGTAGGACGCCATGTGTCAGCTCGATGCGACTCGCGGTGCGAAGTGTCCCCTCGATTACGCCAGTCATCGCTCTGGAGCTTATCAATGAAGTGGCGTCATGTTTTCATCAATATCCCGTTGAGGGTCATGGTGCCGACGAAACTCGTGAGCGCCTCGGTCAATGTACCGTCGGGCGGTGGCCCGACAAGGGCCTCGAGTTCGCGACCCAACTCGTCGAATTCGAGTGGGGTCTCGAGAACGTCCCATATCGCGACGGCGAGGGGGGAGAGCCGGAAAATGGCATCATCGACGATGACGAGTGCCTCGTCGTCCTCGAACCAGATGTCTGTGACGTTGGCACGCTGAATCAGCATGGTGCCCCCAAAAGGTCCTCAATGAATGGTCCGAGGGTGTCGTGCTCCGCGTATTGGGCTTGCCAGACCCCTCCGGCGTGCGAGATGAGATCGGCCAGCAGGCACAGTGGTTTGGGGAGTTTGTGGAGGGACGAGGACTGTTCGGCCATCGTCACCATGGCGTCAAGACGCCGCACGGGGGTGGTGAGAGTGTCGTGGGAATCGTCTCGTGCCAGCAGCACGAGGTGGCTGACGTGGGGGTCGGGGTGGCAGGGCTGCAGTCCCAGGTCGTCGGGGCTGAATTCTGCCTTCTCCCCCAAGAGGTCGGGACGACGGGTAGACAGCGGTTTGGGGTAAGGGAAGATCCGCCAGGTGTCGGGCTCGATGGCAACCGTTTCGTCGCTGATGTATCCATATCGTCGCCCCAGGTACGTGGCAAGGGTGGTTTTCCCGGTGCCGCCAGGGGCGATGAAGACAACTGAGTCCCCAGTGGCTGGGTGACACACCGCGCCGGCGTGAAACATGAGGAGGCGGCCAATCTGACGTGAGATGAGTTTCCGGGTGATCTCTTGGGTCAGGGAGGATGCCGTCATCGGGCCGGGGGCGAGCAGGACCGGTTCGGGATCCGGGGCGCTGAGGCAACGTGCCCACGCGTGGCGGAGCTCCCCCTGGTCCAGCCCGGTCCCGGATGCGTCGATCTGCACCGTGGTGCCGAGGGCTGCCAAATTCATCACTTGGTCACGCCCAGGTGCTCGCGCAGCCGATGAGCAGTCGTGGCCGGGGTGAACCCGCTGGCCTCGATGCGGGACAGGTCGAGGGTGGAATGCTCGGGACGCGGTGCCAAGTCCTTGCCCTTGCCCCATTCGGCGGCGGTCGTCGGGGTGACGGTGCCGTCGGCTCCCAGCAGGGTGAAGATCTCGTTCGCGATGTCGAACCAGGTCTGCGTCGGTCCCTCGTTAGAGATGTTGTAGCTGCCGAAGGGTGCCCCGGTCGTCAGCAGGTGGATGATTGCGGCGGCAAGGTCACGGGTGAAGGTGAGACGACCGTGCTGATCGGAGACGACCTGAGGACTGATGCCGCGACGGGCCAGACTGGCCATGGTGTTGACGAAGTTGTTGCCTTCGCCGACGACCCAGCTGGTGCGTAGCACGTAGTGGCGGGGGTACGCGGTGACGATCTCGTCGGCGGCGGCCTTGGTGATGCCGTAGATGCCCAGCGGGCTGAACGCCTCGTCCTCGTTGTGAAGGGTTTTGGTGCCGTCGAAGACGTAGTCACTGGAGACGTGGACCAAGGTGGCGCGTCGGTCAGCGGCAATCCGGACGAGTTGGGCGACGCCGGAGACGTTGGCGGCCCAGACTGTGGCACGGTTGGCCGGGTCTTCGGCGGCGTCAACGGCGGTGTAGGCGGCGGCGTTGATGATGGTGCCGACCCCACTCCAGTCGAAGGTGCCTAGGCTGGCCGGGTTGGACAGGTCGAGGGTCTCTCGGGTGGTGAACTCGGCGTCGGGCAGGAGTGGGCGCAGTGCCTTGCCGAGCTGGCCGTTGGATCCCAGCACGACGGTGCGCGGCTTACGGAAGGGGATGACCCCGCTCAGCGGTGGATGATGACGGTCAGCCTCGGACAGCTCGGCCTGGTCCACGCAGATCGGCCAATTGATGCCCAACGCCGGATCGGCGAGGTTGACGAAGGTGTAGGACTTCTTGGCCTCGGCCGACCAGTGGTCGTTGACGAGGTAGGTGTAGGTCGTGCCGTCCTCGAGGGCCTGGTAGCCGTTGGCGACGCCCCGGGGGACGAACACGGCGGTTTCCGGACCCATCTCGACGGTGACGACGTTGCCGAAGGAGTTCCCGTCACGTAGATCCACCCAGGCGCCGAGGATGCGCCCAGTTGCCACCGAGACGAGCTTGTCCCACGGTTCTGCGTGCATGCCTCGGGTGACGCCTGCCTGGGCGTTGTGCGACACGTTGTTTTGTACTGGTCCGAAATCAGGTAGGCCGAGAGCGGTCATCTTCTCGCGTTGCCAGTTCTCCTTGAACCAGCCGCGGTTGTCACCGTGCAGGGGCAGGTGCAGGACGAGAAGGCCCGGGATGTCGGTGGTGTCGATGCTCAGGTCACTCATCACTGCCCTTTCGCGGCGTAGGCGGCCTCGGTGGTCTCCTTCTGGGGGAGCCACCACGACTGATTGCCGCGGTACCAGTCGATGGTCGCTGCCAGGCCGTCGCGGAAGTTCGTGTACTCGGGCTGCCAGCCGAGTTCCTGGCGCAGCTTGGTGGCGTCGATGGCGTAGCGCAGGTCGTGGCCGGGGCGGTCGTTGACGTGGTCGTAGCCGTCGATGGGCTGGCCCATGAGTTCAAGGATGAGTTCGATGACGGTTTTGTTGTCGAGCTCACCGTCGGCTCCGATGAGGTACGTTTCGCCGATCGTGCCGCGTTCGAGGATCGTCCACACGGCCGAGTTGTGGTCGTCGACGTGGATCCAGTCGCGAACATTGAGACCGCTGCCGTAGAGCTTGGGGCGTCGTCCCTCAAGGATTTCGGTGATCTGACGGGGGATGAACTTCTCGACGTGCTGGCGTGGGCCATAGTTGTTCGAGCAGTTCGAGATGGTGGCTTGGACTCCGAATGAGCGTACCCAAGCACGTACCAGAAGGTCCGAGGAGGCTTTGGAAGCTGAGTAGGGCGATGACGGGTTGTATCGAGTTTGTGGGGTGAACTTGGTGGGGTCGTCGAGTTGAAGATCGCCATAGACCTCGTCAGTGGAAATGTGGTGTAGCCGCTTTTCGTGTTTGCGGACGGCTTGTAACAGGGTGAAGGTGCCGACGATGTTGGTTTGGATGAACGGGGCCGGGCCGTCCAAGGAATTGTCATTGTGGGATTCAGCGGCGAAGTGGACGACGGCGTCGTGATGGGAGACGAGCTCGTCGACGAGATCAGCATCACACACCGATCCGCGTACTAGCTGATATCGGTTGCGCGGCAGTCCTTCCAGGGAGGCCTCACTGGCGGCATACGTCATGGCGTCCAACACCGTCACTGTGGCGTCAGTGTTGTTGATGATCCAGTGGGCAAAGTTGCTGCCGATGAATCCGGCTCCGCCAGTGACGAGAAGGGAGTGCATAACAGGCAGTGTAGAGGAAGCAATGCTTGATGGCTTCACCCGTGGCTGGGGCGGCATGGTTTCGCGGCGGAACCGTCCTCACATCAAACCGTCTTCATGCAGTACCACGTCCCCCGTTGGTGGCCCGGCACGTGAGAGCCAACATCGCCATCCCGCCACGAGGTGCTTGACATTCGCTCGCTGACTGTCCTTTGTGTCGTGAGCAGGTGTCAGTCGTTGGTCAATCCCTCAAAGATCAGGGAGGGGAAGGTGAATCAGATTCACCTTCCCCTCCCTGTCACGAGGGCATCCGAGAATGCCTCAGCACTTGTCGGTGTAGTCCCTGGGTTTTGAAGACATGTCCTCGGGGACCCAGAAACTGATCGTGACGTTTCCGGGCTTGCCGTAGTTCTTCGGCAGACTGGGTGCCATGTGCACTGTGCCATTGGTGCGCACGCCACCAGTGTCGGGGAAGTTGATCTCCCCGGTCGCGCTGAAACCACCGTCCAGGCTGGGTGCGAGGTAGCTGCTGCCAGCGCCGCCGGCACCAATGGCCCCCAACTGTCCAGGGACGTCGCTGGCCGCCCACTTCAAGATCGGATCGCGTGAAATGACGACGAGTGCCCCGGAACCACCGCCGGCGTAGCCGCCGCCACCCGCAGCCGAGGACAGCGCGATGTAGTCATCAATGTGACCGTCCCCCCTGACGCTACGCCTGCGCTCGAACTTGACAGGCGCACCCCCGTCGCCACCACCGTGGTTGCCGCTGCCGTGGTTGCCGCCGGCCTGGCCCGCAATGATCTTGTCGAACTCGAGGTCTTTGGGGACGTACGAGGTATTTGCCGTGCTACCTCCGTTGCCGCCCTGACCGCCACGGGCTCCCGAGCCGCCGGCTGCAGTGACCTGGGCATATTTCGTCTCGTAGTGGGACTGGCCGCCATCGGCGCCGTCCCAGCTCTTGCCTCCGTTGCCTCCGTTGCCACCCTCTCGGACGGGCCAGACGTTGGGGCCCATATTCGCCGCCTCCCGCGAATACGTGCCTGTACCGGCGGCTCCGCCGCCGCCGGCCACCGCCACGAGCTGGCCTGGCCCCTCGGGGTCACCGCCGATGGCTATTGCCGAACCGGCGCCGCCACCGTGGCACCAACGTTCAGACCATTGCTCAGTTGAGACGATACTGGTGTGGTAGGGCACACCCATTGACGGACCGCCGTTGCCGTAGCCGGTTGCGAACTCGACGGCATTATCGTTCCATGCGGCCGTGGGCCCGTAGCCACCGGCCACACCCCAGATGGTGAACTCCTGTGCGGCGGCCGTACCCTCGCCGGGCCGATGGATCTGACCTAGTACTTCGGCACCGGATCCGCCCCGTTCGCCCCAGCTGTCCTTGGGGCCTGCGCCGCCCGCTCCGCCGCGGATGGAATAGCGGATGTCGGTGGCTTCGGCTGGTATCCGTACGCACTGGATGGTCTCTTTGTGTTTCTTTGCGTCGAAGGTGATGGTGACCTGCTTGCGCTGCGCGCTGGCCGCAAAGGCTGGCACCAGAGGCACCAGAGTCATGCTGGTAATCGCCGACACTGCCCAAGCAGTGCCCTTGGCCACTGACCGACGCGATACTTGCGATGGCCCAGTTGCGTGGGCTTGCCTGTTTTTGCTGTCCATGTCTGCTCCTTGAGAAGTGGCAAAGGTTCTGCCGAGAGTTACGGGGGTCTGTCGGTAGCTACGGTAGAATTGGCCAGAATATAGCACGTGCACATGGTCCACATGAAGCGTGCCGGCCACAGTGTGAACAGCTCCCTCATGCAGTTGTTCGGTTTGTGCTCTGACGGTGTCGCGTTCATCCGGTTGCTCATGTCGATGATGCCCGGAAAGAACGTACAGCCGATGTAACCTGCGCCGTGTCGTGTTCATCATGTCTGGCATGATGGGGGGCATGCGAGGCATCATCTTGGCCGGTGGTACTGGCTCCCGACTCCACCCGATCACTCTGGGGACGAGTAAACAGCTCATGCCTGTCTACGACAAGCCGATGATCTACTACCCACTGACGACCTTGATCTTTGCCGGCATCCGGGATGTCTTGGTCATCACCACCCCTCATGAGGCCGAGGCCTTTCGCCACTTGCTCGGCGATGGTTCCCAGTTTGGAATATCCATCGAGTTCGCAGTGCAGCCCGAACCCAAGGGTCTCGCTCAGGCGTTCACCATCGGGGCCGAATTCATCGGGAGTGATTCATCGTGCCTCATTCTGGGGGACAACATCTTCTCAGGGCCGGGGTTGGGAACTCGCCTCCAGGCCAAGGCTCAATCAGTGGACGGAGCCCTCGTCTTTGGCTACCGGGTTGCCGATCCGAGCGCTTACGGCGTCGTCGAGATTGACGATGATGGGTTCGCACTGTCGATTGAGGAGAAGCCGGAGCATCCGAAGTCACATTGGGCGGTGCCTGGGCTTTATTTCTATGACAACGATGTCGTTGAGGTCGCTCGTGGTCTCAGACCCTCGGCGCGTGGTGAACTGGAGATCACCGACGTCAATCGGACCTACATGGAACAGCGACGTCTGCATGTCGAGCTTCTGCCGCGCGGCACCGCCTGGTTGGATACCGGGACGTTCGACTCCCTCAACGATGCCGGGAACTTCGTGCGTGCCATTCAAGCCAGGCAGGGTCTTCAGGTGGGCTGCCCAGAAGAGGCTGCATGGCGTTGTGGGTTCCTGTCAGACGATGATCTCCTCGCCAGGGCGGGGCAGTTCGAGAAATCTGGATATGGTGCTTACCTGCGTGGCCTGTTGACCAGCTGAAATCAAGCCCAGGGGGTTTCCGATCCGACGAGTGTCGCCGGTCCTTCAGCTCCCTAGCTCATCCCGTTCAGCGAGCATGTTCCCCGAAAGGTCTTTGATGAAGCGTTTTCTTGGCAGACACGTGGCTGGAGACATGGTGTTTGTAGCGTTCTGTGTCCAGTTCCTGGTGGTCACGTGTTCGATGGGCTTCCCGGCATTCCAGGACTTTGGGGAGTGGATCTACCAAGCGCGTGTCGTGGCTGGCATCCTTGCCGGTGAAGAGCCGCATGTTGGGACCCTCATCACCTACCCGGTGCCTTACTTCCTTCCGCAGGCATTGCTGTCGCTGTGTGAGTTGATCTTCGGGGCCGTGGGCGGCTCGACTGTGTTCCTGTTCATTCACGCGGCGGCAGCAGCGTGGGTGTCCGATCTGCTGGTCGTCCGGCGCGCGCTGCCACCGGTGATGACGGCCTGCGTCCTTGCGATCTGTGTGCTCGGCGGCTCGCAGTACTGGAACGGCTACGTGGGTTTGTACTGGGGGATGGTCATCATTGTCGGCTACCTCGCGGTGAGCGACCGTAATGCCACTCGATGGCCTGTCGTCATGGCCTTCGCTCTGGCCACCTTCTTCACCCACGGCATCATCTTCGGTTGCTGGGGGCTCGTAGCCGGTGTCCGAGCCCTTACTTCCCGGAGAATCCGCGACCTCATCGTCGGGGTCGTCCCGGCCATGGCACTCGTGTTGTGGTACTTCCTGAAGTCCAACGAGGCGAAGGGGCGGGAGACTGGCTACGAGTCCATCACGCACTTCATCGAGTACCGGGGCTATACGCTGGCGAAATCAGGGGGGTATCAGAACATCATCGCGTCATCGGTCGGGGATCATCAGATCGCCCCGTGGTTGTTCTACGGCGGTGCCATCCTGAACTTCCTGTTCGCTGTTCTCCTTGTCGTACTGGTCGTCCTGTCGCTGGTGAGTTGGAGCACGCTGTGGCGAACCTCCAGGTGGCAGCTTCTCGCGCTCGTCAGCCTCGGAGCGATCGCAGCCATCTTTCCGCCCTACTTCTTGGGCATCGTCAATCCAGGGGAGAGAGTCGTGCCCACCTTGATTGTCGTCTTGATTCTGATGTGGCCGGACATGGTGGGGACACGCGTCGAACGCGCCGAAGGGATCGTTCGGAAGGTTCTCTGCCTCCTACTGACCATTGGCTTGTGTGCCACTGTGGTGAGTGCATCTCTCGCGCCTCGTAAGGTGGCTCAAGGCGGCGGCCGTCCCAGCGAGGTTTCGAAGGAGATTCTCCTGACGAGTGCCTTCGGTCATCGGCTCGACCAATTCCGTGAAAAAGTGGATGCTGCGAGGGCGGGAGACTTGAACCAGCCATTGGCGTGGACGACCTCGATCTTGGTGGAGGGAAAATGACGGTTGCCATGTTCCCGGTGCTGAAGGCGAGGAGCGTGCCGTTCTTGGCTGTACGGAGACTGCGGAGCAAGCTGTTCAGCACGCCGGGGCCTTGTGACAAGGGGCCTTGCTCCCAACTCGCTCGATGCCTACGCCAGGCCGTAGGCTGTCCTTTGCCGTTTGAGAGGCATCACAGCGCCTGCAGTCCCAGAATTAGAGGAGTTCAATCCCCGTGACAGTCGTTGACGTAGTCCGCATTCTGCGGCGCAATCTTGCCCTGTTGATCATCTGCACCGTGATAGGCGGGTTGATCGGCGCGGCATATCAGTTGACCCGCCCAGAGGTGTTTACGGCCAAAGCGACAGGCATGGTGGTGGCCGGTGACTCCGCCTCCGTCGGCGGGGCCATGTCGGGCAACACGATCGCCCAGCAGCGCGCAACGACCTACACGAAGCTCGTCGAGACGCGAACCATGGCTCAAAAGACAGCCGAGATCCTCAAGAAACAGGGGATGTCAGAGGCTGCGAGTGGCCAGCTGACAGCATCCGCCCCAAGTGACACTGCCTTTATCGAGATCAAAGCGACTGGCGGCACTGCCAAGAATGCTCAGGCCCTTGCCAATGCGGGGCTGGAGGCGCTCATTTCCGAGGCCCTGCGAATGGAGACCTATGGCCAGAATGCCGGGTCAGGCAACAAGAGCGATGCCCAGTTGGCCAAGATGACCTCGGTGCATGTTCTCGGCTATGAGTCCGCCGGCCTTCCAACCGGTGACCGTGGGAAGTCGCTGGCATTATTCCTTGCCGCTGGTTTGGTGATTGGGTTCCTCATCGGTGCGGTCATAGCAGTTGTTCGGAAGCAGTTCGACGTCAGGGTCAGGGACCAGGCGACGGTCGAAGAGCTTACGGGTTCGGGAACTCTTGCCGTCGTACCAGATGACAAGAAGCTTGCGGAACAGCGTGAGAGGTCGATTGTCCATATTTCCGGCGTGACTGGTGAAGCGTTCCGCCAACTTCGTACGAACCTGAGGTTTGCCAATGTTGACAACCCTCCTCGTTCGGTCGTCATCACCTCCGCAAATCCGGGAGAAGGTAAGTCGACGGTTTCGACTCACCTCGCGGTGGTAATGGCTCAAGCTGGCGAGAAGGTTGTCCTCATTGATGCCGACATGCGCCGTCCGGTGCAGCACAAGGCCTTTGGCACCGAAGCGGGCGTCGGGCTCTCGCAGGTACTTGCCGGCGACGTGAGCCTCGATGACGCACTGATGCGAACCGAGACCAAGCGTCTCCAGATGTTGGCCGCGGGGCGTATCCCGCCGAACCCGTCCGAGCTGCTTGGCTCCCAGCGGATGAAGGATCTGCTAGCCGAGTTGCGCAGGCGAGGCTATTTTGTTGTCATCGACGCTCCGCCGTTACTGGCCGTCACGGATGCTGGCCTGCTCGGCACGATAGCGGACGGCACGATCTATGTAGCCGTGGTTGGGAAGACTCACCGCGATCAGGTGTTCTTGGTGGCCAAGCGTCTGGAACAGGTTGGCGCCCCGCTCCTGGGCTCGGTCCTGGCTCGTGTGCCTCGCAAGAAGATGGGTGACGTGCTCTATGGCTATGGAGCCTCGACCTATGGATATGGCTCCTACCACGGTGACTACGGAAAATATGGATACTACTCTTCCTATGGCACGGAGGAGCAGGACAGCCAGGAATCAATCGCCGTTGTCAAGGACGATCGCCAGCCGAAGGAGAGGCTGGTCCGAGCCCAGAAGACGGAGCGTGTTGACACGGATTCAGAAATCACCCCACGTCGAGCCAAATGATCGGGCTGGTTGCTGAAGGGCGCACCGGGTCCGCCACTGTGGCGGGCCCGGGTACGGGTATGGGCGCCAAGGCCCGTAGTCTTGCCGATCGTGTCGGCAGTACGCGGGTGCCTGACTTCTTGTTGGGGTGCAGCTTCATCTTCGGTAGGTACCACACGGGTCTGCCGATTCCCGTTGACGTCATTCTCACCGCAGGTACGATCTTCGTCTGTGCTTTCGTGCGTCCAACCGTCAAGGTGCGAGGTTTTGGTTTCTACTTGCTCATGTGGGTCACGGCGCTCGCATGGGTCATAGCGGTCTCAATCCACGAGGGTGAGCCATGGCTGCAAAGGTCCTTCCGGTGCCTTCTCCTGGTTCTGTTCTCGGTCTGTCTGGCGCAGGGGCGTCTGCTGTGGCGTTCCTTCATCGCTGGCTATGCTTTCGCCCTGATCTTCATCAACATCCCGGCGAACTTCACATCGCTGCGAGGCAGTGGATACGAGGGCTTCTTGCTTGGCTTCCTCGGCGACAAGAACGTGTCCGGGATGGTCTATGCGATGATCGGCATCATGACCTTGGCCATCCTGCGTACGACGACGACCCGCGCGATTGCATTCGTGGTATTCAGTGCGGCTCTTTTTGCGACGGGGTCGCGGACGTCAATGATGGGGTTTGCGGCGGGCTGTGTTTGGGTGTTTATCCGTGACCGTCTTGGTTTAACCCTGCGCCTTGTTTTGGCGTTCCTTGGCTGGATCGGAATTCGCTATGTCGAGGAGGACCTTGCCGAGGCCGGTATCTTCGCCGACAGGGCGGGGACTGACTGGTTCCGTGGTGTCATCGACGTCGCGACGGTGGCCAAGGAGCATGCAACTCCTTGGTACGGCAGGGGTCTGGGTACAGCATGGGTGGCGGTCGCCGATGACCGCCGGATGTGGTTCCACGACTCGTACGCAGCCCTCCGGGTTGAGGGTGGTATTCCGCTGTTGGTCGCCGTCGTCGGTCTGTTCGTTTTCGTGGTCTGGGGCCTCATGGACCAGCGAACGAAAGTCTCCGACGAGCAACGGGTCGTGGAGGGCGCAGCAATCGTCATCCTGGTGTGTGCGTGGAAACTGGGTGAGGTGTTCTTCGCTGTCCCAGCCTTCAGCGTCATCGGGATTGCGCTGTGCGAGCGATACGGTTCGCCCATCAGGGCGCAGGAGCAGTTGTCTCTTGATACTGGCCAGGCCATGGCTGTGGTTCCCACGACGAAGGACGCGCAGTGATGGCCAGCTCGCTCGATGTCGTGCAGCCGTCAAGGTGTGGTCCGCTTGGGTGGACGCGAAACCGACATGATTCCTTAAGGATGGTGAAATGATGCGGCTCCTCGTCGTAACCCCCAGTTTCCATGGCTACGGGGATGCCATTGGTGACGCGTTTGAGAGGACCGGTTACGACGTCGTCGTGCATCGGTATGACGCGGCTCCGCGCGTTGAGAAGGCGTGGAACAAGCTCAGGTATGAGTTGTCGGCCAAGATCCGCGGCACCCAGGGGCACCTGTCGACCGGGGTCGTGACGGCCAGGGCGATCGACCGTCTCCGCGCCGTCCACCCGGACCTGGTCCTGACAGTCCGGGGTGACGTCCTCGGAGCCGACTACTGGGACGAGGTCAACCGCACCACCAAGCACTCGGTGGCGTGGCTCTATGACGAGTTGCGACGTATGACCCTGGACATTGAGATGGCGTCGACCGTTTCGACCATCATCACCTACAGCCGTGACGACACCGCGGAGCTGCAGGGCAAGGGGATCGATGCCCACTACGTCCCGACCGGCTTCAACCTTTCGACGAAGCCTGAGGGGCATTGGCCCAAGAGCGACATCACCTTCGTCGGGTCCAGCCTGCCCGGTCGACAGAAGCTCTTCACGTCCTTGGTGAGTGCTGGCCTGCCACTGGTCGCCTATGGGCGCGACTGGTCCGATCATCCGGTTGATCGGTTGCGAACGTGGCGCCTGAGGTCGACCGGGATCCCTTCTCACCGCGACGTCAGCCTGGGTGAGGCCTACGGCATCATGCGGGACTCGGCCGCGACGCTCAATGTCCATGGTGACCAGGACGGCTTCACCATGCGTACCTTCGAGGCGTGTGGTGTCGGTGGGATCCAGATCGTCGATCGTGACGACGTCAGTGAGTTCTACGAACCGGGCAAGGAAGTACTCGTCCAGCACAGTGCTGAGGAGACGATTGAGCTCGCCCGACAGGTCCTCTCGGATCGGACTCGCATGATTGCCATGCGCCGGGCTGCGAAGGCCCGCACGCTGGCCGAGCACACCTTGGATCGGCGTGCTGTTGTCATCGAGGAGTTGTGGTCATGACAGGCCCAGGACTCGTCTTCCCCGACGACCTCGATGCGTGGTGCCGGTGGTCCGACAGCCGGAACCGGGTGCGGTTCGGACTGGCAGCTGTCAAGAGGCTCGTGGGACATCAGCCGTCCGTCACTCCGGCGAAGCTGTACCTGCCGGTGGAACGTCCCACGGCCTTGGTCGTGCTTGACCAGGTCTCGGTGAGTTGCCGCTACGCGACCTTCGACCCCTTGGAGCACCTCGACCCTGATCGCACGGCCGTTCTCTCGGCGCATTCCGAGGCCCGCGAGGCCGCGACCGGGGCAGTACGCGTCATGGAGTGGAACGAGGGTGGGTGGCTGCCACCATCGATTGAACAGGTACTCACCCTGGGAACCTTCAATCATCTGGCTCGCCAGGTGAAGCCCTGGGCCACGAGACACAATGCTCGGTTCTGTGTCATCCAGCACGGATTGTTGACGCCCTGGGCTCCTCCGCTGAGCCCGGGGGATCACCTGTTCGCGTGGTCCGAGGCCGACGCCGAATACCAGTGCGCGGGTCGCTCCGACGTCACCAGTGAGGTGATCGGCTCCCAGATGCTGTGGAAGGCTTCGAGGCTGCCCAAGGTGGAGGTCCTCGACGAGACGCCCGTGATGCTGGGACAGCTGCACGGTGCCGAACTGGGCCGAGCTGCCAAACAACGGATATACACGGAGTTCTGCACCTCGACCGGTGCGATCTACCGCCCCCATCCCAACGAGGCGGACTTCATCTCGCGTGTCCAGCATCGCACCATGACGAGGGCCGGTGTCGTCATCGAGGTATCAGGTAAGTCCTTGGTCGAGGAGGGGCGGCCGGTCGTCTCCATCTTCTCCACCGGGACCCTCGAGGCGGCGTGCCGAGGTTTGCCGTCGTGGGTTCACCATCCCGACCCGCCGGCTTGGATCGAGGATTTCTGGAGTCGGTACAATCTTTCTAGGTGGGGCGACGAGCCGACGGCGCCGATTGATTCATCGGGGGACGAGCCCGCCTCGATCATTGCGAAGGCGTTGTCCGGTCAAGGAAGGGACGCAGGCTGAGGTGACTGTCGGCGCTGTCGAACCCAAACGGGTCACCGACGGGCCGTTCGCGTCACGTTCGCACGACGGAGGTTGAGTCATGGTGAAGGACACACGGATCGCGCAGGGACCTCTTCCCACTCTGATCGGCCGCGTACTGGACAAGGGCCGGGAGTTCCTGAGGAACCACCACCCCGGAACCGGTGTCTCCGCGTGGAGGCCGGTCCTGGGTCCCCGACGCAACGCCAGTGTCGCGGGGGAACAGGGTTCGGGCTCGCGTGGGCCAGCCATCGTCTTCATGCCGTATCTGCAGCCCGGTGGTGGAGCGGAGCGCTACGCCGTTGTGACCGCGGCTGCTCTCGCGGAGCGCGGCTACGACGACGTCATCCTCGCGAACGTCGACGTCACACACACCTGGCTGGAAAACCATTACGGCCTTGACCTGTCCGGGGTGAGGATCCACCGAATCAAGGACTTCAGCCGGATGGAGCGGCAGCTACCGGTCGCACTGTGTCGCCTCATCGAGGACTGGATCTGGAAACTACAGCTCCGTCCATTCCATGCTGACCTCTTCATCAACTGTGCCTCCGGCAATGAGACCCCGGGGACGGCACGAACGAACATCTACGTCTGTCACTTCCCGCACAGACGGGAATACCAGTGCACGACCTTCCTGCACCGCCTGTACATGGGTGTCATGACCGTTGCGCGGAAGGTCCTCGTCACCTGGACACCGTTCCCTCACAACTACCAGATGGTGGTGGCGAACTCCCACTTCACCTCCGGACATGTCAGCCGGCTTTGGAACGTCGACTCGATGGTTCTTCCTCCTTCGTGCCCGACCATGGCGGTTGACGGTGTGGCGAAGGGACGCGACATCATCACGGTCGGGCGCTTCGAGCCCGTTGTTCCGAAGGTGCCGAACAAGCGGTTCGACGTGCTCGTCGATGCCTTCGCGGGTATGGAGGACCTCCATCGCGAGGGTTGGAAACTCCACGTCGTCGGAGCGTGTCCACCGGCCAAGCAGCAGGTCTTGGACGGACTTCGCAGGCGGGCTGGTTCGGCACCCGTCGAGTTCCACCCGAATGTTGACTTCCAAGTGCTGCGGGAACTCTATTCGCGGGCGACGATGTACTGGCATGCGCAGGGCTGCGGCGAGGACGCTGATGCTGATCCCAAGACCCAGGAGCACTTCGGGATCACGACGGTGGAGGCCATGTCAGCCGGGTGCGTGCCCGTTGTCTATGCGACGGCAGGACCTCGTGAGGTCGCGGAAGGGCTCCAGGATGCCGGCCTGTGGCGGACAGTCGAGGAGCTGCGGGCCGAGACGGTCCGTATTGCCCACCTCTCGGAGGACGATCGAGAGGCTGCGTCCCAGGCCGCTCGGGAAAGGGCAACCGGGTACGACCACGAGCACTTCAGCGATCACCTCATGGAGATCATCGATCGCGCCCGGACACAGAGCTGACGTCTCGCGCGGACGGTGCGTCCGTCCGTAACTCGTCGTCAGCCCTGTGCGCCGTGCCTGGCCCAGTAGTCGAGAACGACACGGATGCGTTCGACCTTGATGACGACCTGTTGGGCCCACACCTTGAGGTCCGGCACGTTCGTCGGCCACCTCTTCGGGTTGACCACCGTCTTCACCAAGTCGGACGTCAGGTCCGAGAGGCGGACACCGCGGCCGCCCGACGCGACGATGAGATCGCGGTAGCCCGCACGCAGGAGCGCATCGTAACCTGCCCATCCGATGGACTGTCGTACCTGTTGCCAGTACGTCTTGCGGGAACGGTAGGCAATGGCGCAGTCGGTCGGAGCGACGTCCCAGCCCACCAGATGAGCGCGAACGCACAGGTCAATGTCTTCGGCGATGGGCAGCCGAGTGTCGAACCCGTCAAGGAAGTGGAAGAGGCCGGCATCAATGGCCATGTTCGCCGACGCCCCGGTCGGGCACAGGTTGTTCCACATCTGGAAGTTCGGGAGCTGTGGAATGTCGGATTTCTCCGGGTCGTCGATGAAGGGATTGAGCGGGCCGACGACAAAGGGGTGACGGTCTAGGGCCGCGATCAGCGTCTCCGCCCAGTTTGGGGGAACGATGTCGTCTGCATCGCAGAAGAGCAGCTTGTCGCTCGAAGCGCGCTCGGCGCCCGCGTTGCGCGCTGCCGATGGACCGTGTGGCCCGTCAGGACTTGTGGAGATGACGTCCAGTCGACCGTCGATGGTGCTCCTGATCTTGGCAGCACGCGACCTTGCCGTCTCGGCGGTCGAGTCGGTCGACCGATCGTCGACGACGATGACCTCCAAGTGCTTGTCCGTCTCCTGCTCGCACAGGGCGTCCAGCTGGGCACCGAGAGTCTTCGATGCGTTGTGTGCAGGGATAATGACGCTAGCGTCAAACATGGATCACTCCCATCGGTGTGTGCTGGCAGCTGCGCGTTGAACGAAGCGATGGTTCACCGTGGGCCCGGGGACCGTGGTGAGGCCCGCGATCATCGTTCGTCACGAGGAACCTCACGATCGAGGGAGCCCAATTCGACCAGCCGTGCGAAGGATCTCGACGACTTCTGGACCTCGGAGAAGGTTCCCCGAGCGGCGATGTGCCCGTTCTCGAGGTAGACGAGCTGGTCGACGTCGCGGACGGTGGACAGTCGATGTGCCACCAGCACGGTGGTGACCTCTCCCTGCAGGGAGTGGATCGTGTTGCTGATGGCGGCCTCCGTCTCGTTGTCGAGTGCCGACGTCGCTTCGTCGAGGACCAGCACCGACGGGTTCCGGTAAAGGGCCCGAGCGATTCCGATGCGCTGACGCTGTCCTCCCGAGAGCCTGGCCCCACGTTCTCCGACGCTGGCCAGACGCCCGCTTTCGAACTCGCTGGCGACGTCGGTAAGCTGGGCTGCCTTGATGCACTCGACGATGCGCTGTCGGTCCCACGCGTCCTCGGGGATTCCGAAGGCGATGTTCGCGTCGATCGACGAATCAAGGATGTAGACGTCCTGGGGAACGTATGCGACATGGTCGTGCCACGACCTCATGTTGTTCTGGATGTCGACCCCGTCGAAGGTGATGACCCCGTGGCGGTACGGGATCAGGCCCAGGAGGATGTCGATGAGGGTCGTCTTGCCGGAACCGCTCAACCCACACAGTGCAAGGGAGGTGCCGGCCGGGATGTCGATCGTGATGTTCTGCAGCACCGGGTCCGTCCCGTCGGGGTAAGTGAAGGACAGGTCGGTTACGGATACGGGAACCGGATGCGGTTGTCCGTATCCGATGCGGTGCACCTGCTTGATGACGTCCTCGTGCGTGGGCAGGGGACTGTCCGATCGGAACTCCTTGTTGCCGCTCATGTTCTTGAGCGTCTTGACGGTGATGTCGAGACCGCCGGCGCCGAAGCGGACCATCCCGATGCTGGCCGTGATCGCGGACATGTTGGGCAGCAGTTTGATGGCAGCGGCGACGAAGACGGTCATCGTTGCCATTGCCGACGAGGGATCCGAGGTCATCGAGACGATGATGAGGACGATCGCGATGAACATGATCGTGAGGAATTCCAGGATGATCTTCGGAAGACCGGTGTAGAAGTTCGCCAACCTGCTGGCATTGGCGTTCCCGGCGTTCTTCTCAGCGTACTGCGCGATGAACTGGGTGTCGCACTCCTGGACGTTGATCTCACGGAACCCATTCATGGCCTCGACGAGAGCCTTGCCGGCTTCCCACGCCGTCTCCTGGGCGAGATGGCCGGCGTCGGCGTTGCGGCGGCCGAGGGCCTTCTGGATGAAGAGGATGAGAATGCCGAAGTAGATGATCGCGAGGAGCGTCGGGAGCGGGGTGATGATGAGCAGCAGGATCATCACCGTGACGCTAGAGAACACCAGTCCGGAGAGGTTCATCATTCCGCCTAGTGACTGGGTGTGCGCGGACTGTACGGCCGGACCGACATTGCGAATGACCTCAGCGACGTCCCTTCTCTTGTGCGACAGGTAGTCCTCGTGGAGGAAGGCCCTCAGCAGTCGGGACGAGGTTCCCACGGACAGCCGTGCGACGAATCCGGTGGACCACCACGACAGCCATGTTCCGACGACTGCCTTGATGAGGAAGGCAAGCACCATCGCCACGCAGAGTTCAATCGTGAACGTTCTGGTGGACGGGTTTCCTACCATTCTGTGGGCCACTCCCAGGTAGCCCTGGTCGAGGTCGGCCCCCATGAGGACCTGGGTCACGGGCAGGACCATGGCGATCCCGACCATGTCCATCAGTGAGATCAGGGCCTGCGCACACAGGTATAGGACGAGCCTGACCTGGGTCGGGCGGGAAAACGTGGAGATGAGGAACCACAGGTTCTTCAGGACGCCTCCACGTTTGGGGGCGGTTTCGATCTTGCTCATGTGTCAGAAGTCTCTCTCCGCGGTTTCGGTGGTCTCGTATCCCGCGATGCCCGACGCCTCGACAAGCAGCGCAATGGCCTTTCGTGCGACCGGAGCTGGGATACCGGGCAGAGCAGCGTCGACGCTCTTGGCAAGGGCATGGCTCCGGCGGTAGGACAGGTGGGGGACGGTGGAGCAGACAAGCTGGTTCCACATGCTGTCATCTACCGGACGGACGGCGCCAGAAGTGCCCGGTCCGTGAATCTCGTCGAAGGTCCGACGGGCTTGACCAGAGCGATAGCTTCGGCTGACGCGGGCAAGCGTCGAGACCGCCGCTGCATGGTGTCTTGTCGCGAGGGCGGGATCGACGACGATTGGGATGCCGGCCTGGTGGAGCCGCCAGCCGTAGTCGACGTCCTCCCATCCGTAGGCCTGGTAGTGGTCGTCATAGGGGCCGATGCGATCCCAGACTTCCTTGGTGATGGACACGTTTCCGGCCCAATAGCGCCAAGTCTGGTTGTCATCGGCCCGGTAGGCGCCGGCCCGGACCCGCTCGTCCGCCTCAGCTCCGTACACGGCGGTGTAGCGGTTGTCGGGAAGGACGTTGAGGTAGATGCCGATGGTTCCTTGCTCGCGATCGGCATGGCTGGCGACGTGACACTCGACGTAGTCGGGCGCCGGCTCCAGGTCGTCGTCACAGCGAATGAGGACGTCGCCCTCGGCGGCCTCGTGACCGGCGTTGAGAGCCGCGACACGTCCACGATTCTGCGGGAACACCAAGGACCGGATCGGTAGGTGGGAATACTTGGCGACGACCTCTTCCGAGCCGTCCATGTCCCCGTCGATGACGACGATGGCCTCCCAGTCCTTGGCGCTCTGTGCCGCCAGTGCGCTCAGCAGACGCGGCAGTCGCTGTGCCCCCCGATACGACGGGATAATGATCGATGCAGTCGTCATCTCAGTCCTTCTGGTTCTCGAGCGGCTGGGCGCTGGGCCCTGATGACCTCGGGGAAGTGCGGCAAGGCCGTACGGTTATGGTTGAGGGGCTCATAGTGGGACGGATCCCACGTCCGGCGATCGCCACCGTGGCCAACCCGAGGTCCTCCTTGCCGGGGAGCGATGCAACCCGGTGCGGGAGCGGTGAAGCCGGCGCAACGGGGCATCGTACGCCCAGAGAAGAATACGCTGCCCCGAGTTGGTTGTTCCACCTCGTTACGATGCCACTTCCGCAGGGCCGGCGCGAACACTCGGATTTCCGTCATCTCTGCTCAGGCGTGACCGCGCCACATGGTCAGGCCAATCTCACGTGCCACGTTCCGGACAGTAGAGGTCCTCCCGGTGCGGACCACCAAGGCCTTGGCGATATCCTTCCGGGAGCGTCGGAGGTCGTTCTTCACGCGATTGACATCATCGACGTCCGGTGACGCCGCGAGGTCCTCGAGCTCCCGGAGGTTGATGGTGCGGGTGAGATCAGCGCGACGCTGGTCGCTGGCCATCGTGTGGTAGGCCGTGTGATAGTCGTTGAACTTGAAGTCCCTGGTGTCGGACTGTGCGTCGGGACGTCCCCAACACGCCGGGATCTCCAACGAGTCAGCCACGATCAGGCCGTGCAACGACGTGGTGAAGATGTGGGAGCAGCTGTTGATGGCACTCACGACCTTGCGGGGCTCTTGGCAGACGTCGATCGCGATCGTGTCGTCGTGCTCGGTGAGTTCCTTGATGAACGGGTGACGCTTGTCCTCGAAGTGCGAGACGATGCCCCACCTGTGCCTACGTGCCCGTGGCAGTCTGATCCGGTCGGTGTACAACAGTCCGGGATCTCCCAGCGGAGTGGTCTCGGGGAGCCCGGCCACGTCGCGGGTGAGACAGCCGCGGACACCAAAAACCTTGCGGTCTTCGAGGACCGGGTCGTCGGGAGTCAACATGCCCGAGCCCCAGATCCAGGGATGGGGCTTGGTCGGACGGTGGTTGAAGACCGATCCGATGCACAGTAGGGCGGCCTGGGAGAGACGCCTGGAGAACGCGAGGATGCCGCCGTCGGCGAGGACACGGCACGACATGAGGTCGCCGAAGTTCTTCACATGGGTCCACTGGTACACGGTGGTGCAGGGTGCCGAGGGATGGAGTCTGCTGTTGGCCGCCGTCATCGCAGCGGACCTCGAGGCGTGTAGGCGGCGCTGAATCCCGGTCAACTTGCTTGGTGCCATGAGGTTGAAATCTCCCGTTCGTGATGGGATGTCGGGGGCGACATCGTCGGTTGAGTTCGGTTGTGAGTGATGTCCTCGACCGCGGGGGAAACCCGATGGGTCTGGGACGGGGAGCGAGGTGTTCCCGCGTCCGACCGGCGACAGCGGTACTCCGGGTCGGAACCCCTCTCTCCCCGATCTGGTGCGCACAACGGGTTGGGGACGCCCGTCTACACCTGGTCGTGGGAAGGTACGGCACCGCGCTCGGGTGCCGGTCGTAGGTGCAACCTGATCGCCCTCGCGAAGGTCTCTGGGGAGAACTTCCCCGCGTGGTCCAGTACGGTGCGCTCCTCGAGAGGGTTCTCGCGGAACTGGCGGACGGCCTGCGTCACGGCTCCGGGGGTTGCGGAGTCGAAGAATCGTCCGGAGACGCCGTCCACGACGGTGTCCAGATAGCCGCCGGCATGTAGGGCCAGGCAGGGGGTTCCGAAGGCGAAGCCCTCCACGGGCGTCAACCCGAAGTCCTCCTTGCTCGGCGCAATGACAGCAGCCGCGTGGGCGTAGGCCCACCGCAACTGGGCGTCACTGATGCCCTCGAAGAAGGATACGTTGGCCGGGGCGAGATCGTGCAATTCATCGCGCAATGGCCCTGACCCGACGACGACCAGATGCTCATCGGGCAGATCCACGAAGGCATTCAGCACGATGTCGACATTCTTGTAGGGCATGAGGCGGCTGACCACCAGGAAGAAGGAGGGATGATCCAGTCCCGGTAGTGGCTCCTGGGGGCCGGTGGGATCCAGGGAGTACGGCGGATGCACGACTGCTGCCTCGATCCCGTACACGTCACGGATACGGTCGCGAACCACGGTCGAGTTACACAGGTACTCGTCCGCGGACGCGGCGGCCCGGCGATCCCAACGTCGTAGCGGCGGGGTGAGGGCCTTGAGCACGATCCCCTTGGGTGAACGCCACCACTGTCCGCCGAGGTAGTCGTCGGTCAAGTAGAGGAACCGGGCGGGGGAGTGGCAGTAGACGACCTTGCGGCAGTTCTGTGGGGTCTTGACCCCGTGCGCGAAACCGGTTGTCGAGACGAGAACGGTGTCCGTCCCCGTCGGCACCTCGGTGTGGTCGAAGGCCCAGTCGTATAGCGGAAGACCGGCGCGAAAGTGGCGACGCAACAACCCGATCCGGTTCAGGGGCGAGGTGATGACCTCGTGGCTGGCGAACTTGGGATAGGTGAGGTCTGGTGCGTACACTGCGGTGACGATCGGCGCATCGGGGAAGATCGTCGCGAACTGGGTGACGACCCGCTCCGCCCCGCCACGCTGGGTGAGGTAGTCATGCGCGATGGCGACGCGCGGGGCGCCAGAACTGGGCTCGGGATCGACATCAGCCAGAATCTCCGCGAGTCGGGCGCGGCCGGCCCCGGGGGAGAAGTTCGTCTGCCAGCGATCACGGGCTGCGTCGAGGAGCTCCTCGTCGTAGCCCTCGGAGGCCCGCTCGATCACATTGGCGAGGTCGATGGCGTCATCGGTCCGCGCCACGTAGGGATGCTCGGCTCCGGCAACCTCAGGCAGGCCACCAGCATCGGAGATGACGAAGGGGCATCGCGCCGACATCGCCTCGGATGCCACCAGCCCGAAGGACTCGGGAAAGACCGACGGGAAGACGGCCAGGTCCACTGCTGAGAAGAATTCGTCGCGGTCCATCCAGCCACGATGGTCGACGAGGTCGCCCAGATTCGTGATCTGCTCGGCCACCAGCCGGGCGTCCTCGGGGTCGACGAACCTGGACTCCCCGGCCAGCAACAGACGGTGTCGACCCGGTTGACGTCCCTCCAGCTCGGAGATCGCCTCGCAGAGACGTGCCACCCCCTTGTCGGAGGACAACCGACCCAGGAACCCGACCGTCACGGTCGCTCCCGGCTCGGTGAAATCGCGAGTCCGGGCGGGCGGATTCCAGTTCCACATCACCCGCGAACCGGGGACTGCCGCGGCCATATATGCCGACGGGACCACGGTTGCCAGTGCGCCGCGACGGGCCGCCACGGCCAGGGCGCGCAGCTTGCCGGCAGGACGCTGATGCAGGTGGACGACCCGGTTCAGATGCCCCGAGGTGGCGAAAGCCGGTCGCAAGCCGTTGCACCACAGCAGACCCCTGCGCTCGGTGGCGTCCCAGCGCCGCAGGCTGGCCAGATATTTCGCGGTGGTGTCCCCATGGATGGCCATGACACGGAAGCCGCGTCGAAGGGCCTCCTCGACGACGTCCCCAGGGGTCTGCGGTGCGACGACGGTGACCTCACGACCGAGTTCGCGGGCCGCCTCGGCGATGGCCAGCATCATGACCTCACCGCCGCCCATGCTTCCCTGGTTGGAGGCGATGGTGAATGTGGTCATCCCACAATCTCTCGGTAGACCTCAGAGATGCCCTCCGTCATGCCCGCCACGGTGGGAATGGCATCGGTCAGGGCGGGGCGATTGCCCAGATGAAGTCCCTGTCGGATGGCTACCTTCGCCAACGCTTCGACGTCGTCGGCCTCGGCAATGCATCGCGGAGGAAGGATCTCTGGGTTGCCACCGATCGGGCTGGCTGCGACGCCCATTCCTCGGGCCACCGCGTCGAGGAGGGCGTAGGAGCAGTTGTCCGACTTCGAGGGCTGCATGATGACGTCATGGCTGGCCATCGCCTCGTCCGGGTCGGCGAAGCCGGGGAAACTCACCTTGTCGTCGAGACCCAGACGGTGGGCCAGAGTCTTGAGGGAAGTGTCCTCCTCCCCGGTGCCGGCAACCGTCAGGGTCGCCTCCGGATGCTCACGGGTGATGTGCTCGAAGGCGCGAATCGTCGCGGAGATGTTCTTCTCCTTCGACAGCCGCGCCAGGGACAGCAGCCTCAGACCGGGCTCGCGGGACGGCAGGGTGGCGGGACGGTCGACACCGTTGAGTATGACCGTGATCGGTACCTTGGTGTGCCACTGGCGACGCATCTCGCGTTCGGTGGCCGCGGACACCGCGATGACCCTGGAGAACCGGGTCAGCCGGAGACGGTGTGCAGTCTCCATGGTGACGGCTGAGGCACGGTTCGAGTGGTACATGAACCGGTCCGTCGGGATGGTGTGTTCGGTGGACACGAGCTTGACTCCGGTGCCCACCGAGGCCATCGTTGCCAGAAAATCGGCCTTGGCCAGGTGGGAGTGGACGATGTCAGGCCCGAGTTGCTGAATCGTCGCGCGCAAGGATCGGACCGCGGTCCCGGTCTCGACGGGAAGGTCGACGACCTCGACGTCCATCTCCCGGAGCCTGTCGGCGAGAGGGCCGGAGGGGCATGAGACGACCATCCGCCAGCCGGGAATCCCGACCTGAGCGACGTCGAGGACATGTCGGGCCACCCCGGCGAGGCTGCTCACCGGGGACACCCACAGGGCGGTCGGTCGGTTCATCAAAACCACTGCTCCAGGCGCTCGAGGGCCGTCCAGAATCCCTCACCGTTGTTGACGTGCCCCTGCCAGATCTCCGGGATGAAGGTGATCTCGGGGGCCAGCTCGTCGAGCTGCCGTGCAGTCACCGGCCAGTCGATCTCGCCCTCACCGATCTGCGGGCCCTCGCCGTCGACCCCCTCGGCGTCGACGATGTGCAGGTGGTCGCTGAGCGGTGCCAGTTCGGCGATGTACTCGCTGAACGGGATCTTGTTGAAGTTGGCGGCCAACTTGGAGTGGGACAGGTCGAGGGTGAGACGACGTCCGTGCTGGTTGCAGAAGTCGACGGTGTCGTCGAGACCCATGAAGAGGTTGTGGTGCTGCTGTCCACCCATGAGCCACGGGTAGGGCGGCAGGGTCTGCGAGGTCAGACGGACACCGTCCTCGTCGATCCGATCGAGTGCCTGGGCGATCCGGGCGTACATGGCCGGACGCTCCTCGGGGGCCACGAAGGCGTCCTTGGTGAACCCGCCCATGGTGCAGATGACGACCGGGGGCTCCTCGGCGTCGAACCACGTGTCGAGGTCACGGGCGATCTGGATGACCTTCTGGACCTCGGCGATCGAGCGCTCCCAGATGTCCTCGTCGGGGGAGGCCAGGTTGATGATGAAGTCGCCGGCGTAGAGGTCGGGGCAGTGGACGGTGTAGGTCATCCCGTCGAACTTGCGGTGCTCGAAGGCCTCGGCGATCTGCTCGGCCGTCATCTCCACGTCCTTGTAGGACAGGTGGAACTCTAGGAAATTTGGGTTGGTCTCGGAGTGGGACAGCAGCTTGCGGGCGTCGTGGTAGCGCACCGGCAGGCCCCACGGGCGACGGAAGGTGTAGTTGCGACCCTGGGCGACGGCGTCGGTCAGGTCGGTGTCATAGAAGAAGTCACCGGCGTCGATGTCGCGACGCATGGTGCGACCGACCAGCTCGTCGAGGTGGTTGGGCTGCAGCCCGCGGCCTGGGGACTTGACGGCCACGGCGTCCCGGGTGATGACCTCGCCGTTGTGCAGGGCTCGGGTGGACACCAAGGACTTGGCGAGGTTGGCGCGGTTCATCATCTCGCCGGTCGACACCGAGCGGGCCTTGTCGGAGCCGAGCGCCAGCTCGACCTCACGGATGCGGTCGACCATCTCCGCGAACTCGTCGGGGAGCAGGGAGACCTGGTGGTCGTTGCCCTCGAGGGTCTTGTCGATGGTGAAGTGCTTCTCGATGATGTGGGCGCCACGGGCCACCGCTGCGATCGGCACGTGGTAGCCGCGCTCGTGACCGGAGTAGCCGACCGGGCAGTTGCCCAGGACGGCCAGACGGTCCATGTAACGCAGGTTGACGTCCTTGAAGGGTGCCGGGTACGTCGACTGGCATTGCAGCAGAGCGAATTGAGCCCCGGCGCTGCGCAGAACGTCGACTGATCCGAGGATCTCGTCCTCGGTCGACATGCCCGTCGACATCAGCATCGGCAGGTGCTCAGCGGCACAGGCCCGTAGCAGGGAGTGGTTTGTCATGTCAGCACTGGCGATCTTGAGGGCTGGGACGCCGTAGTCGGCCAGCACTGTGAGACTGGGGAGGTCCCACGGCGTGCAGAAAGCGTCAATGTCGACGGCCTTGCAATGGTCGAAGACATCGATCATCTGCTCGGGGCTCAGCGAGAACCGGGACAGGAGGTTGAGGGTGTATTGAGCGCCGAGATCCTCGCCCGCGGTGGCACCGTCGGCTTGACGGTACAGAGCATTCAAGTCGCGCAGCTGGAACTTGACGGCGTCGGCCCCGGCCTCCTTGGCAAGGTCGACGAGGTGCTTGGCCAACGCGACGTCACCTTGGTGGTTATTGCCGATCTCAGCAATGAGAAGACAAGGGTGGCCATCGCCAATGGTGTGACGACCGATGGTCATCTCGGCGGCACCCTCAGTGGCGACCGCCGCGAGATGGCCACGCTCGTCAACGAGGGGGATCACCTCCACGCCGGGGCGAAAGAGTTGGGAAATGGTCGAAGCATCGGCATCGAGAGGTGCATGGATGCACTCACGATTGGCAGCTGCCTGCACCGGCGTCGTCATGTCGCCGTCTGGTTCGGAGGTGATCCAGCGGCGGAAGTCGCCGTCGGAGAAGGACCCGGTGAGAATGCCGTGTTCATCGACGCAGAAGACGATGCCCGACTTGTTGTCGGTGATCTTTGTCAATGCGGTGAGGATGGTGTCCTCACCAAAGACGGCGAAGGGTGTGGTCTGACGGTTGACGATCATGGGCGCGGATAACCTTCTCTGGGATTGGGGATCGGTGAGGTTTAGCGTGCGAGGCGTCGAAGCTCGGTGGCGGCGATGTCGAAATCATGTGGGGAATCAATGTCGATTCCCTCGACCGGATCCATCACGAACAACTCAATGCGGCCGCCGAGACGGTTGTGGTTGTTCTGGTAGACCTCGGTTTTCGTCAGGTAGAGCGAGCCGGTCTCGCGGTAACGCAACTGGTCAGGTGTCATGTCTTGGCGACGTGGACGGTTCTGGTATGGGTAGTGTGCGACGACCTTCGGTTCCTTCTGCCAGATGAAGATCGGCTCGGGAACGACGCCCACCATGGAATCGGCGCCGGAGGATGCGAACTGTCTCAAGGCGCGCCCCATCGTGTCGGGAAGACGAAGCGGGGAGGTGGCTTGCAAGAGCATCACCTGGTCAGGGCGGTGGCCCTGCTCAGTGAGGACGTCAATGGCGTGCTCAACGACCGGCTCGGTCGCGGTGGTGTCCTGGGCCAGCTCGTCGGGGCGCTCAATGACCCCGGCGCCAGCCGTGCGGGAGACTGCAGCGATCTCGGCGTCCTCGGTCGACACGTACACGTCAAGGCCGGGGGTGGCGAGGGCCTGCTCGATCGTCCATGCCAACAGGGGTTTCCCGGCCAAGTCCTTGAGATTCTTTCGAGGAATTCCCTTGGAGCCGCCCCGGGCAGGGATAATCGCAAGGGTTGTCGGACTCATCGCACCTCCTGCGCGGTGCTAGTTTCTGATACGAGGTGGATGATGAGATCATGACCGTGCAGCCGACGAGTCACATACTGGCCGATGAACCCGGCCTCTCCCGTGATGACAATGTTCACTGGCGTGTATACCTCTCGGATGATTTGCGATGGGGCGGATGAGACGGTGAGTGCGATTGGTGGCTGAGCCCCCGTTGCAGACCAGCGGCGAGACCTGCCCCTAACCAGCTGCCGGCGGCGTTCTCAACGGCATTGGAGATGAGAGGACGACGCCCCAGCTGGGGCAGGGCGTATTGGAATGATTCGGAGCAGATGCCAATGATCGTGGCGGCGATGCCCCACACCCACCAGCGCACTGTCGGCCAGCCGAGGGTGGCTAGCAGGGTCAGGGGCAGAAGCATGACAACGTTGAGGGCGTGATCGCCGACCATGGCAACTTGGTCGCCGGTAAGCGGGCGTGCCCCGATAGGTGTGACTCCGCCGGTGAGGCGGTAGCCGATCCGCCATTTCAGGGTCCCAATTCGAACTCCCATGGGTACGACGACCCCGACCGCGGCGATGAGAAGGTAGAACCATGTCAGGGCCCGTGCGACCTGCTGGGTTCGAGGGACCATCAGTACGCCCCCGAGGAGGTGAAGACTGCGCTGAATGTCTTCGCGAGGATAGTGATGTCCTGCAGTACTGACCAGTTGTCCACGTAGTAGAGGTCCAGTCGAACGGTGTCCTCCCAGGACAAGTCGGAGCGACCGGACACCTGCCACAGACCCGTGACGCCGGGACGAACGTCCAGGCGCCTGCGAACGTGAGACTCGTAAGCGGCGACCTCGTTCTCGAGAGCGGGGCGCGGTCCCACCAGCGACATGTCGCCACGCAGCACGTTGTAGAACTGCGGAATCTCGTCAATGGAGTAGCGTCGGTGGAACTTGCCGCATTTGGTAATTCGAGGGTCGTCCTTCATCTTGAACAGGACACCGTCGGACTCGTTCTTGTCGGCCAGCATCTTGGCCTTGATCTCGTCGGCGTTGACAACCATCGAGCGCAGCTTGTAGCACTCGAAAACTTTCCCTTTACGTCCGACTCGACGTTGTTTGTAGAAAACCGGGCCGCCATCCTCATGCTTGATGGCGATAGCAGCGATAAGGACAATCGGGGAGGTGAGAATGAGTAGAAGCAGCGATCCGATGATGTCGAAGGTCCTCTTGAACCAGCCACTTGCACGTTCGGCCTGAGGCTTCTCGATATGCACCAGAGGCAGGCCGGCCACTGGGCGGATATGCATGCGCTGTGTGGAGATGTCGGAGAGAGCGGGAATGATGATTAGTTCGGTGTCTTGGCTCTCGAGAGTGCGGGCCAGCCGATTGAACTGGTAGGACCGCGAGAATGATCCTTCGGTGAAAATCACCGCCGCAGCGCGAGTGTATTGGCACGCGGCCACGACATCCTCAGGCGTCCCCAGGACTGGCACGTTGACATTGTGACACCTTTCTTGCCCACGGGTTAATACGCCAACGATGTCATACCCCAGCCATTTCTCACGCTGGAGTACTTTGGCCAGGTCGTCAATATGAGTGCAGTCACCGGCGATGATGATGCTGCTGCGGAACCGGCCACGGCGTCTTTCGTGGTGCAACCAGCGCCTCATGAAGAACCGTTCGAGGAGCAGCGCGGGAATGCTGAAGAGGAACAGTAGAAAGTAGAATCCACGGGGCAGTGGATACATGAACAGGTACGCTGAGACGCCGAGCAAGGCAGCTGTGATGGCCGAAGCCTCAAAAACGGCGCGGTACTGCGCCGCGCCTGAATCCAAGTATTTTGTCCGGTACGCGCCGACGAGTCCCATGATGACCAACCATGCGAAAATGATCCCCCCGGACCATGGAAGGACATTGTCCTGCACGTCGGTGTTCTTTGGGAATATGGTCATTGCCGTTCGTGCTCGCACTGCGATGAACGACGCCAAGGCGATGATGATGAAGTCGGCAACGACGATGCGCACCCGGTACTGACCAAGGTTGTCCCGGTTGTGGTTCCGCTGTCGTGGAGGGGGCTCCGGCCGGAGGCCGAACGTCTGTGGGCTCGGGGACAGGAGGCTCGGTGATGGCATCAAAAAGAACCATCCTCCCCGATTTTGATAATGGGACTCGTAATGGGCATCTCTTAGGGTGTTATCACTGCTGGCGGTGTAACTCCGATGAAGACTAGGGTATCACGTGTATTCTGGGTGTCAAAAATCATTGTATGGTGACGTTTCACGATCCCTGCGTGGAGGGTGGGGTGACGCGTGCATCATGGCCAGGATCTCAGATCTGTGCGCAGTCGGTCCGGGAGTGGCGGTGTTGGCAAGGTGTTTCAGGATGAGGGTGCCGCCGGCGAGATGGGGTGCTCCTGCATGTACGGTTGACCACGGAATGGGTCGGCATCAGCAGAACCGATGTCCTCGCATGTACAGATGACCAGCTGCTGGCATGTTCGTGGGACTTGACAGTCACGAAACGGCCATGTAAAGATTCTTTCAGTTACGTGGTGCGTCGAGTCCGACACCCATCTGATCTCATCAGCGTTATCTCGCATTCGTGGGGAGAGAAATGAACAACAACTTGAGTCGGCGTAATGTGGTCAAGGGTGCGGCGTGGGCTGTGCCTGCAGTAACTGCCTCGACTGCGCTGCCCTCGGTAGCTGCCAGCCAGGACTGCGTGTACACGGAGGCGCATTGGGAGGAGAGCTTCGTTACCTCCGGGCTGGTGGCACAAAGGGAAGCACGCCCGGGTGCGGAAATTACCACCGGCGGTATCTATGCATCCAATTTGGATGGCGACATCATTGACCCGAGGAAGCTTGTCAAGGTTAAGAGTGATTACCCTTGGGTCTCTGAGATGATTGCCATCGCTCAGAATGGTGACGGCACTGCTGGTACTTTGCTGCATGTTAACTTCCCTGGCCCAGTCAGTTGTGTGCAGTTCTTGCTTCATGACATCGATTCACAGGGCTCAGGCAAGAGAGATCACTATCGGGATTCTGTGACCGTTACAGCTGATGGTGCACCGATCACGGCGTCGCCTCTTGAGCCAGACTTCCTGCGCGTCACTGGTAATGGAAGTAATCGTGTCAAGGTTGAGTCTCCTTTCGAGCACGAGGAGACCGACAAAACTCATGAGTGGAATATGAACCGCGACACCAAGGGGACCGTGCTCATCAAGATCAAGGGTCCGATCAATCGTTTCTCCATCCTGTACCTAAATGAGGACACTCTCGAGTATACCGACCACAATTACCAGCAGATAGCTCTTAGTACCATCCGCTGGTCGAAGGATCCCTGCGGCTGCGAGGTGTGAGAGGCATCGGGCCGACATCATTGATCGGGGATGGCCCCGGATATGAGAATTGGTGCCAGAAAGACGAGGGATGCCCTCGTCTTTCTGTCTTTGTCCTGTCGTTGCGGCTGAAGAGATTCGCTCAGTACAGGTAAAGCTCGCGCATAGCGATGATGGTTTCGCCCGCTGAGCTGGGATGTGGTTCTGCGTCTCGGCGTCACAGGGTGAGCTCACACTGCCCACTGGGCATGGATCCCCAGATCAGTCTGGACGACGCACCCTGGGCCACGCAGGGTGAGCGAGCTGTCTTCGACGTCGCAGCTTCCCCTCGCCACAGTGTGGGCTGGATCGTCAACCAGACCCGCGACCGTGACAGGAGCATCGCTTCGATTCGCCACGACGATGACACCGGGACGCCTCATGACGACGGCATCGGGGGAGATCACGGTCATCGTCGTGGCCGTCAGGCTATGAGCGACGTGGGGTGGAAGTGATGCGCGGATCCCTAGCAGAGTGCGGTACCAGTCGAGCATCCGTGCGTGTTCTGGGTCGTGACGCTCATCCCACTTCAGTCGCGCTGACCGGAAGGTCATCATGGCTTGAGGGTCTGGGATGGCCCCCTGCCACGCCATCTTCTGGAATTCTTGACGGCGTCCAGCAGTGATCAAGGGGCCAAGATCGGGGCCCAGGTCGCTGAAGAATGGGAATGGGGTTGAGGCCGCCCATTCCTCGCCCATGAAGATCATGGGAGTGAAAGGCCCCAGTAGGTACAGTGCGGCGGCTGCCGCTTGAAGATTCGGGTCGGCTCCGTTGTGGCCCAGACGGTCTCCGACGGCGCGATTGCCGATCTGATCGTGATCCTGGATGAAGCTCACGAAAGATGTAGCGTCGTAGGAAGCACTGCTGACGTCAACCGGGGCTCCCCAGTTCTGCTCCCGGAACGACGACCATCCACCGTCGTGGACGAATACCTTGGTGAAGGCCTTGGCGAGGGTTTCGGCGGTCCCGAAATCGGAGTAGTAGCCGTCGGTCTCGCCGGTGAAGAACGCGTGCAGGGAGTGGTGGATGTCGTCGTCCCACTGCATCGTCATGCCGCGCGACCCCTCCGTGACGCCGACCGGTGTGACCATGTCGGGCTGGTTGAGGTCAGACTCGGCAATGAGAGTCAGCGGACGGCCGATCTGCGTGGACCATTCGGCGACCTTCGTGGACAACTCGGCGAGGATGTGGGTCTCGGATCCGTCGACGAGGGCATGGACGGCATCCAGCCGAAGCCCGTCGACCCCGTACTCCACCAGCCACTGATGGGCATTGTCGATGACGAACTGACGGACGGGCTCGTTGCCGTCCCCGTCGAAATTCACCGCGTCGCCCCACGGGGTCGGGTGATGGTGATTGAAGTAGGGGCCGAACTCGGCCAGGTAGTTCCCCTCCGGTCCGAGGTGGTTGTAGACGACGTCGAGGATGACCCCGAGTCCCTTGGCATGGGCAGCGTCGATGAACTGCTGGAAGCTGGCCGGGCCGCCGTAGGTGTTCTGGGTGGCGTACAGATCCACCCCGTCGTATCCCCAGCCGCGAGTGCCGGGAATCTGGGCGACCGGCATGACCTCGACGGCCTCCACCCCGAGTTCGACGAGGTCGTCGAGGCGATCGATGGCGGCGGTGAAGGTGCCCTGCTCGGTGAAGGTGCCGATGTGCATCTCGTAGAGCACTCGTCCCTTGAGGTCTAAGCCGTCCCAGGGGGCTGGTTCGCGCGGGACGTACACCTGCGATGGCCCATGGACGCCTTCGGGTTGGTATCGACTGCGTGGATCCGGCAGGGGGTTACCCCCGTCCAGGACGAACTGATAGCGCTGGCCGGCCTTCACTGGTCGGGGGAGTGTCCACCAGCCCCCGGCTCGGGTCATGTTCAGGAGGTCTCCATCGAGAAGGGTCTGAACCTTCGTGACAGCGGGGGGCCCAGACCGTCAACTGATTCGTCATCACCTCTCCTCCTCGACCAGCAGCGCAACTGGCATCTCGTCCAGCAGATCGGCGAGCTTCACCATGCCTCCCTCAATCGTCTTCCCGGTGATGACATCAGTGAACGTCCCCTCGGGCAGCACGATCTGGTGGTCGGCCCAGCCGCCACGCCCCTCCAGAGCTCCAGCCAGGCGGGTGGCGACGGTGATGACCGTCGGGGGCTCATCGTCAATTCCGCGGGCGAAAGCGACCGCGTGACCGGTGGTCGTCGCGACCGGGCGGTAGCTCGCATGCTCACCACGGAAGGCGTTGGCATGGCGACGGCGAACGTCCAGGGCTCGATGGACCACCAGCAACTTCTCGGCATCCAGACGATCCTCGTCAGCCACAGCGTCAAGGCCATTGGACGCCACCACCTTGAGCAGCCGAGCTGACCGGTCATGATCGACCGGGCGACGGTTGTCCGGGTCCACCAAGGACAGATCGACGACCTCACAGCCCTGGTAGGTGTCGGGCACCCCAGGCATCGTCAACTGCACCAGAACGCGTCCAAGGATCGCCGCACGGACCGCCGTCTGAGTCGTCTCGGTGAATTCGTCGAGCGCCTCAGCCACCGACTCGTCACTCAGACAGAACTTCGCCAGATCCGTCAGCGCCGACTCGTAGTCCTCGTCGGGATGGGTCCAGGTGGTGTGGGACTTGGCCTCGCGTACCGCCTTCGTCAGGTAGGAGACCAGCCTGTCCGCACTGATCGGCTCGGAGCCAGCGGCGGTCCCGGGAAGCCGCCACGTCCCCGCCAGGGTCTGCCACAGCAAGTTGATCGTCGCCCCGTCGAGCAACTCCGAACGCTGGTCAGCGGTGACGCTCTCCAGGGCCGCAACCGTCTGCTCCCACTCGCGCGGGAACTCCGTCAGGCTGGCCAGGCGGGCGCGGACGTCGGTCGACCGCTTGGTGTCGTGGGTTGACAGGGTTGTCATCGTCGTCGGGAATTTCTCGCCCAGATTGGTCGCGAAGTCGTGGAAGTCATCGACCGAGATCCCGGCCAGTTCTGGGTCACAGCCCACCTCGTTGACCGCGGTGAAGCGGGTGTAGCGGTAGAAGGCGGTGTCCTCCTTGGCCTTGGCCATCACTGGCCCGCAGGTCTGGGCGAAACGGACCATGAACTCATCCCGGCTGCCTTGGGTCACCGGGTCACTCGAGGGCCCAAGACGACCGCACACCATGTCTACGACCAGTTCGAGGGTGCCGTGTTCCTCTTCCGGTAGCTCCAGACGGGCTAGGTCGGCAGCCGTTTCGACGACTTTCACCTGGCCAGGCCCGGGTGCCCGGCCAGGCTCCAGGTAGGCGCGGTACCGATCCATCGCGACGAGTAGCTCGGTGATGGCCCTTGTCAGCTGACGACGGGTGTGGTCGCGCAGCATGATGTCGGAGGCGCAAATGTCCATGGCAACATTGGCCAGCCGGTTGAGTTCGGTGACGAGCATGTCGTCAAGGATTTCCCGTTTGGCCTTGTCCAGCTCGGCAGAGAAGGATGCCTGCGAATCGTCGTCAGCGCAGATACGGTCGTAGAGCGTGCTCAGGGGTACCAGCCCGGCTGGGTCGATGAACAGCCCGTCAACGCGCAGCAAGGAGTCATAACCCGTTGTGCCTGCGCACGGAAGTTCGGCAGAGAGGGTCTCGGAGGGTTCCAGGATCTTCTCGACGACAACCCATGCGCCATCGGTGGCTCGTTGCAGATCCGCCAGGTATTTGCGCGGGTTGGCCAGACCGTCCGGGTGATCGATGCGGAACCCGTCGATGAGCCCGTCACGGTAGAGCTGCAGCAGTTTGGCATGGGAGGTGGCGAAAACGTCGTCATCCTCGACGCGGATAGCTGCCAGAGTGTCGACATTGAAGAAGCGGCGGTAGTTGAGCTCCTCGCTGGCGACCTTCCAGTTTGCCAGCCGGTAGCACTGCTGGTCGAGCAGTTCGGTCAGCGGCATGGACTCGGTGCCGGGACGTACCGGGAAGACATGGTCGTGATAGACGACGACGTCCTCGGGGTGGGTGGTGCCGTCCTGGTCCGGGATGTCCCGGGTCTCGACGTGGATGGTGCCGGCTGTCAGTTCCGTGCCGATGCGATCGCCGAGGATGGCCATGAGGATCGACAGGGACTTCGAGACGTCGACGTCGAACCAGGTTGCGAAGGGGGAGGAAGGGCCGTCGCGCAGCACACTCCACAGCGCCGAGTTGTGCCACAGCGGGGTCGGTACCGCCATGTGGTTCGGGACGACGTCGACGACGATGCCCAGTCCAGCCTGATGGGCCGTCTCGCAGAGTCGACGGAAGTCGTCCTCGCCACCGCATTCATGGGAGATGCGGGTGTGGTCCACGACGTCGTAGCCATGGGTGGACCCAGGTGCGGCCTGCAAAATGGGGGAGCAGAACAGATGGCTGACGCCCAGGGCGGCCAGGTGGTCGATCTGGCCGATGGCGTCAGCGAAGGTGAAGTCCTCGTTGAACTGCAGACGGTACGTGGAGGCGGGTGCGGCGGACGGGGGAGTGGAAGTCGTCACATTCCCACCTTAAAACGGCTATCCGACAGGTCGACGCCCTTCCGTGTTCTGAGCTGCGGGGTTGTTCGCCGATCACGCGAGATGTTCGGAGGCCCACAACCAGGCGCGCAACCTACTCGCTCGCTCGCGCTGGAACTCGCGAAGTTGCGGCATTCCAGCGGGGTCCGGCTTGCGGCATTCGCGTTCCGAAAGTCCCAGGACAGCGACGAGGAGGTCGACGATGGGTTCGGTGGCAGGTTCGCCATGGGTGGACGGGGCGAACTCGGCTGCGACGCGCTTCACGAGGTCGTCGGCTCGATCCCACCGCGGGGCGTCGAGGGGATCGGTGTGAATAATGTCGATGATGAGGCTGGCGGCATCGACCCATGCCGGTCCGACGACGGCGTGGGACCAGTCGACGAGGACGGCCCCCTCGCTGCGCAGCAGGACGTTGTCGGAACGAACGGCGCCATGGATGATCGTGCCGCCGGACGCGTGATGGGCAAGCCTCTCGACTCGTCCCGCAAGGTCTGGCATCCGCTCTGCCAGCCACGGATCAAGGTCAGCCGGAGGGTTGTCCATGAAGGTGTCCCACACCGACCGATAGTTCTGCAGTCGTGCGGAGAACGGTTCCCACTGCTCGTGGAAACCGGCCGTCGACTCGGCCAGACGGGACAGTGCGGCCAAGGTGGGGGTGATGCCCTCGTCGGACCAGGGCAGTTCGGGATGGGGTCCCTCAATGTCGGAGGTCACCATGCCGACCCACCCGTCCACGTCGATCTGACCCAACAACCGCGGCGCAGGGGCGGCATTGGGGAGGAAGGACAGCACGGTGGCTTCGCGACGGTTGAGGTCGGGGATGTCCGCATTGATGTCGGAATGGCTGGTCTTGACGAAGGCGTGAATGCCATTGGCGGTGACGACTCGGGAGGCAAGCCCCGGAGTGGTGCCACGGGCTTGGACGGTGTCGACGGAGACAGGGGAGCCCAGGATCTCGGCAACGCGATCGTGGACCGACTTGGGTAGTTCATCCCAGCGAACTCGTGAAGGTTTCATGGACGCCTCCTCGTGGCCTTGTTCGCAACCTTAGATCACCGCAGCATCATGACGTAGCGGTGACCACGGCGGGGAATGAGGCTCGTGTCACGTGAGGTGGCAGCATCCCTGATCAGAAACCGAAATACCACAGTGTGGGCAGAAAGTCATGAACCGGACCCTGACAAGGAGAAAAGCACGCGGGAAAACACTGCCCGCCCACTCGGATGAACCAAGGAGGCGGGCTGTCCGCGGAGGATACGAGATTCGAACTCGTGAGGGCGTGAACCCAACCCGCTTTCCAAGCGAGCGCCATAGGCCTCTAGGCGAATCCTCCGCAGAGTAACATACATGGACTTCGCGCGCGGCGCCAATCCGGGGAGCGGGGTGGCCCTAGTAGTGAGAGTCACGGCCTCGAAGCCGATCAATCTGGCGACGGTCCTTCTTGGTGGGTCGTCCAGCTCCACGGTCACGACGAGCGAGGGGAGCGGACAGGTAGGCGGGCCGAGGAACTGACAGGTCTTCGTAGGCCTCGACGGCCAGCTTCGCGCCGACGCGCTTCGAGATCGGGTCAACGACCTTGAGCACCCGATCCCATCCTGGGGTGCGGATCGTGACGACGTCACCGGGCTTGACGTCATGGGAAGGCTTGACCGGATCGCCGTTGAGACGGATGTGTCCTCCTTTGACGGCGTCGGTGGCCAGCGACCTCGACTTGTACGCGCGCACCGACCACAGCCAGACGTCGATCCTCGTCATGATGCCTCCTTGTGCTCCGATACCGTCGTTGCCCAGGGCCGGGGTCCTCGTCGGGAGATCTGGGTGGAAAAGGTGGTGGCAATGCTATGACCCGTCATCGGTCCTTGCAGCCGGTGCCGTCCGACGCGATCCCACCACACCGTGGGCTACGGTTCGGAGCCGGAGCCAGTTGTCCCTGCAGCCAGTCGTTGGTTAGACTTGAACTTGGTTCCTCGTGCGGCGGCACCTGACTGAACTCCCCCAGGACCGAGAGGTAGCAAGGGTAGGTTGGCTCTACCGGGTGCGCGGGGAGCCCTTTTCATGTCCGCGGCAGCCGCGCCCCCGTCAGGCATTCGTCAATGCCCGGAAGGAGGGTCGTCATGAACGATCAGCAACGCATCATCACGACCGACCGAGCCGGCTCCATTTGGGCAGGCATCACCTGGTGCTCGCTACTGCTGTTCATCGTTGCGGGCATCGTGGGGATGATGGCCCAGACGATGCTGCCGGCCAATCTCGGTTACCCCCAACTCCACGACAGCGGGGTCCCGGCATGGCTGACCTGGACGGTTATCGGGCTGGACATCGTCGCCTTCTTCATCCCTCCGCTGGTGACGACCTCGTGCGGCCGCAAGGCCAAGCGGTTGGGGCATCCGGTGCGCTCTGCGGTGCAGATCGCGTGGACCACCTTCGCCGTCGTCACGGTCATCAGCCTCCTGCTGGTCTTCTTCGGCTGAGGCTGTTCCACGCAGAGCTCGTCGGACTGATGAGACTGTGTCGCGGTCGTCAACTAGGGTTCTTCCCGTGGATGAGAGGGTGCCTGAGCCGGGCATGGAGGACGAGGTCGTCGAGCCTGAGGCCTTCGAACAGGACGGTCCGGATCTTTTCGGCGACGAGGAGCCGCCGCGCCCCGTCATGCCCCCTGACGAAGCCACCCCTGACGACGACCTTCCCCCGGATTCGCGTGATCCGGGTCTGCTGGACGGTCCTGAGACTCCCGACGAGCCCGACGGTCTGGAGACCGACGAGGACGAGAGTGACGTCGACGATGCCGACACCATCGAACGGATTCAGGAGTTGACCGTGGAGGACCCCGACATCGACATCCCCGACAGCCGTCCTGACGACGATCCGCTCGAACCTCCGTTGGCCCTCTATCGACGTTACCGTCCGGAGACCTTCGACGAGGTCATCGGTGAGGACCATGTCATCGAGCCGCTCAAGCGGGCCATCCTCAACAACCGCGTCAACCACGCCTACCTCTTCTCCGGGCCGCGCGGCTGCGGCAAGACGACGACCGCCCGCATTCTGGCCCGAGCGCTCAACTGCGAGCAGGGCCCCACGCCAACCCCGTGCGGGAAGTGCCAGTCATGCCGCGACCTGGCCTGTGGCGGCCCCGGATCGATCGACGTCATCGAGATTGACGCGGCCTCCCACGGCGGCGTCGACGACGCCCGTGATCTGCGTGAGCGGGCCTTCTTCGCCCCGGTGCACTCGCGGTACAAGATCTACATCATCGACGAGGCCCACATGGTCACCCCTCAGGGCTTCAACGCCCTGCTGAAACTCGTCGAGGAGCCCCCGCCGCACGTCAAGTTCATCTTCGCGACGACCGAGCCGGAGAAGGTCATCGGGACGATTCGTTCCCGGACCCACCACTATCCCTTCCGCCTGGTGCCGCCGAAGGTCCTCGTCGATTACTTGGCTGAGCTGTGCGTTAAGGAGGGGATCGACGTCGACCACGCCGTCCTGCCCCTCGTGGTGCGCGCTGGTGGCGGATCGGTGCGAGACAGCCTGTCGGTGCTGGATCAGTTACTCGGCGGCGCCGCCGATGGCCACGTCAGCTATGAGCAGGCGGCAGCCCTGCTCGGTTACACCCCCGAAGCCCTCCTCGACGAGATCGTTGACGCCTTCGCAGCCGGGGACGCCCACGAGGTCTTCGCCACCATTGACAAGATCATCGAGGTGGGGCAAGATCCGCGCCGCTTTGCCGAGGACCTGCTGCGCCGGATGCGTGATCTCGTCATCATCTCGGCCGTCCCAGACGCATGCCGGACCGGCCTCATCGACGTCTCTCCTGAGCAGGCCACCCGGTTGACCCACCAGGTAGCCGGCTTCGGTGCCGGCGAGCTCACCCGTGCCGCGGAGGTTCTGGCCACCGGACTGACGAACATGCGCGGCACCACTGCTCCCAGGCTTCACCTGGAGCTGATGTGCTCGCGGATCCTGCTCCCTGCGGCTGACACCGGGGGCCGCGGCATCCATGCCCGTCTGGAGCGCTTGGAGCGCAGGATCGGCGTCTCGGGTCCTGTGGACGAGGCCGACCGCGTCGAGAGCCCTACCGCCAGCCAGCCTGTCTCCCGCCCTGCCGAACGTCCTCAGCAGTTCGGACCTCCCCAGCAGTCGGTCGCGCCTCGTGGCGGTTCCCAGCCGGCACAGCGTCCATCCGGGCGCCCGCGCCCCAGCCGTAGGGATTACCAACCCGGCAACGAACCGGGCGGTCAGCCATACCCCGCCCAGAATGGCCCCCAAGGTCATGCCCAGGGACCGCAGGGGACGGCTGATGGCGGCCCGGCGACCGAACAGCGCCAACAGCCCAAGCCTCAGGAACAGCAGACCTCTGACCAGACCCGCCGTGATCGTCCCTCCCCGGCTGCGCCGCAGCAACCCTCTGGGAACGAGAGTGATCGTGCCGAGGGTGCCATCGACATCACGGCCTTGCGTCGCGAGTGGCCGCAGGTGCTTGAGGCCGTGAAGGACGGCGGACGTGTCGCGTGGATGGTCCTCAGCAGCTACGCCCAGGTACTGGAGGTCCACGGGAACCAAGCCACCCTGGGGTTCTCCAACCCTGGAGCGCGGGAACGGTTCGCCAACGGCAACTACCCCAAGATCCTCCACGACGCCGTCGTCAAGGTGCTGGGAGCGGACCTGACCTTCACCGCAGTGATCGGGGAACCTCCGGCGGCGGTACGTCCTCAGTTTCATGAGGAACCGGGTGCCCAGGAACCCCCGACGGAGGATTCCTGGGCTCCGGAACCTCCCGATCATGGGGTCACCCGTGAGAGTCCGACACATCATGGCCCGGGACGGGGTGACGGTCAGCCGGACCCTACTCGTCCCGGTCGGGCTTCCCAGGACCGACCGGGTGACCGTCAGTCGAGTTTCGTTGATGCCTCGGAGGAGCCCTCGAACTCGCCGATCGACAGTTCCCATCCCACCGACTCGGGTGACGACAACTCGGCCCCGGGTTCCATCGCCGAGGATCAGTCCGGGGACGTCCGCGATGAGATCGTCGGGTCCGGCCCGGTGGCTGGCGCTCCCGACCCCGATAGTGGCGAGGCTGCCGATCCCGAGCCCGACCTGGTGCCCGCCGAGGATCACGTCGAGGCAGCGCAGGGCGGTGAGTCCCATGACGCAGGCCGGGAGCAGAACACCTCCACGGCATCCTCACAGGACGCTGCAGTGCAGGCGTCCCACAGCCTCACCCACCGCTGGAGTGAGCGTGCCAAGGGAAGTGTGCGCCCCCTCGAGACAGCTCATCATCGTCCAGCTCAGATCGAGGAGCCTCCTGAGGAGGATGGCGTGTGGGACGACACCGTCCTGGAGGAGTCCAACGAGAGCCCGGTGGACCTCATCATGCGTGAGCTGGGCGGGATCGTCATCGACACCTCGGACGACCGTGACTCAGCTGCCAGGTGATTGCGCTCACGGCACGTACTGACTCGCGAACTCGTCGTCATCAGCGGCTACTGTGGTTGGCGACACCAGGCCGCCCCACCGACGAGGACCAGGGGCCACACACATGGGAGACATCATGACCACTGGAGGATTCGACCTCAGCGGAATCGACATGGGCGCCTTGCTCGCCCAGGCCCAGTCCGTCCAGGGCCAGCTCGAGGCGGCCCAGAACCAGCTCGCGGAGAGCAGCTTCGAGGGTACTGCCGGCGGCGGACTTGTCCGTGCCACCGTCACCGGAACCGGTGATCTCGATGCTCTGACGATCGCTCCCGAGGCCCTCGAGGGCACCGATGCCGAGACCCTCGCCGATCTCGTCGTGGCTGCCGTCAAGGACGCCACCGAGCAGGCCCACGCCATGCAGCAGTCCCTCATGCCACAGATGCCGGGCCTCGGGCTCTGATCCACCCCCACACGTCAGACAGGAGAATTGATGTACGACGGTCCGCTGCAGGAACTCATTGACGCCCTTTCCCGGCTGCCCGGGATCGGGCCGAAGGGTGCACAGCGGATCGCCTTCCACATCCTCGACGCCCCGGCAGAGGAGGTCAACGAATTGGCCGACGCCCTGCGCGAGGTCAAAGAGAAGGCCAAGTTCTGCAAGATCTGCTTCAACGTCTCCTCCGACGAGGTGTGCCAGTACTGCCGCGACCCGCGTCGGGACCGGTCAATGATCTGCGTCGTCGAGGAGTCCAAGGACGTCATCGCCGTGGAGCGCACCCGGCAGTTCCGTGGCCTTTATCACGTCCTGGGTGGGGCCATCTCCCCGCTGGACGGCAAGGGTCCTGCTGATCTTCACATCCGCGAGCTGTGCCAGCGTCTGGCCGACGAGGCGGTGACCGAGGTCATCCTGGCCACGAACCCGAACCTCGAGGGGGAGGCGACGGCGACCTACCTGTCCCGTCTCATCAGCCCCATGGGCGTGACGGTGTCGCGTCTGGCCTCCGGTCTGCCCGTCGGTGGCGACCTGGAGTACGCCGATGAGGTGACCTTGGGGCGCGCTTTCGAGGGGCGTCTCCACGTCGGTGTCGGCGCCTGATCTGCCCTGTGTCTCACTATGTGGTCAAAAACCGATGATTCCTTGACTGGTGGATATCGCGTATGCGAATCTTGGCCAAGATTCCACCACGGCACCCGGAGGTCACATGTCCATAAGGTTCGCCATCCTCGCATTGCTGGCTGAGAAGCCCCGTCATGGGTATGAGATCAAAAATGAGTTTGATCGCCGCACAAATCACACCTGGCCCCTAAATATTGGACAGGTTTACACAACGTTGGACCGCCTCGAGCGTGACCGTCTGTGCTTCCGGGGCGACGAGACCCCCGATGGTCGGGTCATCGCCACCATCACCCCCGAGGGCCGCGAAGAGGTGCGCAAGTGGTTCGCCACCCCGATCACCCCGGCGAATCCGCCGCGCAACGAGCTGGCCATCAAGATTGCCCTTGCGGCCACCTCGAAGGAAGTTGACGTCGCTGCCCTCATCCAGGATCAGCGCCGCGCCACCATGCACCAGTTGCAGGAATACCGTCAGGCCCGCCGTGGTGTCGCCGAGGAAGACCTCGCCGGTCAGCTCCTCGTTGAGGGAATGATCTTCGTCGCCGAGGCCGAGATCCGCTGGCTCGACCACTGTGAGTCCAAGGCCATCCAGACCTCTCGCCGTCGCCGTGACGAGTCCGTGACGGAGGAGTCCAAGGTCACCCAGGAGGCCTGAACCGCATGATGTCGACCCCGCCGCGTGCCGCTGGCGAGATCACTCGTCCGACGCCTCGTACCGTCCTGTCCCTGGACCACGTGAGTCGCTCCTTCGGTGATGGCGAGCGACGGGTCGACGCCATCAAAGACGTCAGTCTGGGCGTCAATCCCGGTATCTTCGCAGCCGTCATGGGACCATCAGGTTCGGGCAAGTCCACCCTGCTCGGCCTCGCCGGAGGGCTGGATCAGCCCACCTCCGGCACGGTCTCCGTGTGCGGAGAGCCGCTGGGGGGCATGTCCCGTGACGACCTGGCACGAGTCCGACGCCGTCAGCTCGGCTTCGTCTTCCAGGACTACAACCTCGTCCCCACCCTCACCGCGGTCGAGAACGTCTCCCTGCCCCTTGAACTCGACGGGGTCTCCGCCAAGCGGGCCCGCAATGCGGCTGAGATCGCCCTGGAACGTGTCGGTCTGCCCGGACTTGCCGATCGTCACATTGAGAAGATGTCGGGGGGACAACGTCAGCGGGTCGCCATCGCGCGCGGCATCGTCGGGGACCGCCGGGTCCTCCTCGCCGACGAGCCCACCGGTGCCCTTGATTCTGCGACGGGTGACGACATCATGACCCTTATCCGGGCACTTGCTGACGAGGGGGTTGCCGTCGTCCTGGTGACCCATGAGGCACGCCACGCAGCCTGGGCAGACCGCGTGGTCTTCCTGCGTGACGGCAAGATTGTCGACGAGTCCCAGGTCGTCAGCGACCCCATGGAACTCCTCAGCGACAACCCGAAGCGCGGGGAGTGGTGATGGGATCCGGGAACACCCCCGACAGCCCTTACGGCGGTGCCGTCGTCCGACTCTCCGGAGAGGCTGTCGCACGTGGACGATCCCACCGCCGGCTCATCACCCGGCTGGCTGCCCGGGACATCCGCAGACACAAGGCGCGTTCCCTGCTCATCGTGCTGCTGATAGCTCTGCCCGTGGCCATCATGTCCGGGCTGGGCACGATCCTCGACGCCGACGGAACCACTACGGACAGTGAGACCGTCTCGAAGTATGGCGATGCCGACATGCTCATCATGCCGATTGAGGACTGGGATGGTCACTGCTCCCAGGACAGTCCGGATTTCGCTTACTGCGACATCCAGGGATCGCCGACTCCCGAGCTGCGCGCTCGCCAGCGGCAGGCCATGGAGAACCTCCACGTCGCGGGTCACGAGCTGTATCCGCTGCGGGTCAGGACTGTTGACGTGGCATGGCGATCCGCCACCCTCGAGGGCGCCGTCAAGGGGATTGACCTGACAGCCGTGCGCCCTGATCGTATGGAACTCCCGAGTGGACCGATGCCTCGTGGCAACAATGTCTGGGCCTCCGGAAGCGCTGCAAAGAAGTATGGCTGGTCAACCGGCTCACACGTCACCATCGACGGCCGTCAACGCACCATCACAGGGCTGACGCGAGAGCGGTCGTCCAGCTACGAACCGACTTTCTGGGTGGGCCCCGAGGACCCACTCGTCAGGAATGGGGCTCTCACCTATTACGTCAAGGGCCCGCAGCTCGCCAAGGAACAGATCGCGAAACTCAACGCGTCGGGTCTGGGGGTCGAGGAGCGGCAACTCGACAGTGCTTCTGACAATGCCGGTGTCGTCGCGGGCCAAATGTTCGCCCTGGTTCTGGCCGCTGTCGTTCTCTCCTCGGTCGTCACCGCCACCATCGCCTCCGCCGCCTTCTCCATCGGGGCTCGCCAGCAGCGGCGCATGCTCGCTCTGCTGGGAACCACGGGTGCCGCCCGCCGGGACCTCATGGGTGTGATGATCGGCCAAGGACTGTTGCTCGGCTCGACCGGCGCGGTGCTAGGAGTGGTGCTCGGCATCGGAGCGGCCAATGTCTTCGTGGTCATCGGACGTCGCGCCAATCCCGGATACCTCCTGACCTACAGTGTCAACTGGGAGTACGCCATCGTCGGTCTGGTCATCGGTCTGTTGGCGGCGGTGGTCGCATGTTGGCTCCCGGCGCGGGAGGTGGCTCGCCAGGACGTCCTCATGGGGGTTCGACACGCTGAGGCAGCGGCCTCACCAGTGCGTCGTCCCATGGCAGCCATCGTCGTGGCGATCATCGGGGCACTCGTCGGGATCGGGTGGGTCGTCCTCGACCGTGTCAACACGTCCGACCCCTACGACGTCGTTCCTCTCAACATCGGCATTGTCGTCACCATCGTCATCTTGTACCTGGCTGCCGTCCTGGCTCTGCCATGGCTCGTCAACAAAGCGTCCATACCACCGTCGTCGCGGCTGGCGATCCGCTTTGCGCTGCGCGATCTCAACCGGAACCGGGGGAGAGCAGTCGCGGGAGCCGCGGCGTCCATGGCCATCACCGTCTTGGCCGGTGTCTTCGTGACCCTGGCGGATGGCAGCGCGATACAGGATCGAAACAGCTACCAGCCCAGCTACGCCGCCAACGTGGCGAGGTTGACCGGGGATGACGGTCACGACCACTTTGCTTCTGAAAAACGCATGAGCAAGGAGGTCGAGCAGGTTGAGGCAGTCTTTGGGCCATCCGTGAAGTACCAGCGTGCGCTGGAACCCGTCACCTGCGACAAGGACGGACAGAACTGCAGGAACGGTCTCAGTGTGGATGCGCCGAGTTCTGCTCCTCGTGACAACGAGATGGCGCGCAGCCTGTCCGTCCCCTCGGCGGTCATTGACGATGGCACCCTCTACGAGCTACTGACCGGTCAGAAGGCAGATGGCAAGGTCATGAAGGCCCTTGACAAGGGCATCATCCTCTTCCAGCCCGATGCACGGGGACGATCCCAGGTATCAGTCTTCCGGGACGACGAACCGAATGGGTCTCATGAGCTCGAGGTGACGGCGATCAAGGCCCCTGATAGCTCTCTCGGTCTCCAAATGCCAGCCCTCATCGGGCGCAACACCGCTGCCAAGGCGCTGGGAGTCAGCCCCGACGCCATGAAGACCCAGACGACGGACATGTGGCTTCGTCTGCCACACCCCCCGACCTCGGAAGGGGGAGACCGTCTGCAGAACTCCCTCATGGACATCACCGGAAGCACCTCCGACTTCCAGTGGGAAGAGGGATTCTCGGACTTCTCGGGAACCGTCGTGCGCTGGGCGGCGATCATTGGGGCACTCCTGGCCACCTTCGTGGGTGCCGTGGTACTTGCCCTGACCTTGTCGGACTCGAGCGTCTCGCGTACTGCCATCGCATCGGTGGGAGCATCCACCGCGACGTTGCGACGCATGGTTGCGGCTCAGGCCTTCGTCACGACAGGTATCGGCCAGGTGCTCGGATTAATCGTGGGATTCGTGCCCGTCGTCATCATGATTGGGTGTGCCGACACGATGCAGCCTGTTCCGTGGCCAGTTGGCTGGCTGGCACTCATCGTGGTCGCCCCGCCGGTACTGCTGGCCATCGTGGCCAGGTGGTGTGTCCCGGTGCCCAAGGCCCGGATGCCCCGGGTGGACTGACGACGGCACCCGCGGGGGCGCGCTACCGCGCCCAGGTTCCCGTCATGGACGGGTCGTTGTCGGGATTGTTGAGGGCCGGATGATGCGGATCAGCCGGGGGCTGGGACCGACGACGGCGCCGCTCGCGCGGGACGGCCTGGCCAGCACCCCAGGAGGCCAGGGTCGCCAGCCGGGAGCGCAGATCCTTCGGCAAGGTGAACGGGCGAGCGATGAGGGCTCCGAAGCTGCCGCCCACGGCCAGCGCCACTCCCACCAGCAGGGCCTCCAGGAAGAGGGTCCAGCCGTCGCCCGTGGCGACGCCGGTCCCGTTCTGGGCGTTGACGATCATGTACAGCGCTCGGTACATCATGACGCCAGGCATCAGGGGGACGATGGCGATCGTCACCAGACCGAGTTGCGGCACCCTCCAACGTCGGGCACCCAGGGCGGCGATGATGCCAGCGACCATGGCGCCGAGTCCCGAGGCAGCAGACACCGATCCCGTCAGCTGCATGCCAATGATGTAGCCGCCCCACGCGGCAGCTCCCAGTACCGCGCAGATGGCCAGGGTGCGGTAACCAGCGTGGGAGGAGATACCGAAGGTGACGGCGATGACAGCTGCGCAGACCATCTGCAGGATGGGATCGGTCGAGAATCCCAGGGATGGCGAGATGTATCCCGGTACGCCTAGTCGCAGTCCGACCCACATGACGGTGATGACACCGAGGATGATCCCGCCGGTCTGCACGAACCCCTCCAGGAATCGTCCCGAACTGGTGACGACGTAGCCATCGAGAGCGTCCTGGGAAGCAGCGACGAAGGAACCTCCCGCCAGCAGGGAGACCATTCCGGATGCGACGATGAGAGAGGGGGACAGCGGAATGGTGTGGTGGGAGGCCGCCATGTACACCATGACGAGCAGGGCGAAAGCAGTGGCGATGCCCGCGCCGGCAGCTTGGGTGAAGAAGTTGGTGATCCTCCTGCGCGCCATGGCCTGCACGGTGGCGTCGACGATGCACGTGGAGAAGAAGCTCAGTACACCGTCCATCGGGGCGCCACCGAAGAGAGTCGACAACCCGGCCCCCATGAGGCCCACATTCAGGGTGACGAACCACTGCCGGTACAGACGCGGGCTGCGGGTGATGGCGGCAAGGCGATCAGCGGCCTCCTCCAGCCCAACGGTCCTGGCGCAGATGTCGTCGACGAGGAGTTGGAGCTCACCGAGACGCTGGTAGTCGTTGCTGCGGGAGCGCACGACCCGCAGCGCGGTGATGGGGTCCTCCTCCAGGCCGCGATGCTGGGTGACGATGACGGAGGTGTTGGTGATGTCGATGTGAACCGTCACCCCGTAGGTCGCGGTGATGCGCAGGGCCATCGCGATGGCCTCCGAGACCGAACCTCCGACCGAGATCGCCATGACGGAGACCCTCGTCACGAGATCGACGACCCGTCGAGCCTGCCGCGTCGCCATGTCGGAGTTGCCCGGGTTGAGGGCGAGGGTGGTCTCCATCGGGGTCGCGGCTCGAAAGAACCGCTCCAGGGGGACGCGACGGGCACGGTGAACTTTGGGAGGCCCGGATCGACGGCTCTGCGGAGCGGTCGTCTCCGGCGAGGTCGTCGCCGACGGCGGCAGGGTCCACGACGTCGAGGCGGTGCGCACCGGGCCGAGCCGGGTCGGGCTGTCATCCTCGGCCGGAGGTTCCGGCGGAGTCGGATGGGTTTGGGACGTCGGCTGAGCGGATGCCTGGCCGGGGCGGAAGATGCGAGCGTCGATACCGTCAGCGGTGAGCGGGATGGGCTCGTCCCCGTGCCAACGACGAGACGACGCGGACCCGCTACGAGCGCCCTCCTGCTTCCTCGCCATCGGCCAGTACCCCCTCCGCACAAAGCGCCCCGCAGAAACCATTGTGATGGTCCCCACCGACGGTACCCAAACCGTGCGGGTGACCGGGCGGGTTCAGCACGGGCAGATAGGGTTGGGAATGTGCTCATCGCCACTGATCTCGACGGAACATTCTTACGCCCGGACGCCACCGTTTCTGCCCGGAATCTCGCGGCTCTCGAGGCTGCCGAAGCAGCCGGGGTCCACGTCGTCCCGGTGACGGGGCGAGCCATCGGCGGGCTACGAATCCTCGGTCCGGTTTTCCGTCAGTACGCCTTGGTCAGCAACGGTGCCGTTGGGGTGGACCTGTCCACCGGTGCGACCCTCTTCACCAAGACGATGTCGGCCTCGACCGTCAGGGCTTACGTCGATCGGCTCACCGCCGAGATCCCGGGTACAGTCTTCTGCGCGGAGATCGGGGACTCCTCAGTCTTCCTCGTTGAGGACGGGTATGACGACATCGTCCCGCCGTTCGAGTCCAAGAACGACCCCGCTGAGCATGTCCTCGTCAGTCGCGACGAACTGTGTTCCACCGAGGCCGTCAAGCTCATGATCGTGCACCCGAGCGTCCCCGCAGCCGAGGTCTACGAGCGGTCCAGGCTTCTCGACGCCCCCGGAGTCCACTCCACCTGGGCGGGATTCACGGTGACCGAGGCCGGACCCGCCGGCGTCACCAAGGCCAGTGGCCTGGAGCACATCTGCAAGGTCCTCGGACAGGACCGCGCCGACGTCGTCGCCCTGGGTGATGGTGCCAACGATGTCGAAATGCTGCAGTGGGCTGGAACTTCCTACGCGATGGGTGGTGCGAAGCCGGAGGCCGTCGCCGTTGCCGATCTGCGGGCACCGTCGTGCGTCGAAGACGGATTCGCCGTTGTCGTCGAGAAGATCTTGGCATCCCGATAATCTCGCAGTGTGTTGATCGCGACAGATCTCGACGGGACCCTGCTGACCCCTGAGGGCACCATCAGCCCTCGTACCCGTGATGCCATCCGTGCTGCCGAGAGGGTCGGGGTGCCGGTGGTGCCGGTCACCGCCCGGCAGATCTACGGCATTGAGAAATGGCGGGACGACCTGGGCCGGTGGGCGCTGTGTTCCAACGGCGCCATTTGCTGGGATCTCCAGGCCCACACGGTGCTCTTCCGCCAGCTGATGTCGGCTGCCGTGGCGAATGAGTTCGCCCACCGTCTCCTTGCTTCTGCTCCCGGCATCCGCTTCTTGACGATTAAGGACGACGGTCTCACCTTTGCCTCCCAGCGTGGTTACGCAGGGTTGACGACCTTCGCCGACCACTCTCGCGACCCCTCGGATATGCCGGCCCTGGACCTCGACGAGGTCCTCGACGGGGACTGCCTCAAGATGGTGGCTCGTCACCCCAGCCTGCCCATTGAGGAGCTCGCTGCCCGTGCCGCCGGTGTCGGGATGACCGACGAGGTCCACGTCACCACCTCCGGCAAGCCGATGCTGGAGATAAGTGCTAAGGGGGTCACCAAGGACTCTGGTCTGGCGATGCTGTGCGATCACCTGGGAATCGATCAGCGCGACACCGTCGCCTTCGGGGATGGGGCCAACGACGTCGAGATGTTGGAGTGGGCAGGGGACTCCTACGCGATGGCCAATGCGGTGCCGTTGGCGGTCGAAGCGGCCCGCCACCGGGCGCCGTCGAACGCCGAGGACGGGGTTGCCAAGGTCGTCGAGGAGTTGCTGGCGGTGAGAGAACAGGGTGACGAACGATTCGACGCTCGTAATGGCAGTTGGCGAGCGTAATCCTGAGTTTTGGGCCGGTGATCTCGACGGCGGTGTCGGGGATCGGGTTCTTGCCCTTTTTCTTGGGGCAGCCACATACCCGGTTGCGTGCCTTTTCGTCATGGCTTCTGTCCGTGCTGGCATCGGCAGTCTCACCCCACCACCACCGGCTCTCCGCCGTGACTGACCTACACCGTTTCGCGGGGAAAATGAGGTGAGGCACGGTCCCTCGTACGCGGGAACCCATGAGTGTCGTCACCGTCTTGACTGCAACCAATGTCTGCGAATACGCTCGCCTAGCGATGATCCGCCGAGGGGTGGCGGGCACTAGGCTACGAGGGCTAGCTGTATGAAGAATCGAACGGTTGCAGGCGTGACAATAGCGGCCACTTGTCTCGGCGTAATTGGGTGCGCTACGGCATGGGCAGAAACTCCAGATGGGGCTAAGAACACGTACATCTCCAACTGGGCGGTGGGACATGAATCGTCTAAGTGGAATGATCCTAACCGGCATGACGGCAGGACTAGCCTCTCGCACTACACGAAGTGTTCGCCCGCGCCCGATAGTGCCGGTGTGATTCCTAAAACCGCAACGTACAATCTGCGTCAGGTAAGGGACTTTAGACCAGATGTAAAATTCGGTGACAAGGCGCTGTCGTGCGCGAAGACAGGTTCCGCTTACTATGGGCGCCTGCCTGCCGGAACTTACAGATTCCGGCTAGTTGGCCTGACGGGGGGATCTACTACGTGGTTGAAGCTTTCTGTTCGTGATTTCCGGATCCGATGGTGACCCGGACCCTACAGCTTGAAGGGGTTCATTTCTCCTATCCGCGACGCAGATCCCGGCTTTTTACTGAACTGAACTTGATTCTGGGTGATATGGGGCCGACGGTTCTCTTGGGCCTTAATGGAGCGGGGAAGACCACCCTGCTGCGGTTATGTGCGGGCGAACTTCGGCCCTCTGCGGGGTTAATTGCTGTGGATGGAGGCAAGGATCCCCGCTCTGTTGTGTCTCTGATGCCCCAGCAGATCAGGCCAATTCCTGGATTCCGGGTGGTTGAACAAGTCGCATATTCAGCTTGGCTTGGCGGGTGTAGTTCATCCCAGAGCGAGAAGCGGGCAGTTATGGCGCTAGAGGCAGTCCAATTGGAAGACCACCTTAAGGACAAGCCCAATCAGTTGTCCGGAGGACAGCTGCGTCGAGTTGGTCTGGCTCAAGCTCTGGTAGGCGGACAGCCGATTGTTTTGCTCGATGAGCCGACCGCTGGCCTTGATCCAGCGCAGAAGCACGTATTTCGGAATCTGCTCACGGAACTCGGCGCTACTCGTAGTTTTGTGGTGTCCACTCACGACACTTCCGACATTGACTCAATGTACAACAGGGTCGTGATATTGCATGAGGGGCATATTGTCTACGACGGATCGACCGATGAGTTCCTGATGCATGGTGCGGGATCTTCTCATGCAGCAGAGGCGGCATTTCTCGATGTCGTGGGTGCATCGGAGCAGGCATCATGACGTGGCGTCTCCTGCTCCGGCGATCTTATGGTGTGCGTCTTTTGCCGGTAATGCTGCTCATGTGGTGCTATGGAGCATTTGGGAATCCTCAGGCACACTCAACTATTGAGCGAGCTTCCAGCACACTTTACGCATTCATGATGGTTGCGGGGCCCGTCGCACTGAGCACTTGCTTGGAACTTCGGAGATTTACCGAAGGCCAGATTCTAAAGAGATTATCCAAGCGGTCTCGGTTGAGAATTGTGGCGCCGTGGTGGGCAATTGCTGTTCTTCCCTCCGCAATGGCTGTAGGTGTTTCAGTTCTGCTTTCAGGATCTGGGGATCAAATTGTAAGAATGTCATTGATTGGTGTTGTCTGGATGCTCGCGTGGGGTGTCTTTGGTGCCGTGATTGGAGTGTCATGGCCATTGGCATTGGCAGCACCGACAGCTCTTGGGATCCCATTTGTGCTCGTTTTGTATGGCCCGGCCGTATCGGTACTGGAATTGAGGTATCTGGTTGGCTATTACATGAGCTGCTGCAATGTGGGGGAGATGCTAGATCCGCGAGTCCTTGTGGCCGGTATGACGATGGCATGCGGCGTTCTTGTCGTGTCGATGATGGCGCTCATTGCGGGTAGAGAGCGCCGTCATCCAAATGCCATCGTGACCGTGGTCTTGATTATCGGGCTGGTCTCAACAGTGTTAATTGGGTTCCGTGAGGTGGAGGGTGTGGGTGCTCTCCCTGCCGTGCCTCGAACTGGAACACAGACGTGTTTGAAGGATCCCACGGTGTGTACCTGGGGGCCGCAGGACCTCCAACTCCTGGGTCCCATAGTGCAGAAGGCAGATGCTGCGTGGAGGGCTAACGGGATTCATGTTCCAAGGGAATATCGGCAGGGCACTGGACAATCGACTCAAACAACCGTTTGGTGGTCGGCGTCAGCAGAGAATGCGTCTGGATCGGCAGGACCCGCACTGTCAGCAGTCGCAGATGGCATGGCTGTTGCTCCATGCCAAGCTCGTAAAGACCAAGTGGAGATCTGGGTGGAAGATGTCCAGGAGCGTGTTGTCGCTTGGTTGGTGGAACATTCCGGCATCGAGGCGCGAGACGCGACATTGTCCCCAGAGACTCGTGAGTGGTTGAAATCCATCGATCGATTGCCGATCGAGAAACAGGCCAGCATTATTGAACAAGATCGAGCCCGGCTTCGGACATGTTGAGCCGTAATGTGGTGCTGGGCTGGAGGGCATGGGCGCGAAATCGGTCCCTGTTATCTTTGCTTGCAGCTACTGTGGTTTGTTGTGTCCTCATCGGGCTCACTTCCGAGGTCATGGTCACGATCCCCCCGTTTTTGACCGGGAGCGGTGTTGACGTTCCTAATGCCGCCGTAGTTCCCTTGTGCGTGGTCATCGTGCAAGGTTGGTGTCTTTCGCGGCGTGACACGCGGCTGGAAGTAGGATCGGGGCGGCGGACTGCACTTGCCGATTGCCTCTTGTCAATGACGTCGGCCGTGCTTCTTGGAACCGTGGCATATGTGGGAGATCTTCCCGTCGGAATGGTTGCCACGCGAAATATTGTCGGATTGTCTGGGGTGACCCTTTTCGCCAACGCACTTGGTGTCAAGAGGCTGTCAGCCCTACCTGCCACTATCTGGGTCCTCATGAGTCTTGTGGCGGGGAGCACCACGAGTCTCGAAGCTCTGTGGTCTTGGCCGGTGAAGGATCGCACAGATGCATTGTCTGCAGTGTTCTCAGGGACCCTTTGCCTTCTGGGGATCTCTACTTCGCTGGTGAGGTCTCGCCATGTGGTGTAGCCGTGGGTGATCCGCTTGGACGGGGCCAACTGGCCGGTATGGGCAGGTAGGGTTCCTCCGGGGTCCGTGGCTGACTCTGAAACCTGCGTGCCACCGGCGTTTGTGGTACGACGCCTCGATCACGTGTCTACGTGCGGGCAGGCGGATATCCCGGGTGTGTGGCATTTCGGTACATGATGGTCGTTCGTGGCGTCGGTGGTGGCAAAGACGCCGTGGAGCGACGTCATTGCCACCGTGCCCGGAGACCCGCCACAATTCTCTCCAGTTGGAGTAAGATGCTTGCGACCGCAAGGCAGTGATGGGGCGATCACCTCGGAGTCGCCGGAAGAACGGGTACGTGCACACACCACCTCAGTAGAACCGGCAGCGATCGACGAACCGAGAGGCCGACGTCGTCGACGTCGCGCAAGGAGGGTGGTACCGCGGGTACCCGGAGAATCCGGTGTGCTCGTCCCTCGGAGACCCGAGACGAAGGATCCACCCGCCGCGATGACCGATGTGAACTCAGTCCGCCCTGACAACTGCCGGCAGTACAACAGCGTGCCGCCGCAGATTGACCTTCCCGCGATGGACCACGAGATCATGGATCTGTGGGCCCGGGAACACACTTTCGAGAAGACCCTGGAGGCCACTAAGGACGGCCAGCCGTGGACCTTCTTCGAGGGTCCGCCGACCGCCAACGGTCAGCCTGGTACTCACCACGTCGAGGCTCGCGTCTTCAAGGACGTCTTCCCCCGCTTCAAGACCATGCAGGGATTCCGCGTCGACCGCAAGGCCGGCTGGGACTGCCACGGCCTGCCTGTCGAGCTGGCCGTCGAGAAGGAGCTGGGGTTCTCCGGCAAGCCCGACATCGAGAAGTACGGCGTCGAGCCCTTCAACGCCAAGTGCCGTGAATCCGTCACCCGCCACGTCGACGCTTTCAGCGAGCTCACCGAGCGAATGGGCTACTGGGTCAACATGGATGAGGCGTACTGGACGATGAACCCGTCCTACGTCGAGTCGGTGTGGTGGGGCCTCAAGCGGATCTGGGACAAGGGTCTGCTCGGCGAGGACCACCGCGTCGCTCCGTACTGCCCGCGGTGTGGCACGACCTTGTCCGACCACGAGCTGGCCCAGGGCTACCAGGACGACCGCGACCCGTCGATCTTCGTCCGCTTCCCGGTGACCTCGGGCCCACTGGCCGGTCGCGCCAAGCTGCTGGTGTGGACGACCACCCCGTGGACCCTCATCTCGAACACCGCGGTCGCGGTGCATCCCGAGGTGCGTTACGTCGTCGCTCACCAGAATCCGGTTCCCGAAGGTTCCGACGCCGTCGCCACCATCTCCGGGGACGACCCGGTCTCCGAGGACCTCGTCATCGCCGAGCCGCTCTTTGAGAAGGTGCTGGGTGAGGGGTGGAGCCTGACCGGCGAGTCCTTCATGGGTACCGAGATGGAGTTCTGGGCCTATGAGCGTCCCTATGACTTCCTGGAGTGGCCCAGGACCGAGCGCGTCACCACCGACGGCCGTCCAACCCCTGCTGACGCCAACTTCGTTGTCCTCGCCGACTACGTCACCACCGAGGACGGTACCGGCCTGGTCCACCAGGCTCCGGCCTTCGGCGCCGACGACCTGCTGACCTGCCGTCGCTACGGCCTGCCGCTGGTCAACCCGATCCGTCCCGACGGCACCTTCGACGAGTCGGTCCCGATGGTCGGTGGGCAGTTCTTCAAGACTGCTGACAAGCCGCTGTGCGACGACCTCGACAAGCGCGGAATCCTGTTCCGACTCGAGATGCACTGGCACTCCTATCCGCACTGCTGGCGCTGTGACACCCACCTCATCTATTACGCCCAACCGTCGTGGTACATCCGCACCACCCGCGTCAAGGAGCAGCTGCTCGAGCAGAACGAGGGCACCACCTGGTACCCCGAGACGATCAAGCACGGCCGCTTCGGCGACTGGCTCGAGAACAACATTGACTGGGCCGTCAGCCGCTCGCGCTACTGGGGCACCCCGCTGCCACTGTGGCGCAACGACGACGATCCCTCCGACGTCATTTGCGTTGAGTCCCTGGCTGAACTGTCCCAGTATGTCGGACGCGACCTCACCGGAATGGACCCGCACCGTCCGTTCATCGACGAGGTGACCCTCACCCGTGACGGTCACACCTACCACCGCGTCCCCGAGGTGGCCGACGCCTGGCTGGACTCGGGCTCGATGCCCTTCGCCCAGTGGGGTTACCCGCACGTTCCCGGTTCCAAGGAGAAGTTCGAGGCCCATTACCCGGGCGACTTCATCTGTGAGGCCATCGACCAGACCCGTGGCTGGTTCTACACCATGATGGCCGTCGGAACCCTCGTCCTTGACGAGTCCTCGTATCGCAACGTGCTGTGCCTGGGCCACATCCTCGCCGAGGACGGCCGCAAGATGAGCAAGCACCTGGGCAACATCCTGCTGCCCATCCCACTCATGGACAAGCACGGTGCCGACGCGGTGCGCTGGTTCATGGCCGCTGACGGTTCCCCATGGAGCGCTCGTCGCGTCGGTGACGAGACCATCCAGGAGACAGTCCGCAAGGTCCTGCTGACCTACTGGAACACCGTCAGCTTCCATGCCCTGTACGCCCGCGCCAATGACTGGTCCCCGGCCACCGCTCCCGCGGCTCCGGCCGTCGCCGGGCGCCACGTCCTGGACCGCTGGCTGGTCAGCGCCACCAACGTCCTCGTCCGTGAGGTCACCGAGGCACTGAACAACTTCGACACCCAGCGCACCGGAACCCTCATCGCCCAGTTCGTCGACGAGATGTCCAACTGGTATGTGCGTCGCTCCCGGCGTCGCTTCTGGGACGGCGATCAGAGCGCCCTGTGGACCTTGCACGAGACCCTCGAGACACTCACCCGTCTGATGGCCCCGATGGTCCCGTTCATCACTGAGCGCGTCTGGCAGGACCTCTTCGTGACGACGAATCCTGGGGGCCAGACGTCGGTGCACCTGTCGACCTGGCCGGTTGCCGACGAGTCCGTCATCGACGAGTCCTTGACCGAGTCGATGGATCTGGCCCGACGCATCGTCGAGTTGGGTCGTGGCGCTCGCGCCGAGGCCAGGGCCAAGATCCGTCAGCCGCTGTCGCGTGCCCTCATCTCGGGTGCCGCCCTGGCCAAGCTGGACGAGGATCTGCAGGCCGAGATCCGTTCCGAGCTCAACGTCATGGCCTTGGATTCCTTCACCGCGGCCGGCGACCTCGTCGACCACTCCGCGAAGGGCAACTTCCGGGCACTCGGCAAGAAGTACGCCAAGGCCACCCCGAAGGTCGCTGCCGCCATCGCCGCTGCCGATCCGGAATGGCTGGCCTCCGAGCTGGCCTCCCACGGCTCGGTCGAGCTGGAGGTGCCCGAGGTCGAGGGCGGCAGGGCGGTCGTGACTGCTGACGAGGTCATTGTCTCCGAGCGTCCGCGTGAGGGGTGGAGCGTCCTCAACGAGCAGGGTGAGACGGTGGCCCTGGATCTGGAGATCACCCCGGAGCTGGCCCGCTCCGGTCAGGCCCGTGAGGTCATCCGGTTCATCCAGGACAGCCGCAAGAAGGCCGGCCTGGACGTCTCCGACCGCATCTGCCTGTCCTGGCAGGCTGACGGTGAGCTGGCGGTGGCAATCGAGGAGCACCTCGACGAGATCACCGGCGAGGTGCTGGCCACCTCGGCCAACCGCGGCGAGGCTGACGAGCAGTGGTCCCGCGACGAGGAGCTCGGCCTCGCCGTGAAGGTCGAGAAGGTTTGATGGACCCATGACATCGGGCGGCCACCCTTCAAAGGTGGCCGCCCGATGCACGTTGTCAGGGGGAGAATCGGGGTCAGGATCAGGACGGCAACTCGGTGTCGTCGTGATTCTTGACGCCGAGCTGGTCGAGGATGTTGGCCATCGTGCGAGCTACTGCCAGGGTGGCATCCAGCGGCATTGTCTGGCTCTCGGTGCGCCCAGCCCGCAGGCACTCGCAGACCTCGATGAGCTCGTGGGCATAACCACGTCCCAGGGCAGGAGTGTTGTGGACCTCCGGGATGACCCCGCGACGATGGATGAGGATGCGGCTGGGATGGTGGAACCGGGGCTCCACCTCGATCCATCCGTCAGTGCCCTGGATCGTCATGCGTCCTGGGCCGTCGGAGGTCAGGGAGATCGCCAGTGTGGCGAACTTGTCCTTCGGGAAGGTCAGCAGCATGGAGGCATCGGAGTCGACGCCATTCGGGAAGTGCTTGCCACGAGCGATGACCTCGGTGGGTTCACCGAGGAGCCGGATGGCGAAATCGAGGGCGTAGACACCGAGGTCGAGGGTCACTCCGCCACCTAGCGCAGGCGAGAAGAGACGGTCCTCCGGGTCATAATCGCGCAGGGCGAACAAGTCCCCCTGAACACCTGTCGGCTCCCCGATCGCACCGCTGTTGACGGCGTCGATCATCTCGGTGACGACGGGAAGGAATCGGGTCCACATCCCCTCCATCGCGAAGACCTCGTGAGCCCGAGCAGCCTCGGCCATTTCGGTCGCTGCCTCGGCGGTGGCAGCGAAGGACTTCTCGACCAGAACGGCCTTGCCTGCCTCGATGGCAGCCAGGGCGATCGGGCGGTGCTGAGGGTGTGGAGTTGCCACATAAATGACGTCAACGGCGGGATTGGCGATCATTTCGGCATACGAGTCATGGACGTTGGGACGGGGTGTGCCGAGGCTCTGGGAGACCAGATCGGCGAAGGCATCGGCGCGCGCGATCGACCTCGACGCGACGGCGGAAATGCGTGCTCCAGGGACGTGTGCGAAGTCGTCGAGAACCGTGCGGGCGATGCGTCCAGTGCCCGCGATTCCCCAACCAATGGTGGCCGTGGTGTCCATGACACAACTCTAGACGTCGGTGTGAGCAATACCACGATTTGCCCCGATGCGCAGTCGATTCGGGGGCGCTGTGCCTTGTCAAAAGGCATCCGTACCGCGTACCGTGAGGCTCGTGGGAAGCAACGAAGCTGACGATTGGACACTCCTCGCGAACTGCCGCGGTATGGCAGATGCCCTCTTCCCGGACGGGAAGGAGCAGCGCCGCGCCAGGCGGATCTGCACTGATTGCCGCGTGCGTCCCGAGTGCCTTGCCGAAGCCCTGGACAACCGCCTCGAGTGGGGAGTTTGGGGAGGCATGACCGAGCGCGAGAGGCGACGCCTGTTGCGCGAGCGTCCGGACGTGACGAGCTGGCGCGACGTGTTGCTCGCCGATCAGGGCTCTCAACCGAAAACCGCTAGGGTGAAGTCATGACTCGATGGGAGTACTTCACGGCACCGATTCTGGTGCACGCCTCGCAGCAGATCCTCAACAACTTCGGAGCCGACGGCTGGGAACTCGTCCAGATCGTCGCCGGCCCCAATCCGGAATCACTGGTGGGCTACTTCAAGCGCCCGCTGCCTGACCAGGAGCAGTCCCGATGAGTGCCACGACGAAGTGCGCTGAACTGGGAATCACTCTCCCGTCGGTTGCGGCTCCGGTGGCCGACTACGTGCCGGCCATCCAGACTGGGGCACAGATCCTGACCTCTGGCCAGCTGCCCTTCGTCGACGGCGAGCTCACCGCCGTCGGCAAGGTGGGGGACACCGTCTCCGCGGAGCAGGCCACCGAGGCTGCACGTACTGCGGTCCTCAACGCGATCGCGGCTGCCGCTGACGTTGCCGGTGGACTCGATGCCATCAAGCGCGTCGTCCGGGTTGTCGTCTTCGTCAACTCCGCTCCGGACTTCACCGGCCAGGCCGGTGTCGCCAACGGCGCCTCCCAGCTGCTCGGACAGATCTTCGGTGAGCACGGCCGTCACGCCCGCAGCGCCGTCGGTGTGGTCACCCTGCCGCTCGGATCGGCCGTCGAGGTTGAGCTGACCGTCGAGGTCTGATCACCCAAGGATCACCACAGCGTCCGAGGTCAGGTTTCGTACTTGGCCCCGGACGCTTTTCTCGGTCTCGGATCCTCTTGGGGGAGCGGCCTTCTGAGGGCTCAGTTGGCGCGCGCCGTGAGCTTCTCCGGCTCCATGATCGTGACGACCTTGGGACGTGCGGCGATCCAGCCGTGAGCGGTGAAGTCGGTGAGAGCCTTGTTGACGGTCTCACGGGAGGAACCAACGGCCTGCGCGAGTTCGTGCTGGGTGAGGTCATGACGGACGACGATGTGACCTGTCGACGGGTTCGCGGTGCCGAACCGGCGTGCCAGGTCGAGCAAGGTGTAGGCCAGACGGCTGGGAACGTCACCGGAGACGAAGTGGGCGGTGTTGTCGTCGGCCCGACGCAGTCGCTCCGAGAGTCGACCCAGCATGGCCAGGGCGACATCGTGGCGGGTCTCGACGAGTTCGCGCATCTGCATGCCAGGTGCCTTGAGCAAGCTGCAGCGGGTGAGGGTAGTGGCCGTCGTGGAGCGCATGCCGCCGTCGACCAGTGACAGTTCCCCGAACATGTCGCCGGGGCCCATGAGCCACAGCAGCGAGTCTCGAGGGGTGAGGTCTTCGGCAGTGGTGGAACGGGTGAGTTTCACCTTGCCCTCGACGACGAGGTAGAGGTTGTCGGCTGGGTCGCCGGCCTCGAAGATCACCGTGTTTCGCGGACAGACCAAGGCCTCACACATCGCCATGATCCGGGCGGCCGAGGCGGGGCCGAGAGCTGCGAAGAACGGTTGGGTCGCCGCTGTTGCCACCACATTTGCCATCCGAACATCTCCCCTCATGAGCACCTGCATCGTCCGGCCATCGGCGGTCGGGTCACCGTATGCATGTCCCTATATTGTGGCAGGTGTCACATTTTGTGATGGCACGGGGGTCATTTTCTCCTTCTATGCTTGGAATCATGGCAGCCACATCCACCACCTTAGTGCGTCGGGATCAGTGTAGGGAGCACGCTGACGAGGTGGCCAGGTTGTTGGCCGAGGCCTACCCGGATGCGCGATGCGAATTGGACCACGACGGCCCCTACCAGCTCCTCGTCGCCACCGCGCTGTCAGCCCAGACGACCGACCGACGGGTGAACACCGTCACTCCCACCCTGTTCTCCCGCTGGCCCGACCCACAGGCCCTCGCGAGCGCTGACGTCGGCGAGGTCGAGACGGTCGTGGCACCCCTGGGATTCGGGCCGACCCGAGCGGTGCGGCTGGTCTCGATGGCCGCAAAACTCGTTGACGAGTTCGACGGCGACGTCCCGGAAGGCCTCGACTCCCTGGTGACCCTGCCAGGCGTGGGCCGCAAGACCGCCAATGTCGTCCTCGGCAATGCCTTCGGAGTCCCCGGGATCACCCCGGACACCCACGTCATGAGGGTGTCGCGACGACTCGGCTGGACCGACGCGACCACCCCGGCGAAAGTGGAAACCGATCTCGCCGGCCTCTTCGACCCGAATGACTGGGTGATGCTGTGCCACCGCCTCATCTGGCACGGTCGTCGTCGCTGCCATTCCCGACGCCCAGCATGTGGGGTCTGCCCAGTGGCCGAATGGTGTCCCTCCTACGGCGAGGGACCGACCGACCCCGGGGAGGCTGCCGCCCACGTCAGGGAGCCGCGACGATGAAGAAGACGATCATTCTCGGCGCGGTGATGGCCGTCGCCATGCTGGCTGGTTGCGGTGGAGACGCCGACGTGGCCCATCGACGCAACAAGGTCGGCGTCCCGGACTGCTCCCATCTGTCCTCAGGGCCCATCTCCAAGACCTCGGGGACGGCCGCGGAAGGTCGGCCGATGCCTGACGTCGGCCTGCAATGCCTCGGCGAGGGACCGACGGTCTCGATGGCCAGGGCAACCTCCAAGGGAGTCACCCTGGTGACGGTGTGGGCGTCGTGGTGCCGGCCCTGCCGCAGCGAGGCCCCTCTCATCGCAGACGCCTACCGTCGTTATCACGACCGGGTCGCTTTCCTCGGGGTCGACTACGCCGAGTCCGACGCATCCGAGGTCATCTCCTTCGCCGGCGAGGTCGGCCTGGCCTTCCCGCAGCTTCAAGATCCTGACAGCACCATCCGAGGCGCATGGCAGGTCAGCGGGGTCCCCGTCACCTTCATCGTCAGGGACGGCATCATCGTCACCCGTCACAGCGGTCAGTGGCGCTCCCAGCAGGAACTCGACTCCGCCATCGACAAGGCTCTCGAAAGGCCGTCATGAGTCATCTGAGTACCCTCATCGCCAGCCTGGGCCGCGACGACCCCGATTTCTCGGTGGGACGTCGTCCCGGTGGTGGACGGTCCTCAGCAGTACTCGCCCTCGTCAGCGAGACCGACAATGACATCATCCTGACGCGACGCCCGCTGTCCTTGCGTCACCACGCCGGCCAGGTCGCCCTGCCGGGGGGACGCGCGGAGGAGGCTGATGACACCATCGTCGACACAGCCCTGCGGGAGGCTCGTGAGGAGGTCGGGTTGGACCGAGGTCTCGTCACCGTCAGGGGAGTGCTCCCGACGGCCCACGTAGCAGCCAGCCAGTCCGACGTCACCACCGTTGTGGCCACCTGGGGAGGGGAAGGGGCCGTCGGGGTCGTGGATCCCGCCGAGGTCGCCCTGGTGCAGCGCGTCAGGCTGGCGGACCTGGCCAATCCGGCTGCTCGGGCCACGACCCGTCACCCGTCGGGGTATCGCGGGCCGGCTTTCGTGCTGCCGGACCTCTTCGTCTGGGGATTCACCGCTCACGTCCTCGAGTCCTTGCTCGACCGCGGTGGCTGGTCGCGTCCGTGGGACCGAGAGCGCGTGGTGGAGATTCCGGAGGGCTATCTGGGGGCTCGTCGTCTGCCGGAGGGCACCACTCCCGACGACATCCCCTGATCCTCGAGGTCAGAGCACGAGATCAAGGTGCACAAAACGACGCTGACCCTCCCACAGTGCCGTGGGAGGGTCAGCGTCAAACCTGAGTTCAGTGGCGGGTAGCCGTGGCGCCGCTGGCGCGGCGAGGGGCGGCAACGCCAGTGGCTGCTGACGCGGCATGCGAGGACACCTCGTTGGCGTCGATGCTGCTGCGGGCAGTGGCGTTGTACTTGCCACGGGCAACGGCCGACTTGACGGCCTCGAGGGTCGACTTGGCCTCGTCGACGACGCCGGTAGGGGCCTTGACCTGGGAGATCTGGCCCTTGCCGACCAGGGCAAGGATGCCGGCCAGGATGAACATGACGACGGCCATTGTCGCGAAACCAACGACCAAGGACAGCAGGATGCTCCAGTCACCGATGTGCTGCCACATGAGGGAGAAGGCGAAGGCACCGCACAGCCAGAGCAGCAGTGCGCCGACGATGCCGAAGTAGCCAGCGCCGCCGAACATGCCGGCACCAATCCCAGCGTGCTTGGCTGCAGGCTTGATCTCCGCCGTCACCAAGGCCTTGGAGTCCTGGACGAACTTCTGGCCGTCCGTCTTGAGGTTGTCGATCGTGTCGCCAACCGGGAGCTTGTCTGCCATGGGATGCCTCCGCGTCATGAATATGGTGATCTCAGCCTAACGGGAATCGGTCCGATCTGCTGTATTCGGGTCGAGTTGTCGTCGAGGGAACAGGGTCAGTCGGTGTTGTTCGAGGTACCGGCAGCCACCGGAACCTCGTGAGGATGCTTCTCCTCCCACAAGCTGTGCCTCTTGCCGCGATGATGGAGCAGGGCACCTCCGAGGATGGCTGCCAGGAAGGAGGCCACGAGCACGGAGGCCTTGGCTTCGTCGGCGAAGTCGTGGTTCTTCGGGAAGGACAGGTCGGTCATGAGCATCGAGACGGTGAATCCGATGCCGGCCAGCATGGCGACCGCGATGATGTCGCGCCACACGACGCCTCGCCCCAGCTCGGCAGAGGTGAACCGGGCAGTCAGCCAGGAGCCTAACGTGATGCCGATGACCTTGCCGCCGATGAGGCCGCAGATGATGCCCAGGGAGATGGGGTGGGTCCACAGACCGAGGAAGGTCTCCTTGCTGACCTGCACTCCGGCGCTCATGAGGGCGAAGAAGGGGACGACGGCACCAGCGGACCACGGTTCAACCTTGTGCTGCCAACGGTCGACGGGGTCGTCGAGGACGTCCTCCTCGGTGCGGGTGAGCAGACCGAAAGCGACACCGGCGATGGTGGCGTGGACACCGGAGTGCAGCATGCACCACCACCCGACGATGAAGATCGGGACGTACCACCAGCCGTTGTCGACGTGGAAGTGCTGCATGACTCCCCACAGGGAGATACAGACGATCGCGCCCAGGAGCCACCAGATGTCGATTCCGTTGGAGAAGAAGACCGCGATGACGATGATGGAACCGAGGTCGTCGGCGATGGCCAGTGTGAGTAGGAATGCTCGCACGGCCTGTGGCAGTCCAGATCCCACGATGGCCAGTACTGCCAGGGCGAAGGCGATGTCAGTGGCCATCGGGATGGCCCAACCTGCTGGATGTCCGTCGGCGGACAGTAGGTTGAACAACGTGTAGATGCCGGCCGGGAACACCATTCCGCAGACGGCGGCGACGATGGGAACCAGGGCGTCGGCGGGTCGTGACAGTGAACCCTCGACGAACTCTCGTTTGAGTTCGAGGCCTGCGATGAAGAAAAAGATCGTCAGCAGACCGTCAGCTGCCCACCCCTCGATCGTGAGAGGACCAACGGTCAACTCGCGGAAGAAGTGGTACGAATGCTGACCGAAATTGGCCCACAAGAGGGCTGCGACCGTGGCTGCCAGCATGAGCATGCCGCCGGTGGTCTCGTTTCGGAAGATGTCGGACAGGTGAAGGGCGTTGGGGCCCGTCACTGGCCGCAGGATGCTCATGTGAGGTCGCTTGTTCTTGTGGGAATCTGTCATAAATGCCTTTCGCGTACCCGCGCCACAGGCTCAGCGGGGATAGGGGACAGGGTCACGCCGACCAGACTTCCCGGCACACCTCGTTGAAAATGGTACCAAGTGGGTGTGACGTCACCCATCGATGTTCATTTCGTGGACTGACGGTGTCGTTACGCCATGAGTGGGCGTCAGAGAGTGATGGTGAGCCCGTTGTCGTCAGGACGGATGGGGGTGGTGAGTTCGTCGTGATCGACCCAAGCCCGCCAGCATTCCAGCTGGTAGGGCAGTCTCAGACCACTCATGCCGGCGGAATCGTCAGCAAGAGCAGCGACCTTGGTCAGCAGCTCGGAGCGAGAGTCGGTGTCGAGGTCCTGGACAGCAGGAAGATTGGCCGCCATGGCGATGAGGGAATCCCGATCGACCGGAACCCAGAGGCGCTTCGTGGTGTGCTCATCGTCGGGGAAGTACTTGCTGGAGACGAGTTCCTGCACCGACTCAGTGCCGTAATCGCCACTCATGGCGCTTTCGTCAACAGTGCGCAACAGGGCTGCCAGCCTCTTGACCCACGGGACGGTGTCGTCACGCACCAGCCAGGAGACACCGAGGACGCTACTGGGTCGCAGGACGCGGGCGACCTCGGGCAGCACGAGTCCGGGAGCGAGCTCGTGGAATCGCTGATGTACCAGGACGGCGTCGAAGCTACAGGGGTTGAGGGGTAAGGACTCGGGCGATCCGCAGACAGCCATGACGCCGGGAGTCCGGTTGAGCTTTGCTGCCGTCTCAGGGTCGCGATGGACGGCCAGCACGTCGACCCCGTGAGAGGCCACGGCCCGGCAATAGGTGACAGTCGGGCACAGCACGATGACCCGACTACCCGGCTCCAGGCGCCCAGCAGTCAGCCATTCGAGCGTGCCGCTGGGGAAACGCGGGGTGGAGGTGACTGCCATGGGCCCGATTGTAGGGGGAACTGCTGAGGCCGGGTTGTCCACAGGGGTTCCTCGGCGGTTCGCCACGGTTTTCCACAGAACCAGGATTCGGTGACAGATTTCGCGTCCTGTGACGACAACTGAAGGTATGAGGATTCTTGGAGAAAGACGGGACCTGGCGCTGCGCCAGCCCGCCGAGGACGCTGCCCCGGACGCCAACTCCGTGGCCTTGGTGAGTCGAGACAGCCGGTTGTCCGAAGTCGTCGGGTCGGTGGCGGCCAGTGGCGGGGTTGTCGTCGAGGTCGTGGCAGATCGGGACGCCGTGGCGCGGGCATGGTCGCGTCACGGCCCCCTGCTCGTGGGTGCCGACATGGCCGGGACAGTGATGGCCTGGGGCCTGTCGGCTCGGCCGGGAACCCATGTCGTCGGTTTCGACGCCGAGGAGGCTGCACGGTGGTCGGCAGGACTGTCGGCCAGCGTCATCGTCGTGCCGCGGGCCAACCAGGTGCTCACCGAGATCCTCCATGACGAAATGGCCGCGACCGCGAAGGCCACGGTGGTGCAGGTGGACTCGAGTGGTGGCGGCACCGGGGTGAGCACCCTGGCGGTCGGACTGGCATGGGCTGCCGCGAGATCAGGGATGAAGGTCGGGCTGGTCGAGCTCGATCCTCACGCCGGCGGGATCGATCTGTTGTTGGGTATCGAGAGGACGGACGGGTGGCGGTGGCCTGAGTTGGCCTCGGCGCGTGGAGTGACCACCGATCTGGGGTCCCACCTGCCATCGATTGACGGCGTCGAGGTGGTCAGCGCGGGAAGGGTGGGCGCCCAGGTGCCTCCAGCGGCGCGCCGGGCCGTGGTGGATTCCCTGGCGGGGGATCACGATCTCGTCGTGGTGGATCCAGGACACGTGTCGGCCCCGGAGGTGTCGGTTGACGTCAGGGTCGGTGTGGTTGCCGTCGATCTCAGGTCTGTCATGACCGCGCGAGGCCAGGACCTGCCCAACCTGCTGGTGGTCAGGCGTGGCCCTGGGCGATCGATGTGTGACGAGGACATCGAGTCGGTACTGGGAGTCCGACCGGACGTCGTGGTGAGGGATGACCGCCGTCTGGTTCGTGGGCAGGGCGACGCCGAGGCACCGTGGGTGGTGGCATCTCGACGATGGCGTCGCCGGTGCCAGGAGCTGGCTGAGGTGGTGATGTGCGCATGAGCGGCGACGAGCCAGACCGTCAGCTGGTCGAGCAGGTGCGTCGTCGGCTGGCAGGTCTTGGCCGTGACTGGACGCCGATGGACGTCGCCCACGCCATCCTCGACTGCGGGCAGGTGGCCTCTGACAAGACGGTATTGGCAGTCGTCGAGGAGCTGCGTCGGACCAGTACCGGGGCGGGCCGTCTGGAGCCTCTCCTGGTGACCGATGGGGTCACGGATGTCCTGGTCAACGGCCCGGACCAAGTGTTTATCGACCGCGGCAAGGGGCTGGAACTGACCGACGTCACCTTCAGTGGACCAGAGGAAGTGCGGGCGTTGGCGGTGCGCCTGGCAGCTGCGGTGGGACGTCGTCTTGATGACGGCAACCCGTGGGTGGATGCCCGGTTGCCCGACGGCACCCGAGTTCATGCCGTCCTCGACGTCCTGGCCCGACCGGGAACCTGTCTCAGCCTGCGCGTGCCATCGCGACGTAACCTGTCCCTCGACGACTGGGTGGCCTGGGGATCGATGACCCCGGGGTGCCGACAGATCATCGACGAGATCCTCATCCGCAAGCTGGCCTTCCTGGTGACTGGAGGCACCGGAACCGGCAAGACGACCCTGCTGTCGGCAATGCTGACGAGTCTGCCAGCGGATCAGCGGCTGATCATCGTCGAAGATTCCCGGGAGATCTGGATAGACCATCCGCACTGGGTGTCGATGGAGGCTCGGGCCGCCAATTCCGAGGGCAGAGGTTCCGTCACCCTCACGGACCTGGTGCGGCAGTGCCTGCGCATGAGGCCCGATCGGATCGTCCTGGGAGAGGTGCGAGGTGCCGAACTGCGGGACCTCCTCATGGCTCTCAACACGGGTCATGAGGGCGGATGCGGGACGGTGCACGCCAACGGTGTGGCCGAGGTGCCAGCTCGTCTGGAGGCCCTTGCCGCCCTGGGCGGCCTGTCGCGAGACGCGGCTTCGGCCCAGATCACCGCAGCCCTGCATACCGTCATCCACCTGGAACGGGGATCGTCAGGTCGACGGGTGGCCGAGATCGGCGTCTTCACTGACGTCGACGGTCGAGCAGTTGTGCTGCCAGCCGTGCGATGGGACGCGGATGGTGCAACGAGCCTCGGTGCGGGTGCCGGGAGATTGTCCGAGCTGCTGGGGACGGAGGTGGCCCCATGATGATCGTGGCGGCCGCGGCCCTCATGGGTGTGGCGGTGTGGATGGTGGTCCCGCCTCCCATGAGACGACAAGAGGGACGACGCCCGCCAGCCTGGTCAGTGGTGCCGGCCGGGATTGTGGCCGTCGGGTTGGTGTGTGGCATCAGCGGTGTGGTGTGGGCCGTCATGGCCACTGCAGTGGGAGGGACGGTGTTCATCGTCGTGCGGAGACAACGACGACGAACCCAGACTCTCAGAGGCGGACAGGAAGTGGCCCGGGCGACGAGAGCCCTGGCAGGCCGAGTGTCGGTCGGGGAGATCCCGGCCATGGCCTTGGACCACGTTGCTGACGATGTCGAGGTGCTGGCCCGGGCCAAGAGGGCCCAAGCGGTGGGAGGAAGTGTTCCCGACGCCCTCATCGCGACCGCCCGTCAACCGGGAATGGCGGGTTTGGTGCCCCTGGCCCATGCCTGGCAGTTGGCCGCGACGACGGGTGCTCCACTCGCCCCAGCTGCCAAGTCAGTGGCGGAAGGAACCGCTCGGCGGGCTCGCCTGGAAGCCACCTTGGACTCCGAACTCGCCGCGGCCAGGGCGTCTGGACGGATCATGGGCCTGCTGCCCTTCGTCGGGTTGCTCATGGGACATCTCGTCGGGGCGCGCCCGACGGTCTTCCTGACGACCACCTGGTTGGGGAGGGCCTGCCTGGTGGGTGCGACCCTGCTGGCCTGTGTCGGGGTGCTGTGGAGCGAGTCCCTGGCGGATCGTGTGGCGAGGGAGGCCCTGCCATGACGGACATCGATGTGGACAGAACGCTGATTCCAGCGATGGTGATGGCTGCAGTAGCGGCCTGGCTGATCGTCCTACCAGCGGGGGAATCTCGAACGAAATCTCGCAAACGTTCTCCGGCCTGGCTTGCCCCTCGCAGCGGGGCCCCCGCTCCCGAGGTTCGGGTCGTGGCGGGCCTGGCGGCCGGGTGCGGGGTCATGGCCGCAGTTTCCTGGCCCTTCCCGGTGGCAGTAGTGGTCTCCGGGGCTGCCGGAGCCGTGGTGTGGTGGGGATCTGGGCGGCTGGAGTCTTCTGCGCATCGGCGGGAGGAGCAGCGGAGGGCGGCCCAACTGCCAGAAACCCTCATGATGCTCTCCAGCGCGATGGAGGCCGGCCTGCCCTTGCGATCGGCGGTGACGACGGTGGCGGAATCCTTGGACGGGCCCTGTGCTGAGGACTTGCGCCGGTTGGCGTCATCCCTGGCTGCTGGGGTTCCGGATTCCAAGGCCTGGAGCGTCCTCGCGTCGGCGCCGGTGTGGAGAGATCCGGCTCAGGACGTCTCACGAGCCGTTGATTCGGGCGAGGGTGTCAGTGAGCTGTTGTCGGCCCACGCCGCGCAATTGCAGATCGCTGCTGCCGAGCAGGCGGGGAAGAAGGCACGCAAGGCCGGCGTCGACGCCATCGGCCCGCTGGTCTGCTGTCACCTCCCAGCCTTCCTGCTGGTTGGGGTGGTGCCGATCATCGCCGGGATGGTGCTCGGGGTGGTGTGACGAGGGTGCGGCCGGCATCGTCATGTCCATGGCAAAAGTGGTTATCCACAAGGGGTTGAGACGGTCGTGCGGGGGGTTGTCCACAGAAATGAAAAAGGTGACGGATCTCGAGGGTTCAGACGACAACTGAAGGTGTGAGGCGTGGGCCTCACCTCGGTCGGGAGTGGTCCGGCCGCAAGAACAGACAGGAGACGACAGTGTCTGAGAAGAACCCAACGACTGAACCCGTCATCTCTGCAAGGTCCCTCGACCTGGTTGGTTCAACCGAAGCTGCGGTGGAACCATCAGCTCGGGGACGATACCGAGCAGCCCGCAACAAACTCATCGATCGCGGCATGGCCACCGCAGAGTACGCCGTCGGCATTCTTGCTGCGGTCGCCCTCGCCCTGGTGATGTTGAAGATCGTCACTCATCAGGAGGTCTTCACTAAGTTGCTCAAGCTGGTCGTCGGCATCATCGGCAAGGCCGGAGGCATGCTGCCGTGATCAGGCTGACTCGTCGTGGTGGGCGTCAATGGGCGTCCGCCACGCCGGGTCGCTCCTCGCGGCGATCCGGGCGGCGCGCGTCGCGGGGGATGGTGACGGTCGAGATGGCCGTCAGTCTCATCACGGCAGCCCTGGTCGTGGTGGCCAGTTGCTGGGTGGTGGGGCTGGTGGTCGTCGAGGATGCCTGTCGCACGACGGCCGCCCAGGTGGCCCGCCAGGTGGCTCGTGGCGACACGGCCTCGGCCCGTCAGGCTGAGAGACACGCCCCGACTGGGGCGCAGGTGTCAACCAGGTCCTCGGGTGGCTGGGTTGAGGTGACGGTCCAGGTTGATCGGTCCCTGGGACGGCTCGGACCGGTTCATCTGCGCGGTCAGGCGCGCTCGCCGATGGAACCGGGGGAGTCATGAGGATGTGGTGTCATCGCTGCTCGTCCGGTGGCCGCGACGCGCGCCGGGAACGAGGCTCGGGAACCGTGATACTGGCGGCTGTCGGGGTGGGATTCATCGCGGCGGTCTGGCTGTCCATCCTGGTGACGGGATGGTGGTCGGCCGGTCATCGTGCTGAGGAGGTGGCCGACATGGCTTCCTTGGCGGCCGGACGAGCTGAAGCCCTCGGCGAGTCGGGATGTCCGGTCGCGCATCAGACGGTGCGAGCCAACGGAGCTCAGCTGATGGCTTGTGAGGTGCGTGGTGGACCGACGGGGTTCACCGTCACCGTCGATGTGGGGGTGAGACCCCACCGCGGATGGGAGTTGCCTGGCATGCCCACGACGGTGGTGAAAACCTCTCGAGCCGGCCCGGTCGAGTGAGCCGGAAACAGGAGGTTGGCAAGGAAGAACACGTGTGACGTCGAGATCGTCAGTGATCCGCTCCAGCGTCGGGGTCATGATCAGCCAGGTGATCGTGCACGGATACCGCAGTAATTCGTGACCTCGTCATGGAGCTGGGGCGGATCACCGTCGTCACTGGGTGCCATTCTCAGTAGGTAATTCGCTCATGCGAAGGAAGGGTCGAAGACCCTGGGGGGATTACTCCATCGCCGCACCGGCGGTCATCGTCCAGCGATCCGACAGGTATTGCCGGGGTGGCAGGCGACGTCTGAACTGGGATCAGGTTCCCAGCGGATCCATCTCCGCTGTCAACGCGGCCGCCGATGCCTTGTCGAGCATCTGATTGGCGTTACCGCACTTGGGCGAGACGACGCAGGCAGGACACCCCGACTCGCACTCACACTGGGCCAGCCGCAGAGCGGTCGCATGCCACCATTCCTCGGCCTTGTCGAAACCGGCCTGCGCGAAACCAGCCCCACCGGCCTGGCCATCGTGGATGACGATGGTGCACGCCCCGGTATCGGGCAGCATGACCGTCGACACCCCGCCGACATCCCACCGATCGCACGGCGAGAACATCGGCAACAGCCCGATCGCGGTGTGCTCGCAACCATGAGCCGCCCCCGCCAGATGAACCGCATCCAGTCCCAGCTTGTCGACGACCTCGTCAGGGATGACCCACCAGCACGCCTGGGTGATCATGGTGTGGGTGGGCATGTCCAGGGCTGTGGAGTCCCAGACGTCATTGGTGATCTCGTCGCGACGCAGATATCCGACGACCTGTTCGGTCAGTTCCACCTGCCCGCATGCCACATAGCCCGGCCCAAAATCTCGGCGCTTCTCCTCCTGGATGATGCGTACCGTTGACGCCGATTGTGGCTGGGTCCAGTAGCCCGGCAGACCCTGGTGCACCAGGGCGTGGTGCTCGGCGGGGTCATACTCGTCGACCAACCACTGGTCGCCCTGGTGCAGGTACACCGCTCCCGGATGAACCGTTCGATCCCCGGCGGCCTCGTCGACCACCCCGATGACTCGACCGGTGGACCGATCGATGATGTCAATCCCCTTGCCAGCTGCCGATCTCAGGTCGATGGCGTCGACAGCTCGCCCCGGGCGGGTCCAGAACAGCCGATTCCCACGTCGTCGCAGCACCTTCTGGGCTGCCAACATCTCGCACATTCCGGCGAAGGCTGACCCGTAGAACTCCTCGTCGGCAGGGGAGAGGTAGGCCTCCTGGGCGGCCGCAGCCAGATGCGGACCGAGGACATAAGGGTTGTCTGGATGCAGGACCGTCGACTCCACCGACGAGGAGAACAACAGTTCTGGGTGGTTGAAGAGGTACTGATCCAGCGGATTCTCTCGGGCCATGAGGACGACGAGGGCGTCACGTCCGGACCGGCCGGCGCGACCGGCCTGCTGCCACAGGGACGACAGTCGTCCGGGATATCCGGCGATGACGACGGCGTCCATCCCCGAGACGTCCACCCCCAGCTCCAGGGCGTTCGTCGCCACCACGGCTCGCACGGATCCGTTCTGCAACCCGGCTTCGATGGCTCGACGATCCTCGGGCAGGTATCCGGCGCGATAGGACGCGATCCGCGCCCCACCGGTCACCCGGTCCTGGGCGTGGGCAGAGATGACCTCTGCCAGCGACCGCGAGGCGACGAAACAGATCGTCTGCATCCCCGCGTCGGCAAGGTCCGCCACCAATCCGGTGGCGTCACTGGACACCGACTTGGCCGGCTGCCACAGCACGACGTCGCGTCCCGGATGAGGAGAGCAGTCCTCGTCGACGACATCGACCTTCTCCACCCCGAGCAGACGCGCCCCGGCCTCAGCCGCATTCGTCGACGTCGCACTCGACAGCAGGAAGACCGGATCAGCCCCGTGCATCCGGCAGAGCCTGCGAAGCCGACGGATGACCTGGGCCACGTGGGCCCCGAAGACCCCGCGGTACCGATGCGCCTCGTCGATGACGACATACCTCAGACTTCCCAGTAGGGAGGCCCACCGAGAGTGGGAGGGCAACACTGTGTGGTGCAGCATGTCTGGATTGGTGAGGACGTACCGGGCCTGTTCCCGGGCGAATCGACGCTCGGCGTCGTCGGAGTCACCGTCGAGGGTGGAAACCAACCAGTTGCGCGGCCCGATCTCGCGACAGACCCGGTCCTGGTCGTGGGCCAGGGCCTTCGTCGGGGCCAGATACAAGGCGCTGTTGCGTTTCAGGGAATCGCGCAGGGAGGCCGACAGATTCGGGGTGGGCGGGTCAGGCAGCACCGGAGTCGTCGACGCCGTCGCCGCCATGATGGGCAACAGGTAGGCCAAGGTCTTGCCAGATGCCGTTGCGGTGCAGATGGCGGTGTGGTGTCCGGCTTTCGCCAACTCTGCGAGCAGCGCTTGATGCTCCCACGGGTGTGAGATGCCGGCCTTCTCCACGGCTTTGCGACAATCCTCGGGCAGCCATGACGGCCACTCACAGGTGCGCCCAGACGCAGCGTCACGATGATCGACGTGCACCACTTGGGGGCTGGCCAGCAGTCGTGACACAGCCCTGCCGTCGGGTATCGACGGGACAGATGGAACGACCACGCGCCAAGATTGCCACCGTGGGCAGACACCTCACCGCTGACGAGATCGAACAGTTGCGGAACACCTTCATTGACATCGGCTTCCTCACGGACCCCGTTATGGCCGCCATCGGGGACCCCGGGCAGCGCGGACTGACGAGAAACAGCACCACCCCGGCCGCCCGGGCCCTCGTGGGTCGCACCGATCCGCTGGCTGGGGCCATCCGGCTCTGGCTGCTTCAGCAGCAGGTCCCCGCCGAGCAGCTCTCGCCACTGCCACTGGAGACCCTTGCCGAGGCAGGAATCGTGAGCGTCGACGGGCCGACGGTCCGTGCCCTGGTCGACCTGCGTCCCTACGGTTCTCCCGACGACGGCGCCTCCGGCTGGACTGTCTCCGACCTCACCCCGGGATTGGACAGGGTCATCACCAAAACCCGCTCCGACTACGTGTTGGGCGTCTCGCCGGCATCGGTGTCCCTGACCCAGATGGCCGTTCCCACCCATGTCGGGAGCGCCCTGGACATGGGTTGTGGATGTGGCGTGCAATCCCTGCACCTGTCTCGCCACGCTGACCATGTCGTTGCCACTGACATCAATCCACGAGCCCTTCAGATGGCCGAACTCACGTGCCGTCTCTCCCATGCGGACGTGGACATTCGGGAAGGGTCCCTCTACGACCCTGCTGGAGATGACACTTTCGACCTCATCGTCACCAATCCGCCATACGTCATGGCCCCTCCCAGCCCGGAAGGTCAGCGTCTGGTCTACCGAGAAGGCGGATTCTCCGGCGACGGCCTGGTGGAAGCCGTCGTCCGTGGCGCCCCTGCACGCCTCAACGACGGCGGCATGCTTCAGGTTCTCGCCAACTGGGCCCACATCGGAGATCAGCCGTGGTCCGAGCGACTGGCCACCTGGGTCGAGGGGACTGGCTGTGACCTGTGGGCTGTCGAGCGGGAACACCTCGACGTCTGCGAATACATCGAGACGTGGCTCACTGACGCCGGCCTCGACGGATCCCCTCAATGGCGTCCTCGCTACGACGAGTGGCTGTCTTACTTCGACACCCTCGACGTCACCGGTGTCTCCCTGGGTTGGATCACGCTGACGAAGGCTGGTCGCGACGAGCCGGATCTGTCCTTCGAGGAATGGCCCTGGCAGGTCGCACAACCCATCGGAGGGACGATGGCCCAGCGAGCCCAGGCCGTCACCTGGGCTCGTCTGAGTGACGAGGACCTGGTGGCCCGGCGCTGGCGTATTGCCTCTGACGTCGACAACGAGACCACCGGACGCCCCGGGGCCACCGATCCGGAGCACATCGTGCTGCGTCAGCGTCGAGGGTTGTGCCGTGCCGTGGAGATGACGACGGCCTCCGGTGGGGTGCTGGGAGCCTGCGACGGGGAACTCACCCTGGGACAGATCACCGGCGCCGTCTCGGTGATCCTCGAGGTCGACCATGAGGACGTCCTCGCCGAGGTGCTCCCGCTGGTCCGCGAGTGCCTGCGTCACGGCATCCTCGAGGCTGCCTGAGTCCTTCAGAACCGGTGGACGATGACCACTCTAGCCCCGGTGGCAGGGGTGTTCCTCGGTGCGCTATTTTTGGTGAGTAAATCATCAAAAAGGAGAACTGATGACCGATCACCAGGAGATCCCCCTCACCGAGACCCATCACTGCAGCTGTGGTGAAAGCAATGCCGGACTGCCCGAGCTCGACGTGCGCACCATTCCGCACGCCATCCGCCACGGTGCCGTCATCGGTGCCTTCGCCCAACTGCAGCCGGGCGCCTCGATGGTCCTCATCGCCCCACACAATCCGCTGCCCCTGCTGAGCCAGCTCGAGCAGATCAATGGATCCCTCGGCATCGAGTACCTCGCCGAGGGCCCGGAGGAGTGGCACATCAAGCTCACCAAGCAGGCCTGAGACCTTCTCGCAGGATGTGAACGCGCCCTGCCTCCGACCTCCTGCCGTCCAGCCCGAAACAGGCTGGCCGAACAGGCTCGTCGGGGGCAGGGTGTTCTCGTTGCGAGCGAACTCGAGGTGCTCGATGCGACGGCTGTTGTTACGGTTGACGCGCGACCACCGGCGACGGTGCCGCTACATTGGGCCGCGGACCGTCCTCCTCGGGGCAGCCCACATCACGTCAACGGAGAAGGCAGGAATGTCACCGACCAAGAGCCTCGTCATCGTCGAGTCACCCCACAAGGCCACGATGATTGCCGGGTACCTGGGGCCCAAGTACACCGTGCGAGCCAGCCAGGGTCACGTGCGAGATCTGCCTACCAGCGCCTCCGAGGTGCCCGCCAAGTACAAGGGTCAGTCCTGGGCGCGCACCGGCGTCAATGTTGACGACGAGTTCACTCCCATCTACGTCGTCTCCCCGGAGAAGCGGTCGACGATCCGTGAGCTCAAGGGCCTGCTCAAGGAGTCCGACGAACTTCTGCTCGCCACCGATGGTGACCGCGAGGGGGAGGCCATTGCCTGGCATCTGCTCGACGAACTCAAGCCCAAGGTTCCGGTGCGCCGGATGGTCTTCAACGAGATCACCGAGAAGGCCATCAACGAGGCCGTCGCCAACACCCGTGAACTTGACACCGACCTCGTCGACGCTCAGGAGACCCGACGCATCCTTGACCGTCTCTATGGCTACGAGGTCTCCCCAGTGCTGTGGAAGAAAGTGCTTCCGCGGCTGTCCGCCGGTCGTGTGCAGTCGGTGGCGACCCGTCTGGTCGTCGACCGTGAGCGTGAACGGATGGCCTTCACCAGCGCCAATTACTGGGACATGGAGGCCGTTCTGGCCGCCAAGTCCGATGAGTTCAACGCTCGTCTCGTCGCCCTGGACGACACCAAGATCGCTGCCGGACGCGACTTCGACTCCCACGGCGACCTCACCTCCAAGGTGCGCCGCCTCGACGAGGCCACCGCGACCACCATCGCGAAGGCCCTGGAGAAGGCCTCGTTCTCCGTCACCAAGGTCGAGTCCAAGCCGTACACCCGTCGTCCGTACGCTCCTTTCCGCACCACGACCCTGCAACAGGAGGCCGGCCGCAAACTCGGCTTCACCTCCCAGCGCACCATGTCAGTGGCCCAGGAGCTCTACGAGGGCGGCTACATCACCTACATGCGTACCGACTCGGTGGCCCTGTCCCAGGAGGCCATCCGTGCGGCCCGCAGCCAGGCCGCTGAGCTCTACGGTCCCGACCACGTCCCGGACAAGCCGCGCATCTACGCCTCCAAGGTCAAGAACGCCCAGGAGGCCCACGAGGCCATCCGTCCCGCCGGCGAGCACTTCCGCACCCCGGCCGAGACCGGCCTGACCGGCGACAGGTTCAAGCTCTACGAGCTCGTCTGGATGCGTACCCTGGCCTCCCAGATGGCTGACGCCAAGGGCGAGACTCTCTCGGTGACGATCGGCGCCACCCCGTCCTCCCCGATCAGCGTTGCCGACGGTCACGTCAGGACTGCCACCTTCACGGCATCCGGTCGCACCATCACCTTCCACGGCTTCCTGCGCGCCTACGTCGAGTCGGTCGACGAGGGAGCCTCCGACGACGCCCAGAAGCGCCTGCCCCAGCTCTCGCAGGGCCAGGACCTGGATCCGCGCGAGGTGACGGCCAACGGTCACGACACACGTCCGCCGGCCCGCTACACCGAGCCCAGTCTGGTGGCGAAACTCGAGGAGCTGGAGATCGGCCGTCCGTCGACCTACGCCTCGATCATCCGCACCATTACCAGCCGTGACTACGTCTTCAAGAAGGGATCGGCCCTCGTCCCGACCTGGCTGGCCTTCGCCGTCACCAGGCTGCTCGAGGAACACTTCTCCAACCTCGTCGACTACCAGTTCACCGCCGACATGGAGGAGACCCTCGACCAGATTGCGCGCGGCAACGCTGACCGCGTCGCGGTGCTCTCGGCCTTCTACTTCGGCCAGACCAAGTCCGACGACGGTGACGTCCCGACGCCCACCGAGGGCCACGAGGGACTGCACCAGCTCGTCACCGAGCTCGGGGACATCGACGCCCGGTCCATCTGCACCTTCCCGATCGGAGACTCCGTCGTCGTCCGGGTGGGTCGCTATGGCACCTACGTCGAGGACTCCGAGGGCAACCGGGCCAACGTCGACGACACCCTTCCCCCCGACGAACTCACCATCAAGGCTGCCAAGGAGCTGCTGGCAAGCCCGAACGGTCAGGATCGCGAGCTCGGGCTGGACCCGCACAGCCACCGTCCGATCGTGGCCCGCAACGGCCGTTTCGGTCCCTACGTCACCGAAGTGCTCGACGACGAGGCCACCGAGGTCGTCGAGACGACCACCAAGGACGGCAAGAAGCGTCGCACCAAGCGCAAGGTGAAGCCGCGCACCGCCAGCCTGTTCAAGTCGATGAATCTCGAGACCGTCACCCTCGACGAGGCTCTCAAGCTGCTCTCCCTGCCACGCGTGGTGGGCACGGCCGCCGACGGCACCGAGATCACCGCCCAGAACGGACGCTACGGCCCGTACCTCAAGAAGGGCACCGACTCGCGCTCCCTGGGCAGCGAGGAGGAGATCTTCTCCATCACCCCGGAGCAGGCCGAGGCCATCTACGCCCAGCCCAAACAACGCGGTCGCGCGGCCGCAAAGCCGCCGCTGCGTGAGCTCGGCGAGGACCCGACCTCCGGGCGTCCGATCGTCGTCAAGGACGGCCGTTTCGGCCCTTACGTCACCGACGGCGAGACCAACGCGACCCTGCGCAAGGACGACTCGGTCGAGGCCATCACTCCCGAGCGCGCACAGGAGTTGCTGGCCGAGAAGAGGGCCAAGGGCCCGGCCAGGAAGAGGACGACGCGGAAGACGACCACCCGTAAGACCACTGCGAGGAAGTCGACGACCAAGTCCACCTCGAGGTCCACGTCTTCCAAGTCGACCACGACGAAGAAGGCAGCTGCGAAGTCGTCGTCAGGAAGCTGAGATGACCACGGCGTGGCATTCGGGAAGCACCGAACCGTTGTACTTCGAGTTGGCGTGGACGGCTGCTCGACCGGTTCCGGCCGACCTGCACACCACCGTCGCCGCTGTCGGGGCGCGTCGCACCATTGAGTGCGAGGTCACCCTGCTCGATTCCCCGGACCACCGACTGCTGAGATCGGGAATCGTCATTGCTCACCGCGTCGTCGACGGGCTGGGGGAGTGGTACATGGACGCTCCGGAATGGTCGTCATGGCTTCCGGTTGCTCGGTCGGTGGCCCTCGACGCGGCCGGTGAGCTGCCCCGGGACTTCGCCTGCCTGGCTCGTCCGTTCCTGCGCGGGGCGACCCTGTGTCCGGTGGCGGCCCTGTCCTGGGAGCGCAACGAGACCATGCTGGAGGCCCCTGACTCCACCAAGTTGGCCCTCATCCGCGACGACCGGATTGCCGTCGTCCAGTCCGGGGTGACGACGTCGAGGGTTCGCGAGCTGACCATTAACCCGCGTCGGGGGCTCACAGAGGGTCAGCGGGAATGGCTTACCAACCGCATCTTCGCTCTGGGCGGGGTGCCCGTCACCCGTCATCCCTCGGTGCTGCGCCGCCTGGGCCCGGGTGCCGGAGCCCTGACCGATTACCCACGTCCTCATCTGCATGACGGCGCCGGTACACAGGCGTGGGTGTCAGCCCAGCTGGCCGGGCGACTGCGCGACGTCGTCGAGGCGGACCTGGCCGCGCGGTGCCAGGGAATGGACCTCGGGTCGACTGAGACGAAACGTACCGAGCCGCGCGTCCTTCCCGAGTCCCCGGACCGCACTGACCTGGTTGGCATGGGGTACGACCCGGTGACGGCCTCGGCTCCCAGCATCCACGACGGCACTCACGGGTCCATTCGGCCTCTCCAGAAGGAGATTCATGCGCTGTCGGAGGCCCTTGACGCGATGTCGGGCCTGCTCGATCCGCCATGGGTCGATCGTGCCCGGGATCTGTGTCTGCGGATGATGGAGCTGGACCCCAGCCACATCAGCATCCACAGCCTGCCCCGCGAGTACTACCAGTTGCTCGAGGAGATGACGGCGGCGGCGCGGTCTCCGCGTGTGACTGTTGATCCCGACCTTCCCGCCCGTTCGACGATGAAGCGCATGCTCAAGGAGTCGGTCGCTCAGGCGGTGGCGGCCTGCGATGACGTCGAGGGCTCCCAGGGATGGGCGGCGGCCGAGACGTCTGCCCGTCATGCTGTCGCAGTCGCCGGCATCCTTGACACCGGTCGAGCCGAGAAGGTAGCCAAGCGACTGCGGCCGGTCGTCAAGGAACTTGCCCGGACCAAGAACAACGTGACCGAGGACGTCGACGTCTCCGGGATGTCTCCCGAGCAGGCCTTCGAGGCTGGACGTCAGGTGGAGCGAACTCGGGCGGCCATGTCCGCAGCCCGGCAATCGTTCCGGGACGACTGGCCACAGTATCGTCGCAAGATCCTGAAGGCCCTCCATGACTGATCAGCACACTCGTACCGGACGCGATCTGGGCGGCCTCTTCATCGTCCTCGAGGGTGGGGACGGTGCCGGCAAGACGACTCAGTCCCGGTTACTCGACCAGTGGCTGACGAGTCAGCGCATTTCGCACCTCATGACCCGTGAGCCTGGTGGTTCCGGCCTCGGGCAGAGGATTCGGGAACTGGTGCTGTTCCCCGACTCGGCGGAGATCTGCCCGCGTGCGGAGGCCCTGCTCTACAACGCTGACAAGGCGCAACACGTCGAGCAGGTGGTCATACCGGCTCTGCGTGAGGGCAAGGTCGTCGTCTGTGATCGCTACATCGACTCGACGATCGCCTATCAGGGGGCCGGGCGAGTCCTCGATCCTGAGGAGGTGGCCCAGCTCGCGAGTTGGGCGACGGCCGGCCTCGTCCCCGATCTGACGGTGCTGCTCGACGTCGATCCCTCCGAGGGGGCCGGGAAGATTGCCGCCAAGGATCGTATGGAGGCGGCCGGTGAGGAGTTCCACCGGCGGGTTCGTCAACACTTCCTCGACCTTGCCGACACTCACCCGGAGCGCTATCTCGTCCTCAACGCTCGGAAGCGTCGTGAAGAGATCCGCGATGCCATCAGCAAGCAGGTGAGCGAACTCCTCGGCCGGTGAGCAATCGAACGCCGTCACCACGAAGGTGTCGGCATGATCTGCAACGATGATCCCGTGAGCGATGTGTTGACCGGTGTGTGGGCCGATCTCGTGGGTCAGGAGAAGGCCGTCGAGGTGCTGCGCCGTGCGGCGGAGTCGCAACCGGGTTGCTCCTCCCACGCCATGAGCCATGCCTGGCTCATCACCGGACCGCCAGGATCGGGCCGGTCCAACGCGGCGAAGGCCTTCGCGGCTGCACTGCAGTGCGCCGAGCACGGCTGCGGACAATGCAATGCCTGCCGAACCACCTTGTCAGGCGCTCATCCGGACGTCACCCTGGTCCGCACCGAGGCGCTGTCCATCGGTGTCGACGAAGTGCGTGAACTGGTGCGACGAGCGGCGATGAACCCGGCGCACGGTCGTCATCAGGTGGTCGTCGTCGAGGACGCGGATCGCATTACCGAAAGAGGCGCGGACGCCTTGCTCAAGGCCATCGAGGAGCCGGCGCCGAAGACCGTCTGGCTGCTGTGCGCTCCCACTCCCGAGGACGTCATCGTGACGATCAGGTCTCGGTGTCGACGTCTCCATCTGGCCACCCCGCGCGACGAAGCCGTGGCAGATCTGCTGACTCGACGTGACGGGATCCCCCCTGAGATGGCCGCCGAGGCTGCTCGAGCTGGCCAGGGCCACATCGGCCGGGCACGCCGCCTTGCTCGCGATGAGGAGGCTCGAGCGCGCCGCAACGCCATCGGTGAGCTCCCTACCCGGCTGCGGAGCCTGGGGGATTGCCTGCAAGCAGCCGAGGACCTCGTCAACCAGGCCAGCGAGGAGGCCGCCGCTGCCACCGCTGAATCCGATGCCGCCGAGCGCGCCGAGCTGGAGAAGGCCCTGGGATTTGGTTCCTCGGGGGCTCGTCCGCGCAATGCGCAGGCTGCCATCCGGGATCTGGAGAAGCAGCAGGCCGCGCGGTCGAAGCGACTTCAGCGGGACGCCTTGGATCGCGTCCTGACGGAGCTGACCGCCTATCACCGCGATGTGCTGGCCATACAGACCGGGGCAGTGCGTCCGGAGGAGGAGAACGCCCTGCGAGGGGCTCGGCTGGTCAATGCCGGCTGGTCAGCCTCCCTGCACCGGGTGGCGCATTCCCAGAGTCCCGAACACACCGTCGCCACCATCGACGCCATCCTGGATGCGAGGAACTCCCTCGAGCACGGCGTCACCCCGTTGCTCGTGATGGAAACTCTCCTCATCACCATGACGGGAGCAGCCCGCTCCCTGGCGAATCCCGCCTGTCAAGGCCTGACGAAGTGAATGACAACAGTGTGTTGCACCGCTTTCGAAGCCATTTTCGTGGCACAGTGTGAATTGTGCCGTGCCGTATCCTCGGTGCGGTCCCCAAGTCGTGAGGATTGAGCGTGAGCAAGGCGATCAAGAGGACTGCAGCGGACTCCACCGACGCCGAGACCACCCGGGTCATCCAGACGGGGGCCTCCCGCGTGGATGCCGATGCCAACCGTACTGAGGTCATCAAGCCCAGCGATTCGGCGGACTCGGAGCGCACCAGCGTCATCGACGACGACGTCTTCCGTCCCGACACCGAGAAGACCCGCGTCGTTGATGATCGTGAGTTCGAGGAGGAGCGTCGCCGCCGTGAGCTGGCTGATCAGCGTGCCCGTGAGCGTGCTGACCGTCAGGCGATCGAGGCTGAGCGTCAGCGTCGTGCCGCCCATGCCGAGCCCGAGCCGGAGCCAGTGGCTGAGCCGACCCCCAAACGCACCACCGACAAGGCTATGGCCTCCCTGGGCATGTTCCTGTTCCGCATCGTCGTCGGCGGTATCCTGGGCATCCACGGGTTCCAGCACCTCACCCAGCGTGATCTGACCCTGCGCGCCGTGCAGACCCTCCCGTTGCCCAGCGGATACGCCCAGACCGGCGTATGGGTGCTCGGCATCTGCGAGTGCATTGCTGCCGTGTGCATCATCCTCGGCCTGTTCACCCGCATCGCCGGAGTCGGTGTCATCATCATCATGCTGTTGGCGTTGACCTTCATCTTCTGGGGCAGTTTCGCCATCTTCAAGACCATGGGCTTCAAGGGAGAACTGGAGCTCCTGCTGGCCGGATGCGGTGTTCTGCTGCTCTTCCTGGGCGCCGGTGGTTGGTCGATTGACGCCGCCTACCGGCGCAGCCGTGCCGCTGCGAAGGCTGAGGAGGCCGGCTACTGAGCCGAGTCGTGGCGGTCGCCTTCCGCGAATACGGACAACTTTTTCACCTCGACGTCGGGACTCTCGACGTCGAGGTGGGTTCATGGCTGCTCTACCCCACCCCTGACGGCCCGCTGGTGTGTCGGTGTGTGTGGGGGCCGGAAGAGGTTGTTCCTGATGGGGCCCTGCCGGTCTGCGCAGGTGTCGCCGATGACGAGGCCGTCGCCGCGGCGGCCCAGGACCGACACCACCGGGACGAGATATTGCAGACCGCTCGCCGAACCGTCGAGGACCTCGGCGTCGAGATGGAGGTCTTGGCGATCGACCTGGTGGAGTCCGAGGATGATCGCCTCATCGCGGTGTACTTCCGCGCTCCCCACCGGGTCGAGTTCGCCACCATCGTCGGGCCACTGGCGCGACGGCTGCACGCACGCATAGACCTGCGTCAGCTGCGCGGCCGAGACACCGCACGAGCCGTCGGCGGGGTAGGGGTGTGTGGCCGTCCGCTGTGTTGCGCGACCTTCCTGCCCGAGCCGTTGTCGGTGCCGAATCGTCTCGTCACCGAGCAGGGGATGGCGTCCAACCCCTTGGCAGTGGCCGGGGCATGCGGCAAACTCATGTGCTGCCTACGCTACGAGTCTCCCTATTACGCCGATTTCGAGGCTGCCCTGGGAGAAGCCAGCGGCCCGGACGGTCCGGGTTGTCCGCTGGTGTCGGCCTGCTCGACAGCTGGACGACGTCGGCTGCAAGAGGAGCGCAAGGATGCCAGACCCAGGAGGTCCCCATGACTCGACGCGATCCGCGACGACGCACGATTGCCGCGGCCTTGGTCGCCTGCTCCCTGTTCTCGGTGACAGCCTGTACCGCTGAGGAGCCCACCTCGGGGCCGACGGCCACTCACCCCGCCTCGCCGACCCAGCAGTCCGCCACCCCGAGACCCATGCCCTCGCCGTCCGTGACGGCGTCAGTCAAGCCGGCCCAGGGGAAAACTGACTCGAACCCTCCGGTCGCTTCGTTCGACCCCAAGGCCCACGCCCACATGGAGGGTCCGGAGAGCCCGGACCGCCAGACCATGCACCCGGCATCGCAGGACGACAAGCAGTTCAGCAAGCCGCCAGTCGGTAGAGGGATGAACCGATACCTGTCGCGCAAGATTTCGTGGCATGCGTGCGGGAACTTCCAGTGTTCCAAGGTCCTCGTGCCGTTGGACTGGGATGATCCGAATGGTCCGGCGATTACCTTGGCCCTCAAGCGCAAGCCAGCGGAGTCGTCGTCCAAGGCGACCCTCTTCGTCAATCCCGGTGGCCCTGGCGGTTCCGGCCAGGAGATGGTGGACAGCTTCAAGTCCTCCGCCTTCCCGAACCACGACGTCATCGGGTGGGATCCGCGCGGAACCGGCCAGTCCACCCACGTTGACTGCGGCCCGGCGACGACGATGGACGCCTTCTTCAACCTTGACGCGTCCCCCGACGATGAGGCCGAGTGGAAGGCGCTCGGCCGCGGCACGAGGGATTTCGCACGTAGTTGCAGGGCGCACTCCGGCGAGCTGCTGGATCATGTCTCGACGATCGACACCGCTCGGGACCTGGACTACCTGCGGTATCTCGTGGGCGACAAGAAGCTCGATTACCTCGGCATTTCGTACGGTACCTTCCTCGGTGCGACCTATGCCGAGCTGTACCCGGGGCGAGTCGGGCAGATGGTGCTGGACTCTACGGTCAACATCACCAACCACGACACCGTCAGCCAGAGCGTCGGGTTCGACCGAGCCTTCGGCGACTTCGCCAAGTGGTGCGCCAAACAGGGGCAGCGCTGCACGCTGGGGAAGAACGAGGCCGAGGTCCGCAAGACCACCCTGAACTTCCTCAACCATCTCGACTCCCACCCGTTGAAGGTCGAGAACCGAACCCTGACGCAAAGTCTGGCAGCGACTGGCATCGCCTTGTTCCTGTACTCGGGCAAGGAGGCATATCCCTACCTGGCGGGTTCCTTGCGTGGTGCCATGAAGGACGGGAACGGCAGCTACCTGCTGACAGCCTCCGATTTCTTGAACGGGCGTGGCAAGGATGGTCAGTGGGAGACGATCGTCTCTGCCTTCCCAGCGATCTCCTGCCTGGATCAGGCTGACTTCGGTCTGAACCACGTCCGGAAGGAGTGGCCCAAGGAGGCAGCCAAGGCGCCGACCCTCGGCAAGGCTCTGGGGATGACGCCGACCTGTGAGGTCTGGACGGCCCACCCGGCTCACCAGCTGTACCTGACGGCTCAGGGGGCGGCACCCATCTTGGTTCTGGGTGCCACGGGTGATCCCGCCACCCCCTACGAGCAGGCCGAGTGGATGGCTGATCAGCTCAAGTCCGGTGTGTTGCTGACCTGGCGGGGTGCCGGGCACTCGGCGTGGGAGCTTGGTAATCAATGCGTCAAGAAGGCCGTCGAGGGTTACGTCAATGACGCGAGGGTCCCCAGGGACAAAACGGTGTGCTGACGTAGGAGTGTGGCGGCAAGCCGTCCTGGTGGGACGGTACCCGTTGTCCGTGACGGCTGTGAACACAGACGTGCGAGCCCGGCGGGAGGTTTGGGAGGCGTCGTTACCCTTGTCGTCATGAGGAGGGATCGCTCATGACGTTGGGTCAGCGCCATGTCATTGGCATCGTGTTGCGCGTTACGGGCTTGGCCTTGCTCGCAGCCGCACTCCTTGCCCTGGAGTGGGCGTGGCGGTCCCACGCATGGAACGACCTGGAATCCGTTGACGGGCACTGCGTCATGGTCGGGGCACGGGTCGACGACGGACGTGTCCCGAGGGTGGCATGCGAGGAGGACGGTGCCCGTTACGTCAAGGACGTCGTCAAGCCTGGTACGAATTGCCCGCAAGGATTGACGCGGGTGTCAGTGCGACACGAGCTCAGCCACGACACCGGGTACGTCGGTGCCCTGTGCCTGCGACATCCCTGACGTGAGGACCCGGTCCCGCCAGCCACCTCGTGGCCAACCGGCGGGATCTCAGGCATGAGTCCTCAGGAGAGCACCGCTCGACGCAGCACGTCCAGCGGCAGAGCACCCATACGCAGGACCTTGGTGTGGTACTCCTTCAGGTCGAAGTTCGGGTCCTTGGCCTTCGCGGCCTCCCGCAGCTCCAGCCAGGTGCGCTCACCGAGTTTGTACGACGGGGCCTGGCCGGGCCAGCCGAAGTAACGGTTGACCTCGTAGCGGGCCGATCCCTCGTCCATGGAGACGTGGTTGTTGAAGAAGGTCCAGGCCTTGTCCCAGTTCCACTCGCCGCCGCCGACTTCCTCGGGGGCCTCGAACTGGCAGTGTAGGCCGATGTCGAGGACGACGCGGGCAGCACGCATGGACTGCCCGTCGAGCAGGCCCATGAAGTGACCGGGATCGTCCATGTAGCCCAGATCAGCCATGAGCCACTCAGCATAGAGGGCCCAGCCCTCCCCGTAACCAGAGCTCCAGTAGTTGCGTCGCCACGAGTTGAGCTCGTCACGAGCAGCGATGGCCGAGGAGGTCTGCAGGTGGTGACCCGGGGCGCCCTCGTGGTAGACGGTGGTCAATTCTCGCCAGGTCGTGAAGGTGTCGACGCCTTCCGGCACCGACCACCACATCCGGCCGGGACGGGAGAAGTCCTCAGACGGAGGCGTGTAATACACCCCTCCGTCGTGGGTCGGGGCGATCATGCCCTCGATGTGACGAGCCTGCTCGGGAACCTCGAAGTGGGTGCCGTCCAGGGTGGAGATGGCTTCGTCGGCGCGCTCCTGCATCCATGCCCTGAGGGCCTCGGTGCCGGAGATCTGGTAGGCCGGATCGGCGTCGAGGACCGCCATGGCCTCCTTGACGCTGGCTCCCGGACGGATGCGCTCGGCGGTTTCGCGCTGCAACTGCTCGATGCGGGCGAGTTCCTGCTTGCCCCACTCGTAGGTCTCGGCGAGGTCCACAGTGGTGCCGACGAACTGGCGAGAAGCAAGACGGTAACGGTCGATGCCGACGGCGTCGGTCTCGGTGGCGAGCGGAGCGATCTCGGTAGCGAGAGTCTCTGCGGTGCGACGGAAGTTGGCCTTGGCAGCGTCGATGCCCTCGGCAAGTTCCGACCTCACGGAGTCGGGCAGGTCGTCGGAGGCAGTCCGCTTGAGGTAGTCGTCAAAAAAGCCACCGTCGCCGGTCCAGGAGGTGATCTGTTCGACGAGAAGGTTCACCTGACGGATGGCGGGCGCGATACCGGCATCGATCGAGGCGCGCTGGGTCTGTAGCCAGCCGTCGAGAGCCGCGCCGGTGGCCTGCAGACGACGTGCGACCGTCGACACCTGATCGGGGGTCTCGGTGGGCATGGCATCGTAAACCTCGCGGATCTCGTGAACGCCCGAGGCAATGCCGTTGAGGGTGAGGAGGTCGTATCCCTTGTCGTGGCTCTCGGCCTCCAGACCCAGGCTGGAGCGCATGGCGGAGACGGTGACCCTGTCGGTGTCGTCGGCAGGCATGGCCTGGTCGAGACGGTCCAAGGTGTCCATGACGAGCTGGTACCGGGTCTCCATTCCGGCGGGGGTCAGGTCGTCGTACTCATCCTGGTTGAGGTCCAGGCCGAGGGCGGTGGCCAGGATGGGGCTAGACGCCACGAGGGAGCCCCAGTGGTGGTCGGCAACCTCGTCGACCTCTGACCCCATCTGGTGGGTGGTGTGTGCGTTGTCGTTGGTCACGAGGATGACGCTATCGCGAGTCGTGGACAGGCGGGAGTCGCGTGGTGTTCCAGAAAGAAGCGTACCGGTTTCGCGACGAGGTCATCATGCCGGTATAGTCTTGCGAGCCTGCCATGGCAGGCGTGCCAACTTAGCTCAGTCGGTAGAGCGACGCTCTCGTAAAGCGTAGGTCACGGGTTCGATTCCCGTAGTTGGCTCCATGAGCGCCCGGCCAGGAATGCTCGCATGGGTCGTCAGGAATTGACGACGGCTCCCTGTCTTGCCGATGGATCCCCGTGGTGATCTACGGTCGCGGTGGTGACCGCTGCGAACACGCGAGGGCCACTGACGACCTTGGTCAGGTGAGTGATCGCTGCGGGCTTCTTGGCGTGGTCAGTGGGGATCATCCGACAGGCCAGGATTGTGGGGGTACTGGCCTCAAGGTCACTAGGGGTGGCCGTCTTGGTGCTCGGTATCGGTGGAGCGATGGTCCTCTTTATCGCACTCTGGCGAGTGGAAATTGAGCAGTCGTTTGAGGTGCGACCCGCTGATAAAGTGACGTGTAAGTCACCATGCGCCTGGATAAGTACTCCATTTATCTGCGATTTTGTTCTGGGCAGGCTGCGGTGACCCTGTGGATGGCATGATGGCACTGCTCACGCTGGGTGGGTCACCAATCTTTGGTTGGTGAGTACTCGAAGAAGGGATATTCACTATGCAGAACACTCTGACTCAGTCCAGGTCATCTCGAGGCGCTGTTGGCATTGCTGCGTTGGTTGCAGTTGTCGGCGTTATGCTGTCGACCTTCACTGGCGCTTACATTGCCGGTATGTTCGGTCTTTCCACCTCCGCAGCCAGCCAGATCGTGAACGCGGTCTCGGTTGGCGGTGCTGCGCTGTCCATCGCCATGGCTGTCGCTTCTGGCGGCATTGCTGCGGCCGCCGTGGCCACTGCCAAGTGGGCCATCAAGAAGTGGGGCAAGAAGGTCGCAATCGCCTGATGGCCGTCTTCTTTCGAAGGTGGGTGCACATGAGGAACCGCAGTTTCATCGCATCCTTCCTCTGCGCGCTCGCCATCTTCGCGGTGTCGGCAGTAGTCGCGTTCGGTACGCTCGACGGAGCGACACGAGGAGGTGGGGGCATGCTCGGCAAGCCCCTCGGGAGCTCCGGAGAATCTCTCTTCATTTCGATTCTTGTGCGAAATACCTCGGTTGTCCTGAGCTTGTTTGCAGGCGTCGTCTCAATCGGAATCATTGCGATGGTCGGCATTGCCTCTCTCGGTTTTCTGATAGGGGCGAGCACTGCGGCAGCTGCCAATGAGGTAGGGCTGACGATGGCATTGTGGTCCGTGAGTGGTTATGCCATCGTCGAGATCCTGGCATATCTGTTGGCTGCGACGGCTGGATTACTGCCAGTCGGCACCGCGGTGCTGACTTCGGGATCTCTCGCGGAAGAGAAGGTTGTCACCCGTTACTTCGCCCCATTGCGCCAGTCATTGGTCCTTCTGGCTGTCTCGTTGGTCCTAATCGTCGTGGGGGCTGGGCTCGAGGCGGCGATCATCCAGTCAAGAAATGGTTGACGTCATGAGTTCCGCATCAGCGAACCATGGTTCCGATGCTGTCGGGCATCTCAAAACGGATAGAGCGGTCGTGTGGACCGCGGTAGTGATGACAGGTCTTCTCATTGCCATTCGCCTCTGGATCCAGTTGGCGGATCGCATCAGCCAGGCCGGCTGGATACGAGCCCGCACGTCGGACCTCGGGGACCCGGCGCTTGCTCAGCTTGCCGTCCGTCTCGGAATTGTCCTCGCAATCGTTCTCTCGACCCTGTTCCAGGGGCTGTATCTCTTTCTGTGTGCAGTTGTGGACGAGAAGATTCTTCCGGGCATCATGGTGCCCGTCAGAGAGAGCAAAGGCGCCGACGGAAAGACCGGGTTGGGTCCTGCGGTTTTCGTCGGGCTGTGCGCCACGATCCCGGTGCAGTTGGCGGCCCTGATCGCCGATGTCTCCGCGCCGAAAGAGTATCCAGCAGCGTTCGTCTGGCTCTTCGTGGTTGTGGTCGTCGCCGTCGCATGGACGTGGAGGCGGCCCGCAATGAACCGGGCTGGAATACGTGGAAAAGTAATCTCGACCGCGTTGTTACTGGTGATCAGTGCGATTTCTCTCGTGTTGTGACGAAGTGAGGAGTGTTCATGCAAGTTATGTACATGCGTTCCCGGCGGATTCTTGCGGGAATTCTGGCCGTCACCCTCGGCGTGTTTGCGGTGATGACGCTGGTCAGGGATCCGCAAATCCCGGGCGTCATAGTGGGCATCGTCGGCATTGTCGTTGCGGCGTTGCTGGTATTGGTGGTCATCCGCCCGGGGACACACCTTCGACTTGATGTTTCCGCGTTCCTCAGCGGAGCGATCTGTCTTGGTGCCTGCCAAGGGACATTGGGGAGAAAACTCAGCGCTGCTGGGTACATGGTGGTTCCCGCTGTCGTCATCGCTGTTTGCTGTGCAACGGTCGCGGTCATGGTTCAGGCGGAAATTGATTCTCAGAGGACCAGGGATCGTCTGTGAACGCACCGACCTTCCGGACGGCGCATGACATCTGTGATGCCTCCTCCCTCGATGCCCTTGGGTGGGGGTTCTCTCTCAAGGGTTATCGAGTGATGCGCATTCTCATCGCCTTCCTCGCATTCGCGCTGGCAGTGGCGGTCGCGGTCGTGGGATTCGACTGGCTTGTCGGTCGGCTTGCCCAAGGCGGTGCTGTTGTCGGAGTCACACTGCCGCTGGTCATTGGCTTGTACGTCCTCATCCTTCATGCCTTCAGGGAGACGCTGACCTCCCGCCGAATACGGCTGACGAACCATCCATGTGCTGAGTTCTTCCGTGCCCTGGACATCTCGAGGTTCAGTGTCGTTGTGGCGGAAATGTTGGAAAGGCTCGTGATCACGACCGCGGTCGTCGCGGGGCTCTCCTGGGGTGCCGGATTGCGAGCTTCGCTGTCGGGGATGCCGCCTACCACAGTAGGGGCTCTGGTGGTGATTCCGGTCGCCACCACCTTGGGCATGGTGGCCATCACGGCATGGGTTGCCGCGAAACTCAATAACTCTCACCGTTCCAGCCAGGTGATGGCTGCCTGCAGCGGCGCTGCTACTGGAGTCATCCTTGCTCTGGTCGTCAGATGGGTTGCTGAGGCCAGTCTTCAGCATCCTCGCGCCATGCGGGGTCCCACCTGGACATGGGTCGCTGTCGGTGTTGCTGTGGTGACGGTCGCAACTGGCGCCGCGGCGGTCACCGGATACGTCGCCCTGAAATCTGCTCCTTTCCTGGTGCGAAACAGCGTGTCTCAGGAAAAGGCCAGGGCCCACTTGCGTCGACTGAAAGGAATCAGCCCATGGGTGCGCGTGGTCATGAGCGACCTGTCACCAGTTCCGGTTGCGGCCGCACTTGCTCGCCTTGTCTTCCTTGTGTGGAGCGTTGGTGCATTGGTCATGGCCATCGCTGTTATGGCGCTGGGCGGCGTGGGTGTGAATCTGCCGGCGCGGATCGTCAATCAGCTCTCGGCCATCTTGCTGTTGATCCTTGGTCTGGTGGTTTCGGACCTGCTGTCCATACGCATCGGGCCCGCGGCACTGGCGCCACGCTGGAGGATGGCGTGGGAGCTGGGAGCCAACCCGATGCACCTGGCAATCGCACCCCTGGGCGTTGCCGTCCTCTTTGGTCTCTTCCTCGTCGCACCTGTCGCAGCGGCAGCTGGCATGCTGGGCGGTGACGCCCTCATCCCGCTGCTCGTCGTCTGGGCATCGATCGCGTGCGCCTGGGTTGCTGCTGCCGTGGCCAGTGACGCGGCTCTTCCAGACGGTACGGTTCCGGCCTCGACGTCCGTCGGCTTGCTCAGTGTCCTGGCGTCCACAGCGATGATGGTCTTCATCCTCATGACGGCCATGCACGGGGTGGGTTGGATCGGCTTCATTCTGACCTTCGTCCTTCTGGGAGGTGCAACATGGTTGACGAGACAACGCGTTCTCGCCCTGCCATCGAGGCCATTGGCCTGACCCTCGGATATTCCCCGGATCGGCCGGTTGTCCAGGACTTGTCGTTCCATCTCCAAGGTCCCGCGACAGTACGGCTCGATGCACCAAACGGGACCGGCAAGTCGACCCTCGTTGAGGGGATCTCCGGCTATCTGCGTTCCACCCAGGGCGACCTGCTCGTCTGTGGGACGAAGGCGTCGGATCCTGCACTGCGGACGCGACGGCGGGTCTGTCGCGCCAAACCGTCGCTACATCCCAACCTGAGCATGGTTGACCACCTGACTCTCGCCGCTCGGTTGGCAGGCTGCGACAGGGAGGAGCCGATATCGCGTGCCAAGGCCTTCGGACTCGACGAATGGTTCGACTACCGCACATCCGCCTTGTCGACGGGAACCGCGAAACGGCTGTGGTACGTCATGTGCACGACGGGGGAGTTCGACGTCGTCGTCCTCGACGAGCCGTTCAATGGGGTCGATGAGGAGTCGAGTCGTGTGATGGTCTCTGACATCAACGAGTGGCGCAAGGACAGTCTCGTCCTGCTAGTGGCCCACGCGTTGCCGGACGGTCTCACTGTCGATGAGACCTTGGGCCTGCCTCGGACGACGGACAATTCGCGCCCCATGTCAACCCGTTGACGATGCCGCGACCGGCTTGGCGCGACTCGGGTCTCAAGACGGTCGGCATGTGTCGCTTCCCCACCAGGACAGGATTCGAGTGGGCGCGCAAGGCCGTGTTGAGCAGGTCTCAGAGGCGCTGGCGAGTGACGTCGACGGGGATGACTCTCCTGCGAGTACCGGTAGGACTGAGTTCGTGGTTTTGTGGATCGTCGGCAGTGCTGCCCTCCTGGCGTGCTCGCAGCTTCTCCGCACGGCGTGCGGCTCGCGTCCGCAACATGTTCTGCACCTGCGATGACGACAACTGCAGGGTCCACTCCGAATTCTGGGGCAGTACCCAACGATGGCGATGTGCCAATGCTGTGAATCCCAGTCCGACGAGGGTCGCGATGACCATTCCGAAGGAGGGGAATCCGCACTTCTGTGCCACGACCATGACGATGGCCGAGGCCAGCGCCGGCGTCGCGTAGAGGTGGTTGCCGCCGAAGACCTGCGGCACATTTCCTGCGCAGACGTCACGGATCATGCCACCGCCGACGGCCGTCATGAGCCCCAGCAGTAGGGCGGGCATGATGCCGAAACCAGCAGCCAGGGTCTTGAGGGCGCCGGTGGCGGCCCAACAACCCAACACCATGCCGTCGGCGAGAATGAGGGCGATCCGCCAGGGTCGGGAATCCAGCTTCCACAGCATCGCCACCCCGGCGCCGACGAGCGCAACCATCAAGTAGCGCGGGTCAGTCAGGGCCACCGGGGGGGCGGCGCCCAGCAGGACGTCGCGGACCATTCCGCCGCCCAGCGCACTCGTGATCGCCAATACACAGAAACCCACAGCGTCGAAACGCTTGATGCGCGCCAGCCGACCTCCCAGCACTCCGTTGAGGAGCACGCCGGTGAGGTCAATGGCGCGGAAGAGTTCGGGCAACAGGGCGTTGAACTGGGAGAGCATCGCGGACAAAGTACCGCACGAACTCGCTCAACTCAGGTTCGCGTTCACCGACTCGGGAAGGGCGAACCGGGGTGTCGAACAGGGTCGACGCGCAATGCGTCAGGGTGGCCCGGTACGATCGAGGCACCACGATTCGTGGGTCGCGGCCTGACTCCTCGGTTCGGCCGTCCAGCGGAATTGCAAGGGGACGCATGTACGACAGCATCATTATCGGCGCAGGCCTCGCCGGACTGACGGCCGCCGAAGAACTCGCATCCGCAGGGCACTCGGTGGTGGTTCTGGAGGCTCGCTCCCGAGTGGGTGGGCGCCTCGAGAACGCCGAGTTGTCCAATGGGCAGGTCATCGAGTTGGGCGGCCAATGGGTCGGTGAGGGCCATGAAGAACTTCGCTCCCTCATCGCCTCCCAAGGCCTTGAACTGGTCGACTCCACCGAGGGCGACGTAGTCGTCAAGGCTCGCGGACGGGTCTCCCACGTCACCAATTCCTCCAGCTCTGCCCACACCCTCAGCCCCTTCGAGCTGTCCGACCTCGGTCAGGGTCTGCTGAGGTTCCGCCGTCTGGCCGATCGCGTTGCCAACAACAAGGGTTGGACGACGGCGAACGGTACGTGGCTGAATCAGTCCCTGAGTCAGTGGGTGGTCTCGAATGTGCGTACCGACGCCGGACGTGAATACATCACCAATCTTTTCCGGCGTGCCTTCGGGGTCTCTCCCGACGACACCACCCTTCTTGATGGTCTGACGAAGGCCAACTCCGGGGTGGACCTGGAATCCCTCGTTGCCGTCAACGGTGGGCTCAAGCAGCAGCGCGTCAAGGGCGGTGTCGCCCAGGTCGCTCGCAACCTCGCGGAGCGTCTCGGCGATGACCTCAAGCTCTCCTGCCCGGTCCGCTCCATCCACGCAGACGACGACACCGTCACCGTCGCGACGTCCGCCGGCACCGAGTACCAGGGGCGCAGCGTCATCGTCACCGTCCCTCCGCGTCTTCTCAAGGAGATCGAGTTCGATCCCGCTCTTCCGGCAGAGCGTCTCGAGATGGCCGAGAAGGTACCCGCAGGCAATGTCATCAAGGCCTACCTCGTCTACGACAGCCCGTGGTGGCGCACCTCCGGAGCCTCCGGCCAGATGGGTGCCGACGAGGGTGCCGTTCGCGTCATCTTCGACACCTCCGACGACGAGACCGGCCGGGGAGTCCTGATGGGCTTCTTCGAGGGCACCGAGGCGTCGGGCTACGGCAAACTCTCGGTGAGTCTGCGTCAGCGCGCCTTCGAGGAGGTCGTCGAGTCCGCCTTCGGTGAGGCTCCCCGCTCCCCGATCGAATACCTCGACCGCGACTGGCTCTCCGAGCCCTACACCGGTGGCTGTCATGGCGCCCACTTCGCTCCCAGCCTCTGGACTGTCACCGGCCCGATCCTCGCCCAGCCGTTGGGCAGGGTGCTCTTCGCCGGCGCCGAGTACGCCTCCTCCTTCAACGGTTACATGGAAGGTGCGCTGCGAGCCGGTGCTCGCGCGGCTCAGGAGGCTGTCGACCTGCTCTGATCGGTCAGACGCTGACCTCGACGCGGACCTTCTCGAGGAAGTCGATGGTGAACTCGGCGCCTCGGTAGACCTCAGTGTGACCCTTCTGGCGGGCGTAGCCGGCTGCCTCGGAAATCGTCAGACCAGAGACTCCGGCTTTCGCGAGTTCGAGCCGGACGGTGTCAAGTGCCGACGGCTGGATAATGGCGGTGATGAGCTTCATGCCGAGATCTCTTCCTTGTCGGCGGTGGTGTCGGTGGCGCGGGCGGGCTTGCCGTCCGGGCGAGGGGCGTCCTCGTGGTGGGCGTGTGCCTTGGGTAGCACCAAGGAGGAGTAGCGGACGCTGGAGAAGTCGTACCCGGACTCGGCGTGCTCGACCAGGTCGATGCCGCGCAGCTCCTCAGCGGTGGAAACACGGATGCCCATCGTCTTCTTGATGACCAGACCGATGAGGCCGCTGACGACGAAGGAGTAGGCCATCATCGCGAGGGCACAGATGACCTGGACCCCCAGCAGCTTGCCGTTACCACCGAGGAACAGGCCGGCTCCATTGGCCTCTAAGGAGGCGGAGGCGCCTTCAGCCATGGCATGCGGGTCCGCGAGGAATCCGATGAGGACGGTGCCCAGGAAGCCACCGACCATGTGGACGCCGACGACGTCGAGGGAGTCGTCGTAACTGAAGCGGTATTTCAGGCTGACGGCCAGGGCGCAGACGGCGCCGCAGACGATGCCGATGATGACGGCGCCCCACGGGGAGACCGACGCGCAGGCCGGGCTGATGCCGACCAGGCCGGCGACGATGCCCGATGCGGCGCCAAGGGTGGTGGGCTGACCGTCGCGGATGCGCTCGACGCAGATCCATGCGAGCATGGCGGCGGCAGCAGCGGCGAGGGTGTTGACCCAGGCCAGACCTGCGGTGTCATTGGCTCCCAGCGCAGATCCGGCGTTGAATCCGAACCAGCCGAACCACAGGCCGCCGGCACCGAGCATGACGAGGGTGGTGTTGTGCGGACGCATCGGCCTGGAACCAAATCCGACGCGTGGGCCGAGGCTGAGAGCCAGGGCAAGGGCGGCAGCGCCAGCGTTGATGTGGATCGCGGTGCCACCGGCAAAGTCGACGGCGTGCATGGTGTTGAGGATCCAGCCGGTGCCGAACACCCAGTTGGCGGCCGGGAAGTAGACCAGCAGGCCCCACGGGATGGTGAATACGACCCAGGCGGAGAACTTCATACGGTCAGCGACGGCGCCGCTGATGAGGGCAGTTGCGATGATGGCGAAGGCAGACTGGAAGGCGACGAAGACGAATCCGGGAATGGTTCCGACCTCGGTTCCCATGACCCCGTGGAGTCCGAAGTACTGGGCGGGGTTGCCGATAAGGCCTCCCCACTGCGGGTCACCGAAGGCCATCGAGTAACCGCAGACCACCCAGAGGACGCCGATGGTCCCCATCGCAACGACGTTCATCATGAGCATGTTGAGCACGCCCTTGGCTCGCACCATACCGCCGTAGAAGAAGGCGAGCATCGGTGTCATGAACAGCACCAAGGACGCGCTGGCGAGCACCCAGGCGGTGTCGCCGGCATTGATCTCAAGCAGTGGTGTCATGGTGTCAATCGTCATCTGGCAGCGTTGCGGAACCGTTTGGTCGGCGTTACTGACATGTGAAGAATCGCGCTCTTGTGTGACGACGGTGTTACGTCGGTGACAGGAACGTGACGCGGAGACCGTGAAAACATGCCATATCCTTGACGCGCCACTCATGGACGGAGATGAGACTATGTTTTGTGCGCGATGCGGCACCCAGGTGGGTGCGCACGATGCCGCCTGCAGACAGTGTGGGCTGGACCTGCACCTGCCCGGTGCCGTGCGCATGACAGACCCTGGCTCCTTCGACGAGACGGTCGTGCAGAGCCCCGTGGGCGTTGATGAAGCTCCGACGAGGGAGATTCCTCGGGTGCAGACCCCGCCGAAGCCGCGAGATCAGCAGGACGTGACACCAACCCAGCAGTGGCAGCGACAGGATTCCACGCCGACCCAACAGTGGAGCACCAACGAGCAGTGGCCCAACAGCCGCCAGCCCTGGTCGGGTCAGCAGCAGCCTCCGCAAGGTCAGGGTCAGGAGGCCGGGGATTCCCAGCTGCCCGACGACTGGTTCCGTGACCCCGAGGCAGAGCGGACTCGCGCGATGGCGACGGTCCCGGATAACCCTGTCTTCACTCCACCCCCGCCGCCGTCTGCCCCTGCCACGTCGCACCCGCAGCCTCCGGACGACTCGTCCCGCCACCGGAACGTGCTCATTGGCTTGGTGATCGGGCTACTCGTGCTCGTCATCCTGGGTGCGATCCTGCTCTTCGCCGGTGGTCGGAAGGGGCGCTCAAACGGGGAACCCATTCCGGTGTCGACGCCGTCGGCCAGCGCTCATGCCGAGCAGTCCACCTCGCAGGAGCCCCCCGCCTCGGAGGAACCTCACGAGGGCGCCACATCCATCGACGCCACGCCCAGCTTCCTCGAGTCCTCGCCTGCGCCCGCGGCTAGTTCGGCTCCTTCCACCCCGGAATCCCCGACGTCGAGTGCTCGCCGGGTTGCCGACAAGCTTCCTGACGGTGACACTGTCTGCTCCTCGACGGTCGGTGCCGTGGGCACGACGTCATGCCCGTTCGCGCTCGAAGTCGCCAATGTAATTCCCGACGACGCCCAGGGCGGCTACGAGGTGAACGCCCACAGCCCGGTCACCGGCAAGGACTACACCATGAAGTGCAGGACGGAGGAGACGTACACCACCTGCACCGGCGGCGTCGCTGCCGAGGTTCACATCCTGCGTTGAGCGAGGACCAAGGCGGCTCGTCACATCGGCCGCTGGACCCCGACGAGGCGCACCTTGTCGAGGTACTCATCGGTCAGATCGGCCCAGGTGCCGGCGACCTCGACCTCGGTGAGGGTCGCCGGCGGGTACCAGCAGCCGATCTCTTCCTCGGCACCGCTCATCGCGGCCAGTTGTGCTGCCAAGCCAGGAATCGTCGGGGCGTGAGCGATGACGAGCAGGTTGTCGACGTCGTCGTCGATCTCTCCAATGCGCTGACGCATGGTGTCTGTGCCGCAGTAGTACAGGGCGCGCATGAATTCCACGGGGCAATCCAGCTGGAGGCAGTCCCAGGTCTGTCGGGTGCGGAGGGCGTCGGAGACCAGCGCATGGCCGACATTGCGCAGTCCAAGACGCATTCCGACCTCGCGGGCCTGGCGGCGTCCCAGGTCGGTGAGCGGACGCTCTCGGTCACCCCCGGCGGCGTGGGATGCAGGCTGGGCATGTCTCATGAGGAACAGGGTGTGCATGATTCCATGGTTGCACCCCGTGGGCGAGGTGGTCCTACGATGTTGGCATGCCGCTCACGGATATGGGCATTGACGAGGCGCGCAACTACCACCCGGTTGTCCCTGAACCCGAGGGTTTCGACTCCTTCTGGGCCGAAACCCTCGACGAGCACGCCAGCATCCCGCTCGATCTGACGGCAACCCCGTTCGACAATCGCCAGGCCCTCATCGACACCTGGGATCTGTCATGGGCGGGATATCAAGGCTCTCGGGTGAGCGGTTGGTTGCATGCCCCAGCCGGGGCGAATGGGCCATTGCCCCTGGTCATCGAATACCTCGGCTATTCGGGTTCGCGTGGGGTCCCGATCGGGTCGGCCTTCGCGGCAGCCGGGTACGCGCACATCGTCGTCGATCCGCGCGGTCAGGGATGGGGCCACCCCGCTCTGACCGAGAACTCCCCGGACGTCCACGAGGGCTCCGGTGCTCCCGGATTCATGACCCAATCCCTGTCGGACCCGCATGGCCACTACTACCGCCGGTTGTTCACCGACGCCTTCCGGTGCCTGCAGACCGCTCGGGAGATGAAGATCGTCGATCCCACCAGAATTGTCGTCCACGGTCACTCCCAGGGCGCTGGTCAGACGATAGCGGTGTGCGGGTTGGCAGCCATGCGTGGCATCAAGCTGGCTGGTGCCTTCGTCGATGCCCCCTTCCTGTGTCACATGAGGCGCAGCTGTGACATCGCCACGGCTGGTCCGTATCTCGAGGTCGTCAAGTACCTGGCGGCTCATCCATCCCTGTGTGGCAAGGCCTTCCAGACGCTGGGTTACTTCGACGGTCTGCATTTCGCCCGTCGCGCCCGTACTGCCACCTGGTTCTCCGTGGCGATGATGGACCAGTTGGTGCCGCCGTCGTCGGTGTGGGCGGCTTACAACGCCTGGGGCGACGGGATGGTTGCGGACAAGCAGATTGCCGTCTATCCCTTCGCAGGGCATTCGGCCGGGGAGGACGTGCAGCGCTGGAACCAGCTCGGTGTGCTGGCCCAGCTCTTCTGCTGAGCCTTTGCTCAGCTCTTGACAGCGATGACGAGGTCGCGGTGGATCGACGAGTCGACGCGGTGGCTGAACTGACGCCAGGGGTTGTCATCGAGGGTAGTCAGGCCTGCGTCGGACAGGATCGCCACAAGATCCTCACGGGACAGGCCAAGGGTGTTCCACGACATTCCCAGCGCACCGCCGTGGCGCAACTGGCCAGCCCACACCGGAACGGCTTCGCGCAGCAGATCAGCGGGGGAGCGACGTCGCGATGACCCGCTGTGGGATCCGTGCACGACGCCGTAAGGGGCGTCGGTGACGACGGCGTCGAAGGTCTTGCGTCCCCACAGGTTCGCCGAGTCGACGGCGTCCCCCGTGAACACCCCCATCGTCAGGGCCTCGGCTCCTGGGAGCCGCACCTCGGCGTCAAACCGCTTGCCGATGGAGTGGCCGTCGCGGCGCACCGGATGGGTGCCGCAGCTGTGCTTGAGACGCTTGCGACGCAGCCAAGTGGTGACGTGGGCGGCCATCGCCTCGACGGCTTTGGCGTCCTGTTCCACCCCGAATCCGTCATGACCCGCCATCCATGCGCACTCCAGGGTGGTACCACGCCCGGCCAACGGATCGAGAATGGCCAGTCTCTGGCCCTCGTCGCGACGAGTCGCGCAGCGGCCGTCGAGGCTGGCGATCGTGAGGTTGAGCAGCAGCCGGGTGAATTGCTCATTGGTCTTGCCCCGGTACTTGGGGATGGTGACAAGATCCTCATCGACTACGTCGACTCGCGGCAGTTCCAGGGGAGCCAACAGGTCGCCATGACGTTCGAAGCAGGCGAGAGCTGCCGAGGACCGCGCCAACGCAGCCAAGTCCGCAGGTCCGAGGGGCTCGTCGCCATTGACGGTGAGGTACTCGACCCCAGCCACCGTCACCGGTGAGACCGTCGTGGCATTCGGACAGGTGAGGGCCAACTCCGCAGCGCACAGACGCCCTGCCTGCCCGGCATAGACGTGGTTGGCGGCAGGGGCGAGCAGGACGAGGGTCTCGGACATGGCTGACATTGTGTCATGACCCGTCCGACATGCCGAGGAAACAGCAATCGGCGACCGCTGCGTCGCGACCGCCGATTGCGGTGTGTTGGTGAACCTCGTCTCCCGGTATCGGGGCGGTGTCGGGAGACGAGGCCGAGCCGTCAGGCCAGGTTGACCTGCAGGTGCTCGTAGGAGGTGCCCTTGGCGCGCTCGATCGAGGCCTTGATCTCGGCCTCGGCCTCTTCGCGGCCGGTCCAGGTGGCGCCCTCGACCGACTTCCCGGGCTCGAGGTCCTTGTAGACGGTGAAGAAGTGCTCGATCTCCATGAGGGTCATGCTGCCGACGTCGTCAAGGTCGATGAGGTTGGCACGACGGGGGTCGTCAGCGGGGACGCACAGCACCTTGTCGTCGCCGCCCATCTCGTCCTGCATCTGGAACATGGCCAGTGCGCGGCACTCGATGAGGCAACCGGGGAAGGTGGGCTCGGTGAGAAGGACCAAGGCATCCAGCGGATCGCCGTCCTCTCCGAGGGTCCCCTCGATGTATCCGTAGTCGTACGGGTACTGCGTAGAGGTGAACAACGTACGGTCAAGACGGATACGACCGGTCTCGTGATCCATCTCGTACTTGTTCTTGGTGCCACGCGGAATCTCGATCGTCACATCAAAGTGCAAGCTATCGGGCTGTTCTCCCTGGAATGGGTTGGTGAAATCGTCAGTCACGAGGGGCCCCTCTTCTTGTATTAGACACGGTGATGATCGACACTGTATCCGTTTGCAGGAGGGATTTTTCGTGCCACACCCAGATCAACGTAACCCGAAACGTGCTGTGCCCGAGCCGCGACGCCGTATGCCGGCATGGGTTCCAGTCCTTGTCGGTGTCGCCGTGACCGGCATTGTCGTGCTCGTGGTGGTCGTCAGTTCTCTGCGAACCGGTACGTCGACGAACGAGGCCGAGCGTGGACTGCTGACCCGTCGTCACGGGAACACCGCACCTGCGGTGCAGCCGGGTCGGGGGGTCGTCGCTGCGGTGGCCCCGAATACTCCGTCAACCAAGCCACTGGCAGCAAGCGTGGCCAATCGTGTGAAAGCTGCCGGTGCGGCCCCGGGCGTGCTTGGTGCCGACATCATGGATGCTGCGACTGGTGAAACCCTCTATCAATCCGGGCAGAGCACCCTGTTGACCCCTGCTTCGAACCTCAAGGTGATGACCGCGGTTGCGCTGCTGGATTGCACGGATGCCGGGCACCGCTACACGACGAAGGTTGTCGCTGACGGGTCGGCGTTGACCCTGGTCGGCGGTGGCGATCCCTACCTGCGTTCCTCGGCCTCCGACAAGCATCCTGAGTACCCGTCGACGGAGCAGCTTGCCAAGCGCACCGCGGCGGCCCTCAAGGAGGCTGGCACGAGGTCGGTCACCGTCAGATTTGACGACACCCTGTTCTCCGGTCCCACGTGGAACAGTGCATGGCCGATCGACAACTACTCCGATGAGGTCACCCCGATCACCTCGCTGTGGGTTGACGAAGGAATGATCAACAACAATCCGTGGAATCGAAGCAAGACTCCTGCGGTCTTGGCGACGAATACCTTCGTCGGACAGCTCCGCAGCGCCGGTATCACGGTCACGGGATCGGTGGTTCGACACAAGGCGGGCGAGTCCGACAAGCAGATTGCTGCCGTGCAGTCGATTCCGGTGGAGGACCTCGTCACCCGCACCTTGGAGGAGTCCGACAACTCCGCCGCCGAGGTACTGAGCCGTCAGATGGCTCTGGCGAGTGGAAGACCGGGGTCTTTCGCCGGTGCTTCCCAGGCCCTCGAGGAGCATCTCAAGAACATGGGCGCCTGGCAGGACGGCGCTGTCGTTCAGGATGGGTCGGGCCTGTCCCGAGGCAACCGGATCACGGCGGCCATGCTTTCCCACGCCTGGCAAAAGGTTTTGACGACACCGAAGCTGCAGCCGGTAGCCAATGCGGTTCCCGTCAGTCGGGTCTCGGGAACCTTGCACAAGCGCTTCTCCGAGCCGAGCACGGCAGCGGCGCGTGGCGTGGTCCACGCCAAGACCGGCAGCCTGCAAGGGGTTATCTCGATGTCGGGATGGCTGCGTGACGCCGACGGGCGCATCCTCGTGACCTCCTTCATCGTCAACCAGACCGATGGCTCCGCTCGATCCTGGCTTGACGTCGTCTACGGCAACCTGGCCGGGTGCGGCTGCACCCGCTGATGGCACGACGTGAACTGGGTCCGGCAGCCCTGACGGTTGCCCAGGCCGTCGAGCATGCGGTCCGCGGAATTGACCGGTTCGTCGTCGGGTGTTCTGGCGGGCCGGACTCCCTCGCCCTGGCGTTGGGGTCGGAGTGGGCATCTCGACGCCGTGGAGCCGAGGTGATGGTCGTCATCGTCGACCATCAGCTGCAGGATGGGTCGGACGAGGTGGCAGCGCGTACTCGAGACCTGCTAACCGACCGTGGGATGGACGCCTGTGTGCGTCGCGTCGAGATCGATCCGAATGACCCTGACGGCCCGGAGTCGGCGGCTCGAACCGCTCGTCGAGCAGCGCTGGTTGACGTCGCCGGGAAGACGCCGATCCTGCTCGGCCACACCCTCGACGACCAGGCCGAACAGGTCTTGCTGTCCCTGGCCCGTGGCTCCGGGGCGACGTCGCTCGCCGGTATTCGGCCGCGGGCAGGCCAGTTCTGGCACCCGCTGTTGGGGGTGCGTCGGGCCCAGACCCTGCAGGCATGCCAGGAATGGGACGTCGAGACATGGCATGATCCCCACAACAGTGACTCGCGATTCCTGCGCTCCAGGGTGCGCACCGAGCTCATGCCGGTTCTCGAGGACGTCCTCGGATCGGGGGTGGCGGAATCCCTGGCCCGCAGCGCGTCCCTGTTGGCCGGAGAAGACGCCGTCGTCACGGCTGTGGCTGACCAGTGGGCACGAGACCACGAGGTGACGGACGACGTTCTGCCCGGGCTGCGAGGTGTGGAATCCGGGTTGGCCCGACGGGTCGTCAAGAAGTGGCTGCCCGAGGCGACAATGGTTCACGTCGACGCCGTCCTGGGTCTTCTGGACGGTCCCGGAGGCGCTGGGGTGGACGTTCCTGGCGGTCGCGTCGAGATGAGGCGTGGGACCCTGTACCTCACCCAGCGCCTACGGCAGATCCGGGATCGGTAAGCTGGATCCGTGCGAGCTTCTGACATTCCCGAAGATTTCGACCGCGTTCTGTACACCGATGAGCAGGTGGCCTCTCGTGTCCGCGAGGTCGCTGCCCAGATCGACGCCGACTATGCGGGGCGGGAAATCCTCATGGTTGGTGTGCTCAACGGTGCTGTCATGACCATGGCGGACTTGTGCCGCGCGATGAAGTCCCACATGTCCATGGACTGGATGGCCGTGTCGTCCTACGGTGCCGGTACGAAGTCCAGCGGCGTGGTGCGCATCCTCAAGGACCTCACCAAGGACATCGAGGGCCGCGACATCCTCATCGTCGAGGACATCATCGACACCGGCCTGACGCTGAGCTACCTGGTGCAGAACCTGCGCAGCCGCAACCCCAACTCCATCGAGATCATGGCGATGTTCCGCAAGCCGGAGGCCGTGACCTGCCCGCTGGATGTCAAGTACGTCGGTTTCGACATTCCCAACGAGTTCGTCGTCGGATACGGCCTGGATTACGCCGACAAGTACCGCAACCTCACGGATGTGGCGACGCTGGCGCCGCACGTCTACAACTCCTGAGGGGTCGACGTCGAAGGGCGGACCGCCATCGGGTTGGGATGGTCGCGATGCGGTACAGCGTTCGTCAACACTGCGATGTTGTCATGCGCTGGTATCGTGACGCCTTGAGTCCCACCCACCCATGCCCCTAGGTAGTACATGAAAAACGTGTCCCGCATCTTCAAAGGTCCTCTGATCTGGATCCTGTTGTGCATCGGATTGATCATTGTGTTCCTGCAGTTCACCGGGTCGGGGAACGGGTACAAGGACATTCCGACGTCTGAGGCCGTCAGCATCATCAACAGTGACAAGAAGTTGGATGGCGTCACACTGACTGACGGCGATCAGGTCATCAAGATCACTGAGAACGACGACAAGAAGTACCGCTCGTACTGGGTTGGTAACCAGTCTGACCAACTCGTTGACAAGCTCAACGACCGGGTCCAGGACAAGACGCTGAAGTCGTGGCAGGGGGAGAACCCTGGGCAGAGCATCTGGAAGGCTCTGCTCATCAACTTCCTGCCTTTCGTCATCATCCTGCTGTTCTTCTTGTGGGCTATGAACGCAGCACAAGGCATGGGCGGCCGTGGCGGCGTCATGGGGTTCGGCAAGTCCAAGGCCAAGGTGGGCAGTAAGGACACCCCCAAGTCGACTTTCGCTGATGTCGCGGGCTGCCAGGAGGCGATCGACGAGCTGCAGGAGATCCGTGAGTTCCTCGCTGAGCCGGCGAAGTTCCAGCGGGTCGGTGCCAAGATTCCCAAGGGTGTCCTGCTGTATGGCCCTCCTGGAACCGGTAAGACGCTGCTGGCTCGTGCCGTGGCCGGTGAGGCTGGAGTGCCCTTCTTCTCGATTTCGGGTTCGGACTTCGTCGAGATGTTCGTCGGCGTCGGCGCCTCCCGGGTCCGCGACCTCTTCGAGCAGGCCAAGGAGGCCGCTCCGGCGATCATCTTCATCGATGAGATTGACGCTGTCGGCCGGCACCGTGGTGCTGGTATGGGCGGCGGCCACGACGAACGTGAGCAGACGTTGAACCAGTTGCTCGTCGAGATGGACGGCTTCGATGTCCACGGTGGCGTCATCCTCATTGCCGCAACGAACCGTCCCGACGTCCTCGACCCGGCCTTGCTGCGTCCCGGTCGTTTCGACCGTCAGATCGCGGTGGAGGCCCCGGACCTCGACGGCCGCCTCAAGATTCTCCAGGTCCATGCCCATGGCAAACCGATGGCGGACAATGTCGACCTGGCGTCGATTGCTCGTCGCACCCCCGGCATGACAGGCGCTGACCTTGCCAACGTCCTCAACGAAGCTGCCTTGCTGACGGCTCGTGCCGACCTGCCGGTGATTGGCAACGCCGAGCTCGACGAGGCGATTGACCGCGTCATTGCTGGCCCGCAGAAGAAGACGCGGCTCATGAACGAGCACGAGCGCTTGGTAACTGCGTACCACGAAGGTGGTCACGCTCTGGTGGCAGCGGCCATGCCGGGCACCGACCCGGTGCAGAAGATCACGATCCTGCCGCGTGGTCGGGCGCTGGGATACACGATGGTCATGCCCGACTCCGACAAGTACTCCCAGACGCGCAGCGAATTGCTGGATTCGATGGCGTACATGATGGGTGGTCGTGCGGCCGAGGAGCTCATCTTCCACGACCCGTCGACGGGTGCCTCCAACGACATCGAGAAGGCCACGAAGGTGGCTCGCGCTCTCGTCACTCAGTACGGTTTGTCGGCTCGCGTCGGCACGGTGCAACTGGGGTCAGGGGACAGCGAGCCATTCCTCGGCATGACGACTGGGCAACAGCGCGACTACTCCGAGCAGACGGCCAAGACCGTGGACGACGAGGTGCGCGAGTTGCTGGAGAACGCCCACCAGGAGGCGTTCGACTGCCTCGTGGCCAACCGTGAGGTGCTCGACGAGCTCGTCCGGCAGCTCTTCCTCAAGGAGACGCTGTCCAAGGCCGAGGTCGCCAAGATCTTCGAGCCGCTCAAGCACTGGCCGGAGCGTGGCGCGTTCACCGGTTCGGACCGGCGCATCCCGTCCGACAAGCCCCCGATCACCCCGCCGCAGGTGGAAGGTGTTGACGAGGACGCCCCCGTGACTCCGTCGCCCAGGCGCGGCGAACTACCCCCGTCCCCCACCCCGGGCGCGCCGGGCACCGACTCGCCGACGGGTGGGTGGACGCCCCCGCCGGACTGGGAGCCGCCCATGGGTGGGAACCCCGGTCCGAGTCCCCAGCCACCCGAGGGTGGCAACCCGTGGGGGCCGCCGCACACCTGATTGCGCCTGGCCCCGCGGGTCCCGGTGCGCACTGCGAACCTCGGAGTCTCTACTCTGTGCGGTGACGCGGCCGTCGATGCGGGGAGGGCGTGATGACTTCTAAAGCTGGTACGACGTACGCCATCATCGTCGGGTACAACCTGCTCACCCTTGTCGGCGTGATTCTGTGGCACTGGCCCGTGGGCAACATTCTGTTGCTGGGATGGGCTGAGAATGTCATGTTCGTCATTGGTGCCACGCTCGCCAATGCGCGTGTCCATCGCATATCACGACGCACTGGACGGTCTATCCCGTCAGATCCGTCCGCGGGGACGGCTTCCACTGACTCGGACCGTGGCGATGGCGTGGCTCTTGATGCCACCGCCTCTCCGGCGACATTTCTGCTGCTCAACCTTTTCTTCTGCGTTGTTCACCTGACATTCGCAGGTGTACTGGCAGCGCTCACCGGGGTGAGTTTCACGCTGGTTGCGTTCTGGGTTCCTCTGGCGACGGCGGCGTTCCGACATGTTGCCGAGGAGTTCAACGACTCGCTCTCGGACCCGGAAGTGCGCTGGGCCAAGGACGTGCGGGCCGCACACGACGCGAATCGTAGGGTCATGGTCCAGCACCTATTCATCATGGCCGCGTTTGGATTTGGTTTCTTCGGGGCGGACAAACTGGGTGGGGTGCACGGGCTGCTCCAGCAGGGCAATCTGGCCATCCTCGGGGTGTTGCTGCTGTATGTCGTGGCGAAGACCTTCGTCGAGGTGCGCATCGCTTGGTCCCGTGACCACGTCGCGCTGCTCAATGACGGCGATCCCACTGCCCTGATCGACGCTGGCGAGCCCCGCTGACGGCTTCCAGCACTTCTGCCGACCCCGGACACGCGGTTGCCGCAGGCGTGCGGTCCTCTAGGATCTGTCGGGTGAACGAGACCCCGTCAGAGCTTGAGATTCCCTTGGAGCCCGAGATCGCCTCAGAACGTTGCGTCGACGTCGTCCGGGCCCAGGCCGCGGTGCGCGAGTTCCTCCTGGCTGTCGGCGAGGACCCCGACCGGGAGGGGCTGCGTGACACGCCTGTTCGGGTGGCGCGCGCCGCCGGGGAGCTGCTCGGGGGTCTGTACCAGGATCCCGCGCAGATTCTCGCCACCACCTTCGACATGTCCCACGACGAGCTGGTGCTCGTCCGCGACATCGAGGTGCAGTCGTTCTGCGAGCACCACCTGCTGCCGTTTGTCGGCGTCGCCCACGTGGGATACATCCCCGCCAAGGACGGGCGCGTGACGGGTCTGAGCAAGATCGCGCGGCTGGTCGACGTCTACGCCCGCCGTCCCCAGGTGCAGGAGCGTCTCACCACCCAGGTGGCCGACGCCATGGTCGAGCACCTTGATGCGCGCGGCGTGATCGTCGTCGTGGAGTGCGAGCACATGTGCATGACGATGCGCGGCGTCCACAAACCGGGGTCGCGGACGGTGACCTCCGCCGTTCGCGGGATGTTGCGCAACCCCGCCACCCGGGCGGAGGCGATGGGGCTCATCGCGCGGGGGTGAGGGCATCGTCGGGCTCCCAAGGGCGCGTTCGCAGACGGTATCGGGGTCTGACCGTCGGGGTTCAAGGGCAGTTGTGAGCCAGTGCGGGATAACCTCAGGTCATGCATAACTGGCACGTGAGAACAGCGGGGCTTTTCTGCGCCGCCGCTGTGGCGCTGGCGCCGACGCTGACCACAGCGAGAGCCGATGACAACTCTCGGAATTCGGTACCCATCGTTGACGCGGTGACGCTGTCGTCCAAGAGCGCGCAGGCTCGTGCCAGTGGTGCGGAACCAGTGCTTGCACTGCACGCTGTCCGGCGGCTCAAGACGTCGACTGTCGTGTACTACTCGGTCACGGTTCCCGCTGATGCGTCTGCCGACAGCAGCCTCGACTACTTGGGTGCGCTACCGGCCAATGGACACTACGGCTCGCACACCGTCTCGAGTGACGGCGCGATCATCGATGTTCCTGACCGCAAGCTGTATCTGTCGATGACTGAATCGAACCGATGCGCGCAGTGTTCAAGCGCGTGGTGGAATGAGTCGCCGGCGATGGCGAAGCGTGGCCAGTCGATTGTCGGTTGGTTCAGCACTCCGCCGCTGGACGCCGGTACGACGAGCGTTGATGTTGCGGCGGGCAACCGCGTTTTCCATGGCGTGCCGGTTGAGGACGGTGCGCTGACGCCGACCGTGACCAGGCAGGAGGCGACGTCTCGATGGACGGACGGCCTTCCGCTCGGCGCGGCTTGGCCGGTGGTCGACGGCAGTGAGCTCCAAGGGGTTGATGTCGGCTCTTTCGTCAAACCGCTGGTCACCACGGTTGGCGAGGTTTCCGGTGCCACCCGCGAACGGGATGCCGGAACGGTGAAGAACCTTGATCTGGACGCATCGGTACTGTTCGCCAAGGATTCTGACGTGGTGCGGCCCGAAGGTCTGAAAGTTATCGACCGGGCGGCGAAGCAACTGGCGGCGATGAAACCGTCGGGCGCAGTGACTGTGACCGGCTACACCGACAATCTGGGCACCAAGGAACACGGCCTCGATCTGTCCAAGCGTCGGGCTGCGGCCGTTGCGAAGGTCCTGGGGCCGAAACTTCCGTCCGGTACGAAGATTGCAACCGCCGGTAAGGGCGAGGCCGATCCGGTGGCGAGCAATGACACCGAGGAGGGCCGACGTCTGAACCGGCGCGTGACCATCACGGTGGCGAAAGGATGACCATGCGTAGATATGTGTTGATCGCGACGGCGCTCGCGTGTGCAGCCGGCAGCCTCACCGCATGCGGGGGGAGCGATGAGCCAGCGTCTGTTCCGTCGGCATCGGTGACCACAAGTACGGGCGCCCAGCCATCGCAGGCTTCGAGTTCGTCGCCATCGAGCCCGTCCTCCTTCGATTCGAGTGCTGCATCCTCCCGGCAGTCGGCCGCAGGTGCGGCAGTGGTGGCAAAGGCCCGCGAGGCTGGGCCGCTCAAAGAGGTCGGCAGCTTTGCCGCGCACATTCCTTCGCTGTCGAACCAACTGTTTACATTCCACATCGCGTCGGTGACGGCCGGAAAGACGGGAACGGTGATGCGTTTCTGGGTGACGAGTCCATCGACGTCCCGGGGGCTGGCCCCGAGCGTGCCGGAGATGTACCCGTCATTGGTCGCGGGCTCGACCAAGTACAGCGTCAATGCTTTCCAGATGAATTCCACAGAAATCGAAGTGGCCGGATCCGAAGGGGGCGAGATCGACGGGACAACCCACTACGTCATGGAGGGTTCCTACCCTGTGCTGCCGTCCTCGGTGACAAAGGTCAAGGCGACCGTCGGTGACAAGAATCCGTCCGCCGAGATTCCCGTCACTCGCTGAGGGTGAGATCTCTCCCTGATATCGACGGGAACAATGATGGGCATACCGCTTGCGTTGGGTGTCGGTTCGGCCGCCGGTGTGGTCGAGGGAGTGCTGATCGTCGCTCTCGCGACCCCCGAGAGATACCGGCGGACAGACGAACGTGACCGCCCGGCGCGCCGTCGGGGGTGGGCGTTCATATGGGCTTTTGTTGCCTGCCTCGGCATCGCAGTCTCGTGGCGAAACTCCCCGCTGCTCATGGCGATCCTGCTGGCCTGGGTGGCGCCGATGGTCGCTTGTTGCGTCGTGGATGTCGATGTCCACCGACTTCCGGACGTCGTGACGTTACCCATGCTGGCCGGCCTGACGGTGTGTCTGGGCATTCTTGCCGCGCTGACCTCACGGTGGGGAGCCCTGGGGCGTGCTGTTGGCGCTTCGGTGATCGTTTTCGCCGTCTTCCTCCTGCTCGGCATCATTGGCAGAGGGACGGGAATGGGAATGGGGGACGTCAAACTCTCCGCGTCGATCGGTCTGGTCATGGGATACCTGTCGTGGGTACACGTGTCCTCGCCATTCTCGCGGCAGGGGACTGCCCCCAGATGTACTGGCCGCTGGAGAACGGTAAGCGGGTTCCCGAGCCGGTCTTCGGATGTAAGTGAGTGAGGATCTGTGCATGCTGAGTGCGAGTGAGGGCATGTCGCGCCGGGCGGTTCTCGGGTTGGGGGTTGTCGTCTTCGGTTCCGGGATTGTCGGGTGTTCTGCTGGGGATGGAAGTGGTGATGAGGTGGACCCGAGTTGGGTGTCGGAGCAGGTGGGACCGATCACGGTGCGCCATCCCAAGGAATGGGTGGAGAAGCCGTCGACGAGCAAGGTTTTCACCAAGATGTTCACCGATGACAAGCGATCGATGCTCATCGCCGGCAATTACAGCAACAACGCAGACCCCGTCCTCGCATATGGAAAACTCGATGTGATGGCTGCCGGTGCCTTGGAGGGCTACCACTCGCGCGGTCACCAAGACTTGACCGTCCAAGGTGCTGCCAAAGCGGCCAAGTGTCCGTTCGAGTTCACCCAGGATGGGCAGAAGATGGCAGGCTGGTGGCTCATCGCGTCGGCTGCGGCCTCTGTCGGGAAAACGGCTGTGGTGAGCTTGAATCTTCCTGTTGACGACGATTCGAGCATCGTCGACAAGATTGCGTCAACCATGGTGTTCAAGCAGTGAAGCGTGTTCGGACGGCGTGGCCTGACGCGTCGTCCACTACCGCGTCCGTGCCGACGCCACGGTCGCGCGGCCTCGAAGTGGGCCTCGGCGTGTTGCTGACGATCGTCGGGGCTGCTATTGCTGATGTCGTCGTGGTGTGGAGCCGCGCGCTCGTCGAGCATCCATGATTGGGCCAGGCGCTGTTGGGTGTCATTGCGGCCGTCGTGCTGTCGCACCGCTGGGCTAACTCGCGCGCTGTGACGACCGTGTGGTGGTCCTGTGGTGCCATTCTGTTGGCTCTGGTCGGGTTGGCGGGATATGCGTGGCAGCGTATTGGGATGAGTCCGCTTGACCCGACTCTCGTCGGAGTGCTTGCTCCGATGTTCCCGCTCGCGGTCTGTGTGTCAATGGCCACCGGGTACCTGTGGCGGCTGTGTGAGCGGTTGCTCGCGGATCGTCGGCAACCCTGACTCGGTGCTCGTCGTGCCCTACCGGTCTACACTCCGAGCATGATCGTCGTCGACCCCGCTGCCACCGCGCCCCAGCCTGCTCGGACCCTCGTGATGGGGGTGGTCAACGTCACCCCGGACTCGTTCTCGGACGGGGGGCTGTGGGCCGATCCTCAGGTCGCGATTGGCCACTGCGTCGACCTGCTCGCCGAGGGGGCTGACATCCTCGACATCGGTGGTGAGTCCACGCGTCCGGGCACCGAACGCACCAGCGAGGCCGACGAACTGGCCCGGGTGCTGCCGGTCGTGCGCGCAGCCGTCGAGCAGGGGGCCACGGTGTCCGTCGACACCATGCGTGCCAGCGTGGCCCGGGTCGTCGTCGAGGCGGGGGCCACCATCGTCAATGACGTCTCCGGGGGCCTGGCCGACCCGCAGATGCTCCCGGTCGTCGCCGAACTCGGCTGTGACTACGTGCTCATGCACTGGCGTGGCCAGTCGGTGACGATGCAGGACCTCACTGTTTACGACGACGTCGTCCGGGATGTCATCAGCGAAACCTCCCAGCAGGTTGACGCCGCCATCGCCGCCGGCATCGACCGCGAACGCATCATCGTCGACCCGGGCATCGGCTTCTCCAAGACGGCCGAGCAAAACTGGCAGCTCGTCGACGCCGTCGACGCTTTCCAGGAAGGCTTCGACGACCTGCGCGTGCTGTGGGGGGTCAGCCGCAAGCGCTTCCTCGGTGAACTCCTCGCTGACAATGGCGAGGACCGACCTGCTCTGGAACGCGACGCCAGCACCACGGCCCTGTCGACCTACTTCGCCCTCCACCACGCCTGGTGCGTGCGCACCCACGAGGTCCGTGCCAACCGCGACGCCATGGAGACCGTCGCCCGCCTCCTCGGCTGAGGCTTCACCGCTCCCTCACCCGTCGTCGACAAAGTCGATTGTGGCGGACGGGTAACCTTCCGCCATGACCGACGGACAGATCACCCTGACGGGTATACGCGCCCACGCTCACCACGGCGTCCTCCCCAGCGAGCGTGAGCTCGGCCAGCTCTTCAGCGCTGACGTCACCCTTGACGTCGACATGGACACCGACTCTGACGACATCACCAAAGCCGTCAATTATGCGACAGTCGCACAGCAGGTGCTCAACGTTCTCGCAGGGGAACCGGTGAATCTCATCGAAACCCTGGCTGGCAGAATTGCCGACACCGTTCTCGGGATGAGCCCGCGCGTTCGATCCGTCCAGGTAACTGTTCACAAGCCACATGCCCCCGTGGGCATTGTCCTTGGCGACGTGGCCGTCATGTGCCGAAAGGATGCCGAGTGAAAACCGTATTCAGCCTGGGTTCCAACATGGGAAACCCCTTTGCTCATCTGCGAGACGCCGTCCGCCTCATCTCCGAAACCCCCGGCCTTCACGACGTCGTCGTCTCACCGGTCTACGTCACTGCCCCTGTCGGGGGAGTGCAGCAGGACGACTTCCTCAACGTCGTCGTCGTCGCAACCGCAGAGCTACCCCCGTCCGTCCTGCTGGAACGTGCCCGCGTCATCGAGGAGGTCCATGGCCGTGAGCGCACCATTCGGAATGGTCCGCGCACCCTCGACGTCGACCTCATCGCCGTCGGGGGCGAGACCGTCTCCACCGACGATCTCACTCTGCCGCACCCGCGCGCCCACGAGCGCGCCTTCGTCCTGGTGCCGTGGTCCGACGTCGACCCTGATGCCGAATTGCCCGGGTATGGAGGGGTTGTCGATCTGCTGGCCCGCTTCGACGCCGACGACGTAGCCAACGCCGTCAAGCCGTATCCGCGCCAGATCGACGTGGCCGGTGTCACTGTTGCGAGAGGATGGGACGAGAGGCACGACGAGGAGGATCTATGACACGGAGCCTGCCACCGGACTGGGATGACGATCGACGCCCCGACGACGGCGATGATCCCCACGGCAATCTCGCTCCGACCGACTGGAAGGTCATCATCGTGGCAGCCCTCTGCGGAGCTGCCCTGGGATGGTTCACGCTGAGTATCTACAAGGTCAGTGACAACACCGCGCCGATCCTGCCCTGGTCGCTCCCGGTGGTCATCCTTGTCGTTGCCGTCGCGACATGGGGATATGCCAGGGCCTTTCGCGCCAAGGTCGTCGACCCCAAGCGGGAGGTCGAGGCGAACCAAGGCCTCGTGTCACTGGCGCTGGGAAAGGCCATCGCCTTGTCGGGTGCTGCTCTCGTCGGGGCGTGCATCGTGTACGTCCTCACCTACGTCTGGCACCTCAACATCCCCTATCCCCGGCAGCGGACCATCGTCGGGGCGGTGACAGCCATCACCTGCGCGGTCATGGCATGGGCCGGGTGGTTTCTCGAGAACGCCTGCAAGGTGCCGAAGGGCCCGGAGGATCCGGACGAGCACTCCAAGGGGTGACAGCGACCACAATATCGCGACTCGCCAGAGTTCAGTGCTTGACGCGAAGCTCAACGGACTGTACTTGTGAACGCCTCACACGATATGATTGATCGCGTGAGCGGCGTGCATGATCTCAAACGGGTTGAAAAGGACACTGACGAGCGCAAGGGTGTGCTCGTCCTTCTTATCGCGGCAACGGTTGTCGCCATTGCGTGTGGACTGATTCCCTCCATCTGGGCGGTCCGGGCCGGCGTGCTCGTGGCCCTTGTCGGAGCGTGGGTCTCGGTCTTCATGGCTTGGCGTCAGGTCGATGCCATTCGCCAGATGCATTACGACGCCATCAAGGAACTTCGTCACGCTGCATCCGAGCAGGAAAAGCGTCACCATGCTGAGTCCATGGAGATGATCGACACCTTCTCGCGTCGTGTCGGCTCCATCTCGAAGACCCTCGCCGACACCCGCGCCAAGCTGGATCGCGCCGAGAGCGAGTTGTCGACCCTCCGTGGCGACAAGGCTGCTCTGCAGTACAAGGTCACGGTCGGTAACAAGAGGGTCGCCTCCCTCGAAATGCGTATCACCGAGCTGGAGACTGAGCTTGACGCCCTGCTGGCTGACGGCCGTTCAGGGCGCCTGGGGACCCTGCGCACCGTCACCGATGCGGGCGTCCCCACCGCTGACGAGATCTGGGAGCGCGGCAACGACGCGACCATCGCTGATCTCTCTCGCGTCGCCTTCCCTCGTCTGTCTGACGAGACTCGCGTGGCTCGCCGCCAGGCCTGACACTCAGCCGCCGAAGACCTCACGTGGGGCCCAGCCACATGGCTGGGTCCCACGCTTGTTCGCCTGAGGGGGCTATGGGCGGTGCCCCCGTCCTCACTTGTCCAGATCTCCCAAGGTCCATCCCAGTGACGCGATGGCGGCCTCGACATCGTCTGTCCGTGTACCGGGCAGAATGGCTTCCAGGGCCTGGACGTTGGCAAAGGTGGGAGTGCGCAGCGCCATCCTCCACGGCGTCGTGCCGCCGCGAGATTCCAGCAGGTACCCGGCTCGTCCCCAAGGGGCCTCCATGGCTGTCCAGGTGCGTCCACGGGGAACCCTGATGGCCGTCGGCAGGCGCGTCTCCAGCGGCCCGTCGAGAGTCGGCAGTCGATCCAGGACCTGACGGCACAGGCTTGACGACACCGTCACGTCGTCGCACAGGGCTGCCAGCCGGGAGTAGGCGTCTCCCAGGGGCTCTGCAGCCGTCTCAGGCCAGCTCAGCTCGTCGTAAACCGGCAAACCCTTGCGAATGTCCATGTCGACGCCGCTCGTCCGTGAGACAGGACCGGAGAGGCCGTAGGCGTCGACCATCTCTGTGGGAATGACGGCGACCTCGCGAATCCCCTCGGCGGCCTCGAGGTCGGCACGCAGCCGGGGGAGGAGGGCGTCTGCCTCGTCGAGCCATTCCCGTAATCCGGGGCACCACTCCTGCTCCGGATGGATCTCAAGCCCTCCGATTCGCGTGATCATGGGATGAATTCGATTTCCTGAACACGACTGCCAGATCGTTCGTGATTTTTCAATCGTGGAAGCCATCTCATTCTCGAGGTCTGGGTCGTCACAGTGATGACCCACCCATGACAAAAATGTGAGGTGTGAGGTGATTCTGCTGAACTCTGCGAGCAAGGTTCGTATCCATGTCACCCGAGTCGGCACAGTAATGCCCATCGCCTCTTCGATGACATGTGCTGCACCGGTCTCACCGATGAAAGGTGCCGTCCAGTCATGGCGTGATGCAAGCATGGGGATCTGTCGGTAATCACGAACCTCGAAGAGTTTTTCATCCCCGCGATGAAGGTTGCCGACATTTACCTGTGCCGAGGTGATGAGATCGTCCTCGACAGTTGTGGCGATACGGACCAGGCCTGGCCTCGTCGGGTGCAGCCGCCCGAGATCAAGCCGGATCACCTCATATTCGCCATCTGGAGTTTCTGCAGGGGTTGCCAACATCATCGCTCCGACGACGAACAAGATCTTTCGCGTGGAACTGAACACACGTCGAGGATGCCCCATTGCGAGCCCAGATGCACCTTCAGGGCAACCTTTCGATGAAAGAGGAACAGAAGTCGCCTTGTGATTTTCTGTGTCATGAACATAAACTGTCAGTTGAAAGCCGAAGTTGTAACTACGGCGCAAGTCTGAAAGGAATACCATGGCACAGCGTGTGCGTGTTGATCTTGTCGACGATGTGGACGGAAGCCCTGCCGAGGAATCTGTCAATTTCGCCCTTGATGGTGTCAGCTATGTGATTGACCTGTCCGCGGAGAACGCCTCCAAGCTGCGCGATGATCTGTCCAGGTGGACCGCCAATGCTCGTCGCACCGGTGGTCGCCGTACCCGTGGTCGTCGGCCCACCGGAGGCCCGACTGCCAACGAGGTTCGTCAGTGGGCCAAGGAGCAGGGTTACGAGGTCTCGGAGCGCGGACGCGTCGCCAACGAGATTCGTGAGGCCTACGATCGCGCTCACTGATCCCACTCATGTGATCCTTGACAGGGCGTGTCGGTGGCGACGCCGGAGCAGGAAGGCTCCGGCGTCGCGCTGTTCCACCCGGGTTGTGCCAGCGGCGTAAGTGGGTATCTCAGATCTGTCGTCAGCGGTTATTAGACTGACCACACAGGCCGGCGGTCCAGTGCTGTCGGTTGGTTGCATGAAAGTTTCACGCGACCGCGAGTGGATCCGTACACCGGTGTTTTCCGGTGGTTGGTCTGCTCCACATACGAGGAGAGTTCATGTTCGAACGGTTCACCGATCGGGCCCGCCGGGTCGTCGTCCTGGCCCAGGATGAGGCCAAGGCCCTGAACCACAATTACATCGGTACCGAGCACCTGCTGCTCGGGCTCATCAGCGAGGGCGAGGGCGTTGCCGCCAAGGCCCTCGAGTCCCTTGACATTTCCCTGGAGGCAGTCCGTGCCCAGGTGGAGGAGATCATCGGTCACGGCACCTCGACACCGACTGGCCACATCCCCTTCACCCCGCGCGCCAAGAAAGTCCTTGAGCTGAGTTTGCGCGAGGCCCTCCAGATGAATCACTCCTACATCGGTACCGAGCACATCCTGCTCGGCCTCATCCGTGAGGGAGAAGGCGTCGCCGCGCAGGTGCTGATCCGCCTTGGCGCTGATCTCAACACGGTGCGCAACAGCGTCCTGCAGTTGCTGCAGGGCTACCAGGGTGACGAGCGTCAGGCTGCCACCTCGGGCGCGCCTGAGGCCGGCCCGCAGCAGTCCTCGGCGACGATCCTCGATCAGTTCGGTCGTAACCTCACCGACGCCGCCCGTGACGGCGAGCTCGACCCGGTCATCGGACGCGAGAAGGAGATCGAGCGGGTCATGGTGGTGTTGAGCCGCCGTACCAAGAACAACCCGGTTCTCATCGGTGAGCCTGGCGTCGGCAAGTCCGCCTGCGTGGAGGGTCTGGCCCAGGCCATTGTGCGTGGAGATGTCCCCGAGACCCTGCGCGACAAGAAGATCTACTCCCTGGACCTCGGCTCCATGGTCGCTGGATCGCGTTACCGCGGCGATTTCGAGGAGAGGATGAAGAAGGTCCTCAAGGAGATCAAGAACCGCGGTGACATCATCCTGTTCATCGACGAGATCCACACTCTCGTCGGTGCTGGCGCTGCCGAAGGCGCCATCGACGCCGCCAGCATGCTGAAGCCGATGCTGGCCCGCGGTGAGCTGCAGACCATCGGTGCGACGACCCTCGACGAGTACCGCAAGTACATCGAGAAGGACGCCGCCCTGGAGCGTCGTTTCCAGCCGATCCAGGTGGCTGAGCCGTCGATCCCGCTGGCCATCGAGATCCTCAAGGGGCTGCGCGACCGCTACGAGGCTCACCACAAGATCACCATCACTGACGAGGCCATCACCTCGGCGGCCAACCTTGCGGCCCGTTACATCCAGGACCGCTTCCTGCCTGACAAGGCCATTGATCTCATCGACGAGGCTGGCGCCCGGATGAACATCCGCCGTATGACGGCCCCGCCGGATCTGCGCGAGTTCGACGAGCGGATCGCCCACGTGCGCGTGGAGAAGGAAGCCGCCATCGACGCCCAGGACTTCGAACGTGCTGCCGGGCTGCGCGACGACGAGAAGAAGCTACTCGCCGAGCGTGAGGCCAAGGAGGAGGAGTGGAAGCAGGGCGACGAGTCGGTTCCGGCCGTCGTCGGTCCTGACGAGATCGCCGAGGTGCTCTCCGGAGCCACCGGCATCCCGGTCTTCAAGCTCACCGAGGAGGAGTCCCAGCGACTGCTTCACATGGAGGACGAGATCGGCAAGCGTTACGTCGGCCAGGAGGACGCCGTCAAGGCGCTGTGCCGCTCCATCCGTCGTACCCGCGCCGGCCTCAAGGATCCGAAGCGTCCGGCTGGTTCGTTCATCTTCGCCGGCCCGTCCGGTGTCGGTAAGACCGAGCTCACCAAGGCGCTCACCGAGTTCCTCTTCGGTGACGAGGATGCCCTTATCACCCTGGACATGAGCGAGTACTCCGAGAAGCACACCGCATCCCGGATGTTCGGTTCCCCGCCGGGATTCGTCGGTTATGAGGAGGGTGGCCAGCTCACCGAGAAGGTGCGCCGTAAGCCATTCAGCGTCATCCTCTTCGACGAGATCGAGAAGGCCCACCCCGACATCTTCAACTCCCTGTTGCAGATCCTCGACGAGGGACGTCTCACCGACGCCCAGGGTCGTGTGGTGGACTTCAAGAACACCGTCATCGTGCTGACGACCAACCTCGGTACCCGTGACATCTCCAAGTCGGTCAACCTTGGCTTCTCCAAGGCCAACGACGCCGAGTCCAGTTACGAGAAGATGAAGGCCAAGGTCACCGAGGAGCTCAAGGGACACTTCCGCCCCGAGTTCCTCAACCGTCTCGACGAGATCATCGTCTTCCACCAGCTCACCCAGTCCGACATCCTGCGGATCGTCGACCTCATGGTGGACCAGCTGGAGGAGCGTCTGGGCGACAAGGACATGGGCATCGAGGTCACCCCGGCCGCCAAGGAGCTGCTGTCCAAACGTGGCTTCGACCCGCTGTTGGGTGCCCGTCCACTGCGTCGCACCATCCAGCGCGACATCGAGGACGTCCTGGCCGAGAAGATCCTCTTCGGCGAGGTCAAGCCCGGTCAGATCGTGGTTGTCGACGCCGCCCCGGAGGGTTCCGAGGAGCCGTTCGTGTTCAAGGGCACGGAGCGCTCCGAGCTTCCGGATGAGATCCCTGAGGAGCTCACCTCGTCGGCAGGGGACAACAACGGTCAGCAGGGCTGATCACTTGAGCACGACACTGTGGCCCGGCGCTCGATGCGCCGGGCCGCAGTGTCGTGTGTGGGTCTCAGAGCTTGGCGAGTACCGCCTGGAGGGCGAAGGACACCAGCCAATGGGTGGCCATGAAGTCGCCGTCAGTGATTTGGGAGGCCACCTCGCTGATCTGACGATCAGTGGCCACCTCGATGCGGCGACGAGCGTCGTCGTCGAGCCATGGTGTCAGCACCCGCAGCTGCCAGGCCCGCGACAGGCTCAGCCCGTACAGATGGGCGAGCTTGCCGTCGGTGCCGTCGGTCACCTCGGCGACGTCCAACAGGTTGTCGTCAGACTGTCCCAGACGCGGTAGGAAGGTATGCAGCCAAGTGCCAAACTCATCGGAGCGACCTTCGGCCCGGTAGACCCGTGCCATGAGGTGGGCTTCGCTCAATGCCGCCGACAAGAAGTCATTGCCGCTGGGCTCCCAGGACGACGGGTAGTCGGTGTCGGCGTCGAAGAAACGGTGGGAGTGCTCGACGATGGCGTCGACGACGTCGCTACGTCCCAGGGACTGGGCGGCATCGAGGCACAGGCCAATGCCGAAAGCGGTGTTGTCGTGGGTTCCGGTGCGGACGGGGAAGGTCATCGTCGGCAGCCATGCCAGCAGGTTGTCGAAGATCTGGCCTCCGAAGATCCGAGTCGCGGACGCCCACTCCGGCGAATTGCTCGTCATGGTGGCCAGCGCTGAACACTTGGCGGACAACAGCGCAGCCCATCCCCAGCCATAAGGACGCTCGTACCCGCGATGAACCCGCAGGTACTCCGCCTCCATCTGAGCATTCTCATTGGTCAGACGCGCATTGATAAGGCCAACCAGCTCGTCAATGGTTGCGCAATCGATCGACTGGTTTGCGTGCTCGAGCAAGGTGAGGGCCGACCACTGCATGTGTGCCGAGGAATGCCAGTCCAGACAGCCATGAAAACACGGGTGTAGACGCCATGGTGTGACGTCGACGTCGTCTGGCCCCTGAGACTGGTGGGCTGAACCCCATGGGAATGGCCGATTCAGGCCGTCAATGATCGTCGTGGCCCATCCTTGGGCGTAATCGTCAACGTTCACAGCAAACCTCCTGGGAAGCAGCACAGATACATGATGAGAATGTTGCAGAACAGCAGTGGAACAGCGGTGGGGATCTGCGCCTTGATAGGACCATAACTGTCATCAAGCTCAAGCAGAGCTGCCGGGACCAGATTGAAGTTCGCGGCCATCGGGGTGCACAAGGTGCCGCAGAATCCGGCCAACATACCGATGGCGAAGATGGCAGCCATGTTGCCGTCGAAGTGCTGGATGAGTAGCGGCCACCCGACGGCAGCCGTCATCACCGGGAAGGCCGCGAAGGCGTTGCCCATGATGAGGGTGAACAAGGCCATGCCGATGCAGTAAACACAGACCGCTGCGAACAGACTTCCGGACGGCAGGATCCACGACGTGATACGTCCCACTGCGTCACCGACGCCGGCATTGCTGAATAGGGTGCCCAGGGTCGCCAGGAACTGAGGCAGGATCGCTGCCCAGCCGATGTGGCCGAGCAGCCGGTCGCCTTCTTTGAAGGGCACCATGGGGGAGCGCACCTTGAACATGATCATGGCGACGACGAGGGAGATCAGCGAAGCAGCTCCTAGGCCGATGATGGTCGCCATGCCGGTCTCCAACACCGGATTTCCGCCGAAGGACAGGTCACGCATGCCGGCCACCGCGAAGACCGCGGCGACGATCGGAATGATGAGGGCAGGCACGAACAGCTTGTTGCCGAACCTCTCGGAGAGCTCCTCCCGCTCGGCGTCAGTAGTGGTCTCGTTGGAGCCGCGGCCCGGAAAACCGCATGCCGCCAGCACGACCAGGAGGAGGACGGCGACGCCCTCCACGAGGGCCGGTGCTGTCTTGTTGACGACGAAGGTGCCGTAGCCGAAGCAGAAGGCCAGGACCGCCCAGAAGGCTGCTGATCCGGAGCGCTTCCTGTCATCGCGATCACGCATCCGGATGACGGCGATGATGAGGAAGAGGACTCCGCACAGCCAGTAGAACCATTCCACCTTGATCATTCGCGGACCCCCTGCTCAGGATTGCCGCCCGAAGGCAGGCTGACGGTGTGACCAGGCTCAGGAGTGGTGTCGACGTCGACGTCGTCCCCTCCCTCGGCGGCCATCTTGGCGAGCTTGCGATCCAGCAGCCACATCCGTGGGGCATGGATGAGGAAGGCGCAGATAGCCGTCGGGATGGCCCACAGGGCGATCTGGAGGGCTTCGAGCTTGAGGTTGTAGGTGGCATCGACGAAGCCGGTGATGAGCAGGATCGACCCGATGGCGATGAAGACGTCCTCACCGAAGAACAGTCCAATGGTGTCCGCCGAGGAGGCATAGGAGCGCAGTTTCTCCCGCATCTTGCGGGTGTAGCGAGGGTGATTGCGTCGGGCGGCAGCCTCCGCCATCGGCACGACGAGGGGACGCACCGCCTGGGCGGGCCCGCCGATGGATGACAACCCCAGTGCAGCGGTGATCTGGCGAATGGCGAGGTAGACGGCGAGGAGCTTCCCAGCTGTCATGGACTTCATCTTCGACATCAGGCGGCCGGCCTGTTGCATGAGGCCGTGGCGTTCGAGCAATCCGATGACGGGCAGCACGACGATGAAGACCGTCACGGATCGAGAACTGGCAAATCCGGTACCGAAGGTCTCGATGATCTTGACCGGCGACATGCCGGCAATGAGGCCGGCAGTGATACCGGCGACCGCGACCACGAGCATGGCGTTGAGCCGCAGCGCGAAGCCGACGACGACGATCGCCACGGCAAGCAGAACCCACATGGTGCGCTCCTCTCCTGGGTGTTTCTGGGGATTTTGTCGCGTCACTCTAGAGAGTGTGTCGGGAGTATTTCACGTCTCCATTGCCGGATCTGTCACGACGACCAGGCAGATTGCGGCAATCTTGGGTCATGGCAACTGTTGATCTCAATGCAGACATGGGGGAGTCCTTCGGGTCGTGGAAGATGGGTGACGACGAGTCCCTGCTGGGAATCGTCACCTCGGCGAATGTGGCCTGCGGGTTCCATGCCGGCGACGCCGTCGTCATGGGACGCACCTGCAAGGCCGCCGCAGAACGCGGGGTGTGCGTGGGGGCCCATGTCTCGTACCGGGACCTCGCCGGGTTCGGTCGCAACTTCGTCGACGTAGACCCTGCACGACTGCGTGACGAGGTCATTTACCAGCTGTCGGCGCTGCGCGGGGTTGCCGCGGTTCACGGCGCGTCGGTGCGCTACGTCAAGCCTCATGGCGCCTTGTACAACACGATCGTCCACCACGAGGCACAGGCCAGAGCTGTCGTCGAGGCGATCGTCGCCGTCAATTCCGCCACGGATTCTGACGTGGCCATCCTCGGTCTGCCCGGCGCCCTCGTCCTCGACCTTGCTGAGCAGCAGGGAGTGCGAGCCCTGCGTGAGGCCTTTGCTGATCGCGCCTATAACCCGGACGGCACCCTGGTGTCGCGTAGCCAGGAGGGATCGGTGTTGCACGACCCCGACGAGGTCGCCGAGCGGGTCGTCAAGCTCGTGACCCAGGGGGTGGTGACCGCCATCGATGGCACCGAGGTGAGCATCCAGGCCGATTCGGTGTGCGTCCACGGTGACACCCCGGGTGCTGTCGCGATGGCCACGGCGGTGCGCGATCGTCTCGCTGCTGCCGGCGTCGAGCTGCGGGCTGTCGCATGAGACTGCGGCCGGCCGGGCGGGCGGCGGTTCTCGTCGAACTGGACGACGCCGGTCAGCGTCGGCGTCTGCATCGCGCCCTGAGTGACCACCCGGCTGAAGGGACGGTGGATCTCGTACCGGCCCAGACGACGGTGCTCGTCCAGGTGGAGTCTGCTGATCTGTTGCCGGGAGCCGTCGCCCATGTCCAAGACCTGCTCGCCGGGGGATTGGACGCTGTCGAGGAGGGATCGCGGGAGCCCCTCCCGGTGCCCGTGCGCTACGACGGACTCGATCTGTCGGACGTGGCAGATCTGCTCGACATGACGACCGACGAGCTGGTGAAGCACCACAGCGACCAGCTGTGGACGGTGGAGTTCGCAGGATTCATGCCCGGATTCGGGTACATGTCCGGGGCGGACTGGCCCTACCGGATTCCGCGTCGATCCAGCCCTCGAACCCGGATCCCACCGGGCAGTATCGCCCTGGCCGACGGATTCACCGGGGCTTACCCGCAAGCGTCCCCGGGCGGTTGGCAGATCATCGGGACGACTGAGGTGACGCTGTGGGACGAGAACGCTGACCCGCCGGCCCTGCTGTTGCCGGGTGCCGTCATCAAGTTCGAGGCGGTGACCTCATGACTCACTTCGTCGTGGAGATGGCCGGGCCCAGAACCCTCGTCGAGGATGCTGGACGTCGCGGATGGGCCGATCTGGGGATCAGCGGCTGCGGGGCGTGGGATCGTCGCGCCTATCGGGAGGGAGCTCGTCTCGTCGGTAACGCAGCCGGTCTCGGGTGCCTGGAAGTTCTGCTCGGTCCAGTGCGTCTGAAGTGCGTCGGAGGGCCTGTTCTTGTTGCTGTGACAGGGGCAGACGTCGAGATTGATCTGGATGGATCACCACGTCCGGCCGGCTGTGGATTTCTCGTCACTGATGGCCAGACGCTGACGGTCGGTGCGCCGGAAACGGGATTGCGGAGCTATCTGTCCGTCACCGGGGGCATCAGTGCGACGCCGACCTTCGCCAGTGTCTCGGCTGATCCGACCCGAGGGATGGGGCCAGCCCCGCTCAAGACGGGGGACGTCGTCACCATCGGGGACGGGCCAGCCGGAGTCATCGCCACGAAGCCCGTCAACGTCGGTCCGGCGCCACAAGAACTCATCCTCCACGGCGTATGGGGCCCGCGCGACGACTGGTTCACCGACGCCGGCCGCCGCGCCCTTGAGGAGACGGCATGGCGAGTCGGCGAGGCGAGCGACCGCGTCGGGACGCGACTGGAAGGGCCGTCCCTGGAGCGAGCAGTGACGGGGGAGTTGACGAGTGAGCCGGTGGTGCGAGGAGCGATCCAGGTGCCCACCTCGGGAGTGCCCTTGGTCTTCGGCCCCGACCAACCGACGACGGGCGGGTACCCGGTTATTGGGGTCGTCGATCCTGACGACGCCGACCGTCTTGCCCAAGCCCGTGCCGGGACTGTCGTGAGGTTCCTGATGTCATCACACCCGTGGAGATGACGCGTTTCCGGGGCGATCTGCCGGGGTATCATCGGCCCTTGGCCTAACCCCTTCGTCCCCTAGGAGACCCCTTGTCGTCCGAGCAATCGTCAGGCGTGGACGTCGATCGCCTTGCCCGGGACCGAGATGGAAATGTCGTCACCGAGAAGCAGGCATGGAGGGCTCTGTGGGCCCTCCTCGTTGGCTTCTTCATGATCCTCGTTGACACGTCGATCGTCACGACCGCTCTGCCAGCGACCATCCGCGCCCTCAACGCCGACCTCAACCATGGCGTGTGGATCACCAGTGTCTATCTGCTCACCTACGCCGTCCCGCTGCTGATCACCGGACGTATGGGTGACCGGTGGGGCCCGCGTCGCATGTACCTCATTGGCATGATCGTCTTCGGAGTTTCCTCGCTGGCTTGTGGTCTCTCCCCGACGATCGAGGCTCTCATCGCCGCTCGTGCGGTTCAGGGAATCGGTGCTGCCCTCATGACCCCGCAGTCCCTGTCGATGATCACCCGACTCTTCCCACCGGAGAAGCGCGGCGCCGCCATGGGCCTGTGGGGAGCCACGGCAGGTGTGGCCAGCTTCGTCGGCCCGGTCCTCGGCGGCATTCTCGTCGACACCCTGGGCTGGGAGTGGATCTTCTTCGTCAACGTTCCGATCACCATCATCGGGCTGTGGCTGGCCATCCGAAACGTCCCTGCCCTGGAGACTCATGGTCACGCCTTTGACTGGTTGGGCGTCATCCTGTCGGGTATCGGCATGACCTTGCTCGTTTTCGGTATTCAGGAGGGCGAGCAGTACAACTGGGGGACGATCACCGGCATCATTTCCGTACCCCTGCTCGTCATCCTCGGCGTGGTTTTCATGGTGCTCTTCGTGGTCTCCCAGACCGAATGGGCGCAGGCCCATCTGCACGCTCACGCCAGCGACTTCGAACCACTGGTTCCGCTGCGTCTGTTCACCAAGCGCAACTTCACCCTCGCCAATATCGCGATCTTCCTGGTCGGCATGCTCGTGACTGCCTACTTCATGCCGACCACTGTGTACCTGCAGAACGTGCGTGGCAAGTCCCCGACGATCGCCGCCCTGCTGCTCATACCCACCGCCGTCTTCTCTGGTGCGCTGTCTCCGGTGGTTGGACGGGTGCTCCAGCGCCGCTCGTCGGGGCGAATGGCCACCATCGGCGTGGCTCTCTACGTGATTGCCTCGATCGGATGGTGGCTGTTCATGGTGCCGTCAACTGGGGTGTGGGTCTTCCTGCTGCTGTCGGTCGTCACCGGTATCGGTTCGGCCATGATGTGGAGCCCGATCTCGCTGGTGGGCACTGACAATCTCGGTCAGGCTGACGCCGGAGCCGGTTCAGGAGTCTTCAACGCGACTCGTCAGGTCGGTTCGGCCCTTGGCTCGGCCCTCATCGCCATGATGATGGATGCTCGAATCATGGCTCGTCATGACCTGGGGCGAGGGCTCGGCGAGTCGATGTTCATCACCATCATCGCCGGCACGATCTGCGTCATCGTCTGCGCCTTCTTCGCGAACTTCCAGCGGTCATCTCAGCACAATTCCTGACGACAATCCTGTGTGAGGCAGGTGGACGGCGTCGGGGTGCCTTTCGCTCGCCCCGTAGGATGACCACATGAAGATTGCCATCGGAGGGTTTGCCGGTCTCATCGGCACAGCGCTGGTTCAGCGGCTGCGCAAGGAGGGGCATGACGTCGTCACACTGACACGTCATGAAGCCATCCAATCCTCTGACCGCAGGTGGGATCTCGACACCTTGTCCATCGCCCCGCCATTCCTCGACGATGTCGACGCCGTGGTGAATCTGGCTGGAGCCCCCATCGCCGGGGGACGCTGGACCGACGAACGCAAGACCCGCATCTTGGCATCTCGTATCGACTCCACCCGTCTCATCGTGCGAGCCCTGGCATCCTCGCCACGCTGCCGGATTTTCATCAACGGATCGGCCGTTGGCTATTACGGCCCTCGTGGTGATGAATGGCTCGACGAGAATGACCCCGCCGGCGAAGGGTTCCTGGCCGAGGTCTGCCAGCGGTGGGAAGCAGCCGCGTGCGCCGCTCCCGAGGGAGTGCGCGTGGCAACCCTGCGTACCGGTCACGTCATGAGCTCGTTCGGCGGCATCCTCGGCAAGGAGCGCCCGCTCTTCCGGCTCGGATTGGGCGGCACGATCGGTGACGGCAGCCAGTACATGTCGTGGATCAGCCTCCATGACCATGTGTCGGCCATGGTGCGGATCCTCACTGACGATTCCATCAGTGGACCGGTCAACCTCGTCGGACCGAATCCATGCACCAATGCCGAGTTCACGAAAACCCTGGCCAAGGCGATGCACCGGCCGTCAGCGCTGCCTTTCCCGACCCCGGCGGCGAAGATGATCTTCGGGTCCCAGCTCGTCGATGAGGCGCTGTGCTTCGGGCAGAGGGTCAAACCCGCCAAACTCCTTGATCACGGATTCGAGTTCCGCGACACCTCCATCACCGAGTCAATCACCTCAGCACTTGCAGGACGCCGATGAGCCAGAACCACCAACGTCCCGACAACTTTTCCCGCCCCGACGAGTGGGGTTCATGGGAGGACGAGCCGAAACATGACGAACCCTCCTGGGCGCCTCCGCAGCCAGATTCCGGGCACGCAGAAAGGACGTCGAGACCAGGGTCCGAGCCATATCGCTCGGCGGAGGTCGATCCCTCGTGGGAAGCGCCCTCGGCGTCGTACCAGCAGGCAGCTCCCAGGCCTGTTGCCCGCGTGAAGCGGCGCAGTGACGTCCCGGCGGTGACGTGGACCCTCATCGGTATCTGTTTCCTGATGTGGGCCGGGGAGTGGGTCAGCCCTCAGATTCGCGACGCCGTCGTCCTGGCACCCATCCAGGGGTTCCACGAGCCCTGGCGATTCGTCACATCGATGTTCGGGCACGCGCTGAGCATCCTCCACATCGGCTTCAACATGTACGCCCTGTGGGCCTTGGGGCGGTCGCTGGAGCCCTTCCTGGGACGAGCCCGGTTTCTCGCCGCCTACCTGATGTCCGGTCTGGGCGGAGGAGTGTTGTTCTGCCTGATGGCCTCCCCACATGGTGATGGGAGATTCCTGCCGAACATGAATGACGGCGTCGTCGGCGCATCCGGCGCGATCTTCGGCCTGTTCGGAGTGCTGCTCATCGTGCAGCGCAGGCTCGGGGCGTCGACCCGCGACCTATGGATCGTGCTGGCCATCAATGCGGCACTGCTCTTCTTCATCTCCGGGATCGCATGGCAGGCCCATCTCGGCGGATTCATCGTCGGACTGGCGTGTGGAGTCATCTTCTTCGAAGATCCCAAGCGCGTTCAGGCTGGCAAGTCCCCGCAGACCTGGCCGAGGATGGCAGTGTTGCTGGTCGTTCTCGTGATCTTGGTGCTGCTGAAGTACTACCTGCTCTGAGCTAATCGAGTAGGTCAGTTGGGTGAGCTGGTGGCCAGGGGGTCAATCCTCCACACCCATCACCTCGCCGTAGAGACGGCTGGTGTGCAGCGCGATGTAGTTGATCTCGGCCTTCGTCAGCTCGTCGCCAACCGCCGTCGAGATACGTTTGGCCACCGTGAGGGCCGCCGAGGTGGCTGCCGGATAGCGGTCCGACATGAGACCCATGATGTCCAGGTCAATGTGGGAGAGCTGCTTGTTATCCGCAGCCCGAGCGAACAGATAACGAAGATGCGTGACGAATCGTGAGGCACTCATGGACGACCGGTCGATCTTGACCTGCCAGAGCTCCTCGAGCTCGGTGAAGACCTCCGAGATCGCCTGAGTCATCGTCACGGTGCGCGACACACCCTTGCCATCCCACTGACGGTTGATGAAATGCAGCGCAAATGCCACCCACTCCTCGGGTTGCAGGTGGATGCCGAGAGTACCGTCGACGATCTCGACGGCCCGGTGGCCCAGACTCGCCTCGTCGGGGTACAGCTGCTGAACCTCCCAGGTCAGGGGAAAGTCGATGACGACCCCCTGCTCAGCTCGATACGCCGCCGCGACGAGGTGATCGAGTACCGGCAGCATCATGCGCTGGGAGTTCGACATCCCCAGTTCTTCCTGAGCCAGCTCGACGATCGCCTGCGCCACCCGTACCTGGGTGCGAGTGGCATTGGAAAGGAGTGAGGCGATCGCGGCCGTCCGGTAGGTGCCCTCCGCCAGGTACCGCTGGGCCGATGAGGCGTCGACGATCTCCCCGCGGTGTCGGCCAAAACCGATACTGCGGGCATTGACGACCATCTCCGTGCCGGAGCGGTCGACGCCGAGAAGGACGTTGTTGTTGTAGACCTTCTTGACGACGACCTGCTCGGGGCCGAGCTCGGTCAGGGGATGCTCCGGAGGAAGCACTGCGTCATCCTGCGGTGACAGTCAGCACCGCCGCCGGATCGTCGCTGCACTCGGAGACGGTGAAGTCGGACGCATTCGTGATGACCACGGGAGAGATCATCGACGGCACCCGCGGCGTGACGGCGTCGAGGTCGACGGTCAGGAGCGGGTCGCCAACGCTGACGGTATCGCCCTCATGGACATGGACGGTGAACCCGTCGCCCTTGAGCTCGACGGTGTCGATGCCGATGTGCACGAGGATCTCGGCGCCATTGCCAGCCTTGAGACCGACGGCGTGCAGGGTCGGGGCCACCAGGGTGACCTCGCCGTCGATGGGAGAGGTGAACTCTCCCGAGGTCGGGTCAACCGCGAACCCGGGGCCCATGTGCTGGCCGGCGAAGACTGGGTCTGGAACGTTCGTGATGTCCAGAATGGCTCCCGAGACGGGCACTGCGACCTTCAGGGTTTCGTCCTTGTGGCGTTTGTGGAAGAGGGACATGTCGATGCCTTTCAGTCGTCGATTCCGAGCTGGGCGTTGATGGCGTTCTTGTAGAGGACGGCCTTCGCACCATAGACGGCTTGGACGCCGCCGCCGACCTCGAAGACCTCGGTCGCTCCCAAGTTCTTGAGCTTGGCCTTGTCGACTTGGTCAGCCGCCTTCACCGAGACGCGCAGGCGGGTGATGCATGCATCGACATCCTCGATGTTCTCAGGGCCACCCAGGGCGGCGATGATCTGCGTCGCTCCCTCCTCAATACCGTCATTTCGTCGTTCGGACTTCTCAGCGGGCTTCTCCTTGGACTTGCCACCGTTCGGCGCGGCCGCAGCCATGGTGTCCTCGAGGTGCCCCGGGGTTGCGATCTTGAACTTCTTGACGAAGAACATGAACGAGAAGTAGTAGAGGGCGAACCAGATGGCTCCGATCGGCAGGACGTACAACCAGTGTGTCTTGGACTCACCCTGCAGGACGCCGAACAGCAGGTAGTCGATTGCGCCACCGGAGAAGGTGTTGCCGATGCGGATGTTCATGAGGTCGGCGACGAGGAAAGAGATGCCATCCAGGACGGAGTGGAACACGTAGAGCAGGGGAGCCACGAAGAGGAACATGTACTCGATCGGCTCGGTGATTCCCGTCAGGAAGGAGGTGAAGGCCACCGAGGCGAACAGGCCGGTGTACTTGGCGCGACGTCCCTTCGGCACACACTGCCACATCGCCAGACACGCGCCCGGCAGACCGAACATCATGGTCGCGAAGCGACCTGCGAAGTACTTGGTCGAATGGGTGAACAGCCCGACGTGGTTCGTGTCAGCAAGCTGAGCGAAGAAGATCTTCTGGGCACCGACGGCAGTCTGCCCGGCGACGACCTCAGAACCACCCAGAGGGGTGTACCAGAACATCGGGTAAATCATGTGGTGCAGACCAACGGCGCCTGCCAGACGCATCAGGAAGCCGTAGAAGAAGGTGCCGATGACCCCCCATCCGGCGATCGCGGTGCCGGCCGACACCATTCCGGCCTGGACCGGCGGCCATGCCAGGAAGAAAAATGCGCCAATGATGATTCCGGCGAAGGCTGTGACGATCGGGACGAAGCGCGAGCCGCCGAAGAAGCCGAGGAAGGCTGGCAGCTCAATGTTGTGGTAACGGTTGTGGAGCCACACGGCGACGGCACCGATGACGAGTGAACCGATGACGCCGGTGTCAATCGTCCGGTCGGGGTTGCTCGAGAGCGAAACGAGCGCCTTGGTGGTGGCTGTCATGACGAGGAAGCCGGTGATGCCCGCGAGCGCGGCAGTTCCCTTGTCACGTTTCGCCAGGCCGATACACAGACCGATCGACAGCAGCAGAGCGAGGTTCTCGAAGATGACACTTCCAGCTGCGCTCATCACCTGGAAGATGTCCTGGAGAATCGGATTGCCGAGAGCGGGGTAGCTCTTGACGGTGGTGGGGTTGGACAACGCACCACCAATGCCCAGCAACAGGCCAGCCGCTGGGAGGATGGCGATCGGCAGCATGAAGGCCTTGCCGATCTTCTGCAGGGTCTTGAACATGTCAGTTCTCCGAGGGGGTTTGGGCGGCGCGAGCGCGAATCGCGTCGACGAATCGGGTACAGATCTGGGCAGGACGGGTGATTGCACCCCCGACGACGACGGCGTGGGCTCCGCAGTTGAGGGCGTCGACCGCCAGGTCAGGGGTTGAGATGTTGCCCTCCGCGATGACGGGGATGGACAGGTCCGCAGCCAGACGACGCACCAGCTCGAGGTTGGGTACTGGTGAGTTCGCAGAGGCGGCGGTGTAACCGGAGAGGGTGGTTCCGACCAGGTCGACTCCGCACTTCGCGGCCGTGACTGCTTCGTCATAGGTGGAGATGTCGGCCATCAGGACGGCGGTGGGATGGGCTTTGCGAATCTGAGCGATGAGGTCGGGCGTGGAGACATCATTTGGATGGATGCGGTCGGTGGCGTCGAAGGCGATGATGTCGGCTCCGGCGTACAGGACCGCCTCGACGTCGTCAAGGGTCGGGGTGATGTAGGGCTCGTAACCGTCGTATTCCCTCTTGAGCAGGCCGATCACCGGCAATGGGACGACTGCTCGGATCTCCTTGATGTCGCGAACCGAGTTGGCGCGAATGCTGATGGCCCCGCTCTGCGCAGCCGCAGTTGCGAACAGAGGCATGATGCCACCGTTCTCGGAATACATGGGTTCGCCAGGTAATGCCTGGCAGGAGACGACGAGTCCCTTTTCCAAGGACTGCACCAATGGATTCATGAGCACCTCCGGCAACGTGGAATACCGGGGTGGACGCACTCGTGCCCCCCGGTGGATCAGGTATTGCCGAAAGTCACAAGCCTGAGATCCATGAAATGTTGCAGGAACCCTAGCACAGCCCTGGTAGAGCGCTGCTGGGCGGGGTGCGTCACTGGTTGAGGAGGGTCAGGTCCACCACGACGTCAGCGAGGTGCTCAGGGTGGTGACGAACCTGGTGCAGCCTCTCCTGGACGGCCCACATGGCCCACGAGTCGACGAAGAACTCGTCACGTCCGAGGGCACGATCGCGGCGTGCGTCGTAGGGGCAGGAACACCACACAGCCATCGAGGCATGCTTGGCATTCGTTGCCGTGAGAACCCCACAACCTTCGATCACAAGGGGACGATAAGCGTCGAGGCTGACTTCCTCGGCAAAGCGATCCCGGTACCAGTCCCAGCGTTGGTAGCGGTTCCTGATGACGAGCTCGCCCAAGTCCCACACTGCTGACAGCCCGGTCCAGCCGGGGTAGAGGTCGTCGCCATGGACGAGCTGGGCATCCGGGCTCAACTCGGCGACGCGGTCGGCAAGGGTCGTCTTCCCTGACCCCGAACCGCCATCGATGAGAACAACTGGCCGCCCTGACGTGGCGCCGATGTGTCCGGCAATGACCTGGGCAGCGGCAACGCTTCCTGCGATCGTCTTCACAGCGTCACCAGCTCCCCACGGCGATGCACCAGACCGTCATGAAGCAAGGACTCGAGGCACCTCGATGCCTGATCGGGTTCGGGCCAGGCAGAAAGAGCCAACTGAACCTCTACTCCGTGCGGGCTGTTGCGCACGACGTCCATGATCACCCCCCGACACTGACGATCCGTGCCTTTCCACGGCTGTCCGCGACGGGCCGGGGCGTTGTCGGGTTTGCCGTCAGCCACCCACCGGCACCGGGCACTGATCGGGCAGATCTCGCACTGTGGTGAACGAGCTGTGCACACCAGCGCTCCCAGCTCCATGGCGGCCACCGCCCATTTTGCGGCCTCGGCTTCTTCCCCGGGAACCAGAGCGTCGGCGACGACTCGCTCGGCCTTCGTCACTGAGGCCGGACAGTTCGCGATCCCGGACTCCGCCCGTGCGATGACACGACGCACATTGGTGTCCAATACCGTTGCGCGTCCTCCGAAGGCGAAGGACACCACTGCGGCAGCGGTGTAGTCGCCGATCCCAGGCAGGGCGATGAGCTCGTCGTAGCTGCTGGGCACGATCCCATCGTGCTCGGTGGCGATGGCAACCGCGCAGGCATGCAGACGCAGGGCACGGCGCGGATATCCCAAACGTCCCCACGTGGCGACGGCGACCCCCGACTCCTCCTCGGCCAGATCGTCCGGCGTCGGCCACCGATTCATCCACTCATGCCACGGACCGACGACACGCGTCACCGGGGTCTGCTGGCTCATCACCTCGCTGACGAGCACTCCCCACGGGGAGGTCTCCGGTCGACGCCACGGAAGGTCTCGTCCGTGGACGCCAAACCAGTCGCAGACGGCCTCGACGGCCTGCGGGGTCAGCCCGATCTCAGGCACTAATCTTCCGATCTCAGCCGATGACCTTGGCCGCTGCTTCGGCGGCCTTCGGGAGGGCCTTGCGGAAGACCTCGAAGGTCTCGTCGTCATGGGCGTCGGAGAGGAACCAAGCCTCGAAGCACGATGGCGGCAGGTTGATCCCAGCCTCCAGCATGGCGTGGAAGAAGGCGGTGTAGGCCTCGGCGTTCTGGGCCTTGGAATCGTCGTAGTTGCGCACCGGCTCCTCGACCCCGAGGAAGACGCTGAAGAGGTTCCCGGCGTTCTGCAGACGGTATGAGACACCAGCCGCGTCGAGAGCGGAAGCCAACTCACCTCGCCACTGTTCGGAGCGGGAGTCGAGACGCTGGTACACACCGGCGTCAGCCAGGTGCAAGGTTTTGACCCCGGCGACGGTGGCCAGCGGGTTACCCGACAGGGTCCCGGCCTGGTAGACGGGGCCGGTCGGTGCCAGCAGGTCCATGATCTCGGCGCGTCCGCCCAGGGCAGCCAGCGGCATGCCGCCGCCGACGACCTTGCCGAAGGTGAAGATGTCGGGCGCAAAGTCCTCGCCGGAGCGCTGCTGCAGACCCCAGAAGCCCGATGCGCTGCACCGGAATCCGGTGAGCACCTCGTCGGTGATCATGAGGGTACCGTGCTCCTTGGTGAGTCGACGGATCGCGGCATTGAAGCCGGGCTCGGACGGAACGACGCCCATGTTGGCCGGGCAGGACTCGACGATCACTGCGGCGATCTGGTCGCCCCGCTCGGAGAACACTTCCTCCAGGGCCGTGACGTCGTTGTAGTCGACGACGATGGTGTCGGCCGTCGAGGCGGCCGGGACACCAGCCGAACCCGGCAGACCAGCAGTGGCCACGCCGGAACCGGCAGCGGCGAGCAGGGCGTCGGAGTGACCGTGGTAATTTCCGGCGAACTTGATGATGACGTCGCGTCCGGTGGCGCCACGGGCCAGTCGAACTGCCGTCATCGTCGCCTCAGTGCCGGTAGAGACGAAGCGCACCTTCTCGACCGGGGTCATCCGCTCGATGATCGCGTCGGCCAGCTCGGTCTCGGTGCGGGTCGGAGCTCCGAAGGACAATCCCTTCGACGCGGCCTCCTGCACGGCAGAGACGACCTCGGGATGGGCATGCCCCAACAGGGCCGGACCCCAGGTGCACACCAGGTCCACGTATCGGGTGCCTTCGGCGTCCCAGATCCACGGACCCTGGGCCCTCTCGATGAAGCGGGGAACCCCGCCCACCGATCCGTAGGCCCGCACCGGGGAATCCACCCCGCCGGGAATGACGGCCTGGGCGGCGGAGAACAGTTCGGCGTTGGAGGTCATTTCTTCCTTCCGGTGTTTGGGCTTGTGGCGGGCTTGATTACCAAGGATCAGAAGGCCTCGCGGAACATTTGTGCGGCCTCGATGGCCCAGTAGGTCAGGACGAGATCGGCACCCGCGCGCACGATCGAGGTCAGGGATTCGTTGATGCAGCGGCGACGGTCGATCCAACCGTTGGCGGCAGCGGCCTCGAGCATCGCGTACTCGCCGGAGACCTGGTAGGCGGCAACCGGCACCTGGGAGATCTCGGCTATGTCGGCCAGGACGTCGAGGTAGTGGGAGGCGGGCTTGACCATGACGAGGTCGGCCCCCTCGGCCAGGTCGAGCAGGGTCTCGCGCATGCCTTCACGACGGTTCGACGGATCCTGCTGGTAGGACTTGCGGTCACCCTTGAGGGAGCAGTCCACGGCGTCGCGGAAGGGCCCGAAGAAGGCGGATGCGTACTTGGCCGAGTAGGCCATGATCGACACGTCGGTGAACCCCTCGCGGTCCAGGGCGTCGCGGATGACGGAGATCTGACCGTCCATCATTCCCGACGGGGACACCATGTGGGCTCCAGCCCGAGCCTGGGAGACCGCCATCGCGGCGTAGAGCGGCAGGGTGGAGTCGTTGTGGACCCGGCCGTCGGGGGTCAGGGCCCCGCAGTGGCCATGATCGGTGAACTCGTCCAGACAGGTATCGGCGCAGATGACGAGGTCGTCACCAACGGCTTCGCGCACCGCGGAGACACTGGCATTGAGGATGCCCTTGGGATCCCAGGCCTGGGATCCGATCTCGTCCTTGTGCTCGGGAATGCCGAACAGGTCGATGCCACTGATACCGGCCTCGGCTGCCTGGGTGGCGAGTTCCTTGATCGACTCGGTGGAGTGCTGGTACTGGCCGGGCAGGCTGGTGATCTCGACGGGAGAGTCGATGCCCTCCTTGACGAAGACGGGCAGCATCAACTGGGCCGGGGCGACGCGGGTCTCGGCAACCATCCGCCGCATCGCAGCGGTGGTACGCAGCCGACGCGGGCGGGAAACCGGGCGAAGGCCCTCGGGCAGCGGCTTGACGCCGGCCATGCGGGGATCGCTGGAATCAGGCAGGTACAGGTTCATGATCATCTTCCTTCTCAAACAGGTCGTCGATCAGGCGACCAGGGACTCGATCGCCTCGAGGACGGCCTCCGGGGCAGGGGAGGAGGCCACCGCGTCTGCCGGGTGGTCGAGCTCCTCAAGTGTCTTTGCGGTGGGGTTGCCCAGTGCGACGAGCTTCTGACGGCGCCATCCCAACGGTTCGACGAGGTCGACCAGAGCACGTCCCACCGAGGATGCGGTGACGACGACGAACTCGACCGACGGCCAGGACTGAGCGATCACTTGGGGCAGTTCGTCAACGGCAGCGGTGGTGTACACCTCGAGCCGATTGACGGTGCAACCGGCCCTCGTCAGTCCCTCGGGGACGGTGTCGGCGGCCAGTTTCGAGACCGGGAGCAGGACGTTCGCGGCACCACCCGGCCATTCGGCGACCAGACCGGCCCCACTGTGGTCCTCCGGCACGAAGTCGACGCCAGTACTGCGCTTCTCCAGGGTCCTCGCGGTGGCCGCGCCCACGGCTGCCACCTTGATGTCAGGGTTCGGCAGTGGATCGGGCAGCAGCCCGACGGTGGTCTTCGAGGTGACGACCAGCCAGTCAGCCTGCCACAGGTCGGCCTCGGAGAGCCTATCGGCGTCCGGGAGCTCGACGGTCCGGGTCAGCGCCTTGTGGATGACCCCGTAACCGGCCTGCTTCAAGGTCGTCACGAACTTGTCGTGGGAGTCGTCACGGGGGACGAGGACTGGGGGTTTGATGAGATCAGCAGGGTTCGTGGTCATCGAGTGCTTCCTGTGGCCTTGAGGTCTGCAACATCGGCGGCGCCGTCGTCCAGCAGTTCCTCGGCGGCCGTCACTCCCAGGGTATGCGCCGCGGCCAGTGCCGGCTCGACCTCCTTAGGCAATTCGACGCTCACCTGTTCCCGAATGGTGCGCGACCCGTTGACCGCAGCCACAACCACGTCCAGGGTCAACACGTCTGGGGACATTCCGGGGGTCGGCGCGAGATGGGCCAACGCGCCGATCGGGGCGGCGCACCCGGCCTCCAGATGGGACAGCACGGCTCGCTCGGCGGTGGCCGACAGCCGCGTGCCGTAGTCGTCGATCCTGGCGAGGGCCTTGGCGAGCTTGCCGTGATGCACATCGGCGGTCCGACACTCGACGGCCAGGGCTCCCTGGGCCGGAGCCGGCAGCACGACCGACGGGTCGAGAAGCTCGGTGATGACGTCACTGTGCCCCAGACGAGCAAGTCCTGAGGCAGCCAGCACGACGGCGTCGAGGTCCTCCTTGCCGCTGTCTTCGGCGTAGTGACCCAGACCCTTGACCCGGCCCAGACGGGTGTCGACGTTGCCGCGGATGTCGACGATCGTCAGGTCCGGTCGCACCGCCAACAGTTGGGCCACTCGCCGCGGCGAACCGGTTCCGACGCTGGCCCCCTGCGGCAAATCGTCGAGGGTGAGACCGTCACGAGCCACCAGGGCGTCGCGCGGATCCTCGCGGACAGGGACGGCACCAATCGCCAGTCCGAGCGGGCGTCCGGTCGGCAGGTCCTTGAAGGAGTGGACGGCGATGTCGGCCGAGCCCTCCAGCAGGGCAGTGCGGATCGCCGAGGCGAACACCCCGATGCCACCCATCGACGCCAGGGAGGCCGTCGAGGTGTCACCGTGGGTAGTGATCGTCGCCAGATCGACGTCGAGCCCCTGTGATCTCAGCAGCTCTGCGACCATCTCGGATTGAGTGGTTGCCAGGGTGCTGGCACGGGTTCCCAGACGGATTGAAGACATGTCCTCCATTGTGGCACTCGGTTCCGACGCCTTTTCCCTTGCTCTCAGACCAGTTGACGGGCCGTGTGGCGGGCTTGAGGCACCAGAGCGGCGATGCCGGAACCCGACGCCCATGCCCCGACCAGACCGATGCGGCCTCGTCCGGACCGGTTCAACTCCTCGAGCTGGCGGTGCAGACCGTCACGCCACGCCCTGGTCTCCGGAGTCGTCGGGGCCAGAGACCCCGTCCAGTGGATGATCTGGGAGTCCACCACCTGATTGGACGACAATTCCACACCGAGCAGGATCGAGGCATCCTCCAGCGCCCGCTCGACGCTGAGCTCGACATCCGTCTCCCCGGATCGCCCGTAGGAGACCCGTAGCAGGTGCAGTCCGTCGGGGCAGGACTGCCCCAGGCTCGGCCACTTGGCAGACATGTGTGTCAGGGCCTTCGCCTTGACGCTCGTCGTCCCGGGAGCCACCAGCATGCCGTTTCCACGCGGGCTGTCGTCCAGCTCCGGAGCCTGCAGGGCCAGATTGACGTGGCCAATGGGCGCACCGGGAATCATCTCGGGTCCGGAGACGTCGATGACACTGCTCAGCAGGTCGGTGGCAGGACCGGCAGAACAGGCGACGACGACCCGCGGGGTCAGGAAGGTGCGCACCTCGCCGTCAGGGACAGGAGGCAAGGACGGATTCGGGTTGCGCGAGGTGTCGGCGGTCTCGACGAGCCACTGGTCACCATGGCAGGTCAGCTTTCGAGCCCCCACCCGGGTCATGATCCTCGCACCGGCCTCCTCGGCCTGACGACGCAGCTCGGCCGGCATGGTGAACATGCCGCCAGCCACCGAGGCGACGACCGGCCCTTCCGGCATCCGGGAACGGCACAGGGCCACGCCGGCAGCCAAGGACCCGGTGGACTGGGCGGCAGCCCGCAGACCGGGGGAGACGACGTCGGCCGAGAGCAGGTGCGGATCGGCGGCATGGATACCACCGGCGATCGGGGTGACGAGTCGCCTCAGCACCTTCGGTCCCATTCGTGACTCCACCAGGGTTCCCAGATCCCGGGGGAGTTCGTCGGGCATTGGGGCGCGGTCGAGTGCGGCGGCGCGGGCGGCCTCCTTGGCTCCCAGCGCAATGACGACCGCCGGGTCCGACAGATCGGCAGGAATGCCCAGGATGGCATTGCCGGGCATCGCGAAGCAGGCGTCGTCGAAGTACACCCAGGACGGGGCGGTCCTCGGTTTCTCGACGGTCACCCCCAGTTCCTCGGCCAGCTCGGCGGTGTCGGGAAGACGAATGGCCCACCCCTCGGCGCCGATGTCATAGCTGATCCCCGCCAATGTCGACCCAGCCACCAGGCCCCCGGTGTACCCGCGGGATTCCACCAGCACGGGGCGTAGCCCTTCCTGGGTGAGCTGCCAGGCCGCAACGAGTCCGGCCATGCCACCGCCGATGACGACGGCGTCCACGGTGTGCGGATCAAGGGTGTTCATCGTCACGTCCTCGGAATTGTGGTTCACAGTGAGTGCACCAGCTCCACCAGTCGCGTCAGCACGTCGGGGTCGGTGTCGGCGGGCACACCATGGCCCAGGTTGACGACGTGGCCGGGGGCCTGACGTCCAGCCGCGACGACTTCGCGGGTGGCGCTCTCCAGCGGTTCCCAACCGGCGAGGAGCAGGGCCGGGTCGATGTTGCCCTGTACCGGCATGTCCATCCCGGAGACCATCAGGGTGGCGCAGGCCTCGTCGAGACTGATGCGGTGGTCGACGCCGAGGACCGGGTACCGGGACGCCGTCGCGGCCACCTGGGCCAGCTCGGAGAGCAGATGGCTGGCATTGACGCCGAAGTGCACCACAGGGGTGTTCGGGTCGAGGTCGGCGAGAGCACGCTGGGAGAAGGGGGCGACGCTGGCGCGGTAGTCGACGGCGCTCAGCGACCCGGCCCAGGAGTCGAAGAGCTGGACGGCACGAGCCCCACCGCGCAACTGGGCGGCCAGGAATGCGGCGTCCAGGTCGGCCACCCATTCCATGAGCCTGGCCCAGGCTTGCGGATCCGAGTGCATCATCGCGCGGGCGGCCAGGTGGTCACGGGAGGGCCCGCCCTCCACCAGGTAGGCGGCAATCGTGAACGGGGCGCCGGCGAAACCAATCAGTGGCGTGGTGTCACCGAGTTCTTCCGCCACCAGGCGGGCAGCCTCTTCGATGGCAGAGGCATCACCGGGCTCGCGCTGGGTTATCCGGTCGACGTCGTCCGCGGTGCGAACAGGCTCGTCGAGAACCGGTCCGACTCCCGGCTCGATCCGCACCCCGATCTTAGCCAGGGCCAACGGCACCATGATGTCGGAGTAGAGGACGGCCCCATCGACATGGTGACGTCGCACGGGCTGGCAGGTGATCTCAGCTGCCAGCTGCGGGTTGAGGCAGGAGTCGAGCATCGTCGTGCCCTCGCGGGCCTTGCGGTACTCCGGGAGTGAACGGCCCGCCTGACGCATGAACCAAACCGGGGTGACGGCAGGGTGATGCCCGGTCATGGCCTGCAGAAGCGGTGAATCGGCTGTGGAGGTGGTGGTTTCAGTCATCACCTCGATTGTGCCTCACTTCGTCGAGAGGCCGTTCATGGGGCAGTTGTCGAGTGCGACGAAAGGTTCGCGGCTACTGGGGTTCGTCGGAACCGCATGGTTCAATAGCGTTTCGTGGGATTGTGTGTCTTGACCGTGGATCATGCCGAGCAAGGACTCGGCGTCGTTTCCGAGGCTGCCGCGCAGGTCGATGGGCTCGGCCTGGCACTGACTGACCATCCCCAGATCCGTGGCGCTCTCGTGTTGTCAACGTGCAACCGAGTGTGCCTGATCGTGGAGACTTCTCCCGACTCTGCCGCTCAAGGATTCGACGAGACCGCGCTGCGCGCCTGTCTCGCCGACCAGGGGGCGACGGTGTTGGCTGACTCGGCCCAGATCTTCTGTGAGAACGACGCCGTCTGGCGGGTGTTCCGGGTGGCTGCTGGCCTGGAGTCGATGGTTGTCGGTGAGCGCGAGGTCGCCGGACAGATGAAGCGTGCTTTGAATGAGGCGCGCAAGGAACAGACGGTTTCGTACATCATCGGCCACGTCGTCGAGGAGGCGCTCAAGACCTCCCGCCATGTCGCCACTGAGACGGCACTGGCTGCCGAGGGGCGCACCGTGGTGGCCGTTGGCCTGGACCTCGTCTCCCAGCAGATGGACCTCGACGGGGCTTGCGTCCTCGTCATGGGAACCGGTTCCTACGCCGGAGCATCGTGCGCCCAGCTGAACTCCCGCGGCGTGACTGAGATCCAGGTCCATTCGGCCTCCGGCCGTGCCGCCGGATTCGCTCGCCGGCACCGTGTGACCGAGGCCGTCGATCTGGATGCCGCGTTGGCACAGGCTGACCTCGTCGTCACCTGCCGTGGCTCGGGCGTGCCCGCCCTCTCCGCACCGGCCGCCCGACGTGCAGTGGATGCTCGCGCCGGACGAGACCTGCTGGTCCTTGATCTGGCCGTCAGCGGTGACGTCGAGGATCCGGTACCCGCTGGGGTTGAGGTCATCGACCTGGAGACCATTCGTCATGCCGTTCCCGCCTCTGCTGAGGCCGAACGCGCCGCCGCCGAGCACATCGTCGCTGTCGGGGTCCGGCACCTTGCCATCGACCTCGAGCGTCGTCGGATGGCTCCGGCCGTTGTCGCCCTGCGCGATGTCATCTCAGATCTCGTCACCGCCGAGCTTGAGCGCCTGCCTCAAGAGGGATCGGTGCCGGTCGACGAGGTGGCAGCTTCTTTGCGTCGGCTTGCCGCGTCCATGGCGCACATCCCCTCGGCACGAGCCAGGATGGCCTCTGAGAAGGGTCTGGGGGATCGCTGGCTCAACTCGTTGTCGGACGTGTTGGGAATCGACGTCGAGATCGCCGCACCCGTCATCGACATGTCAACCTTCACGAACGCTGACTGCATGGCCTGCCCGGTGACCGGCCTGCGGGTGGAGGACCTTGCCGCGGATGCGGCGCCCCGAGGTGAGGAGAAGAATTCGTGACCGTCAACCCGTATGCAGCCCCCAAGGATCCGTTGGCTCCTTACGACGCGGTGCTCGTCGCATCTTTCGGTGGGCCGCGGTCCCCCAAGGAGGTTATGCCCTTCCTGAGGAGGGTTTCCAACGGTCGCATTCCGGATGAGCGATTGGCCGAGGTCGCTCACCACTATGACCGGTTCGGTGGGGTGAGCCCCATCAACGCGGCGACGGACGCCTTCGTCAATGCCTTGAAGAATGAGCTTCACCAGCATGGAGTCCGGATCCCGATCCTGCTGGGGAACCGCAACGGCTCGCCGTTCCTTGATGACGTCCTGCCCGAGATGCACCAGCATGGTGTGCGTCGAGTGCTTGCCGTCGTCACCTCCGCATATGCCTGCTACTCCGGTTGCCGTCAGTACCGCGAGGAGATTGCTGCGGCCCTCGACAAGGCCGACATCACGGACATGCAGATCGACAAGGTGCCTCCCTTCAACGAGGCCCCCGGTTTCATTCGCGCCAATGCGGAAGCCCTCATGCAGTCCTTCATGCGCATCCCGCCGACCCCGCTCGATGCCACCCGAGTCGTGTTCGTCACCCACTCCATCCCCGACCCCATGCAGGAGGCGTCGGGGGCTGGGCGGCCAGGGACTGATTACATCTCCCAGCACAAGGCGGTGTGCGAGAAGATTGCTGATCAGGTGCGTCATGCCTTCGGCAACATGCCGCAGTGGGATCTGGCATATTGCTCGCGGTCGGGGCGCCCTACTGACCCCTGGCTGGAGCCGGACATCAATGACCACCTGCGCACCCTTCCGGAGCAGGGGATCAAGTCCGTCGTGGTTGCGCCGATCGGTTTCGTCGCTGATCACATGGAGGTCGTCAATGACCTCGATCACGAGGCAGCTGAGACGGCGGCTGACATCGGGCTGGCCTTTGCTCGTGCTGCGACCGCTGGCGCTCATCCGGCCCTCGTCGCCGACGTGGTGGGCCTGATCATGACCCAGGCAGCGGCTGCCCGAGGAGAGGGCGGAAATCCGACCTCCTGGCCCACCCCCTGTGCCCCCGGATGCTGCCGACGCTGCGTGGATGCCAAGGACATTCCGGCCATCTCCGGAAGTGATGTCGTTGCGCCTGACGAGACGCAGGCTTCCGAGCCGGTGGTCGCAGCCGTGGCATCGACTGGCACGGCAACGGCAGCGGAGGCCGCGCACCCAGAACCTGAGGTCCTGTCCGATCCCAGACCTGCTACCGTTCCTGGATCTGACGCCATCCCTGAGGCTGTCGGACCGGAGCCAGAAGCTCCTTCCCCCTACGACCTTCTGACCAAGGAGATCCCCATGACTGACCATTCGAGCAGCAACTCAGTGATTGAGGGACCTCGCGACGACGAGGCCCCCGCCGGTTCCTACACCGCACCGACAGATCCGCGTGATTACGCCGTCGTCCCGGAGGAGGTCAATGCCTCCAGCAAGTGGGCGATGTACTCGGTATTCAGCGTTGCCACCCCGCTTCCCGCTGACGATGTGGAGCGCCGTCAGCTCATCGAGGGCTCCGACGAGTGGGTCGGACAGTCCGGCGTCGAGACCCGTGGCTGGTATGACCTGTCGGGTCTGCGCGCGGACGCCGACCTGCTGGTGTGGTGGTTGAGCGACAATCCGACGTCCCTGCAGGACGCCTACCATCGGTTCCGCGGATCCGGTCTGGGACGCCATCTCGATCCGGTGTGGTCGAATGTGGGCGTTCACCGTCCGGCAGAGTTCAACAAATCTCACCTGCCCTCCTGCTTCGCCGGAGTCGCCCCGCGGCGCTGGGCTGCCTTCTATCCCTTCATCCGTTCCAAGGGGTGGTACCTGCTTCCGGCTGCTGACCGTTCCCGCATGCTGCGCGAGCACGGCATGGTCGGCGCCGCCAACTCCGACGTCAAGGCGTCCACCTTGGCCGCCTTCGCCCTGGGGGACTATGAGTGGATTCTCGCCCTGGAGGGTGACGACCTCGCTCGCGTCGTCGACGTCATGAAGGACCTGCGCTACGTCGAGGCTCGTCGTCACGTTGACGTTGACACCCCCTTCTTCACTGGCGAGCGCGTCTCCCCGGTGACCTGGGCCGACCGTCAGATGAGAGCTTGATGGCGCCCTTGCGTGGCCTGACCGACCCGGTGGGACCGGAATCGCCGCAGACCTACTGGGTGCGGCGTCTGGTCCTGCTCATCGCAGTGGTGATTGTCGTTGCCCTGGTGGTCACGGGTGTTTCCAAGCTCATGAGCGGTTCGAAGAAGTCGGCGGCGCCGGCGGCGTCGTCCTTCACCCCGAACCCGTCATGGACTGACACCGCCTGGGGCCCGGAGACTCCGACTCCCTCGGGTTCGGCCAGTTCCGGCAAGTCCGCTTCCTCCTCGAAATCTCCGCCGGCGACGTCGTCCGCATCAGCGTCGTCATCTCCATCCGCATCGCCCGCTGGCGAACTCTGCGAAGGGTCCCAGCTGACGGTCAAGGTCACGGGAGACAGCAAGAAGCCCAAGGTGGGTGACACCGAGACCTTCACCGTGGAGGTGAAGAGCTCGTCTGACTGCCGCTGGGACACCCAGAAGGTGAAGCAGACCCTCACCGTCACCTCCGGATCGGACCGCATCTGGTCGACCGAGGACTGCGGCTCCTGGGGGCCAAAGGGCATCCGTGAGATCAGGTCCAAGGATCCTTGGACCTATAAGGTCTCCTGGCCGACCAAACGGTCCACCGACAAGTGCAAGCTGTCGAAGGAAAACCTGGGGAGTGGCTACTACATCGCCACCGTCGACATTGATGGCGGTTCGAGCGATCGGTTCATCATGCAGATGAGTGAGTGACCCTCCAGCACACACCCTTTCATGCCCCCATGACATGTTTCGGCTCCCAGCTCGCGAGCTGGGAGCCGAAGTCGTTGTCAGTGGAAGTGATGGGTGCGCTGGTCGTTCTCGAAGATTGACTCCAGACCCTGCCGGATCTCGCGGGCCCGCTTCAGCCCCACTCCCTTGACGTCGCCAAGTTCTGACGTGGAGGCCGACACCAGGGTCTGTAGGTTCGAGAAGTGATCGATGATCGCTTGAATCGCCCGGGACGACAAATCGGTGATCGATGCCAGCTGACGGTGTCCGCGTGGCTGCATGGGAGCGTCGAGGGGGTACTCGACAGGATCGAGATCGATGGCCCCAGCCACCTTGGCGACGTCAAGAAGGTCCTCCCAGGGAAGCTTCTGCAGACCGGACAGGGAGAACTCGCCCGGGGCGACGGAGTCCGGCCGGTAATCCTCGGTGAGCAGACGTCCCAGGTCCTCCACCCCGAGGGACAGCTCGTTGCGCTGCAACTGGACTAGGCGACCCTCGACACCGAGTGCGGAGACATAACCGCGGACCTCGGCGTCGATCCGACGCCACATCTCGACGCGCTGGGCGACGGCTGCGACGTCACGGACTTGGACCTGGTCGCGGACCTCCAACATGGTGAGGTTGTCAGCTTCCTCAACCAGACGAGCACGGTAACTCGACAGGGTTGCCAGTGCCTGGTTGGCGCGAGCCAGTAGCTGCTCCGGCCTCTCAATCGGGTAACGGCGGCCATTGAGGAACAGGGACATCACCGACATCGACGCCGAGACGACGACCACCGGTGTGCCAGTTTGTTGGGAGAGGCGGTCAGCGGTGCGGTGACGGGTACCGGTCTCCATCGTCGGCAGGTTGCCATTCGGGACGAAGTGGACCGCAGCCGCGGTGATTCGCTCGTGGTCGCTCGAGACGACCAGCCCGCCGTCCATCTTCGACAGCTCGCGAAGGGCCTGCGGAGTGAGCCGGACGTCGAGCGGAAAACCGCCGGAACACACCTCATCGATCTCCGGACCATTACCGAGCACGATGAGGCCACCGGTACGTCCATTGATGATCCGGTTGAGTCCCTCCCGGATAGGTGTGCCGGGGGCAAGCAGGGCCATCAGGTGACGGACCCGTGCGGCCTCCGTCTCCCGGTCGTTCTCGGGGGTTGGCTGGGCGTCGGTCATGAGACGACTTTAGTTCTACCCACCGAAGTTCTCACCTCGGATGTGCTCGTCATGACTGGCCCGCCTTGCGCTGCCGACGCAGGTTGAGCACCGACAGTGCCTCGGCCACACTGCCGACCTCGATGACATGGAGTCCGTGCATGGTCGGAACCTTGGTGTGCGCCTCGCGGGAGTTGCGTGGCACGACGGCGAGATCGAAGCCCAGGCGTGCTGCCTCTCCCACGCGTCTTTCCAAGCCAGGGACACGTCGCAGATCACCGGCGAGTCCGACCTCTCCCAGGGCCACGACTCGCGTCGGGAAGTTGGCGTCGAGAACAGCCGAGGCCGCTGCCACCGCGATCGCCAGATCGGCCGACGGGTCCGACACCCTGGCCCCACCCACCGTCGAGACGTAGACGTCCCGGTTGCTTAGTGGCATGCCTGCCTTGCGTTCCAGGACGGCCAGAATCATGGCGACCCTGCTGCCCTCGACCCCATGGGTGGTGCGCCGCGGGTACTTCTCGGATGCCGATGGGGCCACCAGCGCCTGCACCTCCGAGAGCAGGGGACGGCGACCCTCCATCGTCACCGTCACGCAGGTGCCCGGTTGGGGATCGGCATTGTCCGAGGTGAACAGTCCCGACGGATCGGGTACCTCCATGATTCCGCTGTCGGTCATCTCGAAGCAGCCCACCTCGTCGGCCGGGCCGTAACGGTTCTTGGCGGCTCGAACCATGCGGAATCCGGAGTGACGGTCACCCTCGAAGTTGAGGACGACGTCGACCAGGTGCTCCATGGTTCGTGGACCGGCGATCGACCCCTCCTTGGTGACGTGACCGACGATGATGACGGCCATGCCACGCCGCTTGGCCACCCGTACCAGCGCACCGGTGACCTCCCTCACCTGGGAGACCCCGCCGGGGGAGCCGTCAGCCTGACTCGTCCCCACCGTCTGAACCGAGTCCAGCACCATGAGGGAGGGCTCGGTCTGCTCGATGTGTCCCAGTACCGTCCCCAGGTCGGTCTCGGAGGCCAGATAGAGTTCGTCAGCAAGTGAATTCGTACGACCCGCCCGCAGTCTCACCTGTGCCGCCGACTCCTCACCTGTGACGTAGAGGGTGCGTCGTCCGGCCTTGGCCCATTTGGCAGCGACGTCGAGGAGCAGGGTCGATTTTCCAACTCCTGGTTCTCCGGCGAGCAGCACGACGGCTCCGGGCACCAGACCACCTCCGAGTACCCGGTCCAACTCGCTGATCCCGGTGAGGTGACGGTTGGCGGCCTGCTCGCTCACCTCGCCGATGGGCACGGCCTTGGAGGTGGGTGTCGACGAGGCAACCGCAGTGAGCTTCGGTGCTCCCCTCTCGACCACCGAACCCCAGGTCTGGCACTCCCCGCAGCGACCGACCCACTTGGACGTCGTCCAGCCGCACTCGGTGCACACCCATGTCGGAGCCTGCGTCTTCTTCGCCATGGCTCATACCCTGTCAGCAGGGGCCGACAGGTTCGACGATGGTGGTGTTCTCCTCAGGCCACCGGCGGGTAGTGCGGCCACCACATGGCGTCCTGAACTGCCTGCACGACGTTGTCGGGATGTTTCGTGGCGATTCCCTCCTCGATCGCGGCCTGGACGACCGCCACTGCGACCGTCGCCGAGGAAGCCCGCAGATTCTCCACGGCGGGGAGAAGGGATGCTCCCGCCGGACGCGGGTCCACCTGGGAGGCGACGGCCTCGGCCGCGGCGAGGATCATGCCGGCGCTCACTCGCTCGGCTCCCGAGACGATGACCCCCAGTCCCAGGCCCGGGTAGAGGAGGGCATTGTTGCCCTGTCCGATCCCATAGCGCACACCGCCGTATTCGAAGGGTTCAATCGGGATGCCGGTGGAGACCAGGGCCTTTCCCCCCGACCATGAGATGACGTCTGCCGGCACCGCCTCGATCTTCTCGGTGGGGTTCGACAACGGCAGGATGATGGGACGCTCGACCCCCTTGCACATCTCCTCGACGACCTGCTGGGTGAAGGCGTCGTGGTCGGTGGAGGTGCCGATGAGGATCGTCGGGTGAACCTGCCGGACCGTCTCCATCAGACCGATACGCCCGTTTGAATGAGCCCAACGACGCGTCTTATCGGCTGGCTTGGCGTAAGGCTCCTGGTAATCGGGCAGATTCTCCATGTCGTCGGTGACCAGTCCATTGCGGTCGATGAGCCAGATTCGATCGATCGCCTCCTGCTGACCCAGGCCGTCACTGACCATGGCCTCCCGGATCTGGTCGGCAATTCCGGTACCGGCGGTACCTGCCCCGTACACCAGCAGACGTTGACTGGCGAAGGTCTGTCGGGTGACCTTGAGACCGGAGATCACGGCTGCCAGGACGATGGCTGCCGTACCCTGCATGTCGTCATTGAAGATGCGATGGCTCCCGGCATTCTGCACCAGAATCCGACGGGCGTTGGAGGCCCCGAAGTCCTCGAAGTGCAGCAGGGCGTGCGGGTACAGCTCGCTGGCGACCTCGAGGTACTCGTGGATGAGTTTGTCATAGCGCTCCCCGCGCACTCGGGCATGACGATTGCCGAGGTACGACGGGTCGTTGAGCAGGTATGCGTTGTCGGTGCCGACGTCGAGGTTGACGGCGATGGTGCGCTCCGGACGGATGCCCGCGGCTGCCGTGTAGAGAGCGAGCTTGCCTATCGAGATGTCGGTCCCGTTGACTCCCCAGTCCCCAATTCCGAGTATCTGCTCGGAGTCGGAGACAACGAGGAGGTCGACGTCGTCAGGTCCCAACTCGAGGGTCTCGAAGGAGGGGCGGACATCCTCGATGTGGTCGACGGACAGGTAGACCGCGCGGGAGCGTCGGTAGGCGTGACTCCACTTCTTGATGGCCTCGCCGACGGTGGGGTCGTAGATCACCGGCAGCAACTCGACGAGGTGATCGACCAGCAGCTTGTAGTAAAGGGTCTCGTTACGGTTCTGGAGTTCTTCCAGGAAGACGTAACGGTCAATGTTGCGGTCGAATCCCTGGAGCTGGCGGTAGCAGCGCTGGGCCTGCTGCTCGAGAGTCTCGACGGCTGCCGGAAGCCGTCCGATCATCCCGTGCTCCAGCCGTTCGGCGCGGGTGAAAGCCGTTCCCCGATTCGTGATCGGGTTCGTCATGGGTTCGGGTTTCCTGGACACGACAACCTCCCGGTAGTGACTTCGTCTCTTACGCTACCGGGAGGGTCTGTCAGTTTTTTGACGTCAGATGCGAACTCGTCCGTGGGACGGGGTGTCGAAGGTCACGGCGTCGATGCCGGGGTGGCCATTCGGGCTGGTGAAGTCGAAGGTGATGCCCTCGACCTCGTCGGGAATGGTCTCTCCCAGCCAGTTCTCGACGCGCTGGCGTGATCCGGACACCTCGACCGAGGCGAGGGTGACGTTGCCGCTCAGACTGGAGGGCAGCAGTTCGGCTGGGGAGGTCCACTTGATGAAGAAGGGAAGCTGCGGGTCAGCCATCAGGCCCTTGATGCCGATCTGGCGCCACTCGAGGTGGCGACCATCGGGGAAGGTGCGGTTGCCGGGCACTGACTCACGCTCGAGGCGCTTCTCGTAGGGGGCGAGATCGTCGACGGAGACGGCCCACCCCATCCATCCGCCGCCCTGTTCCTGACGTGCGCGCACGGCCTGACCGAAGACGGCCTTCTCGGCTGCGGGGTGGTCCAGCACCTCCACAACCTCGATGTAACGCGGCCCGACCAGCGGCAGAATGCGGTTGCGGGTTCCAAAGCTCGGATGGACTCCGCCGTTGATGAATGAGGCCCCCAGGATTTCGCCGAGGCGAGCGGCATCCTCATCGAGACCTGCAGGGCCAGCGGCGAACATGAGATGGTCGACGTGCATGGCAGTATTGTCCCCTTTGTCCTTCCCATGATGAAATCCGACCCCTGGTTGGCTGCAATGAAGCGGGTCTAAACGAGGCTTTGAGGGGATGTAGACAGGGTGCGCATTCTTTGGCTCGTGACACGCCGTCGACCCCGACAAGGTAGGTTGAGCATGTGCCTGACAGTGCCGGACCTGACAAACCCTCGACCATGGTTGCTTCCAGTGCTCCTCGGGTGACGTTGTCGACGACCTCGGTCTATCCCGAGTCGACGGCCGATGCCTTCGCCCGCGCCAAGGCCATTGGTTATGACGGCGTGGAACTCATGGTCGGCATCGACCCGGTTGCCGCTGATGTCGACCGAATCGTCGAGTTGTCGGCAGAACACGACGTCAAGGTGTGGTCGATTCACGCGCCATGCCTGCTCGTCACCCCGAATGTGTGGGGCGGCGACTCCTGGGGCAAGCTGGACAAGGCCGCCGAGGCTGCAGGACGACTTGACTCCAAGCTCATCGTCGTCCATCCGCCCTTCCGCTGGCAGCGCGACTATGCGAGCCGGTTCGAGGAAGGCATCGCCGAGCTCAACGAGAAATACGCCCCACTGGTTTTTGCCGTGGAGAACATGTACCCGTGGCGTACCCCAGCGGGTCGTTTCGCCGCATACCTGCCGGGATTCGACCCCACCAAACTCAGCTACGACCACCTCGTCCTGGACCTTTCCCACGCCGCCACGGCCCAGATGGACTCGCGAAAGCTCGTGGACCTGTGGGGGCCGCGACTGCGTCACATCCACCTCACCGACGGTTCGGGCACCTTCAAGGACGAGCATCTTCTGCCCGGCCGGGGGAATCAGCATGCCTGGGAGGTCGTCGAGCGTGCCGTGGCTGGCGGGTTCAACGGTGACATCGTCCTCGAGGTCAACACCCGTAAGCTCTCCGGCCAGGGGGCTGGGCAAGGTGCCCGGTTCGAGGCACTCTCCGAAGTCCTGATGCAGACCCGTATGGCCGTTGACCGTGGCATCTTCGCGCGTCGTGACACCGAGGCGCGGCAGGAGGCCCATCAGTGACCGAGAATCGACACGATTTCCGTGGCGGGGCCCTGCTTGCATCGGGTCGACGTCTCGCGATGCAACTGGCGATGGATCCGACCATTGCCGACGAGGTTTCCCAGTCACGGCTGGCCCGTGAGATCGCCGCGACCTATGTCGCTGGTGAGGACGTCGGGACAGCCATCGAGAAGGCTGCCGACCAGGTGTTCAAGGGTCTGGACGTCAGCCTGCATCCCCTCGACCCCGCCGCCGTCGACGTCGCCCAGGCTCGCCGGGCGACGGTCGGGCTGTGCGAAGTGATCGAGAGGCTCGGTGCCGATCCGGCGTTTGGTGGCCACAGCGAGGTCTCCATCAGCCTCGCGGCTCTTGGACTGCGAGTTGACGACGAGCTCGCCCGGGAAAACGCCAGGCAGATCTGCGATATCGCTCGCGACAACCACGTCGCCGTGACGGTGGACGACGAGGGCCCGGACATCCATGATCGTTCCCACCGCATCGGCATGGACCTGCTGGAGGACTACGAGAACACCGGCATCGTCATTCAGGCGGCCCGCCACGATTCCCTCACCCAGGTGAGGGAACTGGCCGCTCCGGGGAGGCGCATCAGGCTGTGCAAGGGTTCCTACACCGGCCCTCGTTCGGTCACCCTGATCCATCCCCATGACGTCGATCTGAGGATGGCGGCATGCCTGCGTGCCCTCATGGCCGGCCCCTCGACGGTGATGCTGGCCAGCCATGATCCGGTCTTCGTCGCCCTGGGCGAGCAGCTCATGGCGAGTCTGGATCGGTCCCTGGAATTTCAGATGCTGCAAGGAATTCGTCCTCTCGAGCAGCGCAGGCTGGTGGACATTGGCCACCGGGTGAGGGTTTATCTGCCCTATGGCCGTGATTGGTACCGGTACTGCACTCGACGGATCGTCGAGAGACCGGGCAATATTTGGCTGTTCGGAAGGTCGCTGGTGGAGAGGCGTTGACGATGTGGAATGGCAGGGGCACCGTCCCCCCTCGCCGGTGCCTGGACGAGACCCCTCGCCGGGGAATCATGGGGGACCACTTGGCGGATCGGCGCCTGCTGTGGGAGACGATCTTCCTCCTGGCCGTCAGCCTGGGGCAGTCCGCGTGGTACTCGATTCTGCGAATGATCGAGAGACTCACCCGCGGTGTGCCGATGGATCAACAGGCCTCGAAGCTCAACTCCTCGGTGACCCCCGGGCGTCCCTGGCTTGATCTGCTCTACCAGTTGTCTGACATCGTCTTCGGTGTCGCACCGGCCCTGCTGGCTCTGCTCCTGCTCGCCCAGGTCAAGCCCCCTCGCAAGGGTGTTCGTCACGCCCTCGGTCTGCAAGGGCCGGGGTGGGGACAGGATGTCGGCGCCGGAGCGATCCTGGCCGTCATCATTGGCATTCCCGGGCTTGGTTTCTACCTCGCCGCTCGCGCACTGGGGCTGAACACGACGGTTCAGGCCTCCCAACTGCAGCATGTGTGGTGGATGGTTCCGGTACTCATTGGTCTGGCCCTCATGAATGCGGTCCTGGAGGAGACCGTCATGGTCGGCTACCTGTTCACGCGGTGGCGTCAGATCGGGTGGTCGACGACGATGGTCATCGTCGTCTCAGCCGTCATTCGCGGCACCTACCACCTGTACCAGGGCTGGGGTGGTTTCCTCGGCAACATCATCATGGGTCTTTTCCTGGGATGGGTCTTCTCCAAGAGACGTCGACTTCTGCCCCTCATCGTGGCCCACGTCTTCCTCGACACCGTCTCCTTCATCGGATACGCCTATCTGGTCGGTCACGTCAGTTGGTTGTGAGTCCATTCGGACACTGCGCGGACCTGTCGTGACATGCCCCTACCATGGGCGGCATGAAGCTTGGAGTCTTCGGAGCCACTGGACAGGTCGGTCGGGTCATGCGCACCTTGCTGGCGGAGCGTCATTTCCCCGCTGACAAGGTGAGGTTCTTCGCCTCTGCCCGTTCGGCCGGCCAGAAGTTGCCATGGGAAGACGGTGAGGTCGTCGTCGAGGACACTGCGACGGCTGATTTCTCAGGCCTTGACATCGCGATCTTCTCCGCGGGTGGCGGTACCTCTCGCGAGTTCGCTCCCAAAGTGGCTGCTGCCGGGGCCGTCGTCATCGACAACTCCTCGGCCTGGCGACGCGACCCTGACGTCCCGTTGGTCGTCAGCGAGGTCAACCCCGAGGACATCGCCAAGCGTCCCAAGGGGATCATCGCCAACCCGAACTGCACGACGATGGCGGCCATGCCGGTGCTCAAGCCGCTTCATGACGCTGCCGGACTGACCCGTCTCGTCGTGGCCACCTATCAGGCGGTCTCCGGATCGGGCGTCGCCGGAGTGCGCGCCCTCACCGAGCAGACCGCAGCCATCGACGGCCCCTCTGCCCTGGCCCTGGACGGACGGGGAGTACCGGTCGATGATTTCGGGCCCTACGTCGCGCCGATCGCCTTCAACGCCGTCCCGGTCGCTGGCAACCTCGTTGATGACGGCACCGGCGAGACCGACGAGGAGCAGAAGCTGCGCAACGAGTCGCGCAAGATCCTCCACATCCCGGATCTGCTGGTCGCCGGAACCTGCGTGCGGGTGCCGGTGTACAGCGGCCACGGGCTGGTGGTGCACGCGGAATTCCGTGACGATCTGAGCCCCGAGAAGGCTACCGAGCTGTTGGTGAAGGCTCCGGGTGTCAAGGTCGTCGACGTCCCGGATCCTCGCTCTGCCGCCGGAACCGATCCGTCCCTGGTCGGGCGTATCCGCCCTGATCAGTCCGCCCCGGCAGGCAAGGGGCTGGTGTTCTTCTGTTCCGCGGACAACCTGCGAAAAGGTGCCGCCCTCAATGCCGTGCAACTGGCCGAACTGGTGGCTGCCGAATGAGCGGGAAGGTTGCGGTTCTGGGCTGCGGGACGATGGCTGGAGCCCTCATCGGTGGGCTCATCGACGCCGACACGGTCAAGGCTGACGATGTCGTGGCGACGGCGCGCTCGGAGTCCCACCGCGACGAGATCGCCAGGACTCTGGGCGTGAAGACCACGGCGGACAACGCCGAGGCTGCCCGTGACGCTGACCTCATCATTCTCGGCGTCAAGCCCTATGCGGCCGCCGGAGTGCTGGAGGAGGTCGCGGATTCCCTCAAGGATGACGCGATCATCATCTCCATCGCCGCCGGTGTCACCACCGAGAAGTTGCTCGCTGCCTGGCAGGGCAATGTCGTCCGCGTCATGCCCAACACCCCCGTCCGAGTGGGCAAGGGCGCGTTCATCGTCAGCCCGGCGCCAGGTGCTGAGGAGGCCGGCGAGAAGGTCGTCGAGATCTTGGGTACGGTCGGGAGGGTCGTCGAGGTGCCCGAGAAACTGCATGATGCCGCCACGGCCGTGTCGGGCTCCGGCCCGGCCTACGTCTTCCTGGTGGCCGAGGCAATGATTGACGCTGCTGTCGCCATGGGACTGCCGCGCGACCAGGCGAGCCAGCTCACCGTCGCCACCCTGGCCGGCTCGGCCGAGCTGTTGGCCGGAGATGAGCACCCGGCAGTGCTGCGTTCCGAGGTGACGAGCCCCGGCGGGACCACCGCGGCGGCCCTGGCTGAGTTGGAAGCCGGGGGGCTGCGCGCCACTTTCGCCGATGCGATGACGGCATGTCGAGACCGTGCGGCGGGCGTGTCCTGACGGGTCAGCGCGGCGTTTTTGGCTCGATTGCAGATCACAGCGTAAAGTAATCCTTTGTCCGCCTTGTCGGTGGGCCGAGAACTTCGCACCCACCCGGGTGCACCAAACTTCCAGTTCCAACGAAAGAGGTTGACCGTGGGATCCGTGATCAAGAAGCGTCGCAAGCGCATGGCGAAGAAGAAGCACCGCAAGCTGCTCAAGAAGACGCGTATTCAGCGTCGTCGCGCCGGCAAGTGACGCTTCGGGCGGTTGTGCATGTGGCGACGACATCGGCATGACACGACTGCCCCTCGCAGCGGTGAATCACGGCCCCTCGACCCGCCGGTCGAGGGGCGCGTCGTTGTTGTCACCCGCCAGGGGTGTCATCTGTGCGATGAGGTCATCGAACTCGTTGCACAGATGAGAAAGGATCACTGCGATCTCGTGCCTGAGCCGACGATCGTCGACGTCGACACCGATGAGGACCTGCGCTCCCGCTGGGGCGACCACGTCCCGGTCACCTTCGTCGACGGCACCCTTATTGCCTACTGGACCCTTGACGCCGACACCTTCATGTCGGCCTTGTGTGATGGCCCCACTCTTCCGGCGGTGCTGCCCTGACAGTCGGAACGTCCAGCGGGCGGGCAGGTTTGCACGTTGCCCCGCAGACCAGCACTATTGACTTCAATGCCCAATGTTGGAGCACACCGCCCGGCATGGCGGCAGACACCGGAAGGACTCCAGATGACTGACGAGGCTCTCCAGCCGACGCCACAGCCGGCCGGTGATCTGGGCACCGCGTCGGCCCAGGCCAGGGTGCAGTTCGTGGGTACTGGCCCAGGAGATCCGAATTTGTTGACCCTGGGGGCCGTTGACGCCATCAATCGCGCTCAGGTCATCGTCATTTCGTGCCCAGGACACCGCATTCTGCTCGGCAGCGACTTCCTGGAGCTCCACTCCGACGTCAGGATCGTCTCGGCTGGTAGCCCCGACGAAGAGGCAGCCGTCCTGCCCAGCCAGCCCGGAACGGGCGCACCCACCCCGGTCAAGGTCGCGGAACACTGCGCCGACGTCACCGCCACGATCATTGATGCAGCCTCCCAGGGACTTGAGGTCGTCCGTCTCGTTAGCGGGGACCCCTTCCTCGATGGCGACATCGGTGCCGAGGCCGCTGCCGTGGCCCGCGCCGACCACGACGTCGACGTCGTTCCCGGTGTCACCGGGATGACGGCAGTTCCGGAGTACGCCGGTCTGGCCCTCCATGGCCATGACGTCCAGCTCATCGGTGACGCCGCCTGTCAGCGAGACATCGCGGGCAGGGGATCGACCTGGTCGGCCAACGGACTCGTCGTCGTCAACACTTCGGCTGGCCGGGTTAAGGAGGTCGTCAAGCATGCGGTTGCCTCTGGCCGCAACGAGGACGAGCCGGCAGCCCTCATCTGCCACGGCGCAACGACCCAGCAGACCACCCACACCACCACCCTCGGCGAGCTGCCGCAGACCGCCAAGTCCGCTCGGCTGGCCGACGCCGAGCTGATTCACATTGCCATCGGCAAGGTCGTCGAGGCTCCGGAGCGCGAACAGCTTGACTGGTACGAGTCCAAGCCGCTGTTCGGCTGGAGGATCCTCATCCCGCGCACCCGCGACCACTCCGCGACCCTGCCCTCGCGTCTGCAGAGCTACGGCGCTCACTCCCTCGACGTCCCGACGATCTCGATGGAACCTCCGCGTACCCCGCAGCAAATGGACAAGGCCATTCGCGGTCTCGTCGAGGGACGCTACGAGTGGGTTGTCTTCACCTCCGCCAATGCCGTGCGGGCCGTCTCCGAGAAGCTGGAGCAGATCGGTTTGGACGCCCGCGCTTACTCGGGTCTGCGCATCGCAGCCATCTTCGAGTCGACGATCAACGCTCTGGCCGAGTGGGGAGTGCGACCTGACCTGGTGCCGTCCGGGGAGCAGTCCACCCGCGCCCTGGCCGCAGTGTTCCCGGCCTTCGACGAGGCCCTTGACCCCATCAACCGAGTCTTCGTGCCGCGTGCCGACATTGCCACCGAGTCCCTGTCGGCCGACCTGTCCGAACTGGGCTGGGAGGTCGAGGATGTCGTCGGATACCGCACCGTTCGTGCCGCTCCGCCGCCAGCCGAGACCCGCGAGGCCATCAAGACCGGCAAGTTCGACGCCGTCGTCTTCACCTCCTCGACGACTGTGCGCAACCTCGTCGGTATCGCCGGCAAGCCGCACAAGCACACCGTCGTCGCTGCCGTGGGCATGCGCACTGCCGAGACCTGCCGGGAGCACGGTCTGACGGTCGACGTCATCGCCCCGGAGCCGACTGCGTTGAGCCTTGCTGACGCCCTCGCCGATTTCGCCGCGAAGCGTCGTGACGACATGGTCGCCAAGGGCCTGCCGGTCGTTCGGCCTTCCCAGCGCAAGCGTCGGGGCCGTCACCCATCACGCTGACGCTGACACAGCCCTATGACGTAGGGTCATGGGCAGAGGCGGGCTCTGCGGTCCGCGAGGTATCGGAAGGGGAGACGATGGGTGCCACGACGACCGTCCACCTGCTGCGTCATGGTGAGGTCGACAACCCGACCGGGGTCTTGTACGGGTGTATGCCTGGATACCACCTGTCACCACTGGGACGACGAATGGCCGCTCGTGCTGCCGAGCATTTCGCTGGTGTTGAGTTGTCCGCCCTGGTGAGCTCCCCGCTGGAGCGCGCCCGGGAGACGATGGCCCCCATCGCCGCTGTGCACCCGGAGCTCGAGGTGCGTGTCGATTCCGACGTCATCGAGGCGGCCAATGTCTTCGAGGGGCAGGTCTTCGGCAAGGGCAACAAGGCTTTGCGCAATCCTCGTAACTGGCGTCATCTGTCGAACCCGTTCACCCCGAGCTGGGGAGAGCCCTACGTCGAGATCGCCGAGCGAATGACCCGGGCGATCATGCGTGCCGCCGAGGAGATTCCTGAGGGCGGACAGGCCCTCGTCGTCTCCCATCAGCTGCCGATCTGGATTGCCCGTTGCGCAGCTGAGGGGCGACATGTTCCCCACGATCCGCGTTCCCGTCAGTGCACCCTCGCCTCCGTGACGAGTTTCGGTGTGCTCGACGGTCGCATCGTGCGCGTCGATTACTGCGAACCGGCCCGCGACCTCATCCCGGCCAAGGACCGTCGGGCCAACATCTCCGCAGGTGGTGCACGGGAGTGAGGACTCGGCTCATCACCGTCCTCGCGGTGACAACCCTCATGGTGACCGGGGTCTCGGCGTGCTCGTCGACCTCAGCCAGTGACGACAAGGGATTTGCGGCCGGTGACGGATCCTGGTCGAGGGTTCCGGCCGACAAACGTGAGCCTGCCCCCGTCCTCACCGGCAAGAACCTGGACGGCAAGGAGATCAGCACCGCTGACGCCAAGGGCAAGGTCATCGTCCTCAACGTGTGGGGATCATGGTGCGCCCCTTGCCGTCACGAGGCCCCAGCCCTGGTGAAGGCTACCGGTCGCACCAAGGATGTCGCCGTCTTCTACGGCATCAACACCCGAGACCTGGATCCAGGTCCGGCCCAGGCCTTCTCCCGAGCTTTCGACATCACGTACCCGAGCTTCTACGACCCGGACGGGGCGATGCTTCTCAAGTTCAGCGAGCTGCCTCCCAAAGCCATCCCGTCCACCCTCGTCATCGACCGCAAGGGCCGTGCAGCCGCTCGATTCCTGGGAGAGGTGAGCACCGCCACCCTCGTCCAGGCGATCAATGACGTTGCCAAGGAGAGCCAGTGACACCCCTTGACCTGGGGTCCTGGGCCGCTGAGGCACTGACGGGATCGATGGCCGGAGCGATCCCGGTGGCGGTCTTCGCTGGTGTGTTGTCCTTCTTCTCACCGTGCGTCCTGCCCCTCGTCCCCGGCTACCTCAGCTATGTGACGGGTTTGGGCGCGGCCGACGTCATCGAGGGCCGACGTCGGGCCCGCACCGTGGTGGGCACGATTCTCTTTGTCATCGGTTTCACGGTTGTCTTCGTCGCGACCGGCACGGTCATTGGTACCCTCGGCCGGGCACTCATGGGTCATCGGCGGACCATTGAGATCATCGTCGGAGCTTTGACGATCCTGCTTGGCGCCATGTTCGCCGGCCTTGTACCGCTGGGACGACGCGAACTGCGAATCCATCGCCTTCCCCGAGCGGGACTGGCTGCTGCGCCGATCCTGGGAGTCGTCTTCGGGCTGGGCTGGACCCCGTGCATCGGACCGGCCCTCTCGGTGGTCTACGGACTGTCATTGACCCAAGGATCCGCTGTTCGTGGGGCAGTACTGGCCACCTGTTATTCGTTGGGGCTGGGTATCCCGTTCATCGCTGCCGCTGCGGCTCTGGTGTGGATCGGTCGCACGGTCGACGCGGTACGTGCCCACCAACACGTCGTGCAGCGTGTCGGAGGAGTGCTCATGATGGCCATAGGCGTGCTGTTGGTCACCGGGTGGTGGGAGTCGATAATGGCGATGCTGAGAACCTGGGCGGCCAAGTTCGGGGCGGTGATCTGATGGGTGATTCCGTGAAGGACGCGAAAGTGACGGATCCGAGGAGCTCGACCCCGGCTCGTGGGAGCGGCGGACTCGGTTTCGGCGCATCCATGCGGTGGTTGTGGGGTCAGCTGACGAGCATGAGGACGGCCCTCATCCTGCTGTTCCTGCTGGCCCTGGCAGCCATCCCGGGGTCGATGGTGCCGCAGACCGCAAACAGCGCGATCAAGGTCTCCGACTTTGCCGCCAACCACCCCACCCTGGATCGCATCTACCGGCCGCTGGGGATGTACCACGTCTACACCTCGGTGTGGTTCTCGGCGATCTACCTGCTGCTGTTCATCAGCCTCATCGGCTGCATCATTCCGCGCATCATCAGTCACGTGAAGGCCTTGCGCCGGCAGCCTCCTCGCGTGCCCGCCAGGCTGGACCGGTTGGCAGCCCATGCCTCGACGACCACCTCTGACTCGGCCGAGGAGGTCGACAAGCGAGCCCGGGAGTGGTTGAAAGTCCGACGGTACCGGTTCGTCGTTGACGACGATGGCTCCATTCGTGCCGAGGCCGGACGCCACCGCGAGACGGGCAACCTGATCTTCCACGTCTTTCTGGTTCTCCTGCTCGTTGGTGTCGGTTGGAACACCCTGTGGGGATTCAAGGGAACCTCGGTTGTCGTCGAGGGTCAGGGATTCTCCAACAACATCACCCAGTACGACGAGTTCAAGGCAGGGTCGATGGTCGACACCGACGATCTGGCCCCGTTCTCCATGAAGCTGCGCAAGTTCACAGCCTCCTTCGAGACCGGCACGGTTCAGCGTGGTGCTGCTCGCAGCTTCGACGCCACCGTCGACCTCACCGTGGACGGCACGACCGAGACTCGAGACTTGCAGGTCAATCACCCGCTGCGGATCGGCTCGACCAAGGTCCATCTGCTGGGCCATGGCTACGCCGCAGACGTTCTCGTCCGCGACGGAAATGGCAAGGTCGCCTATTCGGGTCCTGTGGTCTTCCTGCCTCAGGACGGCAACTTCAAGTCCGTTGGTGTCATCAAGGCCCCCGACGCCCGCCCGGATCGTCTGGCCTTCCAGGGATTCTTCCTACCGACCGGCACGATCACGGCTGGTGGCCCGACCTCCCTCTTCCCAGATGCCCTCAACCCGCAGCTGTACCTGACCGCCTGGTACGGCAAACCGGCCGGCGAGACGGGTGTTCCGTCGAACATCTACACCCTTGACACGACCGGCATGACCCAGGTGACGAACGGCAAGGAGAAGTCCCGATTCGTGCTGTCGCCGGGGCAGGGATACAAGCTGCCCGACGGCAGAGGATCGATCCAGTTCAACGGCTGGCAGCGCTGGGCCAAGATCCAGGTGTCCCAGACCCCTGGTCTACCGCTGACCTTCCTGTCCGTGCTGCTCTCAGTGGCCGGTCTGTGCTTGAGTCTGTTCTCACGGTCGCGACGGGTGTGGATGAGAATGACGCCCATCGAGGAGGGCTTGAAGGTGGAGATCGGTGGCCTGGACCGCAGTGACTCCCGATCCGGTGCGGTGGACGATGTAAACTCTCTGCTGGCTGCGGTACACGGAGATAGCATGTCAGGCGACATCAAGGAGGCCCAGTCGTGAGTGTGGAGAATCTGTCGGCCGTCGGTATCGTCACCGCGGCGGTGCTCTACATGCTTGCCTTCCTGACTCACGTCGTGGAATGGGCCAGTGTTCGCGGGGTCGAGCACCCCAGCCACAAGGCGCGGCTGAGATCCGAGACGTGGGGGAGGATGGGCCTCAACCTCACCGTCCTGGGTGCCATCTGCGCGACCATCGGCGTCGTCTGCCGTGGTATCGCGGCACATCGGCTGCCCTGGGGCAACATGTACGAGTTCGTCACCTCGGCGCTGCTCTTCGTCGTCATCGCGTACCTCGTCCTCGTCGCCGTCCGCCAGGTCAGGTGGATGGGCATTGCCGTCACCCTGTTGCTGGCCGTTGGTAATGGTCTGGCGGCCACCGTGTTCTACGTGGCCGTCGCGCCGCTGGTCCCGGCCCTGCACTCGGTGTGGTTCGTCATCCACATTGTCGCGGCTTGTATTGCTGCTGCTGCGCTCAACGTCGGTGCCATTGCCTCGATCATGTATCTCATCTCGATGAACGCCCGGGCGAAGGCTGAGCGGACTGGAATTCCCGTCAGGGGATTGCTCGCCAAGCTTCCTTCCCCGGAGTCCATGGACACCCTGGCCTACCGTGCACATGCCATCGGCTTTCCGATCTGGACCTTCACCATCGCGGCGGGCTCAATCTGGGCTGACTACGCATGGGGTCGGTTCTGGGGATGGGACCCCAAGGAGACCTGGTCCCTGGTGACCTGGGTGGTCTACGCGGCCTACCTGCACGCCCGCTCCACAGCCGGATGGCGCGGACGCCCGGCTGCCATCATCGCGATCATCGGTGTGGCCTGTTTCTGGTTCAACTTCATCGGCGTCAACCTGATCTTCAACGGCTTGCATTCGTATGCCGGCATCTGACATGAAGGGTTCCTTCTCCGAATCCCATGATGATTGGCTTCCCCAGCTCTACCAAGAGGAGTGGGACGCCTTCGTCAGGTTGGCCACCCTGTTGCTGGCAGACCAGCGGGTGGCCGAGGCTGCCGTCATCGCAGCCTTTGTCACCAGTTACCGGCGCGATCCGCGGTTGCATTCCCATCAGCATGCCGTGTCGTATCTGCGCACCGCCGTCGTGAACAAGGCCAGGGGCCGACAACCGGCAGAACGAGACACAACTCCTCCCCAAGCCCCCGACGAGTTGGCGTACTGGTGTCTGCGGGGGCTGCCGGCCCGACAGCGTGAGGTGCTGGTCCTCAAATTCGCGACAGCAGATCTGTCAGACGACGAGATCGCCGAGACCCTGGGCATGAGCGTCAATGGCGTTCACAACAACGAGACGAAGGGTCTGACTGCCATCGGTGAGACGTTGCGTCCTGATTCCCACACGAATCCCGGCCACGCCGATCCCAGGGTCGAGGCGGTCGTGCGCTCGGCCCTGGAAACCATCATGGAGTCGATCCGTCCGAACTCCGGCTATGACGCCATCACCTCTCAGATTTCCCGGAAACCGCGTCGTGGCCTTCCCGCCAACTGGATCGTCGCCCTGGCCTGTCTGGTGGCACTGGGGCTTGGCATTCTGTCCCCCCTGCTGGGCTCGAATCACAGTTCGACGACGAGCGATTCGGAAGCGGCACCTGCTGCCCGAACTCCGCAGGCCAGCGACCAGTCCCTGCCGACCGTTCAGACTGGGTTGGATGTCTTCTACCTGGGTCGTGACGACGGGCTCATCCACCGTGAGCTGCGTGACCTGCCGACCCTCGGCGACCTGTTGGGAACGGCAGTTGGGGCGGTTCTCAACGTCGCGCCCCTCGACCCGAATTACACATCCGGGTGGGCAGCTGGCCAGGTGAACCGGGCATCGGTCAAGGGAAAACGCATCACCATCGACCTGTCGGCGTCCGCCTTCAGCCAGTTCAAGAATGGTGAACAGGTGCAAAGGGCCATCCAGCAGCTCGTCGTGACCGCCACGGCGGCCGTCGGTGACCGCACCGGTGACAAATCGGTGCGAATCCTCGTTGATGGTTCGCCGAACCTACCGATCATTGGCAAGCCCGCCACGGATTTCGTCGACGAAGGTCTTGCTCAGTGCGCCCGGGTATGGGTTGACACGCCACAGGCCGGTGCTGATGTGCCGTCCGGCAAGATCACCATCAGCGGTCTCGCCCAGCCGACGGTTTCCGTCATGACGTACGAAGTGAGGTCCCCCCAGGGCAATCAGATGGTCACCAGCGGGCAGATCAACATCTCGGCCACTGACGGTGACAGGTGGCGCCCGTGGAGCGCCACCGTCACCATACCCAAGGGGGAGTATGACGTGGTGATCCGGGAAGGAAACCGCATCGCTGACGAGAAGGTTGTGACGGCGAAGTAGTCGTCAGATCTTGAGGTATTTCTCCGCCTCAGTCATCACCAGACGCGGTGGCAGGTGTGGAGCCAACCGTGCGACGGCGCGGTTGATGAATCCGTCGATGGCGTAGGGACGATGACGGGCCAGAGCGTCGAAGGCAGTACGCACCACATCGTCGGGCTGACGACGCGTTCCAGCTCCCATCCTCGGCACACCGGCGACGTCGAAGAATCCGGTCTCCGTCGGGCCAGGACAGACCGCCGTGACCCGCACCCCGGTGCCATTGGTCTCGGCCCACAGCGCCTTCGTGAAGGACAGCACGAAGGACTTCGACGCCGCATAGGTGGCGAACTGGGGGATGGGCTGGAAGGCAGCGGTGGAGGCGACATTGATGATCGACCCCTGCTTGGCCGCGATCATGCCCGGCAGCAGCAGACCGCACAGGTGGACGACGGCCTCACAGTTGACCTCTACCTGGGAGGTCTGACGAACCGGGTCGGTCTCGGCGATCCGGCCAGCTGCACCGAACCCAGCGTTGTTGACGAGGGTGTCGATGATGATGCCGCGCCCGGCGATGTCCTCCACCAGGGTCAACCGCTCGGATGCCGAGGCGATGTCGCAGGGACGGACGATGGTGCGGATCCCGTATCGGGTGGTGAGTTTGGTGGCAAGGTCGTCGAGGACGTCTTGACGGCGTCCGGTCAGGACGAGATTGGCTCCGCAGCTGGCCAGGTGACGGCTGAATGCCTGCCCCAGGCCACCACTGGCCCCGCTCACCAGTGCCCACGGGCGTTCGTCGCGAGTCGCATCCTTCTCAGTCATGTCACAAGTCTTCCACGTAGCTCTCAACGCTCCCGGAGGAACATCTGATACGAGGGGGAGTCCGAGACGTCATTCCACGGGTACCCGATGTCGTCGAGGTGAGTCGGCAGGTCCGGGTCGTCAGCCGCACCCTCGAACCCGGCCAGCACCCGACCGGTGTCCATTGCGAAGGAACGGTAGTGGAACAGGGAGATGTTCCACCGGGTGCCCAGGGTGGTGAGGAAGTGGGTCAGCGCTCCCGGCGACTCGGGGAAGACGAAGGAGACGACCTTCTCCCCGACGGAACGTGACGGGTGCCCACCGACCATGTAACGGACATGGGTCTTGGCCGCCTCGTCGTCGGACAGATCGACGACGAGGTGCCCGGCACTGCTCAAGATCTCGACGATCTCGGAGCGTTCGTCGCGATGGGCCAACTGCACGCCGACGAAGATGGCAGCGGAGTCGTCGTCAGCAAGTCGATAATTGAACTCGGTGACCATGCGGTCACCCAACAGTCGGCAGAAGTCCAGGAAGGCTCCCGGACGCTCGTCGATGATGACTCCGAACATCCCCTCGCGACGCCCACCGATCTCGGCGCGTTCTGCGATGTGACGCAGCGACCCGAAGTTGAGGTTCGCCCCGCTGAGGACGGCGGCGAGCTGCTCTCCGTGGACGTCGTGGGCGCGGACGTACTTCTTGAGCCCGGCCAGCGCGACGGCACCGGCCGGCTCGGCGACGGCACGCACGTCGTCGAAGAGGTCCTTGACGGCAGCACTGATTTCGTCGGAGTCGACGGTGACGACGTCGTCGAGATGGTTCTTGAGGATGCGGAAGGTCTCGTCACCGATCCGGGCAACGGCGACCCCCTCGGCGAACAGCGAGACCCGATCCAGGGTGACGGGTTCACCGGCCTCCATTGCGGCTGCCAGACAAGCCGACTCAGCCGGCTCCACGCCGATGATCTTGACCTGGGGCATGAGCTGCTTGACGAGGACGGTGATCCCCGCGGCAAGACCACCACCACCGACCGGTACGAAGATCCGGTTGACGTCCGCCGCCTCCTGGATGAGCTCCAGGCCGATGGTTCCCTGGCCAGCGATGACCATCGGGTCGTCGAAGGGGGCGACGTAGGTCAGTCCCTCGTTCTCGGCCAGTTCGAGGGCGTGGGCCTTGGCCTCGTCGAAGGAATCCCCGGCCAGGACCACCTCGCCGCCGAGCTGGCGCACCGCGTCAACCTTGATCGTCGGAGTGGGTCTCGGCATGACGATCTTGGCCTTGACCGCGAGCCGGGCACCCGAGAGGGCGACGCCCTGGGCGTGGTTGCCGGCCGAAGCCGTCACCACCCCGGCGTGACGCTCCCCCTCGGTGAGGTTGCGCATCCGGTTGTAGGCGCCGCGGATCTTGAAGGAGTGGACTGCCTGACGGTCCTCCCTCTTCACCAGCACGGTGTTGTCGAGGCGTTTGGAAACGTTGGGCATCGGTTCGAGCGGGGTCTTCTCGGCCACCTCGTAGACCGGTGCTCGCAGGACGGCTCGCAGGTATTCCTGGTCACTCCTGACGGACATTGGCGATCCCCTCAGTCAGCCACCGGACGGACCTGGGACAGGTCGCGTACTCCACCGCGATCGGCGGAGGAGGCGAGCATCCCGTAGGCGCTCAGGGCGGTGGAAACGTGACGCGAACGGGCAGCGTGTGGCGTCCAGGCGTCGGTTCCGCGGGCTTCCTCCTCCTCGCGACGACGGGCCAGCTCGGAGTCATCGACGTCAAGGCTGATGGTGCGGTTGGGGATGTCGATGCTGATGGTGTCCCCGTCGCGGGCCAGGCCGATGAGACCACCGGAGGCGGCCTCGGGGGAGACGTGACCGATCGACAGGCCCGACGTGCCACCGGAGAACCGGCCGTCGGTGAGCAGGGCGCACTCCCTGCCCAGGTGCATCGACTTCAGGTAGCTCGTCGGGTACAACATCTCCTGCATACCGGGGCCGCCCTTGGGGCCCTCGTGGCGGATGATGACGACGTCCCCGGCCTTGACCTCCTTGCCCAGGATGCCGGTGACGGCGTCGTCCTGGGACTCGTAGACGACGGCAGGCCCGGAGAAGGTGAGGATTGACTCGTCGACGCCGGCGGTCTTGACGATGCAGCCGCGCTCGGCGATGTTGCCGAACAGCACTGCCAGGCCGCCGTCGGCGGAGTAGGCGTGCTCGATGTCGCGGATGCAGCCGTTCGTACGGTCGGTGTCGAGGCTCGCCCAGCGCGAGGACTGGGAAAACATCTCGGTGGTGCGCACCCCACCCGGGGCGGCCGCGTAGAGCGTGCGGACGTCCTCGCCGGGGTCGGACATGAGGTCGTGACTGGCAATCTCGACGGCCATCGTCGTCGGGTTGCCGTCGGGGGACCACACCGTCGAGGTGGCGGTGTCGAGCAGGCCGCCACGATCCAGCTCGGCGAGAATGCTGAGCACACCGCCGGCGCGGTGGACGTCCTCCACGTGGAACACGGTGGTCGACGGCGCCACCTTGCACAGGTGGGGAACCTTGCGCGACAGGGAGTCGATGTCAGCCATGGTGAAGTCGACCTCGCCTTCTTGGGCGGCCGCCAGCAGGTGCAGGACGGTGTTCGTCGAACCTCCCATCGCGATGTCAAGGCTCATGGCGTTGTGGAACGCCGCCTTGGTGGCGATGGAACGTGGGAGGACGGAGGCGTCGTCCTCGTCGTACCAGCACTTGGCCAGGGAGACGACGGTGCGTCCGGCCGTCTCGAAGAGTTTGCGACGATCCGAGTGGGTGGCCAGCAGGGAACCGTTGCCGGGCAGGGAGAGGCCGAGGGCCTCCGTCAGGCAGTTCATCGAGTTGGCAGTGAACATGCCTGAACACGACCCGCAGGTCGGGCAGGCATTGGCCTCCATGATCTCGACGTCGGAGTCGGCCGCGGTCTCGTCACCGGCGGCGATCATGGCGTCGATGAGGTCGAGCTTGTGCTCCCCGTCGGTCAATGTGGCCTTCCCAGCCTCCATCGGGCCACCGGAGACGAAGATGGTCGGGATGTTGAGGCGCATGGCGGCCATCAACATGCCGGGGGTGATCTTGTCGCAGTTGGAGATGCACACGAGGGCGTCGGCACAGTGAGCGTTGACCATGTACTCCACGGAGTCGGCGATGAGCTCACGGCTGGGCAGGGAGTAGAGCATGCCGTCGTGGCCCATGGCGATGCCGTCATCGACGGCAATGGTATTGAACTCCTTGGGGACGCCACCGGCGGCGCGGACCTGCTCGGCGACGATCTTGCCGACGTCACGCAGTCCGACGTGTCCGGGGACGAACTGGGTGAAGGAGTTCGCGATCGCCACGATGGGATGTCCGAATTCATCGTCCTTGGTACCGGTGGCACGCCAGAGAGCACGGGCTCCAGCCATGGCGCGTCCGGTGGTGCTGGTGGCAGATCTCAGCGTGGGCATCGTGTTTCCCCCTCGGCAATTGCGTACACATGACGACGCCCTCCATCCGGAAGTGGAAGGAGGGCGCGCTGTTGGATTCCGGTGCGTGGTCAGACCGCGCGCCGGGTAATGAGACTCCAACCGTTCATCATGGGTGTGACGCTAGCAATGATCAGAAAGATGAAACGCCGGCCCATATCCTGAGACGCTGCTCAGGGGTGCAGATGCTCCATGAACGGCATGATCGGTGTGAGCAGACCGGTGCTCATCCAGAACATACCGAAGGCCATCGCGAAATCACCCAGGCCGGAGAGGCGAATCGCCAGTGGTTCGGTGGCCACCACATGGCAGGTGGGAACCTTACGTGGGTTCTCGGCCTCGCCGCTGATGGCTCGCCACAGGCCGGCAATGGCCAGGGCCAGCAGGGCGACCATGAGAGGGATCCCGACGACGGCGAAGTCATGCATCGCGGCATTCATGGTCGTCTGCATTCCATGGTCCATGCCGCCGTTCATACCGTGACCCATACCGCCATGGTTCATGCCGTGGTCCATTCCGCCATGATTCATGGTTCCCATGCCGGAGTGCTTGGACGCCGTCATGAGGGAGGACATCTTGCGCATCGCGGCGAGGTGCCAGACCATCGCGGCGAACATGGCGGCATGACCCCATGACGACCACGAGGATCGCCAGGCGGCCATGAAGACCATCCAGGCCGTACAGATGGCGAAGACGACGATCGGAGTGGTTGGTCCGCCAATGGCGGAGACGAGAGGTTTCCACCATGACTTGGGCACCATGAGGATCATGGTGACCGCCATCACGACGTGGACCCATGTGGAGATCTTCGTGACGACGGTGGGCGCCTTGATGGCGTCCCGCACCGACCACACGAGTGACCATGCAAAGAGGATGAGGAGCCCGACGAAGGTGACGGGCGTTGAGGTGAGGGTGAACATTCCGCTCCTGGGTTGGGATCCGGCATCGTGCCGAATCGCGGCATGTCACCGGACCTACAGGGGAGTCAGTGGGCAGCCCTGGGGTGGGTTCTACGAACATGTCCCCGAGGGGACGGGACCGCGGGGGATGGTCCGGTGAATCCGGCGGATCCTGGGTGCGGTCTGGCGATCACCATACATGCCAGATGCGAGAATCAGGGATCCGTGAGGCTGTCATGCGACGCCGGCGGCGGGTTGGGGCGATCTGTCATAGCTCGGGATGACAAACTAGGCTCATGGAGCACTACGACATCGTCGTCATTGGTTCGGGCTCGGGAAACACGATCCTGGACGAGGAATTTGCCGACCGACGCGCCGCCATCATCGACTCGGGCACCTTCGGGGGCACCTGCCTCAATGTCGGCTGCATACCGACGAAAATGTTCGTGCTCCCGGCGGACCTTGCGACCTCGCCGTCCGAGGCAGCCAAGCTGGGGGTCAATCTGCAGTTCTGCGGGGCATCCTTCACCTCCATCCGTGACCGAATCTTCGGACGCATTGATCCCATTTCTCGAGGTGGGCTCGAGTACCGCCAGGGGCTGGAGAACATCGACGTCTACACCGACGAGGCGAAGTTCGTCGATCCCCACACCATCGAGGTCGGGGACACTCGCATCACTGCTGACCAGATCGTCCTGGCGGCAGGGTCGCGCCCGCGTGTCCCTGATGTCCTCGGTCTCGACGGCCCGAGCCTGGCGGGGTCGATCCACACCTCCGACACCATCATGAGGTTGGAGGAGTTGCCCCACCGTCTGGTGATTCTCGGTGGTGGATTCATTGCCGCTGAGTTCGCCCACATCTTCTCCGCGCTGGGATCCAGCGTCACCGTCATCAATCGGTCCGGGAGGATGCTGCGTCATGAGGACCAGGAGATTTCGCAGCGGTTCACCGACCAGATTGGTCACCGCGTGAGGCTGCGGATGTCCGAGGGATTGGTGGGCATCGATCGTGATCCGGGTGGTCACCTCGTGGTCCTGACGGTTGACGGTGACGGGGTCGACTACGACTATCCGGCCGACGTCGTCCTCAATGCCATGGGTCGGGTGCCCAACGGTGACCGTCTCAACCTTCCGGCTGCCGGGGTTGACGTCGACGACGACGGATTCGTGGTCGTCGATGAGCACCAGCGAACCAATGTTGAACACATCTGGGCCCTCGGCGACGTCTGCTCGCACTGGGAGCTCAAGCACGTCGCCAACCACGAGGCCCGAGTGGTGCGCCACAATCTGCTACACCCTGACGACCTGGCCAGTTCTGATCATCGATTCGTGCCTCATGCGGTGTTCTCGAATCCGCAGGTCGCCTCGGTGGGTGCGAGCGAACAGAGTTTGTTGCAGTCCGAGATACCGTACACCAAGTACGTTCAGGAGTACGCGGACGTCGCCTATGGCTGGGCGATGGAGGACGAGGGGCACTGTGTCAAGCTGTTGGGTGACCCGGGGACGAGGACGCTGCTGGGTGCCCACATCATCGGTCCGCAGGCGTCGACCCTCATCCAGGCCTGCATTCAGGGGATGAGCGCCGGCCAGACGGTCGGTGAGATGGCACGGGGGCAGTACTGGATCCACCCAGCCCTGCCTGAGGTCGTTGAGAACGCCCTCCTCGGCCTTGACAAGGAGTTTGACAGCGTCGGGTGATTTTTGGGTGGGGTTATTCCCCGGCCAGCATCGTCGCGGGTTCTCCTCGCGCTGATCCTGTTTCGGGATAGCGTTCGGTTCGTAATGCGATCTATCGAGCCATGGACGAGATATGAGTGAAGTGACGGACGATGATTTGGTGCCCACGATTGATGAATTCCGTCCGGTAGTTCTTCGGGTGCTGGCTGACGGAGTTCCTCGTCGATCCTTCGAGATCAGGGAATTGGCTGCGGATGCCGCCGGCCTGAGCGAAGCCGCGCGGTCGCAGCTTCTGGCGTCCGGCCAGAGGAGGTACTACAACCGGGTCGGATGGGCTTGCTCCGCGCTCAACCTCGCCGGACTGCTGACTCGTCCCAGACGGGGCACCTATGCCATAACGGAGAACGGCAGGACTGTCGATGCTCGAGGCCTGTCCTCCTACTCCGAGTCTGACATGCTCGAGTGGCCAGACTGGGTCAGGTATCAGCAAGAGATTAGCGACCGTCGCGCAGTGAGGACGGTAGGTAGTGCTGTTGCCGTAATCGACGAAGAAGAAAGTGTTGACCCCATCGAGGGTGTCGAGGGGCTGGTGTCGAGTTACAACTCAGAGGTCGAGACCAAGCTGCGGCGTCGACTGCAGGAGTCCACACCTGAGTTCTTCGAAAAGGCCGTCATCGAGCTGCTGTGGGCCATGGGGTACGGCGGTAGTCATGGTGAGAAAAAGCATGTGGGGAAGTCCGGCGATGGCGGTATCGACGGCATCATCAGCCAGGATGCCCTCGGGCTGACGAATGTCTACGTCCAGGCAAAGAGATACGCGGACACGTCCATCGTCGGTAGCCCGGAGATCAGGAACTTCATCGGAGCCCTCGACTCTCATGGGGCCACGCTGGGGGTATTCATCACGACATCCCGCTTCGTGGCAGCTGCAGTGGCAACTGCCACGGCGTACCGTCACGGCCGGATCGTCCTCATTGATGGAGTGAAGCTGACCTCCCTCATGATGGACTACGGCGTTGCAGTTCAGAAGTACCGCGAGTTCACCATGTTCGAGATAGACGAGGATTTCTTCGACGGCGAGGCCTGATGTCGGAGTGATCGGGAGCCCCTCATTCGGGCCCATGGCCTTTTGATGCAGGGCCATTGTTCGCACACTTCCAGTGCGCCTAGGGCGCGGTCAGGGGGTGTCACAAGGGTCTTGGAGGAGCGGGCCAATCCGAATTCTCTCTGACTACAGTCCAATCGCCTAACACACCGCCGCATGCTGTTCCTTTGCAACCGCAGCCGCGTGAAGCTGGACCGGCGCGTCATCGCCAAGCAGTACACGATTGGTCTTGAAGGCAGTTGTGGGCGGGGAATAGCCCCCGCCCACAGTCGTCACATCGGCATCCGCCCCAACAAGATTCGATCGTCAAACCACTGCCAGACCTGAGCAGTCTCGGTGAATCCGGCCGCGCGCATCGAGGCGAGATGGAACTCGGCGCTGACCTTCCGAGAGATGTCCTTGTCCGCCCAACGGCGTCGGAACTCCTCGGCCTCGGACTCCCATCCAGGCATGGCCAAGGCTGCGTCCCACCATTCCTGCCAGGACATTGACCCGTCGTGTCGCATTTGAGCCTCGGTGCGGTCTCGTTCTGCCGGGGCCAATTCAGCCAGGAAAGGCTCAGTGGCCTTGTCGAAGAAGAGATGATCGGCATTGAGCAGGATCCCGCCAGGGGCCAGCACTGAGGCGATGTCCTGGTGCACCCTCGTCAACTCATCGGGTTCGAACCAGTGCAGGGCCGTCGCGCTGACAGCGGCATCAAAGGGTTCCTCAGCCCACCGGGCCGCCCATCCGGGCTCCCGTAGGTCGACATCGACGATCTCAATTCGATCCGGGTGTGGCGTCGTCTCGCGGAACAACCGCATGAGCACCGGGTCGCGATCGATCCCCACGCAGCTGGCGTCACCAAATCTCTGCGTGACGGCGTTCGACAAGGATCCAGGTCCACAGCACACGTCGAGGACGCGCAACGGGTGGTCGAGTTCCCTGGCCAGCCCTGCCAGGACGTCCATCATGCAGCGGGTGCGTTCCTCGCGGAACTCGATGTACACCTTCTGCTGGGCGTCCCATGCCTGTAGAAGTTGTCGTGGTGTCAGTGAGGTCACTTCTTCTCCATCAGCTCGTGCAGCATCTCGGCGCCTGTGATGGACGATGGAGTCGGCGGGTCAGTTAGAGAGAACGGCAGCACGACGACGTGGCCATTCCTGACGGCGTCAAGCTCCTTGGCTCCCTTGAAGCCGAGAAAGGTTGGCTCAACCTTCGAGGCATCTCCGGTACCGGCAAGTAGCACGATCCACTTCGGGTTCTTGTGCAACACATCCTCCATGGTCGCATCGAAGACGCGTTTGGAATTGCCGCTATAGAGGTTCTTCAACCCGTTCGCCTCCAAGATGGGCTGAACCATGCTGGACGATCCGTAGGTGTAGAACTCGGTGCTACCAGGAGTGACGTACAGGGCAGCCGCACTGTCTTTGGTGCCCGACCCAGCCTGGGACTCGATCTTCTTGATCTTGCCCTCGAGGTTCTTGTTGGCCTCCTTGGCCTTGTCGGCGACGTTGAAGATGTCTCCGAGTTTCGTCACCTCCTGGGTGACGAGGGAGAAGGTGGCCGGTGATGCGGGAGCCTTGTCAGGACACATGGCGTCAGGGCTGTACGTCTTGACTCCGGCCTTGCGCAGAGCTGCGCGGTCGACGCCGGTGTCGTAGCCGATGACCAGATCCGCATGCTGGTTGAGGATGGTCTCGGTGGACACCTTGGCGCCGCCAGTGTCGAGTTCTTGGGAAGCGACCTGCGGAATGGCCTTGAGCTTGGCCAGTGTGTCGGCGTCGAAGGCGTCTTCCTTGATGTGTCCGGCGCGACCAATCACGTGGTCAAGCACGCCGAGTGCCGCCATGGTCGAGGCATCGATATCTCCCAGCATGATGACCCGCTTGGGGGCGTCGGTGAAGCTGAGTTTCTCGGTGCAGCTCATGACTGTCCTCGCCGGTGTTGAGGACGACGAGGCTGACGGAGAAGACTTCTCGGTTGAGGAGCCAGCACAGGCGCTCATGGGCAGAGCGCACAGTCCCGCGAGGGCTGCCGCTGCTGCGCGAGTCGCTCGGCCAGCGCGGAGGATGGACATGGTGTTCTCCTTCATCGTGGTGGATTGAACAGAAGATGGATGTGGCCGTTGTGGGAAATGCGGTCCACGTCGACTCGGTAGATCGGTGACAGCAGGTCGGGTTGCAGGACTTCCTCGCAAGGGCCGGAGGCGACGAGGCGACCTTGATCAAGCAACACCAATTGCAAGCAACACCAATTGGTCGCATGCTCGAGCTGCCAGGTTGAGATCGTGGAGCACGATGACGGTGGTGGCGTCAATGGTCTTGACGAGGTCGAGCAGGGCGAACTGATGGCCGATGTCGAGGTGATTGGTGGGCTCGTCGAGCAGCAGATGGCCGGCCTGCTGGGCGATGGCCCGGGCGACGAGAACCCTCTGACGTTCCCCGCCGGACAACTGGGTGACGAGTCGGTCCGCGAGACCTGTCAGGTCCGTTCTCGTCAGGGCATTGTCGACGATGTCGCGATCGGTCGCGTCCCCATACCCCATGAGGGATCGGTGGGGGAGTCGTCCCAGGGCGACGGTGTCGCGGACTGTCAGTGGCAGGGCTTGATCGGGAATCTGCGAGACGACGGCGACCTCGCGCGCAATCTCACGGCGACTCATGGCTGAGAGGTCATGGTCGTTGACGGTGACACGTCCGGAGGCAATCGCGACGTTGCGGTACAGCGCAGACAACAAGGTCGACTTTCCTGCGCCATTGGGGCCGACGACCCCGATCGTCATGCCCTGATCCGCTGAAAGATCGACGCTGTCGAGGACAACCCGCTGTCCCCGGCGAATGATCAAGTCGGAGGCGGTGATCATGCCATCGCCTCCCGTCGCACCAACACGAGGAGGAACGGCGCGCCGAGCAGACCCGTGATGACTCCGATGGGCAGTTCGGCTGGGCTGAACACGGTGCGTGAGAAGGTGTCGGCCCACATCAGGAAGACGGCTCCGGCCATCGCCGAGGAGACCACCAACCGACGGTGGCCATGACCGATGAAGGATCGCATGAGGTGGGGGATGACCAGTCCGACGAAACCGATGCCGCCGGAGATCGCCACCGCCATGGCCACCCCAGCCGATACGGGGACGAGAAGCAGCACACGGATGACGGCCGGGTCGATCCCGACTGCGGTGGCCGTGGAATCCCCGGACGCCAACGCGTCGAGCCATGGGGCACATGCCCACAGCAGTACGGTGAGCACGATCGCCACGACGACGCTCGTCCATCCCTGCCCCCAGCTGGCTCGAGACAGATCACCGAGGGTCCAGAACATCACCGCGCGTGCAGTCTCGGCCGAGTCGGAGGAGAAGATGATGAAATTGGTGACGGCTTGAAAGATGAATCCCACCGCGAGGCCGGCGAGGACGAGACGCAGCGTCGACGAGTTCCGGGCGCCGCCCATGAGCAACACGATCGCGGTCGACAGCAGCGCTCCCAGGAAGGCCATCCCGGCTACTGCGAATGACGATGTGACGCCGACGATGATGATCGCCGCGGCAGCTCCCGACGAGGCTCCCGCGCTCACGCCGAGTACGTAGGGTTCAGCGAGGGGGTTGCGAACCACGGCCTGGAGGGCGACTCCGGCGACACCGAGGGTCGCCCCGACGCCGAGCCCGGTGACGATGCGGGGCATGCGGTTCTGCCAGACAATCGCGTCGGTAATGGAGTCCCAGGTCACGTGAATGGGAATGCCACAATGGTCGGCCAGTACTCCCATGACCTGATCGATGGGTACCGGCGCGGCGCCAAAGGCAATTGAGAGTACCGGCGTGAGCACGAGGAGAGCCACGAGCAGGGCCAAACGAGCCGGGGTACGGTGGTGAAGGGGTCGAGCCAAGGGAAAGCCGTCCTCGTCAGGGCCGAATCGCGCGGCCGTCGGTCAGATGCGGTCCGCGAGGTTTTCGGACTTGGCCTCAACCGAACGGGTGCCTTCCCGGTTACCCAGTGGCTTGTCTGCCCGTTCGTCCGCCTTACCGCTGCGCGTCAGCCCCCGATTCACACGGGGTTCCCTACGCCGGACGCAGTCATCTTAGCAGTGCCTCACAACTGGAATTCGGCCCCCCTACTTTCCCGCGCTGCCCTGTTTCCAATACCCCATGACCGCGATGTGTCGTCGGTCGACACCGTGGTCATTGACGAGATTGCGACGCGGGACAAATCCACTTTTAGGTCGGTCAAACGCAGGGATACCGCGACGTCAGGTGCACAACCCCGTGCCAACGGAAGAAGACGACGCGGCCCCGGGGACGTCTACCCCGGGGCCGCACGATGACGTGTGGGCCGACTCAGCCGAAACGACCGGAGATGTAATCCTCGGTGGCCTTCTCCTTTGGGTTGGAGAAGATCCTGTCGGTGCGGTCGATCTCGACGAGGCGGCCGGGCTCACCCTGGGCCTTGAGGTTGAAGAAGGCGGTCTGGTCGGAGACACGAGCGGCCTGCTGCATGTTGTGGGTCACGATGACCACGGTGAAGCGCTCCTTGAGCTCTCCGACGAGGTCCTCGATGGCCAGGGTCGAGATCGGGTCCAGGGCCGAGCAGGGCTCGTCCATGAGGAGGACCTCCGGCTCGACGGCGATGGCGCGGGCGATGCACAGACGCTGCTGCTGACCACCAGACAGGGAGGCACCGGAGCGCTCCAGGCGATCCTTGACCTCGTCCCACAGGTTGGCGCCGCGCAGTGACTTCTCGCAGGCCTCGTCGAGCAGCTTGTTGTCGCGCACGCCATTGAGCTTCAGACCGGCCACGACGTTGTCGCGAATCGACATCGCCGGGAACGGGTTCGCTCGCTGGAAAACCATGCCGATATTGCGTCGCACGGCCACCGGGTCGACGCCCTTGCCGTAGAGATCGACGCCGTCGAGCTCCACCTTGCCGGTGCAGTAGGCACCGGGGATGACCTCGTGCATGCGGTTGAGGGTCCGCAGCACCGTCGACTTGCCACAGCCGGACGGGCCGATGAAGGCCGTCACGGTACGGGGCTCGACGGTCAGGTTCACCGACTCAACGGCGTGGAAGGAGCCGTAGTAGATGTTGAGGTCCTTGACCTCGATCCGCTTTGCCATATTCAGCTCTCTTTCGTGTCACTTGCCCATGCGACGCATGTAGCGGCGGGAGATGCCACGGGCAATGAGGTTGAGTCCCATGACGAGGATGATCAGGGTGATCGCAGCGCCCCAGACGACCGGGGTGTCCACGCCGCCCTGGGTGTAGGCGTTCGTGATGACGGTTGGCAGGGTTGCGAAGTTCGGGGTCGACGGGTTGAAGGTCAACTCAGTGTTGAACTGCAGCAACACGATGAGCGGTGCCGTCTCTCCCATGACTCGGGCCAGGCCGAGCACGACGCCGGTGAGAATGCCGGTCATCGAGGTCGGCAGAACGACCTTCATGATTGTCTTCCACTTGGAGACGCCCAGGGCGAAGGAGGCCTCGCGCAACGAGTCCGGCACCAGCTTGAGCATCTCCTCGGTGGATCGCAGCACCGTCGGCACCATGAGAATCATGAGGGCCAGGGAGGATGCCCAGGCCGACTGAGTACCGCCGAGGGTGGTGACGACCATGGCGAAGATGAACAGGGCCGCGACGATGGACGGTACACCGGTCAGGACGTCGACGGCGAAGCTGACGACCTTGGCGATCTTGGTGCCCCGCGCGTACTCCACCAGGAAGATGGCGGTCAGCAGAGCGATCGGCACGGAGATGATCGAGGTGATGAGACCGATCTCGATGGTTCCGACGAGGGCGTGGATGGCCCCCTGCTCGACGAAATCCCAGGCCGGGTCCATCGAGTGGGTCCACCAGGAGGCATGGAAGAGGGAGCCGATACCGCGTCGGATGGCCGCGAACAACAACCAGACCAGCGGGATGACGGCAAGCAGGGTGGCGACGATCATGAAGACCGAGGCGCAACCGCTCTTCGTGGTCCGCTTGCCGGACGGACGGGAGAGGTCCAGCTTGCCGACCTCGGGCGCCCCCTCGGAGTGTGCGGGGATGTGATCAGGGGTGGTGGCGCTCATCGCTTGACTCCCTTCGCCGCGATCAGGCGGGCAGCCGCGTTGACCACGAAGGTGATGACGAACAGGGCCAGGGCCGACGCCACCAGGGCACCCAACGAGGTGGGGTCGCTGATGGCCTCGGAGAAGTTACCGGCGATCTTCGAGGCGAAGGTCTCGCCGCCGACGAAGATCGACAGGTTGAGCTTCTGCTTGAGGGCCATGGGGCTGATCGTCTGCAGGATCAGGGTGACGGCCAGCGTCTCGCCGAGGGCACGTCCCAGACCGAGCATGGCTCCAGAGATGATTCCGGAGCGGGAGTGGGGGAGCACTGCGAGCTTGATGACTTCCCAGCGCGTCGACCCCAGGGCCAGCGCAGCCTCGATCTGATCGTGCGGGGTCTGGGTCATGACGTCGCGGCTGACGGCGGTGATGATCGGCAGGATCATGATGGCCAGCACCAGGCTGGCGAGGTAGACCGTGCCGGTGGCGGAGGACCAGGCCGGGTCCTCCGAGAAGATCGGGATCCAGCCGAGTACCGCGATGATGACGTGACGCAGACCATTGACGATGCCCGACGACCCGAAGACGATGCCGCCCCACAGGCCGAAGACGATCGAGGGCACAGCGGCCAGCAGATCGACGACGAAGGCGACGGGGCTGGCGAGTTTCTTGGGCGCCAGTTGGGTGATGAACAGGGCGATGCCTACCGAGAGGGGAACTGCGATGAGCAGTGCGAGCAGGGACGAGATGACCGTCGTCCACAGCAAGGCCTGAATACCAAAGGCCGGCGGATTCTGGTCGGTCGTCCAGGCACGAGAGGTGAAGAAGTTGTCGGTGTTGGCCGACAGGGTCGGTGCCGCCGTCTTGATGAGGAAGATGAACATCAGGATGACGATGATGGCCAGCGCAATGGCGATGACCGACGAGGCGCCGGCGAAAATCCTGTCCCCGACCCTGGACACCGGCTTCATGCGAGACGCGGCTGTTGGCTTCCGCTGCGCCGTCGATGTGGTTTCAGCCATGGGCTTCCTTCGTCGCGTTCATGGTTGTTTTCGTGGGTTGGGGCGGGAGGACGTCGTGCGTCCTCCCGCCCCAGAGCACCGGGACCAAATTACCCGGGCGAAGTCAATCAGGAGAGAGCCTGAGCGGCGGTTAGAACCTTCGAGGCAACATCGGAAGGCAGCGGAGCGTAACCGAGGTCCTGGATCTTCTTCTGCTCCTGCTCGGAGGCGTAGAAGGAGAGGAAGTCCTTCAGGAGGGCGGTCTTGCCGGCATCCTGGCCCTTGGAGCAAGCGATCTCGTAGGTCACCAGAACGGCGGGGTACACGCCAGCCGGGGTGTCCTTGTACTGGAGCTCGAGCTGCAGGTCGTTGCCCTGGCCGGCGACCTTGGCGGCCGAGATGGCCTTACCAGCGGACTCACCGGTCAACTTGACCGGGCCGTTGCCGTTGTCGATGGCAGCCATGTCGAGCTTGTTCTTGGTGGCGTAGGACCACTCGTCGTAGGAGATCGAGTTCTTGGTCTCCTTGACAGCTTGAGCGATGCCGGCCGACTTGTCGGCACCCTTGCCAGCGCCCTTCCAGGTCTTGGAGTGCTTCTCGGTCCAGATGTCACCAGCGGCCTTGTTGAGGAACTTGGTGAAGTTGTCAGTGGTGCCCGACTCGTCCTTACGGTAGAAGACCTCGATTTGGGCGGAGGGCAGCTTGGCGGAGGGATTCTCCTTCTTGATGGCCGGGTCGTCCCACTTCTTGATGGCGCCGGAGAAGATCTTGGCGAGGGTCGGGGTCGAGAGGGTCAGATCCTTGGCCCCGTCAACGTTGTAGACCACGGCAATCGGGCCGGCAGCCATCGGGAGGTGCCACGGATCAGCGTTGCAGCGCTGCTTGGCCTTGTCAGGCTCGCCCTTGTCCTTGTTGAGGACGGAGTCGGAGCCGGCCCAGTCGGTCTGCTTGCCGATGAAGGACTTCACACCGGCGCCGGAGCCGGTGGGGGAGTAGTTGATGGTGGCCGAGGAGCAAGCGGCCTTGTAGTCAGAGATGACCTGGTTGATGGCGTTCAGCTGAGCCGAGGAGCCAGCGCCGGAGATGTTGCCACCGGGGCAGGCCGGCTTGAACGAGGCGGCGTCAGCGTTGTTCGCCGAGCTGGCGGCGGAAGCAGCAGCCGAAGTGGCCTCGGATGACGAGGCGGAGCTGGAGCCCTTGTCGCCGTTGGCGCCACAAGCGGTGAGGGAGATGGCGCTAATAGCAGCCAGGGCAGTGATCTTGGCGAGACGGTTCGTCACGGCACATCCTTTTCGAGTGATCTCCTGGAGCCGCCGTTGCGGTCCTTGGTACAGGGATGACGCTAGGGTTTGAAAATGTCGCAACAACCGCGTCAAGGTGAACGCAAGATGAATACCGGCGGCATCCTGATTGAAGGAAGTCACTCAGGGCCCCGAAGGTGACCTCCTGTGTCAGTACTATGAGGAGTACCATTCCTGGCCGATCGTGTGGCCCGCCTCATCCAGGTGAACGATCAGGCATTCTGCGGTTGACATGGGGCGATTCGCCCCACCGAGGGTGTCCTGCATGGTCGGTAGGACGGGCCGGTGGCCGCACACCGCGATTGGACGTGAGGGGTCGGAGAGGGCACGACCAGCGATTTTTCTCATGGCGGACACGGTCTTGGCTGGATCGGCCTCGTGAGCCTCCTCGCTCAGCGCGTCGATCGCGACGATATCGGCCCCAATGTTCTCGGCGTACGGCTTGAGGGTTTGCATGCATCGAGTGGACGACGAGCTGGCAAGGTGAGACACCCCAAAGGCGCCGAGCAGGTCAATCAACGCTCTGGCCTGACGACGGCCACGCCTTTCCAGCGGACGCTTGGCGTCCGTGGTCTTCTTCTTGCGAGAACTCCACTCCTTGCGAGAGACGGCCTTGCCATGACGCACCAGGACGACTGTCGACGTCGGCGGTATGTCGAGGGCCTCCTCGAGGACTTGGACGTCAGTGGGATAACTGAGTTGCTCCAGAGCTTGGTCCGTGGGCATCCAAAAAGCACCGTCAATCTCTTCCGGGCTGGCGGTTGCCTCCTCGATTGATCCGCCGACGGCAACCCCGAGCCACCATGACACCACCTTTGCGCGTCTCTTCGGCTTGCCGCTGGCGGTGGAGTACTTGACGGTGTACTCGGTGGGTTGCAGGGGCATCGACAACCGAATGTCGATTCCGGTTTCCTCGGCCACCTCGCGGACGGCGGTGAGGGGGAGGTCCTCTCCCCGCTCGACCTTTCCCTTGGGTAGGGAGAGGTCGTCATAGTCGGGACGATGGACGACGAGTACCTCGCGGGCACCCTCGGTGCCGTCGATGTCACGAAACACGACGGCACCAGCGGCCTGGATGGGCCCCTTGTGTCCTCCCATCTCGGCTTATCGCCTCCTGTCGCGGGTTCGTCGGATGAGTTCTTCCTGAAGGTCGGCCAGCATCGTGCCGTCGGGCCCGCGGGAGACCTCGGTCCAGGTGCGGTCCTGCAGGTGCCAGGACACCGTCCCCGGGTCGAAGGCCCTCTCGAACAACTCTTCGACCTCTGCCACGTGTTGCTTGTTCGACAACCCGACGAGGGCTTCCACGCGGCGGTCGAGGTTGCGGTGCATGAGATCGGCCGACCCAATGGCGACCATTGGACGACCACCGTTGGCGAACCAGAAGACACGAGAGTGTTCGAGGAACCGCCCCAACACCGAGACGACGCGAATGTTCTCGCTCAAACCGGGCACCCCAGGACGGATGGCGCAGATGCCGCGTACCCACAGGTCCACCGGTACCCCGGCGCGAGAGGCCCGGTAGAGGGCATCAATGACGCGCTCGTCGACGATCGAGTTGACCTTGATCTTCACACCGGCCGGCAGACCAGCCTTCTTGTTCTCGATTTCGTGCTCGATGGCGTCGACGATGCCGCTGCGAATGCTCTCGGGGGCCACCAGCAGTCGGCGGTAACGCTTCTCGGCGGTCATCCCGGACAGGTGGTTGAAGAGCCTCGCGACGTCCTCGGTGATGATCGGATTGGACGTCAGCAGTCCCAGGTCCTCGTACTGACGAGCGGTCTTGGGGTTGTAGTTGCCAGTGCCGATGTGGGCGTAACGACGCAGTCCCTCACCCTCGTCACGGATGGCCATAGCCAGCTTGCAATGGGTCTTGAGGCCGACCATGCCGTAGACGACGTGGACTCCGGCACGTTCCAGTACCCGCGCCCAGGTGATGTTGGCCTGCTCGTCGAATCTGGCCTTGATCTCCACGACGGCCAACACCTGCTTGCCGGCCTCAGCGGCGTCAACGAGGGCGTCGATGATGGGGGAGTCGCCAGAGGTGCGGTACAGGGTCTGCTTGATGGCCAGGACCTGGGGATCGTGGGCGGCCTGCTCGATGAACCGCTGCACGCTGGTGGCGAAGGAGTCGTACGGGTGGTGCACCAGGACGTCACGACGACGAATGGCCGCAAACATGTCTGCCGGGCGAGCCGTCTCGACCTCGGCCAGGTGCGGATGGGTGATGGGCAGGAAGTTCGGGTAGGACAGGTCGTCACGGTCGACGTCAGCCAGGGAGAACAGGCCGGTGAGGTCAAGTGGGGAAGGAAGCCGGAAGACCTCCTTGTCCTTGATGTCGAGCTCACGGGTGAGCAGGGTGAGCATCTCGTCGGTGATGTCGTCCTGCACCTCGAGGCGTACCGGGGGACGTCCCACCTTGCGGCGCAGCAGCTCCTTCTCGAGGGCGAAGAGCAGGTTCTCGGCGTCGTCCTCCTCGACCTCGAGGTCCTCGTTGCGGGTGACGCGGAAGGTGGTGTGCTGCAGCACATGCATGCCGGTGAACAGCTGGTCCAGGTGACGGCTGATGATCTCCTCGAGGGGGAGGAATCGTCCTTCACCCAGGTTGACCAGACGAGGTAGCACCGACGGCACCTTGACCCGGGCGAACTGCTCGGCCCCGGTGATGGGGTTGGCCAGCATGACGGCCAGGTTGATCGACAGGCCGCGGATGTAGGGGAAGGGGTGCGACGGATCGACGGCCAGCGGGGTGAGGATCGGGAAGATCCGCTCCGAGAAGAGGGTGCGCATCCGGCCCTTCTCGTTGTCGGTCAGCTCCGACCAGCGCAGAATCTCGATGCCCTCGGCGGCCAGGCCCGGACGGACCTCCTCAGCGAAGACGCGGGATTGCTCAGCGACGAGGTCGTGGGTCCGAGCGAGGATCGCGTCATGGAGCTCGCGCGGCAGCAGACCGGCAACTGATGGGACGGCGACTCCGGCGTCGATACGGCGTTTGAGGCCAGCGACGCGCACCATGAAGAACTCGTCAAGATTGGACGAGAAGATGGCCAGGAACTTCGCCCGTTCCAACAGTGGAATGCGCTCGGCATCTCGGGCAAGATCCAGCACCCGCTCGTTGAAGGCGAGCCATGACAGCTCGCGATCGCTGTAGCGATCCTCCGGCAGCTCGTCGGTGGGAGTCGGGGACACTCCGGGGTTGGACTTCTTGGCCATGGACACACTCCTTGGAGACCTGTCCGCCCGCGACGTGGTGGGCGTAGCAGGACACAATCTATCTGACGATAGCTGTCTATCTGACGATAGCTGTCCACGGCGGATGCAACCCGACGTCCGCTCCGAGAACATGCGAATGAACTCAGCGTTCAGCCTGGAATCGGTACCCGACAGATCGCACCGTCTGGATGTGTCCCTCATACTCCGGGCCGACCTTGGCTCGCAGACGACGGATGTGTACGTCAACGGTTCGGGTGCCGCCGTAATAGTCGTATCCCCACACGTCCGACAGCAAGATGTCGCGAGTGAGCACTCTCCCGGGGTGACCGACGAGGTATTTCAAGAGCTCGAACTCGGTATAGGTGAGGTCGAGATCCTTGCCTCCGACGGTGGCGGTGTAACCGTCCTCGTCAACGGTGAACGGTCCCGCGACAAGCTGGTTGGTCACCTGGACGGTGAACAGGCAGCGCAGTCGGGTCTCTGCCTCGAGTGGGGTGGCCGAGTCACAGAGGAAATCGTCCATCCCCCAGTCGGGACTGATGACAGACAGGGTGTCCGGGCCAGCCAGCAAGAGGATCGGGACTCGTCTCTCATGACATGACAGCCGCAGGCACGCCTCCCGGGCCTTGGCAGGTTCGTCATGGCAGTCGACCAGGACGATGTCGACTCCCTCCAGGTGGGACAGACATTCCCGTATGTCGTCGTAGCGGGTGATGCTGTGTGGAAGCAGTTCCAGGGCCTGGGGAAGCGGGGCGTCCAGGGGACCCAGCAGGGACAGTCGTGCCATCCGGATGCCCTCCATGTCGTCTAAGAGCCAGAGCCGTGATGCACCCCATCATCCCACGGCCATCTAGGCCGTCTCATGATGTCAGCACTACCATGGCTGGAGTGACGAGGATGCCTGACGAGTGGTTCCGTCCGGACGAGGAGGAGTCCGGACCGGATGAGCCTCGCCGTGCGGACGAGTCCGAACTGGCGTCCGAGTCGTCAGATTCAGCTCCTCGGCATGCTGACACAGGGGACAGTTCTGTCAGCACGACGACAAGTGGGTCGGTTCGTGTCATCAACGATGACACTGGACCAAGCGTCGTCGTCGGTCACGCCCGCGTCACCGGAGCGGCCGCAGCTGTACGGCGGCATCGGTTCCCCGTCTGGACATTGATGGTCGCGGCAGCCCTCGTCGTCGGTTTGGTGTTGGGCACCTTCATCACCCAGTCCCGCGACGGTACCGGCGCGGTCAAGGTGGCGCCGACCCAGGCTTCGCCTGCGGCGACGATCTCGGCAGCGATGCCCTACCAAGGTCCGGGCAGGCCCATTCGTGGTCTCAAGGCGACGGCCTCGTGCGTGTCCGATCCGGCCGTCGATTCCGAACATCACCTGGTGAGGTACGACTCCGAGTACGTGGTCGACGACAAACCGCAGACGGCCTGGCGATGCAATGGATCCGGCGAAGGTCAACAGATCACCCTGACCATGCCGCGGCCGTCCCGGATCGTGGGGGTCGGATTGATCAACGGCTATGCCAAGGTCTATGGCGACGTCAACCTGTATCCGCAGTACCGGCGGGTGCGGACGGTGCGCTGGACGCTGCCGGACGGCACGTGGTTCGACCAGGACTTCACCGATGACGACGAGTCGATCCAGAAGGTCATGATCTCCCCACACGCCGTCAAGGGGGACATCACTCTGACCATCATTGCCACGACCGAGCCGGGGCTGCTCGGGGAGCCAACTCGCGATTCCGTCCTCATCTCCTCAGTCCAGGTTTACGAGGAGGGCTGACAGGCAGGTTCAGCGCCAGTCGTCGGTGTCGATGAGGATCGTCATCGGGCCGTCGTTGACCAGGCTGACCTTCATGTCGGCGCCGAAAACACCGGTCTCGACATGCGCACCCAGCCCGCGCAGGTGGGAAACGAAGTGGTCGATCAGAGGCTCCGAGACGGGGCCGGGTGCGGCTGCGTTCCACGACGGCCGACGCCCCTTCCGCGTGCTTGCATAGAGGGTGAACTGGCTGACGACAAGGACCGGAGCATCGATGTCGCTGGCTGACTTCTCGTCATCAAGGATGCGCAGACCCCAGATCTTCTCGGCGAGTTTCTCGGCGTCGGCAGTGGTGTCGGTGCCGGTCACTCCCACCAGCACGACGAGTCCGGGACTGGGCAGGGCTCCGACCGCTTGACCCTCGACGGTGGCCTCTGCACTGTTTGCTCTCTGAATGACGACTCGCACGGAATCGAGTCTACGGAGCGAACCTCGTAGAATCAGTGTGTGGCTGTAGCTGATCTCGTGGTTCTGGTGACTGTCGCCGTGATAGGTGCCGTGTTGCCACTCGTTGCTGTGACGCGAGTTCTCGTTGCAGCCTGGCGCGGCTGAATCCGCAGCTCTCAGTACCTGACGAAACTCCTACCCGACACGAGGACCCATGCCCTTCCAGATTCCTGACGACCTGAATCGTGATCTCATGCCCTTGGCCTGGATGATCGGCCACTGGGAAGGTGAAGGACACGGCAGCACCCCCGAGAACGGTGAGTTCAGCTTCGGGTGTCAGGTCGACTTCACCGAGAACGGCGGGGATTACCTGCACTACATCTGCCAGACCTTCACCACGAACCCCGACGGCACCCCGGCTGCTCCGCTGCGTATGGAGACCGGTTTCTGGCGTCCCAACGTCGACACCCGCAAGATTGACGTCCTGATGGTCGCCCCGGAGGGCTGGGCCGAGGTCTGGACCGGGAACATCGACGGAGCCAAGATTGAGCTCGTCACCGACGCCGTCGCCCGCACCGAGGACGCCCTGGTGCCCTATACCGGTGGTCAGCGTCTCTACGGCCAGGTCGAGGGAGACCTGCTGTGGACCTTCGATCGTGCGACCACGGAAGCTCCGCTGCAGCCTTACATGTGGGCTCGCCTCAAGAGGGCCTGAGATGGCTGCCCCCGTGCTGCTGACCGACGGACCCGACGCCGGTCTGGTCTCTCACGTTGCCAATCCAGTCGCCGAGCAGCGGTTGATGACTGACGGTGGCGGATGGTTGGAGCTGTCCAACCGTGAGGTATTCACGGTCACCGGAGCTGACCGACTGGGATGGTTGCACTCGTTGACCTCCCAATACCTCGACGGTCTGGAGCCTGGGCTCACGACGACGAGTCTGGTGCTGTCACCGACCGGTCACGTCGAGCATGTCATGCACGGTGTCGACGACGGCGAAACCTTCTGGGGTTGGACCGAGCCTGGACGGGGAGCCGACCTGGTCGCCTGGCTGGACTCGATGCGTTTCATGATGCGCGTCGAGGTGGCTCTGCGCCCGGACATGACCGTTCGCTGGTTCGCCTCGAGGGTTACGACGCCGACGGATGCCGTCATCCTTGATTCCGAGGTGGCCGGTGGACACGAAGCCATCCTCCCGTCCGGTACTCCCGCCGCCGACGAGCTCGAGCAGGTCGGTGTGCTGGCATGGGAGGCGCTGCGCATCGCCGCTGGGATTCCTCGTATCGGCATCGACACGGACGAGCGCACCATCCCCAACGAGATCGGCCTGTACGGCACCCATCTCGACAAGGGGTGTTACTGCGGTCAGGAGACCGTCGCCCGGGTGTACAACCTGGGGCGTCCGCCGCGGCGGCTGACCTTGCTGCAGCTTGACGGTTCCCGCGCCGAGCTCCCGGCGATCGGCTCTGAGGTCCACGCCGGTGGGCGTCGTGTCGGCGTCATGGGATCGTCTGCAACTCATCATGTTGACGGCCCCATTGGCCTTGCCCTAGTGCGTCGCGGAGTCGACGTGAGCCTGGATATGGAGATTGATGGGATCGCTGCTGGTCAGGAACCACTTGTCGACCCGGAGGTCGGCTTGCATGTTCGCCCGGTAGTGTGAGCCCGTGCCCCTGTGATCAGCAGGGTCGAGGAGGAAATACGTGAAGACGGATTATTTCAACCGCACGCAGAAATTGGTGACGGTCCTTGTTGACGTCATCGTCTTCGTGGCTGGAATTTTCCTGTCGTTCTGGATGCGTTTCGGGATGGTTATTCCGCAGCGTAATCTGGACGACGGAAAAGCTGCGCTTATGGCGTCGGTGATCGCATTCCTCATTGTCAACGTTCTGTCTGGCGTTTATGTTCTGTACAACAAGACGCTCCTTGACATCGGGATCATCACTGTCGTGGACCAGGTCATGGTGACGATCATCATCATGGCGCTGACCTTCTTCGGGCGCTGGTTCGCCTTCCCGCGCTCGGTCCTCCTCATCAACCTGCTGGTCGGGATAGTTCTGCTGTTCCTGTGGCGCAGCATCGAGTTTGTTGCCTATCGCCGCTTGCGAGGGGCTAAACGAGTGATGCTGCTCGGTCCGCCGGAGATGCTTAATCGGGCCGTCATGAACTACATGGCCAACAAGGCGACCCGTCATCGCCTCACCCATGTGGTGCGTGGTCACTACCTGGGGCAGATTCGGACTCATATTGATGAATTCGACACCGCCCATGTCTCCGATGACATTCCTGCTTCCGAACGAGTTGCCATTTACGACTTGCTGCTGAGCGAGGACAAAGAGATCTTCATGTCGACCTCGTTCGAGCACATGATGCTCATCAATCCGACGATCATGTCGATCGAGGACGAGACGATTATTGCTGCCAGCCCGTTCAAGATTCCGGCAGAAATGGATATCGTCAAGCGGTTCTTCGACATCGTGCTGTCACTGATCGCCCTGGTGATCCTCTCTCCCCTCATGCTCATCACGGCGATCCTGGTGAAGGCCAGCTCTCCCGGCCCGGTGTTCTACCGTCAGACCCGTATCACCAAGGACGGCAAGGAATTCAAGATCCTCAAGTTCCGCTCCATGGGAGTGACGGCCGAGAAGGAGTCCGGCCCGATGCTGGCCACCTCCGATGACCCACGCGTCACCCCGGTCGGCAAGTACCTGCGCAGCCTGCGTATCGACGAGATCCCGCAGCTCATCAACGTGCTCATTGGCGACATGTCTATCGTCGGACCGCGCCCGGAGCGCCCTTTCTTCGTCGATCAGTTCCAGGAGCAGAACGCCCACTACAAGTTGCGCCACAACGTGCGTGCCGGCATCACGGGGTACGCGCAGGTCTACGGCAAGTACGCCTCGGACTTCGCCGCCAAGCTCAACTTCGATCTCATCTACATCAAGCAGTACTCACTCCTCCTTGACGTCAAGATCATGATCCAGACGATCAAGATCCTCTTCGACAAGGTGTCCTCGCGAGGCGTTGACGAGACGGCCGAGCCGGACGAGAACATTCACCTGCCCGCCGAGGTTCAGCAGCTCGACTGACGGGCAGGGAACGCTTTCTCTCTCCCCCGAATCAGGACTTGCGGGCAACCTTGTACTGGGCAGCCTGAGCGCGAGGTCGGACGATCATGCGGTCGATGTTGACGTGGCTGGGAAGCCCGGAAATCCACCGCACGCACTCGGCAATGTCCTCGGCCCTCAGGGGACAGTCGACGCCTTGGTAGACCTTGTCGGCCATGGCCTGATCGCCGTGGAAACGGACGAGGGAGAATTCCTCGGTGTGCACCATGCCTGGGCTCACCTCACAGACCCGCACCGGGTGGCCACACAGCTCCAGCCGTAGTGCCTCGACGACGGCGCGCTCACCGGACTTCGCTGCACAGTATCCGGCGCCACCCTCGTAGCCCCATTCGGCAGCGGTGGAGGTAATCGTGACGATGGTTCCCTCAGCGACCTCAAGAGCCGGTAGAAGAGCCTTGGTGACCCGTCCCATGCCCAGCACATTGGTTTGATACATCGTCATCCAGGCGTCGAGGTCAGCCTCGGTGACCGGCTCCTGACCGACGGCACCGCCAGCATTGTTGACGAGGAGGTCGAGCTTGCCGCCAGTGGTCTCGACGAGATTGGCGACCGACTCGTCGCTGGTGACATCGCAGACCACTGCCTTTCCGCCGATCTCGGCGGCGAGGGGCTCGATGCGCTCGACGCGGCGAGCCGCACAGATGACATGCCAGCCATCCTTGGCCAGGGCGCGTGCCGTGGCTGCGCCGATTCCCGAACTTGTTCCTGTGACCACTGCAGTCTTTGTCATGGCCCCATTGTCCCTGCCGGCCAAGGGCATGCGAAAGCCCCTGTCCACCGTGAACTGTTCGTCAGCAGAAGGAATTGACTCCTCAGCCAACTTCTGGGGGCAAGTTCAACGGGACAGGGGTTTCACGACAACAGGCAGCGTCAGCTGACGAGGACCTCGACGCTCGGGTCTGCCAGCTCCAGAGCAGCCTTGCGGGCCTCCTCGGGGCTGGACGCAGCCAGCGCGGCCTCGGCGATCTGGCGGCACTGATCCAGGCTGTGGCGTGACAGGGTGGCCTTGACAGCGGTGATCTTGCCGGCGGCCATCGACAATGAACGCACGCCAACGCCGACGAGAACCAGAGCCAACAGGGGGTCGCCGGCAGCCTCGCCACACACTCCGATGAGACGCTCGCCCGCTCCATCACAAGTGGCCTTGACCAACTGGATGACGGCAGGCTGCCACGGCGTCAGGAGCTCGGCCAACTCGCCCTGCAGGCGGTCAGCCGCCATGGCGTACTGGGTGAGGTCATTGGTGCCGATGGACGCGAAGTCCACCGTCTCCAGCACCTGGGCCGAGCGCAGGGCCGTCGAGGGTACCTCGACCATGATGCCGACCGTCTTGATCCCAGCGGCGTGGGCACGCGAGGAGAACCACTCGGCCTCAGCCCTCGTGGCGACCATCGGAGCCATGACATAGGGGTCACGACCAGTCTGCTCAGCAGCCTTGGCGAGAGCCTCGAGCTGGGCGTCGATGAGGTCGGTGCGCACCTGGGACAGGCGTAGACCACGGCGTCCCAAGGCCGGGTTCTCCTCCGGGCCGAGGTCGGCGAAGGCCAGCGGCTTGTCGGCACCAGCGTCGAGGGTGCGGAAGACAACCTTGGCTCCCTCGTCGAAGGTCTTGAGCACGGTGGCGTAGGCCTCCGTCTGTTCGTTGACGGTCGGAGCATCTTGACGATCGAGGAAGAGGAACTCGGTGCGGAACAGACCAACTCCCTCGGCGCCCTTCTTCTTCGCCGTGGGGGCGTCGGACGGGCTGCCGATGTTGGCCAGGACCAGGACGCGCTCACCGTCTGACAGCGTGGCGTCGCCCTCGGGGGCGGACGCCAGCACCTCGGCGCGACGGTTCGCGCGTGAGGTCAGCTCGGCGACGGCGGCCTCATCGGGCTCGACGAGAACGGTTCCGGTGACGCCGTCGAGGGCCAGGGGGGTGCCGTCCTCGATCTCGCGAGCCTCGCTGCATCGGACCACGGCCGGGATACCGATCTGGGAGGCCAGGATTGCGGTGTGGCTCGTCGGTCCGCCAGCAGCGGTGATGAGGCCGCGGACCAGATCAGGATTGAGGGTCGCGGTGTCGGCCGGGGCGAGGTCCTCGGCGACGAGGATCACGGGCGAGTCAAACGACGGGACGCCGGGCTCAGGCAGGCCTTGCATGACCGCGACGGCGCGGTCACGGACGTTGCGCAGGTCGGTGACGCGCTCGGCGAGATAGCCGCCGGCAGCACCCAGTTGGGCGCAGAAGTCGTCGAAGGCGGCCCAGAGAGCGTGGGCAGGTCCATGTCCGTCAGTCAGGTGGGACTTGATGCTGGTGAGCAGTCCCGGGTCGCGGGCCATCATCGCGGTGGCCTGCAGGACGGCGAGAGCCGATGGATCGGCGTGCATGGAGCGCTCGTCGAGACGATCGGCGACCTTGTTCAGCGCCGACTCGATTCGGGCCATGTCGGCCTCGGTGCCCTGACTGGGGTCAGAGGTGGGCAGTCCTGGGGCGGGGGAGACGAGAAGGGCATGTGCTTGTCCGACTCCGGCCGAGACCCCGAGCCCCGAGAGGGTCCGCATAGGTATCAGGCCTCCGGGTCGATCTGCAGGTTGGCGACGAGGGCGTCGAGCACCTCATCGGCATTGTCGCCCTCGGCGGTGAGCTCGACGGTCTCGCCGTGCTTGGCGCCAAGACCCATCACGGACAGAATCGAGCGAGCATCCACCGGCTCCTCGCCAGGACGGCCGATCTTGACGGCGAGGCCTGACTTCGAGGCGGCCTGGACGAACATGGCGGCGGGACGGGCGTGCAGGCCGCTCTCGGCTGCAATGGTGGTGGTACGACTCGGCATGGTGTGCCTCCTTGGTGGGGTGAAAACGTCAGGGTCGACGATATCCGATGACAGGAGGACGCGAGCTGGTGGGTCTGGGCCGATAGAGTGCGAACCATGGTTGATGAGCACACCCCGCCTGTCGTCGCCGTTGTCGTCGCAGCCGGCCTGGGGACACGGTTCGGCGGTCCTGTTCCCAAGCAGGTGACGTCGCTGACTGGAAAGGCCGTCGTCGCCGTCGCGGTGGAATCCCTAGCTGCAGGCGGTTGCGATGAGGTCGTCGTGGTGGTGAAGGAAGGCATGCACAACCATCTGCAACTGGCTTTGGCTGCCTCTCCTATCCCTGTTCACTTCGTGACCGGAGGGGACACTCGTCAGGATTCGGTGCGCAATGGGCTGCGATACATCGCCGACGATGAGCATCTCGGCCGGGCCACCACTGTTCTCATTCATGACGCCGTCCGCCCGTTGGTTCCCGCATACATCGTCGAGGATGTCATTGATGCGGTCGAGGCCGGGGCTGTCGCGGTGACACCTGTCGTCGAGGTCACCGACACCATTCGGCAGATCGACGGTGAAGGTTCCCGCGTCATCGACCGTTCCGCTCTGCGCGCGGTCCAGACCCCGCAAGGATTCGATCGCGTCGTCATCACGGAGTGTCATGAGCAGCTGTCTCGCGATGGTGGGACGGTCACCGATGACATTTCATGTTGTGAGCGTTACGGCCATCGCGCCACCTTGGTGGAAGGATCCCGAATGGCGCTCAAGATCACCGAGCCGGTCGATCTCGACATTGCTGAGGTCCTGGCCAAGGCTGCGGCTGGAGCCGGTCACCACTCCGGTCGTCGAGTCGGTCGGATGTTGCGGGCTGTCACCCCGAGCAACGTTGCCGACAAGTTGGGCCATGGGGGCAAGGAATGATGGAGATCCGGACCGGTATCGGAGCCGATGTCCATCAGCTGAGTGAAGGCGTGCCGATGCACATTGCTGGCCTTCATTTCCCCGACGAGAAGGTCGGTTTGGCTGGCCATTCCGACGGTGACGTCGCCTGCCACGCCATTTGTGATGCCTTGCTCTCCGCGACCGGCCTGGGGGATGTTGGCTCCGTCTTCGGAACCTCGGACCCGCAATGGGCCGGAGCTGCCGGAGTGGCGTTACTGGGCCATGTCGTTGAGCTCGTCACCGCCGAGGGATGGGCGGTCCAGAACGCAGCCGTGCAGATCGTGGGGCAGCGTCCGCGCATGGCGGCCCGGCGCGCTGAGGCGGTAGCCACACTGACGCAGACCGTCGGTGCTCCAGTGTCAGTGTCCGCGACGACGACCGATCATCTCGGATTCACCGGCCGCGGTGAAGGGGTGGCAGCGATCGCGTCAGCCCTTGTCACTCGGCAGGCTCGATCGTGAGGATCGCGCCCTGGTTGGGCAGCTGCGGCTGCGGCCCGGAAACTTTGATGGCTCCGGCGAGCAGCGACTGGTCGGGGGAGTTGAAGTACAACACGACATGGCCGAGGTCACCGAGGTTTGAGGTGGCTGACTCTCCGACCTCATCGATCGTGTAACGGGTACCAGCGATGTTGAGGACGTCGCCAGGAACAATTTCGCGCTTGGGCGTCATGGGGGAGCGGCCGCCGCGGTTGTGGACCACGCAGATGTCGGACAGAGCATCAGGTACAGGCTCGCCGAATAGGACGATGACGCCGGTGTCCAGCATGTCCTGAGCTCCCTTGCCGGCGCGGAGCACCACGGCATTCCACAGTGTGCTGGACGTAGTCGCCATGGCGGACCCTCCTCGAGACGGGCGCTGTGCCCTTGACGGCACGGTACCATCCCGCCCAGTTTCTCAAAGACCCGTGATCACCACGGGACCCACCCCCACCGAAGGGGCATGGACGAGATACGTTTAGCATCGTGGAGGAATCCCTTGGTGGGCCACATCCAAGGGCAACGAGGTTTCCCTGAGGGAGGGGTGGTCACCATGATCGAGAAGAAGATTCTCGTCTGCTGTGGCACCGGTATCGCGACGTCGGTACAGGTCGCCAACAAGCTTCAGCGGCTGCTGCGTGAGCGTGGAGTCAATGCCAAGATGGAGCACTGTCGCGTTGCAGAAGTGCCGAGGGTCATCGAGGAATTCACCCCTGACGCAATCGTTTCGACGACTGCAGTGAAGCAGCCCAACGAGAATGTCAAGATGTTTCGCGGTGTTGCATTCCTGACCGGCGTTGATGAAGGACAACTGGCTGACGAGATTGCAGACGCGCTGAAGTCGTCATGATCCTGCGGCCACACCTCGGGACATGAGCAATGGGGGTTCACCAAATTTTTGGTGAACCCCCATTTCACGATGAGGGTGAGCAGCCTCAGGAGGCGAGAACCTCGTCGAGCATCTCCTCGGCCTTGTCGTCCTCCACCTTCTTGGCGAGGGCAAGCTCGGAGACCAGGATTTGACGAGCCTTCGAGAGCATCCGCTTCTCACCAGCCGACAGGCCACGGTCGCGCTCGCGGCGCCACAAGTCGCGAACAACCTCGGCGACCTTGAGGACGTTGCCGGAGTGGAGCTTCTCGAGGTTGGCCTTGTAGCGACGAGACCAGTTGGACGGCTCCTCGACATTGGTCTTGCGAAGAACCTCGAACACCTTTTCAAGGCCCTCGTCGTCGACGACGTCACGAACGCCGACAAGATCAAGATTGCTGGCTGGCACTCGCACAACCAAATCGTTCTGTCCAAGAATTCTCAGAACGAGGTAGAGCTTTTCCTCGCCCTTGATAGTGCGAGTCTCGACGTCCTCGATCACAGCAGCGCCATGATTCGGGTAGACAACGGTTTCACCAACGTTGAAAGTCATTTGTGCGGCCCCTTTCGAAGGTTAATTATATCACATAATGATTGTTGAAGTCAATTATTAATTCGCGCAGGCGTTCGAAATGGTGCTAGGGTTTGCCCTCGCTGTCGGGCCGTCGAGATTGCGGAAGTCCCTCGGATCTGGCCTTGGGAAGCGGGAATGGTCTGGTCCCGGTTCGCTGTGAGGATGAGATGCGATGATCGTGGAAAAGGGGCCGACCAACGATCCGATCGCTGACGCCGTGGCCCTCCGGTCGCGGGAATGTTCGCAATGACGAGGCGATCTACGCAGTCACCGCAGTCACCGCAGTGACCGGAATTACGGAATTGTCACATGAGGTCAATATCGACATTGGCGAGAATGTCCGCATTCTCATGTCCGAGATCTTGAATTCCTCGAGGGTGTTCTCCAAGGAGGTCCTCGACGCCGTCGACTGAAATAGTGTTTTCGAGAGGTCTGCTCACTCGCCGATCGCGCTGAAACCGATCGGCACCCCCGGTGACGCCAATTCGGCTAAACTCGGCAGCGATCATGCACCCCGGAAGAGGAGATTCCACGATGATCGACCGTCGCCGGACGACTGCTGTCCTTGCTGCCGTCGGGGTTCTTGGGTTGGCGGCTTGTGACGCCGATCCCAAGGTCCTCACCAGTTACACCCCTGCGGCCGGTGTCAGCGGCGAGTCCGGCACCGTCAAGGTGCAGAACCTGTTGCTCATCAATGGTGACGGTCAGGCTCGTGTCTCCGCCGCCGTCATCTCCAGCAAGAACGATAAGGTTGTCGGAATCACTGGTCAGCCGCTCAAGTCGGACAACTCTCTGGCAGGGCAGTCCTTCACCGTGACTTCGGCCGGTGTCAATCTTCCGGCTCACACCTCGGTCAATCTCACCAAGTCCGATCTTCAGGCTCCCGTTGAGGGACTCTCGAACGGCTTGTTGGCCAAGGTGACGATCAAGTTCGCGAATTCTGCGCCGATCACCCTGGATGCACCGGTTGTGCCGTCCACCCACCCGGATTTCGAGAAGTACGCTCCTTCGGGGTCCCCGTCGGCCCAATCCTGACGGGTCCTTTGAACACACGACGCGGCCCCGGTCAAAACCGGGGGCCGCGCTTGTCGTTTCGTGGAAACCGTGTCAGGCCTGGAACTTGTAGCCGAGTCCACGCACGGTGATGATCCGTGCCGGATGTGAGGGATCCTTCTCGATCTTCGCGCGCAACCTCTTGACGTGGACGTCTAGGGTCTTGGTGTCGCCGACGTAGTCGACCCCCCAGACTCGGTCGATGAGGGACGCGCGGGTCATGACACGTCCAGCATTGCGCAGCAGCACCTCGAGCAGGTCGAACTCCTTGAGGGCGAGGCGCACGGTCTTTCCGTCGACACTGACCTCGTGGCGCTCGACGTCCATCCGCACCCCGTTCTCCTCGAGGACGTCGGGGGAGACCTCGATCTCCGGGCCACCTCGACGAGTGACGGCGCGGATGCGTGCGACCAGCTCGCGGTGACTGAAGGGTTTGGTGACGTAGTCGTCAGCTCCCAGTTCCAGACCGACGACCTTGTCGATCTCGGAATCCCTGGCCGTCACCATGATGATCCCGACGTTGCCACGCTGACGCAGCTGCCGGCAGACCTCGGTCCCCGGGATTCCCGGCATCATGAGGTCAAGCAGGACGATGTCGGCGCCATTGCGGGAGTAGTTTTCCAGTCCGTCGGCACCATTGGCCGCGGTGTCGACCTCAAATCCCTCCTTGCGCAGCATGAAGGCGGTGGCCTCGCGGTAGGACTCCTCGTCCTCGATGATGAGCACGCGGGTCATGACTCCTCCTGATCGGATTCGTTGTAGTGGTCGGCGTCAAGGGTGGGTAGTCGAAGGGTGAACGTGGACCCCTGGCCCAGTTTGCTCCACACGTCGACGGATCCCCCGTGCGCCTGGCAGGTGTGCTTGACCAGCGACAGCCCCAGGCCGGTTCCACCGTTTTCCCGGGATCGGGAGTAGTCAACCCGGTAGAACCGTTCGAAGATGCGTTCCTGGTCGGCCTCGCCGATGCCAATTCCGTTGTCGGCCACCGCAATCTCGATGACGTCGGTGTCGACGTCATGGACTCGTCTGGCCGAGACCGCCACCCGCGCCTTCGGCTCGGAGTACACGATCGCATTCTGAACGAGATTGGCGATGGCCTCGGTGAGCTGACTCTGGTCCCCGAGAACCCACAGGTCGTCGTCGCAGCGGGCCACCAGGGAAACCTCCCGGGTGGTCGCGAGCTCACGATGACGAGAGACGGCCTCGTCGACGATGTCGGCAACGGACACTGGTTCGGCGCGAAGCAGGGGTTCGTCCGCCTGCAATCGGGACAAGTCGATGATCTGTGTCACGAGGGCGGACAGCCTCGTTGACTCCGCGGTCAGGCGCTGGGAGAAATGGCGGACGGCATCTGGGTCATCGGCGGCACCCTCGATGGCTTCGGCGAGGATGGAGACGGCGCCGATGGGGGTCTTCAATTCATGAGAGACGTTGGCGACGAAGTCTCTGCGGGTTTCGGCAAGCCTGATGTGTCGGGAGCTGTCCGCCGCAGAGATGATCGCGTTGCCGTGCCCGTCAAGAGGGCCCACGCGCACGGTGAGGATGAGGTTGGCTCCGGTGGATGCCCGCTTCAACTCCATGGTGTCGACAATGTCGCGGTCCTCTCGTCGTGCGGTGCGGACCAAATTGAGGAGGGCGGCGTCGGCGATTCGTGAGCCGCGCACGAGTTCCATTGACCGGGCGCCCACAGTGGTGTGTAGCACCTCGTCATGGGGACCGACGATGACGGCCGCTTCAGTGGCCAGGTCGAGTGCTCGGGCGAGAGTTGGATCGACCTCAAGGGCCTCAATGTCGGTGGCGAGGGTGTCAACGGGGTGACGAAATGACTCCACTGCGCGAATGATGAGGACCGTCAATCCGGCGCCGACAACTGCACCAATGATCGCTGCCAGAACCATGCCCACGCTTTGCATAATAGGGGGAAGGTCGTCATCCTCGTCACCCGCACGTCACAAAGTGATGCCGTGATCACTGGTCGTTCACCCAAGGTTCACTGTCTTGCCACTCGGGCGAAATGTTCCGGTCGACAGGGTCGATAGGCTTGACGAGACCCCACTACGGAAGGACACCGGCATGCGTGAGAGCTACCACGACGAGCTCAATGCCACCAGCGGCAGGATCTTGACGATGGCCGAGTTGGTTCGGGTTGCCGTCAAGGACGCCACTGAGGCTCTCATTGGTGCGGACCTGACCACTGCTGAGCGCGTCATCTCCGATGACTCGAAGGTCGACGCCCTGAACGAGGAGATCGAGCGTCGTTGCTTCGACCTGCTTGCCCGTCAGGCTCCGGTCGCAGGCGAGCTGCGCACGGTCGTCGCGGTCCTGCGGATGTGCTACGAGCTGGCCCGCATGGGAGATCTTGCTGCTCACGTCGCGAAGATCGCCCGTCTTCGCTTCCCCGAGGTCGCCGTGCCTCCGCAGGTCGCCGATCAGTTCGTCGAGATGTCGAGGATCGCGGATTCCATGATCGCGAAAGCCGAGAAGACGCTGGCGGATCGTGACGCGCAGGCCGCGGAGTTCTTGGCGTCCGAGGATTCCAAGATGGATGAGCTGCGGCGCGACCAGTTCCGCCTGCTCCTGGGCGATGACTGGACCTACGGCGTCGAGAGCGCGGTCGACACGGCGTTGCTCGGTCGCTACTACGAACGCATTGCCGATCACGCGGTCGCCGTCGGCTCCCGAGTCATCTACATCGTCACCGGCAAGGCGCCGGCTGGCGAGGACTGGCCCAGCGCCTACTGATCATATCGACACGTCACGACCCCCCACGCCGGTGTGTTCCGTCGGCGAAATGGGGGTTGCCGTGTTTCGAATTGGGATCGCTTGTACTCAGTACATACAATCGAGATGCCCAACTCGCCGTGGTACACGGCTGATAATTGTCAGTGAGGTCTTGTCACATGGCTTTTGCCTTCCGCAGAAAAACGATGGCTGGAGCTGTTGTTCTCGTCACCACCGTTTCGATGGCCATCGCAGGATGTGCCACGAACGATCCGGAGTCTGTCAACTCCCCGTCGAAGTCGGCTGCCAGCGCGGCCCAGTCTTCGAAGGCGCCGGCATCCAAGACTCCCGGGGCCAAGCCCAGCGTCTCGAGTGGCGCGAATGCGCCAGCGGGAATGCCGAGTGGTCCGGTGCCTTCCGGTAAATTCGGCGTCGGTGCCGCTGTGACGAAGCCGGATTGCGCGGAGCCCCCGTCGAACTACTCGTCCCTCAAGGCCCCCGGCACCGTCGTCAAGGACATTGACGGTCTGGAGCCCGGCACGAACCATGGAACGGCTGCTGACAAGTACGCCTACCCGGCTGCTGTTGTGAATCAGTGGCTGAAGAAGCCCTCCACTCAGCCCAAGAACAAGAAGATCGTCTTCGTGACCTTCGACGACGGTCCGACGACCAAATTCACCGGTGAGCAGCTCGACAACCTCGAGAAGGCCGGTGCCCGCGCGACCTTCTTCATGATCGCCCCGCAGCTGCGTGACGTGAACAAGGAGATGCTCAGCCGTTCGCTCAAGATGGGCAACGCCCTCGCCATACACTCCTACTCGCACGACTACAATTACCTCTACCCCGGCCAGGCCGCCGACGCCAAGCACATTGGCTGCGACTGGGACTGGGCCACCGCCCAGACTCGCGCGATCCTGGGATCGAACTACTACTCCTCGGCCTTCCGCTACCCGGGAGGCCACATGTCCTGGCACAAGCTCGCGGCGGCTGACCAGGCTCTGGCCAAGCGCGGCGTTGCCTGGATCGACTGGAACGCCATGAGCGGCGATGCTGACGTCCAGCGTCCCAAGACCGTCGACGGTTACCTGAAGATGGTCAAGAAGACCATCAACGAGTCCGGGGACCCGAATGTCGTCGTCATCCTCAACCACGACACCTACGGAAAGCAGATGACGGCCGAAGCCATGCCGTCCATTCTCAAGTGGCTCAAGAGCGAGGGCTACGAGTTCGGCGTGATCGCCTGATCCCTCTCCTCTGCACATGGAGCGGCGCCCCGGAGATAAGCTCCGGGGCGCCGCTCCATGTGGTCTCAGGCCTTGAAAGCCGTCACGAACTCACTTGCTTCCCTGGTTGGCAACGGCCTTGGCGCCGGCGGCAGCAGCCTCCGGGTCGAGGTAGCGACCACCCTTGGTGACGGGCTTCAGGTCATCGTCAAGCTCGTAGAGCAGCGGGATACCGGTCGGGATGTTGAGCCCGGCGATGTCCTCGTCGCTGATCTCGTCGAGGTGCTTGACGAGGGCGCGCAGGGAGTTGCCGTGGGCAGCCACCAGCACCGTCTTACCGGCCGCGAGGTCAGCAGCGATGTCGGAGGTGAAGTACGGCACCATACGGGCCACGACGTCCTTGAGGCACTCGGCGACGGGACGCTCGGCCTCCGGGATGTCGGCATAGCGCGGGTCATTGAACTGGCTGTACTCACCATCATGCTCGAGGTCCGGCGGACGGACGTCGTAGGAACGGCGCCAGGCCATGAACTGGTCGTTGCCGTACTTCTCCTTGGTCTCGGCCTTGTTCAGCCCTTGCAGAGCGCCGTAGTGACGCTCGTTGAGGCGCCAGGAGCGACGCACCGGGATCCAGTGACGATCACAGCCGTCCAGGGCCAGGTAGGCGGTGTGGATGGCGCGACGCAGCAGAGAGGTGTGGACGACGTCAGGAAGGAGGTTCTCCTCCTTGAGCAGGTCGGCGGCGTGACGGGCCTCGCCCTCGCCCTTCTCGTTGAGATCGACGTCCACCCAGCCGGTGAAGAGGTTCTTGGAGTTCCACTCGCTCTCGCCGTGGCGGAGCAGGATGAGCTTTGCAGTCATGTTTCCACCATAGTGTGCGTCGGTGACGTAGCGTCAGTCGGCTGGCTCGATGGAGTCCAACACCTTCTGCAGAGCAGATCTGACATCGGCCTCGTCGCCGTCCAGGAGGAGCTGGCAGGACGACGGTTCCTGCAGCAGGTCGATCACAGCGCCGAGCATCCGGACTTGGTTGTGCGGGGCAGTCACCAGAGGCCAGATGCTCAGCCGGGCGTCGAGCGCTCGTTCGGGGTCGTCCATGGCGTGAAACACGGTCTTGTGAGCGTTGCGGCACAGGAGGAGACCGGGAGCGACGACATGGTCTGGGTCGACGTGGGGGATCGCTACCTGTATGTGCCCGAAATCCAACCCAGTGGGATAAGTGGTCTCCCGGGCCTCGGCCGCGGAGAGGAATGACGCCTTCACAAGCCCTTCATCGGCAAGCCGGGAACTGATAGCGGCGAACAGTTCGTGGGACGTCTCGACGCCCAAGTTCGCGATGATGAGACGTGGCTCAGTCATTCAGCGCCTTGAGGTCGTCGGCGATCTGGTCGGCGAGTTCGTCGGCACCCACCCCGGTCAGCAGAGGGGTGCCTCGGTACACCTTGACCCCCTCGTCAGGAGGATTGATCGCAGTGGTGACGACGATGGCGTCCGGCTGGAAGGTCTCCACCTGGGCCGGGACGTTGGCCGTCTTGCACTCCTTCATCGTCGCGGCCACACCTCGATCACGCAGCATCCGCTGCAACTTGTTGGCCACCTGGACGGAGGTGGCGATGCCAGTGCCGCAGCAGACCAGAACCTTCTTGTTGATGACCATCAACACCTCTCCTCGCGTAGATGATGAGTTCGCCTCGTCAGTCATCGTGGAATGTGGTGGTGGAGGGCAACGATGCCTTCGCTACCACCTGTGATGGGTCCATCATTGTTCACGGGGAGAGCACTGGCCAGCCACAGCGTGAAATTTCACATCAATTCGCGACGAACGTGCAGTCGTCTGTGGTGTTGGTGGGAAAGTGCGGTTCACATACTGATCTCCCCGGCGATGTCCGTCTCGACCCACCGTCCCAACTCCTTACCACGCAGTCCCTGGGACAGCAGGAAGACGAGTTTGGCATAGAGAGCTTCGAGGGTCATGTCGTGGGCGCTGATGGCTCCTCCCTCGGTGAGGGCATGACTCGATTGGTATCGACCCAGCAACACGTCGGCCTGCATGCACTGGGAAGCGACGACGACGGGGGTGCCGGCGGAGATGACGTCAAGGATGGCGTCGACCAGGCCGGGCTCATCACTGGGGATGTTCCCGACCCCGAAGGCTCGCAGGATGACGGCCTCGGGCAATGGGTCGAGGACTGCGCGCAGGCGTGCAGCGCTGATTCCCGGGGAGAGATCGACGACAAGGACGTCGTGGCGTCGGTACGGCTTCGGATCCAGCCAGCCGCAGCCGGTCGAGTCGTTCTCGACCCATTGCCACGGTGCTCCGGTGCGTGCCAGCTGGGGGACGGCGGGGGAGTCGAATCCGTTGTAGGCCCACGACGAAAACTTGGTCACGCGATTTCCGCGCAGCAATTTGTGCCCGAAGAACACCGCGACGCTCCTCAGACGACCGCTGGTGACAGCTCTCAGCGCGCCCGTGACGTTGGGGGCGGCATCGGTCCCGACGACTCCCAGCGAGTATTGTGCCCCGGTGACGACGACCGGCTTGCCGAAATTGCTGAGGGCATAGGACAGCGCGGCCGAGGTGTAGGCCAGGGTGTCGGTGCCGTGCAGGACGACGAAGGAGTCGGCCTCTTCCCGATGTGCCCACAGATCGTCAACGATTCGACGCCAGTCGGCCGGAGTCGCGTTGGCCGAGTCGATGAGGTGCTCAAAGCTCAGGGTCTCAAACGTTCCGGCGAGTTCTGTGCCCGAGAGCAGCTGATCGAGCCATCCCGTCAGGTCGGCCCCTGGCGCCAGCCCGTCCGGGGTGGGGACCATGCCGAGAGTCCCCCCGGTGTAGAGGATGTGGGTACGCATGACTCAAACCTCTGGGGAGTCCTTGACGGTCTTGTCAGACATAACATTGTCTCGCACGGCATACCAGCCTATGACCATCGCTATCACCACGAGGGCGAACAGAAGAAGTGTCCAGCGGCCCGAGTGCGTCGTTATATTCGACAGGACGACGATGATGAGGAAGGCCAGGGAGACGTAGTTCGTCACTGGCGCACCCGGCATGTGGTACTCGGGTCGCGCTTCTTCTCCCTTCTTGACGAGGCGCAGGAACCGGGTATGGGTGAGGAGGACCATACACCACGTCCCGGCGATACCGATGCCGGCCAGGTTCATGACGATTTCGAATGCGCTCTCAGGCAGGAAAGCGCTGAGAGCCACGCCAATGAGACCCAGCGACGCCGTGATGATGATCCCGCCAGCAGGAACCTGATGTTGGTTGAGTTTCGCGGCGATCTTCGGAGCCTCACCAGCCATCGCGAGGGACCGCAACGTGCGTCCGGTGGAGTAGAGGCCAGCGTTGAGCGAACTCAGGGCCGCGGTGAGCACGATGATCTGAATGACGTCGCCAGCGTGGGGAATACCGATCCCGGTGAAGAACGTCACGAACGGTGACTCATTGGCCGAGTAGGCGGTGTAAGGGAGGACGAGGGCCATGAGGACGACCGAGCCGACGTAGAAGACGAAGATTCGCAAGATCATCGAGTTGATCGCCTTGGGCAAGATCTTTTCGGCGTCCTTCGTCTCGCCGGCGGCGACGCCGACCATCTCCGTGCCGCCGAAAGCAAAGATCACGCCAAGGGTCAGGGCGACGACTGGCGTCATGCCGCCGGGGAAGAACCCGCCATGGCTGGAGATGTTGTGGAATCCTGCAGTGTTGTGGCCGACCGGCGCTTCGGTGACGACGGCCCAGATGGCCGCGATCATGAACAGGATGATGGCCGTCACCTTGATGGCGGCGAACCAGAATTCCGCCTCGCCGAACATTTTGACGCTGAGCATGTTCAGGGTGAATACCACCGCCAGTGCGATGAGCGCGAGAACCCATTGTGGAACAGGCCGTAGCGCTTCCCAGTAGTGAAGGTACAAGGCCACCGCGGTGATGTCTGCCATGACGGTGACCGACCAATTGAGGAAGAAGAACCATCCCGTGACGTAAGCGCCCTTCTCTCCCATGAATTCACGGGCGTATGAGACGAAGGCGCCCGAGGATGGACGCCGAATGGCCATCTCACCTAATGCTCGAACCATGAGGAAGGCGAATATGCCGCAGACGGCGTAGCTGAGGGCCAGCCCAGGACCTCCCTGGGCCAGACGTCCACCTGCTCCCAAGAAGAGTCCGGTGCCGATGGAACCGCCGATGGCGATCATCTGCAGGTGCCTGTTCCTCAGGGCCTTGTCGTAGCCAGCGTCACCCATGTCAACGGTGGTGTCGGTTGGCTTGGCGCCGGGATCACCTTCCTGCATAAAGAACCTCCTCGTGACAGGACCGTCTGGTCCAGTACGGGAATGTTAGCGTCGGGGCGGGGCCACTCATCATCTGGGGAGAAGTGGCTCCACAGGCGGGCCAGAAGGGCACGGGCAGTGGAGTAGCCAATGTAACCGTGTGGTGGGGCGCCGCCGCAGAGATATTCCCGGTCCTCCGGGCTGGTCCACACGGGGGCAGTTTCGGAGAGCCCTTTGACTCGCCACCGTGAGTCTTCACGCGGTGTTCGAAATCTCGGACGGCCTACCGCAGCTTCGGCTGCATGGCGGCCAGATCCATGGCGTCACGGACAAGATTCACGCCGAGGGAATCGACATTCCCAATGCAGTCGCAAGCCCTTTCAATCTCCGACGAACCCGGTGTCCTCATGTCTTTTGCTCCGGCAGAAGGCATCGACAAGAACGACGGCCCGTGTTCTTCTCGTGGAACACGGGCCGTCGAGAGATCAATATCACATTGTGTGGAAACTCCGTTGGGGGATTCTGCCAAAAGAACTCCGGCGAGAGGACATCAAAACCCTCAGGCCAGATCCAGCCCCGGATAGAGCGGGAAGCTCCCGAGCAGCTCGTCGGCGGCATCATGGACCTTCTGGGCCACTCCATCGGCGATCTGGTACTTAGCCTTGCCCGGTTTGCCGTTGGAAGCCGTCACCGGGGTAGTGGCCTTTAGAGCGGTGACGATGAGCTCAGCAACCTGATCGAACTCATCGGCCCCGAACCCACGCGAGGTCAGGGCCGGGGTGCCGATGCGCACGCCCGAGGTGTACCAGGCGCCATTCGGGTCGGCCGGGATGGAGTTACGGTTGGTCACGACGCCGGAATCCAGCAGGGCAGCTTCGGCCTGCCGACCGGTCAGTCCGAAGCTCGTGGTGACGTCGAGCAGGTTGATGTGGTTGTCAGTGCCGTCGGTGACGAGTTTGACGCCGCGCTTCATGAGTCCTTCAGCCAGGGCCTTGGCATTGTCGGCGACACGCTGGGCGTAGTCGCGGAACGCCTGGGTGCGAGCTTCGGCCAGGGCGACGGCCTTGGCTGCCATGACGTGGGAGAGCGGGCCACCGAGGACCATCGGGCAGCCACGATCGACGTCGGCGGCATACTCCTTGGTCGTCAGCACCATGCCACCACGTGGGCCGCGCAGGGACTTGTGGGTCGTCGTCGTCACCACTTGAGCGTGGGGGACCGGGTCCTCGTCACCGGTGAATACCTTGCCGGCCACCAGGCCGGCGAAGTGAGCCATGTCGACCATGAGGACGGCTCCGACCTCGTCGGCGATCTCGCGCATCTTCGCGAAGTTCACCCGGCGCGGGTAGGCGGAGTACCCGGCGACGACGACGAGGGGCCTGAACTCGCGTGCCAGCTCGGCGACCTTGTCGTAATCGAGCAGACCGGTCTGCGGGTCCGTTCCGTAGGAGCGCTGGTCGAACATCTTGCCCGAGATGTTCGGACGGAAACCGTGGGTGAGGTGGCCGCCGGTGTCCAGGCTCATGCCGATGGCGCGCTGGTCGTTGAAGCGGTGGCGCAGGGTGTCCCAGTCGGCCTGGGTGAGGTCGTTGACGGTGCGCGCTCCGAACTCCTCGAGGGCTGGGGTCTCGACGTGATGGGCGAGGATCGTCCAGTAGGCAGTGAGGTTGGCGTCAATACCGGAGTGCGGCTGCACGTAGGCATGCTCAGCGCCGAAGAGGGCGCAGGCGTGCTCGGCAGCAATCGCCTCAACGGTGTCGACGTTCTGGCAGCCGGCGTAGAAGCGGTGACCGGCGGTACCCTCGGCGTACTTGTCGGAGAACCAGGTACCCATGGTCGCAAGGACGGGCAGGGATGCGTAGTTCTCGGAAGCGATGAGCTTGAGGGAATGACGCTGGTCGGTCAGTTCGGCTCGGGTGGCCTCCGCAATCCGGGGCTCAACTTGTGCGATCGCGTTGAGCATGGTGCGGTAAGCCGGGGCCAGCTTCTCGGCGATGTCGCGGGCTGTGGGATCGACGGCACTGGGCTCACTCACGGATGGCTCCTGTCATGACGGGATGGTGAGCACGAATCTACCCGTCCCAGGACCTACTCGTGGCTGGGGGCCAAAAAGAACGGCGAGCCCCTTGGGCTCGCCGTCCGATATGAGTCCCGGTGCCATTCAGCGCTTCGCTCGGGCAGAACCTCCGGCAGCGAGGTTCTCCACCTCGGAACGGGTGGCCATGGAGGTGTCGCCAGGGGTGGTCATGGCCAGAGCGCCGTGGGCAGCCCCCCACTCGACGGCCTTCTGCAGGTCTCCGGTCTCCATGATTCCGGCCACCAGGCCAGCAGCGAAGGAGTCGCCGCCGCCAACGCGGTCGAGGATCTCCAGGTCGGGACGTTCGATCGAGCGCACCAGGCCGGTGTCCTTCGACCACGCGATGGCCGACCAGTCGTTGCGGCTGGCAGTGCGCACCTGACGCAGAGTGGTGGCGACGACGGAGATGTTCGAGAACTCCTCGACCACCTTGTCGATCATGTTGGCGTAGGAATCGACGTCGAGGTTGGAGAGGTTCTCATCGTTCCCCTCGACCTCGAAGCCGAGGCAGGCCGTGAAGTCCTCCTCGTTGCCGATCATGACGTTGACCAGGCTGGCCAGCTCGCGGTTGACGCGGCGGGCTTCCTCCTGACCGCCGATCGACTTCCACAGGCTGGGCCGGTAGTTGAGGTCGTAGGAGATGATCGTCCCGTTGGCGTGGGCGGCCTCCATGACGGCCTTGGCAGTCTGGGCACTGGTCTCCGACAGGGCGGTGTAGATGCCGCCGGTGTGCAGCCAGCGCACTCCCAATTCCCCGAAGAGGCGGTCGAGGTCAATGTCCTTGGCGCGCAGCTGGCTGGCAGCGGTGTGGCCGCGGTCCGAGACGCCGACGGCCCCGCGAACACCGAAGCCACGCTCGGTGAAGTTGAGTCCGGTGTGCACCGTGCGACCGACTCCGTCGGAAGGCACCCAGGTGATGAACTGGTCGTCGACTCCGCCGGCGGTGATGCGGTCGCCGACGAGGTGGCCGACTGGGTCGTCGACGAGACCGGTGATGACGGCGGCACGCTTGCCGAAGACCCGGGACAGGCCACGGCCGACGTTGTACTCGCCGCCGCCCTCCCAGACATCGAAGGACGTGGCGGTGCGGATGCGACGCTCACCCGGATCGAGGCGGAGCATCACCTCGCCGAGGGAGACGATGTCGTAACGGCACTGGTCTGCGGCACGAAGTGTGATGCTCATGACTGCTCCTCGAGGATGCTGTGGGCACTGCGGGCGGCCTCGCGTGACAAGTTGGCGATGGTTTGACTGTCCCGGGCGGCGACGGCGTCGGCCGGGGTGAGCCAGGTGCCACCGACCGCAGGGATGTTGGGACGGGAGAGGAAGTCCGCCAGGTTGTGCGGCTTGACTCCGCCAGTGGGGACAAAACGTAGGTTCGGGAGGGGCCGCCCAGGGAAGCAATCGTGGCGGCACCGCCGAAGTTTCCGGCCGGAAAGAACTTGAAGGTGTCCAGCCCCATGTCGACACCGGCCATGATCTCGGTGGGGGTGATGACTCCCGGCAGGATCGGGATGTCATGCTGTCGGCAGCGGTCGACGACCTCACGGGACAGGCCGGGAGAGACGACGAAGGTCGCTCCCGCGCTCACCGCCTCGTCGACCTGACGGGCATTGATGACGGTTCCGGCTCCGACCATGACGTGCCCGTCCTCGGCCATCGACTCGATGGCGGCGGGTGCGGCGTCGGTGCGGAAGGTCACCTCGGCGACGGGGAGCCCGCCGTCGACGAGACCGTCGGTGACGGCCGGGGTGGTGGCGGCGTCATGGATGACGACCACCGGGATGACGAGATTCGCCAGGACTTTGTCGAGTGCTTCGTTGCTCACTTGTGATCTCCGACGTTGGGGGTTTGTCAGTTAACTATCCCTGAAGCACCGATGGTCTCGAGGACTTGCCACGGTTTCCCGTGGAATGGCGTCTGACTCCTTCAGCTTTCAGACGCACTCCCGCGCACCCTTGACGCCTCGTACAGCGCGATCGATGCTGCCACCGAGGCGTTGAGGGACTCGACGTCACTACTGATCGGGATCGACGCCAGCACGTCACAGGACTGCCGGGTGAGGCGGGCCAAGCCCTCGCCCTCGGAACCGACGACGAGCACCAGTGGACCATCCAGACCGGGAGCGGCAGCGATGTCGGAGTCGGCCTCGCCAGCCAGCCCGACGATCATCCAGCCGGCCTCGGCGAACTTGCCGAGGGCCTGGTTGAGGTTCGACGCCATCGCCACCGGGATGCGTGCGGCAGCCCCGGCGGAGGTCTTCCACGCCGCAGCGGTCATCGAGGCCGAGCGGCGAGACGGGATGAGCACGCCCTGGGCGCCGAAAGCGGCAGCCGAGCGGATGATCGCTCCCAGGTTGCGTGGATCGGTGATCTTGTCCAGCGCTACGACGAGACCGCCGCGATAGGCCTGGGCGCCGGCATCGATGATGTCGTCGACCGTGGCGTACTCGTACTCGGGAAGGCGCAGGGCCACACCCTGGTGATTGGACCCACCCGTCATGCGGTCGAGCTCACCACGAGTGGCCTGCATCAACACGATGCCGTGGTCAGCGGCGAAGGAGAGGATCTCTCGCAGCCGGGAGTCGTGCTCGGCTCCTTCCGCGACGTAGGCGGTGCGCACCGGAAGACCGGCGTGCAGGGCCTCCAGCACCGGATTACGACCGATCACCCACTCCGGGCCGGCGCCCTTGGCCTGCTTCTCGGCTGGCTTGCGGTTGCCGCCGCGAGCCAGCTTCTCCTGCTTGGCCTTGTACGCCTTGTGGTAAGTGCGATCCTCGGCCTTGGGGGTGGGGCCGCGGCCCTTGAGGCCCCTGCGACCTCGGCCACCGGACCCGGAAGCGGAACTCTTGCCCTTGTGTCCTGCGCCGCGGCGCCTGGAATTTCCTGCCATGTCGGTCTCCTCGTCAGCTCAGCGACCAGTGGGCGCCGGTGGGGGTGTCCTCGATCGTCAGTCCGAGGTTGGTCAAGGTGTCACGAATCGCGTCGGCAGTCGCCCAGTCCTTGCGGGAACGGGCCTCGGCACGCTGATCAAGCATGGCTTGGACCAAGCCGTCGACGACTGGTTCGAGACGGGCCTCGTTTCCGGCGGTATCCGCCCATTCCGGGGCCTGCGGATCGAGCCCGAAGACCGTGAGCATGGCACGTACCCGAGCCATGTGCTCGCGGGTGGCGTCGACATCGCGAGCCGAGACGGACTTGTTGCCCTCGGTGATCTCGCTGAAGAGGGCCGCAACCGCTTGCGGGGTTCCCAGGTCATCGTCCATCGCTGTGACGAAGGCCTCCGGCAGATCCTTCGACGGCGCGGCCTCCTCGCCGACGAGGTCGCGGGCGCGATCCAGGAAGGAATCAATGCGCTCGATGGCCTTGGTGGCCTCGTCGAGGGATCCCTTGGTGTCCTCGTCGGACGGGCTGAACTCGATCATGGAGCGGTAGTGGGGGGCGAGCAGGAAGTACCTGACGGCTCGTGGGCTGTAGGTCTTGGTGACCTCGGTCACCTGGGCGGTATTGCCCAGGGACTTGCTCATCTTCTCCCCGGACATCGTCACCCAGGCGTTGTGCATCCAGTAATGGGCAAACGCACGTCCGGTCGCCGCCGACTGCGCCAACTCGTTCTCGTGGTGGGGGAATCGCAGGTCGATGCCGCCGCCATGGATGTCGAAGGCATCACCCAGGTACTTCCCGGACATGGCCGAGCACTCCAGGTGCCAACCGGGGCGACCACGTCCCCAGGGGGAGGCCCAGGATGCCGTCTCCGGTTCATCATCCTTGTGCCCCTTCCACAGCGCGAAGTCGCGTGGGTCACGCTTGCCACGCGGGTCGGAGTCCTCGGCCGGGGCCATCTCGTCGACGCGCATCCCGGACAGCTCCCCGTACCGCGGCCAGGACCGGACGTCGAAGTAGACGTCACCGGAGCCGTCCGGGGCGGGGTAGGCGTGGCCCTTCTCGATGAGGTTTCTGATGAGCTCGATCATCTCCGGGATGTGGCCGGTGGCGCGCGGCTCGTAGGACGGCGGACGACATCCCAGAGCCTTGTAGGCCGCGTGCAGCTCGTTCTCGTAGTGGTAGGCGTGGGCCCACCAGGGCACGCCGGCAGCAGCGGACTTGGCGAGGATCTTGTCGTCAATATCGGTGACGTTGGCGACGACTGTCACCTGGTAGCCAGAACACTCCAGCCAGCGCCGCAGGACGTCGAAGACGACCTCCTTGCGGATGTGGCCCAGGTGCGGACTGGACTGCACCGTCATGCCACAGTGGTAGATCGACACCTGACCCTCGTGCAGGGGTTCGAAGGTCTCGATGCCATGGGTAGCGGTGTTGTAGAGCTTGAACGTCACGCCTCAAGGCTACCGGGGGACCCCGACATATCGCCTACCATGGCCGCATGGCCGAGATTCGCAAGCACAAGCCGTCGTCCAGCCCCATCTCCCGGGCCCTGGAGGCCGCGATGGGTGAATCCATCAAGCCGGTCGTCCCCGGATCGCGTCCTGACAAGGACGCTGAAGAGCCCAGGACCCGGCCTGAGGCCGGCCCTTCGGTGGCAGCAGCTCCCACGCAGTGGGGATCGTTCAGCAGCGGATCTTCCAAGGGTGGGTCGTTCACGGTGCCGATACCGCCGAAGTCCTCGGAGTGACGAGGTTTTCCTAGCCCTTCCCGCGGGCGCGCAAGGCGTCGATGTCGAGACGAGAGGCCGATTCCACGTCTACGGATTCGGCATTGGCCTCCCACGGGTCGTAGGGGGCGTCATCCTCCTCGTCCTCGACATATCCCAGGGACGGGTCGTACACATTGATCAGCTCGTGACCGCTGCGTGGTTGCGATCCGTCGACGGAGACAACCGATTCCGCACTTATGGCCTCGTCAGGAAGCTGGGCCAGGATGTCGCGAACATATCCCTGGGCCGCCTCGATGTGCGGAACCTCGCGCTGCTGGCGCTGGGACTCGTACCAGCGGTAGTCGAGCACCTCGTGGTAGAACTGCGCGAGCTCGCGCTTGCGGGACAGTTCCGGGGGAATCTGCTGGACGACGGGCTCGAAGCGCTCGGTGAGCCAGCGATGGGCAGCCACCGCCTCGTCAACTCCCTGCAGGCCATTGCGGGCCCGGAAGGTGTCGAGGTCGTTGAGGAGACGTCGCGCCTGGAACTCCTCGGTGTCCAGACCAGTCAGACGCAGCAGACGGCGCTGGTGGTGCCCGGCGTCGACGACCTTGGGCTGGATGCGCAGCCGCTGACCGTCCGACGAGGTCTGGATGTCCAGCTCGGCGACGTCGAAACCCAGGGCATTGAGACGACGCACCCGCGACTCCACCTGGGAGTAGTCACCGCCGGCGTACTCCTCGGCAGCGGTGAGCTCGTTCCACAGCTCGTGGTACCGGTCCTCGATCGTCGTCACCAGGCCCAGCGGATCGAGGGCGGCGTCGAGCATGTCACCCTCCTCCAGGTCGAGGAACTCGCCGTAAAGGTTGGTGCGGGCGATCTGCAGATCGTGTTCCCGCTGTCCGGTGGTGAGGCAGTCATGGAGCTCGCCGGTCTCGGCGTCGACCAGATAGGCCGCGAAGGCCTCGGCGTCGCGTCGGAACAGTACGTTCGACAGCGAGATGTCTCCCCAGAGGAATCCCACCAGGTGCAGCCGTACCAACAGGACGACGAGGGCGTCGAGCAGCCGCATGACGGTCCCCTGACGCACACCGGAATGGAACAGGGACCGGTACGGCAGTGAGAACCGCAGGTGGCGGGTGAGGATGATCGGTTCGAGTGGTTCCCCATCGGTGGAGTAACGGTCGGTGATGACTCCGATGGGCTCGACGGACGGGGTGTCCAGACGCATGAGGTCGTGCAGCAGCCGGTACTCGTGGATCGCCAGGTGCTCGACGACCTCCTTTGCGGCATAGACGTCGTCGCCAACGGTGATGAATCGCACCACGTGGCGGGAGATGCCTCGGGGTAGCGCGACCAGGAGCTCCTGCGGCCACTGTGCCAGCGGTGTGCTCCACGGCAACGGAAGCAGGCGGGAGTCGGGCTTCGCGCTGAGGAAACGGGTCACGGGGGACAGTCTGCCACCCCAATGACCTGTTCATGGGCGTGGGTCCTAGTCAGCAGGTCATTGAGTACTCGAGGACTCAGACGGCAGCGGCTCGGTCGAGAGCTTCGTTCAGGCAGGTGGCGAGGTCATCGACGGGGTCGATTCCTGGACTCATCCGGATCATGGAGTCATTGACCCCAGCGGCGTCCCGGGCCTCCTGGCTCATGGCCGCATGGGTCATCGTCGCAGGATGGCAGACCAGGGATTCCACACCTCCCAGGGACTCGGCGAGGATGAATCCTTCCACTCCGGTCATGAATGCCTCGACAGCGGGTAGTCCGCCGGCCAGCTCAAAGCTGAGCAGGGATCCGAAGTCCTTCTGCTGACGGGCGGCCAGGTCGTGACCGGGGTGATCGGGCAGCCCAGGCCAGTGCACCGCCGCGACGGCAGCGTGGGAGGAAAGGATTTCGACCATCCGGGCAGCGTTGGTGCAGTGGGCCTTCATCCTCACCCTGAGGGTGCGGAGGCCACGCAGCGTCAGCCAGGATTCCAGCGGAGATGCCGTCACCCCCAGCATGTTGGCGTGGAAGGCCATCAGGTCGACGTCCTCCGGGACAGCGGCGACGACGGAGCCGCCGATGACATCGGAGTGGCCGTTGAGGAACTTGGTGTCGGAAGCGATGACGAGGTCTGCCCCGAGATTCAGCGGCTGCTGCAGGATTGGCGAGCAGAAGGTGTTGTCGACGGCCACGACAGTGCGCTCGCCCTCCGAGGAATGAGCCAGCTCAGCCGCGGCAGCGATGTCGGTGATGCGCAGCAGTGGGTTGGACGGGGTCTCCACCAGGAGTAGGTCGGTGGGGGATTCCAGGGCGGTGCGCAGGGCGTCAAGGTCGGTCTCGTCGACCCAGTCGACCGTCAGACGTCCGGCAGTGGCCCAGGTGTCGAGGATGCGCCAGGTACCGCCGTAACAATCGTGCGGCGCGATGACGTGGCCGCCAACCGGCACGAAGGCCTGCAGCACCACCATGATGGCCGACATTCCCGACGAGGTGACGACCGCCCCCGTGCCAGCCTCGAGGGTCGTGAGGGCGTCGGCAAGCAGGGCTCGGGTGGGGTTGCCTCCGCGGCCGTAGTCGAAGGTTGGGCGCTCCCCGAAGGTGTCGTAGAAGTAGTTCGAGGAGAGGAAGGCGGGAGGGGTGACGCTGGAGTGGGCGTGATCCGAACACAGCCCGGTCGTCAATCCCTGCATGGTGGTGGACGTCGGCATGGTCCCTCCTGTCATCGGGTGGTTTCGAGGGTAGCCGAGGACGCACAGGATATTTTTTTCGCCCAATTCTCGGATTCGGCGTGACGATTCGGCTCGCCGAACATCTGAACATGTGAAAGTCGCCACAGATCGAATGGAGATGAGCCGACATGGCTGACAACAAGACTGCTTCCGTCAAGACTGACGAGACCAAGACCGAGAATCTGCCGGACACCACCAAGGAGGCCGTGGCCCCGTCGCCGCTGCACACCGACCACGGCTCGACCCTTATTGCCGAGCAGGTCGTCCAGAAGATCGCCGGTATTGCGTGCCGTGAGGTTCCTGGCGTTCACGCCATGGGCTCCACCGGACGTCGCATGCTGAGCTCCATCACTGACCGCATCCCGGGCTCCACCACCAACGTCTCCAATGGCGTTCAGGTTGAGAAGGGTGAGCGTCAGTGCGCCATCGATCTCTCCGTCGTCATCGATTACGGCTACTCGGTCGTCGAGGTCGCCAACAAGCTCCGCGAGACCATCATTGACGCTGTCGAGTACGGCACCGGCCTCGAGGTCGTCGAGGTCAACGTCCAGGTCACCGATGTGTACATCCAGGGCGACGATGAGGACGACGAGGACCAGCAGACCCAGGTTGTCCCTCAGCATAAGAACACCGAGCTCTCCTGAAAGGTCGCAGTATGAATGCATCGCGCATCGGAGCACTCGTCGGTCTGCTGCTGGGCGTCATCGCGGTCTGCGTTGGCGTGTGGCAGGCCATCGTCGTGCTGGTACTGGGCCTGCTCGGCCTGATCGTGGGGCGGATCATTGACGGTCAGCTCGACGTGCACGACATCTTCGGCAAGCCAAGTCAGCGGAACCGTTGATGTCTGTCGGCACCACCCGCGTACGTTCGGTGCCGTCGCTGGCGGTCCACAACCGTGAGAAGGCCGGCCGTGGAACCTTGACGGTGTCCACGGCGGTTGTCGAGAAGGTGGCTGCCCGCGTGGCGGCCCAGAGCGAGGGTTTTGGGGCTCCCACCTCGTCGTTGTTCGGATCGGGGTCGCGTGCCGACTTCGACCGAGGCCCGAAGGTGAGTGCGGTTCTCACCGGTCGTACTGCTGATCTCGAGGTGGAGGTTGCCATCAGCTATCCCGCTCCCATCCAGGCTCAGTGCGACGACCTGAGAGCCCGTTTGACCGAACAGGTTCCGAAACTGTCCGGGGTTGAGATCGGCACCATCGACATTCTGGTGAGCCGAGTTGTCAACAAGGCATCGACGACGAAGGAGCTGAACTGAGATGAGTCATCAATACATGTCTCCGCCACTCGTTCGTCGTCCCTCCCGGACGACCCCGGTGGTGATCCTCGGTGTCCTGCTGGTGGCAGCCGGAGTGGTGGCCATCATCGCTGCCGTTCACCGTCTCCAGCACGGATCCTTGCCACAGTGGTTGGGCTGGGGCCGTGGTCACATGACCACCGCCTCATGGCTCAACGACACCGCGCTGACGGTTGCCATCGTCATCGGCGTCATCGCCCTGCTGCTGGTGATCTGGGCTTTCAAGCCGGGACGCACTTCTGGTGTCTTCCTCAAGCCGGCTGAAGGTGCCCCGGACGACCGCGAGATCGTCATGGACAACTCCGACCTGGCGGGCTGGCTTTCTCGTTGGCTTGACGAGGAGGACGGTGTCGCATCTTCGTCGGTGAGGCGTCGCGGCAATGCGCTCAAGATCGACGTCGAGACCGACGTCAATGATCCTGAGGTGATGCGGGAACAGCTCACCAGGAGGATTGCTGATCGCGTCGACTCGCTTGGCCTGGAACAGTCCCTGAACGTGAAAGTGAGGTTGCGATGAGGGGCCGCGCAAACAGAACACGACTTGCCGTCGTCGGGATCATCTTGTTGCTGGTGGTCGCGTGGTTCATGCTGGTGCGGTTCGACGTCGCCTCGTCGTGGGGATGGTGGCAACCTGTACCCGACGCGCCCATTGCCGACGTGCCGAAGGCATGGCGCACGGATTACGCCTCCTGGGCCCTGCTCATCGTGGGCGTCCTGGCTGCCGTGATTGGGCTGATCTGGCTGCTTCGGCAGTTCTCGTCGAGTAATCGCGCTCACAGCTACAGCATCAGCCACGAGACGAACCATGGATCCACGGTTCTGTCCACCGATGCTCTGGGACGAGCCATCGAGGAGCAGATCGAGGAATTCCCCGGGGTCAGCAGTGCCAATGTCAGGTTCTTCGGAGCCCATGTTGCTCCCGAGATGATGGTTCAGATTGACCTTGACGACCGCGCTGACGTGCGAAAGCTCGTCAATTGGCTGGAGTCCGAGGTGGCTCGCGACGTCGAGACCGCTCTGGATGCCAAGCTGATCCGTTTCGGAACGAAGTTGCGGACGGGGGCACACGTCACCGGAACGGGTGTGAGTCACGTCGGCGTGACCGAAGTGTCCAATGTCGACGAGTCCGGAGACAACCTCCCCGCCAATCCGATGCCCAAGCCCACCTTCCTCAACGAGAAGCCCGAACGGGCCAAGCCGCGGACACGTGACGGAAAGGTGCTCGCCTGAGCTGCGCGCTAGCGGTCGAGGACTCAGTAGTTGTCCTCGACCGCTGCTAGCGTCGAATCCATGGTCAGCGGAGTCGAAGGTGACGGCGGCGACGAGATCGTTTTTGCGGACATAAGTGCTGCTCAGGGCGGAGATGCTGCGGCATACGCTCGCGTTGTTGAGTCATGGGGCGGACCGCTCCTGAGGTTCTGTCACAACCACCTGCCGGCCACGATTGACGCGGAGGACGTCGTCCAGGACGTTCTGCTGACTGCCTGGCAGAAGCTGCCCGATCTCGACGATAGGTCCCGGTTCAGGGCGTGGATGTACACCATTGCTCGGAATCGTTGCCGGGAAGTCATCCGGACCGCCGGGCGACGCGCAACCGACCCGGTGGCACCGGAAGAAGTTCCGGTGAGGATCGACACCCTTCAGGACCCAGCAAGGGCACACACCAGGGATGCCGCGATGAAGGCGTTGAGGACGAGTGTTGACCGGCTGCCGGACAACCAGAGGCGTATCTGGGCCATGGCCCAGATCGACGGTCTCGGATACGCCGAGATTGCTGAAATTGAAGGATTACCAGTGTCCACTGTCCGTGGCCGTTTGGCCCGGGCGAGGGCCACCATTGCGGAGGAGATGGAACCATGGAGGTGAATCTCGCGTGTGGCGCGGACATGAACCACGTCTGGGACAACGCGACACAACCTCCTACCGAGCACGAGGCCGAGTGCCCAGCCTGCCAGGCGGTGCGCACCGTGGCCGTTCGTGCCGGTCAACTGCGTGACGACACGGTTGCCGAGGACGCCAAGACCAAGGTCGTCGTCGATCCACCGAAGTTGTCGTCGGTGTGGAGGTCCTACAGCGCTGATCTCTCGCCGCGTCATTGCATCGTCAGTGACGACGGTGGCGACATTGAGGTCAGGGAGACCGTGCTGACCACCATCGTGCGCGAGACCCTGGCTGAATGCGAAGATGGCAGGTTGAGCCGAGTCCGTTTCTCGGTGCCCCATGCCCCGTTGAGACTGCGCATTGACCTGTCGGTTGCCCAAGGTGTTCGGATCCCGGAATGCGCCGACCATGTGCGTCAGCAGGTGGCGTCGGAAATGTATCTTCAGCTGGGCGGACGCCCGGAAGCCATTGACATCATTGTGGAGGACATCCATGTCTGAGCCCGAAAACGACGTTGTCGTCTCCGGAACTGTCCTGACGGGCGACGAAACCAGTGATGATCTGGAAGGGGTCATCGTCACCACTGTTCTCAACACCCCCGGCGTGACTCGACTCGTCCGGCCGTGGTGGCGTCGGGTCGGCACATCCGACGATCGCTGCGCAATCCGAGTGAGTGAGGAGGATGGGCATACCGACGTGGGAATTGAGGTCACTGTCGATCTGACGGTGCCTATCGTGCGGCTCACCCAAGATCTTCGTCGCCGGATTGCCATGGCCATTACCCAGTCCGGACGCGTCCCGGGGAAGGTGGATGTCGTCGTCTCCAAAGTCGAGCGCATGGAGGAGTGACGTCGAGCTGGAACCGCGCCGGAACTGGATCCACAGAAAACGACGAGGCCCCCGGAAGAACCGGGGGCCTCATAGCGTTCGTGGGAACCGAGGATCAGGAAATGCGCTCGGTGGTCTCCTGACTGAAGACGTGGACGGCGGCTGGGTCGACACCCAGGCGCACCTGCTCGCCGCGCTGCGGAGGACGACGCGACGAGATACGAGCGACGACCTGGTGGGCCTCTCCGTCCTCGATCGAGGCCTCCTTGCCGGAGCCGACGAGGGATCCGTAGAGGTAGGCGTCAGCGCCGAGCTCCTCGACGACGGCAACGTCGAGTCCGACGCCCTCGCTGGCGAGGGTGAAGGCCTCTGGACGGATGCCGAGGGTGAGCTTGGTCTCGTTCGGGGCCTTGGCCAGGACCTCGCGGGAAACCGGAACGACGTAGTCACCGAGCTTGACGCCACCATCGACGACATCGCCCTCCATGAGGTTCATGGCGGGGGAGCCGATGAAGCCGGCGACGAAGAGGTTCTTCGGGGTGTCGTAGAGGGCCAGCGGGGAGTCGACCTGCTGCAGGATGCCGTCCTTCATGACGGCAACGCGGTCGCCCATCGTCATGGCCTCGACCTGGTCGTGGGTCACGTAGACGGTGGTGACACCGAGGCGCTGCTGCAGGGCAGCGATCTGGGTACGGGTCTGGACACGGAGCTTGGCGTCGAGGTTCGACAGCGGCTCGTCCATGAGGAAGACCTGAGGGTTACGAACGATGGCGCGACCCATGGCGACACGCTGACGCTGGCCACCGGAGAGAGCCTTCGGCTTGCGGTTGAGGAAGTCCTCGAGACCGAGGAGCTTGGCAGCCTCGAGAACGCGCTGCTGACGCTCAGCCTTCGGCACGTTCTGCATCTTGAGGGCGAAGCCCATGTTGTCGGCCACGGTCATGTGGGGGTACAGGGCGTAGTTCTGGAAGACCATGGCGATGTCACGGTCCTTCGGGGGCAGATCGGTGACGTCGCGGTCTCCGATCCAGATGGAACCGGCGTTGACCTCTTCGAGGCCGGCCAGCATTCGCAGGGAGGTGGACTTACCACAGCCAGACGGTCCGACGAGGACCATGAACTCACCATCGCCGATCTCCAGGTTGAGCTTGCTGACGGCTGCGCGATCGGTGCCCGGGTAAACCCGAGTCGCCTCCTTGTACTGCACGGTTGCCATAACCGTTAATCCTTTCCACGGGCAGGTACGTGCCCGACGATCCGTTGTGGAAAACCGACGACCAAGGGTGCCGCCGGGATCCCCGCGAGTATTGCGAGGATCTGGTGTCGATCATAAGGGACATTGCCCGCGATGGTGGCAAGAGGCTGGCTGAAAGGAGTGTTTTGCCTTGTCGGCTGGTGCACCTTGTGGCTGAGCCGTGAGCCGCCCTTCGTGTGGGTGTGGCCCACGGACCGGTGGGCGTCATCGCACCGGCCTACAAGCTGGGGTTCAGGGCTGCTCCCACAGCGGACCCCTGCACTTGAGCCCTGCAATGATCGTGGCGTCGTACCACCAGCACATCACTGCCAAGAGGATGACTTCGACAATCAAGATGATCATTATTTTCTTTGACATTTCACAGCCTCACTGGAGCCGTTGTCCAAGCATGAGCCAATTCCATTAACTTGGCCCCAGAGGGACAACGCAAACAATACCATGACGACCGTTCCCAGAACCCATGCGAGAATGGTCCAGTTCTTTTCATTCTTCATCCGAGCACCAACTTGGCTTTATCAATGGTTATGTTTCTGTTGGTTGTATCAACGACATAGGGAAAGCCATTTTTCATGGCGTCAATTAATTGAGTGCTCGCGGGCTGTGTCATCTCACTCGGGGGCGGGGATGCGTTGGTCTTTGGTGCTAGTGCAGCACTGATAATCAACACCCCCGCTACGGCCGCAACTGTTGTCTTTCGCCTGCTGGGCATCGTGTCCTTCCTCTCCAGCAGGGCGCGACATCAGGTTGAGTCGGAAGATCGTCCTTGCTCAATCTGGTCGCTGGGTGATGCCATCACGCTACTGCGGGCCCCAGCTATTGATACGGTGCATCGCGTTTTCTTAGGAGGTTTTCATTTCTCTTGGACAATTTTAGGGATGCACGCCAAGAATCGATGTGCGCAGTCGTCAGCACTCGACGATGTTCACCGCGAGGCCACCTCGCGCCGTCTCCTTGTATTTCACCTTCATGTCGCGCCCGGTCTCCATCATGGTTTTCATGACCTGATCCAAGCTGACGATCTGGGAGCCGTCCCCTGCCATGGCCAGACGGGCAGCCGTCACGGCCTTAATGGCACCCAGGGCATTGCGCTCGATACACGGAATCTGAACCAGACCACCGACGGGATCACAGGTGAGACCAAGGTGGTGCTCGAGACCGATCTCGGCCGCGTTGCAGACCTGGGCAGGTGTCCCGCCCATGACCTGGGCCAGACCGGCTGCGGCCATCGAACATGCCACGCCGACCTCGCCCTGGCAGCCGACCTCAGCCCCAGAGATGGACGCTGACTGCTGGTAGATCTCGCCGACGGCGCCGGCGGCCAGCAGGAAGTCGACGATGAGGTCGTCGTCGCCGGTGCTGACTCCGGGAGTACCCGAGTCGATGTCGGAGCCAGGGGAGAGGAACTTCACCGCGAAGTGCAGGCAGGACGGGACGATGCCGGCCGCACCGTTGGTGGGGGCGGTGACGATACGTCCACCTGCTGCGTTCTCCTCATTGACCGCCAGGGCCCACACCGTCAGCCAGTCGACCGATCCGAAGGGTTCTGGCTTGCCTGGGGTGATGCGCTCCCGGGTAGCGAGATCGCGGTGCATCTTCATGGCACGGCGACGCACGTGCAGTCCACCTGGGAGAACGCCGGAGCGGGAACAACCACGCTCGACGCACGCGTGCATGACGGCCCAGATGTCCAGGAGTTCGCCGCGCACGTGTTCCTCGTCGCGGACGGTCATCTCATTGGCCATGGTGACCTCGGGGATGCTCATCCGGTAATCAGAGCACTGTTCCAGCAGTTCCTTGCCGGTCTTGAAGGGGTAGGGGACCGGAGCCGAGTCGCGGACGATGGCGGGGTGCTCGTCCTCACCGTGTTCGACGACGAAGCCACCGCCGATGGAGTAGAAGGTGCGCTCGGCGACGACCTCCTGGCCCGACCAGGCCGTGAACGTCATGCCGTTAGGGTGGAAGGGCAAGGAACGGTTGCGATGCAGGATGAGGTCTGTCGTGACGTCGAAGGAAATCTCCCGACCACCATGGACGGCATCGAGGGTGATGCGTCCGCTGTTGGCGATGGTGGCGGCTCGAGCTGGGGTCTGGTCGGTGTCGACGGTGGCGGGATCCTCTCCCTCCAGGCCCAACAGGACGGCGGCTTCGGAGCCATGTCCGTGTCCGGTCGCCCCCAGTGAGCCGAAGAGTTCGGCGCGCACCCGGGTGACGTCGGGCCACGCCGGTGATTGAGCCAGATCAGTCACGAAGATCTGTGCGGCTCGCATGGGGCCGACGGTATGGGAACTGGATGGGCCGATGCCTACCTTGAAGATGTCGAAAACACTGACTGCCACGGCATCGATTTTGCCAAAGATCGAGGCGCAATGTCAGTGAAGCGCAATGACGGCGTGGCACTGGGTTGTCCGCCGCTGAAGGGGGCCACCGCAAGACATCGTGATGACGAGTTCCGACAAACCCCTTGACCAACTCGCCGCGGTGGTCCAGTCTCTTTCCAACAAGTATTGAAACCGTGTTTTGAAATATGCCTTTACAAGGATCGTGAGGGCATGGCCCGCGGTGACCTCGGTCGCGGAGAAGGAGTGGTGACGGTGGCGGAGCATGATCGACGCAGTGAGAGAGCCGACGACATCCTGCTCGAACTGCGTGCCGGAGAGGCCATGAGCGCGGCCGATCTCGTCGAGAGCACCGGGTTGTCACGTCCGACCGTCATCTCAATCCTCAATGACCTCGAGTCGTCCGGATGGGTGGTCCGTGGCACCTCCGATGGTGGCGGTCTGGGGCGCCCTGCCTCGGTGTGGTCGTTGGGTGAGGACGTCGGAATCGTCATCGGGGCCGACATCCTCGTCGACTCGATGCTCCTGGTGGCGGCCACTTTCGGCGGGACGATCCTCGACGCCCGTAGTTCTCGGCTCGACCAGCACCGACCCGAAGCCCGTCTCGACACCGTCGTGAGCGCGATCGAATCATTGCGAGATGCGTGCGGGGACAAGGGGCCGTTGCTGCACCTGGCGGTCTCGACAACGGGCGTCATCGACGGCGATGGTCGCATAGTGCGAAGCGACCTCGTGCCGCAGTGGACCGGGTTGGACTTGGGCCGAACGCTCTCCCGGCGCCTTGACGTCCCTGCCACCGTCGACAACGACATCAACATGGCTGCTTATGGCGAGTTCTGCCAGCGTCGTCAGCACGGCCGCCTCGACACCGATGCCGACATGCTCCTGGTACGGATGACCCGCGGACTGCACACCGGGCTGATCCTCGACGGACAACTGCATCGCGGACGCACCTGGAACGCCGGTGAGATCAGCGACGTGCTCGATCTTCGCCTGGACGGCGACGAGATGCCCGACGACGACTGGATCGATCGAGCAGCCCTGACGACCGGTTCGGTCGCAGCCGTCATCGACCCGGACGTCATCGTCATGTCTGGACCCACGAATGCGTCGGTCACGGTGATTCGCCGCATCATCGCTCGGCTCATGGCTCGGCGTCCTCTCGACTCGGAGGCGATGGCCGCCGAGGTCGAGGAATTGGGCCAGGCTGCATCGGTCGTCGGGGCCCTCAACACCGCACTGGAACTGGTGACGAGGAAGGCCCTCGGTACCGGACACCCGCATCCCGTGGCCCTGCGTGGCATGGCCAAGGTCGTTTCCGAAGTCGAGAAAGGACAGCACAGCGTCATGACGACAACCCATCGAGAAGGACACACTGGCGATCGCATGAGGGTGGGCGTCGTCGGCGTCGGCGCGCGCTCGCGCCTGGTCCTCAACGCCGAGCTGGAGGGCAACGATGGCCTCGTGACCGCTGTCTGCGAGCCCCATCACCTGGCCCGCGAGCGGGTGGCCGACCGGCTCGGGAAGGACCCCGACTCCATCACGATCACCTCTGAGGTTGCCGGGCTCATCGCATCGGGAATCGACGTCGCCTTCGTCACCTCCCCTGACGACACCCACGCCGAGGTCACCTGTCAGCTGTTGGAGGCCGGGATCCCGGTGTACCTGGAGAAGCCCCTGGCCATCACGATGGATTCGGCGACCAAGGTTCTCACCACCGCCTACGAGACCGGGACGAGGCTCTACGTCGGTCACAACATGCGCCACATGAACGTCGTGCGGTCGATGCGCGACCTCATCCGCTCTGGCCGGATCGGCGAGGTCAAGGCCATCTGGTGTCGTCACTTCGTCGGGTCGGGCGGTGACTTCTACTTCAAGGACTGGCATGCCACTCGCGAGCATGGCACGGGTCTGCTGCTGCAGAAGGCTGCCCACGACATCGACGTCATGCACTGGTTCGCCGATTCCCACACCACTGACGTCGTTGGGATGGGCGGGCTCACCCTCTACGACCGGATCACTGATCGTCGCGACAATTCTGACCAGCTTATGGGCGACTGGTACTCCCTCGACAACTGGCCTCCGCTGACCCAGAAGGGACTCAACCCGGTCATCGACGTCGAGGACATCTCGATGATGCTCATGCGGATGGAGTCCGGCGTCTTCGCGTCCTACCAGCAGTGCCACTACACCCCGGACTACTGGCGCAACTACACCGTCATCGGCACGGAGGGGCGCATCGAGAACTTCGGTGACGGTGAGGGAGGTGTCATTCGACTGTGGAACAAGCGAACCCACTACAACGCCGACGGTGATGAGACCGTCCCGATCATCGGGGACGCCAATGGACACGGTGACGCCGACGTGTTGACCGTCACCGAGTTCCTCAACTTCGTGAGGAACGGAACCCGTACGGATACCTCGCCGTTGGGCGCCTGGTATGCGGTCGCAGCGGGGATCGAGGCCACTGAGTCGTTGCGTCAAGGGTCGACGCCGCGCCAGGTGCCGACGCTGGACGAGGAGATCGTCCAATACTTCAACAACAACCAGGTCAAGTGATCACAACGAGACAGAGAGGTCAATCATGGATCGCAGAGGTTTCATCATGGGAGGGGCGGCCCTCGCCACCCTGACCATCGCCGGATGCTCGTCGTTGAGCAAGAACGACAAGACGGACGTCTCGCCAAGCGTCGACTCGAACACGTCCGCTGAGCTGACCCTGGCCTACTGGGACAAGAACCAGACGAAGACGATCGAGGAGAACCTCAAGTCCTTCGCCAAAAAGTACCCGAACATCAAGGTCAAGACGAACCTGGCCGGGTTCAAGGATTACTGGAACAAGCTGCGCACCCAGGCCCAGGGCAACGAGCTTCCCGACGTGTTCTGGATGAACGGTCCCAACATCCAGCTGTACGCCGCCAACGGTATGCTCGCCCCGATCGACAAGATCACGGATGCCGGCGTGAAGTGGTCGGACTACCCGAAAGCCCTTGTCGACCTCTACACCTACGAGGGCAAGCATTACGGAGTGCCGAAGGACTTCGACACCATTGGCGTCTTCTACAACAAGAAGATCTTCAAGGAGGCCGGAGTCGACTTCCCGACCGCTGACTGGACCTGGGACGACTTCCACAACAAGGCCAAGAAGATCTCCGACTGGGGCAAACCCAGGGGCATCTACGGATGTGCGACCACCATCAACGGCGACGGACAGGGCACTTATTACAACACGATCGCCCAGGCCGGTGGTTACGTCATCAAGGACAACAAATCCGGATTCGACGATTCCAAGAGCATCGAAGGGCTGCAGTGCTGGGCCGACTGGGTCAAGGATGGATCGGTCGCTTCCCCGAAGGTCGTCACTGACACCAAGCCGTCCCAGATGTTCAAGAGCGGCAAGTCCGCCATGTTCTGGACCGGTGACTGGACGGCCTCCGAGCTAGCCGAGGAGTTCAAGGGCAAGGAGGACGACTACGACGTCATCGACCTGCCCAAGAAGGAAAAGAAAGGCACCATCATCCACGGTCTCGGATGGGTTGCCTCCGCCAAGAGCGAGAACAAGGCAGCAGCCCTAGCCCTCATTGCTCACATGTCAGGCAAAGGGAGCCAGGAGGTCGAGGCGAAGAACGGCACCGCCATCCCGGCCTTTAACGGAACTCAGGACGCGTGGATCAAGAGCTACCCGAAGTGGAACTGCAAGATGTTCGTCGCCGCCGCGACGAGCTACGCCGTGACCTACCCGGTTAGCCGTAACACCGACGCCTGGGTCAACCGTGAGGCTGATTTCCTCAACCCGGCCTTTGCCGGCGAGACCCCGGTGCCTCAGGCTGCCAAGAAGCTGGCAGCCTTCATGAACAACGCTCTGAGCAAGGAGAAGTGATGCTACGGCCCGGTGTGCGAGGCAGTCAGGCGGCTGCCTCGCCCTCCGGGTCGGGATCCCACCGGCCCGGACGACCAAATCCGACGAGCGTCGGAGCATGGCCCATCCTCTTCATCGGTCCACTCATGCTCGGCATCGCGGTGTTCTACTACTGGCCCATCGTCAAGAACATCGTCGCCTCGTTGCAGCAGACCAATGCGTTCGGAGGAAATCCCGAGTTCGTCGGACTGCAGAACTACAACGACCTGTTCTCGAGTCCTGATCTGGGCTCGGCGATGCTCAACACTTTGCTGTATACGCTCATCGTCCTGCTGGGGATCGCACTGTCGGTCATCATCGCGTCGATGATTGAACTGCCAGGCCTGAAGTTCAAGGGGTTGTATCGAGCACTGTACTTCATGCCTTATCTGGCCATGCCGATGGCTGTCGCCCAGGTCTGGAAGATCGTGTACAACGGCCAGTTCGGTCTCCTCAACCAGATACTCCGTGGACTTGGTGCAAGCAATCCTCCCTATTGGCTCGTCACCCCGGGATGGGCGCTGTTCGCGGTTGCCCTGTTCGGGCTGTGGGCATCCATTGGTTTCAACGTCATCATCTTGTCGGCAGGTCTGAAATCGATTCCTCGAGAGTTGTACGAGGCCGCATCCATTGACGGTGCCTCGAGATGGCGCCAGTTCTGGTCGATCACGGTTCCGCTGTTGTCACCGTCGATCTTCTTCCTGGTGATCATGACGACGATCAGCGGATTCCAGCTCTTCGATGCCTTATACGCCATGATCGGTACCGGCAATCCGGCTGAGCCCAGAACGAGGTCCTTGGTGTCCCTGTTCTACCGGGAGGCCTTTGTCAACAACGACCAAGGGGTAGGCGCTGCGATCGCCATTGTCATCTTCCTCTTGGTCGCCATCGTCACCTTCATTCAGTTCCTGGGTCAGAAGAAGTGGGTCAACTATGTCTGAGATCACGCAGGCTGGCGAGGGCTTGAGTGAGCAGGAGATCGACCAGCTCGTCAAGAAGGGCGACCGAAACTCCCAGAAAGGCCTGGTTGGCGTCCACATATTACTGATCATTGGCGGCATCTTCATGGTGTTCCCGTCCGTCTACCAGGTGCTCATGTCCTTGTCGACGAACGCTGAGATTCAGGCCGTTCCGCCCAAGTTCATCCCGGACGAGTGGCAGTTCAAGAACTATGCCGACGTTTTCACGAGGTTGCCATTCCTCAAGCAGTTCGGTGTCTCGGTGACGATCACCGTCCTGCGAACCGTCGCGCAGTTGATCCTGTGCGCCATGGGTGGATACGCCTTCGCCCGGATGAAATTCGGAGGCAAGTCCATCCTTTTCGGGTTCGTGCTGGCCATCCTCATGGTGCCCGGACAGTCCTATCTCATTGGCCAGTACCAGATCATTCGTGACCTTGGCCTGCTGGAGACCCCGTGGGGCATCGTGTTGCCAGGTTTCTTCTCGGCCTTCGGCGTCTTCCTGATGCGGCAGTCGTTCATGAGCCTGCCCGTCGAGTTGGAGGAAGCAGCCCGCCTTGACGGGTGCAATCCGTGGCAGACCTTCTGGCGAGTCATGGTTCCCGTCGTCAAGCCAGGCTTGTTTGCCGTCATGATCACGACTGTGTTGTGGTCCTGGAATGACCTGCTGTGGCCACTCATCGTAACCACGCGGGAGGAATCCATGCCGTTGAGCGTAGGTATAGCCACCTTGGCCGGACAGCACTCCAGCGAGTTCGCTCTCATGATGGCCGCCTCCGTGATGGCCATGGCACCGATCTTCCTGCTGTTCTTCTCGATGCAGAAGAGGGTCATCGAAGGGCTGGCCAGCTCGGGTTTGAAGGGCTGAGCCCCGGAGTTCACCACCCGACGTGCAGCACTGTTCGGGTAGTGGCACAGTTGTGTCGTCACAAAGATGTGGTTGAGGGGGTCATGCCCCGGAAAGGTGAGGGGCCATGAAGGCCTTGGCGAAGACCCGGCCGGAACCGGGGCTTGAACTCATTGACATTCCCGACCCGACCCCGGGCCCGAACGATGTCGTCGTCAAGGTGCTGCGCAGTGGGATCTGCGGCACCGACGTCCACATCGACACGTGGGACGGATGGGCTTCCAAGACGGTGCACACCCCGCTGGTCCTCGGACACGAGTTCTGCGGTGAGATCGTCGAGCTCGGTTCCGAGGTCAATGATCTGGAGGTCGGCCAGCTCGTCTCTGGTGAGGGCCACTACGTCTGCGGCCGCTGCCGGGCCTGCCTGGCCGGTAAGCGACACCTGTGCCACAATACCCAAGGTATCGGATACGCGGTTGACGGGGCCTACTGCCAGTACTTCGTCATGCCGGCCAGCAACATCTGGGTCCACCACATCCCGAACCTCGACCCCGATGTCGCGGCAATCTTCGACCCCTTCGGCAATGCCGTTCACACGGCGCTGCAGTTCCCCTGCCTGGCCGAGGACGTCCTCGTGTCGGGAGCCGGACCCATCGGGATCATGGCGGCCCTCGTCGCCCAGTTCCAGGGGGCGCGCAACGTCGTCGTCACCGACCTGTCCGACGAGAGGCTCGAACTGGCCCAGAGGCTCGGCCTGGACAACACCGTCAATGTCTCCCGGGAGGGTCTGGAGACGGTGTGGAACCGCTTTGACATGAAGGAGGGCTTCGACATCGGTCTGGAAATGTCCGGGTCGGGTGCCGCCCTGACCTCCATGATCGACAACATGACCCATGGCGGTCGTATCGCCCTGCTGGGAACCCCGAGCAAGGCCATCACCCTCGACATGTCCAAGATCATCTTCAACATGATCACGATCCAGGGAGTCACCGGCCGTCAGATCTTCGAGACCTGGTACACCATGGCCTCCCTCATCCGCTCCGGTCTGGACATCTCCGGGGTCATCACCGACAGGTTCCCCATCACGGAATTCCGTGAGGCATTCGACGTCGCCGGCTCGGGCCATGGCGGCAAGGTCGTCATGAACTGGGAATGCCTCGACTGATCGACGAAGGAAGGACAATCACCATGTACGGATCCATGAAGGACGAACTCAGCGCCAAGATCGCAGCCCTCAAGGAGGAAGGGCTGTACAAGGCCGAGGCCCCGTTGACCAGCCCCCAGTCAGGCGAGATCACCGTCGACGACGGACGCGAGGTCATCAACCTGTGCGCCAATAACTACCTCGGTCTGGCTGACTCACCGGTGCTCGTCGACGCCGCCAAGAAGGCCCTCGACGAGTGGGGCTTCGGCATGGCCTCGGTGCGATTCATCTGCGGCACCCAGACCCTGCACCAGAAGCTGGAGCGGGCCATCACCGAGTTCCTGCACCCCGATGACCCCGACAACTGGGACACCATCCTGTACTCGTCCTGCTTCGACGCCAACGGTGGTCTCTTCGAGGTGCTGTTGGGGCCCGACGACGCCATCATCTCCGACGAGCTCAACCATGCCTCGATCATCGACGGCGTCCGGCTGTGCAAGGCACAGCGTTTCCGCTACCACAACCAGGACATGGCCGACCTGGAGACCCAGCTCAAGGACGCCCAGGCCAAGGGCTGCAAGCACATCATGGTCGCCACCGATGGCGTCTTCTCCATGGACGGTTTCGTCGCACCGCTGCCGCAGATCTGTGATCTTGCCGAAAGGTACGGTGCGATGGTCATGGTCGACGACTCCCATGCCGTCGGATTCGTGGGCAAGACTGGTGCCGGCACGCCCGAGCGCTGGGGAGTGCGTGACCGTGTCGACGTCCTGACCGGCACCCTCGGCAAGGCCCTGGGCGGAGCCTCTGGCGGCTACACCTGCTCCCACCGCGAAGTCGTCGAGATACTGCGTCAGAACTCACGCCCCTATCTGTTCTCGAACTCGCTCGCCCCGTCCATCGCCGGTGCCGCCCTGGCGACCCTAGAACTGCTCAAGTCGAGCTCGGACCTGCTGGATCGTCTGCGCGACAACACCGCGTACTTCCGTGCCGAGATGACCACACGCGGATTCGACATCCCGGAGTCGGATCATCCGATCTGCCCCGTCATGATCGGCGACGCCGTCAAGGCCGCGAAGATGGCCGACGCCATGCTCGCCAAGGGCATCTACGTGCGCGCCTTCAGCTACCCAGTGGTGCCCCGAGGCAAGGCCCGCATCCGTACCCAGATGTCTGCCGGACTGACCCGTGAACAGCTCGACAGGGCCATCAAGGCCTTCGAGGAGGCTCGCGAGGAGATCGGCTGAGATTTCTGGTGAGGGGCTGGTGATCAGGCCAGCCCCTTCCTTCCCAACCAATCCTTGGCAATGGTTGACGCCGAAGCCTTCTCGTCCCCCTGGGCTCGTTGGTTCATGGCGATGAGTTCGTCGGTGGTCGGGGCCCTCGAGACCTTGGCCAGTTGGTCGCGGGCCTTGTCGTCAACCTTTGTGTTCATCAGCGGGACGACGTTCTGAGGCACGACGAGGTGCTTGGGATCCTCCAGGACGACGAGGTTCTGCTCCTTGATCGCGGGGAGTCGTCGTGTAGAGATCTACGAGGTCGACCGTCCCTGACGTCAACGCCTTGACGGTGAGCGGACCGGAGGAGTCCGACAGCGCGGTGAACTTGATCCTGGATGCCGGGACCCCGTACACCTTCGTCAATCCCCTGGGCCCGTAGGGACGTTCCTTGAGCTCAGGATTTCCGCCCACCTTGACGGCGTCCAGCTTGGCCAGATCTGCCAGGGAAGTGACCTTGTGGGCCTTGGAGAACTCGGAGGTGACGCACCAGGAGTCGGCGTCCTGGGCTGCTGACGGTTCCCCCACGGACATGCCCGACGGCACTGCCTTGCGCAGAGCGTCCATGACCGACTTCTCGTCAGAGGCCGTCGAGGATCCCTGGAAGAACTGCAGCAGGTTCCCGGAATATTCCGGGACGAGGTCGATCGAGCCGTCCTTGAGGGCTTTGACGTAGACATCGCGGGCGCCGATCTGCATCCGACGCTTGACGCTGACGCCAGCCTTTTCGAGAGCCTGGGCGTAGACCTCGGCGATGATCTCGGACTCGGTGAAATTCGCCGATCCGACGGTCACACCTGTGCCACCGGAGCCGGAGTCGTTCGAGTCGAGGGGATCATGGGAGGAACACGCCGCCAGGCCGGTCAGCAATGCGGCTCCGAGCAGTGTTCGGCGAGTCGTCGTGGTCATTCTTGCTCCATTCGATGGGTGATCACTGTGGGGCGAGGGCTAGGGCGTGTCGCGCACCCGGACCGGTGAGTAGGCGCGTTGTCAGGGCGAGTAGGCCATCGATGGCGAGGGCCAACACGATGATGACGATGGACCCGGCGAGCATCTGCGGGTAATCGGAGACTGCCAGACCATCAAGGATGAAACGTCCCAGGCCACCCATGCCCAGGTAGGAGCAGATGGTCGTCGTCGCGATGACCTGCAGGGTGGCTGACCTCAACCCTCCCAGCAGCAGGGGAGCAGCCAGCGGCAGCTCGACGCGGCGTAAGACCTGCATCCCCGTCATGCCGCAGGCTCGAGCTCCGTCAGTCACCTCGTCGTCGACGGCTTCAATCCCGGAGTAGCTGCCGGCCAGCAGTGGCGGGATCGCCAGGATCGCCAGCACGATGGTGGCCGGGACGACGGGATGCTCGATTCCCGTCGTCGTTGAGATGGCCAGCAAGGTGAGCAGCCCGAGGGACGGCAGTGCGCGTAGAGCCCCCGAACAGGCCACTGCGACGGTCCTTCCACGGCCGGTGTGGCCAATCGCCAGACCAGCGGGGATCGCAATGACCGAGGCGAGGAGGATGGCCAACAGGGTGGACCAGAGATGCTCGCCGATGCGGACCCCGATGGCTCCGGGACCACTCCAGTGCGATGAGGTCGCCAACCAGGTGAAAGCAGATGCAATCTGGGTCATGCCGACTCCCCCTTGCGACGCTGCCAGGGCGTGAGGAGACGGCCGACCGCGACGATGACGAGGTCGAAGATGATTGCCAGGACCAAGGTCCCGATGATCCCGACCCAGATCTCGGTCGGGAAGGAACGCTGATAACCGTCCGTGAAGAAGTAGCCCAGGGAGGGGACGCCAATGAGGGCACCGACGCTGACCAAGGACAACGTGGATGCCGAGACCACCCGCATTCCCGCAGTGATGGCGGGGACTGCCAGCGGCAGGGCCACCCGCCAGAACACCTGGGGATTGGAGTAACCCATGGCGACGGCGTCACGACGTACCGATCGCCCCACCGAGTCGAAGGCATCGGTGGCCGTCCTCACCAACAGGGCGATGCCGTAGAGGGTGAGGGCGGCGATGACATTGATCGGATCGAGGATTTTCGTGCCGAGGATGAGCGGCAACAGGACGAACAGTGGCAAGGAGGGAAGGGCGTACAGGATGGAGGCGCCGGGTACCAGGAGGCGGCGTGCGGTCCGAGAACGGTGCGCCCACCACCCCAGCGGGACTGACAGCACGAGGCTCACGACCACCGGAATGATGCCGAGCACGGCATGGTGGCTCGTCAATTGCCAGATTTGGTCCCGGTTCTCGTCGATCCACCGGGTGTTCACGAGTTCTCCTCGGGAGTTCCGGTGAGACGACCGACGAGTCGGCCACCGGCGTCGACGACGGTGACCGACTCGTCGCGCCGTTCGACGTGGAGACTGCGACGATCTCCGCCGATGAAAGAGGAGACGAAGTCGTCGACGGGGTGGAGCAGGATCTCGTCGGGGCGGCCCCGCTGGGCGACTTGGGCACCGCGTCTCAGCACGAGGACCTCGTCGCCGAGCAGGAAGGCCTCGTTGACGTCATGGGTGACGAATACGATCGTCTTGGCGAGATCCTTCTGGATACGTAGAAGACCCTGCTGCAACTCGGCACGCACCACCGGATCGACGGCGCCGAAGGGTTCGTCCATGAGGAGGATGTCGGGGTTGGCGGCAAGTGCCCGGGCCACTCCGACCCGCTGGCGCTGACCGCCGGACAGCTGGGTGGGGTAGCGCCGGGCCAACGAGGAGTCCAGGCCGACCCTTTCCAACAGATCCATGGCTCGGGAGCGGGCAGCGCTCCGGGAAGCACCGGAGAGAAGCGGCACTGTGGCGATGTTGTCGACCACGGTTCGGTGGGGGAGCAACCCACCCGATTGCATGACGTATCCGATCTGACGACGCAGCTTGACCGGATCAACCGTGGCGACGTCGGTGTCGTCGATGAGTACTCGGCCCTCGGACGGATCGACCATTCGGTTGACCATCCTCAGCAGGGTGGTCTTTCCGCATCCGGATGACCCCAGCAAGACGACCAGGTGGTGGGATTCCACCTCCAGGTCAAAATTCTCGACGGCGACAGTGCCCTCGTCGAAACGCTTGCTGACGTGGTCGAAACGGATCATGCGGTCCTTCCCCGCCCGGCCGGTTCGCGTGTGCTGTGGGTGACGCCGGTTGAGAGGTCACGCTACCGTCCGTACGAGGTCAGGAGAAGTGCGTTCCCCTCTCGGCAGACATCGCAGCTGCAGGACTGTCACCTGCACTGGGTATCCTCGACGGCGTGCAGGACGAGATGAGTACTGCGGCTGCGGGAGAGAAGGATTCCTTCGCCGTTGCCGCCACCGCCCTTGCCGCGGTCGAGGATGAACTGGAGAGGTCCGCCGTCGGCGACGACTCCGCCGAGGACGAGGAGGAGTGGTGGAAGGCCGAGGGCATGCCCTGGAACCACAAGCCAGGCCGCTCCGACTACTGGTGCATGGGGTGGATCGGCTTCCTCGGCATCTTCTCGTTGGCCATGCTCCCGCTGCGTGGTTGGCTGCTCGGCCTTGACCCGCCGATCCTCGTGGGGCTCACGGGATCCCGTACCGGTGCAGCAGCGACCGGAGCGCTGGCATCGGTCAATCAGGCCCCGCACTGGCTGTGGTGGTTGCTGTTGGGCTCGATCATGTCGATCAAACTTGACTGGGTCTACTGGTGGGCCGGCAAGCTGTGGGGCCGGGGGATGATCGAGGTCTGGGCCGGACGATCCGAGCGGTCCCGACGCCGTTACGACCAGGCGGAGAGATGGGCTCGTAAGCTCGGCTGGCTGGGAGTTCTCGTCGCCTATGTGCCGATTCCGTTGCCGATCATGCCGGTGGTCTTCGTCCTGACGGGTGCCTCCGGGATGAGGGTGAAGTGGTTCGTCGCGCTGGACTTCGTCGCCGCCACAGTCTGGAACCTGGGCTACTTCGCACTGGGGTGGGGGGTCGGTGATCCCATCGTTGATGCCCTGAAATACTACGCGAAGATTGCGAACTGGGTGGCCATCGTCCTGCTCGTCGTCATCCTCGCCCCCCTCTTCTTCAAGTCCAAGAAGAAGGCTTGACCCCGGCGTGACACAGTGGAAGGCGTGACAACCTTCCGCGCAGTGAATATCCGTGACGACCTCAAGGCGGGCCCGGCCAAGGGGTATCGGGTTCTCGTTGATCGCATGTGGCCGCGAGGGGTCAAGAAGGACGATGCCGAGCTCGATGAGCGTCGCACCGATCTGGCCCCTTCCTCGGAACTGCGCACCTGGTGGAACCACGATGCTGACCGGTTCGACGAGTTCGCAGGCCGTTACGAGGCTGATCTCGACGAATCGGGAGCAGCGAAGAAATTCGTTGACGAGTGCGCCGACCACGACGAGGTGATCCTGCTCTTCGGTGCCGGCGACCGCGAGGTCAACCACGCCGTCGTGCTGGAGCGAATCCTCAACGATCTGGCTGGATAAGAATTCCGATCATTCGTTTTCGAGGGCGGAGCGGTACCAGGCTTCGGCCTCGGCGTTGAAGGCGACGAGGTAGATCGTCTCCACCGAGGTGTCGGTCTGCTTGCATGTTTCGACGGCGATACGGGTGGCCTCATCCATGGGATAGCCGTACACCCCTGCCGAAATCGTCGGGAAGGCAACGGTTCTCGCGCCGATCTCGTCAGCCACCTGCAGGGACGTGCGGTAGCAGGAGGCGAGTTGGTCAGACTTGTCGATGGTCTTCGCCCAGACCGGACCGACGGTGTGGATGACCCACTTGGCAGGCATCTTTCCCGCGGTGGTGGCCACCGACTGCCCCGTGGGCAGGCCGTCGGGCAGGGTGGTCTCGCGGAGTTTGCGACAAGCCGCCGACAACTCAGACCCTGCAGCCCGGTGGATGGCCTCATCGACCCCTCCGCCACCAGCCAGCCGACGGTTCGCCGCATTGACGACGGCGTCGACGTCGAGAGCGGTGATGTCAGTGCGAAGGATCGTGATCTCGGCCATGGCCCCATTGTGCATGACCTGCGATCACCCTCCGCGGAATCCGCTGGTCTGGTGGCATGAGGCGTGCGATGGTCGAGATGTTGATCGGCGTCGAGAGAGGAACACTCCCATGAGCACCACCCATCTGACTTCCACCCGCGCTGTCCACCTCGCATCCCGACCACACGGTGCACCGACCGAGGACAATTTCCGCATCGAGGAGATCACCCTTCCCGAACTGGCCGACGGGCAGATCCTCGTCGCCAGTGAGGTGATGTCGGTCGACCCGTACATGCGCGGCCGGATGAACGACGTCAAGTCCTACGTGCCACCATTCCAGGTCGGCCAGCCCCTCGACGGTGGAGCGGTAGGCACCGTCATCGCGTCGCGCAGCGAAGGCATTCCGGAAGGAAGGCACGTCGTCCACCAGCTCGGATGGCGTGAACACGCGGTTCTCGACGCCTCCGATGCGAGGGTCATTGACGTTGACATCGCACCCGCCTCGGCCTACCTCGGTGTTCTGGGCATGACCGGCCTCACCGCTTACGCGGGTCTGACACGCGCCGCGGAGATGAAGGCCGGAGATGCCGTCTTCGTCTCCGGTGCCGCCGGGGCCGTCGGCTCGATGGTCGGCCAGTTGGCAGGCCTGCTCGGGGCGACGCGGGTCATCGGCTCTGCCGGCACCGATGCCAAGGTTGCCCGATTGCGTGACCTTGGTTTCGACGCTGCCTTCAACTACCACGACGGTCCGGTGAGCGACCTGCTCGGACAGGTCGCTCCCGACGGCATCGACGTCTACTACGACAACGTCGGTGGAGACCACCTGGAGGCCGCCATCAACCACCTCAACACCGATGGTCGCGTGGCCATGTGCGGGGCGATCTCCCAGTACAACTCGGTCGAGCCGCCGTGTGCCCCGCGCAACCTGGGGCTGGCTATCGGCAAGCGGCTGACACTGCGGGGTTTCGTCATCGCCAAGTACGCCGAGGAAGTCCGTCCGGAGTTCCAGCAGAAGATGGCCCAGTGGTTGGCGAACGACGAGATCCACTGGGACGAGACCTACCGGGATGGCCTCGACGCGACGCCCAAGGCCTTCATCGACATGCTCGAGGGTGCCAACACCGGGAAGATGCTCGTGAGGCTGTGAGATTCCCCAGCACGGAATCTCACAGGTCCGGAAGGCTCTCCACCAGCTCGTGCAGGTCGAGATCCCGGTACATGACGATCCCATTCGTCAGCGCGAGGGAGTAGTCGCAGTCACGGTGGGTGCCTCCGGACAGGGCCGACAGCATGACGCGCAGGGTGTCCCCGTGACTGACCATGACGACGGCCTCGGGGGGATTCTGGGCAAGATCGTCCAACAGATCGCGACAGCGTCGCCAGACGTCGAGAAGCGACTCCCCGCCACCCCAGCCGACCTCGGCAATGTCGGCATCCTCGGGGACCGGCATCTCGTGCAGTTCACTGGACAGCTTGCCCTCCATGTCACCCAAGTACTGCTCCCGCAGCCGGGCGTCAGTCTGAGGTGTCGACCCGATCGCGCGACCCACACGTTGAGCGGTCTGCAGGGCACGTTTCTGGTCCGAACTCAGCAGTGCGGTGTGACGAGGCACCAGCACGGCGACCTTCCGTCCGGCCTCACCGGCCTGACGATGGCCTCTCCTGGTCAGAGGGACCTCCATCGTCTGCCCCTGGACGCGGTGCTCCAGGTTCCAGGTGGACTGGCCGTGGCGTACCAGGACGATTCGAGTCATTGCCGTAGCCTAACCCCCCATGACGAATGTCATGGCGAATTCGTGACGCCGGACCATGGGCGGAACCACGCCTGGTGGGGTGTTATGGAGGCATGAACGAAACAGCGGTGGTCGTCGAGGATCTCGTCAAGGCCTTCCCTGCCAAGGGAGGACACCTGACGGCCGTCGACCACATCAATTTCACCATCAAGCAAGGAGAGGTCGTCGCCTTCCTCGGCCCCAACGGCGCCGGCAAGACGACAACCATCGACATGTTGTTGGGGATCACCGACCCGACCTCCGGCCGCGTCGAGTTGATGGGCCGGAACGCCGAGGAGGGGGCCCGATCCGGTCGGGTCTCGGCGGTACAACAGACCCGTGGCCTGCTCGACAACTTCACCGTCCACGAGACCCTGCGAGTCATCGGATCGACCTTCAAGCTCCCGCGCTCCCGGATCGATGAGCAGATGCGGGTCTGGGAGCTGGAAGATTTCGCCTCCCGGAAGGTCGGAAAGTGTTCAGGAGGTCAGCAACAGCGGCTGCGCTTCGCCCTGGCGATGCTGCCCGATCCGGATCTCCTGGTTCTGGATGAGCCGACGATGGGTCTCGACGTCGATGGACGGCGTCACTTCTGGGCCCAGATGCACAAGGCCGCTGACGACGGCCGCACCATCATCTTCGCCACCCACTACATTGCCGAGGCGGACGAGTTCGCCGACCGGGTCATCCTCATCAACCACGGCCGCATCATCGCAGACGGACCGATCGCTGAGATCCGTGCCTCGGTCTCCGGTTCGACGGTCACCGTCGTCTGGCCCGACGTGGATCCCGCGACCCTCGATCGCCTGCCCCACGTCAACCACTACGACATCAAGTCCGACACCGTCACCTTCACCACCGACGACTCCGACGAGTTGGTGCGCCATCTGCTCAACCACACCGAGGCCCACGACGTGCTGGTCGCCCGCACCACTCTGGAGGACGCATTCCTCTCACTCACCAGCGAGAGCATCGACCGGACGGAGAGTGCCTCATGAACATCACCTACTCCCTTCTCGACATCCGGCGGATGGTTCGCACCCCGTCGATCATCATCTTCGCCTTCGTCATGCCGGTCGCGATGTACGTGCTCTTCGGTGCAATCCAGGACTACGGCACCATCTCGGTGGCACATGGAAACGTCAATGCCGCAGTGATGGCGTCGATGGCCCTCTACGGCACTGCCACCGCCGCCTCAGGTCTGGGGTCGTCGTCGGCCCTGGAGCAACAGGCGGGATGGGGACGGCAGCTGGCGACCACCCCGATGACCCAGTGGAACTACCTCGTCACCAAGATCGTCTCGATCCAGGTCGTCGCGGCCGTGCCGGTGGCCCTCGTGCTGCTCGTCGGCGCCCTCTCGGGTGCGCGTATCGATGGCATCGGATGGCTGTGGACCTTCCTCCTGGCATGGGTGTGCTGCGTTCCTTACACCATCTTCGGTCTTGGAATGGCGATACTTATCCGTAACGAGAACGCTGCCTCCCTGGTGTCCTTCTTCGTGCTGGCCTTCGCTTTTCTCGGCAATGTCTTCATGCCCTTGGGCGGGTTCATGCTTAAGCTCTCCCGCTTCACCCCGCTGTGGGGCGTCAACCTGCTGCCGCGGTGGCCGATCATGGGAGGATACGAGATGACGACCCAGGGGCCGGTCGAGGTCGACCTCTCCCGTGCCATCATCAGCGCAGTGGCGTGGGCTGCTGTCTTCGTCGTGTTGGCATGGCTGGTCTCCCGCCGTCACAGGGACCGCTGAGAGGCCAGCTGGGAGGAGAACAGGCCGATGCGCAAACGCTCCAGACGCTCGCTGTCGGCATGGGGCGCGCGCGGGACGCAGACCTTGTATGCCGGGATTTGGACGATCTTCCTTGCTTATCCCATCGAGAACATAGCTGCCAACCCCGAGCTCGTGAGGTCCCAGCGGGTCACCGGGTTCGTCCTCATCGGCCTCTTCGTGCTGGTCTACCTGTTCGGATTCTGGCTGGGGGTCGACACGCTGGAGACCTGGCTCTCGCGACGTTGGATGCCTCGCTGGCCCTGGGCATTTCTGGCCGTGATATGCCTGCTCAACGGCGGGGTGGCCCTCGTCGATCCGTCGGCTGCCGTCGAGATGTTCGCCTTTCCGTTGGCCTTCACCCTCTTCCTAATGTCGACATCCGCAGTCCTGATGGTCCTCGTGCTCGAGGTCGCCGCGCTGTTGGTGGCCCGGATCGTCGACGACCAGCGACAGTGGTGGCTCATCGGGCTGCCGTCGATGGCCATGATTCTGCTGGCCGGATGTATCAGTCGGGTGTGGAGCAACAACCGGCTCGAGCAGAACAAGCAGCACAAGATCGAGGCCACCTATGCCGAGCGGGAGAGGATCGCCTCCGACGTCCATGACCTTCTCGGCCAGAGCCTGACGGTGATCTCCATGAAAGCCGAACTCATCGGCAAACTCATCGACATCAACCCGGAGGCCGCCAAGGAACAGGCAGCGGACACGCACAACCTGAGTCGCGAGGCCTTGGCGCAGGTTCGAGGCCTGGTCAGTGACCTCAACGAGGCTGACCTGGACTCCCAGCTCGCCACCGCGGCGACAGCCCTGACGACAGCTGGCATCTCCCTTCGGGTCCACGACGAGCGGACCGGCGAGTCCGAGCATGACGCCGTGTGGGGGTGGGTGGTGCGTGAGGCCGTCACCAACATCATCCGCCACTCTCAGGCCAGGTGCTGTTGGATCAATCTGTCCGACGACCGGATGTGCATCATCGACGACGGCATCGGTGTCGGCGACGCCGAGGAAGGTTCCGGCCGGGCGGGGATGAGGCGTCGTGTCGAGGGCGTCGGTGGGCACCTGGACATCGGTTCGGGAGACAATGGTCGGGGAACCAAGGTGGTGGTGTCATGACCGACGAGTCGATCAAACTCGTTCTCGCTGATGATCAGGCCTTGGTACGCGGTGCCCTTGTCGCTCTGCTCTCCCTGGAACCCGACATCGAGGTGGTCGGCCAATGCAGTCGTGGCGACGAGGTCGTCCTGACGGTTGAGAAGACCCGTCCCGACGTGCTGCTGCTCGACATCGAGATGCCCGGAATGGACGGCATCGAGGTGGCGGACCGCTTGGCTGGGGCTGACGTCAAGATTCTCATCGTCACCACCTTCGGACGCCCCGGGTACCTGCGCCGGGCGATGGATGCCGGGGTGGCTGGATTCGTCGTCAAGGACACCCCGGCCGCCGAACTGGCCCAGGCAGTGCGCAGGGTTCATCAGGGAGGCCGCGTCATCGACCCGTCCTTGGCCGCAGAGTCCCTGCTGGAGGGGTACAACCCGTTGACGGAGAGGGAGCGAGGTGTGTTGCGGGAGGCGGAGTCGGGGGAGCCGATCGCCGTCATCGCGAGGAAGCTCTCCCTGTCGACTGGAACGGTCCGTAACCACGTGTCCTCAGCGATCGCGAAGACCAACAGCGTCAATCGAGCCCAGGCAGTTGCCGAGGCCAGGAGACGCGGCTGGCTGTAAAGGCGGAAGTGCTGCCAGGTTTTGGAACCACCGATTGTCCAGGTCCGTGTCAGGCAGTTCAAGGAGGCACCGTGAAAGCGCCCGACACCCACTCCCCGCGTCGAACCAACACCAAATCTCCGACTCGTGGCTGCTCGTGTGGTGCGGTCCCCGGTGCCCGCCACCACATGCCGTCAACCCAGAGCCCGCATGAGGTGTCGGTTGGCTCCTGCTGGATTGGGCCGCACTGGTCAGTCCTCTCGTGGGGCGGGTACCAATCCATCTGGACCCTTCATCAGCGACTCCTCTCCTCATCAGTCCGGGCCGCTGCTCTAGGGTGTGGGCATGCTGTGTCATCGTGACCGTCGTCGTGGGCTCGGGTTGGCCGCCCGGGCAGTGGGGCTGGGAGTAGGTGTCGTCGCCGATCGGTTGTTCGGTGATCCGCAGGAACACCACCCGGTGGCGGTCTTCGGTAATGCCGCCGCTGCCCTCGAGAAGCGTGACTGGTCCGACTCCGTCGCGCGTGGCGGTGCTCATGTGGCCGCATGTCTTGTCCCTCTGGCCCTGTTGGGAGCAGGGGTCGAGAAGGTCACCGCGAAACACCCGATGCTGCGCGTGATCACGACGGCTGCGACGACCTGGGCGGTCATCGGGGCGACCTCGCTGGCTGACGAAGGTCAGCGAATGTACGTCCGGCTCGACGAGGACGACCTGGCCGGGGCCCGCGAGCAGCTGTCCCACCTGTGCTCCCGTGACGCCGACCAGCTCGACGAGCCGGAATTGGCCCGGGCGACCGTGGAGTCCATGGCCGAGAACACCTCCGACGCCGCCGTGGCATCCCTGTGGTGGGGAGCCGTGGCCGGCGTGCCGGGAATGCTGGTCCACCGCGGGGCGAACACCCTCGATGCCATGATCGGACACCACAACGAGCGTTACGAGAACTTCGGCAAGGTTGCCGCCCACCTTGACGATCTGCTGGATCTCCCTGCCGCCCGGCTGACCGGACTGTTCGCCTGCCTGCTGGCGCCCACCGTCGGGGGAGACTGGCGTCGGGCAGTGCAGATCATGATGCGTGATCATGGTCATCACCCCAGTCCGAACGGGGGATGGTGCGAGTCGGCCTGGGCGGGCGCCCTCGGGGTGCAACTGGGCGGACGCAATGTCTACTACGGCAATCGTCACGAGGATCGTCCCCTGCTGGGAGACGGCGCACGCCCGGACAGCCGGAAGGTCGCGGACGCTGCCGACCTCGTCATCGGGGTCACCGGGGTGGCGACGGCTGCCGCCTGCCTCGGCGTAGCGGCCATCGCCCACCTCAGGTTCTACGGCGGCATCCTGCCGCGGCGTTCCGACTCGAGCGCGAAGGAGAAGTGATGAGTGGAATCCTCGTCGCCGGAACGTCTTCTGACGCCGGGAAGTCGCTGGTCGTTACCGCCCTCTGCCGGGCCGCGTGGCGTCGCGGGATCGACGTCGTTCCCTACAAGGCCCAGAACATGTCGAACAATTCGATGGTCTGCCCCGACGGGTCCGAGATCGGCCGGGCGCAGTACTTGCAGGCCAGCGCCGCCAGGGTGACCCCGGAATCAGCCATGAATCCGGTGCTGCTCAAACCTGGCACCGATCGTCGCTCCTTCATCGTGCTGCGTGGCACTCCGGGAGGCGTGCTGGAAGCAGGCCAGTACGCCACCGGACGACGTCACCTTGCGGAAGCCGCATGGGCCGCCTACGACGAGCTCTCCGCCGCCCACGACATGGTCATCTGCGAGGGTGCGGGCTCCCCGGCCGAGATCAACCTGCGTACGGGTGACTACACGAACATGGGACTGGCAAGGGAGAAGAACCTGCCGGTGGTGCTCGTCGGGGATATTGACCGCGGCGGGGTGCTCGCCAGCCTCTTCGGCACCTGGGCGCTGCTCGACGACGCGGACCGTTCCCTGCTGGCCGGGTACGTCATCAACAAATTCCGCGGTGATGAGTCCGTTCTCGCTCCCGGTCTGGAGGAGATCACTCGTCGCACCGGAATGCCGAGTTTCGGGGTGCTGCCCTGGGTCCCCGAGGTGTGGCTCGACGGTGAGGATGCGTTGGAGGTGGGACGTTGGCGTCACGACGGGAACTCCGGTTCAGCCGACGATCTGCGGGTTGCCGTCGTCCGGCTGCCGAGAATCTCCAACGCCACCGATGTCGACGCCATGGCCGCCGAGGCCGGGGTCGACGTCCAGGTGACGACCAACCCCAACACCTGCGAACTGGCTGACGTGCTCGTCCTGCCCGGATCGCGGTCCACCGTGCGTGATCTGGAGTGGCTGAGGTCCACCGGAATCGCTGAGGTCGTGGCCCGCCGTGCCCGTCAAAGTCGCACTGTGCTGGGCATTTGTGGCGGCTACCAGATGCTCACCCGCCTCATCCTCGACCCCGCGGGTCAGGAATCGCCGACCGAGCGAACCGAGGGACTCGGGCTGCTGCCGGTCGAGGTGACCTTCGATGCTGACAAGACCCTGGCCATCCCGAGCGGATCCTGGCGGGGGACCGAGGTCGGCGGCTACGAGATCCATCACGGCCGAATGGACGTCGACCTGTCGGCGGGGGAGCCCTTCCTCGACGGAGTCCGCGTCGGAAGCGTCTGGGGGACGATGTGGCACGGTGCCTTCGAATGTGACGATTTCCGGCGTGCCTGGCTGGCCGAGGCTGCTGAGCATGCCGGATCGGCGTGGCGCCCGGTGGAGGGTGCCATCGGGTACGGGCAGCGCCGCGAGCAGATGATCGACGTACTGGCCGACGCCGTCGAGGAGCATCTCGGTCTTGACCGTCTGTTCTCCCTGGCAGGCGGGAGCTGACCCCGGCCGTGTCGTGGTGTGGTGCCACGATGTGGGAGGATCGATACAACGACCGATCTCGAGGAAGCCGGTGTGAGTCCGGCGCGGTCCCGCCACTGTGACCATCGCCGCGGTGATGGCAGCCAGACACTCGAACGGTTCGTTGCGCACGTCATCGGGCGAGGACACCTGAGGAGGCCGTCATGACCTATGCCCCTGTACATCCTGACCACAAGTCGGGGCGAACCCTCATCGGGGTCGGAGTGGGGCCGGGTGACCCAGAGCTGGTCACCCTGCGAACCGTGCGCATCCTGCGCGAGGCTGATGTCATTCTCGTGCCCTACACCGAGGCCACCACCGACGGCCCCGGACGTGCCGAGACCATCATCACTGCCGTCGCCCCGGAGATCGTCGAGCGCATCAAGCGCATCCCCTTCTCCATGCGGGAGAAGTCTGGTGTCGGCGAGAAGCGCAGGGCCTCCTGGCAGGTATCCGCCGATGCGGCGATCACGGCCTTCGACGAAGGGGCTCGCACCGTCGCCCTGGCCACCGTCGGCGATCCTACGGTCTTTTCCACCTTCACCTACCTGCGCGCCAACGTCGAGGAGAGACTCCCCGACGTCAGCGTCGAGCTGAGCCCAGGCATCACGGCCATGCAGGCCTTGTCGGCGGCGTCCGGGCGCCCGCTGGTGGAGGGCAAGGAGATCTTGGCCCTCGTCCCGGCCACCGTCGGGATGGAAAAACTTGGCCAGGTCCTTGACCTCGTCGACTCAGTGGCGATTTACAAGGGTGGACGCAAACTCCCAGATGTTGTCGAGCAGCTGCGGCAGCGGGATCGTCAGGCTGTCATCGGCACCGACGTCACGCTGGAGTCCGAGCAGATCGTCACCCTCGGTGAGGTCGCTGATACTCAGGCCCTGCCGTACTTCTCGACCGTCCTCACCACTCCAGAGCGCACCATCACGGGAGGAAAACTGTGAACGAACCTCAAGCTGCACGACCCATTCAGCACGCCTCCGAGAGGGCCCTGGAGGATCTGGACCACAACGCCATCGAGCCGCCTCCGGTACCGCGGCGGGAGATCCCCGAGGGAGCAGGCAAGGTCGTTTTCGTCGGTGCCGGACCGGGCGCTCCGGACCTGGTGAGCCTGCGCGGAGCCCGTGTCATCGAGGCCGCTGACATCATCATCTGGGCCTCCAGCCTCGTCCACCCCGACATGGTGGCCCGTCACAAGGAGGGAGCCGAGCTCATCGACTCCGCCTCCATCCCGCTGGAGGACCTCGAGCCCCTCTACACCCGCGCCCGTGACGAGGGGCTGGTGGTGGCGAGGGTCCACACCGGTGACCCGTCCATCTATGGCGCCACCGCCGAGCAGCGCGACCTGTGTCGTCGCATCGGCATCGGCTTCGAGACCATCCCGGGCATCTCGGCCTTCTCGGCCGCTGCCGCCCGGATGGACGTCGAGATCACCGTCCCAGAGGTGTCCCAGTCACTCGTCCTCACCCGATTGGAGGGCGGGCGGACCCCCATGCCCGACGGGGAGACCGTCGCCTCCTTCGCCCGTCACGGTGCGACGATGGCGATCTACCTTTCGGCGGCCCGTAACAAGGCTCTTCAGGAGGCCCTGCTGGAGGGAGGCTACCTGCCCGAGACCCCCTGCATCATCGGGTACGCGGTCAGTTGGCCCGAGGAAATCATGTTCCGCTGCGACCTGGCCCACCTCTCGGAGACGATGCGCAACCACAAGCTGTGGAAGCACGCCGTCGTCCTCGTCGGACCGGCCCTGGCGGAGGGCCCGATCAAGACTCGCAGCCACCTCTACCATCCCGGTTTCCGTCACGAATACCGCGGAGCTGACGCCCAGGCCCACGCTGACCTCAAGGCCCACGGCACTCGCGGCGTCTACGACCAGGACCCCACGAACTCCAACACGAGGGACAATTCATGATTCGCGTCCACGGATATCTCGGTGTCATCTCCGACTCCTTGCGCCAGGAGGTCGCCGATGCTGACCTCGTCGTCGGAGGTCAGCGTCACCTTGACGCCCTCAACGTTCCTGACGAGAAGCGTCAGAAGCTCGGCCTCATCGGCCCGGCCATCGAGCGGGTTCAGTCCCTGCCCGACGACGCCAACGTCGTTGTCATCGCTTCCGGTGACCCGCTCTTCTTCGGTGTGGTGCGACGTATCCGCCAGGCCGGTCTCGAGGTCGAGGTCGTGACGGCCCCGACCTCCTTGCAGGCTGCTTTCGCCGCCGTGGCCCTGCCCTGGGACGACGCCCAGTTCGTCTCCTCCCACTCCAAGGACATCGAGACCGCCATCCGGCTTGCCAAGATCCACCCCAAGGTGGGCGTGCTGACAGCCCCCAACCGTGGCCTGGCGGAACTGGTCGACGGACTCGCGGGTCGCGGCAAGACCTTCGTCCTCGCTGAGAAGATCGGTGAGGAGGGTCAGCGGGTGCGTGTCCTCGACGAGCAAGCCGTCAGGGCCGTCATTGCTGACGCGGACGTCCTCAGCCCCAACGTCGTGCTGGTCCTCGAGCATCATCCGGACTCCCCGGCGGCCTTGGGCATCAACCCGGAGCTGGCCGGTGACGTCAACGTCAATGCTCCCGAGGGGCCCCAGCCCGGCGCCGACACCAGCCCGGACGGCTCGGACCGTGACCCGATCATCGGACAGATCATCAATTCCGACGCCGCGGCGGCCCACGCCGAGGCCATCGACCACGCGCTCAAGCGCGAGACCAAGAAGTACGCCGGGCCGTCCCGCACCGGGCTTGCGGCGGCCTGGGGCGAGTGCGACCTCATCGTCTCCCACCTGGCCCTGGGTGCCACGACGCGCATCATCGCCCCGCTGCTGGAGTCCAAGAAGACCGACCCGGGTGTGGTCGTCGTCGACGAGGCCGGCCGTTTCGCTATCCCGCTGGTGGGTGGTCACGTCGGTGGGGCCAACGAACTCTCCCGCACCATCGCCGAGGCGCTCGGCGGCACCGCCGTCGTGTCCACCGCCACCGACTCACTCGGTGTCCCGGCCCTCGACCAGCTCGGTTGGGCCTACGAGGGTGACGTCGCCGGAGTGACCGGATCGATCATTGCCGGACGCCCGGTGCTGGTCATCCGCGAGCAGCCCTGGCCGCTGCCTCCGCTACCCAAGAACGTCACCGAGGACGCTGAATCTCCGGTCGCCCGAATCATCGTCTCCGAGCGGGTCGCAGAGCGAGTTCGGACTGACCACGGTGACGACCTGCCCACCGTCGTCCTGCACCCGAACTGCCTGGTCGTCGGGATGGGATGTAACAAGGGCACCGAGGTCGAACCGCTGCGAGAGCTTCTCGAGAAGACCCTCGCTGACAACGGTCTGGCTCTTGGATCGGTCACTCGTCTGGTCTCCCACGAGGTCAAGGCCGGTGAGCTCGGTCTCGTGAAGCTGGCGAACCAGCTCGGCGTCGAGTACCGCACCGAGTCCGCGGAGGAGCTGGCCGCCCAGGACGTCCCGACTCCCTCCGACGTCGTTGCCCGCGAGGTCGGCACACCGAGTGTCAGCGAGGCTGCCGTGCTGTGCCAGGGAGCTGAGCTGCTGGTCCACAAGACCAAGACTCCCGAGGCCACCTGCGCCGTCGGTCGCATCCCGGCTCGTGGTCACCTCTCGGTCGTCGGCCTCGGGCCCGGCTCGCGAGATCTTCTCACCCCGCGCGCCGTCGATGCCATCCGCAATGCCACCTTCATAGCGGGTTATGCCCCCTACGTCCGTCAGATCCGCGACCTGGTGCGTCCGGGTGCCACAATTCTGGCCACCAAGATGGGCACCGAGGAGGAGCGCACCCAGGCGGCCATTGACGCGACCCGCGACGGTCGCAACGTGGCTTTCGTGTGCGGCGGCGACCCGGCCATCTATGCCATGGCCTCCCCGACCCTGGAGATGGGCACCGATGGCATCGACGTCGAGATCGTTCCCGGTGTCACCGCCGAGCTCGCCATCTCGGCGATCCTCGGTGCTCCGCTGGGCCATGATCACGCCACGATCAGTCTCTCGGACCTGCACACCGATTGGGATCTCATCCTCAAGAGAGTGAGAGCGGCTGCCGAGGGAGATCTCGTCACCACCTTCTACAACCCGCGTTCACGTACCCGAACCCACCAGCTCCCCGACGCCCTGGCGATCATGGCTGAGCACCGTCCGCCGTCCACCCCGGTGGCGATCGTCTCCCATGCCGAGCGTCGTCAGCAGGAGGTGATCATGTCCACCCTCGAGGAGTTCAAGCCCGAATGGGTCGGCATGACGACCCTTGTCGTCGTGGGTTCGACGACGACCAAGTACGTGAGCTCCGGAGACGGACGACGCCTCATGGTCACCCCACGTGACTACCACTGGATGGACGGCCACGTCACCGGTGAGGCTCGCAAGAATTACACGCACAAGGACCTGCCCAAGGCTGACGAGAAGACCTACCTGTCCAAGCCGCCGGTCCACTCGACCCGCATGTCCGGGTCCGAGAAGAACGCCGAGACGAAGGAGTCGAAATGACCGATCCACTCGCCAGTGGGACCCCGCTGGTCATCGCAGCCCATGGCACCCGTGACGAGTCCGGTGTGGCCGAGTGTCGCGCCCTGGCCGAGCGCATCGCCGGCAAACTGCCTGGCGTCCCGGTCGAGCTGGGGTTCGTCGAGCTCGCCGAGCCCGGCATCCCGGACGCTGTCCGTGCCGCCGTCGCCCAGACACCGGAGGTTCCCGAGGGCGCTGACGGTGACGAGGACCCGGCAGCCGCCGTCGTCGTTCCGTTGATGTTCAACACCGGCGGTCACGTCCGGGAGGACATTCCAGAGGCCATCGACGAGGGCCGTGGGGACGCACGCGTCATGTATTCCGCCCCGTTGCTACCGGACGTGCGGATGCGCAAGGCCCTCAACCGTCGTCTCGCCGAGACCCTCGCTGCCGGTGAGGGACGCGAGGAGTGGCGTTCCCGCGACACGGCCGTGGTGTTGGTGGGACGCGGTGCTCTCGTGTCCGATGCCAACGCTTCCCACTACACCCTGACGAGGATGTTCTGGGAGGAGAACGACCTTGACCGGGTCGAACCGGCCTTCATCCAGGTGACCCGTCCGTCGGTTCCCGAGGCCCTCTCCGCCCTGGCTGCCCAGGGTGCCGACCAGATCGTCGTGCAGGGTAATTTCCTCTTCCCGGGGCTGCTGCACGTGTGGATGACCGAGCAGGTGGAGGCCTGGCAGGCCAGCCATCCCGGAGTCGAAATCCGCATCGCCCCGGTCATCGGTGACTGTGACGAGGTTGCCGACGTCGTCGTCGATCGCTACCGAGAACCCCTTGACGAGGTGGGCCTGGGGGAGGGAGCCCCGGTCTACATGACGGGTCTGCGTCTGCAGGGCCGCAAGGTTCTGGTCGTCGGTGCCGGGCACGTTGCCGAACGTCGCGTCGTGAGGCTGCTTGAGGCCGGGGCCGAGGTCCACGTCGTCGCCCCGAACTCCGGTATCCAGCTCACGCGGATGTCCCGCAAGGGATTGGTGGACCTGGAGCGTCGCGCCTTCCAGGTCGAGGATCTTGACGGCGTCTGGTTCGTCCAGGCCCTCACCAACGATCCTGAGGTGAATGCCTTGGTGGCAGAGGAGGCCGACAAGCGCGGCGTCTTCTGTGTGCGTGGTGACAAGGGACGCAAGGGCAGTGCCTTCACTCCGGCCACCGAGAGGGCTGGTGGCATGACGGTCAGCGTGGTCGGTGACCGCACCCCGCGTCGCTCCGCCAAGCTGCGTGACGAGGTGCTGCGAGCCTTGCAGGGCTGAATCTGTCGAGGAGGGATTCCCCGACGATGACGGTTCAGGGCTTTCCTGCCTATCATCGTCGGGTGATCTCCCACGACCTACATGCCCTGGGCTTCGACGCCCCCGATCTCGACGTCCTCGTCAATTCCGCGGCTGAGGCTGGTGCTGTCGGGGTGGAGGACGTCGGCGGGTTCGACCTGCTGGCTGCTTACACCGATCCGTCCGGTGCGCGGCTGGCGCTCATGAAGCAGAAGGATCGCGACGAGATCGAGACGATGGCCTCCCTCGTCGCCCCGACGACTCACCCTGCCGACCTGGTGCGGTTCAGCTCGACGGTGGCACTGGTCGACATCTATTCCCACGCCAACTTGGCATCCATGCTCACCGGGGAGTCGGTGCTTAAGCTGCCCGCCGCCAACCGCAAGCACCTGGCGCGCTTTCTGGCCAATGTTGACGACCCGGTTGAGGTACCGCTGTGCCCCGAACCCGGTGACGACACCCCACGCTTCATCGAGCATCTGCGGGTGGGCGCCGTCGCCAATCAGATGCTGCGGGTCTTTGAGTCCGAGGAGGAGTACGGACGCTCTCACGAGGGGTCTCTGGGCGGTACCGGTGATCTGCAGTTCGCCGCCGGAACCCTGATCAGCCCGTGGCTGATGGAAATCAATGCCGGTCGCGCCACTCGAGGGGAGGTCAGCGCCGTCGCCGAGATGACGATGGTCTGCAAGCGGGTCGAGAAGCGCACCAATGAACTCACCGACGTCGATTGGTACCGGATCGTCGGTGACACCTCGATCCCGATGACCCTGGCCGCCCCGGCGAACCTGCCGAGGGTTCCCCATGAGGGGTCGGTCATCTCGGGTCAGGTCGTCCCGGTGGTGTCGACGGGTACTTGGGAGGGTGACGCCCTCTGGGGGTGACGCCCTCTGGTCACGTGCCGTGAACCCCTCAGCGGTGGGTGTTCGTCAGTTCGTCGGTCGAGGCGATGGCGTTGACGGCAGCCACTGCGATGGCCGAGCCACCGCGTCGTCCCAGCAAGGTGAGGTAGTCCAGTCCCAGCGTGGAATCGACGAGAGCCTGCTTGGACTCGGCCGCACCGACAAAACCAACGGGGATACCGACGACAGCCGCCGGGCGGGCCCCCGTCTCCTCGCACACCTCGAGCACCCGGTACAAGGCGGTCGGGGCGTTGCCGATGGCGACGATGGCCCCGTCGAGCTTGCCCTCCTCGGCCCACAGGTCCACCGCGGCGCAGGTTTTCGTCATGTTCTTGGCCTTGGCGATGTCGGCCAGTCGGGGATCCTTGATGTAGCAGATCGTCTCGTTGTCACGGGGGAGACGAGACCGGATGATCCCGGTGGCGGTCATCGAGGAATCACACAGGATTGGAGCGCCAGCGCGCAGGGCCTTGCGAGCCGCAGTGACGACGCCGGGGGTGAAAGCGATGTCATCGGCGATGGCGGGGTCGGCGGCAGCGTGAATCATTCGGACGACGACACCTTCGACGTCGGCGGGGAAGCGATCGAGGTCCGCCTCAGATCGGATGATGCGGAAGGACTCGCGGTAGATGTCGGATCCGTTGTTGACGTACTCGTGGGCCACGGCTGTGCTCCTGACGATGACAAGGTGTGATGACGTCGGGATGCTAACACTGCACGTCGCGCACATGGTGCGTTACCATTGTTAGGCCATCCTTGGATGCAACCCCGGGACAGCTGTGTTTCACTGTCCAGGACACAACTCAAGAATGCCCTGATGACGTGGTTGAAGCCGGGAAATGCCGACACGGACGCGCCACTGTGAACGATCCCTCGAGGGTCGGAAGTCAGATCTGCTACGCGCATCAGGCCTTTCCAGAACGGGACGCGAATCCCGAGAGAGGAGATGACACCTCATGCACATTGCTGAGGGCGTTCTCTCACCAGCTCAGTGCGCAGTGTGGTATGCAGCTGCTGCGCCATTCGTCATCCATGGCGGCTATCGAGTCGTCAAAGAGGTTAAGGAGCATCCCGAGAACAAGCTCCTGCTCGCGACTGCCGGCGCCTTTACCTTCGTTCTCTCCGCCATCAAGCTACCCAGCGTCACCGGCTCGTCGTCCCACCCCACGGGAACCGGCGTCGGTGCAGCCCTGTTCAAACCACCGGTCATGGCGTTCTTGGGGATGATCGTATTGATCTTCCAGGCTCTGCTGCTGGCTCACGGTGGCATCTCGACCCTGGGCGCCAACACGTTCTCGATGGGCATCGCCGGACCGTGGGCCGGTTACGCCTTCTACAAACTCACCAAGAAATGTCATGGTCCGGACGCATTGGCGATCTTCCTCTGCATGGTCTTCGCGGACTTCATCACCTACGTTGTGACCAGCTTCCAGCTCGCCTTCGCCTTCCCGGATCCGACCGGTGGCTTCTGGGGAGCCGTCGGCAAGTTCTTGACCATCTTCGCCTGGACCCAGATCCCGCTGGCCATCGCTGAGGGTCTGCTTGGCATCCTGCTGTTCCGTTTCCTCGCCAAGGTCGCCGCTCCGCAGCTCCAGCAGCTCGGTGTCCTCGCTCGTACCCCGGAGGTGTCCCATGCCTGAGAACACCGTTGCAAAGGTCCGTCAGGACAACTCGCTGACCGGAAACAACAAGTGGGTGGCTCCGGTCATCATCATCCTTCTGATCGCCCTGTTCATCATGAGCATGATCCTCGGTGGCAAGAAGACCAGCGGCGACGAGGAAGGATTCGGGGGGACTGACGACGCTGCCGCCGAGGCTGCCGAGCAAGCCGGTGCCAAGAAATGGATCGAGCCGATCTTCGAGCCGAACTCCGGTGAGGTCGAGTCCGGCCTGTTCGCTCTGCAGGCTGCCCTGGGTGCCGGCGTTGCTGGCTACGCCCTGGGCCGTATGGCCGGCAAGAAGAAGGGCCGCGAGGAGGCTGAGGACGCCTCCGATCTGCACAGTGTCGACGACGTGCCCGAGGCCGCCGTCACCTCGTCGGAAGCGACTGCCTCCGCCAAGTCATGACGATCACCTCTCTCGACGACGCCGCCTGGGACTCTCCCTGGCGGCGTCGTTCGGTCGGGGAGAAAGTCGCCCTGTCGACGGCTCTCCTCCTGACCTCACTGTGCACCCCGTCGATGGAGGCGTCGTCGTTGGTCAGCCCGGTCGTGGGCTCCGGCATCTGGCCGGGGGCGCTGTTGGCCGGGATCGTCAGCATGATCGTCATCCTCGGTCCGGCGCGCATCCAGGGGCGAGTGCTGTGGCAGGCGATGGCTGCCCCGATCGTCTTCCTCTTCTTCGGCGGGATCTCCGTCCTCATCAGCCTCGGTTCCAGCCCGGCGGGAACGGTCTGGTGGCATTCCGGGGTATTCAGTATCGGTCCGGTCTCCACCGCCCAGGCAATGTCCTTGGTGGAGCACGGCGTCTGTGGCACGCTCACCCTCATGGTGCTGGCCGTCACCACTCCCATGGTTGACCTGCTCACCTGGATGCGAAAGTTCCACATCCCCGATCCGTTGCTCGAGATCGCCTCCTTGACCTACCGACTCATCTTCGTGCTGCTCGACACCCTGGTCACGGCCAGCGAAGCTCAGCACGCCCGCCTTGGTGACGCCCCGGAGGGGAGATTTGGCGGGTTCAACCGGCGCATGAACAACACCGCCGCGCTGCTGGGATCGGTGGGTATTCGCGCCTGGACAAGGGCCAACCGCCTCAACGACGGCCTGGTCAACCGAGGATTCGAGTCCGCCTTGGTGACCCTGCCCGTCAAACGCGTCGGATCAGCGCGTTTCAAAATCATCGTCGTCGTCGTCATCGCCGCAGTCTGGGCGATCAGCTGGTCGACGACCGGAAGGATTTTCAGATGAGTGACGAGGTCCTACTGTCGACCGAGCACCTGTACGCCACCCACCCTGGCCGGCCCATGGTGCTCACCGACGTCAACGTCACCTTTCGTGCTGGAGTTCGGGTGGCGATTCTGGGAGCAAACGGATCGGGCAAGACGACGCTGATGCGTTGCTTGTCGGGCTCCCTCAAACCCGTCAAGGGCAAGGTCAAGAGGGGTGGCACCGTGCTCGGTCACGGGCGCACCCAGCTTCGTGAGCACCGTCGGGCGGTTCAGCTCGTCCTCCAGGACCCCGACGACCAACTCTTCAGCGCTGACGTGAGCCAGGACGTCTCCTTCGGCCCGATGAACATGGGGCTGGACGTGGCGGAGGTGCGCGATCGCGTCGCCGAGGCCCTGCAGCTGCTCGGGGCCAGCCATCTTGCCGAGCGTGCCACGCACCAGCTGTCCTATGGTGAACGCAAGAGGATTGCTGTCGCCGGTGCCGTCGCCATGCGCCCGGATCTGCTTCTCCTTGACGAGCCCACCGCCGGACTCGACCCGGTTGGCGTCACCAAGATGCTGGAGGCATTGGACCGTCTGCGTGACCACGGTACGACTGTGGCGATGGCCACCCATGACGTCGACCTGGCTCTGGCCTGGGCCGACGAGGCTCTCATCGTCGTCGACGGTGGAGTGCGGCAGGGGCCGATCGACGAGTTGCTCGCCAATGTGACCATGGTGGAGAGGGCTCATCTGCACTTGCCGTGGCCCCTCGAGCTGGTCCGACGCCTTGGCATAGACGAGCGTCCCCGCACGATGAGTGAGGTCGTCGCGATCCTGTCACACCGGCCGCCGAGCACTTCACGGTGACGCCGTGTTGCCTCGTGACACCAGCGACATGAGTCACGTTTGATGGGGTGACCGCTGCGGTGGTTCGATGGTCGTCATGAACAGGTCATCGTCGAGTACTGCGCTGATCATTGGCGCGGTTGTCGTACCGATCGCCGTCTGCGCGGTGTTGAGCGCCCTCATCGACGTCTTCGTCGCACCCGCAGCCGCCCTCGTACTCGTTCTCGTCATCGTCTTCTTCTGTCTGAGAGGATCCTGGCTCGTTGACGCGCTGGTCATCGTGGTCAGCGCTCTCAGTTTCGACTTCTTCCTGACATTCCCGTACCGGAGCATGAAGATCGCCTCTCGCCCTGACATCGAGGTGACGATCGTTCTTCTCGCAGTCGGTGCCGCGATCGCCGGTATCTCGCGCTGGGCTCTGACGGCCTCGGACCTGGCCGAGCAGCGCCAGGGATATGTTGCCTCGGCACTCGATGCTCGCTCAGGCGGGCTGAGCCATGACGACATCGCTCAGAAACTCGCCAGTCTCGTCGGGGCTGAGGCAGGTGTGTGGGTGGACGGCAATCCGCCGGCCGGGGAGGCCGTCGTCCAGAACTCGACCACCATGCGCACGGATGTCGGGCTGGAGGATCCTTCCCGGGTTGGTTTTCCCACCGACCGGTTCATCTGCTTCCCGGCGACCGGTGGCTACATCCGAGTCTCGGCGGCGTCTCGCCATGTGCGCCCCACCGCCGAGCAGATGCGGGCTGCCTGCCTGCTGGCCTCCCAGATCAGCTGAGTCCAGGATCAGACAACTGTGCACACTGGGTGGCTCGTCGTCACTCAGTGTGCTGCCAGGTCCACGCCACGACGGTGCGGGCCGGTCTCCAGCCCCGCAGTCGGCCGATGCTGTCGGCGGTCTCGACGCCGAACCTCATGAGGTCGCCGCCTAGGTCCCGGTGCAAGGATTCCACGAGCATCTCGGCCTCCATCGTCACCCCATGGACGACGAGCCGTCCCCCGATGGGCAGACGCGGTCGACACTGGGTGACGAGAGTTTCCGTCGCCCCGCCGCCGATGAAGATGGCATCCGGGTCGGGCAGTCCCTCCGGCAGCCCCTTGGTGAGGTCGGCGTCGATGACCTCGAACTGGCCGGGCAGAGTGAGTTCTGCGGCATTCGTGCGGGCATTGGCGGCCCGTTCTGCCTTGCGCTCCACCCCGATGGCTCGGCAGGTCGGATCAGTGCGACACCACTCGACACCGATCGACCCGGCGCCGGTGCCGAGGTCCCACAGCAGCTGGCCCGGCATGGGTCGCAACGCTGCCAGAGCGACGGCCCTCACCGGATGTTTGGTGATGAGGCCGTCATGAGCGAAGTGCGTCTCGTCGAGGCCAGGCGTGCGTCCGAGGAGGGTGGCGTCAGGATCATGGGTCATGAGGGAAGCTTAGGGCAGTGCCGGGTGAGGACAACCCGACCCGTGTGACACAATCGACTATGGCCCTCGGGGAGGAATCCGGTGTGAATCCGGAGCGGTCCCGCCACTGTGAGCGCCTCAGCGCGAGCCAGGTCGATCCCGCGGGTCAGGTTACGGAAGTCCCGTGACCCGACGGGCGCGGACCCGCAAGGAGGTCGTTCATGCCGCACGCGCGCAGTGGCGCCACACCAGACGACGGACTGTCCACCAGACAGCGACGGTTACGGCCAGTTCTTGCGGTGAACACCGGCGAGGGCAAGGGCAAGACGACAGCGGCGATGGGCACCGCCCTGCGCGCCTGGAACCAAGGGTGGAGGGTCGGCGTCTTCCAGTTCGTGAAGTCCGGACGTTGGCATGTCGGCGAGCAGGACGCCCTGCAAGCTCTCGGGAAACTCCACGAGGAGACCGGCGTCGGCGGGCCCGTCACATGGGAGGTCATGGGGACCGGATGGTCCTGGGCACGGTCCTTCGATGCCGCCGATGACCCCGAGGCCGCTGCCCGCGAGGGATGGCGACACGTGTCGGAGCTCCTGGCCAGCGAGGCGCTTGACTTCTACCTTCTTGACGAGTTCACCTACCCGCTGGACTGGGGATGGCTCGATGTCGACGAGGTCGTCGACACACTGGTCAACCGACCCGGCACCCAGCACGTCGTCATCACCGGCCGTCGGGCCCCGGCAGCCCTCGTCGAGGCCGCAGATCTCGTCACCGAGATGACCAAGATCAAGCACCCCTTCGACGCCGGTCAGCGTGGTCAGGCGGGGATCGAATGGTGATGCGCATTCCACGAATCCTCATCGCCGCCCCGGCGTCGGGAGGCGGCAAGACGACCGTAGCGACCGGTCTCATGGCAGCCCTGCGTGCCACTGGCCGGACGGTGGCGCCGTTCAAGGTTGGGCCGGATTACATCGATCCCGGTTACCACTCGATGGCCAGTGGTCGTCCGGGCCGCAACCTGGACTCCGTCATGTGTGGTGACGAGCTCATGGCCCCGCTGCTGGCCCATGGTTTCGTCACCCCCGATGCGGCGGACATTGCGGTCATCGAGGGAGTGATGGGCCTCTTCGACGGCCAGCTCGGGACCGGACGCGGGTCCAGCGCCGAGATCGCCACCTCGACCCAGACCCCGGTGGTCGTGGTCGTCGACACCGCTCATGCGTCCCTCACCCACGCCGCAGTGGTGGCAGGTCTGGCGACGTTTGATCCGAATGTCACGATCGCCGGTGTGATCCTCAACCGGGTCGCCTCTCCTCGTCATGGTGCCGAGGTCGTGCGCGGACTCGACCGACTCGGCATCCCGGTGCTGGGACGGATTCCGCGCACCGAGTCGATCTTCGTGCCCTCTCGCCACCTGGGTCTGGTCCCGGCGGGGGAGTGGGAGGACTCCGCCTCCAAGGTCGCCGGCCTGGGTGATCTCATCGCCGAACACGTCGATCTCGACGCCGTCATGGACCTGGCCGATTCCGCTCCCGACCTCGACGTCGAGCCTTGGGATCCGCGAGCTGCTCTGCAATCAGCTGGCTGGCAAGGCCATTCCTTCGACGAGCCGCCGGTGGTCGGAATCTTCGCGGGGCGAGCCTTCACCTTCCGTTACCCCGAGACTACCGAGATGTTGCGGGCGGCCGGGTTCCGGGTCGTTGACGTCGATCCCCTCACCGATCGACGTCTTCCGGACGGCATTCAGGGCCTGTACCTGGGCGGTGGATTCCCGGAGATGCACGCCACGGATTTGGAGGACAACACCGAGCTCGCGGCAGATGTCCGCGCCCATGCCGAGGCCGGGATGCCGATCGTCGCGGAGTGCGCCGGGCTTCTCTACCTCTGCCGCCACCTCGACGGGCGAGACATGGCCGGCGTCCTTCCGATGGACGCGGCGATGGCGACGAGACTGACGATGGGATACCGGGTCGCCACCCGCAACTCCATCAGCGTCGTCGGCCACGAATTCCACCGCACCACGACGACGCCATTGGCTGACGTCGACCCGGCGTGGCACATCACCATGCCCGACGGCACCGATCGTGCCGAGGGAGCTCTGGGAGACCCTGCTGCTCTGGGGCGTCCCACCGTGCAGGCCTCCTACCTGCACCTGCACTGGGCCGGTCAGCCCTCCCAGGCGGCGTGGTTTGCCCGTGAGGTGGCGAGGTTCCACGAGGGGAGAGGGGCCCAGGATGCCGAGCCTGACCTCAATCACCACGGGGACAGCGACATTGCCGACGGTCTGGTTGACCTGGCCGTCAACGTCCGCGTCCCCGAGCCACCGCAGTGGCTTCGTGACGCAATCACCTCCACCGAGCACGACTGGGCGCGTTATCCTGACGCCACCCCGGCCCGGGAGGCCCTGGCCACCATGCAAGGTGTGGGAATCGACATGGTTCTGCCCACCTCCGGAGCCGCCGAGGCCTTTCCTCTCATTGCGACCACGCAGCCGCACCACGCCGCGGTCATCCATCCTCAGTTCACCGAGCCGGAGGCAGCTCTGAGATCAGCCGGGATAGACGTCGACCGAGTCATCCTCAATGCCTCCGACGGGTTCGCACTGGACCCGGCCCTCGTCCCGGAGGATGCCGACCTCGTCATCGTCGGTAATCCCACGAACCCCACCGGTCGGCTGCACCCGGCGTCCGACCTGCTGACCCTGCGCCGCCCGGGTCGGATCCTCGTCGTCGACGAAGCCTTCATGGACGCCACTGACGAGTCCCAGTCCCTCATCGGCAATGACATGGACGACCTGCTGGTGCTGCGCTCCCTGACGAAGACCTACGGCCTGGCCGGAGTCCGTGCCGGATACGTCGTCGGGGATCCGCGACTCATCTCACGTCTGGCGGCTCACCAGACCCCGTGGTCGGTGTCCACCCCGGCCGTCGCGGCCATGGTCGCTTGTACCTCCGAGGAAGCGTCTCGGTTCCGCAACCAGCTGCGCGACGAGCTTCCCGCGGCCCGCGCCGACCTCGTCGGACGCCTTCGAGAACTCGGTCTGGCCATCGTCAATTCCGAGGCTCCCTTCGTGCTCGTCGACACCTCGTCAATCAGCGGCGAATCGGTGCGTCTTCCCCTGGCTGATCGTGGGTTTGCCGTGAGGCGCGGGGAGACCTTCCCCGGTCTCGGCCCCAGCTGGATCAGAGTCGCCGTCCGTGACACGAAGACACACGCTGAGCTCGCCCGAGCCATCTCCGATCTGACAGCACACCAACCCAAGGAAAACTGATGTCCTACTCCCCAGAACTCGTTCCCGGCACTGTCACTCTCGTCGGAGGTGGTCCCGGTGATCCCGGGCTGCTGACCATTGCAGGGCTGGAGGCAGTGCGTCAGGCCGACGTCATCCTCCACGACCGTCTCGCTCCGGTCGTCGTCATGGACGAGAATCCGGACGCCGAGAAGATCCCGGTCGGCAAGGTGCCGCGCGGGCCCTACGTCCCGCAGGAGCGCATCAATGAGCTGCTCATCGAGCATGCCAGGGCCGGGCGCAAGGTGGTGCGCCTCAAGGGTGGCGACTCCTTCGTCTTCGGACGTGGTGGCGAGGAGTGGCAGGCCTGCGCCGCTGCCGGCGTCCCGGTGCGCGTCATTCCCGGTGTCACTTCCTGCGTGGCCGGCCCCGAGCTCATGGGAGTCCCACTGACCCACCGTCACCTGGTTCAGGGATTCACCGTCGTCTCGGGGCACGTCGCCCCCGGCGACACCCGGTCCGAACTCGACTGGGCACAGATCGCCAAGACCGGCACCACCCTCGTCATCCTCATGGGCGTGGCTCACATCGGTGACATCGCTGCACGCCTCATGGAAGGCGGACTTGCCGGTGACACCCCGGTCGCCGTCGTCGCGGATGCCTCACTGTTCACCCAGCGATCCCTGACGACGACCCTGGAGAAGGCTGCCGAGGACATGGTCGAAGCGGGCATCAAGCCGCCGGCCATCACCGTTGTCGGAGACGTCGCGGGCCTGGACCTTGACGAGACCCGGGTCCACGAACCGTCTGATCACTGAGATTTCACCGTCGCGAGGTGGGCGTTGATCCACTGCACCGCCTCGTCGACCTCGCTGAGCTCGTCCCCCCAACCAGGGGCCGGGCCGCGTGACACCATGACGATCTGGACGTCGGTCTCGGCTGCCAGGCGGAGCTTGGGGTCCAGCTCGGTGCCCCCGGAGTCCTTCGAGACGACGGTTGCCACACCCTCGGAGAAGATCTCACGCTCCCGGGCCATGGTGAAAGGGCCACGCTCCTGCAGTACCGTCCAGCCCTCGGGAAGCTCCTCCTCGGGAGCGTCAACGCAGCGCACGATGACCCGACGCGGGCCGAGGCACAGGTAATGGCTGATGGGTTGGCGTCCCACCGTCAGCAGGACGACGTCAGGCAGGTCCGCAAGGACTCGTGCGGCGGCGTCGTGATCGTCCACCCAGTGCCAGGTCGCGGCTTCGGGTTGGGTACGCCAGCTCGGCGGGGCCAGCCGGGCCAGCGGCAGGTTGAGATCGAGACACGCCTGTGCGGCGTGGCCGTGCATGGTCGCGGCGAAGGGGTGCGAGGCGTCCACCATGACCTTGACCTCGTTGGCGGTGAGGAAGTCCTTGAGACCGCCGACACCGCCGAACCCGCCCAGCCTCGTCGGTCCTGGGACGGGTCGTGGGGACTTCGTGCGTCCCGCCAGGGATGTGCACAGGTCGATCCCGTCATCGACCAGTCGAGTGGCCAGCTGCCGGGCCTTTGTCGTGCCGCCAAGAATGAGGACGTCCATGACTCCATCAAAGCAGGCTGTGGGACAATGATCCTCGACCGCGGTGGAACACCGGTGTGAATCCGGGACGGTCCCGCCACTGTGACGCTATAGAGGCGAAGTCAGACCAGAACCGCGCACACCTGCCCCGACCGGGGTGGGACTACATTGCGACGCACGTGCGTGGCGTCCGGGACTGCGAGGACACAGGCCCGGGGGATGCGGCGGCGTCCCCGACGATGGAGCATGATGGCCCGACTGTCTGAATCCGTGTCCGCTGAGAGCCTGCTTGCCCGCACAGTGCGCGGCATTCGCGGAGCTGACGCCAAGGCCCTGGAGGCTGCCCGAGCCCGTCAGCAGGTGCTTACCAAGCCCGAGGGTTCGCTCGGGCTGTTGGAGGATCTCTCGATCCGGCTGGCGGGAATGTACGGACAGGTACCGGTCCCTGTCCCGAGCCACCCGGTCGTCGGGCTGTTCGCAGGCGACCACGGGGTGTGGGCCCAGGGAGTCTCCCCGGATCCTCAGGAGATCACCACCCAGCAGATGGTCAACATGGCGGCCGGCGGGGCAGCGATCAGCGTGTTGTCGCGGCAGATGGGCGCGCAGCTGTGGATCACCGACGTCGGTGCCCTCCACGAGGTCGACGCGCCCATTCGCCAGCGTTGCGTGCGACGAGGCACTGATGACATCTCCCAGGGCCCAGCCATGAGTACTGACGAGGCCGTCCAGGCCCTTGAGGTCGGTATCGAGACCGGCCTGGAGGCTGTCGAGGGGGGAGCAGACATCCTCGTCACTGGCGAGATGGGCATCGCGAACACGACGCCGGCCTCGGCACTCATCAGCGTCTTCACCGGGTGCTCCCCTGCTGAGGTGACGGGTAAGGGCGCTGGGTCGGACGACCGTCGTCACCAGCACAAGATCGGTGTCGTCTCCCGCGCACTCCAGGTCAACCAGCCCGACGCCGACCACCCGGTTGAGGCATTGGCGAAGGTGGGAGGTTTCGAGCACGCTGCCATGGCGGGGTACATCCTGGCCGCGGCCTCCCGGCGTGTCCCGGTGCTCATCGACGGGGTCATCGCCTGCTCGGCAGCTCTGACGGCCACCGCGATCTGCCCGGAGGTACGCGACTTCATCATCACCAGCCATGCCGGCGCCGAGCCGGGAATCACCGCGTCCACCAGCGCACTCGGTCTTCCGGCCCTGCTGGATCTGGGGATGCGGCTGGGGGAGGGGTCGGGGGCCATCCTCACCCTGCCAATCGTCCAGGCCAGCGCCCACATCCTCAACGAGATGGCCACCTTCGAGGACGCCGACGTCACCGACATCAAGGTGACTGGGGAGACCGATCTTCCCGATGCCCTCGATACGAGCGCTCCCCCTTGTCGAGTCCTGGTTCTGGGGGGTGCGCGATCCGGGAAGTCGACCTTCGCTGAGTCGAGGTTGCCCCATGGCTCTCGCGTCACCTACGTTGCCACCTCCGAGCGAAATCCCGACGATGCCGAGTGGGAGGAGCGGATCCGGCTGCACCGGACCCGGCGTCCGGCAACGTGGCAGACCGTCGAGACCAAGGACATCGCCTCGGTGCTGTTGGCTGACGACGACTCCCCAGTGCTGGTGGACTGCCTCGGGGTGTGGATCACACGGATTCTCGACGAGGTGGGAGCCTGGACTGCTGATCCAGGTGACGGGACCTGGCAGAAATCCTTGAGAAGTCGGGTTGATGAGCTGACCGACGCCATCCGCCGTACTCGTCGCGACGTCATCCTCGTCTCCAACGAGGTCGGGATGGGGGTTGTGCCCGACACCCCGGCCGGACGGCTCTTTCGCGACGAGTTGGGGAGACTCAACGCCGCTGTTGGACAGGTCTGCGACGAGGTGTGGATGTGTGTGGCCGGAGTCCCGAAGAGGTGGGCATGAGCGACGAACGGCATGCGGATCTTGGAAAGCTCGGTCCCCTGCGTGGCGTGGCGGAGGCCCTGTCCCTCTTCACGATCCTCCCGGGGCCGTACCTCAGTGACATCGACCGTTCGCTGGCTCGTCGGGCAATCACGGCATTCCCCTGGCTGGGGCTGTGTCTGGGAGCGGTGGCCGGCGGAATCGTCGCCCTGGTCCTCGGGCTGGGAGCCGGATCGTTGCTGGCCGGGGTGCTCGCGCTGTGCTGGCTGGCCGGTGCAACCGGAGGCTTCCATCTTGACGGGGTCGCCGACACTGCCGACGGTCTGGGGTCGCGAACAGCGCCGGACAAGGCCCTCGAGATCATGAAGAAGTCCGACATCGGTCCGATGGGTGTCATCAGCATCGTCCTGGCACTGATCGTGGACGCAGCCGCCGTGGTGAGCCTGGCCGGAACGACCGTTTCGGGGGCATGGTGGCGTGTGGCGATGGTGGTTGCGCTCGGGCCGGCCATCGGTCGAGCTGCCATTCTCTTCGCGACGATGACCGGGGTGCCCTGCGCTCGTCCGGGTGGGTTCGGGTCCCTCGTCGCCGGGGTGACGACTCCCAGGTCAGCCGCGATCAATCTGACGGCTCTGGGCGCTGTCGTCGCCTTGACGGGTCTTGTCGCCGGAGGGTGGCGATGGTGCTTGGTCGCCGCGATGTGCGCAGCGTTGGCCTTGCTCATCGCCCGGGGATGGATCCGGCACTTGGTGAAGCGTCTGTCAGGTATGACGGGCGACACGTTTGGAAGTATCAATGAGGTGACGCAGATGAGCTTCTGGGTTCTTTCCGCCCTGGCCGTGGCGGTGGTGTCATGATCGACGACCTTGGCGTCGACGTCCCGGTGACAGGGCAGATCCGTCGGGTGGTGAGCCTGGTGCCGTCAATCACCGAGGCCATCGCGGTGACGTGTCCGCACACTCTGGTGGGATGCACCGACTACTGCATTCGTCCTGCCCACCTGGACGAGGTTGTCGGCCACGAGGTGGCTCGGATCAGGGGGACGAAGAACCCTGATCGGGCAGCCATCATCGGCCTCAAGCCGGATCTCGTCGTGGCCAACCAGGAGGAGAACCGCGAGTACGACGTCACCTTGTTGCGGGAGGCCGGCGTGCCGGTGTGGGTGACACAGATCGACACGGTATCCGAGGCGATCTCCAGCCTGACGAGGCTCCTCGTGGAGGGGTTCGGCGTCGAGAGGCCGCAGTGGCTGCGCGATGCCGATGAGGAGTGGAACCAGCGTTGGACTGACGAGGTGCGCAGTGCCGTCGTCGCGGTGTGGCGGGATCCGTGGATCTGCGTCGGACAGGACACCTACATTGCCGACGTGTTGAGGCACGTCGGCGTGGAGTTGATCGACCTGCCGGGGAAGTCCCGTTATCCCCACGCTGATCTGGCCGACCTCGTCTCGGCGCGTCCAGACCGCGTCATCCTGCCCGACGAGCCTTACCATTTCGGGCCCGACGACGTCGCCTCATTCCCTGACCTCGACGTCCGTCTCATCGACGGCCAGAAGTTGGCCTGGTACGGCCCGTCTATGGTTGGTGCCCGTCGGTACCTCTGCGAGATGTTGTCCTGACGACACAGCCGATGTGCTAGCTGGTCACACCATGCTGGCAACATGTGCCACAATGTCCCACGTCGCCGTGAGGCGGCATGCCTCTGTAGCTCAGTTGGTAGAGCGCCGCTCTTGTAAAGCGATGGTCGCGGGTTCGAATCCTGTCAGAGGCTCCACAATCTTATGGGCAGATCCCAATCCCTCCCCAATTCGAGGGGACCTGTTATCGCTGAGATCCGGTGCGCAGCCCGGACGATGAATCAGCATCGCAGGAGCGCTCAGGCCATCACCTGTTCCCATTCGTCACGGTGGTCCAGCATCCGTCGAACGGCGTCTTGGGCAGCCTCGAGCGAGTGGCTGGCTCCCCATCCGCACTGAACCTCGTTGGCGGCGGGGGTGGCATCGAGCTCGAGAATGTCGCGCAGGGTGGTCTCGACGAGTTCGCAGGTGGCTGGGACGTCCGGTTCGCCGACCATGATGAGGTAGAACCCGGTCTGGCATCCCATCGGCCCGAAGTCGATGACGGACTCTGAATGGTTACGCACGCACTCGGCGAAGGAGTGCTCGATCGAGTGGATCGCAGGCATCTCCAGATGATCCTTGTTGGGCTGGCAGAACCTCACGTCGTACTTGGTGAGGGTGTCGCCGGCGGGCAGGTGTTTGACGTCCGCCACGCGGACAAACGGTGCGGCCACCTTGGTGTGGTCCAGGTTGAAACTCTCGACGTTCATCTTGTGTGCCATGGGTCCATCCTCTCGCAAGCTCTCGAATTCCACACGGGGCAGCGTCACACCCCGGCAGCAGCGAGGAACCCGTCGCAGTTCCCGTCCACCTGTACCTGTTCGCCAGCGGGAATCCAGACGGCCTGTCCACGCACGATCTCGTCAGTGCCCTGGGGACTTGAGCACACCGCATAGCCACCGGTGATGAGCAGGATTCGGGCCAAGTCGCTGGCCGGCAGGATGGCTGGACGGGTGGTGTCGAGGTCGAGTTCCCACAGCCGGAACTGTTCATCGGTGCCCGGGAAGACCCGCATACCTGGATCTACCTCCTCGGCCGTCATGACCCATGGTTCCTGTGTCTGGAAGTCCACGATCTCTATAAGGGAATCGACGTCGATGTGTTTGTCGGTGAGTCCACCACGCACGACGTTGTTGGAATCAGCCATGATCTCGATTCCCGTTCCTGACAAGTAGGAATGCATGAGACCGGGCGGAACGGCTAATGCCTCTCCGGGCCTGAGATGAATGCGGTTGAGCATCAGTGCCGCCAGGATCGATGGGTCTCCGGGGAAGTACTCGTCGAGCTCGACAGCAGTGCGTGCGAACTCACCCAGCGGGGTGTCCTCGCCAACATGGTTGACGGCCCCGGACACCACCTCGGTGACGATCTGCCGGCGCAGGTCATCCCCGGCGAGGCAGTCGAGGAAGGTCTCGGCCAGTGCCGCCGGGCCGGAACGCTCGGTCAACGATCCCAACACCGGATCCACCGGAATGCGAATGTCCAGCCCGTCGAAGAGTTGACGGGTCTCATGCGGATCCCGGAATCCGCACAGTCCCTCGAAGTCGCTCATGGCGACGAGGATTTCCGGCTTGGGCCAGTCATCGACGAAGGTGCGTTGGGAATCGGTGACGTCAACGCCAGCCTGGTTCTCGCGTACGAATCCATTTCGCGCCATACGGGCGTCAGGGTGGGCCTGGAGGCTCAGTGGGCGGCGAGCCGAGAGGATCTTGAGCAGGAAAGGCAGCCTGGATCCGAAGGCATCACGGCTGCGCTCACCCAGCTCCTCGGGATGAGCGTCGAGGTATTCGGTGAGGGGAGCACCGTCAAGGGTCGACGGTGAGGTTTCGTGGGCCCCGAGCCAGTACTCGGCCCAGGGTTGGCCGTCGGCTTCCTTTCCCAAGATGTCAGGGATCGCGTCATAGGAGCCCCAGGAGTACGTCCGGACCGTACCGGTCAGGCGTTTCATAGTGTGCCTCTCGTCAATGGCGTCGCATCGTTGACAACGCCGCGTGTGTCATCCGAGCAGCTGCGCGCTGCGGGCCCTGCGCTTTTGACTGCGGACTCGTTGCAGCCTCCCGACGAGGGAGGGTGCGTATCGCGCGGCCGACTCATCGTCGATCAGCTCGTTGAGTCGTAAGTGGTAGCGGGGGGACGACATGTTGAGCCTCTCGCGGATGACGGTCTCCTTGTCAACACTCGGGTTCCCGGTCTGCCAGGACTCCTCGAGATCCAGAATCGCGCGGTCCGATGCACTGAGATCGCTGGACGTCGCGGTTTCGGGGGTGGGGGATTCTGACACAGGGCCAGTTTAGGGCGCGCGCCATAATCACCACCCGGTGACGCGACGCAATCTGCCTGACACCATCGTCGGCAGCACAATTCAGTCACTTTCCGCTCATCAACTCTTTGCACTCACTGGGTGCGAGTGCTAAACATGTCATTGGCACTCGGCAAGCGAGAGTGCTACTGCCCGGATCGGTGTTGCGAGTGCCGACGAGGGTGGTCATCCCGGTGATGAGATCACCAGATCGTCCGTCGCGGGCATCACGGGGAAACACAACGCGGGGTCGCTCCCGCCACACCATCTGACGTCCACGGGCTGCCAGGCCCACCGGAGCGGAGGAATTCCCCAAACATGGCAAAGCTCATCGAATTCAACATCGAGGCCCGCCGCGGGCTCGAGGCGGGTATGAACACCCTCGCCGACGCGGTCAAGGTCACCCTCGGCCCCAAGGGTCGCAACGTCGTTCTCGAGAAGTCGTGGGGCGCTCCCACCATCACCAACGACGGTGTCTCCATCGCCAAGGAGATCGAGCTCGACGATCCGTACGAGAAGATCGGCGCTGAGCTCGTCAAGGAGGTCGCCAAGAAGACCGACGACGTCGCTGGCGACGGCACCACCACCGCCACCGTCCTCGCCCAGGCCATGGTCCGTGAGGGCCTGCGCAATGTCACCGCCGGCGCCAACCCGATGGGCCTGAAGAAGGGCATCGAGACCGCCGTCGAGGCCATCAGTGCTCGTCTGTCCGAGATGGCCATCGACATCGAGACCAAGGACCAGATCGCCTCCACCGCCTCCATCTCGGCTGCCGACACCACTGTCGGTGAGATCATCGCCGAGGCCATGGACAAGGTCGGCAAGGAAGGCGTCATCACCGTCGAGGAGTCCAACACCTTCGGCCTGGAGCTCGAGCTCACCGAGGGCATGCGCTTCGACAAGGGCTACATCTCGCCTTACTTCGTCACCGACACCGAGCGCATGGAGGCTGTCCTCGAGGACCCCTACATCCTCATCGTCAACTCCAAGATCTCCTCGCTGAAGGATCTCCTGCCGATTCTCGAGAAGGTCATGCAGTCCGGCAAGCCGCTCTTCGTCATCGCCGAGGATGTTGAGGGAGAGGCCTTGGCTGGCCTCATCGTCAACAAGATCCGCGGCACCTTCAAGTCTGTCGCCGTCAAGGCCCCGGGCTTCGGCGACCGTCGCAAGGCCATGCTCAACGACATCGCCATCCTCACCGGTGGTCAGGTCATCTCCGAGGAGGTCGGCCTGTCCCTCGACACCGTCACCCTCGACCTGCTGGGCCACGCCCGCCAGGTTGTCGTCACCAAGGACGAGGCCACCATCGTTGACGGTGCCGGCGACTCCGAGCAGATCGCTGGACGCGTCGCCCAGATCCGCAAGGAGATCGAGAACTCCGACTCCGACTACGACCGCGAGAAGTTGCAGGAGCGTCTCGCCAAGCTCGCCGGCGGCGTCGCCGTCATCAAGGTGGGTGCTGCCACCGAGGTCGAGCTCAAGGAGCGCAAGCACCGCATCGAGGACGCCGTGCGTAACGCCAAGGCTGCCGTCGAGGAGGGCATCATCCCCGGTGGTGGTGTCGCCCTCATCCAGGCTTCCAAGGCCGCCACGATCGAGGGGCTGGAGGGTGACGAGCTCACCGGCGCCCAGATCGTCCGGACCGCCTGCTCCGCCCCCCTCAAGCAGATCGCCATCAACGCTGGTCTCGAGGGTGGAGTTGTGGCTGAGAAGGTCGCCGGCCTGCCTGCTGGAGAGGGCCTCAACGCTGCCACTGGCGAGTACGTCGACATGGTCAGGACCGGCATCATCGATCCGGCCAAGGTGACCCGTTCGGCCCTGCAGAACGCCGCCTCCATCGCGGCTCTGTTCCTCACCACCGAGGCCGTCATTGCTGACAAGCCCGAGCCTGTGAAGGCCCCGGCTGGCGGCGACATGGATGGCATGGGTGGCATGGGCGGAATGATGTGATCCAGCCCATCCGATCCACGAGGGGGCGTCCCTGCGGGACGCCCCCTCGTGGTGTCTGATGGCACTACCGACGAGTGTCGGTAATCCACTAGTCTCGGACGGTGCCCCCGACACCCACGTACCGTCGTCCCGTCGATCGTTTCCTGGCTGGAGCTGGCACCTTCCATCCGCTGTTGTCATTGTTGGCGGCAATGACCATCCTCGGGGTGGGGCAGGGTGGTTTCGCGCTTGTGCTCACGGCCTTGGTAGGTGGTCATCCAGACGCTCAGACTTCGACGATCCTGCTTCTGGCGTCATTCGCAGGCGTCTGGGCGGTGCTGTGGTTGTGGATGAGGTTCGTCGAGCAGCGCCCGATGACGTGCCTGGGGCTGCGCGGACCTTCCCGGGACATCTGGATCGGCGTGGCAATCGCGGTTGTCATCCTTGTAGTCGACGTCATCGTCATGACGGCCAGCGGTCAGGTCCGGATGAGGTGGGCCCGTCCTGATGCCATGGCGACGGTGCTCATCGTCGCCTCGCTGTTGTTGTTCTTGGTCCAAGGATGTGCCGAGGAAGTCGTGTTGCGCGGTTACCTCATGCAGTCAGTGGCAGCCGCGTGGGGGGTTCCTGCCGGTCTTGCCATACAGGCTGTGGTTTTCTCCGTCCTCCATGGAGCAAATCCCGGAACCACGTGGATCGCCCTGATCAACGTCGCAGGATACGGCCTGATGCTGGGTCTGCTGGTGGTGTGGCGAGGAAGTCTGCTTGCCGCGATGGGTTTTCACAGCGTGTGGAACTGGTTGCAGGGAATGGTATTGGGATTCGACGTCTCCGGACTCGGTTTCAGAGACACCCTGATGACGGCTGACAGGACGGACGGATCCCATTCCTGGCTCACCGGAGGAACCTTCGGGGCGGAAGGATCCATCATCAGTACCGGCGTCCTCGTCATCCTCATCACTGGACTTGTCGTGACGATTCGGCGCGATTGGCGCAAGAATTAGGCCATGGCATTGCTCGAGGTCATCTGTCTGCACGAGAACGACGCCAAGCGGGCAGCACAGGGAGGTGCCGATCGCATCGAATTGGTCGGCACGATGGACGACGACGGTCTTGCGCCCAGCCCAGAAGTGCTGGCACGCACCCTCAGTGCCGTTGACATCCCGGTGCGTCCCATGCTGCGCCTTGACGGTGGATTTCGCGCTGATCCGCGCAGACGTGACGAGATGCTCGGCTTGGTCAGTACTTATCGTGACCTCGGTGCTGATGGGCCCGTGCTGGGATTCCTCGACGAGGCCACCGGGGTCGACGTCGAGACCGTCACCGAGCTGACGCAGGGCTGGCCGGGCTGGACCTTCCACCGAACCATCGACAACAGCCTGGAACCCGACAAGGCGTGGGTGCAGCTGCTGGGTCTGCCGGGACTGGACCAGGTCCTCACTGCCGGATCACCGCGCGGGATCGAGTACGGCCTCGACGACCTCATCGCCCGAGCCGAGGCCAATCCGCGCGTGGCCGAGCTCATCATGGCTGGTGGCGGCTTGCGTCCGGAGCACGTCCCGTGGCTGTATCAGGCGGGGGTGCAGGCTTTTCACATTGGCAGCCCGGCCCGGCCCCAGGGATCCTGGAAGGCGTGGATCGACGCCGATTTGGTGAGGTCCTGGCGCGACCTCCTTGATCGCCTTGCCGGATGACCCCACCCCGACGAGAACAGCAGAGACTCAGAACGCCTGAATCCACATGTCCCGGGTGCCTGGGGCGCGGAAGGGTATGTGGCCGTGGTCGTCGTGGACAGTCTGTGGCGCGGGGGTGGCGGGCTGCGACGGCTGAGCAGGCGTCACGCCGGGAGACTGATGGCGGGCAATGATCCGCGCCATTCCCTCAATGGTTTCGACCAGGTCTTCCATGGATGCCGTGGTCGAATGGGTCAGTCCAACAGCGGTGTACCCGTTCGTCCCGGTGGAAGCCACCGAGTTGACGTGCCAGCCGTCCTCAAGAGGCAGCCAGCCATTCTTGACGTAGGGCGATTTCATCCCCGCCGTCATGCCCCAGTCCTGGTCCTCCGCGACGCTGGACATGAGCTCTCTGGCATAGGCCCGCATGGACTCGGGAATGATCTTGTTGGGGCAGAAGATGTGGTCAGCGAGCACGACCTGGTCGGGGGCGGTCGTCGACGTCAATCCCCAGTGATCTTCAGAGTCGAAGGTGGTGTGAGTGGCACCCATGCGGTGCATCGCCCGGCGTACCCCGTCGGCCCTACCAACCCTGTTCCACAGGGCAGTCGCGGCGTCGTTGCTGGAGTTCTCGATCATGGGGACCAGAAGGTCCTTCTCGGTTCCGGAAAGCTGACGTTTCTCACCCGCAGCCTGAATCATGACCGTCTCCATGATTGCCAGCTTGATGATCGACGCGGTGATGTAGTGCGTGGCCCCGTGGTTGAGAACGTGGATGTTGCGTTGTCCATGCACCCTCATGGCGATCGACTGCTCGCCCTCACGGGTGTTGAGGTATTTCTTGAGCTCGTTCTGGTACGCGAACGTGACGTAGGGCCCGGGAGCAGCCGGATTGGCGACCCTCGTCGGAGCGGGCCCGCGCGGCTCCGGGCGATCTGGTCGGTTCGCGGCCTGGACTGCCGGTAAGCCGATGGCAGCCCCAGTAGCTATGAGCAAACCGCCCAGCGCAGTGCGCCTGGAGAATAGCGCCTTCCCAGACAATTATGTCTCCCTCTTCCACGGCCCGTTTCGTTCACATCCATTTTCACGCTGTCCAGTCCAGTGCGTCCAAATCGTCCGCATCGACGATGCGATACGAGTACCCCTGTTCGGCGAGGAAACGTTGACGGTGACTGGCGAAGTCGGCATCGACGGTGTCTCGGGAGACGACCGCGTAGAACCTGGCCACGAGCCCATCCTTGGGTCGCAGCAGCCGGCCCAGACGCTGGGCTTCCTCCTGGCGGGACCCAAATGCCCCCGACACTTGAATGGCGACCTCGGCACTCGGCAGGTCGATGGAGAAGTTCGCGACCTTGGAGACCACGAGCAGGTCGGTAACCCCTCCGCGGAAATCCTGGTAAATCTTCTGACGCTTGGTCGGAGTGGTGGATCCGGTGATGATCGGACACCTCAGTTCCTCGGCCAGCTCCTCCAGCTGGTCCACGTACTGGCCGATGACCAGGGTGGGCTGGCCACGATGGCGGGCCACCAGGTCCGCAACCACCCGGTTCTTGATCGGCAGGGTCGCGGCCATCCGGTAACGGACGTCCGGTTCTGCCATGGCGCAGGTCATCCGGTCGGACTCGGGCAGGCTCACCCGCACCTCGACGCAGTCGGCAGGAGCGATCCAGCCCTGGGCCTCGATCTCCTTCCAGGGAGCGTCGTAGCGCTTGGGCCCGATGAGGGTGAAGACGTCGTCCTCGTGGCCGTCCTCGCGCACCAGAGTGGCCGTCAACCCCATCCGACGGCGTGCCTGTAGGTCGGCCGTCATGCGGAAGACCGGAGCCGGAAGCAGGTGAACCTCGTCATAGATGACCAGGCCCCAGTCGCGGGCCTCGAAAAGCTCCAGGTTGGGGTGCACACCCTTACGTTTGGTCGTGATGACCTGATAGGTGGCGATGGTGACGGGCCGCACCTGCTTGCGTGAACCGGAGTACTCACCGATCTCGTCGGGGGTCAAGGTGGTGCGACGGACGAGCTCCTCCTTCCACTGTCGAGCCGAGACGGTGTTGGTGACGAGGATGAGCGTCGTGCAGCGGGCCAAGCTCATGGCAGTCGCCCCGACAACGGTCTTGCCGGCGCCGCAGGGCAACACGACGACTCCGGATCCGCCGTCCCAGAAGGACTCGGCAGCCATCCGCTGATACGGACGAAGACTCCAGTCGTCCTCGGTCAGATCGATGTCATGGCGCTCGCCGTCGACGTATCCAGCAAGGTCCTCGGCGGGCCATCCCAACTTGAGCAGAGCCTGTTTGAGGGTGCCGCGCTGGGAAGGGTGGACCACTGCCGTCTCATCATCGATCTGGTCGCCGACGAGGCCACGGACCGATTTGGATCGCAGCACCTCGGTGAGCACGGCCTTGTCCGTCGACACCAGGACGAGTCCGAGGGTGGGGTGCTTCTCGATGCGCAGCCGGCCGTAACGAGACATCGTCTCGGTGACGTCGATGAGGAGTCCGGAGGCCACCGGATAACGGGAGTACCTCATGAGGGTGTCGACGACCTGTTCGGCGTCGTGCCCAGCGGCCATCGCATTCCACAGACCCAGTGGGGTCAGTCGGTAGGTGTGGATGTGTTCGGGAGCCCGTTCCAGCTCCGCAAAGGGGGAGATGGCATGACGGCACTCGTCCGCCAGAGGGTGATCCACCTCCAGCAAGAGGGTGCGATCGGATTGGACAATGAGGGGGCCGGGTAGAGAAGTCATCACTTCCAGTATCGCCCCTGATCCCGGATTTGTTCCTGCTTCGAGGGGTCGATGGGACGTCGTCAGGCCGGTTGGCAGGCGGTGATCCGGGACACCGGGACGACCGCCGCCCCGCCACCACCACGGATGACGCATCGCACCGCCCCGGCCGCGACCGCCATGATCCGCACCGTCTGACGCACTGCAGTGCCATCGTCGATGACTCGCTCGATCCGCATCCACGCACCCTCCTGCTGGGCTTGGTGCAGCTGGGCGAGAAGCTGACGGCGATCCGAGAACCCACGGCCCTTGTTGTTGAGCAGTGCCGCGGCAAGGCCCTCCGGATCGGCCTGCGGAGCCGAAGACGTGAGGGCGTCGACCTTGGCGCGAGGGGGAGGGGGAGCCGAGAAGACGTCGCCGTGGGAATCGCGGGCCACGGGGGACATTCCCAACTGGCGAAGGCCTGCCAGCACCTGGTCAGGTTCTGCCTGGGCCACCAGCACCTGCGGTCCAACTCGACGCAGTCCCAGATCAGTCGCCAGAGAACTGCGCAGAATAGCCTCGACGGCAGCCGGGTCGTCGATCTCCAACAGGGCACCGGCGGCGGCCACCGACACTCGACCATGATCACGAACGACGTCGTCGAGGAGGACCAGCAGACCTTGGGGAACATCGCTGAGGGAGTGATCCGTCCACCACTGACGCACACGGTCCCCAGTCCACCCGGCGTCCAGGGCACGACGCAGGCTGGTCCGGGTGAATCGCCGTACACCGGCGATCCCAGTGGACTCCCGATCGGCCAGCAGAGCCAGGTCGGTGGCGGTGTCGGGGGTCAGTGGGCCGGGGGCGATGGCGGTGAGATCGGACTGCAGGATCACCTCGTCAGTGCGTTCCGGCATGTCAGCGCAGGTGAGGGAATCGACGAGATCGGTGCGCGCTCCCAGAGCGATCATCCCCAGCACTCGGCATTCGTCGAGGACAGCCTCGACCAAGGAGTCATCGACTGTGGTGCCCGGCTGACGCCATCGGATGCGGTCGGCGACGAGGCCGGCCTTCACGGGAGTGCCGGGTTCAGCTGTGCTCAGTTCCTCGTGGACGAGGCGTCGCCACGCGCGGGCAGTTGCCGGCGACGAGGCATCCAAGGTGTTGTCCAGGCTTCCGGGAAACTGCGGGATGCGTCTCCAGGCATCGCGCAAGCTCACCCACTGACCCCACAACGAATCAGTGCGCCAGCGGTCCGCGAGCGAGGTGGGCAGCCAGCCGCGCCCGTCGGCACCGATGAATCCGCCAGCCGCCGCGACGGCGAGGTGTACCCAGCCATCGTCCCCCGGGGCCGCCCGCGACAGCACGGTGCGGGCGTCTCGCTTGGCCATGCCGCCACTGGCCAGCAGGGCACAGTCGTGACGCTCCACCCCCTCCAGCAGGGCGGACATCGCGCTGACGGCCTCCAGCGCCGTCCCGAGGCCGGCACGATTGACCAGGGCGGTCTGACGCGGCTCGGGCCATGCTGGTGGGGTGGGGCTGGGCTGTTCGGCAAGGAGACGATTCCCGCGCAGGGGCAGGGCCACCTCACGGGGCAGGATGACGGTGTCATCGTCGAGGGGACGCAACAGGCGGTGGGCCAGCGCCATCTCGACGGGGGTCGTCGCAGTCTCGGGCGTCACCGTGCGTCGAGCATTGGGGAGGTGACCGGTGGGGGACCACACCAGACGCTCCAACACGGCGTGCGCCTTGGGGCCCGCGGCAGCCAGTCTCTCGGCCACTTCCTCAGAGCCCATGGGCATGACGGACACCGGTGCCAACCCGGCTGGGTATCCGGACAGGTGAGTGGTGACGACCTGAATGACGTGCAGGTGGCCGGAATCCTCCAGGACGAGAACCATGTCGAGCAGATCGGAGACGCCGTCCGCGACATCGGCACGAATCGTGCCGGGCTTGGGCGGCCATCCCTGGCAGATGGCGTCAGTCAGTTCAGCCAGCGTGAGGTCTCCCAGTGCTGCCAGGGCGGTCAGCAGGCTCAGTCGCCACCGATCAAGGCTGGAAATGGCGGCATTGATGGAGGCGTGGGTGCCAGCCCGCGAAGAGACCTCAGCGAGGTCGCGTGGAGTGGGATTCGCCAGGTCGGGGCGCAGGGTCAGAAGCCGAGAGAGCCTCTGGGCGTCCAGACCCCGAATCGTGGAGGCAAGGGTCGTCGGTTCATCAACCGCACTCATCGTCGTGGCCTCGGATCCCGAGGCGTCAGCTGACGATCAATGAGAAGGAGCCCGAGTGCGAGCATCACGACGCATCCCAGGCGAGACATCCATGCGAACTGGGCCGGCACGGTTCGTACCGGCGACTCGATCGCGCCACCGATGATGACGACGACCGTCACAGCGGTGAGAGCCTTGCTGAGGCGTCCAGCGGCGAATGGGTGACGCCATGCCAACCACCATGCGAGGAGCAGAGCCGGTATCGACAGTGGGGACCACACGCATCCCAGTGCGAGCACGACGACCCACGGCCATCCCAACGCTCGACACAGGTCCATGATGGACCGGCTGCCGGCGGTGGCGGGCATGCGCGGATCAAGTCGCCGGGGCATCCGGACGGTCTTGAGACGTGGCGGGGGAACCGTCGAGACGGGGTCTCCCGCCGGAGCTGCCCAGGTCGAGGAGCCACTGGCCAACCGGCTTGTGCGGATGGGTTCATGCGGATCTCGATGCTCAACACGGGGGCCGGTCAGTCCTGCCTGGGTGGAGAACGGGTCATGGGGTTCGCGGCGGCCTCGACGACGCGGTATCAACTCGGCCAGCGGGCGGTAGTCCCCACCCTGATAACCACGGGGAGCGACTGATGGCTTCCCGGCAGCCGGGTTGGCAGGAAGGCTCGGGGCCTCGAGAGGAGCGACCCGAGGAGCTTGGAAGGCCCTCGGAGCAGGACGAGAGCCGACGACGTCAACGGGTGCTCTCCTGACGGTGCTCTGTGCCATGTCTCCATGGTAGGGGGTAGGGCCGACCAAGCGGTGCGCTCAGTGTGTGCGGGTCAACGCTCACAGGAGATGATTGTGATCGCTCAGAAACGCTCACCGGGCCATAATCTCAACCTAGACACGAAGCGACGCGCGGCGTGGCCGCGCATGTGAGGGAGGGCCGACATGGAGGTCATCATCTGCTCCGACGAGCAGGCCGTCGGACGGATTGCTGCCGAGCGCATTGCCAGGGTACTGGCCCGGGCGAAGACACCGGTGCTGGGAGTGGCCACCGGGTCGACGCCGCTGACGACCTACTCCTCGCTGGCTGCTCTCGCTCAGGAGGGCAAGGCTGATTTCACCGGTCTGCGCGCCTTCGCCCTGGACGAATACGTCGGTCTTCCCGCCGACGACGAGCGCTCCTACGCCGCCACCATCCGACACACCGTCACCGAGCAGCTCGGTCTGGACCCGGCCGACGTGCACACTCCGGACGGCATGGCGGACGACCTCGACGCGGCATGCGCGGATTATGAGAAGGCGATCCAGGAGGCCGACGGCGTCGACGTCCAGATCCTCGGTATCGGGGCCAACGGTCACATCGGATTCAACGAGCCGACTAGCTCGCTGTCCTCGCGGACTCGTGTCAAGACCCTCGCTGAGCGGACTAAGGCCGACAATGCTCGGTTCTTCGAGGAGGGCGAGAAGGTTCCCAGTCACTGCGTCACCCAGGGGCTTGGGACGATCAGGGACGCCCGCAATGTCGTTCTGCTGGCCGTCGGAGCCAACAAGGCCGATGCTCTCGCCGGAGCTGTCGAGGGTCCGGTCTCGGCGATGTGCCCGGCCTCGGTGCTGCAGTTCCACCCCCATGTTCTCGTGATCGCCGACGAGGCCGCAGCCTCCAAGCTGGCGATGGCTGACTACTTCCGATGGACTGACGGCCAGCGGGGTGATCTCTCCGGCGCCATGTGAGACCCGTCGGTGTGACGCTTCTGGCCCGTCGGAAGCCTTCCCGTCGGGCTGTGGAAAGATCGCGGGTGGTGGACCGTCGACAAGGCTGTAGCCTTGTATGGCGGTCCATTGACCGTCATGACCAGAAGGAGTGAGCCAGAGATGCCAACCGGAAAGGTGCGTTTCTACGACGCCACCAAGGGGTTCGGTTTCCTGACGAAGGACGGTGGCGGCGACGTGTACGTCAACGCTTCCGCCTTGCCCGCAGGGGTGAATACCCTGAAACCCGGTCAGAAGGTTGACTTCGGGGTTGTTGAGGGACGTCGAGGAGAGCAGGCCCTGTCCCTGCAGATCGTCGAGACCCCGGCCTCGCTGTCCAAGGCGAGCCGCAAGAAGCCGCAGGAGATGGCGGTGATCTGCGAGGACCTCATCAAGATGCTCGACAAGATGGGCAATGGCTACCGGCACGGACGTCATCCCGATCCGCGCACCGCCGGCGCGGTGGCCAAGATGCTTCGTGCTGTTGCCGACGAGTTGGAGCTGTGATGACACAGGTGACGTCGAGATCGCGCGCTGCGACCCGGGCCGTCAAGGTTGACGCGACGATCGCGAAGGCTGTTGACCAGGCTCGGGAAGCGGCCGAGCGTCGCGCGGGTGACTTCGGGGTCGGTGAGCACGTCGGGACGATCGTCGAGGACGAGCGCGTTCTGACCCATCTCTTCGAATGCCCGCATCCGGGATACCGAGGATGGCGGTGGGCCGTCACGATGTCGCGTGCCCTGCGCGGACGCAACGTCACCGTCAATGAGGTCGTTCTCATTCCGGGCGACGACTCCCTGCTGGCCCCCGAATGGGTGCCGTGGCGCGACCGAGTGCGTGCCGGGGACATCACCGCCGGCACCCTCATGCCCACCGCTGACAATGATCCGCGCCTGGAGCCTGGTTACACCGGTGGCGAGCTTGCCGCCGACGAGGATCCGGCTGAGTGGGCTACCACCCGAGCTGTGGCGTCTGAGCTGGGGCTGGGCCGTGAGCGTTTGCTGTCGCGAGAGGGCCGTGACTCCACCGCTGAGCGTTGGCTCGCCGGTGAGGGTGGCCCTGACAACGCCATGAGTCGTCATGCTCCTGCCAGCTGCGTCACCTGTGGCTACTTCGTGCGCTTGCAGCACTCCCTGGGGCGGATCTTCGGGGTGTGTTCCAACGAGTTCTCGCCCTCTGACGGCTCAGTGGTCCACGTCGATCATGGCTGTGGCGGTCACTCCGACGTCGTCGAGAAGCATCGCGGTATCGAGCTGCCCGAGCCGGTCTTCGACACCATCTCGATCGACGACTCGTTGTTCGACTGAGTTGTGATCCCCGGGGAGGGGTTCAGTGGCGGGATCGTCGCCAGCAGTATGCCGTGCCGACGATCCCCAGAGCAGTACCCGTCAGGCAGATCCAGAGCCAGTCGCGGTAGCCGTTCTCGGTGAGGTGGTCGAGCATGATCCAGCAGATGATGGACGCCACCGCGAAGGCGATGGTTCCCACGATGCCGACCGTCACCCCGTTCTCGTCGACAGGGGCGACATTGGCCTGGGTTAGCAGGTGTTCACGCTGGTTCGCCACGGTTCCATCGTAATGCCCTGCAACATGGCCGTGACATGTCATCCCTAGAATGCCCCCGTGCCCAGCAACACCGCATCAGCAAGATTCGACAATTGGTTTCATCTCACGGAACGAGGATCGACGAGATCGCGCGAGATTCGCGGCGGCCTCGTCACCTTCTTCACGATGGCCTACATCCTGGCCCTGAACCCTCTCATCATCGGTACCGCGGCGGACAAGAACGGCAAGCTCCTCAACGGGGCTCCGAAGTTCCTCGACGCCGCCGGCACCACCCTCAACACGGCTGCCATTGACGACAACAAGATGATGGTCATGGCCGTCACCGCCTTCGTGGCTGCGATCATGACGATTGCCATGGGTATCTGGGGACGATTCCCGATGGGTATCGCGACCGGCCTTGGCATCAACTCCCTGCTTGCCTACGTCGTCGCCCCGACGATGACCTGGTCCCAGGCGATGGGCCTGGTGGTGTGGGAAGGCGTCCTCATCCTCGTCTTCGTCCTCACCGGCGTCCGAGAAATGATCTTCCGGGCCGTCCCGAACTCTCTACGCTCGGCGATCAGCGTCGGAATTGGCCTGTTCATCGCCTTCGTTGGTTTCGTGGACTCGGGCGTCATCCGTCGCGGCTCCGGCACCCCCGTCACCTTGGGTGTCGGCGGCAGCCTGGAAGGCTGGCCGATCTTCCTGTGCCTGTTCGGATTCCTCCTTCTCGTCGTGCTGCACCAGCGTCACGTCAAGGGATCCATGCTCATCGCGATCATTGGTACCTCCCTGCTCGGAGTCATCATTGAGGCCATCGCTCACCTGGGACCGCAGGGCGAGAAGAATCCCACCGGCTGGGCCCTCAACGTCCCACGGCTGCCCGGGGTGGAGGACTTCCGCCTGCCCGATCTGAGCCTGCTGGGTCACGTCGACCTGTTCGGTGGCTTCCTGGTTGACGGTCACTTCCACGTCGGAGTGTTTCTGGGGACCCTTCTGGTCGTCTTCTCCCTCATGCTCGCCGACTTCTTCGACACCATGGGAACGGTTGTCGCCATCGGAGACCATGCCGGCATCCTCGACGAGACCGGCAACCCCGAGCACCTCAAGGGGATCCTCGTCGTCGATGCCCTGGCTGCCGTCGCTGGTGGTCTCGGGTCGGCCTCCTCGGCCACCGGTTACGTCGAATCGGCCGCTGGCGTGGGGGAGGGGGCGCGAACGGGTATCGCCTCCATCGTCACCGGTATCGGATTCCTGCTGGCGATGTTCCTGTCCCCCATTGTGTCGATCATTCCCTCGGAGGCAGCCGCGCCGGTGTTGGTCTTCGTTGGATTCCTCATGATGGCCCAGGTCACCCATATCGACTGGAAGCACGTCGAGGAAGGTCTTCCGGCCTTCCTGGGCATGGTGCTCATGCCGTTCGCCTACTCGATCACGACGGGCATCGGCGCTGGCCTCATCATGTTCTGCATCACCAAGACCATCGCTGGCAAGGCACGCAAGATCCATCCGCTGTTGTGGGTGGTTGCGGCCCTCTTTGTGGTCTACTTCGTCCAGTCCCTGCTCATGAGACTGTTTGGCCAGATGTGAGGCTGGTGGGTTGAATCCCACCGACGGTGTCCGGTTGCCAGACCACCAAGAGGTCTGGTGCCGGGCGCCCCAGGTCGCTGGCGAGGTCCATCCATCCCGGATATGAGTTGAGGAATTCCAGGATGGCGTCAGCCTCACCTCGCCGCTCGGCCGGTATCTTGTCGACGACATCAGCCAGCCCAAGCCGAGTCGTCAGTACCTGCCCGGTGCGCGCATAACCGATCCTCATGCCAGGTGCCGGTCGCAGCGGAATCTGCGGTTCCCCTACCATGAGCCGTTTGATGGCACAGGTACTGGACAAGCCGACAGCCGCGAGGTCGAAATCAAGCTCATCGAGCCGCGCCACCGACATCGGGATCTCGGTCCATCCCCACGACAGGTGGGTCAACCACTCATTGACGAGTCGCCAGCACCGTCCCAGGCGATCAGGCTCGATGAATCGGCCATGAACCAAGTCCTCGACATCATTGGGAGTTGGCCATCCCACCGGCAGCATCGGTCCCTCGACATTGGGCTTGTGGAGTGGGTGGAACGGGTTGCGCCAACCTGATCGACGATGATGGTGGACGGGTACGCTGAACGTGGCCTCGGTCCACTTACGCAGTTTCGTCGAGAGGCCCTCGTCAGCCCCAAACATGTCGCGAACTTCGTCGATCGCGATGGCGTTGAGTCTCAACCCACCCATGGCAACAGATTATTAGCCATGAGGTCGACATAGGGTGTAATCCATGAATCCACGCTCCAGGCAACACATCATCAGCGGGGTTCTCATCATCCTCGTACTGATCGTCGTGGTGGGATCCCTGCTGTGACAGGTCGGTCCGGCATGGCAGGATGTCTTTTTGTGACCCGACGATCCTGGCCCCGACGTTCCCGCAGCGCGAGTGCGCTGGTGGCCCTGGGATGCGCCTGGGGACTGTCGGCTGGCCCTGCTGCCGCCGTCGATCTCACCATCACGACGGACAAGAAGCTTGGCACCCCGGTTGGCATGGCTGCCGACCTCGACAATGACTGCTACTGGGTCACCGATGGTTCTCCGTCGACGGTCCACTCCCTGCTTGCCCTCGACGAGACGGGCAAGGAAGTCCATCGGGTGAGGTGGGAGCCAGCCTTCCACGACGTGGAGGCGATGGCGTGGGCCAATGGCGTGCTCTACGTCGCCGACATCGGTGATAAGAAAACCAGGCGCCGCGGCATCCGCGTGATGTCTCCCACCTCGACGGCAGCCAATCAATCCACCTACTACGAGTGGATGTTCACCTACCCCGACGGCGCTCACGACGCCAAGGCCATGGCAGTCAGTCCCAAGGGGAGCTTCTACATCGTCACTGACGGTCCCCACTCGGCGATCTACCGTAGTGGCCCGCAGGTCAGCCGCACGGAGTCCAACCCGCTCGAAAAGGTGGCGGACGCCCCCGCCGGGGTCAAGGACGCCACCTTCCTGCCAGACGGGTCACGGCTGGCCATGCTGACCGACCATGAGGTTCGGGTCGTTGACGCCTACTCCTGGAAGGCGGTCGCCAACGCGGCGTTCTCGGGCGGGCAGACCATCACCACCGACACCACACAGAAGACCCTGGAGATCGCGACCTCCGGCAACAAGGTGCAGGAAATCGACTTCCCGACGACGCTGACCTCGATCTCGCCGACCCCCTCGCCGACTCCGAGTGCCAAGGCAGGGGCCACCCAGGCCAGTGGCAAGCCCACCTCCAAGGCGCGCTCAGGCACCCTCATCGCGGTGTTGGGAGCGGTCGCGGTGGCACTGTGCGCCGGCGTCGTGACCTTCGTGCACGACCGCTCCCAGGACACCACCTGGCGACACTGTTAGTCGTGGTGCTCCAGTAACCAATCCAGGCAGGCCGTCAACGCCTCGATGTCGCCGGGCTCGATCGAGCTGAAGGTGGCCACCCTGATCTGATTGCGGCCCAGCTTGCGATACGGCTCGATGTCGAGGATCCCGTTCTCGCGGGCGCGGGCACACAGCTGGGTGGCGTCGACGGACTTGTCGATGTCGATCGTCACCACCACCGGGCTACGTAGCGCAGGATCGGTGACGAAAGGGGTCGTCAACGGGTTGTCCTCGGCCCAGCGGTAGAGGATTCCTGAGGTCGACGCGGTGCGGGATGCCGCCCACGTCATGCCGCCCTTGTCCAGCAGCCAGCGGCACTGCGCCTCCAGCATGACGAGGGTGGCCAGCGCGGGAGTGTTGAGGGTCTGATCTGCCCGGGAGTTCTTCACTGCGACGCTGAGATCGAGCATCTGCGGTACCCAGCGAGCCGAGGTAGTCAATCGTTCCGAGCGTTCGATCGCTGCTGGTGACAGAATTGCGAGCCACAACCCGCCGTCCGAGGACAGGTTTTTCTGCGGTGAGAAGTAATAGGCGTCAGTCTGCGCCACGTCTGCAGCAACTCCGCCAACAGCTGACGTGGCATCGACGAGGACCAGGGAATTCTCGTCAATCTCATCCGGTCGACGGATCGGGGCGACGACCCCGGTGGAGGTCTCGTTGTGAGCCCACGCATATGCGTCGATCTCTCCCAGAGCTTGCGGCAGGGCGAGCTCGCCGGGCGGGGCCTGGAAAACTGCCGGATCTGCGAGGAAGGGAGCTCCTTGCAGGACCGAGGAGAATTTCTTCGTGAACTCGCCGTAAACGCCTGTCGCGGCGCACTTCTCCACCAGGGAGACGGTCGCCATGTCCCAGAAGAGGGTGGCTCCGCCGTTGCCAAGAGCAACCTCATATTCGGCCGGAAGGTCGTAGAGGGTGGAGAGTTCCTCGCGGATCGCGGCGACCACATGGCGGACAGGTGGTTGGCGGTGGGAGGTACCCATCACCGATCCCGGTTCGGACAAACTGGCCACCACCTCCCGTCGGATCCGGGACGGGCCACACCCGAAACGGGGGTCGGAGGGCAGGAGGTCACTGGGAATCCTTGGCTCAGCCATGGTCCTATCCTCGCAGATCTTGGTGCTGACGAAGCTCGTGTTCACGCTGTGACCATGTGGCAGTATGTGGGAAAACCCGCTGTCAAGGAGGCATCGATGATCAGCCGTATTGCTTCGCACCACGTCGTCGCCCGTGACGGAAGTGATTCACCGGCAACGATCACCGTCGAGGCCGGACGCATCGCCAAGGTCGGGGAGGGTATCGATCCGCAGGCTGAGCTCGTCGACGAGTGGATCCTGCCGGGCTACGTCGACACCCACTGCCATGGCGGCGCCGGTGCCGACTTCACCGATCCCGACCATGACGCCGCCGTGCGAGCCGTGGCCTACCACCGCAGCCAGGGTTCGACGACCCTCTTCGCCTCCACGGTGACCGCCGCCATTGACGACGTCGTCGACCAGGTCGGACGACTCCGTCAACTCATCGACGAGGACGAGATCGCCGGCATTCACCTCGAGGGACCCTTCCTCGCAGAGTCGCGCAAGGGTGCCCATGCTGTCGAGCTGTTGTGCGATCCTGACCCGGTCTCGGTGGATCGACTCATCGAGGCAGGAGGGTCTGCTCTCAGGATGGTGACGATCGCTCCGGAGCGCGAGCACGGTCTGGAGGCCGTCGCGACCTTCAGCAAGGCGGGGGTGCATGCCGCCATCGGTCACACCGAGTGCGACAACACCACTGCCAGCGCTGCCGTCGATGCCGGATCCGATGTCATCACCCACCTGTTCAACGCGATGCCGTCCATCCATCACCGCAAGCCCGGTCCGGTCCCGCCGATGCTCACTGACCCGCGCGTGGTCTGCGAGCTCATCTGTGATGGCGTGCACCTGGCACCAGACGTCATTCGGATGGCCATCTTGGCTGCCGGACCGCAGCGCATCGCCCTGGTCACCGACGCCATGAGCGCCACCGGTCAACCTGACGGCGACTACATCCTGGGCAGCCTGCCGGTGAAGGTTGTCGACGGTCGCGCTCGACTGCTGGCCGCCGACGGTTCGCTGGGAGCGATTGCAGGATCCACTCTCACAATGGGTCACGCAGTCGAGTTCGTCACCTCGGTCGTGGGACTGCCGCTGGGGCAAGTTGCCGTCATGGCGGCTACCACACCGGCTGAACTCCACGGTCTGAGCGAGGTTGGCGTCTTGGAGGAGGGGCGCTGGGCTGACATGTGTCTCACCGACGAGAAGGGTCGTCTGGTCCGCGTCATCCGTCGCGGTGAGTCCGTCTGACGACCATGACAGGTATTTGAGCACTAAACTTCCTGACGGGGGTCGCTCGGGCGTGAGCAATGACGCCCCGACCGTTTTGTCAGACAACCTGTCCGATGGGCAGGTGGACAGCGACGCCCCTCGGCTGTGAGGGCGGGGAAGAGGTGCACCGTGAGCAGTGAGCTCGTCGATACAACGGAGATGTATCTGAGGACTCTCTACGAGCTGCTCGAGGAGGGTGTTGAGCTGCGCCGCGCCCGTATCGTCGAGCGACTGCACCAGTCCGGCCCCACCGTCTCCCAGACCGTGGCTCGTATGGAGCGTGACGGTCTCGTGGTCGTCGAGTCTGACCGCTCGATTTCGCTGACGCAGGAAGGCCACGACGCGGCCGAGACGGTGATGCGCAAGCATCGTCTGGCTGAGTGCCTGCTCACCGAGGTCATCGGTCTTCGCCCCGACCTGGTTCATGACGAGGCATGCCGTTGGGAGCACGTCATCTCCGGTGAGGTCGAGAAGCGCCTCACCGAGATCCTCGACAGCCCCGATGTCTCCCCGTACGGTTGCCCCCTTCCTCCCGAGCAGATCGGTCGTCGTCCGGACGACTCCGCCCGTTTCCGCGACGACTCCAAGCCTCTTGACGAGATCATCGCCGAGGCCGGCTGCCCGGTCAGTGTGACCGTCACCCGGTTGTCGGAGTTCTTCCAGGCCACCGAGGGCAACCTCACCGACGTCTACGCCGCTGGACTGTTGCCGGGCATGAGCATCGAGGTCAAGGATGATGTCGACGGCATCCGTCTGACGGGTCCCGACGGTTCGGTTGTCGTCGATCCGGAGGTCCTTTCCGGTCTGTTCGTCGTCCAGAACTCCTGAATCGCGGTGACGATGCCGCAATGAGTGTGTCCCAAACCCTGTGGCCCCGTCAGCTGCCAGATCTGAACCAGATCGCGACGCTCTGTGAAGCGGGTTGGTATGACACCGCCGATTCCATGTTACGGATGACACGGGCGTCCGAATCCGATGATCCTCACTTGGTGCAGGCCGCTGCTGTGACGGCCGTGGCCCGCAGAGTCCTGGCCCTCGATGCCGAAGATTTCGAGGAGATCGGGGACCCCCTGCCTGCTGATCTGCGATCCCGGCTCACTGACGCGGGTTTTCCGCACCACCCGCGGTCAACCGAGAGGGGAGCACTGGGAGACCTGGTGCCCCTCTACGAGCTCATGCTCGAGGTCCTCGACATCCGGATGCATCGCGAGGAGCCACAGCAGGTCGTCGTGACCTGCCACATCCTGGGGTAATACCTGGGCCAGCTGGCCTGGCAGTCGGTACTGGGAGACGGCGGGGACCCGCTCACGTTGCCCGGCAAGGTGGGGGAGAAGTGGGGAGGCGACGGCCAGGACTGCGCCCACACCTCGGCCATGAACGCGACGGCTCGACGCAGCCTTCATGCTGCTCAGGGTGACGAGGAGGGTTACACCTCCTACCTGGACAAGTTCCATTCCAGATTGGGTGAAGCCCTCGGGGTGTGCGCGATGAACCACGCCACCATTGATGCCGGTGAGCGTCCTGACGTCGGTATCACCTGTCCGCACCCGTGCCAGTGGGTGCTCGCCGGTACGTGGGAGGACCGCCGGGCCCTGGACGCTCGGGTGCGACTGGCCCGTATCTTCCAGGAATCTGGCCTGGTGGCCCTGCGCCATCATGCCCCAGTGGGACATTTCTTCGGGGTGCCGTCGGGCAGTGAGATCGGCAGTGCCTGGGTGACGACCTGGAACAAGCTCAATGAGCAGTGGTCGGACGGGTCCAACCCGATGCTGGACCCCTTGGCTCCCGGCTACGACGTCGACGTCTCCGACGAGGCACTGCCCGGCCTGTCCCGCGTGGTGTCGGTCATCGCCGCGCGACCCATTTGTGCCGGCCATCTGCTACGTGATCTGGGAGCGACGGCGATTGCCGAGTTGAAGGCCGTGTGACATTCAAGGCGGCATGGCACCGAGCGCTGCGACATCGAGGTGAATCACGGATTGGCACATCGGGAATACGCCAGCTCCTGATGCTGTTGCACCACACATGGGCCGAGGCGCCACGGCGTTGCGGTCGACCGAACCCAAACAATTACCGGGAGGTACAACGTGGCTACCGTCGCATTGACCAAGGACAACTTCTCCTCGACCATCGATTCGAACGATGTCGTCCTCATCGACTTCTGGGCATCCTGGTGCGGGCCGTGCCAGCGTTTCGCGCCCATTTACGAGGACGCCGGTGAGCGTCACACTGACGTGACCTTCGCCAAGGTCGACACCGAGGACCAGCAGGAGCTGTCCGCCGGTCTGGAGATCACCTCCATCCCGACGATCATGGCCTTCCGTAATGGTTACCTCGTCTTCCGTCAGTCCGGCCTGCTGCAGGGCCGTCAGCTCGACGAGCTCATCGAGAAGGTCAAGGAGATCGACGTCGAGGATCTCAAGAGGCAGGCCGCGGCCCAGAAGCAGGGCTGACACCGAGTTTTCTCATTCCCGCCAATGTGTGCGGATACGGGGTCGGCGACAGGGTGGTAACGTCCTGCCGTCGACCCTGCTTACGTCATACGTGATTGAGTCATGGATGCCGGGCGGGTCGCGGTGCCGAGCGCAGTGGTGCGTCGGTGCGACATCCCGTCCATAGGAGTTGTCCGTGACATCGAGAACCGAGGTCGCCGAGCTCGTCGAGACGACGCGACCAGCAGGCCCGAAACGCCGTATTGGTGTGGTGGCGGCGGTCGCCACCCTGGGCTCACTGCTCTTCGGCTATGACACCGGGGTCATCTCTGGCGCCCTACCCTTCATGTACCTGCCACATGGTGCTGGTGGTTTGGCTCTGACGGTGGGCCATGAAGGTGCCATCGGAGGGACGCTCACCCTTGGTGCGGCCTTCGGCGGGCTCATCGGCGGCATGATGAGCGATCGCTGGGGACGCCGTCATAACCTGCTGACCCTCGCTGTCCTGTTCATCATTGGTGCTCTCGGCACGGCCGTGGCTCCCAGCATCTGGGTGATGTACCCCTTCCGGGTGGTGCTCGGCTTTGCCGTTGGCGCGGCCTCGGCAACGGTGCCGGTCTATCTGTCGGAGACCTCTCCGAAGCGGATGCGTGGCCGCATCGTCGCTCTTGACCAGTTCATGATCGTCTTCGGTCAGCTGCTGGCCTTCTCCGTCAATGCCGCCATTTCTGCGGCACATGGCGGCCCGACCCTGACGGTGACGGCGGATCCGTCCGGTCGGCTCGCTCCCGGAACCTATTCCTGGGACAAGTTGCAGGCCATGGCGACGTCCCATGGCGGAACGATGAGTGACGAAGCTTTCCACGCCTTCGTCATGCAGCTGTCGGTGTCCGCCGGATCTGGTGGAGCCTGGCGGTGGATGCTCGTGGTGTGCACCCTGCCGGCTGTCGCCTTGTGGATCGGTATGCGGAGGATGCCTGAGTCGGCGCGCTGGCACTTGAGCCACGGTCGGCTGCAGGAGGCGATTGCATGTCTGAAACAGGTGCGCGTCGAAGGGGCTGACGAGCCGATCGTCGACGAGGTCACCGAGATGGTCGAGCTCAACGGTGAGGGCGGCAGACTTACTCATCGCCAGCAGTGGGCCGTCGTCATGGAGTCGCGGTGGACGCGTCGTCTTCTGCTCGTCGGAATTTTCCTTGCCGCGGTCAACCAGACCACAGGTGTCAACACCGTCATGTACTACGCGCCGAAGGTGCTGGAATTCGCAGGGATGAGCACCCAGGCCTCGATCATTGCCCAGGTGGCCAACGGCGTCATGTCCGTCATCGGCGCCGGTGCTGGCCTGTGGCTCATCGAGAGGTTCGATCGTCGGCACCTTCTGATCTTCGACGTCACCGCTGTCGGTGTCTGTCTGCTCGGGATTGCCGCCACCTTCGGATTCGCCATTGCTCCGCATGTGGGCAAGGGTGTGCCGGCATGGGCGCCCATCCTCGTGCTCGTCCTCATGAGCATCTTCATGCTCATCGTCCAGTCCACCAACGGCACGGTGGTGTGGACCATGCTCGGTGAAATGTTCCCGACCCGGATGCGCGGAGCCATGAACGGTGCCGCGGTGTTCTGCGGATGGCTGGCGAACGCGACGATCACCTGGACGTTCCCGGCCATGCTGGCAGGGCTTGGTGGTGCCGGAACCTACCTCACCTACGGCATTGTCAACCTCGTTATCGCGCTCATCCTGGTCAAGGTGATGCCGGAGACGAGGGGACGCTCCCTGGAGGAGATCGAGGTCGAGATGAAGCGATGGTACGCCTGAGGGCGGCCCCGATAGGATTCGAACCTACGACACATGGTTTAGGAAACCACTGCTCTATCCCCTGAGCTACGGGGCCCTGCCCACGAAGGGCCACACCAGCCTAGTCCGGTGTGGTGGGCAGGGCCAACCCCGCCTTCCAGGTGGACTGGGATGTCCTGTCAACTTCGTGGGCCACGCAGGTGGGCCTCGCTACACTCGGTCATCAACACCTGACCGCCAACCACCTGCGATGGGAGTGGGGATGACCCAGCCCAGGCCTGAACGTCTCGACGTCCTCTTCATCGGTGCTCATCCTGACGACGAGTCCGGTTTGCTCGCTGCTTTCGGACGGTGGCGTCACGAGTGCGGAGTGAAGGTGGGCGTCGTGTCCATCACCCGTGGTGAGGGTGGCGGCAATGCCGTTGGCAGCGAGGACGGTCCGCTGTTGGGTCTGCTGCGGGAGAGGGAGGAACGTAGCGCCCTGTCCCTGGTGGGCGTCGAGAGGTTCTTCTACCTCGACAAGGTCGACTTCTACTACACCGTTTCGGCGCCCCTCACGGCTCGGGTGTGGGGACGTCTCGACACCCTCTCTCGGCTTGTCAGGGTGGTCAGGGCGACCCAGCCGTCGGTCATCATCACCATGAATCCAGCCCCGATGCCGGGACAACACGGCAACCATCAGATGGCCGGTCGGCTGGCCGTCGAGGCTTATCTGGCAGCGGCTGATCCCACCTTCGCGCCCGACCAGGTCGAGGTCGAAGGACTTCAGCCGTGGCAGGTGTCACGGCTCCTCCTGGACTCCTTCGGCGGGGGGCGCCCCACTGGTCCGGACGCAGCCCTGGTGCCTGAACAGGCTGATGCCAGCACCGTTTACGCGCTGTGGGAAGGGCCACTGACGATGCCGGTGTGACCTGGGCCCACCATCAGCGTCAGGCTCAGCGGAGATTCATCTCCCAGGGCTGGGCATGTCTGGGAGATGTTCCCACCCAGCCCCATCTCATCGGTTCAACCTTCCTAAGCCAGGTGGCATCCCGGGTCCCCCACCCTCAGATGGGGACCCCGGAAGCATCTCGCGTCGACGCCGTGCTCGCCGGTGCAGCAGTGCGGCAGGATGGCGGGTTGCCGCTGGGAACGACGGTTGACCTGGACCTTTCCGCGACGGCCACGGTCGGGCAGGTACTCAATGGTCGTCTTTCCCTTTCCGGTGATCTGTCCGGAGTGACCCTCGAGACCGTCGCACCCGAGGGCTGGCAGGTGGAGATCGGAGAGATCGATGAGGTTTCCCCCGAGTCGTCGTTCACCACCGAGGTGAGGGTGACGATTCCGACGAATGCGTTTGAGGGGCCAGCTCGGGTCGGGCTGCGGATCCGTGCCGATCAGGGAGTGGGATACACCGACACGCGAGTCGTCGTCCTGCCAGCAGTGAGTGCCCACCAGGATTTCCTGCCCCAGGTCAGCCAGTATGAACAGTGGGTTGACTCAATCGGGATGCCTCAGCTTTCAGGGCTGGTCAGGTCGGTCGTGACGCTGGGATCAGGGCTGACGAGGCGGCTGGGGTTGGGCGTCACCAATCACAGCGACCGGGAGCAGTCCGGCGATGTCATCCTGGACCTTCCTGAAGGGTTCGATGTTGCCTGCAGCCGCATCAGCTACGGTCCGTTGTCGCCGGGAGAGGCATGCCGGGTCGAGGTGGAGCTGACGAACACCGACTCCACCCTGGAGACCGGCAAATATGGCGGCGACTACGAGTACACCCTGACGGTGACGTCGCAGGACGGTCAGTGGTCCACTCCGCAGTGGATCGAGCTGGTGCCGTCCACCCGTGTTCCCCATGCTCCACGTCCTCCCAAACTCGATGGTGCCTTCGACTCCGAGGTCTTTACAGGCGAGCCCATGGACATCTCCCGGGTCTGGGAAGGCGACGAGTGTGCGGCCATGCGTGACGTCTCCGGGAAGGTCTGGATGGCCTGGTACGACGACTACCTCTACGTCGATGCGTCCGTTCATGACCCCAAGCGGGGATCGGTGTTGGCCAGCGCCGACTGCAAGGGCCATTGGCGTACGGATTCCCTGGAGATCGACATTGATCCGCAGGGGACCTCAGAGAACACCTCGTCCACCTTCAAGGCGGCCGTCATCCCCTTCACCTCGGACGTCGGGGCGTGGGCTCTGCGTGACGCCGACCAGCGTCAGGGGCCGGCCTGGCAGACCGCTCCCGGCATGAGATGGACCGCTCGACCGATTCCGGACGGCAGCCACATCCAGGTGGCCATTCCGATGTCAATCCTGCCCTCACCCATCGACCCCAACCACATCGGGGTGAACATCCTCTATTACGACACCGACTCCGACCAGACTGCCAAGAGTCGCATTGGTTGGTCGGTGTGGGGAGGGGTACAGGGAGACCCCTATCGCTGGGGAGTTGCGGTCCTCGACGATCATCCCGGCCAGGGTCGGGACTGGCCGGTCGACGATCCCCTCATGCCACTGGACGCCCTCAATTCAGCGGATTCCCCGCAATCCATCGAGCAGGCCATGACGACAGGGATCGGATTGTCCGGGCTGGCACGTCTGGACTCGCGCCGGGCCGGGGAAGTCATCTCCGCGAGCTGGGTGGGGGACGCGGTTTCCGTCGGCCTACACGGTTGGGTCGGGGGAGTCGTCCATGTCCTGCTGGTGGACCGACGCTCCCGCACCATCACCTCCAGCGTGGCAACGGTGGACGAACCTGGTCAAGTGACCTTGACCCTGTCCCCGGAGCGTCGCCCTGGGGGCCGGGTTCGCGTTCTGGTTGCGTGGCTCACCGGTGACGGGGTGGCATGCTCCACCGTGCCGGTAGACCCTCCTCGATAGACTGGAAACGTCCGTCTACCAGCAGTACCAGCAGGGGAGCAAGGATGAGCGAAGAAGGACTTGAAGCTGCACGCCAGAAGATGACCGAGGCAGGTGTCGATCCCGTCGCCATCAATGTCTTCACCTCCTACTACCACCAGCTCGAGACCGGTGTCACCGGACTCATCCGCGAGGACACCATCTCCCCGCTGATCGATCCGCCGATGCTCGACGACGTCGAGCTCAGCGAGGAACAGGCTGCTGATGCCCTCGACAAGACCGTCATCATCAAACTCAACGGCGGGCTCGGAACCTCAATGGGGCTCGATCGCGCCAAGTCGCTGCTGGAGGTGCGTGACGGCAAGTCATTCCTCGACATCATCGCCACCCAGGTGCTGTCGGCCCGCAAGGAGTTCGGCGCCCGTCTGCCGCTGATGTTCATGAACTCCTTCAACACCCGTGCGGACACCCTCAAGGCCCTCGAGAAGTACCCGGACCTGGCCGTCGAGGGATTGGACCTGGACTTCCTGCAGAATCAGGAGCCCAAGCTCGACGCCGAGACTCTCGCCCCGGTCGAGTGGGAGAAGGACCCCTCCTTGGAGTGGTGCCCGCCGGGCCATGGTGACCTCTACACCGCCCTGCTCGGATCCGGTGTGCTCGACAAGCTCCTGGCGGCCGGGTTCAAGTACGCCTCGGTGTCCAACGGCGACAACCTGGGAGCGGTCCCCGACGGTCGTCTGGCTGGCTGGTTCGCTGCCTCGGGTGCCCCGTACGCCGCTGAGCTGTGTCGTCGCACCATCAATGACAAGAAGGGTGGACACCTGGCCGTCCGCAAGTCCGACGGTCAGCTCATCCTGCGCGACACCGCTCAGACCGCCGATGAGGAGATGGAGTACTTCACCGACGAGAACCGTCATCCCTACTTCCACACCAACAACCTGTGGTTCGACCTCGAGGCCCTCAAGAAGGTCCTCGACGAGCGTCACGGCGTGATGGGGCTGCAGATCATCCGTAACGAGAAGACCGTCGACCCGAAGGATTCCTCCTCGACCCCGGTCATCCAGATCGAGTCGGCCATGGGCGGTGCCATCGAGATTTTCGAGGGCGCCACTTGCATCTGCGTGGATCGTTCCCGGTTCCTGCCGGTCAAGACGACCAATGAGCTGTTGCTGCTGCGTTCCGACGTCTACGATCTCGACGACTCCGCTCACTTGGTCAAGATGACTGACGACACCTGCGCCATTGACCTTGACAAGGAGTTCTACAAGAAGGTCGGTGACTTCACCGACCGCATCCCGGAGCCACCGTCGCTGCGCAGGGCCACCTCTCTCACGGTCAAGGGAGACTGGACTTTCGGACCGGGGGTTGTCGTCGAGGGAGATGTCTCTCTCAGCACCGAGAAGCCTCAGACGATCCCTGACGGCACCGTACTTACCGGCGAGATTCCCGGTGAGAAGTGACACCTGATCAGCAGTGTTGGGAGGCAGTGGCCGCAGTCCTCACCGGACAGCGGTTCACCGCCCCTGACGAGCCCGGTTGGGAGGCAGCCGACCTGGTGGAGTGGCTGATCGGGTTGGGTTGGCCTGCTGGACGACTCGCGCAGCGGCGTGCTGAATGCCAACAGGCCGGTCGCTCGTGGCCCGATCCGCTTCCCGGCGACCTGTCCACCGGACTTGAGTTCGCCCGCTATGGAGCGGTGCTCGCCCAGGCGCGTCGGATCGCCGGGCTGGACGGGTTGAGCGCGACAGTGCATCGTGGCGCGGTGGTCATCGGGCCGGACGAGGCTCGTCTGTTGGCCGAACGACCACCACACAGCGTGTTGCACTGAGGCAGCTCACTGAACCGGACGGGAACGCAGCTCGTCGCGGATCTCGATGAGCAGATCGGCGGTGGTGGGGGCGGCCACCGGCTCCTCCTCGGTGTGCTTGAGCTTCTTCGTGGCGATCTCCACGGGCTTGATGAGCCCGAAGTAGATGACGAGGGACATCACGAAGAAGGAGATGACGTCGGTGATGAAGGCGCCGACGTGGACCCCACCGGGTACCCAACCTGAGAAGTTGGGGGTGCCGCCGATCCTGCCGAGCAGATCCATGATCACTGTGGTGAACGACTTGACGACGGTGGAGAACGCGCCGCCAAGGATGAATGCCACGGCGAGCTCGATGAGGTTGCCGCGCATCAGGAAGTCCTTGAATCCCTTCACGGGGCTCCTTTCGGGTTGTGGTGTGTGCCCAATGGCCTCGGGCCCGTCGAGAACTATAATGGGACATCAGGTGTGCGGCTAACACCGTTCACGCTGTTTCGCCGGATGCGAACTCATTCCACAACCAGTCCCAGGGGCTGTCCTTGGCCTGCCACGGCGATCGCCGCGGCATCGGCCGATCGGGTGGACACCACCACCAATTCCGTGGACGGGGAGCCTTGCACGAGTCCACCCCCGCTGGTGGGCAGGCTACGGATGATCGCGCCACGGGTCAGGACGTGCGGTGTTCCATCCTCGCCGGGGGAGACGACGGACACCCGCTGGCCCACCTGCAGCATCCCGACCATCGACGAGTCGACAAGATGGATCCCTACCAGGGCTTTCCCGGATCCGACGCTGGAGCCGGACAACACGGCGGACGTCGTCAGAATCGTCCCCTCAGTGATGCGAGCCGATGCCTGGCGGCCCTCCACCTGAGCGAGGGTGGCTGTTTCATGGGGGAGGACGGCAGGATCCACGCGGACGGTACGTAGGTCAGAGCGTTGAATGGTGCGTCCGCCCTCGATGGGACGGGCGGCAACGATGACCTCTCGTCCGGAGGATGTCGTGGCGATTCCGGGGGAGGCCACGAGCAGCACCGCCAGTGCGGCGAGAAGGGCTGCCAGGCCGCGTCGATGGCGTGCGACGAGGACATGCAGACGACGTCGCGCGGTGGTCTTGTGCTTAAGGGTCGATTGTGGTCGGCGAGGGTCCTGGGAGTTCTTCGATGTCAGTCTCACACCCACAGTTATCGTCGGAGGAGACGAAATCGTTCAGTTGTCCACAGGGCAATTTCTGTCCACAGGCAGTTCACGTCCTGTCCGGACCCTCCACTCAGGACGCGCTGTCAGCAGTCTTCGTCGTCGAGGGGGATGACGAAGACTGCTCGGACTTCGTCGAGGAGGAATCGGAGGGGGTCGAGCTCTCTGCGGTAGCCGCCTTGGAGGCTCCCTTGGTGTGATTGTCGGTGGAGTAGAAGCCCGACCCCTTGAAGACCACGCCCACTGCGTTGAAGACCTTGCGCAGCTCACCCTCACAGGTGGGGCATTCGGTCAGCGAGGGATCGCTGAACTTCTGCACGACCTCGAGGTCATGGCCGCAGTCGTTGCATCGATATTGGTAGGTGGGCATGGTCTCCTCGTTCCGGCCCGATCGGTGTCAGGCGCCTGTCGAATGATAGGCGTACTGCCGGGTACCAAGAAATTCCGCGTCATTCACTGACCCAGCAGGTGTAGGCCAGTGGGAGTGAGAGCAGCGGTGACCGGCTCGTCCCATGGATCATGGGGAACCTCGTCGACGATCTCGTCGTCATCGACGACCGCCCACACCGGAACCCCAGGAGCTCGCTGGGTGAGGACGCGGTCGTACCAGCCGCCTCCCACGCCAACCCGGTACCCCGCCCGGTCGATCAGCAAGGCTGAGCACAGCACGACCTCGGCCACGGTGATGGCCGAGGCTGGCAGCACAGGAGCGATCGGCTCGGGGATCTGCCACAGACCGGTACGTACGTTCTTGCCGTCGTACCACGCCCACGCCGGTTCGTGCAGGGAGTGACCGTGGCCGTCCGTCAGGACCGGAGCAAGAACCTGTTTTCCCATCATGACGAGGGTGTCTGCCAGTCCTACAGTGTCCGGTTCGTCCCCGCGAGACAGGTAGAGGGCGACCTTGTGGGCCCACAGCAGCCGACTCATGGCGTGCTCGGTGCGTCGGTCGTCCCTGCTCATTCGGGTCCGATGGTCCACGGCTGCCCGGCGGTCATGGCAGCCACGTCGGAGCTCCTCCTTGCCGAGCCGAGGACCAGAGAGGTCCTCATCGGCGAGGCCGTGGTGCGTCATCACCCCCCTCATGGTACGCCCTGGCCGAGTCGCTGTCGGCCAGACAGCGCAATGACCTCTAGGGTGATGCCATGGCGTTGTTCCACAGGAAGAAGCAGGTCGATGCCCCGGAGCCCGAGGTGGAGCCCCTCGGTCTGCCGGGAGCGCCCGAGACGGACATGTCCGGGCGTCGGTCAGTCGTCGATCATTGCGACTACCTGTGCAGCCTCGTGCAGGCCGTTCCGCCAGTCGCCATGGACTTGCCGCGGGCCGTGGGGCTGGCGGTGTGTGAGGACATCCATGCACCTCATGACGTCCCGGTGGTGACGACCGCCGTCATCGACGGGTATGCCCTCGATTCTGCGTCCACCAGGATGGCAGGTCGTTCTGGTGCCGTGGAGATCCAGGTCGATCGTCGGCCTCCCACTCCGGTGATCCCGGGCACTGCTGTGCGCGTCATGGCTGGGTCACTGTTGCCGGAGGGCACCGATTGCGTCCTCCCACTGGACCTGCTCGACGCCGACGGTGACATCGTGCTGTTCTCTCCGGTCAAGAGGTGGGCTGGGGCTCGCCTCGCGGGTTCGGACTACGGATCAGGTGAGGTTCTGGTCCGCAATGGGACGATCCTGCATCCCGGGATCATCTCGATGCTGGCCTCGGCCGGTATCGACGAGGTGTTCGTACGGCCGCGGCCCAAAGTCGTCATCGTCGCGGTGCGAGCTGATGAGGACCAGCGCGAGGAGATCGAGAGGCGGGCTCGGGCCAATGGCGTCGAAGAGGTTGCCTCCCTCGATGCCACCGCTGCAGCCATCGAGTCCGCCACCCGAGCCCTTGACGTCGACGTCACCGTCATCTCCAGCGACACCTCGAGCGACAGCGAGTTGGCACGGCTGCTCGCCAATGCCGGGCGTGGTGCGGATCTCGTCCTCACCACCAGCGATCATATGGTTGTCGGTCAGCAGGACCCCGTCTCCTCGGTACTGCCACGAATGGGAGGTACTGACTTCGCCAGGGTGGCGATGGAGCCGGGGGCCAATCAGGGATTCGCCCTCATCGACCCGAGCCTGGTCCCCCTGGTCGTCCTGCCGGCAGGCCCTGGACCAGCTCTCATCTCGTTCATGGTGTTCGTGCAGCCTCTGCTGCGCAAGCTGTCGGGCCTGCCGCCGGCCGATGTGCTCAGGGCCGAGACGGATCGTCCGATTGCCCGTCACCCGGACTCCACCACCTTCGTCCCGGTGCGTCTGGCCCGAGTCGGAGGCCGTCCGGTCCTCTTGCGAGCGGGAATGGGTGATGTCACTCACGCCATCGACCTGTCGATGGCCGACGCGATCGCCGTCGTCGGGGCGGGCGATGAGCCGGTTCCGACCGGTATGCCGCTGGTGTGCTGGCGGTTGAGGTGACGCCATGGCCTCAGCTCGTCTGCCGTGGGGGGTGACGCTGCCACGTCACCACCATTGGCCGGTGACCCTGCAGGCCGGTGGGGTGGTTTTGCGTCCGCTTCGGCGAGCCGATGAGGTGAGATGGACGACCACGCGCGAACTCGACTGGGAATGGCTCGCTCCTTGGGAGGCGACGAAACCACCGGGGTCCCACGAGCGCGTAGGTGGATATCTCGCGATGGTCTCCAGGAATCGCAAGCGTGCCAAGGAAGGCAGCAGTCTGCCGTGGGCCATCGGTTGGGACGACGGATGGCCCGATCATCGGGCCACCAACCGTGCCACGACTCCGCTCATCGGTCAGCTGACGGTGTCGTCGATCTCCTTGGGATCGGCGATGTCATGCTCGATGGGCTATTGGGTGGCGTCCGCCCATGCGGGCAAAGGGGTCGCGCCGACAGCAGTGGCCCTGGCATGCGACTACGTCTTCCAAGTGATGGGGTTGCACCGAGTCGAGATCTGCGTGCGTCCTGAGAACGTCAAGAGCTTGCGTGTGGTGGAGAAACTCGGCATGACAGAGGAGGGTATGAGGCCCGCTTACCTCCACATTGACGGTGAATGGCGCGATCACCGAGTGTTTCGTCTGCTGGCCGACGACTACCCCGATGGCGTCCTGTGCCACTACCTCGCCAACCACCTTCTGCCGGGGTCGCCGGTGAGCGAGGACGAGGACTGAACCACATGGTTGTGATTCGTTTTCCGACACTCCGCGTGTGGTCCACGCGACACGCCGAAGAGAGACCGTAGCGTGTCAATCGTGCAAGCCGTCCAAGCTGTTCTCATCGCCATCGTCCTCGTGGGATGGATCGCTTATCTCGTCCCCACGGTCGTCAATCGTCGACGTTCCCAAGAGGTGTCTGATGACAGGCACGAAGACTTCCCGGACACCATGAACGTGGTGTCCCGAGGCTTTTGCACAGTTACCCCTGACAAGACCGAGGACGGCCCCGAGGTGGAGCTGTCCACCCCGTACACCAGGTCGTACGCCCGTCGTGACTTGAGGCGGTCCTGGGCGGTGGCTGCCAAGCGTCGGATGGCGACGATGTTGGTGCTGTTGAGCTTGACGGTGCTCTTCATGGTGCTTGCCATCGCCGACGTCACTCCGTGGTGGCTGGTGGCGATCTTCGCCCTTCTGCTGGTCGGGTTCTTCGCCCTGGCGCGGTGGTCCGTGGTGGAGATGACGAAGCGTTTTGATCGTCGTTATGCCCTCATCGACAGGGGATGGGACGAGGAGACCATTGTCTTGGAGGTGAAGACGGAGCCCTTTCGCACCGACGACGAGCCCACTTCCTGGACCATCGACCTCGACCGTCCGGTGACGGCCCCGGAGGGCTCGCTGTGGGACGACGTCGTCGTCACTGCTCCCACCTATGTCTCGACGCCGTTGAGCGCCCGGACCGTTCGCACCATCGACCTCTCCGCTCCCGGCCCGGTTCCTGGCCAGGTTGACACCCCCGTCGTCGCAGAGAAGCCGGTCGAGGCCTCCGACGACGAGCAGGCTGTCTCGGAGGTCCATGAGGGGCCATCGGGGATTGCTCGAGTTGCGTCGGCCTGAGCACGGTTCCGACAGTCGCCAGATGAGGTGGCACAATGACACCTGTGTTGTCCGGTCTGACGCTGTGCGCGGTGCTTGCCGCGGTCATTCTCCTCGTCTCGGGCGTCAGCAAGGTTCAGTCTCGTGACACTGTCGGCGACGCCCTCGACGCACTTGGCCTTCCCGGTTCGCAACTGCCGTCGGGAGTGCTGTCCATGCTGCCGTGGGCAGAGATCGTGCTTGGTGCCCTGCTGCTCATCGTCGGTGGGGTGTTCGGCATCATCGTCGCCTCCTGTGCCGTCGCGCTGTTCTGCCTCTATCTCGTCATCATCATTCGGGCAGTCGTGACGATCCCGGATCCGGTGGACTGCCATTGTTTCGGTGATCTTGCCCCCGGTGACATCGGAGCTCGAACCATCGTCCGCAACGTCTTGCTCGTCGCTGCGTCGGTGTTGGCCCTCATCGCGGCCACTGACGATCGTCGTCCGGCCATCGAGAGGATCGTCAAGGCCTCAGCCGGTGACCTGTGGTGGTGGCTTGCCGCTGTGCTGACGGTCGTTGTCGTCGCGACGGTGCTCTACCGCCCGGTCGATGATGTGGCCGAGGAGGACGACGCCGAGGAGATCGCCGACTATGAGTCGGTGCCGATTCCGCTGGCATCGGTGACGGATGCCGAGGGACGCACCACCACCCTGCGTGGCCTGGTGGCGCAGCGCCCGGTTCTGCTGATCTTCGTCTCTCCCGGTTGCGGTCCGTGCGAGAGAGTCATGACGAAGGCTCCGGGATGGATGATGCTGTTGCCCGAGGTTGACGTGCGATGCCTGGTGACGAGCGAGTCTGTTCGCGAGGCACTGCCGGAGTCGCTGCGTCCACTGTCCTTGGTTGACAAGGACGGGTCCACGAACCTGGTCTTCGAGGTTCATGGGTACCCGACGGCGTGGTTGCTGGGTGTGGATGGTCGTATTGCAGGTGGACCGCAGAAGGGTCCGTCGAACATCGAGATGATGGTTCAGGACATGCGTGCCGTCCTCGACGACGTCGCCAGCGAACAGGGACAATCCGGGGCTGACGAGGTCCTTGTCGACTGAGTCACGTCCGTGGCGCGGGTCGCCCGGATGTGGTAGCGTAACCGCGTTGTTGGGGGCATTGGCGCAGTTGGTAGCGCGTCTCGTTCGCAATGAGAAGGTCAGGGGTTCGAATCCCCTATGCTCCACCAGCAAGAAACCTCGCTGACTAGGAAGAACAATTCCGGTCATGCGGGGTTCTTTCGATTTCTGGGTTATTGCGCCACCTCTCGCGGACCCCCGGTCCTCATTCAGCCTTGCCAGACCGGCAATGTCGGCACCCGTGCCCAGGTGGTGCAGGTACCTGTTCGTGGTGGCGATGGACTCGTGCCCCATCCACGCCTGGACGGTCCCCGGGTCCACGCCACGGGCCAGCCACAGGCAGGCAGCGGTGTGCCGCAGGTCGTGGATGCGACGGCCTTGGGCGGTGGTCTTCCAGTCGAGGGTGCGGGCGACGGCATTGCGGTGCAGCTGGGCCCCCATGTAGGTGGTGAGCAGCAGGTCGTCGGGGCCCTTGCCCAGGGTGAAGCGTTTGATGATCGGCAGCACCCGGTTGGCGACGGGCACCCGGCGCGATCGGCCACTCTTGGTGGCCTTCACGCCGACGCCCTCGGGAGCCGAGCGGCGCACCAGCAGTGCCGGGGACGGCACCTCCACGAAGTCACCCACACGAAGCTCTCGGGCCTCTGCCCAGCGAAGTCCGGTCCAGCCCAGGACGAGCATCACGTCGGCCAGACGGGGGTCACGCAGCGCCCAGGCGTCGTAGACGGCTTCGAGCTCGTCCTCGGTGAAGGGGTGCAGCTCGACGGGCGGCGCGGAACTCTTGGGCACGCGCACCGCGGTGACGGGGTTGGTAGCGATCAGCTTCTCGCGCACGCACCAGGCGAAGAAGACCGACAGGCTGGCGCGGTAGCGTACGACGGACGTGTGCCCGAGCCCCCGCGACAGCAGCGACTCGAAGGAGCGGGCGACCTCGCGGCCACTGACCGCCGAGACCTGCAGGGCCTGCAGACTGGTGGGGACCAGGCGCAGCAGTTCGCGGTCGGTCTGCCAGGTCTTCACCGCGACGGTGGTCCGGCGGATCTCGAGCCAGCGGGTCGTTCTCGTCGTGTCGCGCGTTGCACCACTGGGGCCTGCCGTGAGGGCATAGCTGTCCTTCGCGGCGCGGATGGCAGGGCTTTCCGCCACGCGTGCCGTGGACGGCGCCGAAGGACGGGGCGGTGAGAGTGAGGAAGACCAAGGGATTGTCCGCCACGGTCTCGGGGATGTTCTTGCCGCCCTGGACGCCGCAGCGGATCACCTCGAAGGTGTCGCGGGCATACAAGCGTGAGCAGGACGGGCAGACGGATTCGCGACGGTTGCCGCACCGCTGAAACAGGACGCCGAGGGGCTGGTCGGCGGAGCGGAAGACGCTCAACACCTCGCCCGTGTGCGCGTCGATACGGGTGGTGGAACCGGACAGACGGATGGGGTACGCGCAGTGCCCGACGTGGGCGGCAGCGGTGGCGAAGGCGTCCCAGGTGCCGTCCTTGACACGGTCGAGGAGTTGGGCGGCCATGCGGGGGCTCAGGTCGAGGTCGAGAGGGGATGCCTCACCGAACCCGTCGAAGTGAGCCCCCCGCAAGGGTGGTCATGCTGCCTGCGATCCTTCCTGTTCCTGATCCTCGAGCTTGTCGAGGGGATTGCCCTGGTCTTCGCCAATGCGCGGCTGGCGGGGCTTGCGCGGGGCCCGGGGCTTGCGTGCCCTGGGCGTGGTGTCCTCGGGTGCAGCCGTGCCGTCAGGAGCGTCGGTGATGTTGATTGCCGATGGCAGCGCAGCTTCTGCAACCTGCTGTGCGGACGGCAGCGCGACGTGGACGGGGGAGGGGTAGCGGGCGGCGACCTCGCGGATGGTCTTGTCGGGTCAGTAGTCGGCGCGGACCTTGTCGAAGGTGCCGTCCTCGTCCTGGATCCAGCCGGTGCCCTGCTGCGAGCGCAGGATGCGGTGGGCGGGTGCCACGCGGGTGGTCTCGTCACCCAGCACCATGCGCGTCTCGGTGGAGCTGTTGAGGCGCAGCGCGAGGGCCTTGGTGAACAGGTTGCGCATGCCGACGATCTCCTTGCGCGGGTCCTGCACCGCACCCAGCACCACGACACCGAGGGCACGGCCCTGGGTGAGCACCTCCGACAGCAACCGGGAGGCCTCCTTGACGACCTCGGGTGGACCGTAAGAGGTGAGCACAGCCAGTTCATCGATCACCAGCACGTGCAGCGGGTCACCGGGACGGGGCTGGTGCAGGCGCGAGACACCGGCCATCACCGCGCCACGGGCCTCGATCACCTTCATCAGCTGGCGCAACACCTCCAAGGCCTGTGCGGGGGTGGTGGCCATGCAGCAGAACAGCGGCTTGCCCATGGACAGTTCGAGGCCGTGCTTGAGGTCGATGCCCCACAACTGCACCTCTCCCGTGGGAACGGCCGAAGCAAGGTTTCCGACTACCGACCACAACGGCGAGCCCTTGCCCGACCCCGACGCACCCACGATCAGCGTGTGCCGCCCGATCACCGGCAGATGCCACGTGGCACCGGTCTGGGTGCGACCAGCCAGGACGATGCCGACGGAGCCCAGATCTTCACGGCTCAGGATGCTGGCCTCACGGCCGGAGGCGAGGGTGTTGCGCATCATGAGCTGCACCTCCACCTGGCATTCCGAGACGAAGGCGCACCGGCCCGAGGTGGCGGCGGCAGCGACCTGCAGGGCGGGGACGGCGGCCTCGATCTCCTCCAAGGTCTGCCCGATGCGGGCCCTGATCCGAAGTACCAGCAGGTCACCCCGCGTCTCGACGCGCGACAGGTACGGCGCCACCCAGTGCTTGACCTCGCGGGGCTCACGGACCTACTCGGTGTGGTCGCCGACGCGGACCTTGCGGGTCACCTTCACGGTGCGGGTGCGCTGCACCGACAGGCCACACTCGCGCGCCAGCTCGTCCCAGTTCTTCCGCGCCCACCGCCGCCAACCCCGCCGACGCCGCGGTCCGGCGACGAACCTGTCGAAGGTGAACGGGTTGGCCAGCGACCACCAGGCCCCACCCACCAACGGCATCAGCCATGCCGCAGCAGCGACCCCGAGGCCGAGGTGGGTGGTGCGGGAGTCGATACCGCACATGATGGCCAGCACGAACCAGGCAATGTAGCAGGTGGCGAACCACCACCGGCCCTGCCAGATGCCGCGCAGCAGGCGCCCCACGAACACACCAGACACCCGGAGTGGGCGCCACACGGCCCCTGCCACGGCCGCGACGTGAAGACGCCTGCGGTCGGGGCTGGGCAGCGTTGCGACGGTCATGATCAGGCCGCCTTGCGCTCGGCGGTCGGGGCCTCGTCGGCGAACCCGGTGGCGCGGATGGAGTACATGAGCCGGGGACGCTGCCCGTTGTCATCGACCCACGGGGTGATGGACAGTCCTTCGAAGGTCACCGGGGTGATCGGCAGGTTGCTCTTGTTGGCCGGCGGTACCGGCTGGTGGGCACTGATCAGCTTCACCACCACGGTCTTGTCCCGGTTGCCCCGCCTCGGGGTCCATGTCGAGCACCGGCACCTGCCAGATGGGCAGGCCGGTGTCCTTGTCGAGCTGCTGCGGCCTCGACCCATCGGGACGCTGAACCGCCTTGTCGAAGTTCCACACCGGCTCCACCTGTCCCACCAGGAACGCCCCCGCGGGGAACACGGACTCCATCGAGACCAGGATCTTGCGCTGCACTGCCATGGCTGCCTCCTCTAGATGAACTGGCTTGATCCAGTGAGTCAAGGTGCTTCGTTTGCGTGATCGCCCGAGGGGGGCCGCACTTCTAAGCCGGCGCGTGGCCCATCGATCTGCGCTCTGTCAGTATCTCGTGTACTCTGAATACAGACGTGGGGGTATTCATCATGGATGCGAGAGACAGCAACACTCGGCGCATGGGCAAGCGGGTCAAGGAGCTCCGCGAAGCCCACAAGATGACGCAGATCGATCTTGCCAATGCCACCGGCGTGTCCCGGCCCACTATCTCCCGGATCGAAGCCGGCCATGGTGCGGTGGACGCGGCGGATGCGCTCAGTCTTGCCACAGCGCTGAAGGTGAAGTTGCGGGCTATTACCGGCAGCGCAGGATGGTCCGATCGTGTCGCGACGGCTGGACGGCCGAGCGTGGAAGATAGCTGCATGGAGCACATGCGAGAAGCGGCGATCGACTATCTGGAGACCTATCGGCGCGTGGCGCCCACCGCATGAACGCCGAAGCTGAAGGCCGGCAGGCAGCAGAGGAATTCCGGAACCGGCACCAGCTGGGCCTGGCTCCAATCGACGACATCATCGACCTCGCCTACAAGGCTGGTTATGACGTCGTCTGCCTGTCGACCAGCGCCGACGAACACGGCATCACTGCGCGCGACAACGTTACGGGGACTACGGTCATCATCGCGAACAACGCGGTGCCCGCAGTCAGGTTTCGTTCCAACGTGGCCCATGAACTGGGCCATCTCCAGTTCCCCGCCGACCTGACCCTGGGCGGCGACCACCCCCTCCGGGGGCATCCGGAGACGCGTGCTAATAGTTTCGCCCGTCACCTGTTGCTGCCGGTTGCGGCCGCCTCCAACACCCGTGATGAATGGCCGAGTGCAACGTCGCTGGATCTGCTTAATGCCCTGGTTCGCCACTACGGGCTCTCCCCGGCCATGGCGACTTACCAGATGAGCAATGCCCAAATGATTCTCCAGTCGGAGGTCCAGGACTTGGCCAAGTTCACGACCCCCGAGCTGGCGCGACGCTATGGATGGCAGGATTTGAATGCAGCGCGTGACGTTGCGGCTCAAGTCTCAAGGCCGCCGCGACGCCTCACTGACCTCGCAATCGCTGCCTACCGGGAGGGACGCCTTCTCGCGCCAGAACTGGCACGGATCCTAGGCATGACTGTGTCGCAGGTGCTCGACGATCATGGAACCATCGAACCGGCCGCCCGCAGGGGGCGCCGTCAAGCCTCCCACCTGACCGACATGAATCTGCTGGGCTGACATGTCTCGCTACATCCTCGATACGTGCTCGATCATGCACTTCCTCGCGGTAGGCGAGCAGAACGCCCTCATTAAGGTCGCTGAGCACACCGGCTGCCGGCTCGCCGTGTGTACGCAGGTTCAGAAGGAGATCCTCACGGTTTCCCAGAAACCGAAGTTCAGCCGCACCGGCGCCGCAGGCAATTGGAATAACATCCGTGGGAGTCGCGTGGAAGTCCTTCCCGATGACATCACCAAGGATGATGGCTTGGCTGCTGCCATGGAGGACCTTCACGACGCTGATGACTATGACGGCGAACTGAGCGCTCGCCTCGATGACAACACCGACCTCGGCGAGTTCGTGTCGGTAGCACATGCGCTTTGCCTCGCGAGGCAAGGGCACGTCGTTACCGTCATCGTCGATGATCACTACGGCCGCGAACTGGTGGAAATTGCCGCGGACCTTCTCGCCGATTTTAACCCGAGATGTGGTCAGCTCGGTGTCTCCAGTGCGCGCAAAGTCTTCGAGGCCGCCGAACAGTTGGACCCACTCTGTATCAAGGCCAAGTCGGCACATGCTGCATTCGCCTTGATCCACAAGCGGACCGGTGACACCGTCCCCACCTGGACCTGACCTCGCGCTCGGATCGGGAGAGCTCTCAGAACTAGCTCTATGTCGGTGACTTCCCATAGGGTCAAGCCATGGGGATTCTGAGCCGGCTGCTCGGCCGAAAAAGCGACGTACGCTCTGGTTCGCATCCAGTCGTCACAGTCGCATTTAGAAACCTTGCGAACCCGACGCCTCTCGAAGACTTCGATCCCGAGTACGGCTACGCGTACGTGTGGCCCTTCAAGCGGCATCCTCAAGTAGGAGACTGGGCCTGGGCAGAGGGTTACGACGGGCCCGCCACAGTCGTCGTCGGCATGTTGGGGGCAACACCAGCGGCCGCAGGGCGTGAGCTCAAGCCTCTCTTGCGCGAGGTGACCACTGACGAGGTGTTGATTGCACGATCTGGGCGGGCGGACGCGAACGGAGTGTGGGCCAACCGCGCGAAATCTGCCCTGCGCGGCATGTCTGTTGAGGACTTCCCTCCCCGTGCGCCAAGCGGCGTTCCGGGCGAGGTCGACAAGGCCGATGAGTATGGGCGCCAGTGGTGACGTGCAGCCCATGCCGCTGCTGAGTTGGGCCAAGTTGAAGACGCTGAGACGTTCCGTGACGTCGGACGCGGCTGGCTCAAACTCCGCGACTCCGCCGCGAAGGAGGAGGAACATGCTCGGTTTGATGAAGTTCTGGCCGCGACCGATCTGCCGCAACTGTTGAATGATGCGCGCGCGGACACCCCGACTGACATGCAGTTGGGTGGCCTGTTCATTTCAGAGTGGCTGCCCCACGTGCAGCAGCTCGAGTGTGGCGGCCATGGGGACCAAGCTCTCGAACTGGGCTTGGTGTTGGTGGAGATTGCCGAGGCGTCAGCGCGGCGCGACGGCTGGGCCCCAGCCCCGGCTTACACCGAGCGTGTGGCGATCATGTATCGCAAGCGCCGACAGCGGGCAGAAGAGGTCGATGTGCTTGAACGGTGGGTGGCGGCTTGTGGTCCGGAGGGGCCAGGTGCTGGGGCAGCCCAACAGAAACTAGTGGCACGACTGGTGCGAGCCAAGGAGCTGGCCGCCAAAGAAGACGGCAGCAGGTCCCGGGGGCCCGGCCAGAACACGCCGAGATGAGGGCCGTTCTCCATTTCTTCCTCAGGGATCTCGACTATGGCGGCTGGCGTGAGCCACTTTCCGTAGAGTTGTCACATGGAAACTGACACAGGCAAGACTGAGCCGGCCAGTCGGCGACTCGCGGCCCAGCTGCGCGCTGCTATCGAGTCCGGCCAGCTCGCACCTGGTGACAGGCTCCCCTCCGAGCGAAAGCTGGTCGAGACGCACGACGTGGCCCGCAACACAGCGCGCGAGGCAGTGCGGCTGCTGGCCGACGAAGGGCTGGTCACCGTCGAGCACGGCAGGGGAGCCTTCGTCAGGGTGAAGCCGAAGCTGATGCGCTTTGGATCCTCGCGCTACTTGCAGGCGCTACGTGAGCGCACCGGGCTGTCTCCGTATCGTGCCGAGGTCGAGGCTCAGGGCCGCGTGCCCCGCGTCGCTTGCACAAGCATCGAGGAGCTTCCAGCCCCTGAGTTCGTGTCCGACCGCTTGGGGTTGGCTGCGGGAACTCATGTGGTTCGTCGGGAGAACCACTACTTCGCCGACGACGAGGCTGTGCAGATCGGTGTGACCTACATCCCTACCCCCATTGCCCAGGGCACGCCACTGGCGAACTCAGCCAAACTCGGCCCAGGCAGCCTCTACGCGCGCTTTGCGGAGAAGGGGCACGATGTCGTGACAATCCGTGAGGAGATCTCAGCGCGGATGCTTACCCATGATGAGATCCAGCAGTTAGGTCTCCCCGGAGGCGTGCCCATCATCGACGTGGTGCACACCAGCATCGACCAGAACAGCCAGCCCTTCGAGGTGACGACGTTCGCAATGCGCGCCGACGTGTCCGGCCTCGACTACACCATGCCCGTGGAGGAGTGACGTGTCCGTTGTGATCCGCCCGCGAGCCGAAAAAGATATTCCGGCACTTGCTCAGGTACTCGTGCGAGTCTATGAGCAGGATGGCTACCCGGTGGAGGGCGTTGCGGACCCGACTGGATGGTTGCGATCGGAACGTATGCTTGCCGCATTTACCGCTGAACTGGATGGGCGTCCGGTTGGCCATGTGATGCTGACGATTCCTGGGGATGGCGATGAAGTCGCCATGCTCCTTAGTAGACGAAGGAAGCTCTCCTCGGAGCATATTGCCGTTCTAGGTCGCCTCTTCGTGGATCCTGAATCGCGCGGTCAGGGGCTGGCTTCCAAGCTGATGCGGCAAGCAGTTGCGAGTGCCCAAGATGCTGATCGTCACCCGGTCCTTGATGTCATGCGTAAGGATATTGGAGCAATCGCCCTCTATCGTCGGGAGGGCTGGATGCAAGTGGGATCGTTCGAGCACGAATTTCCCAACGGATCTGAGCCCGCATTGGCTTTGGTGTTTCCTGTGCCATTGAGTGAACAGCAAGTCGAATGGCTGGCGTTGGTTCGCTATCAGCTGTTGCTGGCCCAACAGCAGCTCGATCTGCCTGCCCCTGCGAACTCGGTTGCCTTAAATACGATTCAGGATGCCGTCGAATCCCTCTTGAATCTCGTTGCCCAGAGTATTGGCGCTCCACTCAAGTCGAAGGCAGATTTTTCGCAGGTATTTGATGGAGTTATGGCAACGCTGAGCTCCCCCGATAGCCTGGTTGCGTTCAGGCCGTCAATTATCTCCCTAAATAGTGCGCGAGTCTCGTTCAAGAATCACGGGAATCTAGCAGCGGCGGGAACTATCGCTAGGCACGTGAGCCGCGGCAATGAATTCTGTATTGAGTTGACGCGCGAAGCCCTTCAGCAGGACTTGGAATTCGCGAGTCTTCTGAGCTTTGTCAAGAATGACGAGGCGAAGAAGTTTCTTGTGGAGGCTGTGGCTCACAGAGAACGTCACGAACTCGTCTCGGCAGCCGGCGAGCTGAGGAAAGCATTCGATCAGCTCGTCCGAGATTACACGCAGTCAAAGCGATATCACTCCGGGCGCAGCTATTATTCGACCAAACCAACATTTTTCGGTACCAATAGGGCCGGAATCTTTAGCGGAGAGTCCGACGAAACCAAGTGGCTGGAAGAAATCGACCAACGACTGAAGATCGTCTCGCTTGGCATAGATATGACTGAATATATCTACTTCATTGGACATACGCCAGTTGTTCACTGGGTGATATCGGGTGATCCAATTGTCGCTATTGAGGAAGGATTTTCGGTGAGCGAGGGAGATTTTGAGCGCTGTTGGAAATTCGTGATGGATTCAGCGCTCTGCTTTCCCAAGGCGATTTTGAATATGACGCTCACGCTGCACGTTTCGCTCACATTGAAGCCAGCGGCGGGACCAGATGACGCGCTTGTGAGAACTTTCCTTACTGACTCAAGGCGCCTTCGGCGCACGTGACCGGCGACAGCGGGGCCCCGCGACAGGGCCCCGCGCTCCGGTCGCTTCGCTCCCTCTGCGCACCCCATCGCACCCCACCACCACCGGTCACGCACAAGAGAGACGCCCTGGGCCAGTTGGTCCGGGGCGTCCCACTTTGTCGATATTCGCTTGTCCCAGGTCTGCCCGCCTGCCTAAGGTCGAGCCATGTTCCGTCTCTGAGCGCCGTCAGCCATCAACCACGACCCGAACGGAACAACCATGCCCTCAGACCTCATGACCCTTCACCTCACTGGCTTCGCGCCAACAGCCGATGCCCAGGTCAAGCTGCAACCGCTCGACCCCACGCTTACTGACGAACTCGCCACCGCCTACTTCAACGCCTACCCGCCGGGCATCGCGTGCAACTCGCTCGCCGAGGCTGCCCAGGAGATCCGGGACACCTTCGCGGGGGAGTACGGCACTCTCCGTCTCGATGCCTCGACCATGGCGGCCCATGAGGGTTGCGTGGTCGGTGCCGTCCTGGTCGTCGAGCGCTCCATCTGGGACGCCGAGCTCGAAGGCCCGTTCATCATCGACCTGTTCGTCGATCCCAGCGCCCAAGGGAACGGGATTGGCCGCGCCCTTGTCCTTCATGCCGTCGCTCAGTGCGCTGCCGCCGGGGATGGCCAGCTCTCGCTCCGGGTAGGGGAGGGCACCTCGCCCGCGGCCCACGCTCTCTACAAGTCCCTGGGTTTCGTCAGTAGATGAGACGCCGCCACGGTCCATGCCGACAGCACTCTCTCGGGCAGAGTTCTCACCGGCATGGACCGCGCCGGACTGAAAATCGAACAGGTTGGTTCTCGCGGGCCCCCGGCGGACCCCCGACCTGAAATCGACGGCATCCGTGCAGCTCTCGGCAGGCGTGGAACCGCCTCCAAACGGGGCGAATCCATGGCCGGGAGGCTTTCGCAATGAGAAGGTCAGGGGTTCGAATCCCCTATGCTCCACCCCACCACAAGGCCCGAACTTGCGCCATCCTCGATGGTTTCGGTTCGGGCCTTGTTGCTGTCTTGGGCTCAGGTGATCGTGCTCAAGCGCATGCGCCGTCTGGACGGGATCGATCAGATCGTACTGTTGTTGACCGCGCGGGTTGATGACTGGTGAGATCGCCGCGCACTTCGACGAGGTTTGTGGGGGCGACGGCCTCCACACACCATCAGCCAGATCACGGAGAAGGCCACCGGTGCACCCACCCAATGGGCGAGCGGACCGCTGGATGCGATCTATCCGGTGATTATCGTCGACGTGATCGTGGTGACGGTTCCTGACGGGGCAAGTCCGTAACGCCCCGTTCCATGCTGTGAAGGGCGTCACGGTGAACCGGGGCCGCGCCATCCTCGCCATCTGGGGTGGCGACGGCACAGCGGGTGCTCGGTTCTGGCTGCAGGCGCAGTTGCGCCTCGATTCGGCGCACTGCGCTTGTCAGCACGGTTCAGGGAGTGTCAACCGCTGGCCCTGCCATCGTTTGCGCAGCCACCGGTCGTGTGAGGCAACGACGACGGTGCCAGGGTATTGGACGAGTGCATCTTCGAGTGCGGTGACGAGGCCGAGCGAAAAGTGGTTGGTCGGCTCATCCAGCAGCAGGATCTCTGGCGGGTCAGCCAGCACTACCGCGAGGGCAAGGCGACGTTGTTGGCCGACGCTGAGTTCCTGCACACGTCGGTTGTGGTCTCGACTAGCGATCAGCCCGAAGGTGCTCAGCGGCACTCGTGCCGCACGTTCCGCACCGACCAAATCTGTGTAAGCGTCGAGCACGGTGCGACCAGGACCGCGATCGTAGGGATCAGGTAGAGCGGTTTCTTGCGCAAGCAGCTGTACGCGGTCCACCGGGGTGCGCGTGACCTGCCCACTGCTTGGTTTCAGCGTGCCGGCGAGCAGGCCGAGCAAGGTCGATTTCCCTGATCCGTTCGGGCCGGTGATGAGCCATTTCTCGCCTCGGCTGATGCTGAGCGACGTGGCCGGGAGCCGATCTTTCAGAGCCGCGTTGACGGTGGTGAGCACGGGTTCGAGGGCGCCGACGGTACGCGGGTCGTCGGCAACCGTGAGCCCCTGGAACTCAAGTTCCCGTGGCGGCTTTCGGATCTGGCGGTCTTCGAGATCCGTCAGGCGTGCGCGAGCGTCGTTGACGCGGCGAGAGATGACCTGCGCGTTGCGGTCGGCGTAGAACTTCTTTGCCGTGCGCACCTCGGAACGCGGGCGCCAATCCGAGTGTCCCACCATCTGCTGATCCTTCACCGCGGCACGAAGCCGGGAAAGCTCGACTTGTTCATCGCGATACCGCCGTTCCCATCTCTGTCGTGCTTCAGCTCGTGCGGCGAGGTAGTCGCTGTAGCTGCCGGTGAAGCGGGTGAGGCCGATCCCGGTTCCCGTGCCGTCGTCAGCCAGCGGCCCCGCGACCGCGTGCGGGAGTGGCGACGGGTCGAGGTCGAGCAGCGACGTGGCCGTCTCATCGAGGAAAGCCCGATCGTGACTGGCAATAAGTAACGGCCCTCGCCACGCCGTGAGCACGCTGACGAGATATGCGATCGCGGCATCGTCAAGATGGTTGGTCGGCTCGTCCAGCAGCAGCACATCCGGTGCGCTCAGCAGTAGCCACGCCAGAGCGAGCCGAGCTCGCTGCCCACCGGAGAGCGTCCCTATCGACCGGTCGCGGTTGATGTCCCCGAGCCCGAGTCCAGTCAGCATCGCTGAGATCAGTCAAGTCTCGTGGAGTGGTGTTCTTTGATCAGGCGGTCAGGGGCAGGACGTGGGGCTGGGGATCGGTGGTTCCGGTGAGGGTGTTGGTGAGTCGGCGCATGGAGGTCTCGGAGAGGTAGCGGCGTTCCCCGTACTGCCATTCCTCGTGCTGTTCGGCCAGAACGGCGCCGACGAGCCGGGTCACCGAGTCTCGGTCGGGGAAGATCTGGACCACGTCGGAACGGCGCTTGATCTCCCGGTTCAGCCGCTCGATGGGGTTGTTGGACCAGATCTTCTGCCAGTGCTCGATCGGGAACCCGGTGAACGCGGTCAGGTCGGCCTCGGCCTGGTCCATCATCTGGGCGATCTCGGGGAAGGGGCCGGCCAAGGATTCGGCGACCTGCCGGTACTGGGCCCGCAGGGCCTCTGGGGTGGTCTGGGCGAAGATCGCTGAGATCATGGCATTGATGGGCTGGCGGCCCGGGCGCCGAGCCGCTGGGTCACGTTCCTGGCGAAGTGCACGCGGCAGCGTTGCCATCCGGCGCCGGGCAGGATGGCCTTGACGGCGTTGCGGATGCCCCCGTGGGCGTCCGAGATGACCAGCGCCACTCCGAGCGGGTCCTCGGGTGCTGAGACTTTCAGATCCCGGTCCCGCAACGACCGCAGGAACCTTGTCCAGAAGTCGGTGGACTCGGTGTCTCCCACACTCATGCCCAGGATCTCGCGGCGGCCTTGCCCGGAGACCCCGGTGGCCACGACGATGGCCTGACAGGTGACCCGGCCGCGGGCTCTCACGTCGACGAAGGTGGCGTCCAGGTAGACGTAGGAGAACCAGGTGTGGCCCAGGCGGCGGGTGAGGAACTCGGTGACGGTCTCGTCGATGTCGGCGCAGATCCGCGAGACGGTGGCTTTGGAGATCCCCGACTCGTTGCCAAGGGCGTGCATCAGAGCATCGACCTTGCGGGTGGAGACCCCGTCGACCCAGGCCTGGGCGACCACGGCGTAGAGGGCCTTGTCGACTCTGCGGCGTGGGTTGAGCAGGGAGGGGTAGAAGGAGCCCTGGCGCAGTTTGGGCAGGTCGACCTGGCCGGCGGGGGTCTCCAGGGTCTTGGACCGGGTGCCGTTGCGCCGGGTCGTGCGCGTGGGGGTGCGCTCATAGCGGGCCGCGCCGATCTTCTCGGTGGCCTCGGCGTCGACCAGGTCCTGCAGGCCGGCCTGGAGCATGCGCCGGAAGACCTGGTCGTGGGCCATGTCAGGATCGTTCAGCAGTTCCGTGATCAGGGTTGAGAGGGCAGACTGGGTCTGGGTCATCGTGGTGGCTACCTTCTTGATTCTTGGTCGTTGATAGATACGGGTACCACGGTGGCCCCTCCACGTCCCGGCCCCTCAGGCCAGGCATCACGGCTGGTCACCGCCGAATTGCCACCACCCTAAGAGACTCCATCCACGGGGAATGTCGGTGGTGACGCGTACCCTCCTTGCTTGGGGGAAGCGTCGCTGTTGGTACCGGCACCATCCGCGTACCGGTACGCGCGCTTCTCCTCATTCTGTCAGCTGCCGCACGAGACGAAGGACCCGCATTGCCGCACGATTCCATCAATCACGCCAGGATCGTCTCGCTGATCTGGGGCATCGCCGACGATGTGCTACGAGACCTTTATGTGCGCGGCAAGTACCGCGACGTGATCCTGCCGTTCACCGTCCTGCGGCGCTTGGATGCCGTGCTGGAGCCCACCCGAGACGCGGTGATCGAGATGAAGAGGGTCCTCGACGATGCCGGTATCGTCGATCAGGACGCGCCGCTGCGCGACGCGGCGAAGCAGGCGTTCTACAACACGTCAGGTTTCACCTTCAAGGACCTGCGCAACGCGGCCAACAAGACGCGGCTCCGCCAGAACTTCGAGGCGTACCTCGACGGCTTCTCCCCGAACGTGCAGGAGATCATCGAGAACTTCGACCTTCGCCACCAGCTTCCCAAGCTCACCAAAGCAGATGCCCTGGGAGCGCTCATCGAGAAGTTCTGCTCGCCCGACCTCGATCTTTCCCCGACGGGCTTGGACAACCACGGCATGGGCACCGTGTTCGAAGAGCTGGTGCGCCGGTTCAACGAGGACAACAACGAGGAAGCGGGTGAGCACTGGACGCCACGTGACGCGGTGCGGTTGATGACCCGCCTCATGTTCGAGCCGATCGCTGACAGGATTCCCTCGGGCACGTACCGCCTCTACGACGGGGCGATGGGTACCGGCGGCATGCTGACTGTCGCTGAGGAGACGCTCAAGCAGCTCACCGGCCCGTTGGGCAAGCAGATCTCCACGTACCTGTATGGGCAGGAGATCAACGCCGAGACCTACGCCATCGCGAAAGCCGACCTCATCCTCAAGGGCGACGGCCAGGCGGCGGACAACCTCGTGGGTGGTCCCGAGTGGTCGACCTTGTCCAATGATGCGTTCGCTGGTCAGGAGTTCGACTTCATGCTCTCCAACCCGCCCTACGGCAAGAGCTGGAAGACCGACCTGGAGCGCCTCGGTGGGAAGACCCATGTCATTGACCCGCGGTTCGTGGTCACCCACGATGGCGAGGCGGAGTACTCGCTGGTTACCCGGTCCAGCGACGGTCAGCTCATGTTCCTGGCGAACCTCATCTCGAAGATGAAGCAAGGCACTGAGCTTGGTTCTCGCATCGCGTCGGTGCACAACGGCTCATCGTTGTTCACCGGCGACGCCGGGCAGGGCGAGAGCAACTTCCGCCGGTGGATCATTGAGAACGACTGGCTGGAGGCGATCATCGCCATGCCCCTGAAGATGTTCTACAACACCGGCATCGCGACCTACGTGTGGGTGATCACCAACCGCAAGGAGGAACGCCGCCGAGGCAAGGTCCAGCTGATCGACGCCACCAATTGGTTCACCCCCCTGCGGAAGAACCTGGGAGAGAAGGGCGTCGAGATCAGCAGTGCCGACGCCGATCGGGTACTCGCCACACTCAAAGCCTTCGACCAGGCAGACGACCCCGACCACTCGAAAGTCTTCGACGGGGTGGAATTCGGCTACTCGAAGATCGTCGTGGAGCGTCCACTGCGCATCGCCGGAATCGACCCGCACCGGGTCTACAAGACGGCCGAGATCAAGAAGCTCAAAGAAGACGGCATCCGCGACGAGTCCGCCCCACCGGTCATCAAGAAGGTGCTGCCCTACGCCGCGAAGCCCGACCTGCTCCACGGACGCTACGAGGCAACCATCGACGGACGCCCCCGCGTGGTCGAGTACGAGCCCGACACCGAGCTACGCGACACCGAGCAGGTACCACTCACCGAACCCGCAGGCGACCACGCGGACGGGATCGAAGCGTTCTTCCGCCGCGAAGTGCTGCCCTACGCCACTGACGCCTGGATCGACCCATCCAAAACGAAGATCGGCTACGAAATCTCCTTCACCCGCCACTTCTACAAGCCCACCCCCATGCGCACCCTCGCCGAAATCCAGGCCGACATCCGCGCCCTCACCGCCGAAACCGACAACCTCATGGCCGAAATCGCAGGTGAAGAGTAATGTTTCAGGATCTCCAGCGGTACGACCGGTACGTGCCGAACAGTAGCCCGTGGCTTGGGGACCTACCGTTGCACTGGAGTATTCAGCGGACCAAGTCGCTCCTGGTCGAGCGGTCTCAGAAGGGGTTCCCGGACGAGCCGCTTCTTGCCTCGACGCAGAGCCATGGGGTGATCCTCAAGTCTGACTACGCCACGCGCACAGTGACTGCAACCAAAGATCTACACCTTCTGAAACTGGTGGAAGTTGGAGACTTCGTGATCAGTCTCCGCTCCTTCCAGGGCGGTATTGAACGTTGTCACCATCGAGGGATTATCTCGCCGGCCTACACAGTGCTGACCGCGAAGTCAGACAAGTATCGGGACTACCTCGCATACCTGTTCAAGTCGAAGCCGTTCGTGGACTCCTTGACGCTGTCTGTCACTGGGATACGTGAAGGTCAAAACATCGACTACGCGACGTTGGCGGTGGATCTGCTTCCCGTGCCCCCGGTGGACGAGCAGGCGGCGATCGTCAAGTACCTCGCCCACGCGAACGCCCGCATCAACAAGGCCATCGCCGCCAAACGCCGCCTCATCGCCCTCTTGCGGGAGGAGGAAGCTGCGGTTCGTACCAACCTATTCGCTGAGCTTGGAACTGTAACCCAGCGCGCGAAGGACGTATGTCTTCGGATCATTGATTGCAAGAATAGGACGCCTGAATTCGTCGAGGGCGGGGCCTTCTTTGTTGTTCGAACGACATGCGTGAGAGGTGGAAAGTTCTCGTTCGACGGCGGATACTCCACAGACTTGGCGAACTTCACCGAATGGACACGGAGAGGAGCGCCCCGAGCTGGGGATGTCTTATTCACACGCGAGGCACCAGCAGGAGAAGCTGCGCTCGTGCCAGAGGATCTTGACGTTTGTCTTGGGCAGCGCATGATGCTCTACAGGCCGGATTCGACAAAAATCCTTCCGGAGTTCTTGCTGCAAGCCATATACGATGAACCCGCTCGTAGATTCATCAATCTGGCGACCAACGGCAGTACGGTGGGTCATTTGCGAGTCGGTGATGTTGGGTCGGTACCCGTGCGGGTTCCATCGCTGCCTGCGCAACAGGAGCTTGTAGCGAAACTGGACAGCGTTGGTAGTCGGATAAGTAAGGCTGTAGGTCGCGTTGAGCGCGAGATCGCTCTCCTCCAGGAGTTCCGCACCCGGCTCGTCGCGGATGTCGTGACTGGCCAGGTGGACGTCCGGGCTGTTGCTGCGACGTTGCCGGATGCGGTCGAGGTCGGCGCTGACGCTGGGGACGAGGACGTGCCTGTGCTTGATGAGGAGTTGGTCGATGTGGTGGAGGGTGACGATGTGTGACGGGTTGGGCCACCGCACCCGGCGCCATAGTGTTACGATCTAGGTAACACGATGGAGCTGAGGTACGCGGACCGTGAGTTGGAGCGCCAGTGCACCGAGGATCGCTACATGCAGCGCAAGCTTGGTGCGCAGCGGGCGAAGGCATTGCGCTTGCGCCTTGACGAGCTTCGGCGCGCCGAGGAGCTCGCTGACCTGCTGTTCTTCGGTGGCAAGTGGGAGGAACTGAAGGGCGATCGTGCAGGACAGTGGTCAGGCAGACTGACCGCGAACTGGCGGCTCATCATCGAGCCTGACCGCACGGTCATCACCATCGTTCTGGTCCGCGAGATCGTCGACTATCACTGAGAGGAGCTGACATGACGCCCCTTCCTGACTACGCCGTTGCCCCGGGACAGCACATCCAGGAGTGGCTGGACGACCAGGCAATCAACGCGGCCGAGCTGGCTCGGCGCCTCGACGTGACGCCGAAGCATGTCTCGGAGCTACTCTCTGGGAAAGCCCCGTTGTCTGCCACTGTCGCGCTGGGCCTGGAGCGTGTCACGGGGATCCCGGCCCGGATCTGGAACCGGTTCGAGGCGGGCTACCGGGAGGACATGGCCCGCCTGGCGGAGGCTGATCGGCTCGCCGCCCAGTACGAGCAGGCGAAGCGGTTCCCGCTGGCCTATCTGCGCAAGTGGAAGTACGTCTCGGCGTCGGCACGCGACAAGGCAGGGACGGTTCGCGACTTGTTGAGTGTTTTCGCGATCGCAGATCTCGACGCCTTTGCTGCGACGTGGGTGCTTCCGAAGGTGGCCTACCGCAAGGTCACGCTTGCCACGGACAAGGTCTACGAGCGGGCGACGTGGCTCGCGCTGGGAGAACGCGAAGCCGAGGTTGAGAGCCTGGCCGAGTACGACCGGTCCGGGTTGGAAGCGCTGATACCGCAATTGCGGGCGCTGACGGCGCGTCCGAACCCGGTCGAGGCGCTCGGTGAGGCGACGGCCATGCTTCGGGGGGTGGGAGTCGCGTTCTGTTTGATTCCACCGATTCCAGGTTTTGGCGTGCACGGCGCGACCCGCTGGATTTCCGGGCACCCAGTCGTCCAGCTCTCTGTTCGCGGAAAGACCGATGACCAGCTCTGGTTCACGCTCTTCCACGAACTGGGGCACGTGCTGCTACACGGCCAGAAGACGGTCTTCCTGCAAGGGGCAGGCGACCGAGCCGAAGCCGAGGCCGACGAGTTCGCGTCGTCAACCCTGATCCCTGCGCCCTACCAGGACCTGCTGCCGAGCGGCCGGAACATCGCTGCTGTGCGTGACCTTGCCGCAGAACTTGGCATCGCGCCGAGCATCGTCCTGGGCCAGGCGCAGCGAGCCACGAAAGACTTCGCGTGGGGGCAGAAGCTTCGCGTGAGGCTGGTGTGGGACGACACGAAGGCGGCGCAATGATCGCACCACGCCTCGACGAGGCGAGCCTCGAAGCGCTCATCGTCACCCAGATGGTTGAAGAGGGTTGGATCGAGGGCCGGGCTCCCGATTTCGATCCGGCCTATGCGCTCGACCTGGAACATCTGACGGCGTTCGTCGAGGCGACGCAGCCCCGCGTCGCGAAGGCGCTGTCGCTGGGTGACCAGACGCCAGCCCGTCACAGGTTCTTGGCCCGCTTGCAGGGTGAGATCACGAAGCGTGGGGTGGTGGACATCCTCCGGGGCGGAGTGGATCACCTCGGCCAGCACGTGGACCTCTACTACCCGCAACCGAGCGCCGGTAACGCGAGGGCCGCGAAGCTGTTTGCGGCCAACCGATTCGTGATCACCCGGCAGGTGCACCACAGTCCGAGCAACCGCGGCGATGCGGTGGATCTTGTGGCGTTCGTGAATGGCATTCCCGTGTTCACGTTCGAGCTGAAGAACAACATCACCAGGCAGACCGTCGATGATGCCGTGCAGCAGTACCAGCGCGACCGCGACCCGAAGGAGCTGCTGTTCGCCTTCGGGCGCACGCTCGCTCACTTCGCAGTCGATGACCAACGGGTGAAGTTCTGCACCCAGTTGAAGGGTGCTGCGTCGTGGTTCTTGCCGTTTGACCAGGGATACAACGATGGCGCGGGAAACCCTCCCAACCCTGGCGGGGTCATGACGGACTACCTGTGGCGGCGGATTTTGGTCCCCGAGAGTCTCGCCGGGATCATCGAGAACTACGTCCAGATCCTCACTGAGAAGAACCCCGCCACGGGCAAGAAGACGAAGAAGGCGATTTTCCCCCGCTACCATCAGCTCGACGCGGTGCGCTGTCTGCTAGCCGATGTGACGAACAACGGGGCAGGCCGCAAGTATCTCATCCAGCATTCGGCGGGTAGCGGCAAGTCCAACTCGATCGCGTGGCTCGTGCACCAGTTGACCGAGACCACCCATCAGGGGCGCGTCGCGTTCGACTCGATCATCGTCGTGACAGACCGGATCATCCTCGATGATCAACTGTCCCAAACCATCAAGGCGTTTCTCCAGGTCGGGTCGACGCTGGTGCACGCGGATCGTTCTGGTGACCTGCGCCGGGCGATCACGGCTGGCAGGAAGATCATCGTCACCACGGTCCAGAAGTTCCCCTACATTCTCGATGACATCGGGACGGAGCACCAAGGGCGCCGCTTCGCGATCGTGATCGATGAAGCCCACTCTTCTCAAGGCTCGAAGACGTCGGCGGCGATCTCTCGTGCCCTCGGTGGCGGAGAGGACGGCGATGAGGAGGAGAGCGTCGAGGATCAGATCAACCGGATCATCGAATCCAAGAAGCTGCTGCCCAACGCGAGCTACTTCGCGTTCACCGCGACCCCGAAGAACAAGACGCTGGAGATGTTCGGGGAACCAGTCGCGAACCCGGATGGCACCACCGGGTACCGCCCGTTCCACTCCTACACGATGAAGCAGGCCATCCAGGAGGGCTTCATCGTCGATGTGCTGGCGAACTTCACCCCGGTCGGCAGCTACTACAAGCTGATGAAGACCGTGGAGGACGATCCTGAGTTCGACGCCAAGCGGGCGTCGAAGAAGCTGCGCGCCTACGTTGAAGGCAACGAGCACGCGATCGCGCAGAAGGCCGACATCATGGTCGAGCACTTCCTCAGCCAGGTCATCGCCAAGCAGAAGATCGGCGGTCAGGCCCGGGCGATGATCGTCACCTCGTCCATTGCCCGGTGCATCGAGTACTTCCATGCCGTCGAGGCGGCGCTGACTGCTAGGAAGAGCCCATACAAGGCGATCGTGGCGTTCTCCGGCGAACATGATGACAAGGGCATCCAGGTCACTGAGGCGAGCCTGAACGGGTTTCCCTCCCGCGCGATCGTTGAGCAGATCAGGACCGATCCGTACCGGATTCTTGTGGTCGCCAACAAGTTCCAGACCGGGTACGACGAGCCCCTGCTGCACACGATGTACGTCGACAAGACCCTGTCGGGCGTGCTCGCCGTGCAAACCCTGTCTCGCCTCAACCGGGCGCACCCGGCCAAACACGAGACCTTCGTGCTCGACTTCGCGAACACCGCTGACGACATCCAACGGGCCTTCGCCCCGTACTACCGCACCACGGTGCTTGCCGAAGCCACGGATGCGAACAAGCTTCACGACCTTGTCCGTGATCTCGACGATTTCGGCGTCTACACACCCGAACATGTCGATGAGTTCGTCGCGCGGTACCTGCGAGGCGAGCCACGCGACCGGCTCGATCCTCTGCTCGACGAGTGTGTGGCCGAGTACGTCGAGTTGCCCGACGAAGACGACCAGGTCACGTTCAAGGGTGACGCGAAGGCGTTCCTGCGGACCTACAACTTCCTGTCCACCGTGCTGCCCTACGGCAGCGCGGATTGGGAGAAGCACTCCATCTTCCTCGATCACCTCGTCCCGAAGCTTCCCGCACCGAAAGAAGAAGACCTCTCCACAGGGATTCTGGAGAACGTGGACCTCGAGTCCTACCGCGCCGAGAAGCTCGCCTCCATGCGCATCGTGCTCGACGACGAGGACGGTCTGATCGCCCCCGTTCCTGCTGCTGGAGGCGGCAGTCCGGTCGATCCAGACCTGGAGCGCCTTTCAGAGATCGTGAAGAGCTTCAACGCCCACTTCGGCAACATCGAGTGGAACGACTCCGACCGTGTCGAGCGGTTCATCACCGAGGAGATCCCGCGTCTTGTCTCGGAGGACGAGGCCTACAAGAACGCTCAAGCCAATAGCGACCCAGCCAACGCGCGCGTCGAGAGCGACCGGGCGCTCGGTCAGGTCATGCTGCGCCTCATCGCCGACGACACCCAGCTCTTCAAGGAGTTCCAAGACAACGAGAGCTTCAAACGATGGCTCGCAGACTCCGTGTTCAACGCGACCTACAGGAGGAGCGCATGAAAGCTGGGCAAGAGCGACGGGCCGCCTTCGTGAGCTCTACGCCGCGGGGCCCATCATGGAGGGGAATGACGTGAAGGCGCGACGGATTACGTTCTACCTCCTTCGCCATGAGGTTGCCGAGTTCGAGGATGCGCTGGATTCCGAGAAGGCCAGCGTGGCGGTTGATCTCGATCCGTCAGCTGGCGTAGATGGGCGATTCTTCTATGTTCAGCCTCGCTCGTCCGTGCCTTCATGGGTTGGATTTGTCCAGCCGCTACTCGCCGATCAACTCGGCAGCCTCAGGTCCTCGTCGACATCCGCCTTGCTACTCCTGCGTACTAGTGTCCTGAGTCGGAAGTTTCTGGCTGGTCGGTGGTGTGGTTGAGGATGGTGCAGTAGGCGGCCAGGGACTCGAAGATCGCGTCGGCGGTCTTGGTCCAGATGAAGGGTTTCGGGTCGGTGTTCCACTGGTTGATCCAGGCCTGGATGTCGGCCTTGAGCTCAGTGACGGAGCGGTGGGCCGATCCGTGGAGTTTACGGCAGGTCAACTCAGCGAACCACCGCTCGACCAGGTTCAGCCACGACGAGTACGTGGGCGTGAAGTGCAGATGGAACCGGGGATGACGCAGCAGCCACGTGTGGACCTTCGCGGTCTTGTGAGTCGCGTAGTTGTCCAGCACCAGGTGCAGCTCCAGATTCTTGGGTACCGCTGTGTCGATCGTGGCCAGGAAGCCGATGAACTGGGCGGCGGTATGGCGGGCGTGGTGCTCGGTGATCACCGACCCCGAGGCGACATCCAGGACGGCGAACAGGCTCGTGGTGCCGTGACGCACGTCGTCGTGGGAGGCTTTCGCCGGGCTAGTCGGCAGCACCGGCAGGATCGGGGCGCTACGGTCCAGGGCCTGGATCTGGGTCTTCTCGTCGACCGCCAGGACCAGCGCATTCTCGGGGGGATTCATGTAGAGGCCCACCACGTCGCCCACCTAGTCGACAAAGTGCGGATCGCGGGACAGTTTCCATGAGTCGATAGCCTGGGGTGTCAGCCCGAAGGCCCGCCAGAGCCTCGACACCGTCGACTGACTCATCCCGGCAGCCTGTGCGGCCGACCGGGTCGACCAGGCCCGGTCCCCGTTGGGCGGCTTGGAGTGCAAAGTCCGGTCGACCAGGGCCTGGACGGCCTCGTCGGTCACCTGCCGTGGCCGGCCCGCCCGGGGCGCGTCCTCCAGCCCGTCGATGCGGTCGGCGGCGAAACGGGCGCGCCACTTGCTCACCGTGGTCCGTGAGCAGCCGACGAGTTCGGCCACCCGCCCGATCGTGGCCCCGCTGCCCAGTTCCAGGATGATCCGGGCCCTGCGGGCCCGCCAAACCTCCTGGCTGCGGCCACGGGCCCAGCCCTTCAAAACGGCGCGTTCCTCGTCGGTCAGGTGCACGGGTTCAGTCTTAGGACTCGGCATGACCAGAGTTTACCAGGACTGACCAGAAACTTCCGACTCGGGACACTAGATCCAGATCATCACACAGCGCCATCCGAAACCCGCCCGACACGGGCAAACACCCCGGAGTGTTCAATCCCTACGCTCGACCAGCAGGAGACCTCGCTGGCTGGGAAGAAGGTGCCCGGTCGTGCGGGATTCTCTTGATCTCAAAGTCATTTCACCTCCCTTTGTGAGGCCCAGCTGCCCTCGAACCTCATTGATCCGCGCCATTGCCCAGTGCGCCGCAGACGGTGGTGAACAGCTGTCGTTGGGGGTGGGGAGGGCGCCTCGCTTGCAACTCACGTCCTCTACACAATCCTGGGGCTCGTCAGCAGGTGGGACGTCACCGCGGCCCATCGCGCCCACACCCGCCCAGGCGGAGTCCTCATCGGCCCGGACTGCTCCGAAGCCATAACCAGTATGGGCCCACCGTCACCTGGCGTGGCTTACCCCGTTGCTCGCACCACTACAAACCAGGTCACAGCCAGTTCTTCTTGTGGAAGATCACATACAGGATCACACCGCTGGCCACCATGCTGAGCAGACAGTAGAAGTATCCGTATCTCCAGTGCAGTTCTGGCATGTAGTCGAAGTTCATGCCGTAGATCGAGCCGATGAGGGTGGGCACGACGAGGATGGCCGCCCATCCGGAGATGATCTTGACGTCCTCGTTGGAGCGTTGGTCGACCAGCGTCGCATTGACCGTCAGGATCTGGGTCAGCAGTTCTCGAATGTCAGTGATCTGGGAGGAGATCCGGGCCAGGTGGTCGGCGACGTCAGCCAGATAGGCCTGCAGCTCGGGTGGCACCTGATGCTTGGCGGACCCGGCGCGCAGGGCAGCGATGATCGGGATGAGCGGGTTGGTGGCGTGCTGCAGGTCGATGGCCTCACGAGACAGGCGGTAGATACGTTCGGGGGCTGCGGAGTCCCCACTGAAGACCTGCCTCTCGATCTGTTCGATATCGAACTGGATGCCGCTGATGACGGGGAAGGTCTGGTCGACGACGCCGTCGAGGATGGTGTAGAGCACCGACTCCGGACCGTGGCGCAGCAGCTCCGGGTCACTGGGAAGACGCGGGGTCCACCTCAGGCTCGACAACTCGTCAGGGATGCGCTGCACGATGACGACGACGCAGTTGCGCTGCTTGATGACCTCGGCCTCGACGAAGGCCACATCCTCCATCGAGTCGATGTAGAACGGCGGGTGCAACACCAGGAACAGGGCATCCCCGTGGCGTTCCAGCTTGGGACGCTGGTGGCCTTCCACCAGGTCCTCGGTCAGCAGTGGATCGAGGCGCATGAGGTCGACAAGGCGCTTGATCTGGGTCCGGTTCGGACTCTGCTCGACGATGATTCCCAGACGCTCGGGGTGGCCGTCCAACCAGGACAGCGTCGTCTCGACGTCAGCCGGGTGTTCCGGGTCGGCCGGGACTCCCTGCTCGAACCACTTGATGTCGACGATGCCGGGTTTCGTGTCGGCGATTGGTCTGGTTGCCAATGGTGATGCGCCACCATGGGTGCGCGCACTCGTCGTGGCACCGTTCCTTGGCTGGGGTGTTGCTGCCATAGATCGCCTCCTCCGTCATCTGGGCCGCAAGCCTACTGCGTACGGCGTCGGTCTCCCTCGCGACGACGACGGTCGTCGGGGGTGTCGTCGTCAACGTACATGCCAGGAGTGTCGAGGATGATATTCGTGCCTCCGGCCGCGTCGGACAGCTCACTGGGTGCCAGCCACTTGGCGAGGTGATAGACGCCGACGGTGACGATGGTGCCCAGGGCGATGCCGCCCAGGGTGAAGGAGTCGCTGAACTTCAGCGAGACGTCACCGACGCCGATAATGATGCCGGCTGCCACCGGGACGAGGTTCACCGGATTGCCGAAATCGACGTTGTTCTCCTTCCAGATCTTGGCGCCCAGAAGGCCAATCATGCCGTAGAGGACGACGGTGATGCCGCCCAGTACCCCACCGGGAGTCGCCGAGATGACGGCACCGAACTTGGGGGAGAAGCCGAACAGGATCGCCACGATCGCAGCCACCACATAGGCGGCCGTCGAGTACACCCTCGTTGCCGCCATGACGCCGATGTTCTCCGAGTAGGTCGTCGTCGGGCCCGCACCGAGGAAGGTGGCCAGTATGGAGGTCGCACCGTCAGCGGCGACCGCCCGCCCGACCTGATGATCAAGGTCCTTGCCGGTCATCTCGGCAACGGCCTTGACGTGACCGGTGTTCTCGGCGATGAGGGCGATGACGACCGGCAGGGCCAACAGGATGAAGGCCAGGTGGAAGGCAGGCAGGTGGAACCCAACGACGTTGGTGGCCGCGTAATGGGATCCGTTCTGGGCCTGGGGCAGGTACTTCCAGGTGTCCAGGTTCGTCACCGGGGGCAGGCCGATCCATGCTGAGTCATGCACGGCTGACCAGTCCACTCGTGGGGCGACGGTGCCATCGGCGTGATGAAGCGGACCGAACACCAGATCCTCGATCCACGACAACACGTAACCGATGACCAGGGCCAGGAAAATGGCGATGCGGGAGATGAATCCGCGCGGTCCCACCGACAGTGCGATGACGAGCAACATGACGATGAGCGCGGTCCACTGATCGGTGGGCCAATAGGCCTTGGCAACCACCGGAGCGAGGTTGAAGCCGATGAGCATGACGACGGCGCCAGTCACCGTCGGAGGCAGCACCTTGTGCACCACCCGCGAACCAGCTGCCTGGATGATGATGCCGCAGATGAAGAGGGTCAGGCCCACGCACAACAGTGCGCCCGAGACGTCATTCGGCTTGCCGCCGGATGCGTAGATGGCCGTCGCCACGCCGGGGAAGGCTGCCGAGGAGCCGAGGTAGGACGGCACCTCATGCTTGGTCACGAAGATGAAGACGAGGGTCGCGATACCCGACATCATCACTGCCAGCTGGGGGTTGAGGCCCATGAGGACGGGGAAGACGAAGGTCGCCCCGAACATCGCCACCACGTGCTGGGCTCCCAGCCCGATGGTTCGTCCCCATCCGAGTCTCTCGTCGGGAGCCACCACCTCACCTGGTTCCAGTACACCGCCGTTGTGCAGTTTCCAGATCATGGGCGTCCTTCCGGGTCGGTTCCCTTCCGGACCCTCAGCGTATCGGTCCGACGAGCAGACCCCGCCGGGCGTCCAATGGCCGACTCAGATCCAGGAGCGGAACCACATCCGTGCCAGCCATGCCTTTCGGGTCATGAGACTGTCGGTGAGGACGGGGTAGATGAAGGCGAAATCAGCCGCAACCAAGGCCATGACCGTCCCGACGACGATCGCACCGATGCGGCGTCGGCTGGTGACCTTGGTCGGCCCGAGGATCTGACCGAGCCAGATCGCCAGGATTGTCACCGTGAATGGGATGATGCAGATGGCATAGAAGAAGAACAGCGGACGATCGTCGTAGCGGAACCACGGGATCCACGTCGACATCATGGCGACGATCGGCAGGGTGAACCGCCAGTCACGGGCGAAGATCCACCAGATCACCGCGGCCACCAGGGCGATGGCTGCGAACCACCACAGCACGGGGGTGCCGGTCGCGGAGATGACACGCAGGCAGGTGTCACCAACGGCCTCGCAACCCTGCTGGCCCGGCTTGATGTCGTTGACTGCGTCAATTCCGAGCGGTCGCTGATTGATCAACCATCCGGATGGATTCGAGGCGTAGACGTGGGTCTGCGTCATCATGTACGAGCCGGTGTGGAAGTCGTAGATCTGCTGGTGGTAGTCCCACAGCGCGGCCAACGGCTTTCCGATGACCTTGGACAGGCCCGGATCAGGGTTCGGACCGGCCCAGGATTTTCCGAGAACCATGTGTGGGTAGATCGAGAGCCACCGCGCCCACGTGGCGATGTAGATGCCCACGGCCACGACGACCAGGTAGAGGAAGGCCGGTACCCCGTCGCGCAGGAAGGACCACCACGCCTTCGTGCCCGCACCGGCGAGCCGACGTGCCGACCAGTCCCAGATGACCGAGATGATGCCCATCGTCGCCAGCACGAACATGGAATTCCACTTCGTGGCGCAGGCCAGGCCGAACATGACTCCAGCCACCAGACGCCACGGACGCCACCCCTGGGCTGGACCGAAGATCCCGTCGAGATGGGGTTTGCCGACGGCTCTCAGATGATCTGCCAGATGATGACGGAACCAGTCCCGGTCAGCCGCCACCGCGGACACACCTGCCACCAGGAAGAAGGCCTGGAAGATGTCGAGCAGTCCGACCCGGCTCATGACGAAGGCCAAGCCGTCGAGGGTGAGCAGGATGCCGGCAATGGCGCCCACCATTGTGGACCGGGAAAGACGTCGAGCCAACCGGATCGTCATGAGGACGAGCAGGGACCCGAAGACCACGGAGGCGAATCGCCAACCGAAGGAATTGAAACCGAACAGTTGCTCCCCGATCGCGATGAGCCACTTTCCCATCGGGGGATGGACGACGAACTCGGCGTCGGGTGTCCAGGTGTTCGTGATTCCTTTGACGATGTCAGCGTTGGCTTTCGCTGCGTCAGGCCAAGTGCCCTCGTACCCCTGCTGGAGCATCGTCCAGGCGTCCTTGGGGTAGTAGGTCTCGTCAAAGACGAGGTTCTTGGGGAAGCCGACATTCCACACCCGCAGCAAGAAAGCCAGTGCGGTGATGAGGGCCGTGACGACCCAGCTCGTGTACTCGTCGCTCATTCGGCCGTCGTCGAGACGCTCGAGGGTCGACAAGGATCTTCTCGCTGCTGCCACATCGCCATGGTAGAGGGTCGGTGGGACGTCACCGTCGGTCCGGCATGGGACGATGGTCGAGTGAGCCAGACACCACCGGGACGAGTCATCCTTGCGGGCACCCCCATCGGGGACCGTCATAGCGCCTCGCCGGCCCTCGTCGAGACCTTGCGTGACGCTTGCATCATCGCTGCCGAGGACACACGTCGGTTGCGCGATCTGCTACGCCGTCTCGACGTCGAGACCTCGGCGCGGGTGGTGTCCTATTTCGAGGGCAACGAGGCCGCCCGAACCTCCGAACTTCTTGAGTGTCTTCTCGACGGGGACGACGTCGTTGTCGCCACAGATGCGGGGATGCCCTCGGTGTCCGACCCGGGATACCGGCTCGTCACCGCCGCCATTGAGCACGACATCGTCGTCACCTCGGTCCCCGGACCCACCGCCGTGACGACAGCCCTGGCCATCTCGGGAATGCCGACTGACCGGTTCTGCTTCGAGGGATTCCTGCCGCGCAAGTCGGGGGAGAGGCGTCGTCGTCTGGCTGAACTTGCCGACGAACCGCGCACCACTGTCGTCTACGAGGCTCCCCATCGGCTCGCCGATCTGCTCGACGATGCCGCCGAGGTCCTTGGCACCGACCGACGCGCTGCGGTGTGCCGGGAGTTGACGAAGACCTACGAGGAGGTTCGTCGCGGCGGTCTGGCAGAGCTGGCTGAATGGGCTCGTGAGAACGCCCGCGGCGAGATCACCATCGTCATCGAGGGAGCCAGGGGCAACTCCGTGAGTCTTGACGAGGCCGTCGAGATGGTCGCCGACCTCATCGACGACGGCATCAAGCCGTCCAAGGCCGTCGCCCAGGTGGCACGGGCCACCGGTGTCGACCGACACGAGCTCTACGACGCCGTCCAGAATGCCTCGACCGACCAGGAGGAATCGTGAACGAAGCCATCCGTGAGGTACTGGCCGAGGCTGGCCTGCCGCCCCTGCCCGAGCCATTGGCCGCCCCTCTGGTGGACTCCCACACCCACCTCGACACGGTGGCCGACATCGTCCACCTCGATACCGCCATCAGCCTGGCCGCCGCCCGTGAGGTCGGGGTGACCCACATTGCTCAAATCGGGTGCGACGTGGAGGGGTCCGAGTTCGCCGAGGAACTGGCGCGAACCCATAAGAACGTCATTGCGGCGGTGGCGATCCATCCCAATGACGCCGCCCGTCTGGGGCGCAAGAAGATCGGCGCTGCCCTCAAACACATCGATGACCTCGCCAGCGCCGGCGACCATGTCCGGGCCATCGGAGAGACTGGAATCGACCACTTCGGCACGACCGACGACGAGGGGCAAGCCCTCCAACGAGAGGTCTTCGCCGCCCACATCGCCATGGGCCATGAGCACGGTCTCACCCTTGCGATCCACATGCGTGATGCCCGCAACGGTGGTGAGGGAGACGGTCCGACCCAGGGCCGACAGGCCCATGACGACGTCGTCGACGTTCTCGACTCAGAAGGTTGGCCGGAGCGGGTCATCATGCACTGCTATTCCGGTGATGCCGACCTGGCTCGGATCTGCCTGAGCCACGGGGCATACCTGTCGTTCTCCGGGACGATCACCTTCAACTCTGCCGGCCCTCAGCGTGACGCCTTGGCGATCGTTCCCGACGACCGCATCCTCGTCGAGACCGACGCGCCGTTCCTCACCCCGGTGCCACGCCGCGGCAAGCGCAACGGCCCTTACCTGCTGCCGCACACCGCCCGTTTCGTGGCACAGCAGCGTGGGTGGGATGAGACGCGCGCCTGCCAACAGCTCACTGACAACGCCTTTTCCGCTTATGGAGGTGCCTGGTGACCGAAACCGGATTGCTCGATCCCGCGTCGATCCGACGCATTGCCGGTCAGATCGGCCTGAGACCGACGAAGACCCGTGGGCAGAATTTCGTCCACGACGCCAACACGGTGCGTCGTATCGTCTCCCTGGCCCAGGTGGGTCCCGACGACCGTGTCATCGAGGTCGGCCCAGGCCTGGGATCACTGACCCTCGGCCTGCTTGAGACCGGCGCCCAGGTCGTCGCTGTCGAGATCGACGAGGTGCTGGCCACCCAGCTTCCCGACACGGTGGCCGAGCGGATGCCCGAGGCTGCCGACAGGCTGGAGGTCATCCTCTCCGACGCCCTCGACGTCGATGCCATCCCCGGCTCCGATCCGACCGCGCTGGTGGCGAACCTGCCCTACAACGTCGCTGTCCCGGTGCTGCTGCACATGCTGGCGATCTGTCCGCAGTGGTCGACGGGTGTCGTCATGGTGCAGTCGGAGGTGGCCGACCGTCTGGTGGCCGCTCCCGGATCCAAGATCTACGGGGTTCCCAGCGCCAAGCTGGCCTGGTATGCCGTGGCGACCCGGGTGGGAAATGTCCCCCCGACGGTCTTCTGGCCGGTGCCCAACGTGGATTCCGGGTTGGTCCGGATCACGAGGAGACGTCCTCCTAAGATCGACGGACGAGCCCCTGAGACCACTCGCTCCCAGGTCTTCCGCGTGATTGACGCGGCCTTCGCGTCCCGTCGCAAGATGCTGAGATCCGCACTGGCTGGACTGTGTGGTGGTTCGGCGGCTGCCTCCGACCTCATCGGCGCTGTAGGGATCGACCCGACGGTGCGCGGAGAGGCCCTTGACATCGTGGACTTGACCCGTGTTGCGGAGGCGTTGGCCCAGGCCGGCGTCCTCGGCGATCCGGGTCAGGTGTGAACTTCTGCCGGTACGGTAAGCACATGATGATGGACGATCCGTTCGACTTGCTCCGTCCCACGACCGTGACGGTGCGGGTCAGCGCCAAGGTCAATCTGGCGTTGGGGGTCGGCAGCCTCGCGCCTGACAGTTTCCACCCGCTGGCAACGGTCTTCGAGGCGATCGGGATTCACGACGAAGTGACGGTGACCCGTCGTGACGACAAACGCATCACCCTCACCGTCTCGGGAGAGGATGCCGACCAGGTCCCCACTGACGAGACCAACCTCGCCTGGCGGGCCGTGGAGATGGTGCGTGAGGAATTCGCCCTGGAGCGGGGGGAGCGCGATCACGGCGTCGATATTCACATCGACAAGTCCATTCCTGTCGCCGGTGGCATGGCAGGTGGGTCCGCTGACGCCGCCGGAGCCCTGCTCGCCGCAGCCGCCCTGTGTCGTCTTCCCGATTCTCCTGAGAGTCTGCAGCCGCTGGCCGCGCAGCTAGGCTCTGACGTGCCCTTCTGTCTCATGGGCGGGGTGGCGCTGGGTCGAGGGCGAGGGGACCGTCTGGCTCCGGTGATTTGCCGTGGCCGTCATCACTGGGTCATCGCCACCTCGAACCAGGGACTGTCCACCCCAGCCGTCTACCGACGTTTCGATGAGATGGGCGGGAACCCCGGGGGCGAGGCAGTTCCCAACGACCTCATCTCAGCCCTCACGCGGGGAGATCTCGACGCGGTCGCGGCCACCATGAGCAATGATCTTCAGGCCCCCGCTGTTGACCTGCGTCCCGAACTCGGCGAGGTGCTGGAAGTCGGGAAGGAAGCTGGAGCTCTCACCGCCCTCGTCTCGGGTTCCGGACCCACCTGCGCCTTCCTCGTGCGCGACGCCGCCGGGGCCAAGAAGGTCAGCGCCGCCGTGTCCGCCCTACCGCAGGTCAATCGCACCAGGACGGCCCGCGGCCCGGCCTCCGGTGCTCAGGTGTTGCCGGGGCCGGTGGGGAGCTTCGCATGACGACCTCCCACCGGCACCAGGACCCGAAGGACGCCGTCGATGTCATCATCGCGGCATGGGCGAGGGAGCGACCCGACCTGCCCGTCGAGGTGATGGAGGTGTGGTCGCGCGTCACCAGGCTGGCACGTCGCCTTGATCGAGACCGCTCCAAGGCATTCTCGCAATGGGACCTGGAGGGCTGGGAATTCGACGTCCTGGCAGCCCTGCGACGCTCCGGGGAGCCATACCAACTCAGCCCCGGGCAGCTCCTCAGCGAGCTTGAGGTCGCCTCGGGGACGATGACGAATCGGATCACCAGACTGTCAGACCGTGGCCTGGTGTGTCGTCTGCCTCACCCCAAGGACGGTCGCGGGGTCATCGTCGAGCTCACCGATGCCGGACGAGATCGGGTCGACGGAGCTCTGGCAGCCTTGTTGGAATCCGAGGGACGTCTCCTCGACTCGATGGACCCGCAGGCCGTCGAGCAACTGGGCCGGGGACTGCGCGCGGTGCTGGCTCGTCAGGAAGAGCTGGACTGATCCTCTTCCCGCTCGCTGTGGCGGGTGAGACGCGGATTTTCCGACACCCGTGCCAGCCCGTTGAAGGCCAGGTCGACGAGGTGAGCGGCGACGACCTCCTTGGCCGGTTCCCGGGTGTCGATCCAGGCCTGTCCTGCCATGCCCACCATCCCGGTGAGTGCCGGGGCATAAAGGGGCGAGAAGGAGGCGTCGAAGCCGTGACGGTTGAAGTTGTCGGCGAGAATCCCTTCCGCCCAGGAAGCGACGTCAGAAAGGATCGAAGCGTAGGAGCCGGTCGTTGATCCGACCGAGGAATCTCGGGAGATGATGCGAAATCCATCGGGGCGATCATCGATGTAGTCCAGCAAGGCCAGCACTGCGGACTCCAGGGTGCGACGTGGTCCCTGCTTCGGGCGGGTCATCGCGGCATTGAGGGAATCCTGCAGCAGGCGCACCTCCCGATCGACGACGACGGCGTAGAGCCCGTCCTTGGACCCGAAGTGCTCGTAGACGACGGGTTTCGAAACTCCTGCGGTGGCAGCGATCTCCTCGACGGAGGTGCCCGCGACGCCGTTGTCGGCGAAGAGACGACGCGCCACGCTGATGAGCTGCTCGCGGCGCTGCCCGCTGGTCATCCGGGCCCGGGGGTGCCTGGAAGGTCGGGATGCGGGCGTCGACGTCATGGCATCGAGCCTACTCAGGCCCGTTGCGTGGCCGAATCGCGGTCCATGCTCTAGGGTTGGGGGGACTCGGTTCGCCGAGCGTTCCCCGGTTGGTCTGCCGGCAGGGCCCGCCTGACTTTGAATCAGGATCAGCGACGCAGGTTCGACTCCTGCCCGGGGAGCTCATCCACCCTGTCGCACCTCCTCACGGTGCGGTGCGACCGCGTGACGGCTACAGTTGGCCCTGCATGCCGCATCCGAACTGGGGGAGCACCGTGACGTCCAGCCCGTCCACTGACCGAACCGAGAACGACGGAGTGGCCGCCGTCATCGTGCTGGCTGCCGGCGGTGGCACCCGCATGAAGTCCTCGAAGTCCAAGCTGCTCCACGAGGTCGCCGGTCGACCCATGCTGTCGTGGGCCATTGGAGCGGCACGCGGACTCAGCCCAGAGCATCTCGTCGTGGTCGTCGGACATCGTCGCGATCAGGTAGAGGCCCATCTAGCTGATGACGCCCCCGACGTCACCACCGCTGTTCAGGCCGAGCAGAAAGGCACCGGCCACGCCGTCGCCTGTGGTCTCGAGGGGCTGGGACAACTTCACGGCGAGGTCGTCGTCACCTATGGTGACGTCCCGATGCTGACCGGAGAAACCCTCCAACAGATGGTCGAGGTCCACCGCGAGCGTCGCAATCTCGTCACCGTCCTCACTGCCGAGGTCGATGATCCCACTGGCTATGGACGCATCCTCCGCGACGGAGAGACCGTCGTCGGGATCGTCGAGCACAAGGACGCCGACGAGGCTCAGAGGGCCGTTCGAGAGATCAACTCCGGCATATACGTCTTTGACGCCGAGGCCCTGCGTGACGGCGTCTCCAAACTGTCCAACGACAACGCTCAGGGCGAGTATTACCTCACCGACGTCGTCACCATGGCTGCCGATGGCACCGTCGAGGTTCCCGGTCGCGGTCGCGTCGGCGCCTTCCGTACCGACGACGTCTGGCAGACCGAGGGAGTCAATGACCGGGTACAGCTGGCCCGTATGAATGCCGAGGTCAACCGACGCATCGTCACCGCATGGATGCGGTCCGGGGTCACCGTTATCGATCCGTCCTCCACCTGGATCCAGCCGGATGTCGATCTCGCCAATGACGTCACCCTGTATCCCGACGTTTTCCTCAGCGGAGCCACGACGATCGCCTCCGGAGCCACCATCGGACCGGATGTCACCGTCACCGACTCCGAGATTCGGGAAGGGGCCACCATCACTCGGTCCGAGATCACCCTCGCGGTCGTCGGTGAGGGAGTGCGCGTCGGCCCGTTCTCCAACATCCGCCCCGGCTCCGTCCTCGACCGCGACGCCAAGGTCGGAGCCTTCGTCGAGACCAAGAACACCCACGTCGGAACCGAGGCTGTCATACCCCACATGGCCTACGTCGGCGATTCCGAGGTGACCGCAGGATCCTCCGTCGTTGCCGGATCCGTCCTCTCCCGGGAGTGCGCCGCTCCCGCCACCGACTCGGACGTCATGTCCGACAGCCAAGACGACACCCTCAACCCGGAGGCTGACCAGTGAGTGGAACCACCCGTCCGAACAACAAGCACCTCATGATCTGCTCAGGACGGGCCTATCCCGAACTTGCCGAGCAGATCGCCGCCGAACTCGGCGTCGACCTCGTCCCCTCGCGTCAGGTCACCTACGCCAACTCCGAGATCTACGTGCAGTTCCAGGAGTCCGTGCGTGGTTGCGACGCTTTCGTCATCCAGTCCCACAGCGCCCCGGTGAACGAGGCCATGATGGAGCAGCTCATCATGATCGACGCCCTCAAGAGGGCATCGGCCAAGCGCATCACCGTGGTTTCCCCGTTCTACCCCTACGCCCGCCAGGACAAGAAGCACCTGGGCCGCGAGCCCATCTCCGCTCGCCTCATGGCCGACCTCTACCAGGCTGCCGGTGCTGACCGGATCATGTCGGTGGACCTGCACGCCGCCCAGATCCAGGGGTTCTTCGATGGGCCGGTCGATCACCTGTGGGCCTTGCCGGTGCTCGCCGACTACGTCGCCTCCAAGTACGACAACTCCGACATGGTCGTCGTCTCCCCGGATGCCGGTCGTGTGCGTCTGGCCGACATGTGGACCGACAAGATCGGTTGTCAGCTGGCCATCATCCACAAGCGTCGCGATCCGAACAAGGCCAACGAGACGACCACCCATGAGGTCGTCGGCGAGGTCGAGGGCAAGACCTGTCTGCTCGTCGACGACATGATCGACACCGCCGGCACGATGTGCCAGGCTGCCTCGGCCCTCAAGAAGCGCGGTGCCAAGCGCGTCATCGCGGCCGCCACTCACCCGATCCTGTCGGATCCGGCTGCTGAGCGCATCAACAATTCCCCGATCGAGGAGCTCATCGTCACCAACACGCTCAGGATCCGTGACGACATCAACATCCCCTCGATGACGGTGTTGTCCATCGCCCCGCTCATCGCGAAGGCGATTCAGGAGGTCTTCGAGGACGGGTCGGTCACCAGCCTGTTCCGCTGACACGACAGCTCAGCCGCCCATGGCACCGCTTGTGCTGTGGGCGGCTTTGCATTTGGGGGACGACGTCGTCGTGCCGTACAGTGGCCCTGCTTGGCGAGGGACCGCAAGGTCCGTGATCGACTGGCCGCCCGATTGGGCATCCTCTCGTCGAGCCGTTTCACGTCAACGAGAAGGAGAAACTGCCATGGCAGACATCATTCACCTCAAGGCCGAAGAGCGTACCGAGTTCGGTAAGGGCGCTGCTCGTCGCATCCGTCGTGACGACAAGGTTCCCGCCGTCATGTACGGTCGCGACCACGACCCGATCCATGTGACCCTCGAGGGCCACGCCACCCTCCTCGCGCTGCGTACCGAGAACCCGCTGCTGTCGATCGAGATTGAGGGCAAGGAGCCCGTGCTCGCCCTGCCGAAGGACGTCCAGCGTGACGTTCTCAAGGGCTTCGTCCGTCACGTCGACCTGCTGTCCGTGCGTCGTGGCGAGAAGGTTGACGTCAACGTCGCCCTGCGCATCACCGGTGAGTCGGCTCCTGGCACCATCGCCATGACCGAGTTCAACGAGATCGAGGTCGAGGCCGACCTGCTCAACATCCCGGAGCTCATCGAGATCGACGTCACCGGCCTCGAAGCCGGCACCACCATCTACCTCGGCGACGTCAAGCTCCCCGAGGGCACCACCCTCAAGGGTGACCCGGAGGCCGTCGCTGCCACCGTCGCCTTCCCGGAGACCGAGTACGCCGAGGATGAGGAGTCCGAGGGTGAGGACGCCGAGGGCGGGTCCGAGATGAAGGCCGAGGACGAGTGAGCCCTTCCTGGCTCGTGATCGGGCTCGGCAACCCGGGCCCGCGCTATGACGGCACCCGACACAACGTCGGGGTGGACGTCATCACCGAGTTGTGCCGTCGGGCCGTCGAGAAGCTCTCGTCGGCCCGTGGGCAGCGGGCTGAGCTGGCTCGCACTCGCATCGGCTCGGCTGGTCTCGGCGTCCCGGCTGCGGACGCCCAGATCGTCACCTTGATGCGCAGCCGTACCTACATGAATGAGTCGGGGATCGCCGTCCGCAAGGTCGCGGGCTTCGCAGGTATCACCCCTGATCACCTCATCGTCATCCATGACGAGATCGATCTCGACCCTGGCCGTCTACGTCTCAAGTGCGGAGGCGGGGACAACGGACACAACGGGTTGAAGTCCATTCGAGCCCATCTGCACACCGGTGACTTCATTCGGGTGCGGGTTGGTGTAGGTCGTCCTCCGGGCCGTCAGGACCCTGCCTACTGGGTACTGGCCCGCGTTCCCGCCAAGCAGCGCGCTGACATGGACGTTCAGGTGGCCATGGCCGCCGACGCCGTCGAGACGATCATCACCCACGGACTGACGGTGGCCCAGAACCGTTTCAATTCCTGACGCTCACCAGCTCGACGGAGGCTGGATCTGCGGAAACTGCGGCATGAAGGGCAGCTGGCCCAACTTGTCGGGGCGTGCCCGCAGCCATTCCGAGAGCTGATCACGTCGGCGCACCAGCTCGGGGCCTCCCTCGCCCTTGGCGATGCGGTGCTGCGCGAGTGCGGCTTCCGTGACAGCAGTGATGGTCCGTTCCTGACTGCGCTTCGCAGCCCTGCCGTGCTTGCCCGAATCAGCGAGCACGGCGCGACGCTTGCCCGGATCTGCGATCATGTCCGCCTCGGCGGGAGTCACCAGGCCGGCCTCAACCATGAGCGGAAGCTGGGAGCGCACGGCCTCGGACTCCTTGCGACGGTTACGAGTCGTCATGACGACGGTGCCGATGAACACCGGGACGAAGAGCACCACGTAGATGAGGACCATCGCCGTCAACTGGCCGTTGACGCCCAGCCCCATGGCACTTGCCACCAGAGTCGGACCGCCGTTCCACAGACCATGCATCAGGCAGGCGACGAGATAACCCAGAACGACCCTCCAGAATCCGCCCTTGTTGCGCCAGGCCCAGACGCCGACCGCCGTCGCGGTGGTGTAGAGCGGGTGGCCGAAGACACCGAACCCGGTGCGCACCAGGGCCATGACGACGATGTCTCCCGTCCCCTCAGCAGTCGCGAAATATCCCAGGTTCTCCACGAAGGCGAAGCCCAGGGCGCACACCCCGGCGTAGAAGATGTGGTCGGTAAGAGAGGTGAGCTCCAGCTTGCGCAGTCCAGTGACGAGCAGCACGAAGACCGAGGCCTTGGCGAACTCCTCGACGAGTGGCGCGACGACGGCGGCGGTGCCGAATTCGCTGGCAGGAACGGCTGCCTCGACGAGCATGGAGAAGATGACGGCTGCTGACCCTCCCCAGATCAGTGCCATCACGGTGAGACGGGCGGGTTCTGGCTCCCACTTGTCGAGCCATCGGTAGCACAGCAGGCACACGATGAGGGCTGCAGTCGACGGGATCGCGCCGACGATGAAGTATGGCGGCGATCCGGCGCCGATGACGGCCACCATGAGGAGGATGACGAACGCTCCCAGAATGGTGATGACGATCGGCAGGACTCCGCCGCGTCGAACTGGTTTGGGGGCGAGTGGGTACTGCATGGGTGGGGTGCTCACGTCGACATGCTATGGGTTGGCGAGTCAGGGAGACCAGCGCAGAACGTGACGGTCGGGTAGTCGTCGGTGCCATCACGTACCCTATTTCGGTGACTTCTGGCGGATTGACCTCCCTTCTTTCCCGCGAGCCGGTGCTCTCCCATTCCGTGGAGGACGCTCTGACCCGGCGTACCCCCACTCTCGACCTGCAGGTGGCTCCGTCTGCCCGTCCGGCCGTGGCTGCTGTGCTCAGCCAGGCGCTCACTGGTTCCGGACGGTTGCCGGTGCTGTTGGTGACGAGCACCTTCCGGGAGGCCGAGGAGTCGGTGGCCACCCTGGAGACGTGGCTCGGCCCCGATGACGTCTGTTACTACCCATCCTGGGAGACGCTGCCCCACGAGAGGTTGAGTCCCCGCACTGACACCGTTGGTCGGCGGATGGAGGTGTTGCGCCGATTGTGTGGCACAGAAGGAGAGGTGCCGCAGGTCGTCGTCGCCCCGGTGCGATCCCTGCTTCAGCCCCAGGTGGCCGGGCTGGGCCGCATCAAGCCCGTCCGTCTGGCTGTGGGGGAGGAGCACGATCTCACCGATCTGGCGGCAGAACTCGTCAATGCCGCCTACAGCCGGGTCGACATGGTGGAACGCCGAGGCGAATTCGCGGTACGCGGCGGCATCGTCGATGTCTTCCCGCCGGTGCTGGAGCACCCGGTTCGTATCGATTTCTTCGGTGACGAGATCGAGGAGATGACCTCCTTCGCGGTGGCCGATCAGCGATCCACCGACGAAACCCACCGGGAGCTCATCTGCGCTCCGTGTCGTGAGCTCACCCTCACCGACGAGGTCCGTTCCAGGGCCAGGACCCTGTTACCGGACCACCCCGAACTGGCGGACATGCTGGAACGGATCGTCGATGGTCAGGCCGTCGAAGGGATGGAAGCCCTCATGCCAGCCCTGGTCGACGAGATGGAGCTGCTCGTCGACGTCCTTCCCGAGCACGCCATGGTCGTCCTCTCGGACCCCGAGATGGTGCGCTCCCGGGCAGCGGACCTGGTCCGCACCTCCGAAGAATTCCTGGGAGCCGGGTGGGCGGCCGCCGCCGGTGGTGGTCAGGCCCCGATCGACCTGGCGGCCTCGGGATACCGCAGCCTGGCCCATGTGAGGGCCCACTGCCTCGAGCGCGGCATGGCGTGGTGGTCGATGTCCTCCTTCGCCCTGGACGCCCCTGCCACGGATGCCCTTGCCGACGACGACGTCACGACCGCCCCACGCACCGTCAACCCGCATCTGGAGGCCGTCGAGCCGTGGCGCGGAGACGTGGAGGCGGCCGTCAAGGATCTCACCACCAGACTCGGTGAGGGCTGGACGGTCGTGCTGTGCGCCGAGGGTGAGGGCATCGCCAAGCGCATGGCGGAGCTGCTCGGTGAACATCACGTCGCGGCCAAGCTGGTCGACGAGGTCGACGCCGACATCACCGAGCCAAGCGTCCAGGTCGTCCGGCTGCATCAGCGTCATGGTTTCGCCGCGGATTCCCTCAAACTGCTCGTGGCCTCCACCGGAGACCTCGCTGACTCCCAGGACCCAGCCGTCAGTGGCGAGCGGCGCATGCCCCGACGCCGTCGCAATCAGATCCAGCCGCTTGAGCTCAAGTCCGGCGACCTCGTCGTCCATGAGCAGCACGGTGTGGGCCGATACGTGGAGATGGTGCAACGCACCGTCGGTGGTGCCACCCGCGAGTACCTCGTCATCGAGTACGCCCCCTCCAAGAAGGGTCAGCCCGGCGACCGTCTCTTCGTCCCCGTCAACTCCCTGGACCAGGTGACCCGCTACGTCGGTGGTGACGCCCCGAGCCTGGACCGGATGGGTGGCGCCGACTGGCGCAAGCGCAAGTCTCGTGCCCGCAAGGCGGTCCGTGAGATCGCCGCTGAACTCATCAAGCTCTACGCTGCCCGGCAGGCCACCAAGGGCCACGCCTTCGGCCCCGACACCGCCTGGCAGCGGGAGCTGGAGGACGCCTTCGCCTACGTCGAGACCCCTGATCAGCTCACCACCATCGCCGACGTCAAGCATGACATGGAACAGGTCGTCCCGATGGACCGTCTGGTCTGTGGCGACGTCGGTTACGGCAAGACCGAGATCGCGGTGCGCGCTGCTTTCAAGGCCGTCCAGGACGGCAAACAGGTGGCCGTGCTGGTGCCAACCACCCTTTTGGTGCAGCAGCACTTCCAGACCTTCACCGAGCGCTACGCAGGGTTCCCGGTCAAGGTCGCAGCCCTGTCTCGATTCCAGACCGACGCCGAGGCCCGCGAGACCTTGGAGGGGATCAAGCGCGGCACGGTTGACGTCGTCGTCGGTACCCATCGCTTGCTGGCCAAGGAGGTTGAGTTCAAGGACCTTGGCCTGGTCATCGTCGACGAGGAACAGCGCTTCGGTGTCGAGCACAAGGAGGCCCTCAAGCGCATGAGGGTTAACGTCGACGTGCTGGCGATGAGCGCCACCCCGATCCCGCGCACCCTGGAAATGGCGGTGACCGGTATCCGTGAGATGAGCACGATCGCCACGCCGCCGGAGGAACGTCATCCGGTGCTCACCTTCGCCGGCCCCTACGACGAGGGTCAGGTGGTTGCGGCCATCCGCCGCGAGTTGGCTCGTGAGGGTCAGGTCTTCTACATCCACAACCGGGTGCAGTCCATCGAGAAGACGGCGGCCAAACTGCGCGAACTCGTCCCGGAGGCACGGATCGTCACCGCCCACGGCCAGATGAACGAGAAGCAGCTCGAGCAGATCATGGTGGACTTCTGGGAGCGTCGCGCCGATGTGCTGGTCTGCACCACCATCGTCGAGTCGGGTATCGACATCTCCACGGCCAACACCCTGCTCATCGACCGCGCGGACCGCATGGGGCTGTCCCAGCTACACCAGTTGCGCGGGCGTGTCGGCCGTTCCCGTGAGCGTGGCTATGCCTACTTCCTCTACCCGGCTGACAAGCCGCTCTCCCAGACCGCCCACGATCGCCTGGCGACAATGGCCGCCCACACCGATCTGGGGGCCGGTATGGCCATCGCCATGAAGGACCTCGAGATTCGCGGCGCCGGAAACCTGTTGGGCGGCGAGCAGTCTGGTCACATCGCTGACGTCGGATTCGATCTCTACATCCGTCTGGTGGGTGACGCCGTCGCGGAGTTCCGTGGTTACGCCAGTGCCGCCGACGAACCCGAAATGCGCATCGAACTCCCGGTTGACGCCAACCTGCCAGTCGAGTATGTCGAGACTGAGCGGCTTCGTCTAGAGATGTACAAGAGGTTGGCCGAGGTGCGCAGCGACGAGGAGGTCGACGCCATCGCCGCCGAGCTCGTCGATCGCTACGGTCCGATGCCCGAGCCGGTACTGGCCCTCCTCGGGGTGGCGCGGTTCCGCCTGCTGTGTCGTCGGGCAGGTGTCCATGAGGTGGTTCCGTCCGGCCGCAACATCCGCTTTTCCCCGGTCCATCTGCCGGAGTCGCGCGTGATGCGACTCAAGAGGCTGTATTCGGGGTCAGTGGTCAAGCAGGCGGCAGGTATCGTTATGGTTCCCAAACCGACTACCGCGCGGATCGGGGGGCAGTCTCTGACGGGTCAGGAACTGCTCAACTGGGCGGGAGAACTCGTCAGGGGGGTGTTGGAGGTGCAGGAGGCACCAACCCAAGGTGCAAAGAGTTGACAAGACGCCAAAGCGTTCGTTTTCCTTTGCGGATCGATGGTCGAATTACAGCAAGGTGTTAATGTGCAAGTATTCAGCTACTCATACGGGTTGGGGGTACAGCCTGCTGGTAAACATCACCTGACGGTGAAGGGGATTGATGGCAGCTCGGTGGTGTCGCTCCCCTCGATGGCAATCAGTTATTGATGTTTCACCAAGGCCGAATGTTATGAAACGCGGACTGTTGGAATCTGAGGTGAAGATCGAAGGAGTTTATTTTTCCTATGGTCGACACGGTAAAATTTTCCATGGTTTCGACTGTGAGTTTCATGGTGGGAAAACCGTCCTTCTGGGTCCCAACGGTGCTGGGAAGTCGACGCTGTTTCGAATCATGGCAGGAATACTTAAACCATCTGTTGGACTGGTACTCCTGCCTGATTCCCCGGGACTGGTGTCGTCCTCGTGGTCGCAGGTCGCACTCATGCCCCAGGATGTACCACCGATCCCCGGACTCCGTGTCGTTGAACAGGTGGCCTATTCCGGCTGGCTGGCGGGCCTGTCGCGTCGGGATGCGCAAAGGCGAGCCGTGGAGGTGCTGGCGGCGGTCAACCTCTCTGACAAGGCGTCCTCGCGGGTGTCGCGCCTATCAGGAGGACAGTTACGCCGTGTCGGTCTTGCCCAAGCCTTGGTGGCGAACCCGCAGGTTCTCCTGTTGGACGAGCCAACCGCAGGTCTCGACCCAGCCCAACGCCATTCCTTCCGAGAGGTCCTCAAGTCGGTGCCATCTGGAGACCAGGTCGTCGTCGTGTCAACCCACATGGTCGACGACATCGAGGACCTCTACGACCATGTGGTCGTCATGAATGAGGGCTGCGTCATCTTCACAGGAACGCCCGATGAGTTCATCAATCTTTCGGAACCGGGTCCCAACCGCGCCGAACGTTCCTACCTTGGCCTCGTCGAATCGGTGCGGACATGACTTGGTTGACGCGCATCCGGGTCTCACCAGGCATCTGGCTGGCGCCGGTCATGGCTCTCATCTCCATGGCACACTTCGACGTCCCGGCCGCCAGGGGATACGCCCTCGCATCGGCCACCCGCGACGCCTACAGTCTGCTGTTCGTTGCTGCGCTCTCTTGTGCTGCCGGTGCCTGGGAAGGTCATCGGCTCCAAACCGGTGGGGTGCTTTCCGGAGTAGCGCGTCGGTCTCGGTTCGCCATCATGGCAGCACCATGGACCTCTGCGGTGGTCGTTCCCACCGCCTTGGACGTAGTGATCTTCATCCGTGATGGGGCGTTTACCAGCATTGACGCCGTGCCCGTCATCGTGACGACCATCGCCACTGCGTGGGTGTGGGCCTTGGCCGGAATGGCGGTCGGAGTCGCTGTGCGTCCCGCGCTGTCGGTGCCACTGAGTCTCATGGTTCCGGTCTTGTGGCTCATCATGCTTCCAGCCAGCCAGACCTTGTGGCTGCGACACTTGACCGGAGGCTGGCCCTCGTGTTGCAGCGTCAACAGTACGCTGTCGTGGCGTGCCATTTTGGCGACGTGGACGGTGCTCGCCAGTGTGCTGGCGGCAAGTCTCCTCGTGCTGGGGACACGTGGTCGTGCCATGGGTCCCCGTCCTCGTATGGTCGCCGGATTGGTGGCCGTTCTGGTCACGGGTGGCCTGGTGGGTGGTGCCAGCATGGTTCGGGGGATGGGCCCCGATCCCATCGCGCCGCGAACCCATGGTTTGCGTTGTGACGTGGTGGCCGAGGCAAAGGTCTGTGTGTGGCCCGAGCACGAGGCTGCTGCCGCCAGGTTCAAGCCCGTTGTGGCCACGGTGTTTCCGGTCTGGCGTCAGGCAGGCGTTGCACTGCCCGAGGTCATCACCGAGGCGAGCCTCCCGGATTCCGCATCATCGGGTTCGCGCGATGGCCGGATCGAGTACATCTATCTTGGGCGGTCATCCCCAGCTCCGGACGACCTGCTGGGGTCCTTGACGAGTGATCTTGCCACTGCACCATGTCTGGAACGTGAGAACGTCGAGACCCCGGCGTGGGCCACGGTCGACCAAGGGCGTTACCGAGCGTGGCTGCAGTTGTCGGGTGCACGAGCCTTGGGGCTATCGGAGAAAGACGTGAGGGATGGGAGTATTCCCACAGACCAGTGGCATTGGGCGCAGGAAGTCCTCACACAGCCTGCTGCCCAGCAGGCGAAGGCGGTGAACGTTGTTGCCACTAGGCTGTCCTCGTGCCGGTGAAGGTGTCGGGGCGGTGGGCGGTGAGGTGCGATGATTTGGTGGTGTAAAAACCGCGGCGTCGCAATTGTGTTGGCGTGTTCGGTCGGTATGGCGGTCCTGGTGGTCCTCACCGGGAGGTCGATTCGTGATATTCCGGTCATCTTCGGAGGGGTCGCACTGCGGGCGCCGCTGGTGTTCTTCGGTTCCCTTGTCGTCATTGTGGCTCACGGCTGGTCAGTGGCCAGGAATCCGGTCGAGTTGGAGTTGAGATCTCGGCGTCCGGTGCGTTGGGCCGATGTTGGGCTTATGGTTGCCGCAGCCTTGCCGCTGCTGGCTACCATCGTGTGTCCCGGCCTCATCGAGGTGGGTTTGGTGATCTCGCGCAATGTCATGATCGGTATGGGACTGACCCTATTGTGTGCGCGTTTCATGTCGCGGGGGCTTGCCTCGATGCCTGCTGTGAGTATGTTCCTGATTGGAGTGCTAACGGGACGCGGATACGGCCACGAGGCGTGGTGGAACTGGGTTGTCAGCTCTGGCGCGAGTCCGGTGGGAGCGGCGTGGTTCCTCGGGGCCGTCGTCGCCGGGTCGGTTGCCACACTAACGGGTCGGGCGCGGAAGCCGAGAGTCCCGTCGTAGGATGCTGCTGACAGGCTTCTTCGCCGTGCCGAAGGCGCGGCACCGAATTCAGGAGGGTTGCCCCATGGCGTTGTCGCGTCCCATGCCGATCCGCATGGTCGCTGTCGCAGTGACCGGATTCCTCGGTATAGCAGGGTTGTCCGGGTGCGCGAGCTCCCCCAACACCGCGGCCACGGTGGGGAACACAACGGTGTCGATGAAGTCGATCGACGAGGCAGCGGATCACTGCTCGAAGTACATCAATCCCAGCACGGAGCTCACCCCTCGCCAGGTCATCTCCTCGACGGTCATTCGTGGTGCCGTCGCCCAGGAGGTCCTGGACAACAGCGGGGAGAAGCTCTCCAATGCCCAGCGTGACCAGGTCATCGCCCGCAATGGCATGACGGCACTCACCTCCGACCCGGTCTGCCATGCGATGGTCCGTGACTTCGCCGGCCTGTTCCATCTGTTCGACCGCGAGGGTGAGAAGAAGGCCATGGCTGACCTGGCCGCGGTCGAGGTCAAGACGAATCCGCGGTTGGGCACCTGGGACGCCAAGAACCTTGCGGTCCACGGGAGCTCCTCACTGTCGGACCCCTTCACCTCTCGCTCCTGATCCTGATGGCGTCGGACGACTCCCGGCCGAGGGCTGATTTCTCCGACCTCGTCGCCGTCATGGCGAGGTTGCGCGACGAGTGCCCGTGGGATCGCAGCCAGACCCATCGCTCCCTCGTGACCTATTTGGTCGAGGAGACCGGAGAGGTCGTCGATGCCATCGAGGCCGGCACTGACGACGACCTCGTCGAGGAATTGGGCGACCTATTGCTCCAAGTGGTCTTTCACGCGCGCATCGCGGAGGGGGAGGGCGTCTTCAACATTGACGAAGTCGTCGGTGGGATCGTTGCCAAACTCGTGACCCGTCATCCTTATGTCTTCTCGGACGAGGACGTCCCCGAGGACCTCGACGCCGCATGGGAGGCACGCAAGGCAGCGGCCAAGGGACGCACCTCCAGCCTCGATGGCATCGCGCACTCGCTGTCGAGCGTGGCCCGCAGCGCCAAGGTCATCTCACGGGCTCGCAGCCGGGGCGTGGACGTCGAACTGCCTGAGGAACCCATCACCGCCGAGCAGACCGGAGATGAACTCCTGACCCTCATCGCCCGTGCCCAGGCTAGCGGCGTCGACGCCGACCAAGCTCTGCGCGACCGATTGCGCAGGCTCGAGAGCGACATCCGAGACGCCGAGGGACACTGAACCATACGCGGTATTACCTGAGGGAAAATCCTTTGTGATGAGGAGAGGAGACCTCGATGGATCCGCGCAGCCTCTGCCCATCAAGGACCAGACGATCGTCGTGAGTATCGACGCCGCCCCCGAGATTACCTACACAATCGGCATCGCCAGGAAGGCCACCAAGACCTGATGGTCTCTCTACGCCGGGCCTCACGTGGTGTTGAGGTTCCACCATCACTACCGTTGACCGAGAAACGGAGGAGGTGAACGATGCGACGAACCCTGACAACGATGCTCGTCGCCGTCGTCACCATGTCTGTATTGACCGGATGCAAGGGCAGCGACAATGACCCCGCTGGTCTGACCGAGGTCTCGGACGTGCCGGAAGCTCCTGCATCTACGGTGTCCCCGATCTCCTCGGGCCGAAAACCAACTCCGGAGGAGATCAATCCGAACGCTGATGCGGCGGCAACACCGCGCAGGGGAGGTATGAACAGATACCTGCCAGGCCTGACCGGGATCGTCAGTGATCGCGTCGTCACCGGGAACACCTCCCAGGCCATCACCGTCAAGGCCGGGACTGTCACCGACTACTACTTCCTGTGCGACACCACTGACGCTCAAATCACGGTGACCGAGAACGACGACTCGGCCAAGTCCACCTCGTGCCATGAGGGCTACGCCCATCTCAGCTACGGCAAGCGGACACAGAACGAGAAGATCGACCTGCTGATCGAGGCTCCTGCCGACGTCACCTACGAATTCGTCATCACCGAAAACTCTCTGACGGCCACGGCGACAAGTGATGAGGCGCCCTGAAATACCGCTGGTTGGCAGGCTTCGATACGCTTTGGGGTGGACGCAAAGATCCTCTCTGAAAGGTTGGTCCATGGCAACCATCGAATTCATCGAAGCCCGTGAGATCCTCGACTCCCGCGGCAACCCGACCGTTGAGGTCGAGATGATCCTCGACGACGGCACCGAGGCCCGCGCTGCGGTTCCCTCCGGCGCGTCGACCGGTCAGTTCGAGGCCGTTGAGCTGCGCGACGGCGACAAGGAGCGCTACTCCGGCAAGGGCGTTCTCAAGGCTGTTGAGAACGTCAACGAGAAGATCGCCGAGGAGGTGCTCGGCTGCGACGCCAGCGAGCAGCGCATCATCGACCAGATCATGATCGAGCTCGACGGCTCTGACAACAAGGGCGAGCTGGGCGCCAACGCCATCCTCGGTGTCTCCCTGGCCGCCGCTCACGCTGCCGCTGACTCGGCTGACCTTCCTCTCTACCAATACCTGGGCGGACCGAACTCCCACGTGCTCCCCGTTCCGATGATGAACATCCTCAACGGTGGCGCTCACGCCGACTCCGACGTCGACATCCAGGAGTTCATGATCGCTCCGATCGGCGCTGAGTCCTTCAAGCAGGCTTACGAGTGGGGTGCTGCCGTCTACCACTCCCTCAAGAAGGTCCTCAAGGACAAGGGCCTGGCCACCGGCCTGGGAGACGAGGGTGGCTTCGCCCCGAACCTGCCCAGCAACGCTGCCGCTCTGGACCTCATCCTCGACGCCATCAAGGCTGCCGGCTTCGAGCCCGGCAAGGATGTCGCCCTCGCTCTCGACGTCGCTGCCTCCGAGTTCTTCGAGGACGGCAAGTACAGCTTCGAGGGTCAGGCCAAGTCCTCCGCCGAGATGATCGAGTACTACGAGGGTCTCGTCGCCAAGTACCCGCTGGTCTCCATCGAGGATCCGCTGGACGAGGAGGACTGGGACGGCTGGGCCGAGTTCACCAAGAAGCTCGGCGACAAGATCCAGATCGTCGGCGACGACCTGTTCGTCACCAACCCGAAGCGCCTCGCCAAGGGCATCGAGACCAAGGCCGCCAACGCCCTGCTCGTCAAGGTCAACCAGATCGGCTCCCTCTCGGAGACCATCGACGCCGTCGAGCTGGCCCACCGTAACGGCTACCGCTGCATGATGTCGCACCGTTCCGGTGAGACCGAGGACACCACCATCGCCGATCTTGCCGTCGCTCTGTCGACCGGCCAGATCAAGTCCGGTGCCCCGGCCCGCGGCGAGCGCATCGCCAAGTACAACCAGTTGCTGCGCATCGAGGAGGAGCTGGGCGACTCCGCTGAGTACGCCGGCGCTTCTGCCTTCCCGCGTTTCAACGCCTGAGATCGACTGACGACGGCTCGGCCCGGCTCCCACGGGGCCGGGCCGAGCCATGTCCTTGACCGGGCCAGCCGCCGAAGATGCAAACGAGAATCATTCTAGGGTATCCTGTACGGGCTCACTAGGAAGGAGCTCTGATGCACCCCACTCGCACCCTCGGAGCGCTGTCGGCGGCCTTGGCCGCTGCGGTCCTCTTCGCCGGGGCACCGGCCGGCCATGCCGGACCCGACGACGGCAAGGTTGTCACGACCGAAGCCCACGTCGACGCCCCCAAGACGTACTGGGAGGACGGCCATTTCGTCCTCAAGAACGAAGCGCACATGACGGCGGTCCCGCTCGACGGCACTGTCAACTGGATCGGCCGTGGCTACAGCACCCTGTTGCGTCCCGAGCAGAAGTTCATGTTCACCGTTCCCGATGACCCGGCCTTCGCGCCCCTGTCCGACCATGGCCGACGCTGGTACGCAGCCCCTCACATCGCCGGTGACCACAACACCCCGATCTGGGCCGGATTCGGCGCTGACGACAAGATTCCGGCCGACACCTTCCGTGACGGGTCCTTCTCGCTCGATGTCGTCGGGTTCTCCGGGCCCGGACGGATGGAGGCCTTCAACGCTTGGGACCACTCGCTGAATCGCCTGCTGTCGAGCCACGACCCCAGCTACCGGTCCTCATACCTCACGCCTGGCAACCACACGCACAACGTCACCGCCTTCACCAAGCCCGGTCGCTACGTCGTCGACTACCGGACGACCGCTCGGGGCAAGGACGGACGTCTCATCGCCTCGAAGACCTCGACCCTGGTGTGGCAGGTCGGCGGTACTCGCCCGGCCGACAAGGCGACGACGCCGCTCGAGGACCGCTTCGCCGCAGCGCACTCGGGCAAGCCGAGCACTCCGTACACCTTCACCATGAAGCCGCACACCGGCCGTGACAAGCCCGCCGACGACCAGCTCACCGACCTCGTCTTTGACGCCGGCGACACTGCAGCCGAGGGCACGGTGACCTTCTTCATCGACGGGTTCCATCTGGTCGAGGTGCCGGTCCACGGAGGACGTGCCACCTGGAGCGAGATGATCGGTTCGGGAACCTCCAAGTTCCAGGCGGTCTTCGTGCCGGCCGCAGGGTCCACTGCTCCGCGGTGGGCCTCCAGCCAGCTCGCCTACCAGTTTGGTCAGAAATCCGCCTCGACGACGTCGGCCACGGGCCTGGATACTCTGCCGACGCCACACTCCCAGGATCCGGCGCCAGCCTTCGACCTCAAGGAGTACATGCCGACCAAGGCGGTGAAGTGGAGTGTCGACGTCACTCCCGGCAAGCCCGACGAGGACAGCGACAAGCCCTTCGTCACCAAAATCAAGCTCTCCGACCCCCGGTACCGGGCGAACATCGACGGCGGCTATTACGATGCGCCGGACGCGAAGTACTCGACCTGTCAGGTGTACGGGGTGACCGACGAGCACGGCGAGTTGACGGTCTCGAACGATGGTGACGTCTGTGGCGGTTACTACCTCAAGCTCAAGATCGCTCCCCACGCCCTTGTCAAGGCCCCCGGAGGATCGATCGACGTCACCGTGCCGTTGCCGAAGGACTCGTTGACCCTGCATCGCAACGGTGAGCTCCCCATGAGTGATGCGGGGGCGACCGCGACTCCCACCGCGACTCCCACGTCGGCCCCGACCGTGACCCCGACTCCGAGCCTCACCCCGACTCCGAGCCTCACCCCGACTCCGACACCCTCTGCGTCCACTTCTGCGTCCTCCTCGGTGCTCATCGCGCCGGTCCTGCTCGAGCATGGGCACGTCGACCTCAAGGCGACCTTTGACGGCGGTCGGCTCGGGGCGGTCGTGGGTGACGACACCCTCAGCCACGCCAAGCAGTCGGTGGACCGGTCCATCGGTTCGGTCGCCCTGGCGGTGCCCGACTCGGCTCGTCGACGCCGTCCGACGGCCGGGTTCATGGCTGACCCGCGGTTCGACTTCCTCGGCAAGAAGGGCGGCCTCGTCCACATGCTGCCGCAGGTCAATGACAACGTCCACGTGTGGCCCGGGTGGTCGACGAACGCCTTGGCCGGCACCGGGGCGGGACCGGCGACCCTCAAGCTCGAGCCTGCCGTGCTTCCGGCCGGGGGTGCCTACGACGTCTTCACAGCCGATTCGCTGACCGGAAGTCTTGACCACCTCATCGATTCGCGGCACGGTCGAGTGTCCATGACGATCCCGGAACCGACCCACGCGCACGCCTCATGGGCGTTCAGCAAGCCGGGTGCCTACCTGCTCAAGGCGAGCTACACCAGCCGTGTGGGAGGCCACGAGGTCTCCAGTCGGCCCGAGTGCCTCACCTTCCTCGTGGGTGACGAGGCCATCGCCGCCCACCGCGCTGGTCGGACGCCGTCGTGCCCGGCGACCACCTCGCCTGGGCCGAGCGCCTCGAGTCCGGTCGCACCTGGACCGAGCACGTCCAGCTCGGTCTCGCCTGGGCCGAGTGTGTCGAGTCCGGTCGCGCCTGGGCCGAGCGCGTCCAGTCCGGTCTCGCCCTCGGCTCCGTCCGTGACGGCCACGCATCCGGCCCCTGTGTCGTCTGCGACGCACTCTTCGGTTCCTGCGTCGTCCGTGACGGCGGCCGACCGGCCGATGGCCCCGACGAGTGCGCACCGTGTGACTCACGGCATGCGTCTCGCACTTCCTCGCACTGGGGTCTGAGAGAACGCCGCACCTGTCGCAGCGGACCGCCCCCGCCCCGTGAGGACACCTCTTCGGGGTGGGGGGCGGTTGGTTGTCGCCCGTATCGGCTGGTGTGCGTCATGATGGAGGCGATGGCGGGCCTTCCTGGCTCCCGGTATCCGACCCCGAAGCACAGGGGGCGGGTGCGCAGGAGCGCGACGTCGAACCCCCTCGTGGCGCAGCGCATCGCCAAGTACGACCAGTTGCTGCGCATCGATGAGGAGCTGGGTGACCCTGCCGAGTCCGCCGGTGCTACTGCCTTCCCGTGTTTTCAGGCCTGATTGACGTCACAAGGTGCTGATCCCGGCACCTGACATGACACGACCGCCCGGTGTTTCCGGGGCGGTCGTGTCATGATGGACCACGATGGCCAGCACACCGAGCAACCGAAATCGCCCGTCCGGACGGTCCCAGCGACCGGACGGAGGACGGACGCGCTCATCCTCCCCGAATCGTTCCGGCACGAGGAACCGCGGTAACTATGAGCGCACAACTCGTACGGAGCCGCCGCGAAACCACGCTCCCAAGCACGAAGAGCCTCGTCGATTCGGCCTGACGCTGCGGGCAGTCGTCATGGGAGCTGCGGTCCTGCTGGTGCTCGTCATGATCACGCCCAGTTTGGGTATTTACTTCTCCCAGCGCTCCCAGATCTCCCGCATCCAGGACGACGAGGCCGAAGCGTGTTCCTCCATCTCGACCCTCCAGGACGAGGTCAGGAGGTGGCATGATCCCGACTATGTACGCGCACAGGCGAGAGCCCAACTCGGTTGGGTGATGCCGGGAGAGACCGGCTACCAGGTCATCGCGGAGAACGGCAAGGTCATCGGATCGACGACCTCACTGGATGAGAAGGACCCCGCGACCGAGGCCAGCGCTGACGTCCACTGGTGGAGGCAAGCCGCCGAATCGATCCAGGACGTTGACCATCCCGCACCGCCCACGGCCACCCCGAGAGCGATGATCACACCTACTCCCTCGGCGAAGTCGTCCTCCCCGAGCCCCTCCCATCGATGAGGTGACCATGCTTGAAGAATTCACCGAGGACGACCGTCAGGCCGTCCGGGACCAGCTTGGTCGCGAGCCACGAGGCGTCGCTGGCGTGGCCTGGAGATGTGGCTGCGGGAAGCCCGCGGTCATTGCGACCGAGCCCAGGCTGCCCAATGGCACTCCCTTCCCGACGACCTACTACCTGACTTGCCCGCGTGCAGCCTCCCTCATCGGCACCCTCGAGTCCTCCGGGCTGATGACCCAGATGACCGAACGACTTGGTGAGGACGAGGGACTCGCCGAGCAGTACCGACGCGCCCACCAGGCCTACCTCGCCGACCGCACTCGGATTGGCGAGGTGGCCGGTCTGGACCCCGTCCCCGAGATCGATGGGGTCTCCGCCGGCGGCATGCCGACCCGCGTCAAGTGCCTTCATGCCCTGGCTGGACACGCCCTGGCTGCCGGCCCAGGCGTCAACCCCTTTGGTGACGAAGTCGTCGAGGAGCTGGGGGAATTCTGGTGCAACCCATGCTCGCCCGAACACCACGACCCGGAGTGACAGGAGGACGACATGACTGGTGATCGCACCGTCGCAGCCATTGACTGCGGGACGAATTCCATCCGCCTACTGATTGCCTCGGCCGGCCCCGACGGACATCTCGTCGAGCAGGCCAGGGATTTGGAGCTGGTCAGACTCGGCCAGGGGGTCGACACCACCGGGGCCTTCCATCCTGACGCCCTGGAACGCACGTTCACGGCTTGCCGAACCTTCGCCCGGGCCATCACCGAACACCACTGCGACGACGTTCGCTTCGTCGCGACCTCGGCCGCCCGCGACGTCTCCAACCGGGATGAGTTCTTCGCCGGGGTACGCAAGGTCCTTGGTGTCGACGCGGAGGTCATCGCGGGCAGCGAGGAGGCAGGTCTGTCCTTCGCCGGCGCGATGTCGGGGATCGAGGTGAGTGAGGAGCCCGTCCTCGTCATCGACTGTGGCGGCGGCTCCACAGAGCTGGTGCTGGGCCGTGAAACCAAGATCGACTCCCAGGTGAGCCTCAACATCGGCTCCGTGCGGCTGCGAGAACGCTTCCTGCATGACGATCCGCCCACCGCCGAACAAATCGACGAGGCACGCACCTACGTCCGGGAGATGCTCACTGAATGCCCTGTCGACATGGCCACCGCACACACCGTCGTCGGGGTCGCCGGAACGGTCACGAGTCTTTCGGCGATCAATCAGGGGCTGACGGAGTACGACCGAGCCAAGGTTCACCGTTCGGTGTTGACAGCAGACCAGGTGGCAGGCCTGGCAGACACACTGCTTGCGTCGACGGTCGACGAGGTTGAGCAGATGGGGCCATTGAGGCGACGCCGTGCCGAGGTTCTCTGCGGCGGTGCTCTCATCATCGACGAGGTGTGTCATCGGACGACGGCGGGGGAACTCGTCGTCTCGGAGACCGATATCCTTGACGGCATGGCGCTGGCGATGCTGGCGCAGGGGAGGTGACCTTCTCCCTGGCCCCCGTAGCCCAACGGCAGAGGCAGACGGCTTAAACCCGTCCCAGTGCGGGTTCGAATCCCGTCGGGGGTACCCGAAGATGCACCAGCTATGCGGTGTGTACGACCCCAGTCGTCGGGGTGGTCCGAATGTCGTCCCGCAGTACGGGGAAGGTTTCACGTCCTCGCGGCGTTGTTTACAGTAGAGGTCACCACGATTTTCACAGGAGGATCCCATGGCCAACCCGGTCTTCAGCCGAGCTGAGGCTTTCCAGCCGCATGGCAATCCCTATGGTCAGCCAGCCTACCCTGGCCAGGGCTACGGGCCGCAGTACGGCATGTCTGGACAGCCCGGTGCCGAGTGGGGGGCTCTGTCGCACGACGACATGCACGAGCAGCGCACTGAGCGTGCGATGACCTTTGACGACGTCTTGGGTCGCACCGGCTTGGTACTGCTTATCATCGCTGCCATCGGTGCCGTGAGCTTCACCTTGATCGGGCCGAACGTCATGGCCAGTGGTGCTGCCCTGTTGGTGGGCTCAATCGCCGCATTCATCACGGTCATGATCGTGAGTACTCGCCGCAAGGTCCCCGTCGGGGGCGTCATCTTCTACTGTCTGTGCGAAGGCCTTGTCCTGGGTACCATGTCGGCCATTTTCGAAGCCATGTACCCGGGAATCGTCGTGCAGGCCGTCCTGGGCACCTTTGCCGCCGCTGGCGTGACCCTGGGCGCCTACAAGTTCTTCAACATCCAGGTGACGCCGCGATTCCGTCAGATCGTCATCATCTCGACCTTCGGCTTTGCCATCGCGATGCTCATCAACATCGTGCTGATGCTCTTTGGGATCCATCTCGGGCTGGCCAGCTTCGGCCCCATCGGCATTCTGTGCTCCGCCGTGGGCGTTGTGTTGGCTGCCATGAACCTCGTGGTGGATTTCGACTACGCCGAGCAGGGGGTGCGCAACCAGGCTCCCGTGTCCGAGTCTTGGCGAGCTGCCTTCGGCATCGCCGTGACGATGGTGTGGCTCTACACCGAGATTCTGCGGATCCTCAGCTACTTCCGTTCTGAGTGACGTGAACGTCAGAAGGGGTCCGGTCATGATGACCGGACCCCTTCGTCATGCTCAGGTACTGGGGACGTCGCGCAGATGGGTCTCGAGGCACATCCGGGTGGCTGCTCCCCAGGACAGTCGACGCCATCGCCACAGAGGAATCCATTGGGCCGACTGGGTGGTGCCGCCGACGTCGATGACATAGGGATCAGTCGGGTCCTCACTCGTTGCCGAGTAGATGATCCGCAGTGCGTGGAAGTCTTCCAACACCCCGGAGGGAGACCGCCCAATCCAGTGGTCGGACTGCAAGTCGATGATTCGGTTGAGGCGGACTCGCTGGCCGGACTCCTCCATGACCTCACGGGTAACAGCTTGGGCGGGGGACTCCCCAGGTTCCAGACCACCGCCGGGCAGGGCCCACAGACCTGGGACGGCGGTACGGGGAGAGCACTCGGTGCCCAGCAATCCTCGACGTGACCGCACGACGGCGTAGGCGGCAATGCGTTGGTACGGACGAACCGATTCGCCGGCCTGGCGATCATCAGACAAATCAGGTACGCCGTCGCGGGTGCGGGGCGGCTGGGACGTGGACGTCCTGGGCCCGACATGGGCCGTGACGACAATCTCGTCGTCCACTCGATCAGCGGACAAGTACTCCATGATGACGAGGCCGTGATGCCACAGTTCAACGTGTGGATTCATACCGTGACGGACGCGGAAGGCATGGGTCTGCCCACTGCCTGGCGTTCCGACTGCGGTGATGAGCACACTTTCATTCAACCACCTTGGCCCTAGGAAGCGGTCCAGCTCCGTGATGAGCTGAATCACACAGGGGATTTCGAGGGGGTCACCTGATCTTGTCTGTGACGTCGACGCCGTTGGTGTCAAAGGCGGTCGAGACGCCATTGACGCTGATGTGCATGACGGGGGTGTCGAGCTTCTTGTCCGAGGAGATGGTCCATGCCATGTCCGACGGCTTCTCCCCGGTTCCGACTGCTGCCAGCCCCATGACGTCGACGATGGTATCCGGTTCGAGGAGTGCGGGGGAGAAGGTCGCGGTGACATCCCCCTTGCGCTGGACAGCCCATGCCGGCATGTCGGCAGACCGAGTACGACGCATGACGATGCCAGACGTGGCGGTGGGGGTGTCGACCATGACTCCCTTGCCGGGCTGGTAACTGATCTGACCGACCTCCTTGGCCCCGGAGACGGCGTCGGTCAAGGCTTCGGTCATACCGGTGGGAGTGGCGAAATCGATGTGGTTGACGACTGATCCGTCGCGTCGGAAGAAGACCGTCCGGCTCTCGGGCTTGGTCGAGACTGTCATCAGGACAGTGCCTTCGTTGTACTCGACGATCTGCAAGTTCTGGTTCATGTGAGATCCGGAGATCTCAGCTGCCTTGCGCAGGATCATCGGCATCTTCTCGACGGCGAAGTTGTCAGGGTGGAAGGGCCGCGACGCCGTCTGCGTGCTCTGGGTCGCGGAGGAATCGATCTTCCCGTTCTGCCAGGTCCACACCGTGGGAGAACCGCCAGCCTGGACAGTGATGCTCAGGGCCGTCTTGGTGATGTCCACCTTGGTGACAGGACCATTGTCCGAGGCCGCTACCAGCTCGTCCATGATCGCTCGGGTGTGGATGCCGTCGAGGGGAGATGTCGACGGAGTGACCTTTGAGGAGGGGACGAGAGCAGTACGGCTGGGTTCGTCAGAGGGGGTGGTGGGGGACGACGAGTTACATGCTGCACACAGACATAGGGCAATCCCGCTGACGACCACGCCGGCAACTCGGCGGATCCCTTTGACTCGAAACGTCACGAGTCGAGTCTATGAGTAGGGGAATAGGGGCTGACGACTACCTTCCGTGGCGACGCAGCTGGAGGTGCGCCTGTCTCGATTTGCGTGGTGAGTGTGGTTGTGGCAGGGTTATCTCTCGGCTCGACGCCCGGTGGGTGTGGGCTGGCGGGAGTACCGGTGGTCCTGTTATGGGATTGTTGGGGCACGATTTGACGATTGTTTGATGAGTGTTTAAGCTTCTGCGGGTTCCCTTCTTGTGGAGGGGGCTGAAAATGACTGGATGATTTTCTGATGGTTGTTTCTGCAGTGATGTTCTGGCTTTGATAGTCGGGGTTGATCTGGTAGGGTTGATTGGGTTGCTGCCTTTGTTGGTGGTGGTCTGATTGTGGCTGGTTTTGCTGGCTGGTTCTGATTCTGCGGGGTTTGCGGGGTTGGGGTTGGTGTGGTAGGGTTGGTCGGGTCGCCTTGGGGTGGTCCTGCTTGTGATGGGTGGGGTTGTTCTGGTGGGTGTGATGCTTGAGAACTCAACAGTGTGTCTTTGATAGTCAATGATTTTTTGATGCATCTATGGATGTGTCGGATTTGTTTATGAATTCCTTTGTGATTCTGGACATGGACTGATTTTTTGGTCAGTGTTTGGGGTTAGTGTTTTGGATTCTCTTGTGACATCGTTTGCCTGCACTGTGTGTGGGTGGGTGATATTTTTTCATTGGAGAGTTTGATCCTGGCTCAGGACGAACGCTGGCGGCGTGCTTAACACATGCAAGTCGAACGGAAAGGCCCCTTCGGGGGTACTCGAGTGGCGAACGGGTGAGTAACACGTGAGTAACCTGCCCTTGACTTCGGGATAACTTCAGGAAACTGGGGCTAATACCGGATAGGAATCCTTGCTGCATGGTGGGGGTTGGAAAGCTTCGGCGGTTTTGGATGGACTCGCGGCTTATCAGCTTGTTGGTGGGGTAGTGGCTTACCAAGGCTTTGACGGGTAGCCGGCCTGAGAGGGCGACCGGCCACATTGGGACTGAGATACGGCCCAGACTCCTACGGGAGGCAGCAGTGGGGAATATTGCACAATGGGCGGAAGCCTGATGCAGCAACGCCGCGTGCGGGATGACGGCCTTCGGGTTGTAAACCGCTTTCAGCAGGGGCGAAGCTTGTGGTGACGGTACCTGCAGAAGAAGCACCGGCTAACTACGTGCCAGCAGCCGCGGTGATACGTAGGGTGCGAGCGTTGTCCGGATTTATTGGGCGTAAAGAGCTCGTAGGTGGTTGATTGCGTCGGAAGTGAAAACTTGGGGCTTAACCCTGAGCGTGCTTTCGATACGGGTTGACTTGAGGAAGGTAGGGGAGAATGGAATTCCTGGTGGAGCGGTGGAATGCGCAGATATCAGGAGGAACACCAGTGGCGAAGGCGGTTCTCTGGACCTTTCCTGACGCTGAGGAGCGAAAGCGTGGGGAGCGAACAGGCTTAGATACCCTGGTAGTCCACGCTGTAAACGGTGGGTACTAGGTGTGGGGTCCATTCCACGGATTCCGTGCCGTAGCTAACGCATTAAGTACCCCGCCTGGGGAGTACGGCCGCAAGGCTAAAACTCAAAGGAATTGACGGGGCCCCGCACAAGCGGCGGAGCATGCGGATTAATTCGATGCAACGCGAAGAACCTTACCTGGGTTTGACATGGACTGGGAGTGCTCAGAGATGGGTATGCCTCCTTGTGGGGCTGGTTCACAGGTGGTGCATGGCTGTCGTCAGCTCGTGTCGTGAGATGTTGGGTTAAGTCCCGCAACGAGCGCAACCCTCGTTCACTGTTGCCAGCACGTTATGGTGGGGACTCAGTGGAGACCGCCGGGGTCAACTCGGAGGAAGGTGGGGATGACGTCAAGTCATCATGCCCCTTATGTCCAGGGCTTCACGCATGCTACAATGGCCGGTACAAAGAGTTGCGAGCCTGTGAGGGTGAGCGAATCTCGGAAAGCCGGTCTCAGTTCGGATTGGGGTCTGCAACTCGACCCCATGAAGTCGGAGTCGCTAGTAATCGCAGATCAGCAACGCTGCGGTGAATACGTTCCCGGGGCTTGTACACACCGCCCGTCAAGTCATGAAAGTCGGTAACACCCGAAGCCGGTGGCCTAACCTGTGTGGGGGAGCCGTCGAAGGTGGGACTGGTAATTAGGACTAAGTCGTAACAAGGTAGCCGTACCGGAAGGTGCGGCTGGATCACCTCCTTTCTAAGGAGCAAGTTTTGATTGTGGCATTGTTCGAGTCGTCCCGTGTGGGGTGATGGTAATGGTGTCGTGCTTCTTGTGGAACATTGGCGTCCTGTTGTTGTGATGGGGTTGGGGGCATGCTGTTGGGGTTCTGGGGTATCACACTGTGTGTGGTGGCCTGGTGCGGTGATGCGTCATCTGTCTGTTGTGGACGGTGGTGTGTTGATTCGTGTGGTGGTTGAGAACTGTATAGTGGATGCGAGCATCTTAATTTTTTGTGTCTTGTGCGTTGTGCAAGTTGTTAAGTGCGATCGGTGGATGCCTTGGCACCAAGAGCCGATGAAGGACGTTGTAACCTGCGATAAGCCCTGGGGAGTTGGTAAACGAGCTGTGATCCGGGGGTGTCCGAATGGGGAAACCTGGAATGTCCGGAGTAGTGTCCGGTGACCCTGCCCTGAATGTATAGGGGTGTGGGAGGTAACGCGGGGAAGTGAAACATCTTAGTACCCGTAGGAAGAGAAAACAACCGTGATTCCGTGAGTAGTGGCGAGCGAAAGTGGATGAGGCTAAACCGTGTGTGTGTTCAAGCCGGCAGGTGTTGCATGTGCGGGGTTGTGGGGGCCTTTTGGTTCTGCTGCCGCAGGATTGGCCAGTGATAAATGTTGCGTGAAGGTGAAGCGTCTGGGAAGGCGTACCGGAGTGGGTGAGAGTCCCGTAACTGTAAGCGTGGCACTGGTGAGGGTTGCCCCAAGTAGCGTGGAACTCGTGGAATTTCGCGTGAATCTGGCGGGACCACCCGTCAAGCCTAAATACTCCTTGGTGACCGATAGTGTATTAGTACCGTGAGGGAATGGTGAAAAGTACCCCGGGAGGGGAGTGAAATAGTACCTGAAACCGGTCGCATACAAGCCGTCAGAGCCTTGTGGGGTGATGGCGTGCCTTTTGAAGAATGAGCCTGCGAGTTAGTGATGCGTGGCGAGGTTAACCTGTGTGGGGGAGTCGTAGCGAAAGCGAGTCCGATAAGGGCGTGAGTCGCGTGTTCTAGACCCGAAGCGGTGTGATCTATCCATGGCCAGGATGAAGCGTCGGTAAGACGTCGTGGAGGTCCGAACCCACTTCAGTTGAAAATGGAGGGGATGAGCTGTGGATAGGGGTGAAAGGCCAATCAAACACCGTGATAGCTGGTTCTCCCCGAAATGCATTTAGGTGCAGCGTTGCGTGGTTCTTGTCGGAGGTAGAGCACTGGATGGTCTAGGGGGCCTATCAGCTTACCGAAATCAGCCAAACTCCGAATGCCGGCAAGTGGAGCGTGGCAGTGAGACGGCGGGGGATAAGCTTCGTCGTCGAGAGGGAAACAGCCCAGATCATCAGCTAAGGCCCCTAAGTGGTAGCTCAGTGGAAAAGGATGTGGAGTTGCGCAGACAGCCAGGAGGTTGGCTTGGAAGCAGCCATCCTTGAAAGAGTGCGTAATAGCTCACTGGTCAAGTGATTCCGCGCCGACAATGTAGCGGGGCTTAAGTTATCCGCCGAAGCTGTGGCAAACCCGTTTTGCGGGTTTGGGTAGGGGAGCGTCCTGTACGAGGTGAAGCTGCCGGGTGACCGTGTGGTGGATTGTGCGGGAGTGAGAATGCAGGCATGAGTAGCGAATGACGGGTGGAAAACCCGTCCGCCGATTATCCAAGGGTTCCAGGGTCAAGTTAATCTGCCCTGGGTGAGTCGGGACCTAAGGCGAGGCCGACAGGCGTAGTCGATGGATAACCAGTTGATATTCTGGTACCGGCTTGTCACCGTCCGTGTCGAGGTGTGTGATGCTAAGCGTGCGAGCCTGCCATTGTGATGTCTTTGATGTTGTGGTGGTGTGGTGAGTGTGTGAACCGATCATGTAGTAGGCAAGCTGCGGAGGGACGCAGTGAGGTAGCTCATCCCCGGCGATGGTTGTCCGGGGCTAAATGTGTGGACCGTCTGGTAGGTAAATCCGCTGGGCATATGGTTGAGGCATGATGGCGAGCCCACGTGTGTGGGTGAGTGAGTGATCCTGTACTGTCGAGAAAAGCTTCGTGAGCGAGGTGGCTGGTCCGCCCGTACCCTAAACCGACACTGGTGGATAGGTAGAGTATACCGAGGCGATCGAGATCATCATGGTGAAGGAACTCGGCAAAATGCCCCCGTAACTTCGGGATAAGGGGGACCTGAACTGTTAAGGCCTGTACGGCTGGTAGCAGTGAGGGGCGCAGAGACCAGGGGGAAACGACTGTTTACCAAAAACACAGGTCCGTGCGAAGTCGTAAGACGATGTATACGGACTGACTCCTGCCCGGTGCTGGAAGGTTAAGGGGAACTGTTAGCGTTGGCGAAGCGGTGAACTTAAGCCCCAGTAAACGGCGGTGGTAACTATAACCATCCTAAGGTAGCGAAATTCCTTGTCGGGTAAGTTCCGACCTGCACGAATGG